>Ga0208454_1000007_pt1 | contig 444493 bp, 411 predicted proteins | sample EasRivMeERMZT100_FD_187530 | JGI IMG/M metagenome (GOLD analysis project Ga0208454, IMG submission 187530) | Soil microbial communities from meander-bound floodplain in the East River, Colorado, USA - East River MetaG ERMZT100 (SPAdes) (version 2) | ecosystem: Environmental > Terrestrial >...
CGCGATCGAGGTGCCGCGAAACTCGAGATGCGACTCCGGCCCTTCCTTGTAGCTGTAGCCTTCAAGTCGGCCCGTGATCTCGTCGCTCAGGACGGGAACGTCCTGCTCGAGTTGCTGGGCGAGCGATCGCGATGAGAATGCGATCGCCAGTGCGGCCGCGGTCCATATGAGAAGGCGTGAGGTGTTCATGACAGCGGATAGTGCGCCTTCTGCCGCTTCAAGCCCATCAGCAACCGAGCGGTCCGTGTAAGAGACGGCCGTCGGAGGGCTCGACGGAGCGCTCGACCGGTTGAAATCAGCCTCGCCGGCCGCCCTCGTCGTCAATAAACTGTTAGGCCTGCCCGGCTATGGGCCGCTCGCGGTCCGCGGCGCGCATCCCTGCCTGGGATTCCTGACACGCGCGGAGATCTTTGAGGAGCTGCGCCCGTTCGCAATTCGATTTATGAGGGAGGGCTGAAGACGTTAGAGCGGTGTCTCTCACCGATCCTCATCCAGATTGGCTGTGAAACCGATCGGTCGCACCTTAATTGCCGCTGGCGCCATCAGTGCTCGAATCGCCCCATAGACTTCCTCGAACTGCCGACGCGCCCTCGCATCGAGCGTCGCAACCGACTTTTCCAGCGCCTCGAGCTTGTGGGCTGTTCAGAACGGTCGCGGCCATGATGGCCCCGTGCTCCGTGAAGGCCAGCGGCAGATAGCGCCGTCCGCCCCATCTTGAAGTCGCATTTTGCGACCTCAAGATGCGTAACTCGTTGACATACAACGCCGCAAGATCCGCATCCAGTAATACCCGCTGCCCGCGCAGCACGTGGATTCGCTGGGGGATTCCCACGGGGTCGTTCGCGCGAACTGGCGATGGCATCGCAGCCATCATTCCGGAGGTATCGCTACTCCGGTCATTGCGAAACTGCCAGCCATGTCGAAATTAAGTGGGCACGTATGAAGTGAACTACGGCAGGTAACAGGTATCGCGCTTGCCGAACCATTTGTAGCGGTTCCGGGCGAGCACGCGGTAAAGCCAGTCGCGCCATGACTTGGGCAGGACTCGCGCGAGGGCGGCGACACGCCAGATGCCGCCGATGATCCGCATGACGTGGATCGACCCATCCGATTCGGTGAGCACCTTGTCGCCGTCCAGCACGAGAAACGTCGTCGGATCTTCCGGGTCGATGCCGTGCTCGACGAGCAGCGCCCGTCCTCGTTCACTCTGCATCGGAATCAAGTCGAAGGGCGGATCAACCGGATATTTCTTCACGATGCGAACGCCTGCGCTGCAGACGTGGCAGAAGCCATCGAATATGACGGCCCTCGTCATCAGCCGGCGTCCCGGAAGAACGCCACCTGGCGGATCGTTCGATCGGTCTTCGACGGAAACCAAGAGCGCCATCCCGATGCCCGCGCCTTGTCGGACGGGACGTTGATGCTGACGAGGGCATCATACAAGGCTAAATTTGGCCCAGGTGATCGACGGTGACTGCCAGCGGAGAGTTCGTAACCAAATTCTGACAGCGGTGCGCCCACAATCGTGCCAATTCCGACTTCAATCCGTCATCCGCGCGGAGTAGGCTTGGTTCGTAAAACTAAGGAGGGTTCCCAATGCCGACCAAAGCCATTCCCGATGGATATCACAGCGTCACGCCCTATCTCGTCATGCGCGATGCTGCGCGGGCGATCGACTTCTACAAACGCGCCCTCGGTGCGACCGAGTTATTCCGCTTCGATGCGCCGGACGGCAAGATCGGTCATGCGGAAATCAAAGTCGGCGACTCGGTGATCATGCTCGCGGACGAAATGCCCGACATGGGCTACCGCGGGCCGCAGACGCTCGGCGGATCCGCCGTCAGCCTGATGCTGTACGTCGAGGACGTCGACTCGCAATTCCAGCGCGCCATCGACGCGGGCTCAAAGGTCAAGCAGCCTGTAAAAGATCAGTTCTACGGCGATCGCTCAGGCACTCTCGAGGATCCGTTCGGCCATGTGTGGACCATCGCCACGCACATGGAGGACGTCTCGGAGGATGAGCTGGCGAAGCGTGCGGCTGCTACGCACAAGCAGACGGCACGCGAAGACCGAGCCGAGGCGACAGCGTAAACGACACGGCGCGACGGCGCGTCGTAACGCGAGGATCTGCTCGCGGCCGACGCGTCGTCAATGCAACGACACCGATCCAGTTCGGATCGTTGGTCAGCGAATCGAAATGATCGTCGTGGCGCTCGACCTTGAGGCCGGCCCTGCGCAATTGCTCCGGAAACTGATGACCCAGATCTCGATCTGTGAAAAAGACGATCTCATGCGGCTCGTTCATACGCGAGCGCGTCCATGATCTCCTCGTCAGTCGCGCCGTAGTCCTGCGCCACTTCAGCGGGGCCTTCACCCGCGTTGATGCGATCAACAATGACCGACGTAGTAACCCCCAGCCGCGAGAGAACCGGTCGGCCGAACGAAACCGTCGGATCCAGCATGATGTTCTTTGCGTCCGGCCGGCTCGGCACGGGAGGGAAGAATCTCACAGCCTGGTTCCGGTCCCACTTGAGTCTCGTCAACAACCCCTGGAGCACGGCACGGATTCCAAGTTGCCCGGCTCGATTGAGATTGATGAGCTCACCATAGCGCTCGAGGAATAGCTCGCCCGGGCTCGCATAAAGGTCATGGCTGGCGAGCGGCGCCTCGTCGCCGAACTTCGTTCGCACAAAGCCCAACGCCTCTCTGACCGCAGATAGTTTGAGCCCGTGGTCTGTCCGAAGAGCACGCAGCGCAGCCAACTCGACGAGATTGCGAAATGACAACCGCTGGCTCGGGTCCTTCGGCGGCTCGACCACTGGGTGAAAGCGAGCCTGGCCAGTCCGTCTGGGATAGTCGCGACCGATAACCCACGAGCGCACCGTCGGCAGCGGAATCCGCAGGTAACGCGCGGCTTGAGCGAGTGTATAGGCTGGGGCCAATCGAGGGTCGGTCTTTGACATCTTTCCAGCGCCCTAATCCGGGTTTTGCGCGATTCTAACGAGTTACGCCTGAGGTCACACGACCGATAATTGAAAGTATGTGGACACAAACGCAGCGGAATCCGTTCAGATCCGGATCCTCGCCAGCTCCCGGTTCACCGCCGCCAGGTCGAATCGCGCAGGATCGAAGCCGCCGCCGCACCAGGCGAGAAGGTTCTCGTGCTCAGGATGGCCGGGATCTGCGATCGCCGCGAGAAAGTCGGCATAGCCAGGCGGGCCGCCGACATCCTCCGGCGGGCAGGCGTGCTCGCCGGCGAGGCACTGCACCCCGCGGCCCGGTCGCGACTGCATGAACATGTTCTCGACGATGGCCACGTGGCTCCAGCCATCGCCAAAGTCGTACAGGTAGTCGAATGATCGCGATTCGCCACCCAGCGCCTCGGTGAGCACGACCGGCCGTTCATCCTGCTGTTCAATTTCCTCGATCCCTTCCGGGTCCGGCTCAGCGTAGTGCACGCCATTGATGATGAATGCGTGCAAGTGGCTGTTCGTCCAGCCAAGCGCCGCCTGAAATGCGCAGTGCAGGGCTGGCAACCGGATGTCCGAGGGTACGAGGAAGCGGCGCCAGACAGCGGACGTGACATCCAGGAGCTCGATGCGAAGCTGCCAAACGGGCCCCATTGCGCCGGAGCATAGGCATAATCGCGCCAGCCCGCCATCGGACCCGACCCATGAAACGCACGCTCCTCATCGGCCTCGTCATCACGATCCTGGCCGTCGCCGGCTTCACGGTCTTCACCTTGACCTACAACTACGCCGATGGCGAGCGCGCGGGCTACGTGCAGAAGTTCTCGCGGAAGGGCTGGATCTGCAAGACCTGGGAAGGCGAGATGGCGATGGTGACGATGCCGGGGACCGTCGCCGAGAAGTTCTATTTCACGGTGCCGGATGATGAGGTTGCGGCCAAGATCAACTCGAGCGTCGGCAAGCGCGTCTCGCTGCACTATGAAGAGCACAAGTGGATTCCGATCTCGTGCTTCGGGGAAACCGGGTACTTCGTGACGGGGTTGCGGGAGTCGGCGGCGGAGCCGATGCCGGCGCAATAGCGCCCACGCGGCTGGCCGCCTCGCCGGGAACGGCACCGTGCCTGGACGGTCGAATTGAGCGACATGGGGCAGATACCCGCCAATTCAGCCGCCATTCACTTCCCCCGGGCCTATCATGGAATTGCCATGATCCTGCGCCCGGCCCTGCTGGTTCTTGCGCTCGCGGCATCGGGCCTCGCCCAAGGCCAGGCCCTCGACCCGCCGGATCGTGTAGCGCGCCTTTCCTACGCCGAAGGCCGGGTCATGTTCCAGGGCCCGGCGGACGCCTCGCCCTCCGGCCTTCCCGACCGGCCGCTCATGCCCGGTGACCGCCTCACGACAGAGCGCGACGGCCGCGCCGAGCTCGCGCTCGGCACCGCGACCATCCGGCTCAATGAGCAGACCGAGTTTTCCGTCATCGATCTCGACGCCACGACCGTTCGCGTGGAGCTCACGGCGGGGAGCGCGATCGTGCACCTGCGCGAGCTGTTCCAAGAGGAAACGTTTGAGTTCGTTACGCCCAATGCCACGATCGCCTTGCAGTCCGCGGGCGAGTTTCGCGTCAACGTTTTTGCCGACGACGCCACCGAACTCACCGTGCGTGGCGGCATCGCGGAAGTCACGACCACGGGCGACCCCGTGCGCGTCGCCGATGGCCAGCGCGTACGACTCGAGGGGCGCGACGCGCTCGCGAGCCTCGCGGCACCGCTGCCGGCGGACGACTTCGATGACTGGGTCCTGGAGCGCGAGGTGCAGCTCGCCGAAGCGCAGCCGCCCCAGGGCAAACCTTTGGATGAGTACGGCGAATGGTACGAGGAGCCGAGTTACGGTCGCGTCTGGATGCCGTCGTATGCCTACGGCGGCTGGGACCCGTACGGCTACGGCCACTGGCAGCAAATTGGATTTGGCTACGGTTGGGTCGACCCGATGCCCTGGGGCTACTACACATCCAACTACGGCCGCTGGGCGTATCTGCATCACCGGAATCGCTGGTGCTGGGTGCCGCCGCGGCACGAGCCTCACTGGCGGCAGGCCGCGCGCGTCACGCATCCGTTGATGCCTCCGCGCGAATATGCGCGGCTGGATGACCGCGCGCGCCGCGACGATGACGACCGCAGGCCGGTCGCAACTTCGTCCGGGCAACCGCGCCGCATCGACGCGGACTGGACGCCGGCGTACCGGCGCAGTGTCGAATCAGCCAAGCAACCGGGTGGCACGGTCGTGCCGATCACGAATCACGGTGGTCAGAATCCGCCGCCGCGGACAACGCCCGTGCGGCAGAGTGGTGGGACAACTATGGCGCCGGCGCGACCCGCTGCGTTGAGCAGTCAACCTGCGTCGAAGCCAGCGACGACAACAACAACGACGACCAAGGCGTTCGGCAAGCCGCAGATTCCCTGACGCCTGAACTACGGAATCGGTTCCGACAGTCTGGAGCCGCTCTATTGCTACGCGAAATCCGCAATACACCTCAACTGCCTGTTAGCCAGACAGTGCTCACGACCTCCTGAACAGCGTCGCGAAGTCCTGCTTGTGCTCCTTGGACGATCCGAGTGCGTTGATGTCAACCGCGTAGTTCGCCGCCGCCAGTAGGCGCTCGTTGATGAAGCTTTTGCCGCCATCTTTTTTCTCGAACGCGAAGTAGGCCGCGAGCACGCGAACACCTTCCTTGTTCAGCGCCCGAACCAACGGGACGAAGTCGCCGTCGCCGGTGACTAGTACAGCCACATCGATCTTCTGGTCCAAACCGACCTGTAGGGCGTCCACGGCGAGAGCTACGTCTACACCTTTCTCGCCGCGCTTCTGCGACATGGGCAGATACTTGGGTGAGCCGCTATGAGGAAACTGGACCATACTGACGGTTAGTTTTTCGGCAAACTGGCCCTGGGAGGGGCAAGGAGTTTGCCGTGAAGAGGAAGCGGTTTTCGGTCGAGCAGATCGTGGCGACTTTGAAGCAGATCGAGCTCGGGATGACGGTGGCCGCGGCTTCCCGTCAGCTGGGGGTATCGGAGCAGGCGATCTACCGTTGGAAGAAGCAGTACGGCGGATTGCAGTCGGATCAGGTCCGGGAGTTGAAGCAGCTGCAGGAAGAGAACGCCCGACTCAAGAAGCTGGTTGCGGAACTCAGCCTGGACAAGTCGATTTTGCAGGACATCAATGCAAAAAAATGGCCCGGCCCGCGGTGAAGCGTCAAGCGGTGGACTACGTGGTAGGCCACTACGCGACGAGTCGGCGGCGGGCCTGCCGGGTGGTTTGCCAACACCGTAGTGTTCAGTACTACCGTTCGCGGAAGGACCCGAAGTTGGCTCTGCGTGCCCGGATGCGGGAGCTGGCACAAGTACGGATCCGTTACGGCTATCGTCGCTTGCACGTGCTGTTGAGACGCGAAGGCTGGTCACTGGGCAAGGACCAGACTTATCGACTTTACACTGAAGAGAGCCTGCAATTGCGCAGCAAGCGGCCACGTCGACGGAAGATGACCGTTGCTCGACGTGAGCGCTACGTCCCGAAGCGGCCCAATCAAGCCTGGTCGATGGATTTTGTCGCCGATCAACTGGTGGACGGAACGCGATTCCGAGCACTGACGATCGTCGATGTGTATACGCGTGAAGCGCTCGATATCGTCGTCGGTCAGCGACTCCGAGCAGAGCATGTCGTCGAGGCCTGCAACCGACTGGTTGTTCAGCGAGGTTCGCCGGCGCGCATCTTTGTCGACAACGGCAGCGAATTCTCGGGGCGACTGCTCGACCTCTGGGCGTATCACCGCAAGGCGGCGATCGACTTCAATCGGCCTGGCAAACCGACGGACAACTGCTTCGTCGAGACCTTCAACGGATCGCTCCGCGACGAATGCCTGAACGTTCACTGGTTAGAGACGATTGACGAGGCTCAGGCGAAGATCGAAGCTTGGCGGGTCGAATACAATGAGAGTCGACCTCACCAGGCTCTCAAAGACCTGACGCCGGCGGAATATGCCGGGCAAGCAAGGCATTTGGTGACTTCGGAAGAGTTCAGCAGCGCCGAAAACTAACTCTCAAATTGGTCCTGGAAACCCAAGCGGTTCAGGAGCCATCTTCTCCAAGTATCAGCTGGTCCTCAAATCGCCAGGCAGGTCAAATTCACTAACGGCCAGTTTCTGAACAAGGGTCGGACGGAGCGACGACACGTTGTGGCAACGGGACTAACCTGGATCGGCAAGGAAGCTAACCGAGTTGGTGATAGTGGAGAAGCCGCTCCAATGTTTGCAGCGGTAAATGAATTTCAGACCAAGGTAAGCAAACTAGATATAGAACTTGAGCGGTTGCCGCTCCGAATCCTTTGCTGATCCCATCGTGAGGACGTCGCCGACTTTATCCGCGAACCTGACGGTCACCGGTAGACCATCGTTGTAATGGCAAGCGTTATAGTTGATCTTGGTTAGTCGCATGATGTCGGCTAGTACATCTCGTATCTTAGGCATCGCTCCGCTTGAGCGCAGAATCGTGACCATGAGCGGATTTGGTGTTTCCGGACCAATATACGTGTCGAGGCGCGGCACAAAACCGTTAGTCCACAGATAGGCATTCCGCTCATTTAGCAGCATCGCCGTACCGCGCAAGACCGGGTAATCACTGTCCCTAGTGAGTTTTGTCTCACCATTTGTCGGGCGGATTTTTACGCCAACAACCGTCGTTTCCTTTGGAGCCGCCTCGCAGAATGCCTCCCACTCATCGTTTGTGAACGATGTCTTACCATGGATAAACAACTCTTTCGGCGACACTCCATGTTTCGCTCTAAAGGTGTCGAGCACAGTCTTGATGAGCCGCTTGGCTTCGGAACCCGCCAGGTGAAACTCGTCGTCTCCCGTCATCCATGGACCGTTTGCTCCGCGAAAAACCATCCCATCACCTTCGTTGAGGAACATCTGGGCCGCACAGCAGGCATGCTCTTGCGGGTGATTGGGAATCATCTTGAACACAAGTCCGATGTAGCAGACTCCGGGTCGCATATCTGCGATTCGCCACGGTGGCTCAGGTTGCGTTTTGTAGTAGAGGCCGGTTGCGATATTCCACGCAACACTTGCCGGTTCCTGAAGCTTCCGGATTGGGTACCCCGCCTTGTTTAGGAACTCCGCAGGCGCAAGTGTCGTCTCCCGCAAAAGTTGCGAGGTATGACCTAGCTTTACAAGGCGTGCTTTTGCTTGCCGGTGAAAGTCCGGCACGTCGTCAAAAATCTCTTCATCACTCTGATCAATGACGCCAGCAAAGAGCGGCATTGGCTGCCTTGCTGTTTGGCGCTTACCAAAGTCGCGCCTTTCGAGTTGAAGCCCTGTCCGGCGTGATAGTGGCTTGCAGCGATCGAACACGAGTTCTGGGAGCACAAGCAGCCAGACATCAACGTTCTTCTCTTCGTTCTTGTCGTAGAGTTCGATTTCGCGGATATACAAGTCGACAGCTCTACGAACCGATTCGTGGTGATTGAGCGTGCGGGTTGCCGTTTCAAGTTCACTTTCGTCGATCGTTCTATGTACAAAGTCTGCGGGATTGAACGTTATTCCGAATGCCTCCGCTACGCCTGGGAAATCAGCCAGATGCAACCGGACAGCTTTCTCAGTTTTGCCAGGCGGTGGAACACTGATGTAACCGCCAGCGGATATCGCCCACGTTCGAAGGTACTTCAGACCAGCTTTGGTCCCGACAGCTCCTATTGATATTTCCTTCAGTTTCGCTGGTGCTGCATGCGGTCCGAATAGAAATAGGCCGTCCTTGGGATGGTCGGAGCGTTGCCCATAGCCAAAGGAAAGATCCGGTTCCTTGAGATGAATGATCTCGAGAGTTGGGGTGGGTAGTTGCATTAGTCCTCCGCTTCCGCGGTCCCTAGTGTGGACCGATCCGTTTCCTCTTCATTCCCAAGCAGTTCACTTGTCTGCGACGTTGTTACCGGACTCATTACGGTCATCGCGTTAGATGCTAAGCGCATAGCCACAGTAGGCGATAGCGGCAATTTCAGCTCACGCTCATTGCCAGAAATGAGTTGGAGAAACGCTTTTAGTTGTCCGTGCCAGCGCCTGTTACGCCAACCTTTGCAGACAGTACGACGGAGCCGGTGTTGAGTCGCCACATCGGTCAAAATGTGATCCGCTACTGTCGAAGTTGACTCACTAAAGATGACCCGAGACTTCAGTCTAAAATGGGGGAATGGCCAGAACTGCGGATTAGCGGAAACCCCGTAGTGCCATGCTTTGCCCTGCGCGATGTTGTACAGCATAGATGAACGACGTTCTTTCGGTGGGCCCCAAGGAATTTTCTTTCCAAGTGCCACTTGTTTGATGTCGACGTAAAACGCGAGTTGAGTTGAATAGTCGTATTCACTCAAGCCCTTTTCCCGGCAAAACTGTTCCCACGCTTCACGCAGGAGAATGGACAGAAAGTTACTCGCGTCCCTGGAAGCTATCTTGGGGTCTTCGCCACCCAGTTGTGCGAATTGCAGTGGTTCGTAGCAAGCGCGAAGCTGCAGTTTGCCAGCTCGGCCGAAATGGTTTTCGATCTCAGACAATGTCGCGAATGTCAGGACACCGCGTAATTGGTAAACGGCGGGGAATGGGCATTCCTCGCAGATCGTCTTCATCACCGAGTGGTCGACAGCGCCGGTTGCCTCATAGTAGTTCAGCGAGTTGGGAATAGAGAGAACTGGCAGCCAGTTGGTCGTCAAAGACTCGGGCGCATCTTCAATCCTAGTAGCGAGTCGTTTGCGATATAACTCCCAGTTCGGATTGATTGTAATTTTTCCAGCGCGCGGTACCCTCTGCGCTTCAAGCGTGTCGAGCAGATCCTGCAGGCCCAAAGCCCAACGTTGATAGAAGTCAACGTATTGCTTCCCTGCAATACCAAACAGCTTCTTGTAGGGACTTACACGAAGCGGAATGATGAACCGATCGTCTTTCAGGTCTCTGGCGAGGTCTTCAGCAATCGCGATTTCTTCTTGCACGCCTGGCTTCGCCAGTGTCACATCGCTACAGCAAAGCAGCATCTTGGCTGAGTTGTTTTGTAGAGTGTCAGTGATTTCCTTCCGCCATCTATCTCCTGGCTCCAAAGTGAGGATATCCGCAAAAATGCGGTAGCCCGCAGCCTCCAACCGTGGCGCAAGCCAGAGTACGAATTGATCATCTTCCGGTGTTCCCTTCGACAAAAAAATCACGTCACGTGCCGGATCGACCGGCAATGCGGCGGAGCGCTTGTGGTCACCGTCTTGGGCGTTTGTCATAGGACCACAGAAGTATCAACGGTTTAGATAATAGGTTGTTACGCAAGCACAATTCCAGAATTCAAAGTGCGACCTCTTTCAGGGGAGTAACGTCCTCGGGGGCCGCCTCGGTATACGGCACCAACTTGAGGTAATCCTGGGGACCGCTTATGGGGCATAACGATCACATCGATGATCAACCGGACCTTCCTCTAGAGGCCGGAACGCATGATCGCTTAGGGTTTCAGCCAGACGACGATTGGCTAGAAAGAGCCGAACCAGAATTGCGTCATGCGGCAATGCGCGCGTGGTTTCTTAGTCGATACTGGGATCCCGCGAACGAAACACCCTACAACGGTCGGGAAGGCGGATATCAATACATCCATGGTGGACCGTACGACGCAGACGAAGAACTGCAGGGCCGGTTTGGACATCTTTTTGATGACGAAGAAATTCGCGAAGTGGTCGACGATGTGGAGTCGGATGGCATTCTGGAGTGGGCACCGATACACACAGAACCCGATTACGACGCGGACTTCGAATTTGAGGCAAACAAACGCAGTGATCCCTATGAGTTTCTAGAGCAACGGCTCAATGAGGTCGATGCACTTGCTGCAGCTCAAGTGGATCTTCAGCGTCAGCCTTTGCTGCGTCAGCTCCTGTACTCATCACTGATCGCAGCGCTCGAAGCCTACTTGGCAGACACGATGTCTTACTGGGTGGCCGTGGACAAAAAAGTATTCCGCCGATTTGTTAGCAGCTGTGAGGAGTTCAAGGCTCGAAAGCTGACTCTTTCGCAAATCTTTGAGCGGATGGACGCACTAGAGGATGACGTCGAGCGATACCTTCAACAACTCGTGTGGCATCGGCTCGATAAGGTTGTGCCGCTTCTGGCCGATTCGCTAAATATCGGCCGACCTGAAATTGGTGAATTGATGAAGCACATCTTGATTCGCCACGACATTGTCCATAGGGGCGGGAAAACAAAAGATGGCGATGGTGTGAAAATTGCCAACGACAATCTCGGCGAGCTTCGTGGCCACGTTGTCGCTTTCGCCGACGAGATTGAGGCGATGCTACTCAAGCGCTTTCCTATTGTTGATCCTTCCAATGTCGACGACGTTCTCGATATTTAAGTGTCTTGCCAGTTGTTAGATTGCTCGGTGATTCTCGCAAGGTTTGATTATTTTGGCTGGATATATCTATACCCCCCAACGCATAGTTAGGGGGTATAGATATATCCGACCAATAAAACTAGCTCGCACTACGCCCCTCAATTGGATTCGCCATGAGGTCAGCACGTCAATGTGCGTTTAATCCTTTAGATACGCCTGCACACATTCTTCCATAGTGGCGAGGTGGAGTGTGATGACCTTTGAGACAGGTACCTGATAACCTCCGGCTAGGTTCCAGGCGAGCGGCACGTTCGCTTTGCTTGCAGCCTCAAAGACGACGCGGTCACGCCGCCGCATCTGATTACCGTCGAGTATTCCTCCCAGCGGGTCTTCCACGTGCACGTCGGCACCTGCCTGATACAAGATCAAGTCGAAGTCCGAAAATCTCGCCACAGTTCGCTCCAGCTCTTGCAAATATAGATTTGCGTGCGACTCGTTGCGATACCACCGCCCAAACGTTGCGTTCTCTATCTCGCTCGCTAGTCCTGAGCGCTCGATGATCTCGTCTGTACCGTTGCCGTAGTGAAAGTCACAATCGAGAATGAGTACTCGCCGAACGCGCTTTTCGCGCAGCAACTTTGTGGCTGCCACCATCAAGCCATTGAACGTGCAGAACATTGCCGCGGTGGCGTATCCGGCATGGTGGAAACCGGATGTCGGAGCGCACGCAATCCCGGAAGCCAACGCTGCGTCGGCCGCACACAGCATCGCGCCGTTCGTGTACGGCAGAGAGCGCGCAACGTCTTCTCGAGTGTTTCCGAAGCCGTTTACGGCCTCGCAGGCGAGAATCGAGCGCACAAATGCTGGATCGTGCGCAAGGGATAGTTCCTCAACAGTGGCAGGCGTGACAGGCTGCCGCTCAATCGGTAGCCCAGCAAGCTCCAAGGCGGCGACGACAGGCCCTGGTTTTCTGGCGCTAGGGCTGCGACTGTCTGAATCCGCGAGCATTTCGTCACAGAAAAACACTGGGATTGCGGTCATAAATGACGGCGTCAGGTCCTAGTCCATTTGAGCAATTGCGGGTACGAAATGAGCGCTCTCATAAAACAATGCTTCGTTCTGTTTGCAGTGATTCTCGCGCCCTGCGCGGCCGCCACGGCCAGTGCTAAAGAGTGCTTTACAAAAACCCTAACGTTTCAGGCGTACGAAATCAAAGTGTCGAGTTCACCCGGCACGTCCTCGTTCTCAGGCAATCCTTGCTTTGGCCAAGCGTATCGACTCGATATCGCGAATGATGGCCACTTGGTTGCCAAGTCTGAGGTGGTCGAGACGGATTGGATTGAGAATGCGTGGGTTACGGATCTGAATGGTGATGGCTCGTTTGAGGTTCTAGTGAATACGGTGAATGGAATGGGCTCATTCGGTGACATGGAGCTATTCACGCTTGCGGATGTCGACAAGATCATCACTAAGTCACTGCCTCCGCTCAGCAAAGAGCAAGAAAGTGGTTATCGGGGAAAAGATGATTTTGCAATTGAGGGTGGGCAAATCATCCGCACTTTTCCTACGTACGTGCGTTCAGATGCCAACTGCTGCCCTTCCGGCCAGGACCGCCGCATCCAGTATGAATACGAAGACGGCGAACTAGCAGAGGTGCGGCCCTGGACCGCCTTCTCATTCAGGTCAATTGCCATCGCCTTCGTGGCAATGCTTGCTGCCAACGGCCTGTGGGTACTGTTTGTGAAGCGACGCCTGCGCTCAGGCGAACTGGCAGCGGTCACTATTGCTTTGCTTGCAGCCATTTACTGTATCGCTGCTGGATTTCACCTGCAGCCGGGCTGGCACGAGATGATTGCGGCGAACCCTGAGGAGAGTTCGGGCTCAGGGGGCAACTATGGCAGGCGCGGTGGCATCATCATCTTGGCGATTCTCTACTGGCCATACGTGCTTATTGGTCTTGGTGGATATTTCGGTTATCACAATTTTAGAACGTTTAGAGATCTGCTAGGAGAACTTCGACGTTCGAAGGTTGCGGCTCGCAGCATTAATGATTCGAAAGCAGTCACAAAGTCTTTTTGACGCGACTGTCCGGCGAGCTAATCGACTTGAGGTTGGATGACGATTTCGCTGTCTTCCCCGATGATGGCCATTTCGACGATACGATTCCGGTGTCCGGCCAGGCCGTCGGTGTAAGCAGTGGTTCCGTGGACCAATTCACGCTAATGGATTGGTGGGATAGTGGACGCTTCGCGCTTTATCAAGCCCCGGATGGATCTCCGTTACATGCCAAGAGCGACTAGTGGGATAGCTTTCATTCGCAAAGCAACTGTTCGTCACGGTGCGCGGTACGACTACAGCAAAGTCCAGTACAAGAACTCAACGACAAGAGTGACGATTATTTGTCGCAAACACCGGCCGTTCCGCATAACGCCACGCAATCACCTCAGCGGTCGTGGTGGTTGCCGTGAATGCGGATCAGACCTGGCACGAGTAAGGTATACAAAACCCTTCAGCGTATTTGTCGAGCAGGCACGCAAACTACATGGAACTAAGTATGCGTACGTCAAATCGACGTATCGCAACGCAATTCTGCCAATGAGCATTAGATGCCCCTCCCATGGAAACTTTCTTCAGCGCCCAGATTCACACCTCCAAGGAGCGGGCTGCAAGCAATGCGCCTCAGTACTAATTGGCATGAAGAACAGAATCTCGGCCAGCGCATTTCTCGCTCGGGCTAGGAAGAAGTTCGGAAAAGCATTTGACTATAGCGAGACCCACTACGAAGCCATGCGACGGCCAGTGACAATTAAATGTAAGAAGCATGGGCCATTCAGAATCTTGCCTGTCGATTTCCTCGGCAACATAAGGGGCTGCTCGCGTTGTAGCGGTACAGGTTTCAGGAAAACGACTGACTTCTTTGTGTCCCAGCTAAAGGAGAAATTTGGATCGAAGTACGACCTGAGAAAGGTCCGATACGTAAATCAATATACCGCTGTGGAACTCAAGTGCGGAACGCATGGCCGCTTTATGCGCTCTCCTGAAACGCTAATGCAAGCACGCGGATGCCAACGTTGCGCGATGGAAGCATCGGAGGGAAAGCGACTCAAACATTTGAGGCGCGTAGTCGCAGCACAGCTTGATGCTCGACGTGAGTCATTCCTGGCTGCCGCCAAGCGAAAATATGGGAATCGGTTCGATTATTCGAAGGCTCAATTCATCCGCCAAAAGTTGCCAATTGCGATCAGTTGTAAGCGGCACGGAGAATTTCTTCAAACGCCGGCTGGGCACCTTGTGGGTGGCTGCAGGAAATGCGCAAATGAAGACTTGAAGGGACGATACACGGATACGTACTTCAAGCATTTTCCATCGGAGAAAAAGCGAAGCGCCATTCTTTACTACATCCAAATTCGGAGCCGTGCTGAAGACTTTTTCAAGATTGGTGTAACAACGACTCGGTTGAAGACTCGATTTGGCGGTTACCTGGCAAAAGGACGCTGCTCACTAACAATTCATCGGCACCGCAATATGAGCCTTTGGCGTGCGTACAGAACCGAGCAGTCGATCTTGGCTGGGCATGGACGCCGTTTTGCCTACAGACCAAGGCTAATGAGCCGCAAAATACGATCTCTTGTCGGCGTAACTGAATGCTTTTCGCGCCAATTGCCGAATCAACTTCTGAATCGGTATTTCTGAAGCGCCGTGCAGCCGAACAACGCAGGTGCGATGTCCCACCGCGTGAATCGCGTCCAAAGAGCACAAGCAGGACTTTACGACGCTGTTCTGGAACTCGTGAGCGCTGTGGCCAACTCTTGATAACGGCAGAAAGCGTTCGCAAGGTGCATCTGCCGAGGTGTTCGACACTTCGCTTCAAATACCGCCGGGGACGCGACGAGAATACAAAGACATTTGGCACGCGACGTGGCAACGTTCAGTCGATTTAAGCTGTAAAGAAACTCCATTCCTCTTGGAGCATCCTCACAGGTCGAGGTTGTCATTGAGTAGATGACAATCGGGGCTTCCTGCCCTTGAAACTTGTCCACAGTCCCGATTCGCGCTCCCGGAATGCGATCTTGGAGCTCGAACACTTGGGCGTTATATGGCGCGATAATCAGGATGTCCTGAAGAGCTATCGGTTGCTCAACACTGTCCTTGTCGATCCAGGTAGTGCTCGACGCAAGAATCTCGGCCACGAGATCCCGCACGCAATCGGCCTCTTGCGGTGATGAGCTTTGATTTCCCTGCGTGTCAACCGGCACATACCGAAGTCCGGTACCAACCATACGGCCTAGCGACCGAATTGCTTGTCTTTCTAGTCCGGGTCGCGGTTGGAGACGGCCCTCATAAAACAATTCAGATGTAAACACGCAAACATCGGGGTGCAGACGCCATGTTTCCGACAGAAACAGACCGCGATCAGCAGGGATGGTCTGTTCGTTGCTAAGGACATGGTGCAATGCAGAAACTTCAGTTCCCTCAGGGTGGCTGCCTTGTATGGGCTGGTCTAGCTGCTGCGGGTCCCCGAGGAGCACGATACTGGAAGCGGCTTGCGAGACCGCAATGACATTGGCGAGCGACATCTGCGCGGCTTCATCTATGAACAGCACATCGACAGCGTGCGCCGCGTCGGGCGATGACCATAGCCATGCGGTACCGCCTGCAACATTTGACCCAGCACCGAGGCTGCCGAATAGGTCACCATTCGTTGTTACGAAGCGCAAGCTCGGCTGATTGGGCTCAGCGTCCGATACCTTCTGAATACAGCGCACGTCAACCCCCATTTCCCTTGCCGCCTCCACAATCTTGTCGAGCAGGTTTCGAATGACTTTGTGGCTATGCGCTGTCACACCAACCCTCTTGCCAGCTCTCACGAGCGTGCAAATCATTCTTGCGCCGGTGTGAGTCTTGCCGGAACCTGGCGGCCCTTGGATGGGGAAGACTCCGTTCTCGATCGCAGGTGCAATGCGAATCGCGGCCTCTAGGTCGGACTCACCTTCTTGTTGAATGGGCTGACCGCCAAGCCGAGGATGTGCACGCATCAACAAGTCCCGCGCCGCTCGGTAGTCTCCGTCTCCCTCCATCCCGTGACCAGCTACATACTCGCCAATGCGAACTAGTGCTTGGGCAAGGACGTCAGTATCAATCACCTTGTGGGAAAAGATCGCAGGAGGATGGACGTCGGCCGTGTCCTTGCGCTTCTTGATGTCAATCCACCGTTCTTCGAGAGAGATGGCCGTGACCTTTCCGAGCCTTTCACCACCCAGGCATCGTAAGTCTTCGTCGCCGCGCATCTCCGTCTCTTGCGCAGGAAAGCTATAGCGATGAATTGGAGCTTTTGCGGTGCCCCCATTTGGGCCAACAAAGGTAAGGTTCGCTAATCCTGCACGCTCATCGAGAAGGTCCTCGGCCGAAAGATCGGAAAGCCGAAAATATTCCCACCATAGTGCTTTCTGCTCCCTACGATGCCAATCCAACAGATGAGCAAGTAGCCAGCGACCATGCTGCTCTGACGTCCGTCCTGTTGCATCTCCAGGAACATTGACTGTCAGACGCTCGATCAGGCCACTTACCTTCTCCTGCCACTCCGTAAGCGCTTCGCTCGGGGTGTCCTCCGGTGCTGATGAACGAGGAATTGCCGTTCCAGCGCCAATTAGGGCGGCTCGCTGTTCTTCAAGCCAATCCCGGAGACTCCACGCAGACATGCAGTCATCGCGGTTGTAACCGACCACAACACTACGGTCGTCTCCCCCGATCAGCTCGAGGTCGCCAAGTTCAATCCCCGCCTGCACTTTTGCGAGCGCGCTATTGGCGTCTGCAAGCGAGATCGCGCGCGTAAAGCCGTAGAGCGGCTCCAGCTTCTTGATGGAGTAGCTCTCCACGCTAGCCCGCAGACCTTTCCTGATCACACTGTACAGGTCGACAAAGCGTCTTGAACGCAGCAGGGAGTCGATCGCTTCTTCCCGACTTACATATCGGCCCATCAAGCGCTTCAAGGCCGCGGGCTCATAGGGAGCAAAATGATAGATATGGAGATCTGGATGCTGCTTCAATCGCTCCATCACGAAATCGATGAATCGCTCGAATATTTGCTTTTCCTCGTCGCGGGACAAGGCCCACTCGCCGGTGTAAGTGCTATTGCCCCCTTCACTGGCGTATGCGTAGCCAAACAAATATTCCAAGCCACCTTCACCGACGAAGGGATCACCTTCCAAATCGAAGAAGATGTCACCAGCTGTCGGCTCAGGAAGTATGGCAAGTCCAAAACCCGGTTCCACGGGCAAGAGTTCGTGGACTACCTTTCCAAGCTCGCGACCCTTGAGTTGGATTCGTGCCTGTTCATGCAATTTCTCATAGGTGACAGCCGCCCCGCGCGCTGGCTTCCACGCTAATGGAACCGGCATCACGGCCAATGCGCCCGTGGTCGCCACGTCGCGTCTTTTCAGTTCATCAATGTGAAGTTTGGATATTCCGGCAACCAGCGAGAGATGATCATCGGCTCGCCGGCGCTTGTCACAGCGGTTCTGCCATCGGCAGATATCACAGTGCTCCTTCGGGTCCGGATATATCTCCACTGCCGCTTGTTCGTGTGCAGCTTTCTCAAGGCTGCGTTTGACGCGACGGTAGTAGGCCGCGTAATCATCCATCCGAAACGTTTGTGGCTGGTAGTCAGTCCATGGTGCGACGATATGACCGAATGTCGGGCGAAGCACTTGAATCGCGGCGACCAAGTCCGCGTAAAGACAAAGTTGCAGAACCGCCCCACCTTTTGTCTCACGAGCGAGTTTGGTGTCTATAACTTCATAGGACCACGCACCGAGATCGCTGGCGGTCGCTATCCGCCTCAGGATATCTGCGCGACCTACCCATCCATTACCGCGAAGTGCGCCTTGAACAATGATTTCAGCACCAGCAGTCATGGCCTCTCGAGTACGCTCGACAGCTGCGTCATCGATAATGCTTCCGTCAATCACCGTGACGGAGAATCCTTGGGATGTCAGATGCTCAATAAAGCCTTTCTCATGTCTGGCGCCACGTTCCCAAAGCAATTGAAGTAAAGGGTCCCAGACCTTGGGCTTCTCTAGAGTCCCATTTGCTACGGCGAGATCTAGACCAGTCAAATGCTGGCAGTTGAGATGACCGATCAAATCGGAGGCGCTTAGTAAGAGCGTGTTTTCCATTTGTTGCATTGGTGAGCCCCCCTTCTAAAGCTGATTTGATATCACGATCCGTCGAGGCCCGACCCCAGGATGCCGCCGCTGGGCGAAAGCCGACCTGGCCATGTTGGTACGGGAGGGCTTGGAGGATCACTCTATAGTTGGCTGCAAAGCGCGTTGTCGCATCTTTGGCAAGGAAGGACAGTGGCAGGTGCGGCTGCCTGTGCCCGCCGCCCCTACGACTTTCCAATAGCCGCAATGCAGAGAATGACCGTTTCCCGCAAGTAATCAGTGAATTCCGAGCGTGTCTTCTTGCGCCGCCATTCCCACGGCGCGACGCGCTGATCTTTGGGCAGTGCCCATAGGCCTCTCTTCGACGTCCCCCCGCTTTTGAGTAGCGCGAGGGTTTAGAGTCTAACCCCGGCCCGGAGGTTGGACGTGAAAAGGCGTTTCAGTGAGGAACAGATCATCGGCTTCTTGCGAGAAGCCGATCGTGGCGTGGCGGTGAAGGACCTGTGCCGCCGGCACGGATTCTCGGACGCGAGCTATTACCTGTGGCGCAGCAAGTATGGCGGCATGGACATGTCGGACGCGAAGCGATTGAAGTCGCTGGAGTCGGAGAACGGTCGACTCAAGAAGCTGCTGACCGAGTCGATGCTGGCGAATGAGGTGACGCGTGAAGCGCTCAGCAAAAAGTTCTGACCGCACCGGCCCGTCGCGAGCTGGTGCGGTGGATGCGAACGAAGGGGCTCACGGAACGGCGCAGCCTGGCGATCGCACGCATGAGTGCGAGCTCGCTGCGGTATCAGCCGCGGCCGGATCGTAACGTGGCATTGCGGTCACGCATTGCGGCCCTGGCGCAGCGTCATCGGCGCGATGGCGTCGGGATGATCCACCTGAAGCTTCAGCAGGCCGGCGAGCGCGTGAACTACAAGCGAGTCGAGCGGTTGTACCGGCTTGAGCAGCTGCATATTCGGCGCCGCCGGCGCAAGAAGATCCTGGTGAGCGATCGCCAGCCGCTGATCCGGCCCGGCCGGGCGAACGAGGTCTGGTCTATGGACTTTGCCTTCGATCGAGTCGCCTCGGGTCGGACGATCAAGTGTCTGGTAATCGTGGACGACGCGACCCACGAGGCGGTCGCGATCGTCCCGGAGCACACGATCGGTGGCGATCACCTCACGCGCATCCTAGACGGCATCTGCTCGCAGCGCGGCACGCCCGCGGTGATACGGACCGACAACGGCCCGGAGTTCACCGGCTAGGCGATGCTGAACTGGGCGCATCGCACATGCATCGCGCTGCGGCTGATCGAGCCCGGCAAGCCGAACCAGAACGCCTACGTCGAGCCGTTCAATGGCCGGCTCCGGGACGAGTGCCTGAACGAACACTGGTTCGTCTCGCTCGCTCACGCTCGCGCTGTAATCGAGGCTTGGCGACAGCAATACAACAACGAGCGACCGAAGAAGTCACTGGGCGGGCTGACGCCCGCGCAGTACGCAATGCAACTGGCCTTGAGGCCAATTACAATGCCGGAAAACTCTTAATCAACCTGCTACTGAAAGCGGGGGGACGTCGACTCTCGGTTGGCTTCTTGGCCGTGCATCGTAGCGCGGATATAGGTCGACCTTGTTGTATGTGGTGACATACGCGTCATCAGCGTTGTCTTACGATGGCAAGGCCGGATAGCGACACTTCCCTCCTCTGAGACGTAGGAGCAGCCCGGCAGACCGTAGTTTCTAACCATAGGCCTCGGACTCAAGAATTCGCAAAGGGCGTTTTGGGCTCAGCAACCATGCCAAGCGGAAGCAAATCCATTCGGCTACGGATAAAACGCTCTGTGCTTTTGTCGAGGAAGCAAACATAACAACCCTTCATTCCGCGACTTAGCAATACTCTGTAGGTGTTTTTCACCAGCTGCAGGAAATCTGCTTTCGATTGCTTAACCGTCCGATCGCGCGACTCCTTTTTGTCGCCGATCCACGCCTGTCCATCTAGGTCGTAGACGAGGTCCTTGCCCCACACCACACCAATGTAGTCAACCTCAAATCCCTGAGCGGTGTATATGCAACCGACCTGATTAACCCCGCCAGTATCAGTGGCCCATAGGTCTGCAGGCGGAATGCCCTTCGCAAGCCGGCCAGCATCTGGCCTGGCGTTCCAAGGCATGCGCCAATGGCCGATGACAATATCGTCAACAAGCGTGCCGTCTAGGTTTGGTTTCGACCAGTCCCAGCAATATCCCGCTGCAAGCCGGGCGGTTACGCCTTCGCGGGTCTTCGCTCTGATGGCAGCTTCCATCGCTTCTGGAGTGGGGAAGATCTGAAAGTCGAAGGCCTCAGCGCCCGTCCACAATTGATTTGCCGTCCGTTCAATTCCCAGCGTATTGCTTATCCAATTGACGAATCCAGCAGAACCTGAACAACGAAACTGTACTTCTAGGTCAAATTCAGAGACTTCGTACTTCAAGTCAGTCGCATGTCGTCTTATGTATTCGCTCGAACCAATCTCATTGGGTCGCACGCCTTGCCTATCGTCAATGAAGAAGATTGCAACCTTGGCCGCTCGCAGTAGCTCTCGAATCTGCGGCTCGGTCGACTTCTTAGCCTTTGGAGTATAGCGATCGTTGCTTGTCTCTCGAATTCGATGCGCTTCGTCGCAAATGAGCGCATCAATCTCGCCCGGCGACGCATTGCGATAGCCATTGAAGTACTTGAGCACCGGCTTCGCACGATTGCCGACGAGCTTCCATAGGGTCTTGGTGAACGCACGCGACCCGGTGGCATAGTGAGCTGTTCGACCTTCACCGAGGAATCGACCCAAGAGGTTAATCGCCAGCACGGACTTCCCGGTGCCTGGCCCGCCGCGAACCACAACCACTTGCCGGCGGCCGTGGGTCACGGCAGCGGCAACGGCGGCGCGAATCTTTTCGAATACCACGAGCTGCTCATCAAGCAACACCCAAGGTCCTCGACCTGCAATCGTTTCCGCCACATGCTCCATGAGCTTCCGACTCGGCCGATAGGTGCTTTGTTCGATCCGAGCCAGAACCGAGCCGCCGTGCCCGGTGCTAAGTCGCTCACGCAGGAAGACCGCTAATTCATCAACTGCGGCCGAACCAAACAACGGATACCGCGCGATCGTCTCTGCAAACTTCGGTGCCAATAGCACATCGTCTGGGCGAATCTCATAATTGTGGAGATACGAGCAAGCGCCCAGTTGAATCGGATGGTTGCATTCATAGAACGCTGAGTGCGTGTCTGCAAGATATTGTTGGTATTGGCCAACCTGCACCGAAGGGTGCGCCACTTCGCGATTCATTCCGCCTACCCAGGTGCTAACCAACCCTTCCGCCTCGGCGGTTTCGCACTCTGACCATTGTTTGAGCTCGACAATAATGGCTCCGTCGCGTCTGGATGCATTCTGGCCACAAATCATAAAATCAAGGCGCCGCGAGGTGCTCGGCAGCTCGTATTCCACGACAACGCCATGGTCGTTTAGGTTCGCAAATTGAACAACTTGGGCCATCGCGCGAAGCGAATTCCCCCACGCCGCCACTTCCGATTTTGCGGCCGGGTAGCCGTAGTACTGGAAGAACGCGTCGGAGAGCTTTCGGGCAATCTGGTTGCGCACTGTGTCTTCGATGAAAGCCATCGACATCCCGGCATAAAGGCGCACAGTCAGAGTTCCGTATACTTCTTGCTGGATCCCCGGGCCTTCTCCACCGGATACTTCTTGGCGTTGAGTGCGATCTTTTCGGATGCCGCGGCCATTAGATCTATGCCCAACTTGTCGGCTAACCGGATAAGGTAGAGGAGCACGTCCGCCGCTTCCTCCCGCACCTTAGCTTGCAGTTCAGGGTCCAAGGCAGTTGAATCAGCGTCGGACATCCACTGGAAATGCTCAAGGAGCTCAGCAGCCTCCACATTGAGGGCGATTGCCAGATTCTTTGGGCAATGAAACTGGTTCCAATCGCGGTCAGAGGCGAATCTTTGTAGAGCATCTCGCAAGCCTTCAAGGGAGAGTGGACGACCGGCTGCACTCAAGTTCTTCATGCGCGGAACCTGTTTTCATTGTGCCAAGTTAGAAATTCCCGGCTAGGTTGATTTGCCGCATCTGCTGGTCGGGTACGTAAAGGCTGGCCTTGGTGCAAATAGTACTCGCGACCGTTCTCCCATTCAGTTTTCAGCCTTGGACTTACTTCAAATTTAAGCTCTGGCGTCACGGTCACATATCCGAGATCAAACAGTTTGTGCAGATCCGCACGCAATAGAATTCCATTGCTTACGCGATGGGGTCCAAGCAAAGCGTACGGCTTTATGTGAGCTGCTTCCAAAACTGGAAGTGTCTTTTCGCCCGTGACCGCACAGCGACGTTCATAGGCATCGGTTACCAGAACGCGGAAGGCGCCCTGGCCAAGTCGTCCACGGGTCAGATATTCGGCCCCAAATCTATTGTGATCGAACGAATCCTCAGTCACTGGGGATTCGCCTACCCTTGGCATGCTGTTGAGCGCGCTAAGGGCGGCCTCCCAGAGCGCACGGCCGTCGGCGGAAATCGTATCGTAAGTCTTACCCTGAACAATGTTTGGAGCCCAGTTCACTGGGACAGGGATCCATGCTGATCGTTGAAGAAAGAAGGGTTCAGCCAGGACATTACAACCGATTACTGGATCGACTGAGGTATCCACTCGCCGATAACGTCGGACTCGAGCGTTGAGATCGTCAAGCGAGCCAACACCGTTTTTCAGTCCGAACGCGTCCCACGCAAGCGAAGTCGGCAGTGCTGAATAGCGGACGAAGTGTCCGCCGCCAACGATGAAATTGTCTGGGCTGTGGAGTTTGAAAAGGAACGGCTCGCCCGGCTGTAGGGCACGAAATACACGCGATCCACTGGGTTGCCAAAAATTGACCTCATCTGCGCCGATTCGACTCAGGAACTGGAACCAGTCCTTGTCCGTGACTCCGACCCAAATCTTCATAGGCTGCTCATTGCACTGATCCTAAGCTACGGCCGCAGCAAACGCCGCAATTGCGCCCCTTGGCAACAAGTGCTGCGGTCTCTTGGCTAGGAAGACTGCACCCGCACCCAAGAATGTCTCAAAGTATGTTGCGTCCCGCGAAACGATGGGCAGTCGAGAAATTATTTCCTCGACCAACATGCTTTGACCACCAGCCCAACGCAAGAATGCCGCGCCCGTGCGAGATCAAAGCTTTCAGCCACTCAGCGTTGTCTCCACTAATCAACTAACGAAACGAGTGAACCACGCTGCTCTGCGCTTTCGCAAGTTTGTTTGAAATGGGACCTAAGCTAGGTCAGCAGTTAGGGGCTGGCGGCTATAAGACCGGAATCCCCAGCGCCGCCAGATAACTGAACGTCTTGTCGTAGAACTCTGGGTTGCGTGTTGGATCGTTGACGGCCCCAGGTGGCACAAAGACAACCATTCCCTGTCGAGCGCGAGTCAGAAGAACGCGGTAGGCATTGCGCAAGTAATTGCGATTGTCGCTGTTTGCAATGTTGATCCAACGATCGCCACGAAAGTCATGATAGCTCCAGCCCGCATTCGAGTGCCGTAGATCGGCGTCCCACGTGATACATGTCCAATCCAGCTCAAGACCCTGCACCTGAAACTCGGTGGCCGCATCTTCAAGGTAGTAGCTGGAACGCGTGTCGTCCTTGTCATTCAGGAACCAGTGCACGGGATTGATACTCACCCGAATGTCGATCGCATGTGGCTTCAGACGCTGTGCCTTCGACGACGCTACCAGCCCGTAGCGTTCTGATCCACGAGCGTGCGTGCGAACCCATTGCTTCGCAATCTCAAGATCTCTGGTGACGACGATCGGGAATCGACCAGCTAGCATTGCGTACGCTTCTCGTGCTGAGGTGATCTCGAGATCTAGCAGAGCCTTCACGAACTCAGAGACATTCTCTGCACGGAAAGAGCGCATGGAAACGGCTAGATGCAGGCTCTCATCAAAATAGGCGCCACTACGCGACTGCACCTTTGTTAGCGCATGGCCTGCGGCGTATTCGCTGTCAAGTAAGCGATCAGAGATGTACATATGCCAGTGAGGAAATGACGCATTGACAGCATCCAACCATGCTTCAATGCCGGCCTCACCTGTATTGATCTCCTGTCCTCCTCCAACAAGGCAGATGATGACCGCCCAATCTGCATGCCTATCCATACAGGAAATCAGAAATTCAGGCTCTGACTGGGTGAATCCAGGGCGTTTCTTCTTTCTCAGCATGAAACTGGCAGTTTGGCGCAGGTTCCATGCCCTCTGTGCCTCATCATAAATAACAACGTGCTCAAAGGGCGCCCGAGTCTCTATGAGCGCCTCGTCTCTGAAGTGATGGATGTTCTGAATGAAGGCTTTGACACTTTCTCCTACTTTCCCTTTCCGTACGTCCTCACCCTGCGCCTTACGCCTTGCCACCTCATCGCGCGTCAACGCTTCCCTCAGCACCGCGACGAGTGGGTCGTTCCCAGATAGATAGACGGCGTGCGTCTCTTCTTCCAGCTCGCGGCGATGACGGGTCGCTACATTGAGCCCGACGAGTGTCTTGCCGGCACCCGGAACGCCGGTTACAAAGATGATGACCTTTTGCCGAGTCGCTACAGCTTCGCCAATGAGTTCGTCAATGCGGCGTGAAGTCACATGTAAGTTGCGAGCGCCTGCGTCATGGCGGGCAATTGCCTCAACGGAATGCTGTGCATACAGAGACCGCGCGGCTTCGATGATGGTTGGTGTCGGGTGATACGGTGCGTGGGCCCATTGCCGGTGATCGAACGCTGTGGCCGTGAATGCCTTTATGCAGGCATCTATCGTCGGCCGCAGATTCTTCACGCCGATCGCGACAGGACGGAATACTCCATCACTATCGCATTGAAGCCGCATCAGGTCGGTTGACTGACCTTCCGTGGCTACAAGTACGGGGACAATGGGCCTGCCATGGCTCGCCTCATGGAAGTTCTTGAGGTCGAGCGAGTAGTCCCAGACTTGATCGATCGCAGATCGATCAAGGGCGACCTCGCCGACCTTGAACTCGATCGCTATTACGCCCGCTCCCACGAGCAGGACGGCATCAATGCGACGCCCCATACGTGGAATCGTGAACTCCAGGAAAAGCGAACCAGTTAGTCCTTCAAGCGCGGACTTAAGGATCTCGATCTCCTCGATCCATGCGGCCTTCTGTGTCGGAAGATCCGTGAACTCGCTGTTCTGAGCGAGTTTGCCCATGATCAAATCACGGGAATCACTCAGGAACTCAGAAATCGTGGCCGCGTACCATGCTCTCGGCGTAGACACGCCTTTGGTTTCGAGTGAGATGCCGGCCGTCACGGACGCCAGGGTGGCAGGGTCGGCCAGCATTGTGAAGCCTGAAAAATGCGTTGTAATCGGCCGCCGTTCAGGTGCTTTCTATTGCGCTCAGCATAGAACACGGCTCCTTCGAATTCCTCCGCGAGCCGTACACTCGGAGAGAAGGCGTGGTCGGCAACTTGTGGGAGGAAGCGCGGTGACAGCGGCATCGGGCTTCCTGAACTCCGGCAGCGTTCGCCTGCCGTCAACGCCAAACCCTGCGGCGCGTTCCCTCCCTATACTCGCCACGAATCGGGAGCGAACCATGTTGCCCCTCGTCTTGTCTAGCTTATGTGAAACATCCTTCTGGACCCGCATGCGCGCTCATCAAATAGCGCCCCTCGCCGCCACTCTCCTCGCCCTCTCCGCCTGCGGCGATGGCGGCGGGATCATCGGCCGGGACGATCCCGATGACCCGCCGTCTTGTACGTCAACGACTTGCGGCCAGGTCATCGTCGGTCTGACGGACGCGGACGGGGACTTCCTGTCCTATGCGGTCGACGTCGTGTCGCTGAAGCTCGAGCTCGCGAACGGCACCCAGGTGGAAACGCTCCCCATCACCCAGCGCGTAGACTTTGCAGAGCTCGTGGATCTCACCGAGCTCCTGACTGCCAAAACGGTCCCGAACGGCACCTATGTGCGGGCGATTCTCCGCCTCGACTATAGCGAAGCGATCGTGAGCGTCGAGGTCGCCGGCGTGCCGGTCGAGGCGGTCGTTGTCGATGACAACGGCGACCCGCTCGAAACCGTGGACCTCGAACTCGAGCTCGACAACGCCAACAGCATTGTCGTCGCATCCGGCACCCCGGCCCTGCTCCAGCTCGACTTCGACCTCGCCGCCTCGCACGAAGTCGACATCACGGCGACGCCGGTGACGGCGGTCGGCGAGCCCTTCCTGTTCGCGACCACCGAGCCGGTGGACCAACTCAAGTTCCGGGTGCGCGGTCCGCTGGTCTCGGTCGACGAAGCGGCCGGCAGCTATGTCGTGGATCTTCGCCCCTTCAATCATCCGGATGCGGAGCTGGGGCGTTTCACCGTCGAGACAACCGCCGACACCGCATTCGAGGTGGATGGCGAGGTATTGGATGGTCCCGCGGCGCTCGACGCAATGGCAGCGGCCGGCGCCGGGACGCTGACGGCGGCGCAAGGCGTGCTGGACGTTGCCTCGCTCGAATTCACGGCAGAACAGGTTCTCGCCGGGGACAGCGTGCCGGGCGCGAACTTCGATGTCGTGATCGGCAACGTCGTCGCACGCGACGGCAACGAAGTCTCCGTGCGTGGCGCGACCATCATCCGCCGCGACGACGAGGTGGTTTACTTGCGCGGCCCGGTCACGATCACGATCGGCTCGAACACGGTCGTGACCCAGGAAGGCGGTGGCCTCGATACGCTCAATACGGACGCGATCTCCGTCGGCCAGCGGATCCATGCCTTCGGCGTGGCGAGCGGTTCCGACCCTGGCCTCGATCTCGATGCGACGGACGGCCGAGTGCGGCTGCACGTAACGAACGTCATTGGCACAGTCCGGAGTGCCGTGCCCACCCTGATCACGCTCGAGCTCTTCTCGATCGACGGCCGCAGCCCCGCGTTCTTCATCTTCGATGGTACCGGCGGGTCGCGCCTGACCGACGCGGATCCGCAGAATTACGAGGTCGACACGCTCGACCTCAACGTGAGCGAGTTCGACGTGAACGAGCCGGCCCAGGCGCTCGGATTCGTCACGCCGTTCGGCGAAGCGCCGCCGGATTTCGCCGGCCGGACGCTGGTGAACTTCGACAACATTCGGGCCCTGCTCGGCATCGGCTGGGGCGTTGACGGGACGGATTCGCCCTTCCTCTCGATGGGCGCCAACGGGTTCGTCATTGACATCAACAACCCGGACATCGGCGCGCGGCACTTCATCAAGGTCGGGCCACGGATCGAGGACTTCACGGACTTTGCCTCTCCGATGACGATCGAACCGGTGACGAGTGGGCGGCGACTCTTTGCCCTGTCCGTCGGCCGGCGGCTCGAGATGTACCGCGACTTCGCCGAATACCAGGATCGCGTCAACGTCCTGCTGAACGCCGGCAACAACATGCGCACGCTCACCGCGCGCGGCTCGTTCGACGAAGGCTCGACAACGCTGACGGCGAACGTCGTGGCGATCTCGTTTACGGAGCCGTAAAGGGGACGCGCACCTTTAAAGGGGACGGTCACTTTTAAAAGTGGCCGTCCCTTTTTCGAATCAGGGCTCGCACCCAATGGCGCGGGCCCTTTTGTATTCAAATCAATCAGATAAACCGTCTGTGGCTTAGGCGATGTCCGGCCACCCTGTCGGCACCGGTTTCGCATCGCAACAGATTGCGCCGTATTGCTGATGTCAATACACTATGATTCGCACGGTCCGCTACACCCTTCGCGGAGTTGAGTTCGAGTGGGACCCGGCCAAGGCCGCTTCGAACTTGTTGAGGCACGGCGTCCCGTTCGAGGTGGCCTGTGAAGTGTTCTTCGATCGATTCGTCCGTATGGCGGATGCAGATGGCACCGACGAGGCTCGGGATGCCGCCATTGGGTACACCGAATCGCGGAGCCTCCTTTTCGTCATACATCTGATACGTCATGAAGAAGTCATCCGCATCATTTCCGCGCGCAACGCGACTCGGCAGGAGCGCCGGGCTTATGAAGAACTCTGAGCGAGTGATCAAGAGCTTGCGACGCGACCGGCCAATGCTCGCGGTGACGCTTCGAATGCCCGAGGACGTCCTTGAGGACCTGAAGCGCATCGCCCCCCTCTTGGGCCATTCTGGCTATCAACCGTTGATGCGCGCTTATGTGGGCCGTGGATTGCGGGACGACCTTGCTCGCCTTGAGGATTCGGACATCAACGCGCTGGTTGCCAGCCTGCGCCGACGAGGTGTCGACGAAGCGGTACTGGAAAAGGCGCTGGCGGAGATGTCCGGTAAGCCTTGATGATTCGCCAGTGCCTGCTTTTGATCGGTCACAAGCTTAACTAGAGCCGCGAACCACAAAGCGCGAAGCGCGAAGCGCGTGCCTTTTCATATGCGCTACGCTGCGATACGCCGCACCTTGGGTCGACCCAACTGCCGCGCCTGCCAGAGGTCGTGGTTCGCCTGCATCTGAACCCACATTTCCGCGCTCGTGCCGAGAGCCGCCTCGAGGCGTAGTGCCATTTCAGCGCTGACACCGGCCCGACCGTTCAGAAGTGCCGACAGGGCCTGGCGGGAAACACCAAGACGGCTCGCGATCTCGCCTACTGGCAGGTTCTTGGGCAGGAACTCCCGCAATACCTCACCCGGGTGCGCGGGGTTGTGCATCTGCGCCATCGCGAACTCCTCAATGGTAGTCAACGTAGTCAACATCGCCGGCGTCGCCGGCCTCGAATCGAAAGATTACGCGCCAGTTTGCGGCAACGGTTACTGCATGAAACCCCCGCAGGGCGCCGTGCAATGCGTGCAACCGCCAGCCTGGTGCGCTCATGTCCGCCGGCTGCCTCGCGCAGTTGAGCGCCGTCAGGATCAACCGCAGTTTGACCGCGTGACTAGGCTGAATGCCTGCGCGCGAACCGTGCGCGAAAAACTCGGCCAGGCCTTTGTGCCTGAAATTCCTTATCACTGGCGAGTGTAATGTGTAACGTTACGCTTTACAACCGGCATCAGCCAGGTTGCACCTCGGCGACGCTAATTCCCACCGCGAGCCGGCACTCAATTCCTAGTTGAGCCGATACGGGCCTTTTTTCTGGCCGGCTAAGTCGATATCCGGCCAAATAAACTATGTTTTAAAACAATAATTTACAAAATTACTGGCCAAATACGCTCGTTTCTGGCCAGATAGCCATCCAGCATGCCAAAAAAAGTGACGCCCGCCGACTTTCAGCCAATCGAGGACGCGCTCCTTCGATTCCCTCAAGGCGCAACGGTTGCCGAATTACACACCGCGCTTAAAGGATCCATCAACCTGCGCACCCTCCGGCGTCGGCTTGCCGAACTGGTTAGAGCCGGGCGGATCGATCGGCGCGGTACGGGACGAGCCACGCGCTATGCCCGCCCGGCGGCCGCCATGCCAATGCCGGCGGCTCAACCTTCAACGCCAGGCGCGGGTACGGCGGACACCGCCAGGTACCAGGCGCCTGCCGGCATCGTTGAACTGAAGCTCACGCCCGAAGCCCACCAAATCAGGGATTACGTCTCGCGTCCCATCGGAGCTCGAAGGCCCTGTGGTTATGAGCGGCGCTTCCTGGAGGAGTACGTCCCGAATCGAACCACGTACGTTCCCGACAAGCTCAAGGTCCATCTGCACGGGATCGGCCAGCCGATCATGGCGGAGCGTGCAGCGGGAACATTCGCGCGCGACATCCTGAACCGGCTGCTGGTGGATTTTTCCTGGGCATCGAGTCTTCTAGAAGGCAATACCTACACGCGCCTCGATACCGAGCAGCTCATCCGGTTTGGCAAGGAGGCGGCTGGCAAGGATGCCAAGGAAACCCAGATGATCCTGAACCATAAGGCGGCCATCGAATGGCTCGTCGAAGGATCCGATGACGAGGTCGGCATCAATCGCCACACGTTCCTGAACCTGCACGCCCTGCTGTCACAGAACCTGATGGCGGATCCAGAGGCTTCGGGTCGTTTGAGAAGGCGGCCCGTTGACGTGGCCGGCAGTATCTACACTCCGATGGCCGTTCCGCAGGTCGTGGACGAGCATTTCAGCCAGGTCATTCAGAAAGCGGCGCTCATCGGCGATCCATTCGAGCAGGCTTTCTTCATCATGGTGCACATTCCGTATTTGCAACCCTTCGAGGACGTGAACAAGCGCGTTTCACGACTCGCCGCGAATATTCCCTTGATACGCGGCAACTTCTGCCCGCTGTCATTCGTCGACGTACCGGAGCACGCCTATATCGACGGCTACCGGGGCGTGTATGAGATGACCCGCATGGAACTCCTGCGCGATGTCTTTGCATGGGCATATGAGCGCTCCTGTCAGAAGTATGTCGTCATTCGCGACTCGATCGCGGAGCCGGATGTGTTCCGGTTGAAGTATCGGAATTCGCTGATTGAAGTGATTGGCGGTATCGTTCGGCAAGGACCGGAAATCACCGGGCAGACGATTCGCGACATGGCGCGTCCGCTGGTCGAAGCGTCCGATCTGGAGCAGTTTGTCGATCTCGTGGAGGAGGAACTTACGCGGCTCGACGAGGGCAACATCGCGCGCTACCGGATACGACTTTCCGAATATCGCGCGTGGAACGACTCTCGCATTTCGGGGACAAGGTATGGATGACGATCTCAATTCGCTCTCCCGCGACCAGTTGATCGCGGAGGTCAAGCAGCTCCGCCAGGGCATCCGCGAGCACCGGGACTCGAGCGGGCATGGCCTCTGCTGGCACCACCCGCAGCTTTGGTCCCTGCTGCCGGAGAAGACGGACCCGGTCCCAGTCGTGCCGACCTGGCCCAAGTTTCTGGCGGGCTGCATCCGCTATCGCCAGTCGCTGGACGAGCAACTGCCCGACGCGCCACGAACCGACAAGGCTTTCGACCCCACACGAGACCGGTGACACCATGAACCGCAACCTGATTTTCGTCCCCGTCCTCGTCCAGGTGCTGTTGTCGCTCCTGATTTACGTGCACCTGATCAGGGTGAAGGTCCGCGAGATGAAGGCCGGCAACGTGAACATGGAGCGCCGCGGCCTGCACGAGGACGCCTGGCCCGACAGCGTTCTCCAGATCAACAACAACATCCGGAACCAGTTCGAGCTGCCGGTGCTGTTCTATGTGTTGTCGTTCACCTTGTGGGCTCTGGATGACGTGTATTGGAAGGCGCTCACGGCGGCCACGCTTTTCGTGCTGAGCCGCATCGCGCATGCCTACTTTCACTTGGGCTCGAATTACATGCCGAACCGGCGGCGGGCGTTCACCGTCGGTTGGTGGATCCTGGCCTTCATGGCGGCGCTGGTGGCCTGGGAGCTCGGCCAGCGCGCGCTGGGCTACGGCCCCGTTTAAAGGGGACGCGCACTTTTAAAGGGGACGCGCCCCTTTAAAGGTGCGCGTCCCCTTTAAAAGTGCGCGTCCCCTTTACGCCAGCGCCCGCCGCAGCGCGCCGAAGCGCCGGCGGTACTGCGCCGGCGTCAGGCCGACGTTGCGCAGGAACAGGCGGCTGAAGAAGCCGGCGTCTTCATAGCCGACCTCGTCGGCAATCTGCTCCAGCGGTGCGTCGCCGGATTCGAGCATCTGCTTCGCCTCCTCGATGCGCAGCGTGTGCACGTACTGCAACGGCGACAGCCCGGTCGCCTGCTGGAAGCGGCGATTGAACGAACGCTCGGCGAGACCGGAGAGCTGCACCATCGCGTTGACCGGCGCGTGTTCGCGATAGTGCGTGGCGATCCATTCCTGGCAGCGGCCGATGACGTTGTCGTCCGCCTGGCGCGAGCGCGCGAGCCGCGCATACGGCTGCGTGCCGATGTCGTGCCAGTTGATCAGGTGCACGCGCGCGACCTGCATCGCGGCCTGCACGCTGACCATCCGCGCGATCAGATAGATCGCGAGGTCGAGCCAGGTCGTGCCGCCGCCCGCCATTACGAGTCGCTGCTCCGCGCCGCTCACGACCAGCGCCCGCTGCGGGCAGACCTTGACCGCCGGGTAGCTGCGCTGCATTTCTTCGCTGAAGGCCCAGTGCGTCGTGGCGTCGTGCCCATCGAGCAGCCCGGCCTGCGCCAGCAGCAACGCCCCCGAGCAGGCGGTACCGATGACAGCGCCGGCGGCATGGCATGCGCGCAGCCACGCGATCTCCGCTTCGAAGCGGCCGGCGAGCGGCTCGCCCGGCATCACGTTGAGGTCCGGCACGCAGACCAGGTCCGGCACGGGGTTCGCGCTCAATGCGGCTTCGGGCACGACGCGGATGTCGTTGGCGACCGCGAGCGAGCGCGCCTCGACAGCGACGATCCGTGGCTGCATCAGCTGTGGGCCCGGCGGGTTGCCGGCATAAACGTCCCAGTCGCGTCCGGTGGACATGAACAAGTCGTACATGCCGTAGACGACCGAGGCCGAGCACTCGGGATAGGCCAGCAATGCCACGGATTTGGGTGTCGGATTCATGCGTTTGGCCGATTCGTCGGGTTCCTTGCCGATATCGCTTTAGCCGTGGACCCGCCTCCAACGTATTGTCTCTGCCCACGACAGAGGATCAAGGTTAAAGGCCATGCCCACCCCGCTCCAGCTTCTGCTAGACCCCGTCTCGCTGACGGTTTTTGCGCTGTTTGGCGCGCTGATCGCCCTCGAGGCGCTGTTCCCGGCGCGAGCGCTGCCGCCCGTCAGGGGCTGGTGGCTGCGGGGCCTCGTGGCGTTCGCGGTCTATTTCTTCCTCTCGTCCTACCTGCCGCTCTTCTGGACCGAGTGGCTGATCCAGTATCAGCTCCTTGACCTGACGGCGCTCGGCACCTGGGGCGGCGCGCTCGTGGGCGTGCTGGTCTACGAGCTTGGCGTCTATGGCTGGCACCGGGCCATGCACACCAGCGACCGGCTGTGGCGCGCGTTCCACCAGATGCACCACAGCGCCGAGCGGCTCGATACCTTCGGCGCGTTCTGGTTCAGCCCGCTGGACATGGTCGGTTTCACGGTCGTCTACAGCCTGGCGCTCACGCTCGTGGTCGGCATCACTGCCGAGGCGGCGACGATGGCGCTCTACGCCTCGACCTTCTTCAACGTGTTCCAGCACACGAATATCCGCACGCCGCAGTGGCTCGGCTACATCGTGCAGCGGCCCGAGAGTCATTCCGTGCATCATCAGCGCGGAGTGCATTCCTGGAATTTCTCGGACCTGCCGTTGTTCGACATCCTGTTCGGCACGTTCAGGAATCCGCGCGAGTACGCGCCGCAGCAGGGTTTCTACGATGGCGCGTCGGCGCGGGTCGGCGACTTGCTGTTGTGGCGGGATGTGGCGAGTACGCCGCTTGGGCGCACGGAGTCGGAGGCTACGCCGCGGGCTGCATGAGGATGCTTGACTCTAAAGGGGACGGTCACTTTTAGGCCCTTCAGCGGCCGAGCTCAAAGAGGAAATCGACGCTCGAACGCACCAAGTCGTTCATCCCGTGCAGCTTCGGGTTCTTTGACTCGATCAGGCAGTACTCGTCCGGCGCGTGCGCTCGGTCGCCGAAGCCGAGGCCGAAGAATCCGGCCGGGAGCTTCAGCGGTTCACCGGTGAACAGGGAACCGGGCCAGGACCCGCCGGAGCGCGGGATCAGCATCGGATCGATGCCGTAGGTGCGGTACACGCCGAGTTGCGCCTGGATGATCTTCGAATCCACCGGCGTCGATGACACGTCGGTGAAGCCGCCGTTCTTGACGATCTGGATGTCGCCGAAGCCGCGCTTTGCGAGGTGCGCCTTGAGCTTTGCCATGACGTCCTCGGGAGTCATGTCGGGCACGAGCCGCATGTCGAGCTTGGCCGTCATCTTGTGCGGCTGGATGGTCTTGCCGCCGGGCCCGCCATAGCCGCCGACGAGGCCTTCGATGGTGACCGTCGGGCGTGAGACGTAGTCCTCGAGCGCCTGGCGCCAGGTGGCATCGCGCGCCCACACCTTGGCGCCGACCGCCTCTTTCGCCGCGGCCTCGCTCAGCCGCTCGGCGAGATTGTCGAGCATCTCGTGCTCCGCGGCGCTGACCGGCCGGACATGCTCAAAAAGTCCGTCGATTGCGGGATCGCCCGTGGGCGTCACGAGCGTGTTCAGCGCCTGTACCAACCGCCAGGCGGGTTGATCGAGTCGCGCGGCGTAGCTGGAATGCACGTCCTGCGTCGGGCCGCGTCCCCAGGCGGCGCCGCTGGCGACGAGGTCGCATTCGAGGTCGCCCTTCGAGCCGAGGCTGATCAGCACGCTGCCGTCGGATTCCTGGCTGTGCTCCGGCATGTAGATGCCGATGCAGCGCTCGAGCGCCTGGCGCACGCGCGGCGTCATCACGACTTCCTGGAAATTCGGCGAGCCGTCTTCTTCCTCGCCCTCCGCGACCAGCACGAGATTGACGGGAAACTTGTGGCCAGCGCCGCGGATCGCATGCAAAGCCGCGAGGAGTGCGGCCTGTGGACCCTTCTGATTCGTCGCGCCGCGGCCCATCAGGACCGTGCCCTTACCCGGCATCTCGACGAGCTTTGCGTCCCAGGGCGGCGAGCTCCACTCGGCGGTATCGGCATGCTTCACGTCGTACATGAAATAGAGGCCGACCGTCTGACGCGCGCCGGCGTCGAGGGTAGCGAATACGGAAGGATGACCCTTGGTGCCGATGCGCTCCGCGTGCTGGAAGCCGGCATCGAGCGCGAGCTTGCGCATGTGCTCGCAGCCCTCCTCCATGCCGATACTCTCGGCCGAGACCGAGGGCTGGTGAATCCATTCCTGGAGGCGCGCGACGGTTTCGTCGTGGCGGCGCTCGATTTCGTCGTAGACCGCGCCGAGGCCTTTGGTTTTCGCGGCGGCGGTCGCCGCGTGGGTTGCGGCCCAGATTGCGGCGCCGCCGGCGGCGGTGTGCGTGACGAAATCCCGGCGCGTGATCTTGGACATCTCGTTGACTCCCTTATATGAGCGCCTGCGTAATGGCGTCGATGTCGCTTTCATCATTGTACGGCGCGATGGAAACGCGGATGCGGCCGCCTCGCGCGCTGCACACGATCCGGCGGTTCGCAAGCTCTCGCATTGCATTCTCCGCAGATCGATCCGGATGAGACAAGGCGACGATGTGCGCGCATCCGTCCGCGTCGACCGGCGACCTGAAAGGGATCCAACCTCGCCTGCCCGCTTTCTCCACCAGGAGGCGCGCGAGCCCCGTCGCATGCGACTCGATGCGCTCGCCGCCGACTGCCGCCAATTCGTCCATCGCCGCCATCAGGCAGGCGACGGATGCGTAAGACATTGTCGATTGAGTGTAGCGCCGCGCATCGTTCGCCATCGCGAGCGACGTGGCGTCGAAGTCGAAGGGATCCGCCGCACCCATCCATCCGGTCATGGGCGGCACCTGTTTGAGGAGCCTGGGAGACATCGCGGCCAGCGCGACGCCGCCGTGCCCGCCCAGCCACTTGTATCCGCTGCACACGATGGCATCCGCATCCCAACCGCTCACGTCGACACGCCTCGCGCCCAGTTCCTGGGTCACGTCGACAATCAGATGACTGCCCGCTGCCGATACGGCCTTGCCGAGGCGACCGACGTCCACCGCCGTTCCGGTCGCATACTGCACGCTGCTGACGGCGACGACCGAAGTGCTCGCGTCGATCGCGCCGATCAGCGCGTCGGTCAGGCTCTCCGATGGGCGATCCTCGACGAAACGGACGTGCGCGCGGCCCAGGCTCTGCTCGCGCAGCCACGGTCGGGTGACCGAGGGAAAGTCCGTCTTCACGGCGACGACGGTGCCGTCCTGTGGGATGTCGATCAGCAGCGGAAGCTGGGCGAGGATCTCACTGGCGCAGCCGACGACGGCCATCCGGTCGACGGGACATGAAAAGAGCCTCGACGCCGCCGCTCGCATCGAGTCGAGGAAGCGCGCCTCGTCCTCGTCGGACATGCGGCTGTTGCCGTGACGCGCGGTGTCGTCGATGAACCGGTGCATGGCCTGCACCGCGGGCTCCCCGATCAGGCCCAGCGACGCCTGGTTCAGGTAGCGGTGCGACTCCAGCGTGGGGAAGTGCCGGCGGTCGATCTGTGAGGAAATCATTGCCCGTCAATTCAGGCCGCGACGGCTTCGCATCATACAATCCCGCCGATGGACATGACGCTGCGGATGGAGAGCTGGCCGCTGAAGCAGCCCTTCAGCACCTCGCAATTCTCCATCTCACGGAGCATCACGCTTACTGTCGAGCTGCGCGACGGCGAATTCACCGGTCGTGGCGAATGCGAGCCCCACGAGCACGATGCGGGCATCGCGCAGGAGGTCCTGCGCGGGCTTGAATTCAATCGTCCGCTGATCGAGGCGGGAATCAGTCGGCAGGAGCTCGACCGTCTGCTGCCGGCGGGACCGGCGCGGAACGCCATCGACTGCGCGCTGTGGGATCTCGAAGCCAAGCGGAGCGGCCGGCGCGCATGGGAGCTGGCAGGCGTTGCGCTCCGCTCGCCGCTGACGACCGCCTATACGATCAGCCTGCACAGTCTCGCGGACATGCTTGCGGACGCGCGAAGTAACCGCAATCGGCCCCTGTTGAAAGTGAAGCTTGGCAGGCGGGAGAGTCTCGCGATCGTCGAGGCCGTGCGCTGCGCTGCGCCCGATGCGCGCCTGATCGTGGACGTCAACGGAGCCTGGAGCTTCGACGAGCTCGCGCGCTCTGCCGCTCCGCTGGCGAAACTGGGCGTCGAGCTGATCGAACAGCCGCTTCCGGCCGGCGGCGATGCGGAGCTCGCCAGCTATCGCGGTCCCGTGCCGCTGTGCGCCGACGAGTCCTGCCTGGACGCTGCCTCACTGCCGGCGCTGAGCCCGGGATATGCATATGTCAACGTCAAGCTGGACAAGACCGGCGGCCTGACGGAGGCGCTGCGGCTGGCCGAGTCAGCGAAAGAAAAGTCGCTCCGGATCATGGTCGGCTGCATGAATGGCACGTCGCTCGCCATTGCGCCCGCGATGGTGATCGGCGCCCTGGCCGAGATCTGCGATCTCGACAGTCCCTTGCTGCTCGCAAGGGACCGCGCGCCCGGCCTGCGCTATGAAGGCAGCCAAGTCCATATTCCGGCGCCCGACGTATGGGGGTAATCGTGAAGAAAGCATGGTGGCCGCTTGTGCTCGTCCCGTTGCTCGCGGCGGGCGGCGAAACGCCCGCAGCGGACGAGCGCGAGTCGCAACTGATCCTGAATGCCAGCCTCATCGACGGCACCGGCACGCCGGCACGTACGGCATCGGTCCGCATCAGGGGCGAGCGAATCGTTGAGGTGGGCGAGCTTTCGCCGCGGTCCGGTGAGGCGGTGGTGGACGCGAAGGGTCTCGTCCTGGCGCCGGGATTTATCGATACACACAGCCATCACGGCACCGGCCTCTTCGAAATGCCGGACGCGCTTTCGGTCGTGAGCCAGGGCGTCACGACGATCGTCGTTGGGGTGGACGGCGGCTCGGAATGGCCGCTCAGGGCGTTTTTCGAGAAGCTGGAGAGCACGCAGGTCGCAGTCAACGTGGCCTCCTATTCCGGCCACAACACGCTGCGCTCGGGCGTGATGGGCGACGACTACCGGCGGCACGCGACGGCGCCGGAACTGGGGAGGATGGAAGCTGCGTTGCGGGACGACATGGCTGCGGGCGCGTTGGGACTATCGACCGGACTCGAATACGACCCTGGACTCTACTCTCGAACGGACGAAGTCGTCGCGCTCGCCCGCGTCGCCGCGGAATACGGCGGCCGCTATGACAGCCACATCCGCAGCGAGGACATCCACCAGGAATCGGCCATGGACGAGTTCCTCACGATCGCGCGCGAGGCCCGTCTTCCCGCGCACATCGCGCATATCAAGCTGGCGAGGCGAAGCCTGTGGGGGGACGCGCCGGCCCTGCTCGCCAAGCTCGACCAGGCCCGGAGCGCGGGACTCGACGTCACGGCGGACATTTATCCGTACACGTTTTACGAGTCCACCATGCGAATCCTGTTCGCGAAGAGGGATTTCGACAATCGGGAAAGCGCGGAGTACGCGCTGAGTGAGCTGGTCCGCCCGGAGGGCCTGACGCTCGGCCACTACGAACCGGATCCGAGCCTGGTGGGCAAGACCATCGCCGAGATCGCGGCGATGCAGGGTCGCGACCCCGCTGTCGTGCTGATGGACCTGATTCGTCGCGACATCGAGCACGAGAAGACGCTGGAAGGCGGCCGCAAGTCGAGCGAGACGGCGATCGGCGTCGCCATGTCCGAGGCCGACGTGGACACGCTGATGCGCTGGCAGCACGCGAACATCTGTTCGGATGGCGACCTCAAGGACGGGCATCCGAGGGGGCGCGGAGCCTTCCCGCGCGTGCTCGCGGACTACGTTCGTGAACGGCGCGTCCTGACGCTGGAGCAGGCGGTTCAAAAAATGACGTCGCTGTCCGCGGCGCACGTCGGCATCCGGGACCGTGGGGTCGTGGAGCCAGGCGCGTATGCCGATCTCGTGCTGTTCGATCCGGCGACGGTCAAGGACCAGGCGACGATGAGCGACATCAACCGGATATCGACCGGAATCGCAAAGACCTGGGTCAATGGCCGGCTCGTGTTCGCGGAAGGAAGCACGACGGGATCGCGGCCCGGGCGGCTGATTCTCCGTCGCTGAAGGGGACGTTCACATTCAATCGGATTGAAGTTGAACGTCCCCTTCAGCGTCCCCTTCGTCAGCGGAGGCACCAGTACTGGACGCCCTCCGCTTCGAGAAAGGTCTCGGCGTCGGCTCCTTTCAACATGGCCAGCGTCGAATAGCTGCCCGCCTGCGAGCAGGTCGCCGCGGCGACGGTGATGGAGCGCGGCGCTTCCGGCGCGGGCCAGCCGGTGCGCGCATCGAAGATATGGCCGTAGCGCTTGCCGTCAATCTCGATGTGGCGGCGCGCGTCACCGCTGGTCGCGAGGGCGCCGGACCGGAGCTCGATCCGCCGCACGGCTTCGCCGAAGCTCTCGATCGATTCGATGCCGACCTGCCAGGCGCCCGCCTTCGGTGCAGCGCCGGTGCAGCGCAGGTCCCCGCCAAAGTTCACGAGCACGGGGCAACTCGTGAGGGACGCGGCATGGTCCGCGACGATATCGACCGCGTATTCCTTGCCGATACCGCCGAAATCGATTTCCATGCCTTCTGGCAGCGTGAGCGTCGGCGGCTGCCAGTGGACGCGCTGCCAGCCAACCCGTCCGAGCAGCTCCGGGATGAGCGAGGTATTGGCCGCGACGGGCCCTTCATCAAAGTTCCACGCGCGCCTCAAGACGCCCGACGTCAGGTCGAACGCCCCCTCGCTCAATTGCCAGAGCTTCGCCCCGAACTCGATCAGTCGCGCTGTCTCGTCATCTAAGCGAATCGGCCGGCCTCTGCTCTCGTGAAGGGCTTCGACGACCGTGCCTTTCCTGTATCGGCTGAACTTGCGGTCGATGCGCTCGGCTTCGCGGACGGCGTGACGTGCGAGACGCCACGCGAGCGACTCGTCGTCCGTTTCGCAGAGCAGCTCGCAGGGGCTGCCCATGGAGGTGAACGCGGCCTGCCACAAGCCGCGCTCGCGTTCGAGCCTAAAACCGGAACTTGTATCCAAACTGGGCGATGATAGCGGTCAGCGGCGGCACCAGCTCGAAACTGGCGAGGTCCCCGACCGCCGATCCAGGCGATGGATCGCCCTCTTGCCGGTAATACTCGAGCCGTATCGAGAACTCGCCGCGCTGCGTGCGCCGGCCGTACTTGAATCCCGCGGTATACGCGCCCATGTCCGCGAGCCGGTGGTCAGCCGAAGCGAAATCCGGCTGCGGGTCACCCTGGAACAGCACGGTGCGATAGAAGTCCGCGGCGCTCTGCGTGTAATAGCGAAGGTGCGGCTCGAGGTACGAGTCATCATTGATGTTCCAGCGATAGCGCGCGTCCACCGTCTGCGATTGCACGCCCCAGTCGTCGTCCATGAGGCGGAAGTTGATTGCCATCGAGTCGCGGTCGAAGGCGTGGCGCCATTCGGCAAACAGGCTCTGCTTGGCGCGTGAGTCGGGCCGCTTCTCGTACAGGTAAAGGTACGGCACCTCGTCCTCCAGCCCCGGCACCGGCGCGCCGGTCAGCGGGTCGACCACCGACAGGATCTTGTACGGATCGGTCAGGTAGCCATCGCTCTGGCCGTACGAAAACGAAAGCTCCAGTAGCGAGCGCCTGCTCAGCACCTGCGTCACGCCAAACAGCACATCGACCACGTCCTTGGTCAGGTCGACGTTCCGGTCCTCGTCGTCGTCTTCCTCATTTTCATCATCCTCGCCGAACATGGGCGCGAGACCGACTGGCGTGCCCCCGACCGGCTTGACCTTGTCCTGGCCGAAGGCGGCGCCGACGAACACTGTCGTATTGCGGTTGTTGAAGTCGCGCTCGAGGCGACCGTTCAGGCCGAGATGCAGGTAGTCGTACTCGTCCGAGCTGCTGAACCCGATTCCGTAGCGCATGGCGTCGCCGAGCGCCTGGTTCCAGCTGCCGGAGAGCGCGATGCGCGTGTCCAGGAAGTTCGTGTCGTAGGGCGTCTCACCCGGCTGCACGACGTATGAGCCGCCGCCCGACGGGCCGGTGAAGGTCTGCACGACGTTGGCAGGCACGGCGCCGCTCGGCGTCGCACCGGTAAGAGAGTCGACCGTAAGCGTAAGGTTGTAGCTGCGGTCCTCGTCGAGCCGGCGGCGCGCGGAAATCATGAGGCTGCCGTCGGTAACGCGGTTGTTGTCCTCGCCGTAATAGAGGAGTGAGCTGTCGATTTCCCAATCGGGCGCTTCCTGTGCGGCGACCGGCGCGGCGGGCAAGACGCCGAGCAGGCCGCAGGTCGCGGCCGCGAGTGAACTGCCGATCGGCTTTTTCAGTTGCATCCGCAGCCGCCACCGGCGAAGCCGCGGCCGCCGCTCGATGCCTCCTTGCTGAAGTAAATGTGGTCGTCGATCGCCGCGTCATGCTGGTCGGCCTTCATGTCAGCGCGCGCGTGCAGGTCACGCTCCCATGGCTTTACCTCGGCGCAGCCGGCGGCGACAGCCACGGCAAGGGCGAGGATTGCGATCTGCAGGCGTCGATTCATGTGGCGTCTTCCTTGAGCAGCTGTTCGATCTGGTCTTCGCGCTCCGCGCGCTGTTTCTCGCGGAAACCCCTGTGGCGGACGCGCACGCGGCCGTTGCGGTCGATCAGGAAGCTGGTCGGCATCGCCTGGACGCCGAACTGGCGGGCGATCGCCCCTTCGGCGTCGTACTCGACACGGAATTTCGCGGGGACTTTCTTGAGAAAGGCATCGGCAAGCGCGCGCTCCTGGTCGAGGTTGACGGCGACGATGACGAGACCTTCTTCAGAGTGCTTCTGCTGGAGCTCGTTCATCCATGGGAATGATTGCAGGCAGGGCGAGCACCAGGATGCCCAGAAATCGACCAGGACGACCTTGCCGTCCAGGGACTTGAGCAGGGGCCAGTGGGGCGCGACTACGGCCGGCGGGGATTCCGTATTCGAAGCCGGAGTAGCCGCGCCGCCACGGGCGGTCGACATGGCAATCAACAGAACCGAAACGGCGAGCAATCCAGTGCGCAAAAGGAGCCTCCGTGCATAGCGCGGAAACCCCTTTTGACGCATCGAGAAGTTGAAATCAATCGCTTAGCGAAGGGGACGTTCACCTTCGAAAAGGGGACAGTCACTTTTAGAGGTGGCTGTCCCCTTCAGTGTCCCCTTCAGAAGCGGTATCCGACTCCCAAGTGGGCGCCGTAGGCGAAGTAGTCGTCGTGCCGCGTTTCCGCGCCGGACACGACATCCACGGTCTCCCAGGCCGCGAAATGCTGGTCGGCGCGGAGCGTGAACTCCGCGAACCAGTTGCCGCCGAAACGCTGCCGGACTCCGCCGAGCAGCGAGGCAATCAACTCGCGATCGACCTCGGTGTGGATCTCGAATGTGCCGCCGTCAGCAGTCGGGCCGGTGACGACTGGCACGTCGGTAAAGGCCATGCCGAGTTCCCCGCCCAGGAACCATTCGCGGCTCGCTTCCGGTGGCGAGAACGAGCGCTCGACCGAGACGCCGACGATCGTCTGGTCGACCTTGGCGTCGATCGGCTCGGCATCGGGATCGATCGGCAGGCCAAGGAGCTTCGCGGGTTCTTCGTAGTCGAATTTCATCTGGTCGACGCTGAGGCCCACCGACCATTCGTCGTTCAACCGGTAAATCCCGTAAATACCGTAGCCCGGCATGTCGTTGGCGGGGACGCCGCTCGCGAGGCCGAGGCGGAGGCGCAGGCCCACGTCGAACTTGGGCTGATCGTCGGCCAGGGCCGCCTGAGGGGACAAGAGCAATACGAGCAACCAGGTAGCTCGTGACCGTGACAGCAGGTTCGGCATGGGCGCGCCTCCTCGAAAGCAGAACTGCTTTCGGATAGGACGCGCGCGCGGGGCGAATCCTTCGTCCGGATCAAAGGGGACGCGCACCTTTAAAGGTGCGCGTCCCCTTTAGGTATGCGGCGGATCTCGGAGAGCATGGCGTCGGGGGATAACGGCCGACCCAGCAAGTCATCCATCAGCGTCTTCGCGGTCTTCTCGGAGCCGTAGCGCAGGAACTGTTCGCTCGACCACGAATACCACCTCGGATTCCCCGCATCGAACGGGCCGATCGCCGCGGCCGTCGCCTTGCGGATCTCCGCGGTGAGCACGGCGCCGAGACCGTAATTCACCATGTACCCCGGCCGGCTCACGAGCTGCACGCGCACGGCCCACCACGCTACCTCTGGGTGCGGCTTGATGTGCAGGTACTCGCGCGTGATGTCGGTCCAAAGCGCGTTCGGATCGGCCGCGGGATCGCGCAGCATCCGGATCTCGAACAGCGACCAGGCGACGTCCATCATCACGCTGCCGTGCAGGCCCTTGAGCGACATGCCGACAGGGAGCCCGGTGCCGAGGTACTTCTTCTGCCAGGCTGGCTCGTACACGCTCCATGACGGCACGTCGGCGAAGGCTTCGGTGAAGAGCGTGTCGGTCCAGTCGGTGTAAGCCGGGCGATTGCGGATCGCGCTGATGTGGACCGCGTGGCCGTTCTCGTGCACGAGCTCGTTGAGCGAGCCGAGGCCGCCGTCCTCGTAGCGCCCGACGACCCGCGCGATGGTCTTCTGCCATTCGCCGTCGACGTACTTGCCGCGCTTCAGGAAATCCGTGTACGCGAGCGGCGACTTGTCGGGGCGGCTCTTGATGTCGTAGACGACACCGAGCGCGTCGAGGTCAACGCCGAGATCGGCGTAGAAACGGTGATCGACGATGACGATGTCACCGCCCGGGAAGCTCGAGGCGAGCTTGCGGTTCGCCTCGCCCACGGTGTGGCGATAATCCCAGGGCTCGACCATCGCGGGACCGGTCGCATCGCGCCAAGCTTCGAGGATCTGTACGAGCCAGCGCTCGACGTCCGGAACCGTGACGCCGATCGCGCGCGCGGCGGCTTCGACGCCGGAGCCGTTCGTTGCTTCAGCCGCGGCGGCCAGCTTGATCAAGCGCCGGTACGGGCTGCCCGGCTCGTTGTTGCCGTTGAGCGCAGCCCACAAAGGAAGGAAAGCATCGAACAGCGCCTTGCGCCGCGCGGGTTCTTCAAGGTCGTACAGGAGGCCGAGCGCGCCGCCACGGTCGATGGTGCCGTCCTCGAATTTGAGCTGGTTGCCGATCTCGCGGTAACAGCTCGAGAGCGCAGCGGAGAGAGCTTCGTAGTCGAGCTTCGGGTCGTTCCGGTCCTTGCACTCGGGATCGTCGGATTTGTTCGCGACGGCGGGGCTCGGGTCGCCGAAATCGGCGAGGGTGATGCGGATGGCGGCGACCGCGGCGGTGTCGGCGGGCGCGAGCTTCGTGGGTTCGAGCGCGTCGAGATTCGCGAGCAGTGCCTTGTGCTTCTCAAGCAGCGCCGCGTCCCATGCTTCAAGCTTTCGTCCTTCGTACTCCGCGACATGGCCGGAATTCAGGTACGCGACGGCATCCCGGGCGTCGAGAAACTCGAGGAATAACGCCTCGGTGCGTTCCAGCGGGCCCGGTTCACCGGCAAGGGCGGTGCCGCCGAACAGGCAGCAGGCAAGAAGAAACGCTCGCATCATGGGCAACCGACGCGTCATGTGGATCAACCATTATTGCCAAGCTGGGGGCGTGGTGTTCCACTTTGTGCGGGGATGACCTGCCGGGCGCCGATCGTGGGCGAACCCTGACTTCAAGAAGGACCAAACATGCGGGAAGACAACTTCAAGGCGGTGGACGGACTCAATATCTTCTTTCGGTCGTGGAGCCCTCCCGGAAAGGCCCGCGGCGTGCTCGTCATCGTGCACGGTTTCAACTCGCACAGCGGCCAGTACCTCTGGGCCGCCGAACAATTCGCGGCGAACGGATTTGCAGTCTATGCGCTCGATCAGCGCGGGCGCGGCAAGTCCGAAGGCCGGCGTTTTTACGTCGAGAAGGTCGAGGATTACGTCGACGACGTCACCAGCTTCGTGAAGCTTGCCAAGACGCGGGAGCCCACCCTGCCTGCATTCGTGCTCGGTCACAGCGCCGGCGGTGTCATCTCCTGCGTCTACGCGCTCGGGCGCCAGAGCGAGATCGCAGGATTGATCTGCGAAAGCTTCGCGCTCGAGGTCCCCGCGCCAGCCGCCGTGCTCGCGACGGTGAAGGTCCTTGCCCGCATCGCGCCGCGACTGCCGGTCCTCAAGCTCCCGAAGCCCGGCTTTTCGCGCGACCAGAATGTCGTCGATTCGATGATTCACGATCCGCTCATTGCGAATGAAGTGCAGCCGGCGATCACGGTCGCCGCGATGCTCCGCGCCAACGAGCGGCTCAAGCGGGAGTTTTCGTCGATCAAGCTGCCGGTGCTGATACTGCACGGGACCGCAGACACGGTGACGCTGCCGGCTGGCAGCAAGTTATTCCTCGAGACGGCAGGTTCCACCGACAAGACCCTGAAGCTGTACCCGGATCACGTCCACGACCTGCTGAATGACGTCGGCAAGGAAAAGGTCATCGCCGATATCGTGGGGTGGATGACTGCGCGGCTTTCCGCTCACTGAGCGCGGATGCTCCTCACCGAGATCCCGGATCTCGACGCGGTGCTGCGTGCGCACGCGTCGGAACTCGGCGCCGATTTCACCGGCTACCGGAATCACGCGTATCGCGTCGTAAACCTCTGCACTGCTATACGGCCCGCTGACGGAGAGGCATCCCGGAAGCTCGCCATCGCCGCCGCCTTCCATGACCTCGGTATCTGGACGGAGCGGACTTTCGACTACTTGGGGCCGTCGGTCGAACTTTCCTGCGCTCATCTCGCTGCCCTGGACAAGTGGGAATGGCAACCGGAAGTGTCGAGGATGATCCTCGAGCATCACCGGATCTCGCGCTATCGCGAGCAGCCGGAGTCGCTGGTGGAGCCCTTCCGCCAGGCGGACTGGATCGACGTGTCGCACGGGCTGTTGTCGTTCGGCCTGCCGCGCAAGGTCATCAGGCAGGTTTTCGCGGCCTGGCCGGATGCCGGATTTCACAGGAAGCTGGTGCAGCTCTCATTGCGGCGGCTGCGCACAAACCCCGGGAACCCCCTGCCCATGCTGAAATGGTAAAGGGGACGCGCACCTTTAGAGGGGCGCGTCCCCTTTAAAGGTGCGCGTCCCCTTTAAAGGTGCGCGTCCCCTTTCGAAGGCTTGGACGTCAGCCGGTCAGATCAGTTTCCGGCGTCCGAGAGATCGGCGAAAGTTTCGATGACGAGCGGGGCATCGGGGCTCCGGAAGGAGATGCCCCGATAGAAATTCGACAGCTTCGGCAGGAATGCGTTCCATTCGAGCTCGGGGGCCGTCTCGGTCATGATCAGGAAGGTCTGCCCGCCCCGGCTGAAGACGACGACCCCGCGCAGGGAATCGAGCCGGGTCGGCAAGCCGGTCTCCGGGTCGTTCTTGAACATTGCGGAGCCGCGCGGCAGGTGCATGACGGCGAACCACGCGGGCGAGCCCTCAAACGTGCCTGGCTCTTCGAAAGTGATCGCAGCGCCCGGGAGCTGGCGCGCGAAGAAGAGCGGGAAGGTCGCGTCGTGGAACCAGTTGCGCAGGATCGCCGCATCGGTCTCGAAATCGTTATCGGCGCCCGCGAGCACGTCGAAGCTCGGGGTGCAGATGAGGCCGTAAAGCTCGCCATTTTCGTCGAGGAAGGTGACGGCGCCGGTCATCTCGTCGAAGCTGTCCACGAGAATCGGGCTCGGCCCGAGTGGCGACTTGACCGAGAACAATTCGCCGGGTGCCGTGTATGTGCCCGCCGCGAAGGCGCCCTGCTCGTATGCGCAGAGCGGTCCGGCGACGATCGCAAGCGCGATTACCGCGGTGGCAGTGATCAGACGATGGCAGAGTCTCGTCGCCATGGAACCGAGTTTCCGTGTCACGCGCCTGTCACTCAGTGCGACCGATCACATAATTTTGGGACAGCAGAAAAGCGTGATCGCATCGTCGGTTTTCCCTCGGCGAAACGGCCGGTCAGCGACTGACCCAACTGGTCAGCTACTGACAAAAAAGGGGACGCTCCCCTCTAGAGGGGAGCGTCCCCTTTTCACTGGCAGGCGTGGCTCTCGGCGGCGTCCGGATCATCCCTCCCCTCCTGAGCGGCCTTCTTTAGCCGGGGACAGGGGGCAGACGAACCGGACCGCTCGCAGCGCAGGCGCGAACCTGCCAAAGTCGCTCGCGGTGGCCCAGGCGGGGGATGCAATGCGATCAAATTGCTGGTGGCTGGCCGCTCTTTTTGCGGCGCAGGCGATGGCGGCCGAAGGACCTGGATCCGACGTCACCGTCATCAACGGAGTGACGCTCATTCATCCCGAGCGCGAGGGCGCAGCGGCCGTCGAGCCGATGGCGACGCTCGTGATCGCGGGAGACAAGATCCAGCTCGCCGGCGCCGGCATCACGCTCGAGCTGCCCCAGGGCGCGACCATCATCGACGGCCGCGGTAAATGGGTCGTGCCGGGGCTCGTCGATTCGCACGTGCACTTCTTCCAGTCGGGCAATCCGTACACGCGTCCGGACGGGGCGGACTTCAATGCGGTCGTTCCGTACAAGGACGAAGTCGCGCGCAACAAGGCACGCCTGCCCGCCACCTTCAAGGTCTGGCTCGCGAGCGGCGTCACCGGCGTCGTGGACATCGGCGGGCCGTTCTGGGATTTCGACGTGCGCGACCAGGCGGCCGTTTCGAGCGCCGCGCCGCGCATGGCGGTCGCGGGGCCCCTCTTCTCTTTTGTGAGCCGGCCGCAACTTGATCTCGGCGATCCGCCGATTGTCGAGACGGACACCATCGAGGCGGCCATGGCATTGCTCACGAAGGAGCTCGATCGCAATCCCGACTACCTGAAAGTCTGGTTCATACACCAGCAAGGCGACGACCTCGCGGCTCAGGAAGCGGTGGTCAAGTCGATCGGTGATGCCGCGCACGCGGCGGGAAAGAAGCTTGCCGTACACGCGACGGAGCTCCTCGTCGCGAAGGCGGCGCTGCGCGCCGGCGCGGACTTCCTTGTGCACTCGGTGTTCGATCAGCCGGTGGACGATGAATTCATCGCGCTCGCGAAGAAGAACGGCGTGATCTACTGCCCGACGCTGTTCGTCACCGACGGATACCTCCTGACGTTTTCCAACACCTGGAAAGCGACGCCTGAGGAGTCGCAGCGCGCGGACCCGGATATTCTCGCCGCGATGGACGACCTCGGCAGCATTCCGGCGGACAAGCTGCCGGAACGTGTAGCGAAGCTCATTGCACAGCCGCGAGTTCCGGTGCCGCCGAAAGTCGCGATGGAGAATCTGCGCAAGCTCGAGGCAGCGGGCGTGACGATCGTCATGGGTACGGATGCCGGCAATATCGGCACCTTGCACGGGCCCTCGATTTACCGCGAGATGCGGATGATGGTGGACGCAGGGCTCACGCCGCTCGAAGTACTGCGTAGCGCGACGACGAATGGCGCCAAGGCGCTCGGGCTCGAAGGCCGGACCGGCGCGATCAAGGGCGGTATGCTGGCCGATCTCGTGATTCTCGACGCCGACCCGCTCGCGGACATCGGCAATCTCGCGCGCGTGCACCGCACGATCAAGAATGGTGTGATGTACGACCCGGAGCAGTTGATGGAGTCGATCCGCTAGTCAACGGCTCCCGGCGGGCGACAATTCCGGCGAAGTCGCCATATTATCGTATGGTACAATAGCCATATCTTCCAGAAGCTCCCTGCATGGCGGCGCTGTTTGACTGGGACCCGGACAAGGACGAGGACAACCAGCGCAAACATGGCGTGCCATTCATGGATGCGCAGCTTGCGTTCCTCGATGCCGCTCGTGTAATTGCCCGAGATACTGGGCACAGCGGCGACGAGGAGCGTTTTTACTGTTTCGGCAAAGTCGATGGCCGTGTTCTGACCGTTCGATTCACTTATCGCGCCAGTTTGATCCGTATCATCGGGGCGGGATACTGGCGTAGAGGAAGGAGAGTCTATGAAGCGCTTCAAAGGATACACGGACGAGCCCTTGGGACGGATCCGGATCATTGAAGATTTTCTGCCGCCGCCGGATCAGTTGATCCTCAAGGATGACCGCATCAAGGTTACGATCTCTTTGAGTCGAAGCAGCGTGCGATTTTTCAAGTCTTATGCGAAGAAATCGAAAGTTCCGTATCAGCGGATGATACGTCGCGTGCTCGATGAGTATGCCGGGAACTATTCTTCGAAGAATCGCCGCACCTGACTGAATCGCTGTGCCTCGCAACAACGCGCTGTGGGCTGTAGTTCCAGGGCTCGCTTTCGCCGTCGCCATTGCGGTCGCGGCAAAGATCGTGTCGACGGCAGCGGGCGGCGCCGTCAGCGCGATTCTCTGCGCGGTCCTCCTCGGCATGCTGTGGCGGAATCTCGTGGGAGCAGGCAGCTGGGCCGACCCCGGCATCGAGTTCGCAGGACAAACCCTGCTCCGCATCGGTATCGCGCTGATCGGGCTCCGCCTCACATGGACCGTGCTCGCCGAGTCCGGCATGACCGCGCTTCCGCTCGTGATTGCCTGTGTTTCCGTCGCGCTGATCGTCGCGATGGGCGTCGGGCGCTTGCTTGGCGTTTCAACGGGCATCCGGCAGCTGCTCGCCGCGGGCACCGCGATCTGCGGCTGCACGGCGATCATCGCCATCGCACCGGTCCTGCGGGCGCAGAAGGCGGACGTCGGTATCGCGATCGCCTGCGTGGTGCTCTTCGGCTCGATCGCGATGGTCGCCTATCCCTGGCTCGCCGGGATGGTGTTCGGGGCGGACGCGGTGCACGCGGGGATGTTTTTCGGCGCTTCGGTCCATGACACGTCGCAGGTCGTTGGCGCGTCGCTGATTTACGCCGAGGAATTCGATGCGCCGGACTCGGTTGCGGTGGCGGGCTTCACGAAGTTTCTGCGGACTTCGGGACTGCTGGTGCTCGTGCCAGTCGCGGCGATGTGGGTCGCGCGGAGCGAGCGCGCGGCGGCGGTGGCCGCGGATCGGCCGAAAGACCTGCGACGGCGCGCTCTGCCGTGGTTCGTGATCGTCTTCATCGCGTTCGCCGGATTGAGGGCGCTCGGCGACTGGCTGACGACCGGCAGCGACTGGTCTGATTTGTGGCAGCAGAAGCTCGACATCGCGCAGCAAGTGTCCGAGATCCTTCTGCTCTGCGGCCTCGCGGCGGTCGGGCTCGGCATCACCTTCGCGCACCTGCGCGAGGCCGGCTGGCGGCCAGTGCTGCTGTCTTTCATCGCCGCCGTCGCGACCGGCGCCACCGCCCTCCTCCTGCTTCTCTAAAGGGGACGCGCACCTCTAGAGGTGCGCGTCCCATTTAAAGGTGCGCGTCCCCTTTAGATCATTGCTGCCAGGTCGCGTTGCGCTTCATCGCGCCCCACTGCATGCGCTCGCCGCGCAGCCAGCCCCAGAGCGCCTGCAGCCGCCACCACGAGTTCAGCTGGCGGTAGCCGAAGTTCTCGAGGAGCGAGACCAGGAATAGCACGAGCAAGTGTCGCGCCCTCGGGTAGGTGTGGAACGACAGTTCCTCGAGCAGCAGCGCGGTGGTCGAGAGCATCACGCCGAGCGCGAACGCCGCCGCGACGAAGGCGAGGAAGCCCATGCCCGTCATGCCGCCGGTCACCCAGGCAAGCGCCATGACCAGAAGTCCCCCCACCTCGACGACCGGGCTCAATAGCTCGAACACGATGAAGAACGGAAACGCGAGCCAGCCGGCCGTGCCGCTGCCTTTCGCGAAGAGTAGCTGCCGGTTTTCCCACAGGCTCTCCGCGAGCCCGCGCTGCCAGCGCTTGCGCTGCTTTGCGAGCGTAGCGAGGTCTTCCGGCGCCTCGGTCCAGCACACCGGGTCGGGAATGTACGAGACGCGATAGCGCTCCCCGCGCGCGGAGAGATGGCGGTGCAGTCGCACGACCAGCTCCATGTCCTCGCCGATCACGTCGGCGCGGAAGCCGCCCGCGGCGACCACGGTCTCGCGATGGAACACACCGAAGGCGCCCGACACGATCAACAGGCCGTTGACCGCGCTCCAGCCGAGGCGTCCGCCGAGGAAGGCGCGCAGATACTCGACCACTTGCACGAGCGCGAGTGGATTCTTCGGCAGACCCACTTTCTCGATCACGCCGCCGCGAACCTGGCAGCCGTTGACGATGCGCACCGTGCCGCCGCAGGCGACGGTGCGCGGGTCCTCGAGGAAGGGCCGCACGACATGCTCGAGGCTCCGCACTTCCAGGACCGAGTCCGCGTCGCCGCAGTAGAAGATCGGGTGCCGCGCGGCGTTCAGGCCCGCGTTCGCCGCGTCCGCCTTGCCGCCGTTCTCCTTGTCGACGACGCGCAGGTTCGGGTACTTGAGCGAGCGGTAGATGCCGCGCACGGGCTGCGTCCGGATCTGGACGCGATAGGCCTCGGGAAACGGCGTGAGCTGGAACTCGCGGATCAGCGCGCCGAGCGTGTCGTCCTTCGAGCCGTCGTTGACGACGATGATCTCGAAGTGCTGGTAGCGCAACTGCAGGAGCGCGCGCACCGAGGTCGCGATCGAGCCTTCCTCATTGTAGGCGGGCACGACCAGCGACACCGGCATCTGCAGGTGCGTGTAGACCCGCTCGGCCGCAGCGACGCCGCCCATGTAGCGGCGCAGCCGATAGATCGCGATGAACGCGAGCCCGACGTAGATCGCGTTCAGCAGGATGAAATAGCCGAGGAAGCCCCACTGCACGGCCTCGAGGGCGTGGCGCAGGACGTTCATCGGATCGACGCCTCTGCGCGCACGTGCTCGAGCATGTCGCGCGCGTACACGTCGCCGAGCTGCGCTCGGACCGCCTCGAGGCGTTCGGCCGTCATTCCCTTGAGCTTGAGGAGCGCCTGGCCGGCGCGGTAGCGCACCCACCACACGCGGTCGCACATCAGCCGTACGACCGGCTCGACGTCGTCCACCGCGCCCAGGCGGCCGTATGCGCCGGCGAGGCTCTGGCGCACGTCCGCATCCTTCGAGTCCGCGTAGCGCGCGAGTTCCGGAAGGAGCTTCGGGTCCATCACGACGAGGAGCGCCGCCGAGGCGATGTTTACGTCGTCCGGGTGCCGGCGCAGCAGTTCGATTGCGACCTCGCTGCCGAGAACGGCATCCACGTGCGAGAGCCAGGGCAGCAGCGGCGGGATCTTGGCCGGCGCGAGCGAGAGCATCAGCGCGCGGATCGGCTCGCGCGCGACGTCCGCGCCCGCGTCGACGAGCAGCCGCGCCATCGCCTCTCCGGGCCAGCTCTCGCGCTCGGCGAGTTGGTTCATGATGCCAGGCATCGCGCGCTGCGCGTCGATGCCGACGAGGGCCGCGGCCGCGTAGAAGGACACGAGCGCGTTCGCCGAGGCGAGTTGCTCCTGGAGAGGCTGCCACGACGACGGATCGCGCAGGTGGCCGAGCGTGCGGATCCCGAGGATGCGCCGGCCGACCTGGCGTGAATTGAGGTAGCGCCGCGCGGCGATCTCGAAGCCGAGCGTCCGCGCAACGGCGTTCAGCCGCTCGCCGGTGTCGCCGCGCACGGCGTCCTGCAGCGCGTTCCACTCTTCCATGAGGTAGGGCAGGTGACGCCCGGGCAGGCGCGGCAAGGCGGGTGATTCGCCCTCCTCCAGTGCGACGCGCGTGAGGAGCGGCCGCCAGGCGGCGATCACGCGCTCGTTGAGGCGCGCCTCGAACCGATAGTAGCGTCGCACCATGAGCGCGAGCAAAAGCAGCGCCGCCGCGGCCAGTGCCGCGACTTCGGCACTGCGCCAGGCCAGCGCGACGACAAGTTCAGAACCGGTGTTCGAGTCCAAGTCGCACCCGGATCCGGTCGTAGAGATCACCCTGCTCGTACCAGCCGGCTTCCCAGGAGATCCCCCAGGCAGTGCTCGTCCAGTGCAGGCCGTTGAGCGAGACGCTGTTCGTATCCGTCACCTGCACGACGCCGGGCGCCACGGTCTCGGCCTCCTCGCCGAAGCCGAGGACGAGCGCGACACGGCTTTCGCGTCCGTAGTCGTGACCGACGCGAACCAGGTGGCCGAAGCTCGGGTCGTCGATGTCGGAGGTCTTGGCGATGTTGAGCGAGTAACCGACGCTGACAAGTTCCAGGTATTTCTCGACGGTGCCCGAGAGCGTCTCGACATTGACGGTCTCGTAGCTCGCGTGGCGCAGGCGAAAGCCGATGCTCCAGGCATCCGGCAGGGGGCGGCCCGCCTCGGCGGAGAGGCTCCATTGCGGCAGGACTTCCGCGTCGGGTGCGAGGTCAGCGGAGAGACCATACGACCAGTCAGCGTTCAGTCGGTCGGTGAAGGCGGCAATCAGCTGCTCATCGCGCGTGTCGAAACGCTCTTCGAGATGCAGGCCGGCGAAGAGATGCCGTGGGCCGCCGAGACGTCGATCGACGCCGATGGAGGCGCCGCGCCAAGCGCGTCGGCCGCCCGAAAGATCCTCGTAGCTCACGTCTGCCGAGAGCCGCATCCCGCGCTCGAGCAGGCGCCGATCCGCGAGCGCCTCTTGCCGCTCGCGCGGCCAGGCGGACATCGGAAACTGCTTCTGCGCGTCGGCGAGAAGAACGTCGGCCGCGTCGAACTCGTCGAGCTGGTCGAGTGCAGTCGCATTCACGCGCCAGACGTCTTCGTATGCGGGCGCGCGCCGGCGCGCGTCCTCGAGCGGCGGGAGCGCCTCGCGCGAACGCCCGAGCGCGACGAGCGCCTGGGACTTGCCGAGGAGCCAATCGACGTTCGAAGGATCGCGGGCGAGCAGGATATCGTATTGCTGAAGCGCAGCTTCTTGCCTTCCCGCCTGCGCGCAGGACCGCGCGAGTGCGTCGCGGGAGTCGGTGTCCTCCGGCTTGGCGGCGACAGTCGACTCCAATGCCGGGTCGCAGGCCAGGGCCGCCGGCGCCGCGAGCAACCAAAAGGGGACAGTCACTTTTAAAAGTGACTGTCCCCTCTTAAAGGGGACGCGCACCTTTAAAGGTGCGCGTCCCCTTTGAAGGTTTCGTGAGCTCACGCGGGCGCCCTCCCCGGCCCGATACGGCGCCGGATCCGTGCAACGAGCTCGGCCGGGCTGAAGGGCTTGGTCAGGTAGTCATCGGCGCCGAGTCCGAGCGCGCGGACCGCGTCGTGCTCCCGCGTGCGCGAGGTGAGGATGATAACGGGCACTTTCTTCCAGGCCTCGTTCGCGCGAAGCCGCTCGAGCAGCTCGAAGCCGTCGGTGTACGGCAGCATGACGTCGAGCAGCACGAGGTCGACGGCGTCACCGCGGTCGATCCGCTCGCAGGCCTTGCGGCCGTCCGAGATCGACTCGACGGCGAAGCGCTCCTTCTCGGCCAGGTAGCCAAGCAGGTACGCCATGTGCACGTCGTCCTCGACGATCAGCAGCCGCTGTTGTGGACTCGAATCCAAGGTCTTGACCCGAAACTGATTTTGGCAATAGTAGGGCAGGCCAATGCCGCATTATGTGAACCGCGTCCCGATGGGCGACCAGATGAACCAACCCTTGGACCCTCGTATCGCCGAACTTGAGCGGCAGCTCGCGGAACTGCGGACCGCCCTGGTCGAGGCGCGCGAGCAGGCCGAGGCCGCGAGCCGTGCGCGCAGCGAGTTCCTCTCCAACGTGAGCCACGAGGTCCGCACCCCGATGAATGGCGTGATCGGCATGGCGACGCTCCTGCTCGACACCGATCTCGACCGCCGCCAGCGGGAATACGCGGGCGTGATCAAGTCGAGCGCCGACGCGCTGCTGCTCGTGATCAACGACCTACTCGACTACTCCAAGATCGAGGCCGGCAAGCTCGAGCTCGAGCGCATCGAGATGGACCTGCGCGCGCACGTCGAGGAAGTGGCGACCACGCAGGCGGCCGCGGCGGCGGCCAAACGGCTCGAGCTCGTGGTCGACGTCGGCTCGGACCTGCCTGAGCGCGTGCTGGGCGATCCCGGGCGAATCCGCCAGGCGCTCGCGAATCTCGTTTCGAACGCGATCAAGTTTACGGCCGCGGGCGAGGTTTCGATCCACGTTTCGCGTGAGCGCGGCCCGGTGAAGGATCTCGTCCGCTTTTCCGTGCGCGACACCGGCATCGGCCTCACGCCGTTGCAGCAGTCAAAGCTCTTTCGTCCGTTTGCGCAGGCCGATGCCTCGACTGCACGCCAATACGGCGGCACGGGCCTCGGGCTCTCGATCGTCAAGCGGCTCGCTGAATTGATGAGCGGCGAAGTCGGCGTGCAGAGCAGCCCCGGCGCAGGTTCGATCTTCTGGTTCTCGGCGCGGCTCCCGGCCTGCGCGCGCGAGGTCGTGGAGGACGAACCGCCGCCTGCGCCTCCCGAGGGCCGTCGCGTGCTCGTCGTCGACGACAACGACACCAATCGCCGCGTGATCGGCGAACTGCTCGAAGGAGCCGACTACGAGGTCGAGATGGCATCCTCGGCCGGTGACGCGCTGAGCGCGCTGCGACGCTCGGTCAACGGCGGCAAGCCTTTTCAGGCCGTGCTGACGGATCACCGCATGCCCGGCATGGACGGAATCGAGCTCGCGCGCCGGATCCGGGAGATTCCGGCGGTTGCCGAGCTGCGCCTCGTGCTCTACAGCTCGATCGACGACCGTTCGAGCCGGCAGGAACTGCGCGAACTCGGCTTCGCCGGGCATCTGACGAAGCCGATGCGGCGCAAGGAGATCCTCGCGACGATGGAACGCGTGCTCTCGCACGCCGGGCCCGAGTTTACGCAGCGCCTGCGGGCGATCGTCACGCGCGATGTGATCGTCGAAGATCACCAACGCCGCGGGCGCACCGTGCTGCTCGTCGAGGACAACGCGACGAATCGCCGGGTGGCGGAACTATTCCTCGAGCGCGCGGGCTGTGACGTCGTACTCGCGGTCGACGGAAGCGAAGCGATCGCGATCCTCAAGGAACGGCGGGTCGATCTCGTGCTGATGGACGTGCAGATGCCCGTCATGGACGGGCTCGAGGCCACGCGGCGAATCCGCCAGGAGATTCCAGGGGGAGCGCGCATCCCTATCGTCGGACTCACGGCCAGCGCGCTGAAGGAGCAGGTCGAGGTCTGTCGCGTCGCCGGCATGGACGAAGTGATCGCGAAACCGCTCGAACGCGAGCGGCTCGAAGCGGTTCTCGAGCGTTACGCGCCCGCGATCGGTACGCGCACCGGCCGCCATGTCATTCGCCCGCCGGTCGAGCGCGCTCAGCCGGCGGTGGCGGTGACGGTCGCGGCCGAAATCTCGGTTCCGCGATTTCGCGAGGTGACCGCCGGCGACCCGGTGCTCGCGCGCGGCCTCATCGAAACCTTCGAGCACAGTGCGGAGAAGGCCTGCAGCGACATCGAAACCGGTCTCGGTCGCGGCGACTTCAGACTGGCGCGCCGCGCCGCGCACACGCTCGTGGGCGCCAGCGCCAACATGGGCGCGATGCGGCTCGAAGCCGTGGCGGCCGCGATCGAGAGCGCGGCGGCCGCGGAGGACGGCGTGACGCTCCGGCCGCTCGTGCCCGCCGTCAGGTGGCGACTCGAATCGGCGCTGGTCGAGCTGAAATCCCTTCAAATGGGAGGCGCCGCCTGAGAGTGCCACACCGCGACGGTCATCAGGCAAAAGCACTGATGGCGAAGAACTGTATGGCTGCCGCTACGATCAGGAGAACGATGGTCGGCAGGCCGCGATAAATCCGTTTGTTCAACATGGCTTTCTCTTTGTAATTGCAACGGCCCGGCGCCAGCAGCGAGCTGGCGGCGCGATGAATGTCTGGTTGGTTAGGTTCCGACGCGAAAACACGCCAATGGCATGTGCGTCGTTGCGTGCATTCTACCGGCTTGCCGATGTCGGCGTACGACTATCGGGAAGTACGACGATCAAAGCGTGCGCCGGGTCGCAGTTCGACAAAGGGGACGCGCACCTTTAAAGGTGCGCGTCCCCTTTGCTACATTCACACGAAGGCACGGATCCCGAAGTACTGGACGAATGCCGAGAGCGTGAATAGCACGGAAATCGGCAGGCCCCGATACAAAAGTTTCTGCGACATGATCGTCCCCTTTACTTAAGTTACTGAGCCCGGAAAGTTCGCAGCTTCGACGCTGGACTTACTCGTCGTGTTCCGCTGCTGTAACACCGCTGCAATCACGCCGCGGCGGGCCAATGGCCGTGAGCTGCACCGGGTCGCGCGAGCATCGAGTTCCATCCTCGAATCCTCTTGGCCATTCCCACCATTGCTGTTGCGAGTGGGCGCCGCGAGTTCCGCGCGAGTTAATGTTCCATAAAGTATTGTTTTTACTATATTTTTCTCGGGACCTTGCACCGGAGGCTTTCGGCTTGGAAGTCTTCTTTATTGGTGGCTATCCCCTCTTGAAGCGCCCCGCCATTCCAGCCTGCGTCGGAACAATCTGACACCAGCACGCGTTATCTCGCCGGTACCGGCCAGCGCAGCGCACTGCGAGCCTTCGCGCTGGGGAGAGAACAAGATTGCCGAAGAGCCATGTGGGGTTTCCGGCACGCGTCATCACACTGATGCTCGCGTGCCATTGCATGCCCGCCGCCTTCGCCAATTCGACCGGCCATGAACCCAGGGAGCGGCCCGGCTGTGGCGGACCTGCGGATCCGATGGACATCGTTCTCCCCCTGGAAATGCAGGCCAATCTTTTCCGCTCGCTGCCGATCGCGGGTTTGATGGTGACCCCCGATTCGATCGCGCAGCTAGTGCTGCTGAATCCGCGTTTGCGTGCCACGACGGGCCAACCCTCTTCCGGCAATGGGACGGCCTTTCCGATCAATGAATCGGGCGTCGTGGACACGCGCGCGGACCCATCCGGCTGATTGCTTGTCCGCAATGCCGGCTCGGCCCCCCAACAAATCGGGCCGGCGTCTGCACCCACTCCGGGCGCCTCGTGCGCCCGTTTTTTTCGCCTTTAAAGGGGACGCGCACCTTTAAAGGTGCGCGTCCCCTTTGGAGATTCTTGAGAAACGCGCGTTCAAGCAACCCCTGCTATTGGTCTGCGTGGGCTAGTTTGCTTGAATGCCAAGACACGCTCGGCCGGTGTTTCCAGGAATGCCTCACCACGTTACACAGAGAGGTAACCATCGGGAACGCGTTTTCTTCAGCCCAGGCGACGAAGAAACGTATCTTCTCTTGCTTCGAGCCCATTCGGTGAAACAAGGGATTGAAGTTGTCGCCTACTGTCTAATGCCGAATCACGTACACCTGGTTGTCGTGCCTTCCAACGCAAACGGGCTGCACGTTGCACTCAGAGCGGTGCACTGCCAATACGCGCAACGCGTCAATCGGATGAGGGATCAGAAAGGACACTTGTGGCAGGGGCGCTACTTTTCTTCGCCCTTGGACACGACCTATTTCCTGAACGCCGTTCGTTACGTTGAGCTGAATCCCGTAAGGGCACAGATGGTTGTAAAGGCAGAGGACTATGCCTGGTCAAGCGCAGCTGCCCGTTGCGGCCAAAGGAATGATCACGGCATCCAGCCAGAGGTCCGACCGACCGCCCTTGCTGGCATCGCCAATTGGTCAAGATGGCTTGCCGAGGGAATTACGGACGAATCCCTCGGGGTTTTGCGTCGTTACGCGAGCCAGAACCTGCCGTGTGGATCCACGGAATTCGTCGCGAGCCTGGAACAGATTGTCGGTCGGCAGCTTCGATGCAGACCGCAAGGGAGGGAAGCAGAATCGCAACCTAAAGCGGTGCGTCCCCTTTAAAGGTGCGCGTCCCCTCTAGAGGGGACGCACACTTCGGAGAGTTACATCGTCACGTTGACCGGCGAGTCAAGCGTGAAGCCGAGCACGCTGCCTGCCGGCAGCACGACTTCCTTGCCTGTCTTCTTCGCAGCCGCGGTGCCTGCAGCGGCGCCGAGGATGGCGCCGATGACCTTGCCCTGGTCACTGTCGATCTGATGCCCGATCACGCCGCCCGCGACCGCGCCGCCCGCGATCTTCGCAGTGTCGCCGGCCTTGTCGCTCTTGGCCGCGACTTGCGTCAGGCGCCCGTTGATCGGCATGTCGCCGCCCGCGAATGTCATGTTGTCAAACGTCAGCGCGAGCGTCGGCTTGCCGCCGATGGTCTTGCTGCCCGAGATCACTTCGGTGATCGAGCCCTGCACCGGCGCGCCCGCGCGCGCAACGGTCACGCCGTTCACGATGAGGTCAGACGTGAGGTTGGCCGTGAAGCGCTGGCCGACCTGGGCGGTCTTCGTCGACATCTCCGCCGGGATCTGCACCGAGACCGAGGTTCCCGCCGGAACCGTGTAGGTTTTCGGACCCGCCGCGACCGGCGTCGGTGCCGGCTTCGGAGCGGGCTTCGATGGCGAGGCCGCCGGCTTCGGTGCCCGCTTCGGCGCACTCGCCCTGGCGAGCGCCGCCTCGCGTTCCGCCAGCTCCTTTTCCTTCTCTCTCAGCGAGAGATCGGCCATTTGCCGATTCAACTCTTCCTCGCGCGCCTTCAGCTCGGCATCGCGGTCGATCTGCGCCTGGACCGCGGGATCCTCGGCCGTCACTTCCTCCGCGGGCTTCTTGCCGCAGGCAGTGAGCGCAAGCGCGGCGAGCGCGATCGTCATCAATACTTGGGTCTTTCTCAAGGTCATTTTCGGCATCTCCGTGTTCACTCCCTGATTACGGTTTCAGGAACTCGATGCGATCGTACAGGGCCTCGAGCTCCGGCACGAACCCATTCCAGTTCGCTGCTTCCGCGTCGTAACTCCAGTCCGGGGGCGCGAGCTTCTCCACCCGCAACTCCGTCTGGAGCAGATAGTAATGCTTGCCAGGCGCAGTTTAGCCCTTGGGTATCCCAAACCAGGACTCCCAGCCCTGCTGGGACAAGCTCGGGCCCCGGGGGTTTCATCCGGGGGTCCCGGCCGATGCGCCATCTGGCCGCGAGGTCGGGGCATTCATGCCTTGCGGGTCCGCTCCCAGGCCCCGATATCCGGCAATTTAGACAACAGGTAGCCGAGTTCGTCCACGCCCTCCAGCAGGCATTCCCGCGCGAATGGATCCAGGGCGAAATCCGCGCTGCCGCCTTCCGGCAGGCAAACCTTGCCATCCGCCAAGTCGATCTCGATTTCCGCGCCGGGATTTGCGAGCAGCCAGGCATGCGTCGCCTCGTCCACCCGCACCGGCACGAGGCCGTTCTTCAATGCATTGCTGAAGAAGATATCCGCAATCGATGAGCTGACGACCGCGCGGAAGCCGTAGTCGCGAAGCGCCCAAGGCGCGTGTTCACGCGACGATCCGCCGCCGAAGTTCCGTCCCGCGACGAGGATCTCGCAACCGGCAGCCTCCGGCCGGTTGAGAACGAAGTCCGGCCGCGGGCGCCCCGCCGCGTCGAATCGCCAGTCGGCGAACAGCATTTCGGCGAATCCGCTGCCGCCCGTCGTCGTCAGGAAACGCGCCGGAAAGATCTGGTCCGTGTCGATGTCCGCAGCCGGGATGACGACGGTGCGCGAGCGGATGTGCCGGATGGGTTTCATTCAGCCCACCAGCTCGCGCGGATCGGTGACCCGGCCCGTGACCGCGGCCGCGGCGGCCGTGACCGGGCTCGCAAGCAGCGTCCGCACGCCCTGGCCCTGGCGTCCCTCGAAATTCCGGTTGCTCGTGCTCACGACGTACTCGCCCGGGGCCGCCGTATCGCCATTGATTCCGACGCACATCGAGCAACCCGATTCGCGCCACTCGGCGCCGGCGTCGAGAAAAATCTTGTGAATCCCCACCGCTTCCGCGTCGCGCTTGACCTGCTGCGAGCCGGGCACGACGAGCACGCGCAAGCCTTTCGCGACGCGCCTGCCCTGGAATACGCGCGCCGCCGCGACGAGGTCCGAGAGCCTTGCGTTCGTGCAACTGCCGATGAAGACCATCTGGACCGGTTTTCCGAGCAGCACTTCGCCGGGCTCGAGGCCCATATATCGCAACGCGTGCAGCGCACTGCTGTCATTCGTCTCCGGAACCGCGCCGCTGATCGCCATCGTCATGCCCGGGTTCGTGCCATAGCTGATCATCGGTTCGATCGTGGCAGCGTCGAGGCGCATCTCGCGATCGAAAACTGCGCTAACGTCGCCGCGGAAGCTTCTCCACTGCGCCACGGCATGATCGAAATCCTCGCCGGCCGGCGCGCGCGGCCGGCCACGCAGGTATTCAAAGGTGGTCGCGTCCGGCGAGATCATGCCGGCGCGTGCGCCCGCCTCGATCGACATGTTGCAGACGGTCATGCGCTCCTCCATCGAGAGCGCGCGGATGGCGCTGCCGCGGTACTCGATGACTTGCCGCGCGCCGCCCGCGACGCCGATGCGGCTGATGAGCGCGAGCACGAGGTCTTTGGCGCCGACACCCGCCGCGAGGCGTCCCTCGATGTCAATCGCAAGCGTCCTGGGTTTCCGTTGCAGCAGGCACTGTGTCGCGAAGACATGCGCGACCTCCGTCGTGCCAATGCCGAAAGCCAGCGTGCCGAATGCACCATGCGTGCTCGTGTGGCTGTCGCCGCAGACGATCGTCATGCCCGGCTGCGTCAGCCCGAGCTCGGGTCCGATCACGTGCACGATGCCGCGGCGCTCGTCGCGAAGGCCGAGGAGCTCGAAGCCGTACTCGCGCGCGTTCTGCTCGAGCTCGCCGATCTGCCGCGCGGCGGCCTCGAGACGGATCGGCAGGCCGCCGAAAACCTGGCCCGTTTCGGTCGGCACCGCGTGATCGAGCGTCGCTAGCGTCCGTTCTGGCCGGCGCAGTCGCAGCCCACGGGCCTTCAGCTGCGCGAAGGCCTGCGGCGAAGTGACTTCATGGGTCAGGTGCAGGTCGACGTAGAGCACCGCCGGCGTTTCCGCGGTTTCCGGCACGACCTCATGTGCGCGCCAGATCTTCTCGAACATCGTTCGTGCGGTCATTCAGTTCATAATACGGGCGCATGGGTCCGCTTGCCGGCATCAAGGTCCTCGATCTCAGCCGCATCCTCGCCGGACCCTGGGCCACGCAGTGCCTCGCGGACTTCGGCGCAACGGTCTGGAAAATCGAGAAGCCTGGCAGCGGCGACGACACCCGGCATTGGGGACCGCCCTGGATCAAGGACGGCAAGGGCAAGGCGACGGCGGACTCCGCCTACTTCGCGAGCACGAACCGCGGCAAGCAGTCGCTCGCCATCGACTTCACCAAACCCGCAGGACAGCAGCTGATCCGTTCGCTTGCGCTCCGCGCCGATGTGCTGATCGAAAATTTCAAGGTCGGAACGCTCGCGAAATACCGGCTCGGTTACAAGTCGCTCAGCAAGCTCAATGCAAGGCTGATCTATTGCTCGATCTCGGCCTATGGCCAGGACGGGCCGGCCGCTGCCGAGCCCGGATACGACGCGATGATCCAGGCGGTCGCCGGCCTCATGAGCGTGACCGGCGTGCCGGACGGCGAGCCGGGCGCGGGACCCGTCAAGGTCGGCGTCGCAGTGTCCGATCTCATCGCCGGCCTCTATGCCGCCATCGCGATCTCGTCGGCACTCGTGGACCGCGAAACGTCGGGCCGCGGCGAGTACATCGACCTGGCGCTCCTCGACACACAGGTCGCGGCACTCGCGAACCAGGCACTCAATTACCTCGTGACGGGAAAACCGCCGATCCGCCGCGGCACTGCCCACCCGAATATCGTCCCCTACCAGGCGTTCCCGACCCGGAATGGCTGGCTCATGCTCGCGGTCGGAAACGACCGGCAGTACGAAGCTTTTTGCAGGGCGGCAGGCAAACCCGCCCTCGCGCAGGACAAGCGGTTCCGGACGAACGCCGACCGGGTCGCGAATCGCGAGGCGCTGATACCGGAAATCGCAAGGCTGTTCGGAAAGAAGCCGACGGCGGCCTGGCTCAAGCTGCTCTCCGCCGCCGGCGTTCCCGCCGGGCCCATCAACAACCTTGCGGAAGTATTTGATGAACCGCAGGTCAAGCACCGCAAGTTGCGCTTCAATTTGTCCCACGCGCTTGGAGGACAAGTCCCACAAGTGCGTAATCCAGTCCTATTCACGCGAAGCGCAGTGGACTGTCGCGAATCGCCTCCATTGCTCGGCGCACACACGAAGTCCGTGCTTATCGGCGAACTTGGGCTGACTGAAGCCGAAATTCTGTCGCTGAAAGACGACGGCGCCATTGGTTAATGAACAGCGTGATGGTGTCTTATGTACCAGCCGGATGCGGCCATACAAACCATGTTGAGTGAAGGAGACTATTCAATGAAGATTCGTCACGTTTTGATCGCGAGCGCTGCGCTCGCCGTCGCCCCTCTCGCCCTCGCTGAAGAGGCCGTGCAGGGAACCGCGGACTGTGCGTCACTGCAGGCGCAGTACGACCAGGCCGCTGCCGCTGCGTCGGCTGAGCAGCTGAGCCAGGCGAAGGTTGCTCGCGATGAAGGCGAGAAGCTTTGCACCGAAGGCAAGACCGCTGAAGGTTCAGCCAAGCTGAAGGAAGCGATCTCGCAGATTTCGGCCCCGTCCCAGCAGCCCCGCTCCTAAGAGCGTCGACTGACTGACGACAAGCGGCGGCCGGGGCAACCCGGCCGCCGTTTTCTTGTCCGCAGGTAGTCAGCGCCAGAGCTTTCGCGAACTGCCCCTGAGCAATTTCGCGGCGAGCCGCTCTTTTTTGTGTTCGATATCGTGTGGCTTCGGAGCCGCGGCGCCTGGCATCTGTTTTTCCTTCAGCTTTTCCACCAGCAGCACCTCGGCGCGCGCCATCGCCTGGCGGCGGCGCAGGTCTTCGAGGGTACCGCCCTTCGGAACGATCGCGACGGCGACCGTGCAGCCCATGGCGCTCGCGAGGCGATCGAGGCTCGCCAGCGTAATTCGGCGCCGTGACTCGGCACGCTCCATCTGCTGAACCGTCGCGCGCGACACGCCCGCGCGCGCCGCGAGCTGCGACTGGGAGAGCCCGAGCGCCGTGCGGATCTCGCGCACCCAGCCGGTGCGCGGGACCGCGGAAGCATTCATGCGCGGAAAGGCGCGCGAGCTGCTCGCGATTTCGGCCCGCTTTCCGAGTGGCCCGCGATGCGGGATGATTTCTTTCTTCGCGGATTTCTGGCTCAAGCTGGACTCCCGCAAGCGGATGCTTATAAACATCGTATAGCAGTGTGACCCCCATGAATGCAATCGCGACGGCGATCGATCCGGCCCGGCTACCGGCCAACACGGGGTCAGGTTACCCGGAGCCCTACCGTTCAGAGGTTCTGCCGCGAGAAAAACGCGCGCTCGGCGACGCGGCCGGTCTCGCCAGGATCGGGATCAATCACACGACACTCGCGCCGGGCGCCGCCTCGTCGATGCGTCACTGGCACACGCACGAGGACGAGCTGATTTACGTGCTCGCGGGTGCGCTCGTGCTCGTCACGGACGCCGGGGAGGCGCCACTCCGCGCCGGTCATTGCGCGGGATTTCCGGCAGGCCATCGCGACGCCCACCAGCTCGTCAATCGCGGCACGGTGCCTGCGGTATATCTCGAGATCAGCAATCGCGACGAGGCCGACGTCGCGCACTATCCGGACGTCGATCTTGTCTGGAACGCGCCAGCAGCCCCGGCCGCGTATTCGCACAAGGATGGGACGAAGTACTGAGCGAGGCGCCTGCCGCGCGTGAAACTGCGCGATTCAGAGGATGGCTATGACCATCCGGTCTCGGCGCAAGTGACTGAACACCGTGCCGCCCGGGTTCCGCGAGCTTGCGGTACCCGGGCGGCACGGGAACGGGCAATTTCAGCCCTTATTTTTTGACTTTCCTGCGCATGAGCACCCAGATCAGCGCTACCACCACGATCACCACAAAGAGCCAGAAGAACGGGTTGCTGGTCCAAGGCTTGGGCAGCGCAGGCGCCGACGCTTCTTCCGTCACCTCCGCGGGCGCCGCCTGTTCCATTGCGGCTTGCGGCTCAGGCGCCGGTTCTGCCGCAGGCGATTCGGCCGCTGCCGCTTCGGCCTCCGGAGCCGCTGCAGTTGGCGGGGCCGCGGCGGCGGCTGCGAGTTCTGCGTCCACGGCCTGCGCCGTGAGGATCTCCGGCTCGCCCTCGGACACGATTGTCGCGGAAATCCGGTCGCCTCGATTCAGGTCTCTGATGCGGATCGCCTTGCCGTCCATGAACAGGCGGACGCCGCGCGCATCGATTTCGGTTTGCGTGAAGCGACGTACCGGGCCGTTGTCTTCCTTGATCACAACCGTGCGTCCGGTCTGATTCGTCACGGTGCCGAACTTCACAACCGTGACGTAGACGGGCCGTTGGATCGTCGTGTTGGTGATCGTCGCCGTGCCCTTCATGCCGGCTTTCAGGTCACCGACCGTCATCGACTTGCCGTCGACCGTAAACACGAAGTCCGGTGGCACGGTCAGTTCACGCGTGCCTTTCTGGTCGCGCACCACCAGCGTGTTCCCGTCGACTGCAATAATTTCGAAGTTGCTCTCTCGGGTGGTTACGGTCGTCTGTGCATGCGTCGCGATCGGGCTCAAGAGCGCGAGCGCGAGCAGCAGCGAGAGGCCGCCACTCCTATTGACCTTGTGCATTTCCGTCTCCCCTTGTTTCTTTATTTACCGCGGCATCGACCGGGGCGCATGGGCGTGCCCGGCAGCTGGTCCCAAGTCCCAGCGCCCGCAAGCGTAATCCGATTCGCGATGCCCGCAAATGGGACGTTGGACCTAGCAAACGGCGGCACTGAACTGATCGCGGACCGATCATGGCCGGAAGTGCGGCCGGGCAGTTTCACTTCTGCCTTGAACTGCGCGACTCATGCCAGTCGCAGCATGTATATACGCCTGACCTCCCAGTCGAAGCCTGAGGACTGCTGACGCACAACCACGCATGCGGAACCGATGGTGCACCCCCGCGATCGCTGCCAGACCACTACGGCAGTCGGCCGTATATACGATGAAACGAGGCCGCGGTGTATAGCCATGGCCAGGAAGGACTTGCATGTGTAGTGCTCGGTCCGCGCTTGGCGCCTCGACTTCGGGTCGGCGCACCGCCGGGAGGTTATGGTCGGCCGCTGAAAATCAGTCGACTCCGGGATTCCGGAAATCGCCGTGCCGACCTGGAGATCGAGGAGATGGGCTGGCCTGAACCAGAGTGGCTTTGGCTGGCGATCGTCCCCAAGAGCCGCGTAGCGGTGTCTTTTGCCTTATTTCAGATGGGTATGAACATCCGCTTTAGACGCAAGTGGAGGTGGGGCAGGGAATTCGTGAAAAGAGTCCCCAAGACCCCGAAATTGCGTGTTTCCGGGGCGGCCCGTTCAGCTCGAGGCGTCTTTGTACGCGCGCAGCACGGCGTTCATGCGGGTCTGGTAGCCCGGCCCCTGGGCCTTGAACCAGTTGAGGACCTCGGGATCCACGCGAAGCGAAATGGCCGATTTCCGGCGTGCCCGGGAGTGGGCATTGCGTGCCATGCCGCGCACCGCTTCGGCGACGCCGGCGGCGGCGGCCGCGGCGGCTTCCGCCCGCGGCAACACGCCGGGTGCCAGGCTTTCGACCTGCCCCGTCCGTCCGAACCGCGAGAAAAATCCGCTCTTCATGGCCGTCTCCACCGCCCGTTCCATGGGCATTAAGTCAAGGCGAATTGTATATACAAACCCACTGGAACGCCAGCGGGCGTTTGACACACAGGACCCTCACGCTGGAGCTGTACGATGACGCGAATCCCCCTCATCCTCGCCCTCGCACTTCCCCTGTCTGCACTCGCCGTTCCGCCGGTCGACGTCGAGATCCGTGACCGCACGACGGGCGAGTTGCTGCCCGCGTACTGGCATGACGGCGAGCGCCATGTCGCCGGCGAGCCGGGCCACGAATACGAGATCCGGATCTGCAATGACGGCTACGGCCGGGTGCTCGCGGTGACCTCGGTCGACGGGGTCAACGTGATCACGGGCCGAACTGCATCGCCCGACCAGGGCGGCTACGTCGTGGAGTCCCATGGTCGGGTCGAAATCGATGGATGGCGGAAGAGCATGCACGAGGTTGCGGCGTTCTATTTCACCGCTCTGCCCGACTCTTACGCGGCGCGCACCGGCCGGCCCGACAACGTCGGCGTCATTGGCATCGCCTTGTTCCGCGAAGAGCCTAACTACGCGCCGATGCTCGAGCGCGAATCGGCCGCCTCCGCCGACGCGGCGCCTGCGCCCGCACAGAAATCGAGCGGCAACCAGGCGGGGCGCGCCCGCGAAGAGTCCCGCCTCGGCACCGGTCACGGCCAGCGCCTCGATTCCGGCGCCGTCTATACGCAGTTCTAGCGCGCGAGCGAGAATCCCGACGAGCTCATCCGCATTTACTACGACTCGCGGCGGAACCTCCTGGCCCGCGGCGTCATCCCGAGGCCGCATCACCGATTCGCGCGCCAGCAGCCTGACCCGTTCCCGGAGGCCTTCGTCCACGATCCCTAGAGGGGACGCGCACCTTTAAAGGGGACGCGCACCTTTAAAGGTGCGCGTCCCCTTTAAAGGTGCGCGTCCCCTTTAATTGCCAAACGGGACAGTCACATTTAAAAGTGACTGTCACCTTTTGGTCCCCTTTGGAGTGACGTGTTGACCGAGCTCTTGTTCCGCGATGACGCGTACCTGAAGACCGCGACGGCGCGGGTCGTCGGCGTGCAGAACGGCCAAGTCGAACTCGATCGCACGATCTTCTATCCACTCGGCGGTGGACAGCCGGGCGACATCGGTCAACTCATACGTCAAAACGGCGAGCGCATCGCCGTCGCCGATACGCGCAAGGGCGCGACACCGGGATCCGTCGCGCACCTCGTCGCCGCGGGCGTAGCGCTGCCTGAAGTCGGCGAAAGCGTCGCGCTGGAAATCGACTGGCCGCGGCGCCATGCGCTCATGCGCCTCCACACCGCGCTCCACGTGATGTCCTGCATCGTCACTGCGCCCGTCACCGGCGGCAACATCGCACCCGACAAGGCGCGCCTCGATTTCGACATCGACATGACGCTGCTCGATGCGGACAAGATCGCATCGGGCACGAACGAGCTGATCGCGCGCGGCGTCGCGACGGAATCCGTCTGGATCACCGACGAAGAACTCGACGCGCGGCCGGAACTCGTCAAGACCATGAGCGTGCAGCCGCCGCGCGGCGCCGGCCGCATCCGCCTGCTCCGCATTCCCGGCATCGACCTGCAGCCTTGCGGCGGAACGCATGTCGCGAACATTGCCGAGATCGGCGGCATCCGCGTGACGCGCATACGGAACGAAGGGAAGCACAACAAGCGTGTCGAAATCGTGCTTACCGGCTAGACTGCGCGACTTTGAGGAAGACGCGATTATTCGCGGTGCGCTCAACTACGAGCACAAGCTCACTGCCACGACGCTGGTCTACGACCGCTTCCTCGTTGAAAGCCGTTCGGAGAACACGTTCCTGCAGAACGCGCTCGGCATCGAGGTGAAGATCGCGGAGCGCTTCGCGCTTGGCCTCGATTACCCGGTCCGCCACAACACGGACGTTCTGCCGGGCACCGAACAGACCGGCCAGGTCTTTACCGCGAACCACGTCTGCGGATTCTGAGTGCGCCGCAGCCGACTTCGCAGGCCTAGTCCCCGCAGATTGACCGGAGGCGGCTCGCTTCGGCGGCCGCGCGCGCCCAGCGGAACTCGCCGCCGTCGCTCACGTAGTAGTACACGATGCCGCTCGGCAGCATCGCGACGACGATTCCCCCATAGCCTGCCATGAATGGAATCCACGCCGGCTTCCTGCAACCGAGGTATTCCGCGATGTTCCAGGCATATACGCCGTCGTTGTAGCGGAAGCTCCCGTCCCTGGCCGGCAATCCCGTGTCGGTTTCGTCGCGCTGCAGGCTCGCCCGCACCATCTGCGGATCGAGCAGCGTGTCCTTGCCGAGCTTGCCATCACCGATCGCAAGAAATCCGCCGAGCTTCACGATGTCGTCGCGCCGGAGCACGAGGCCCCAGCCCGAGAATGGCTGGGCGGCATCGTCCGGCGTGCGCCGGCTCGTCGCGATTTCGGGGCTGAGGCCGAGCCGCCGGTAGACAGGCTCGACCAGGAGATCGCGGAAAAAATCCGCCTCGGGCCCTTTCTCCTTCCGCCACCAGGCGGAAAGCGCGGCACCCAGAATGTACGTATCGCTCGTGTGATAGACCCAGCGCTTGCCCGGAGGGTCCTTGCGCGGATAAACCGTGCAGGCGATGCGGATCTTTTCGGCGTGCGTCGTGCTCAGGAAGAACCGGCTCGTATTCGCTACATTCTCGTCGGCGTCCGTATCCGCCGAATCGTATCGCCCTGTCGCCATGTCGAGCAGGTTCTCGAAGGTGACGCCATCCCAGCCGCCCGCGTCGCGGCATTCCGGAACGTAATCCGTCACGAGCAGCCTGCGCACACCCGGATGCAGGGCTTCCGCCCGCATCAGCGCAGATCCCGCCATCACCGTCTTCGCGAGCGAATACGAGGGCAGCGGCATCTCGTCGCAATAAGGATAGCGGCCGTGGCGCGTTTCGCAGCCGCCGCTGTAATGGACGCCGCGGATGAGCACGCCGTAGACCGTCATGTCGCGAGGCGCGATCTCTTCCGCCGAGCCAAAGCTCGCGGGATCGAGGCCGGGATGGTCCTTTCTCAGGTGCTCGATGGGCTTTACGGGCAGCCGGCGGGCGACCTCCCTGCGATAAGCGGCACCGATTGCAGCTCTGTCAATGCTCGTGTCGGCCGTTCGAGTCGCTCTCGCCGCTCCCCACGCATTGAACTGGAAGTAACGGCAAGTCTCCTGCGATACCTGGTAGGCGACGCGCGAGACTTCCGTCTCGCCGCGATAACGAAAAGTCAGCACCCCGTGGTGCATGCAGTTTGCGTTCTTCTCGATCAGCGCGAACGGGACCGAAGCGCGCGACCAGTCGCCGTCGTCGCCCTGTTGCCAGACTTTTCCCGGCCCGACGATCCAGTCCCACCTCTCACCGTCGCCAGCGACGATGCCGCGCTCCACGGGGACGAGCCGTCCGTCCACCTGCGCGAATCCAAAATCGAATGTGGGCGGCCGGGCATACTCGCGCAACGGCGTTTCGATCTTCAGCTGGTCCAGCAGGAGTTCCGAGCGGGCGTTGCCAGGCTCGACTGTGAAGCTCAGCCGGCCCCTGAATTCGTTTTGCGCGTCTTCTGCCCCGAAAGGCATTGCATAGGAGGCCAGGTCGACGGGCTTCTGATACGGCGCGTCGCCGGCGAGGGTCGCCGCATCAAACGGTGGTGCGACGGCGGCGTTCACGTTCGCAACAGACATCGCCAGCAATAGCGAGAGCGACGCCGCCCTCGGAATCATTCGATCCGCACTCCGTTGTGCGCGAGCACGCGCGCGAGCGGCGCGAGTTCCCGCCGGTAATTCTGCCAGAGGACGAGCGACTCGCGGTAAATGGGCCGGCGCACCTGGGCCGCGCTTGCGGTCGCAGTGGGCGCGGGATTCTCGTGAAACCTGAGGCAGGCATCGCGCCAGGGGAGCCCGCAATGCTCGAGCAGCTTGCGGGTGGTGCCTTCCTGGTCTTCGACGAGCGACTCGTAGTCGAGATCGAGGAAGCGCCCCGGCAGCAATGCGCGCCAGTAATTCATCAACCGGTGGTAGGCGATGTAGTAGTGGCCCAAATCGTCGAGATCGTAGGAGAACGGATAGCCCAGGCGGAAGAGCGTCTTGAACATCGCGTAGCAGGACGCCATCGGATGCCGCCGCAGGTGCACGATGCGCGCCCGCGGCAGTGCGCGCGCGATCAGCCCGAGATAGAGATAGTTGAGTGGCGACTTGTCGACAATGAATGGCCTCGAGTGTCCGTAGCCCTGGATCGCGCCCCAGTAGGACTCCCCGAGCGCGGCCGGCTTGATGCGAGCCGCGGCCTTGATCAGCTCTTCCTTTCCATCCATCGGCCCTGCCGCGCGCATGACCGCAAGCGCGAGATCATTGACATCGCCGACGGTAGCGACCTGCTCGTGGCGGACCAGGATCCGTTCGACGAGGGTGGTGCCGCTTCTCGGAAGGCCGACGACGAAGATCGGCCCGTCGACTTCGAAGCCGGGCCCTGCGCCGTCATACCACGAACGATCGAAGGAACGGATGGTCGAGGCGATCGCCTGCTCGTCGCTCGCGACACGGTACGAGAGCACCTTGCGCCGGGCCGCGGCGCCCTTTGCGAGTGCCGCGAACGAATCAGCGTACTCGCCGAGGTCCTCGAGCTCCTTGGCGAGCGCATAGTGCAGGGCAATCGGGGATGAGCCGGGCGAACGGGACGCGAGCGCGGCGCGCAGCGCCGCGACATGGTTCCGTTCCGGCGTCTGGCGCCGGAGCATCGCGCGGTTGTACCAGGCATCGGCGTCGTCGGGCGTCCGCTTGATCAGCTCGTCGAGGAGCGCCTCGGCTTCGTCCATGCGCCCGACGGCGATCAGCGCGCTCGCCTTCGCAAACGCAGCCTGCGCGTCATAGGGCTTCAGGGTCGCGACGCGGATCGCGCAGGTGGCAGCGTGTTCGTGCTGATTCAGCTGCGTGTGGAACTCCGCAAGCCGGCGCCAGGTGCCGCTGTCCGCGCCGGCATTGCTCTCGATCGCGGCGAGCGTTGCGCGGGCGCCGGCGACGTCGCCCGCGTGCTGTCTCGCCTCAGCCTCGGTGAAACGCGCGACCGTGCTCAAGGGCTCGAGAGCGAGTGCGCGCCGCGCTGCGTCGAGCATGCCGGTGAAATCGCCGGACTGCTGGTTGATTCGCGCGAGGAGTAGCCAGCCCTCGGCAAGGTCGGGATGACGCATCAGCATCGCGTCGCAGAGCGTGCGGGCTTCCGGTACCTGGCGGCGCTGCAGCAGCCCGTCAATACGCCGGATCTCGGCGGCGTCGGCGCCCGTCGGGGGCTTCGTCACGGAGGAGGAGCCGGAGTCGCTTTCGCCGCAGAAGCTGGTCTTGACTCAGTCATGCATTCCATTTGTCCGCGGCGAGAGTAAACGTTGCGTCGACAATCTGGAAGCTCTCCAGGTCGACAACGAGGGCAGCCGTCACGAAACGAGCCTTTGCTTCATCGTCCGCGACAACAAATACAGGCTCAGCATCGCCTGCACCCAGACGCTCGCGACCGAGAGATACCACACGTGATCGATCCTGAACCCCGGCAGGGTCGAGATCCAGAGTGCCGGCAGCGCGAAGGTCAGGGCCCGCGATGCCGTGCTGCCAAGCGCGGGCCAGGTGTGGCCAAGGCCCTGGAAGATGCCGGAACAGGTGAAGATGAGGGCCGAGGCCGCGAAATTGAACGAGATCAGCCGGAGGAAATGCGAAGCGACCTCGATGACCTCGGGCTCGCTCGTGAAGACCTCCACGAGCCACTCCGGCCGCCACTGGCAGAGCAGAGTGATGGCGAGCATCAGCGTGACGCTGATCGTCGCGGCGGAGCGGAAGGTTTCGCGGATCCGCGCGTACTGCTTCGCGCCGAAGTTCTGGCCCGCGATCGGGCCGGTCGCGAACGCGATCGCCATCGCCGGCAGGAAGATCGACTGCATCAGTCGCGTGCCGAGCCCGAATCCCGCCTGTGCCGCTGCGCCGAAATCGCGGATCACCCAGTAGATTACGGCCATGAATACGAACATGAACCCGAACTCGCCGCCCGCCGGAAGCCCGATATTGATCATCCGGGCCCACACGTCGAGGCGTGGTCGCCAGAGCGCGGGCCGGAAGTGGATGTATTTCTCGAGGCGATGGAAATAGATGTAGAGCAATACGGCGCCGATGGCGACCGAGATCGAGCTCGCGAGGCCCGCGCCCGCGACGCCCATTGCGTGCCCAGTCAGCCAGCCGGCGATCAGGATAGGCGCAAGCAGCGCGTTCAGGAGTACGGTCACCATCTGAACGACCATGGTCGGCTGGACGACACCCGTGCCGCGAAGCCCCGACATCATCACGATGTTCACGTACTGCAGGGCGAGCCCGGGCATGAACCAGTAGAGATAAGTGGCACCCGCCGCCGCGGTTTCGGCGTCCGCGCCGACCGTGCGCATATACGGCCCTGCGAGCAGGTAGCCGCCGACGATCGTCGCCACCGTGCAGAATCCGGCGAGCGATAGCGACTGGTTGAAGACGAGATCGGCGTCCGCCGGGTCCTTGCGACCGACGGCCTGTGCGACGAGCGCCATCGCGCCGACGCCGAGCGTCTGCGTCATCGCCATCACCACGAACATCGCGATTCCGGCGGCACCGACGCCGGCAAGCGCCGTGTCGCCGAGACGGGCCACGAAGTACAGGTCGATCAGGAAATAGAGTGTCTGGGCCAGCATCCCGGCCGCGATGGGCGCGGCCATCGCAAAAAGATGGCCCGGTATCGGGCCCTGGGTCAGGTCGCGCATCATGGCTCCGGCAGCAGGTGTACGATGCTAGCCGACCGCCGGAACCGGCGGACGGGAAAGCGGAAGAATCAAGGGGGAAACACGTGAAGATCCTGAGACTGGCTGCCGTGATGGCAGCGGGAGTGCTGGCGCTTGCCGGTTGCCAGAAATCGACCGACGTCGCCGCATTCGAGGCCAAGGCCAAGGCAGATGTGCGCGAGTGGATCGCCGCATTCAATACGGGCGACGTCGATACGGTCGTCGCGAAATACGCGCCCGACGCGGTGGTGATGGCACCCGGCAATCCGTCGGCGACCGGGCATGACGCGATCCGCGCGCTCGTAGAGAAGGAAAGCGACACCATCCGCGCCGCGGGCATCACGCTTGCCGTCAATGACGACGACAAGGCGAGCGCATCCGGTGACCTGGGCTGGCACTCGGGCTCCTACGTGGTCAAGGACTCGACGGGCGCCGTGATCGACAGCGGCAATTACATGGATGTCCAGCAGAACATCGACGGCCAGTGGCTCATGATCCGCGACATCTGGAACTCGGACCGGCCGCCTCCGGCGCCGGCGCCTGAACCGGCCGCGGAGGCACCCGCGGCCTGACGACTTAAAGGGGACGCGCACCTTTAAAGGTGCGCGTCCCCTTTAGAATTTCCAGATGACGCCGATCGAGGGGATCAGCGGCAGCGAGCCGCGTGTCTCGACGTCGAGGAAGGGCTCTTCTGCGCCTACCTCCTCGAAGTCCTCCTCGATCTGATACTCGACGCAGCAGTCGTTGTTGCGCTTGGTGAGGTTGTTCACCTCCAAGAAGGCCGTCAGCTCACCCGCCGATCCGAGCTCGAACCGGCGCGCGATGCGAAGGTCGATGCGCGAGTAGTTGGAAAGGTTCGAGTCGTTCCGCTTCTCGACCGCGACCACCGGGAATGGGTCGAGTGTCTCGAGTTCCACTTCCGTGGTCGGCCAGCCGCGATGCCAGGCGAGTGCGAGCGACGCCTCCCAGCGATCGTTCCGCCAGCTGACGCCGCCGCTCGCGTAGTCGCGCTGATCCCAGCTCCGGTACAGCCACTCGCCGTCCACGTGGTCCTGCACCCGCGAATGCGTGTAGCTCAGCCACGAGGAATACCTGCCGGCCTCGTAGCGAGCCGAAACCTCCACCCCTTCGGCGAGCGCTGCATCCGGCGCGATGAAGATGCGGTCTGGTTTCAGCTCGGGCAGTACGACGAGCGTGTTCAGCAGGTTCTCGAAACGGCGGAACGGCCGGTCGTAGTCCTTGCGATACACCTCCGCGCGCAGAGTCAGCGACGGTGTGAGATCGTGCTCGATGCTGGCGACGCGGTGCGTCGCGCGCTGCGAGCGCTGGAATACAGTTTCACCATCGGAGACCTGCAGTTCATTGATGCCCTGCGCCTGGAAGTAACGGCCCCAGCCAAGCCGCACGCGCGTTGAATCGGTCGGACGCCACATCAGCACGGCGCGCGGGCTCCACTCCGATGAGTCGAGGTCGGAAAGCGTCGCCTCGTCCCAGCGGAGACCCAGGTCGGTGGCGATCCAGCTCGTCGGCTCGAGCCGCCAGTTGAGGTAGGCACCCGCCTGGTGGCCGGATGGCTGGAGCCTGATCGAGCGCGTGCGCGACGGTGTGTCGGCGGCGCCTGGCGTGTCGAACAGCAGCTCGAAATCGACCGAATCCGAGTACAGATAGCGGCCGCTCTGCGCCCGCCACTCGGCCCCCGCCTGCAGCAACGAGCGCGCGCCCACCCGCCACCAGCCGTCGGCCTGCAAAGAATTGATCTCGAAGTCGCGCTCGTCCGAGAGCGAACCCGACTCGACTCCGGGAAGCTCTGAAGTGCCGTTGCGCTCGCTCGCGAGCCGCGTGTGCGATGCAAGCACCCGCCCACCGAGACCATCCGGCGCGCCGAGATCCGCACGCATCCAGTAGTACTCGTCGCGATACTCGGCGATGGCCTGCTCTTCCTGGTCGCTGTCGAAGGCGACTATCCGGTCGTCGAATACCAGGGCGTTCGCGGCGACAGCCAGCCAGTCGTTGAACCTGCGGCCGGTGTGCGCATAGAAATCGTAGTAGTCCGGATCGCCAAGCGGCGAATCGACCAGGTCGATGTAGAGGTCCATGTTTCCGCGCCGCGCGGCGACCGTCCAGTCGCCCGCGCCCTCGTCGAATCCGCCGTCGACCGCGAGGCCTGCGGTGAACATCGACGCGACCGCCTGGCCCTGGAAATTCCGCGCGGGCAGGCGCGGGGCGATGTCGACGACGCCGCTGCTTCGGTCGCCGAACGCAACCGGGAAGCCGCCGGTATAGACGCGGATGTCGCTGATAATCCCGGGATCGATGCTGCTGAACACCCCGAAGAAATCCTTGAGGTGATACGGATTGAAGAGCCGGAGGTCGTCGAAGCGCACGAGCGTCTCGTTATCCGCGCCGCCGCGCAGGTGATTGCGGCTCGAGAAGTCCTGGCGCGCGACGCCCGGCAGGCGCGCGACCGCGCGCACGGGATCCTCGCCGATGTCCGGCAGCAGTTCGAGCTGCGCCGCGCCGAGGACGACCGGTGCGAGCGGCTCTTCGTCGCCGAAGAGGTAATGGCTTGCGCTGACGACCACCGCGTCGATCGGCGCCGGGGCCGGGCTGTGCGTCGTGCCAAACTGAGCCTGGCGCGGCGCGCGGGGGGCTCCACGCACCAGCATCAGCCGGTCCTGCGGGCCTGTCTCGACCGTGATGCCATGCGGCGCTAGTATCTCGGCCAGCAATGCGCGCGGCTCGATCGCGCGCGGTTCCTGGTCGACGCGCATCCAGGGCTTGATGAGGTCGCTGCTATAGAGGAGCTCGAGCCCGCCCTCGCGCATCCGCTCCAGCACGTCCTCGACCGCCATGCCGCGGTACTCCGCGGCCCCGGCAGTCGCCGCGAAGCAGGCCAGGACGAGCAGCAGCTTTCTCACGGGTCGTGTGTGACGAAGTCCCTGGTGCGGATCTCCATTGTATCGCCCTGCAGCACGCACTCGAGGTCGGTCGTCGCAAGCATTGCCTCGAGCGCCGCGAGCGGTGCCAGGTTGCGGATGTTTCCGTGCAGGATCACCGTCGCCGCCCGCTGCTCGATGAACGGAGATTCATAGCGCAGCCGGCGGCCAGTTTCGCGCGCGACCCAGGCGATCAGGAGGTTCGCAGGCTTGCCGTCCATGTCAGGCGCGGGCGCAATCGATTCCGCCCACTCCCAGGCCGGCGAGTCGGGTGCGATTCGCTCGCGCGACACGCCGCCGAGCGGACCGATCGCAATCTGCTCGCCGGCGCTCCCGGTGTGCGACTGGCCACCGTGATCGATGGCGACGATGCCCTCGCGCACCCGCAGTCGCAGCGCCGCACCGTCGACCTGCAATTCAAACTGGGTGCCGAGATCGCGCGCCGTGCCCGCCGGCGTCACGATCTCGAGCCGTGCCGCGGCGGCGCGCGCGCCGCTGTCGACGTAGACCGTTCCGCGCTGCACATAGATCCGGCCCGGCGCGTCGAGCATCACTTCCGTGTCTCCCGCCAACCGCAGGGACTCGCCGCCCGCGAGCGTAAGCGCGGCGCGGCCGTGCGCGAGCGTGCGAAGCCGCGCGCCCGGACCCAGCGAGGCGCGTGACCCGTCGATGGCCTGCCATTCGTCGCCGGTCGCCTGTTCCACGCCGCCAACGCTGCGCTCGACTCTGGCAAGCACGCCGCGGTCGTCGGCAGGCGTAGTCCACTGGAGTACCGCTGCGACCGCGAGCATGAGCACGGCGGCCGCGGCGGCGAAGGCGACCCACCGGCCCTGGCGGCGGCGCGCCGACTTTTCGCGGAACGCGGCCGATGCCGCGGCGAACACCTGGCGGTGCACCTCTTGCGGCGGTTCGGCGCGCCGCCCTGCAGCGCGGAGCAGCGATTCGACGATGTCCTTTTCATTCTCCATGTGAATCCTCAGATCAGTTGGACGGACGGCGCGGAAATATCCTCCCGTGCGCCGATCATTTCGACGATCGCCTCACGAAATGCATCTCGCGCGCGGGTCAGCAGCGATTCCGCCGCCTTCGGGCCGAGTTGCAGCCGGTCCGCGATCTCCTTGACCGACAACCCGTCGATGTACTTCCATTCGAGAACTTCGCCGTACCGGCCCGGCAGCGAGTCGAGCGTGACCTCAACGAGGCGATGCACCTGGGCGCGCCAGGCGCCGGTTTCGGGTCCGTCCGCCGCCGGCGCGGCAAGCGACTCCAGGATGGCGCGCGCATTCGGCTGATCCTCGAGCAACACGACTCGCGCCACGCCACGCCCGTTCCTGCGGAAGTGATCCGCAATGACGTTGCGGCAGATCTGGCAGAACCACGTATAAAGCGCCGCCTCCCCCCGATAACTGTCGAGGCGCTCGATCGCGTTGCAGAACGTCTGCTGCACCACGTCCTGCGCCGTGTCCCGGTCGCCGCCGAGGCGCGCCAGCGCGAAGCGGTAGAGGCGCGGAAAGTAGCGGTCGAAGACCTCCCGAAACGCTTCCTCGTCTCCCCCCAGGATCCGGCGGGCCACGGCCCGGTCGACGTGTACGAGTTCCGACATTGTCAAATTGGACGTTGCACGGCCGGAAATCCTTCTGAACAAAGGATTTTTTCGTGCATTGCGTCTCATGACAAGTACATACCGCGCAATGCGCAGGAGGAATCCATGTCAATGCCAAAACGGTCCGCAGCCCTTGTCTTGGCCGCCCTGGCCCCCCTGGGGGCCGCCTTCGGTGTCAATCCCGATGGCTTCACCCTCGAGTTTCCGATTGCCTCCTGCGATTGGGCCTCGAGCGGCGGCAATGGCTTCCTGAAGCTCAGGGTCAATCGCCAGCTCTACCTGAGCAACGAGGCATGCGAGGAATGCGTCGCAGAAGATGGGCTGGAGGAGCTCTGGATCACCATCCTGCCGGAGACCCGCCTGGTGACATGGCCCCACGGCGGCAAGCTGCGCACGGTGCGCACACGGGTGATGGAGGAATACGAAACGGTAGACGGTGAACTCGAGGAGGTCTCCAAGAACTTCGTCGCGGACTGCAATCCGATGAACGATGTCTACTATTTCGGCGAGGACGTCTTCGACGGTGACGGATTGCCGCTGCCTGACGCCTGGCTCGCGGGCGTGGACGGCGCCCGGCCCGGCATCCTGGTGCCGGATCGCGCGTACCTTCTCGGGTCGCGTTATTTCCAGGAGTTCGCGCCGAATGCGCAGGATCGCGTCGAGCACACCTCGTTGGGGATTGACGTCGAAGTGCCGGCGGGTTCGTTCAAGAACTGCGTCGAGGTCACCGAAACCTCGCCGCTGGAACCAGGCAGTGTGTCGCTGAAGACCTATTGCCCCAACGTGGGTATGGTGCGGGACGGCGACCTCGAACTGATCGAAGTCATCGAGGACGGGGTGTCGCCCTCGGTCAACGATTGAATAAAAAGGGGACGGTCACCTTTAGAAGGTGGCGTCCCCTTTATTGACAGGGGACGCGTCACTCTAAAGGTGACCGTCCCCTTTTTATTCAATCCTCGAGTCGTCGGTCCTTCCAGTTCCACCACTTGAGGAGGTCCGGCTTCGGCTCCGGCGTCCGCGCCGCGTACGTCGCGCAGCGGAACGTGTAGAGCAGGCAGGGCTCCTGTTCGTGTCCGGTAATTTTCTGGAGTCGCTGGAAGAGTTGTTCCGGGTTGGACTCGGCGAGTTCCCGGATGGAGTGAATTCCCAAGTGTCGAAGGTCGGCTGCAATCGCGGGCCCGATGCCGGGCAACGTGGTCAGCTCGTCGTGCATTGGCAGGATCCTCCTACGGCTTATCCACACATCCAGATTACACCCCCGGCTGGGCCGGCAGGCAAGCAAGAAAAAGCGGCGGGAGACCGCTCTCCCGCCGCCCGTTTGACGCCTTTCCCGATTACTTCTCGATGCTTGCGCCCGCATCGGCCGAGGCGTTCGCATCCAGCGAGGCCTTGCCGTCGCCCGAAGCCGAAAGACCGCCGTTCGCGTCGGCCTTGCCGTTGGCCTTGGCCCTCGGCTGCGGCTGCGGCTTCGCAGCAGGCTTGGCAGCCGGCTTCCCGGCGGACTTGTCGGAAGGCTTCGCGGTACGGTGCGCGGCCGGCATTTCCTCGCGGGCCAAGGGCTGCTGGCGATGCGCCTTCGCTTTGCCTGAGCCCTGGCCAGAGAGCATCGCACCGGCATCGGCAGGGCCGCTCGCGACGTCCGTCATCCCGCCGAGCGCGCCTTTGGCCGGGTCCTCGCTGACGAGGTCATCCTGGCCAAGGTCCAGCGCACCGGCGCCATTGCCCGACGCGTTGCCGCCCACGTTGCCCGACAGGTCTTCGGTCGCGAGATCGGCGCTCGAGCCGACTTCGCTCGCAGCGTCTGCGGATGCGGAGACCGCGTCAGTCGCGTCCGTCGCCGTGCCGACCGCCGAGTCCAGTGAGCCGAGGGCACTCGCCTCGGCTGACTCCGCCTGGCCCTTCGCACTGGCTGCGGTGTCCTTCACGCGATCGGTCGCGCGCGATCCGATCTCGCGTGTGCGCCCGAGCGCATCCGTCGTACCGCGAACCGAGCCATTCAGCGTTCCGCTGCCCGTCGCGCCGACGTTGCCGAGGCCGCCCGTGACCGAGCCGCCGAGCCCACCCGTCGCGCCACCACCCAGAATCTGGGCATTGGCGATTCCGCTCACGGCCAGAACCGTAGCCACGGCGGCGCTTGTCAAAAAGTTACGATATTTCATGGACTTGCTCCTGTGACCCCGCGGCCATTCCGCGGTTCTCACCAGCAAGTACGGCTGGGAGGCTAGGTTTCTTCCCGCCGGCCGGGGTGCAATTCGGCGCCCACCAGGCCTTTACCATAAGACGGGTCGACGCCGTTATTGCCGATATCCACTGCGGTTGATTCAAGGGTTGTAAGAGCCTCCCTCGCCTTCGCGGAATCCGGGGACTGCAGCGATGCGGCGAGCAGGGCCGCGACGATCGGTGTTGCGAAAGACGTGCCGCGAATCTCGCTGAAGCCGCCTCCGACATCGGCCGCGACAAGGCCGGCGCCCACTGCCGCGAAATCCACCTGCTCGCCACGGCAGGCTTCGGGCAGCACCTTGTGCTTTGCATCCACGCCCGTCACGCCGACCACATCGGGATAGGCTGCGGGGAACAGCGGCGGCGCGGTCGGACCGTCGTTGCCGACGGCCGCGACGAGCAGGAATCCGCGAGCGGTCATCGCGCGCACGAGTCCCGTCAGCAGGAGGCTCTTCGCCCCGACCAGGCTGATGTTCACGACCGCCACTTTTTCGCGCGCCATCCAGTCGAGTGCGACCGCGAGCAGCGACATCGAGCCGCCGCCGTGACCGCAGAAGATGTCGGCTGCGTACAGCGTCGCGCCCGGAATGACACTCTCGAATCCATCGCCCTGCCCGACCAGGAGCGAGGCCACGGCGGTCCCATGAGTCGCGGGAAATGACTTGCCGTCGCATCCTTGCCGCACGATGTTTGCGCCATTGAGCACGGGATGTGTCGAATCGACTCCGCTGTCGATCAGGCCGATGCGCATTCCGCTGGCTGCGGGCGCCGCGGCGCCCGCGGCCGCGGGCGCAGCCGTCGCAGGCTCGGACGATTGCAGCCCGGAATCGAGATAAATGTGGTTGTAGTCGTACTGGCCTTCGGGATCGAGCTCACGCAATTTCTTCAGGGCGCGGCGCGTCGGGAGTCCATCCGGCGCCTGCAACACGACGAGGGTCAGGCCGAGCCCTTCGAGTGATTCCGTGCGCAGCACCGTGAATCCTGCCGCGCGTGCGCGCTCGAGCGCCTCGGGAGTCGGCGAGAGGGCGCCGACCTGCCGCCGCACGATCGGCTGGCCGTCGGGGTCCGTTTCGACGGTTTCGCGTTCCGTGCGAAGAAGCTCGCGGACACGCCGCTTGCGGACTTCCATGAGCGCCGATTGGGCGGTGCGCAGCGTACCCGTCACGGGATCCGTCCCGGCCGGCAAGTTCGGCAGCTGCGGCAATGGCACGCCGGGGATGCTCACCTGCGCGGAGGCGAGCGTCGCCGTGCATGCTCCGACGAGCAAGATCGAGAGGATCCGGAACAGCCGCTTCATGCCCGCTCCTTGGCCGGCGTGCTCCCGGGAAATGCTAGCATCCCGGCGCGCTGGCCCTGATCTCTATACGCTTCCCCCATCTATTTTCATCCCCGTGGAAGAACCGGGCCACGCTGGACGTTCTACATCATGAGTAAGTCAACGCCCGCCGATGAAGTGCGTGCGCAACTGGGCGACATGTTGCCGCGGCTGCGGCGATTCGCCCGGGTGATCACGCGAAACGTCGCGGACGCGGACGATCTCGTGCAGGTGGCCGTGGAAAAGGCCCTGACCCGTGCCGCGCAGTGGCGGCCCGGTTCGCGGCTCGACAGCTGGATGTTCGGAATCATGAAGAATGCCTGGATCGACGAGATTCGCGCGCGCCGCAGGCGCGAGCGGGTGCATGCGCCCGAAGAAGCGGGCCTCTCGGTCGGCGATGCCTCGGCCGCATCGCGCGACATCGCGCTCTCGGTGCAGGTCGCGATGGCGCGGCTGCCGGAGGAACAGAGGATGGCGATCGCGTTGGTGCTCATCGAGGGCCTGTCTTACAAGGACGCCGCGGATACGCTCGCGATCCCGATCGGTACGTTGACGAGCCGGCTCGCGCGCGGCCGCGAGGCACTGCAGGCGCTGCTCGGCGGCCAGGGGGGCAAGCCATGAGATTTTCCGACGAGATGTTGATGGCTTATGCCGACGGCGAGCTCGATCTCGTCGCCCGGGCCGAAATCGAGGCGGCCATGGCCCGCGATCCGAAGGTCGCCGCAGCGGTCGAGCGGCATCGCGCGCTCGCCGCGAAGCTGCGCCCTGCTTACGACGCCGTGCTCACGGAGCCGGTGCCGGACCGGCTCGCAGAACTCGTCGCTGCGCCCGGCTCGCCGGCGATCGTCGACATCGCATCCAGGCGGCGCGCGTCTGAATCGGCGATTGCAGTCGGCCGTTGGCGGCTGCCGCAATGGGCCGCACTAGCCGCATCGGTCATCGTCGGACTGTTCGTCGGTGTCTTGCTCATGCGAAGTGGCGGCGCAGCTTATGAAGAGACGGCGGCCGGACTCGTCGCGCGCGGCGCGCTCGACAAGGCGCTGACCTCGCAGCTCGCGTCCGCTGGCGGCGATGCCGGGGTCCGGATCGGAATCAGTTTCCGCGATCGCGAGGGCGACTACTGCCGCACGTTTCACATGCATCGCGAGGCGCCTGTCGCCGGTCTCGCCTGCCGCAGCGGCGAGGAATGGAGACTGCAGGTGCTCGCGACGGCGCCGGCACATGAAGGCGAACTGCGCCCGGCCGCTGCCATGCCGATGGCGGTGCTGCATGCAGTCGATGCCGCGATCGACGGCGAGCCGCTCAATGCGGCATTGGAACAGGCGGCGCGGGACAAGGGCTGGCGCTGACCTGCTTCGCCGCTCGTCCATAATGCAGGCTGAGCAATCGAGGTCTGCATGAATTCAACTTCCGTGTCCGCCGTGTTCCGGTTGCTGCTCGCCGCGTTCTGGCTCTCGGCCTGCACGCCGCCCGAAACTCTTTCAGCCCCAGGCGCGCCGGCGTCACCCCAGGCTCCAGCCGCCGTTCCCGGCACCGGCGCGCGCGTAGCTGGCGTCGCGGCCGCGAATCCACTCGCCGTCGATGCCGGACTCGAAGTGCTGGCAGCTGGTGGCAACGCGGCCGATGCGGCAGTCGCAATCCAGGCGATGCTCGGTCTCGTCGAGCCGCAGAGCTCGGGTGTAGGCGGCGGCGCGTTCATGCTTTATTACGATGCCGCGTCGAAGAAGCTCACGGCTTTCGACGGGCGGGAAACGGCACCCGCCGGCGCGACGGCGGAAATGTTCATCGACGAGAAGGGTGAGCCGCTGTCGTATCGGGACGCCGTGCTTTCGGGACGATCGACCGGCGTGCCGGGGGCGATCGCGATGCTCGGCGCCGTGCACGCGCGGCAGGGAACGCTGCCCTGGCAGAAGCTCTTCGAGCCGGCGATCCGCGCGGCTGAATCCGGATTCGAGGTGCCGAAGCGCATGGCACGGTTCGTGAACGGCGAGTCGGCGCAGTCGGGCCAGCCCGACGTGCGCGCCATCTTCTCGCGCGCCGACGGCAGCAAGATCCAGGCTGGCGACTCATTTCGCAATCCGGCCTACGCCGCGGCGCTGCATAGCATCGGCAGCCAGGGCCCGCGTGCCCTGCTCGAGCCGCCGCTGCGCGACAGGATCATCGCGCGCGCACAGGCCGAGCCGCGCCCCGGTTCGTTGGCTGCGGCGGACTTCGACGCCTGGCAACCGCGGATCACCGAAGCGCTGTGCGGCCCATATCTCGTTTACCTGGTCTGCGTGCCGCCGCCGCCCTCCTCCGGCGTCTCGCTGCTGCAGATGCTCGCGATCCTCGATCGCACGGATATCGCAAGGCGCGGTCCGGAGGATCCGCAGGCCTGGTTCCTGTTCGCGATGGCGAGCCGGCTGATGTATGCGGATCGCGATCAGTACGTCGCGGATCCCGAGTTCGTCCTGGTGCCCGTGCAGGGAATGATCGAGCCGCATTACATCTCGCGAAGGGCCGCCTTGATCGGCGACGTTCCGGGCCCGGCGCCCGCGGCTGGCGAACCCGTGTCGATCGAGCGCGGCGCCGATGCGACTCGCGAGGCCGCCGGCACGTCCCATTTTGTGGTGATCGACCGCGATGGAAATATCGTATCGATGACGACGACGGTCGAGTCCCTCTTCGGCTCGGGCCGCGCCGTCGACGGCTTCATGCTGAACAACCAGCTCACGGATTTTTCCTTCCGGCCTGCAATCGACGGCAAGCCTGTCGCGAATGCGGTCGCAGGAGGCAAGCGACCGCGCTCATCGATGGCACCGGTGATCGTGCTCGACGCGTCGGGCCGGCCCATCGCCGCGCTCGGCTCGCCCGGCGGCTCGTCCATCCTCGCGTACAACGCGAAGGCGATCGTCGGGCTGCTCGCTTGGAAATTGCCGCTGCAAGAAGCGATCAACCTGCCGAACGTGGTCGCGCGCGGCGATGAGTACTACGGCGAGGCGGCGAAGCTCGCACCGGGCGTGCTGGAAGCGCTCGCTGCGCGCGGCGTCGTCGTGAAGTCGGGCCGAGGCGAAGAATCGGGCCTGCACGGCCTCGTCATCAATGCCGACGGAATAGTGACCGGCGCCGCCGACCCGCGGCGCGAAGGCGTCTGGAAAACCCTTCCCTAAAGGGGACGCGCACCTTTAAAGGGGACGCGCACCTCTAGAGGTGCGCGTCCCCTTTAAAGGTGCGCGTCCCCTTTAGGGGCTTCAGCCGGAGACGGAGAGGAGCGCGAGCAACTCTTCCTGCGCGGAGTAGCGCTTGCCGGACTTGGGCACCTGGCGCTTGTAAGCGCCATCACCCTCCATGTTCCAGCTCTGGCAGTTGTCGTCGAGGTAAGGCTTGAGGCCCTCGCGGATCACGCGGCGCTTGAGCCCCTCGTCGAGTACCGGGAAAGCAAGCTCGATACGGCGGAAGAAGTTGCGGTCCATCCAGTCGGCGGATGACAGCCATACATTGTCGGCGCCGTCGTTGCTGAACCAGAAAATTCGCGAGTGCTCGAGGAATCGTCCGACGATCGAGCGCACGCGGATGTTCTCGGACAGTCCCTCGACGCCTGGCCGCAGGGCGCAGATCCCGCGCACGACGAGATCGATCTTCACGCCCGCCTTCGACGCCCCATAGAGCGCGTCGATGATCGCGGGCTCGAGGAGCGCGTTCATCTTGGCCACGATCCGGGCCGGCCGGCCCTCCCCCGCGATGCGCGCCTCGTTCCGTATCGCCTCGACGACCCGCTTGTGCAGCGTAAACGGCGATTGCCAGACGTGCTTGAGGCGTCCTGCGCGACCGAGGCCGGTCAGCTGCTTGAACACCTCGTTCACGTCGCTGCAGATGTCCTCCCTTGCCGTGAGGATGCCGAAGTCCGTGTACAACCGCGCCGTTGCCGAGTGGTAGTTGCCCGTACCGAGGTGCGCGTAACGCCTGAGCACCGTGCCTTCCGGCCCCGGTTCGCGGCGCACGATCAGTGCCATCTTCGCGTGCGTCTTGTGACCGACCACGCCATAGACGACGTGCGCGCCCACGGCCTCGAGCTGCGCAGCCCAGTTGAGGTTCGCCTCCTCGTCGAAGCGCGCGAGCAGTTCGACGACCACGGTCACTTCTTTTCCCGCGCGCGCCGCGTCGAGCAGGATCTGCATGAGCTCCGACACCGCGCCGGTGCGGTATACGGTCTGCTTGATTGCGACGACCCGTGGGTCGTGCGCACTCGAGCGGATGAAATCGAGTACGGGCGCGAACGACTGATATGGCTGGTGCAGCAGGATGTCCTGGCGCGCGATCGTCTCGAACAGGTCGTCGTCGCCCACTTCGAGCGCCGCAGGCACCGACGGGGTGAACAGCGTGTACTTGAGATCCGGCCGGTCGATCTCGGTCAGCACTTCGCGCAGGCGATAGAGGTTGACCGGCCCGTCCACGTGATAGAGATCCTGCTCGTCGAGCTGGAACTGCTGGAGCAGGTAGTCGATCATCGCCGGCGATATCTCCTCGACCACCTCCAGGCGCACGGCATCGCCGAAGTGCCGCTGCATCAGCTCGCCCTGCAGCGCGATGCGCAGGTTCTTTATTTCTTCCTCATCGACGAAGAGGTCGGAGTTCCGCGTCACGCGGAACTGGTAGGCGCCCTTGACCGTCATGCCGGCGAACAACTCGTCGACGTGCGCATGGAGTACGGAGGTCAGGTAGACGAAGTTGTATTCGCCTTCCGCGATCGAGGGAGGCAGGCGGATCGCGCGGGGCAGGATGCGCGGCGCCTGTACGATCGCCACGCGCGAGCCGCGGCCGAAGGCGTCACGGCCCTCGAGCTCGACGATCAGGTTGAGGCTCTTGTTGAAGACCCGCGGGAACGGATGCGCGGGATCGAGGCCGATCGGCGTCAGGACCGGCAGCACTTCGCGCGTGAAGTAATCGTGCACCCAGGCGCGCTGCGCGTCGTTCCAGGAGCCGCGCCGCAGGAAGCGGATCCCTGCCGCGGCAAGCTGGGGCAGCAGCACGTCGTTCAGGAGGTCGAACTGTTGGGTGACGAGCTCGCGCGCCTCGCGCGTGACTATCGTGAGCGTCTCCTTTGGAGTCAGCCCGTCCGGGCCAGGATCCGTGATGCCGAGCTTGATCTGCTCCTTGATGCCCGCGACCCGGATCTCGAAGAACTCGTCGAGGTTCGAGGAGACGATCGTCAGGAACCGCAGCCGCTCGAGCAGCGGCACGGATTCGTCGGCCGCCTGGGCGAGCACGCGGCGGTTGAACGCGAGGATGCCGAGCTCGCGGTTGAGCAGCGGCACCCGTGTCGCGGTTTTGCCTGTCATGCGGCGCATGAGCATCCGGTCCCGAGGTTACATTCCGATGACGGTCAGTTTACGCGCCGCGCGGGCGAGTGTTACCGTGCCCGGCGCATGCCGAGACACGAAATCCTTGCTGCCGTCGACCTCGGATCCAACAGCTTCCATCTCCTGGTCGGGCGCATCGTGGGCGGCCAGATATACCCCCTCGACACGCTCCGCGAGCAGACCCAGCTCGGCGCCGGGCTCACGGCGGACAAGCGGCTCGATCGCGCCAGCCAGGCGCGCGCCCTCGTGGTGCTCGCGCAGTTCCGCGAGCGACTGCGCGGCCTGCCGCGCGACGCCGTGCGCGCAGTCGGCACGAATGCGCTGCGCATTGCCAAGAATTCCGCCGCCTTCCTGCGCGAGGCGCGCGATACGCTTGGTTTCCCGATCGAGGTCATCGCGGGCCGCGAGGAAGCGCGGCTCATCTATCTCGGCGTCGCGCACTCGCTGCCGCCTGCGGAAAACAAGCGCCTCGTGGTCGATATCGGCGGCGGGTCGACCGAGCTGATCGTCGGCCAGGGCCTGAAGCCGAAGCTGATGGAAAGCCTCTACATCGGCTGCGTCAGCTCTAGCCTGAAGCACTTCGCGGACGGCCGCATCGACAAGAGAAGCCTGAAGGCGGCGGTGCTCGAGGCGCGCCAGGAACTTGCCGTGGTGTCGCGGAGCTACCTGCGCTCCGGTTGGCAGGAAGTCGTCGGCTCCTCGGGCACGGCGCGAAGTTTGGAGGCAATCTTGGTGGAGAATGGATACGCCCCGAACGGCATCACGCGCGACGGCCTCGACCGGATGTGGGATCTTCTCATCGACGCCGGACGAGCCGATCCCGACCGCGTTCCGGGCCTGAAGTCCGCGCGCGCGCAGGTGCTGCCCGGCGGTTTTGCGATCATGTACGCGATCTTCGACGAGCTCGACCTCGAAAGCATGACCGTGTCCGAGGCGGCGCTCCGCCATGGTGTCCTCTACGACCTGCTCGGCCGCGTCATGCACCACGACATGCGCGAGGCGACGGTCACGCAGTTCATGCGCCGCTACCAGGTCGATGCCGCGCAGGCCGCGCGTGTCCAGGAACTCGCGCTCAGGATCTACGACCAGCTCGCCGGCAAGGGCGCCGCCGAGGAGGATCCTGATCGCACGCTTCTCGGCTGGGCCGCCCGCCTCGCCGAGGTCGGCCTCTCGATCGCACATGCGCAATACCACAAGCATTCGGCCTACGTGCTCTCGAATGCCGACATGCCCGGGTTCTCGCGGGTCGAGCAGCAACGGCTTGCGCGCATCGTGCTCGCGCATCGCGGCAAGCTCGAGAAGATGCGCAGCGACGGCGTCGAGAACGGCGACTGGCACCTCGTGTTCGCGCTCCGGCTCGCTTCCACTCTGCTGCGCCGTCGCAGGAGCGTTCGTCTCCCGGCGTTTCGCGTGATCGCAGGCGATTCGCGTTTCTCGCTCGAACTGCCGAAATCCTGGCTTGCGCGAAATGCCTTGACCACGGCCGCGCTCGAATCCGAGGCGGGCCAATGGGAGGCTGTCGGCCGCCAGTTCGCGGTCCGGCGGATGTCCTGACGATGGAGCTGATTCTCTGGCGGCATGCGGAGGCCGCGCCAGGCGAGCCAGACTCGGCGCGGCCGCTCACCGATCACGGCCGATCGCAGGCGCAGGTGATGGCGCGCTGGCTCGCGCCCCGGTTGCCGCCGGACCTGCGACTCGTCGTCTCGCCCGCGCGGCGCGCCCAGGAAACCGCGCTCACCCTTGCCCGTTCCTTCGAAACGATCGAGGCGGCCGCCCCGGGATGCGATGTCGCGACTTTCCTCAGGATCGTCGGCTGGCCGGATGGTGAGCGGCCGGTCCTGGTCATCGGGCACCAGCCGACGCTTGGCGAAGTCGCCGCTCAGCTCATCGACGGACAGCAGTCCTCGTGGCGCATCGGCACCGGCGCGGTGTGGTGGTTACGCGGAAAGCGACGCAAGGTCCGTGACAAGGCCGAACTCCTGCTTGCGCTCGAGCCGGAGATTCTCGAACGCGAGGGTTCGGGTCACTGACGCTGGGTCGCGATGCGGTCGCGGATTTCCTTGAGTTTCGCCTTGACGCTCGCGGCGTTGCCCGGCCCCATGCGAAGCAGGAGCTTGCGGCCGGCAGATTGCGCCTCGAGCGCGGGATCGGCGAATTCGTAAAGCACGTTTGGCCGCACGAGCGCGATCGTCGCCGGTGCCTCCGGCGCCGACACCAGGTGATCGATCACTTCGATCACCCGGTCGTTGAAATAGCCGTCGGGATTGCCGAGATTCTCGTAGGCCGACTGGAACTGCGGGTAAAGCCGCTTGTAAAGCACGGCCGTCGCACCGGCGTCGAGCGAATCGACGAGCTCGATCCAGGGCGTGTAGCGCGCGAAGTTGGCGGCGCCGAGCACGATCGCGTCGCCGCTGCCTGCCGTGACGAATTCGCCCGCAGGATTCTTCGCCGGATTCATGCGGGCCGAGATGTCCTTGCGCGCCAGGCTATCGACGGTCGCGACGACCTTCTTCACGAAGTCCTCGGGCACGAACATCGCCTCGAAGCGCGGCGTGCCGACGAGCGTCGCGACCTGTTCCGTGGCGGAGAGGTTCGGGTCGATGTCGTCGGGCGGGACGATCGGGTTCTTGATCCGGGGCTCGGCGGCAGCGACGGGCGGCGTGCCTGCCGCGGCCTCTTCGGCCTGGTCGGCCTGGCGTTTCTGCCAGTACCAGATGCCGGCGCCGATCAGGAGCAGGATGACCCCGCCCAGGATCCAGCGGCCAAGGTTTTCGTCCGGCGAGGTGGCGGGATCGCGTTTCTCTGCGTACATGGGGCTCACTTTAGTTGATACCTGCCCATCCGGCATCATCCCAGGAGACCCGGCAATATTGGAGACGGTTCCCTTGATCCTGATTCCATTGACGCCCGAGCTGCCCCCGAAGGAATGCGCCGATTGCGCCTTCCTGCTCGATGCCGTCGGCATCCCCTACGAGCGGCGCACGACGGCGACCGGCGCGAGCCTCTGGGTCGCGCCAGAACACCACGCGCGCGCAGCCGGTGAGCTTCGGGAATTTCTCCGCGAGAACCGCCGCCCGGTCCGGCCGCCGGTCGTGTGGCCGCGGCATCCGCACGCCCTGTATGGGGTCTTCGCCTATGCCCTCGTGCAGGTCGCAGTAACGATTGCCGCGATCTCCCACGCCGGCGACAAGGGATGGATTTCGGCCGGCGTGCTGGACCGGGGTTTTCTCGACCGTGGCGAATGGTGGCGCGCGCTGACCGCGCTCACGCTCCACGGCGACTTGCTGCATCTCCTGTCCAATCTCGCATTCGGCGCGCTCTTCGGTTACCCGGCCGCGCGGCTTTTCGGACCGGGCGTTGCCTGGCTCCTGATCCTGGTCGGCGGCGCACTCGCCTACGGCATCGACGCCCTGCTCCATCCGCCACAGCACTACCTGCTCGGTGCCTCCACGGCAGTCTTCACGGCACTCGGCCTGATCGCGGCCTACGGATGGCGCCGGCATATGCGCGACTGGACGCCGTGGATGCGGAACGCTTCGCCATTGCTAGCGGGACTTGCGCTGCTCGCCTTCACCGGCACCGGCGGCGAGAACACGGACATCCTCGCGCACTTTGCGGGCTTCCTCGTCGGCGCGGGCCTCGGCGCGTTGTGCGCGCGGCTGCCGATGCCGCCCCCCGGCCGCAATGGCCTGCAATGGGCCGCGGGCCTCGCTGCCTTCAGCCTACTTTCGGCTGCGTGGGCATTGGCGCTGACATAGCGCGCGCTACGATTGGCGCATGTTCCCGCACTCCGATGCCTGCGAACGAAACAAGGGCCCGATCCTCGAGGTCCTGAGGCAGGCGTTTGCCGGCTGCAAGCACGTGCTCGAGATCGGCAGCGGCACCGGACAGCACGCGGTGCACTTCGCGACCGAATTGCCGTGGCTCGTCTGGCAGCCGTCGGAACTCGCGGACGCCATGCCTGCCCTGCGCAAGCGCATTTTCAACGAGGGCCCGTCGAACCTCCGCGCGCCGGTTGCCCTCGACGTGACCGAGCCGCCCTGGGACGTGCGCAAGGTCGACGGCGTTTTCACCGCGAACACGCTGCACATCATGCACTGGCCCCAGGTCGAGGCATTCTTCGCCGGCCTTCCTGCGGTCACGAAACCGGGCGCCGTGCTCGCGATCTACGGGCCATTCCGCTACGGCGGCGAATACACCTCGGCGAGCAACGAATCATTCGACAAGTTGCTGTATGCGCGCGATGCCGGTTCCGGCATCCGCGACTTCGAGAAGGTCGATGCGCTCGCGCGGGGCGCCGGCTTTGAATTCGTCGCCGACCATCCGATGCCGGCGAACAACCAGACTCTCGTCTTCGCGCTCAGATCGCCGGCTTGAGCACCATCAGCGCGAGGCCGATCAGCGGCGTGAGCGTCGCGACGGCGCCCCAGATATCCCATTGCTTCGACATGCGGTGATAGGCGTCGTAGTCGAACGAGCCGCTCGACGCGCCCGCCTGCGCATGAGCCTGCAACTTCCGCTGCAGTGGTGCGAGCCGCAGCATGAAGACGAGGCCGGAGATGCCGAACATCACGAGCGTCCACAGGATCCAGCCGGTGCCGAGGAGCGGGAAGCCGCCTTTCACCGCGGCGAAGATGCCGCTTGCGAGGATCAGGACGACGCCCGGCACCGTGAACAGGCGATCGCTGCGGATGACGCCATCCATCGTATGCGCGAGAAGCCGCGGATTACGCGTGCGCTCGGCGTGCTTGTGCCAGAAGAGGCCGGTCACGATGTTTCCGATGAACATCACGACGGCAAGAATGTGGATCAACTTCAGCCAAAGATACATTGCCTCAACCTCCTCGTGACACCGGCTGCCGCTGCTTGCCGGCGAGCCAACGCATGAAAGAACGCGGCGCGAGCCGCTTGAATCGCCACAGCCAGCGGTAACTCGCCGGCAGCACGATGTGCGTCGCCCCGCCTGCGGCCCGCCCGATTATCTCCCGGGCAACCGGGCCTGCCTCCAGGTTCGAGCGCTCGATCAGCTTCTCGGCATCGCCGCGAACGTCCGCCGGCACGCGCGCATGTTCCATGAGCCGCGTGCGAAAGAATCCCGGCATTGCGACGGCTATGTCAACGCCATTTGCCTCGAACTCCTGCAGGAGCGTCTCCGACAAGGCGACCACAGCCGCCTTGGAGGCATTGTACGGGCCCATTCGGCCGAGGCAGGCGAAGCTCGCAGCACTCGCGACGTTGATGACGAGGCCGCCGCCCGACCTGATCATGTGCGGAATCTCGGCGCGGCAACTGTTGACGACCCCCAGCACGTTGATCTGCAGGATCCACTGCCAGTCGGAGACCGGCGTCTCGAGCAGGCCGCCCCCGACTGCGACACCGGCGCAGTTCATGGCGAGATCCAGCCCGCCGAGCCGCGTGGCGAATGAGTCGACGGCGAACCTGACCGCCGCTTCGTCCGTAGTGTCCACGGTGAATGCCTCGCAATGCGGGCTGCCGATCGCGCGAAGCGCCTCGGATGCGCTCGCGAGTCCTGCTTCGTCGCGGTCGAGCAGTGCGAGACGCCAGCTTCGCGCGGCAAGGAGCTCGGCGGCCGCAAGCCCGAGTCCGCTCGCGCCGCCGGTGATCACGGCGCGCTTTCCGGGGAATCGCGAATCGAGCGCGGTGAGGCTCATGGGATCGACTTGTGGCGGACAGGAAAACGCCCCGAACCTCGCGGGCCGGGGCCTGGCCAGTTTAAGCGTCAGGACTTGACGGGCGCGAGCTTCTGCGCAACGACGCCAAGCACGAGGCCGGCGATCAGGTTGGAAATCACCGATCCGATCACCCACCAGATCCAGATCTGGTCCGGCAGATCCAACACTCCCCGATAGCCGAGCACGTTGACGATGAAAAAGACGACCGCAATGACTCCGAACTTGAGACCGCGTTGCCATGCCGGCCCGATGAGCGACGAGCGCACGACCGAGTAGACGCCAGCGAGAAGGATGGCGCCGAGCAGACCCGATGGAACCCACATCGTCCACATCAGGCTCATGTCGGGCGGGTTCGCCTTGAGTTCCGGGCGCCAGAATGAGGCGGTCTCACGATAGGCATCGGCCAGCACGCCCGCCTCGGGCGAGTGGATGAAATGCCCGGATGCCATCGAAACAACGAACAGCGAGACGTAGTAGGCGACGCCGCCGATGAAGACGATCTTCCAGTTCACGGGACTCCCCTGCGGTTCTTGTCGTGCGGGCCGCATGTTGCGCCGGTGGAGCCCGCCAGCGCAATGGTGCGCTGCAATGCTCAGATCAGGAGGGGACAGTCCACCTTTTCCGCAATGCGGAAAAGGGGACATTCCCCTAGGCGGCGCGGGAGCTCTCGTAGTCGAGCACACCGGCGACAGCGTGCATCACGGAGGCAATGCGCACGGCCGACTGCACGGCCTCGCGCCCGATTTCGTGCTGGCGCAGCACGCGCTCATGCGCCGTCACGCACTTGCCGCAGCCGTTCACCGCGGAAACCGCGAGCGAAATCAGCTCGAAATCGGCCTTCGCGATCCCGGGGCTGCCGAGCACGTTCATGCGGAGCTTCGCCGGCAGCTTCGCGTATTCGTCGTCTTCGACGAGATGCAGGAAGCGGTAATAGACATTGTTCATGCCCATGATCGCGGCCGCGGCGCGCGCGGCCTCGATTTCCGCCGGCTGGAGCTTTTCCGTGGCCGAAGCCTCGACGGCTCGCGCAAGCTCGGCGTTTCGCGATGCGATAGCCGAGGCAAGCGCGGTCATCCAGAGCTGCGGTTCGGAAAGGCCCGGCGCGCCCTGCGGCGTCAACACCGAAGAAAGGTTGAGCCGCAGGTCGCGTGCGTAGTCGGGGATCCGGTCCCTGAGCGTGTCCATGCTCAGGCCGCCTTCAGGGTGTCTTCACCCTTCTGCCAGTTGCAGGGGCAAAGCTCGTCGGTCTGCAGTCCGTCGAGTACGCGCAGGACCTCCTCGGGGCTCCGGCCGACATTCAGGTCGGTCACGTACACGAAGCGGATCACGCCCTGCGGGTCCACGATATAGGTCGCACGCTGGGCAACGCCCGCTTCCGGGTCGAGGACACCGAGCTCCGTCGACAGCTCGCGCTTGATGTCCGAGAGCATCGGGAACGGAAGGTCGCGCAGGTCCTCGTGCGACTTGCGCCAGGCGAGGTGCACGAAATCCGAGTCCGTGCTGACGCCCAGGAGCTGCGCGTCGCGGTCCTGGAAGTCGCGGCTGAGCTTGCCAAAGCCCGCGATTTCGGTCGGGCAGACGAAGGTGAAGTCTTTCGGCCAGAAGAAGACGACCAGCCACTTGCCCGCGTAGGTTGAATTGTCGATGTCCTTGAACGCTTTCGCCGCGTCGTTGCTGACGACACCCGTCAGCTTGAACGCGGGAAACTTCCTGCCAATGCCAATCATGTCGAACTCCTCTCCTCAGTTGTGAGTGCGAGGATGCCGCCGCCAGTGTGATTTGTACAATCGATTGTATTAATTATTATGATAGTCTATGTCTATGACACTTCGTGACCTCGAATACCTGGTAGCACTCGCGGAAACGCGGCATTTCGGCAGGGCGGCCGAACGCTGCCATGTCTCCCAGCCCACCCTCTCGGCCCAGCTCAGGAAGCTCGAGGATTCCCTCGGCGTTGCGTTGGTCGAGCGCAGGCCCCGGAAGGTCGCGCTCACGACGGCGGGCGAGGCGGTCGTCGAGCGCGCGCGTCGGATGCTCCGCGATGCCGACGACATCCGTGCGCTTGCGCGCGCGAGCCAGGACCCGCTCGCGGGGCAACTCAAGGTCGGACTGATCCCGACTCTGGGTCCCTATCTCCTGCCTCGCGTCGCTCCACGCATCGCGCGCGCATTGCCGAAGCTGCAATTGATACTGCACGAGTACCAGACGGCGCGACTCGTCGAGCGCACGCTCGCCGGCGAGCTCGATCTCGCCATCCTCGCGCTGCCCGCGGACACCAGGGGCCTCGTCACGCGCTCGCTGTTCGCCGAGGCATTCCTGGTCGCGATGCCGGAAAGCCATCGACTCGCTGCGAAGAAGCGCGTGAAGTCGTCGGATCTTTCCGGCGAGAAGCTGCTGCTGCTCGAGGACGGCCATTGCCTGCGCGACCAGGCACTCGATGTCTGCGAGCGCGCGGGCACGGAGGAACAGGATTTCCGGGCAACGAGCCTCGAGACGCTGCGGCAAATGGTCGCTGCCGGCCTCGGCATTACGCTGCTGCCGCGGCTCGCGGCCGAGGGCCCCTTCGCTTCGGCGCGCGGTCTCGTCGTGCGCCCGTTCGCGCCGCCTGCGCCGAACCGCGTGATCGGCGCCGCCTGGCGCCGATCGACATCGCGCGCCCAAGCGATCGATGCCGTCTGCAGGCTCATCTCGCGCGTAGCGCCCTGAGGTTCCCTCGCAGTTCTTCTTGCCTGGCGGGCGTCAGAGCCTGGACAGCAGGTAGATGCACGCAATCGTTCCCGCGATGGCCAGTCCGTGGAAGACTGCCTTCAGGACGGTGCTCACGTGAATGCCGAAGTCGTGCAGGCAGTGATACAGGCGATGGAGGCCGTGAAACAGAAACAGCGAAATGACGAGGAGCACGGCCAGCTTGCCAAAACCGTTCTGGACAAATGCCCGCATCCGGTCGTAGCTCATCGTCTCCCGTGGGAGCAGGAATCCCAGGGGCACCGCAATGCCGGTCACGAAGATCAGCATCGGCCCGATGAGGGCGGACAGCATCCCGCCGGCGCCGAACAGTGACCAGAAAACGGGCTTGTTCGAGCGCTTCACGGCGCAGCCTGCAGAATACTGAGCAGGATGGCGAGGAAGACGAGAACCGACGCCACGATCGCGCCAGCCACGCCCAGGGCAATGATCGTGCGATCGGAGAGCCGATGCCCGGCAATCGAAATGAAGGGCAGCGTCTTCGGCATCACCTTGAACCAGGTCCATGCGTGATACGTCACGAGCAGCAGGGCAAGTAGGTGGAACCCGATCGCCGACGGGCTCGCCAGGTTCTCGCGCCACGCGTCGAACGCCGGCCGACCCTGGACCAGGCGCATGAGCCCCCAGAGCAGGATCACGGCATAGGCGGTGATGAAGACGCAGGTCAGCTCACGCACCATGTACCAGCGGTAGAAGGAATTGCGGAGCCACCACGATCCTATCGGGCGAACGTAGGTCTTCATGCCTGGCGCGGCCTGCTTCGAACCGGCGGTCATTTCGGCATCAGCAGATGGAGAAAATAGTCCTTGGCGCTGTTGATCTTGTTCACGTTCACCGCGCGCGCAGGATCGACGGCCTTGGGGCACACCTCGGAGCAGTAGCCGACGAGCGTGCACCCCCAGGCGCCGTCCTCGGCGTTGACGATCGGCATCCGTTCGGCGGTCCCGGCGTCGCGCGAATCCTCGTTATACCGGTGCAGCAGCGCCAGTGCGCCCGGCCCCGTAAACGCCCGGTTGAGCCCATATTGCGGACAGGCCGCGTAGCAGAGCAGGCAGTTGATGCATTGTGAAAACTGGTAGTAATCGTCCATCTGCCCGGGCGTCTGCAGGTATGTCCCATCCGCGACGGACTTGTCTTCCGCCGGGATCAGGTAAGGCTTGATGGATTCCAGCTTTGCCAGGAAATCAGCCTGGTCAATCACGAGGTCGCGGATTATCGGAAAGTGGCTCAAGGGTTCGATTCGAACGGGCCCCGGACGGAAGTCGCGCAAGAACGTCTCGCACGCCAATGCCGGCCTGCCATTCAACATCATCCCGCAGCTGCCGCAGATCGCCATCCGGCACGACCAGCGGAAAGTCAGGCTGCCGTCGATCGTGTCCTTGATGTACTGCAATCCCTCCAGCACCGACATGTCGTCAGTGAACGGGACGCGGTAAGCCTGCTCCCTCGGCTCGCTGTCCGACGCCGGGTCGAATCGCAGGCATTCGATGATGATGGTCCTGGTGGATGACGCGCTCATGTCAGTTCTTGGCTCGCGGGATTCCATACGCCTCCTAGGACATCTCGGCTTTCTTGCCGGCGCCGCCATAAGCGCGGCTGCGCGGCGGCGACCTGGTGATGGTCACGGGCATATGGTCGATCCGCGGCGGCCCGTCACCGTCAAAATGTGCGAGGGAGTGCTTGAGGAAATTTTCATCGTCGCGTGATTCGTACCCGTCGAGGCGCATGTGGGCGCCGCGCGATTCCCGGCGCCCAAGGGCACTGTGTGCCATGGACTCGGCCACCTCCAGCATGAACCCGAGTTCAATCGCACCCAACCACTCGGTGTTGAAGGCACGGCCGCGATCGTCGAGCAGCACCCCGGCGCGGTAGCGCGCGCGCAGATTTGCCATCCTGTCGCAGGCGGCCTTCAGGGTCGTTTCCCGGCGATAGATTCCGACGCCGGCCTCCATACTGTCCAGCATCTCCTCGCGCAAGGTCGCGAGACGCTCGCCAGCCGTTGCCGTCACCATCGCCGACAGTCGCTGCGCCGACGACTCGGCGAGTTGCCGCACACGTGTTCCATTCCGCCTCGGCACGGCATGCGCATGGCCAGCCGCACCGGTCCCGGCGGCCGACCCGAACACGAGCAATTCGGCCAGCGAGTTCGAGCCGAGGCGATTGGCGCCGTGGATGCCAACGCTCGAGCATTCCCCGGCCGCGAACAGGCCGCGCAACGAGGTTTCGCAGCTGACATTGGTCAGGATTCCACCCATCGTGTAGTGCATTGCCGGGCAGACCGGGATGGGTTCCTTGACCGCGTCGACGCCGACGAAGGTCTTCGCGATTTCCGTGATCAGCGGCAGCCGTTCGTGGATTTTTTTTGCGCCGAGGTGGCGCAAATCGAGGTGCACGACCGGACCACGGGGCGTCGCCACGGTTCGGCCTTTCTGCAGCTCGTGCCAGAAAGCCTGCGACAACCGGTCGCGAGGTCCGAGCTCCATCGCCTTCGTTCTCGGCCATGGGTCGACAGGACCCAGGCCGTAGTCCTGCAGGTAGCGGTACCCGTCCTTGTTGACGAGGATTGCCCCCTCACCTCGACAGGCCTCGGTGATCAGGATGCCAGTGCCGGGCAGCGCGGTCGGATGCCACTGCACGAACTCCATGTCGCGCAGCGACACGCCCTGGCGGAACGCCAGCGCCATGCCATCTCCGGTGACGGTTCCCGCATTCGTATTCTGCCGGAACACCCGCCCCGCGCCGCCGGTACACACCACCGCGGAAGCGCACTCGAACAGGAAGAACTCGCCGGTGGCGATCTCGATCGCAAGCACGCCCCGGATTGCGCCTTCCTCCACGATCAGTTCGGCGCAGAAGAACTCGTCGAAGCGCCTGATTGCCGGATACTTCAGCGAAGTCTGGAACAGCGTGTGCAGGATGTGAAAACCGCTGCGGTCGGCCGCGAACCACGTGCGCTGGACCTTCATGCCCCCGAAGAACCTGACATTGATGTTGCCGTCCGCTTTGCGGCTCCATGGGCAGCCCAGTTGCTCGAGCCGGATCATTTCAGGGCCGCAGTGAGCGACGAAATATTCCACTGCAGGCTGGTCGCAGAGCCAGTCGCCGCCGGAAACCGTGTCTTCGAAGTGGCTGTCGAGGCTGTCATCCGGGCGCACGACGGCGGCAGCACCGCCTTCCGCCGCCACGGTATGGCTGCGCATCGGCACGATCTTCGAGATGAGGGCGATGCGGAGTCGCGGATCGCTTTCCGCCGCGGCGATCGCGGCACGCAGGCCGGCACCGCCGCCGCCGATCACCACCACATCGACCTGCACTACCTGCACCAATACACCCCATTGCGGACCGCCGCGGCGCGCCCGGCCGCCAGCTCCTACACGGCGATCGAGATCAGCTGGTAGAGCCCACCGAAAAAAGTCCGCTTGCGCAACGCAATCAGCCGGGCGCCGGACGGAAGCCAGCTCGCGACCTCGTTTCGCCACAGGTCCAGTGCATACGGCTCGAGCGTCCGGAATATCCCGGCCATCGGCCAATAGAGGGGATTGAACGGATGCGGGCGGTGGTAGTCGACGATCACGATGTGACCGCCCGGTTTCACGACCCGCAACGCCTCAGCGAGCGTTCCACGACGAACATCCTCGGGTTGCTCATGCAGGAGGAAGAACAGCAGCGCGCGGTCGTAGCTGCCGGATGCGAATTCGAGCGCCGCGCTGTCGCCCTGGATCAGTTCCACGCGCGGCTCGCCCGACTCAAGTCCGTGCCGGCCCAGCAGGCCATCGGGCAGCTTGCGGGCGAGGTTTTCGAGCTGGATGCGCAGCACGTCGACCACGTGCAGCTGGGCTTTGTGCGTCAACCGGGCCGCGATGCGTCGAGTCAGGTCGCCGTAAACGCAGGATACCTGAAGGGTGCGCCCGCCGAGGTCCGGGCCAAGGGCGCCGATCGCGGCATCGCACAAGCGGTTGAAGTTGCCCCAGAGAATCAGGTTGACGAGCCACTGCCGCTCGAACACTTGCACTGCGCGCGGATGCACGTAAGCCCACCAGTACGTCTGCACGAGGTATCCCGGCACTGCGGCATCAGCGGGGACGCATTCAGCCTGGACGTCCATTCAGAGTCCTGCAGTCCTTGGCCGGCTCACTCGGGCTCGTCTGCTTCGGAATCCCCGGCACCGCCGCCAAGGCGATAGCGGAACGACAGCCCGATGAGGCTTGCGTCGTAATCGTAGGCGTCGGCGCCGCTTGCGAGTATGGAAGGCAGGGTGTCCGGCGCGACGCCGTCGAGCGCCCAGTCGTCGGAGTCGAAATGCTCGTAACGAAAGAGGCCGATGATGTCGAGCGCCGGCGTCGCCCGGTATTCCACTTCGATCGTGGGCCCGTGCGAACGCGTGCGCAGGGGCGGGAATTTCGTTGTGAGGCCGCTTCGCATCTCGATCTCGCCGCGCCCATCCACCAGGAAATAGTCGAACTGCACGTTCCAGCGGTCGCGCAAGCCGTCCATCCTCAGGCCAATGGACGAGGTGTCGAACCGGTCGACGGTTTCGGCTTGCCAGTCGGGCGAGCTGAATGACTGGCTGCCCCTTTGCACGCTGCTGATTTCCTGCCGCCCATGGAACGCAAATGCGGAGATTTTTTCGCTGATAGCCCACGACAGGTCGGCCGTACCGCCGGAGTCGCGGCTGCGCGCAAGCCCGAGCTCCGAGTTGACGTAGTCGTCCTGGCGGTGAAAGCCCGCGAGCGACAGCGCGAGGTCGCCCGGCAGCGCCAGGTGCGCCGAGAGATCCCAGAAATCGCGCTCGCGATCGGCTAGGTTGAACTTGCGCATCAGCGGGTTCTGGGGCGCGCTGCCCGGCGGATTCGCGACATAGGGGTCAGTGTCGCGATTGGCGGCGCCGGCGCGGGCGTCGAACGAAAGCCATTGGAGCGGGTTGAACCGCAGGCGCGCCCAGCCGCGGTCCTCGGTGGAATTGTCGGCTTCCTGGAACTTGCGGTCCCATTCCTCGCGGTCCCAGCCTCCCGACAGTCGCAGCAAATGACCCGAGCCGGGCAATAGCACGCGCCCAAGGTCGTAATCTCCGGTCAGGGACAGTTTCTGCCGCCGGTACCCGTAGGGAATATTGGTTTCCGTCCCGGCGGGAAAGCTGTCGCTTTCCACATAGTTGTAATCAGACTGCCGAGTGGCATTGTCGCGCTCGTAGTAGCGGTAGCTGAGTCTCGCTTGCAGCCCCTCGAGCCACGCGATCATCGTCCCGAGGCCGCCGAAGAGCTGCAGGTTGACGTTCCGGACGTCAACTTCGCCGCCCAGCGACTCGCGCGGCAATGCCGTCGTCGCAATCAGCGGATTCGAGGTGTAGGGCAGGAAGTCATCGTCCTGTTGTGCCCTTCCCAGCGCGCCATCCAGGTTGAGATGCCAGCCTGCGCCGAGCTGGTAGTCGAGGCTGAGTGCCAGCTGGTTGTAGTTGTTGTCAGGGGCGAGTGCGGACCTGCCCAGGTCGGCGCCAGGCGCGATCGCCGTGAACGGATTTTCCCAGGCCAAGGCGTGGCGCCTGTTCGAGAAGTACGATCCGAAAAAACTCAGGGCCACGGCGGCACGGCCGGTTTCGTATCGCGCGGTCCAGTCCACCTGGTCGGTGACGAAGTCGACGGGCCCGGGCAGCTGGCTCGCGGTGGTGACGAAGTTGGATCCCATGAGGCGCCGGCCATCTCGCGTTTCGTGCGTGAAGAGAAGCTCGGTGTCCCAGCCGGATGCGCCCTGGAAGTTCCCTCCCAGCGACCAGAGCTCGCGGTTCGTCTCCACGTCGTAGGGCCGCAGCGAGGAGTCGAGCGCGGTCATGAAGCCGGTATTGCCGGCGCGCACCCAGCCTGCCGGCAGCACCAGCGTCGACTCCGAGGCGGAAAATGGCGTCACTGTCGTGTCATAGACGTCGTGCGGCGAAGCGGTATAGCCGAGACCCACCTTCCAGGAACCCTCCTTGCCCGCTGCCGCCGCAAAGCTCCCATTGTCGAGGCCCAGGTCGTTCGCGCTGACGCGCCAGAACGTTCCGCTCGCCTCGCGTTGACCCGAGCTGCCGTCGATTGCCAGGTAGCCGCCGTCCTCGCTGATGCCGTCGAACTCGCCGAACTTCGCCGCCGCGCCGTCCACGTACAGGCTGCCTGCCTGCACTTCGCCCGTCGCCTGCCCGTCCTCGAACGGACAGAAATTGCATTCCCACGCGGAGGTGTCGACCTCTGCGCCGAACGCCGGCAACGGCAACAGCAGCAGCGACGTCAAAAGCCGGCTCGTCCTGCCCTGGAGTGATCCGCCGCAAGTCATGAAGTCATGCCAACTCATCGGGTCAGCTTCCGCCCGGACGGATGATTGGAGCCATGCACCTGCGAATGGCAGTTGAGACAGCTGCCTGCCACGAGGTACGGCGACGGCAGGCCTGCACCAGGCAGGCCTTCGGGCCCGTAGGCGAAGCCGGGATGGCCAGCCTGCGAGTGGCACTGCTGGCAAAGCAAGGGCGCTCGCATTGCAAGCAGGGCCGGCTGGCTCGAGCCGTGGGGCTCGTGACAGTTCGAGCAGTCCTCCGTAACCGGGGCGTGCTCCCACAGGTACGGTCCGCGTTTCTCGGCATGGCACGAATAGCAGGTGTCATTGAGCGAAGCACGGCGCAATTCGAATTCATTTCCCGAGCCGTGCGGGTCATGGCAGCCGCCACAGTTCATGGCGTTGCCTTCGACGGAATGATGGAACGGCTTAGAAAGTTCTGCGCGTTGCCGCTGGTGACAGTCGAAGCAGACTTCGGCCTGGCGGTCCACAGTCCGGACTTCGTCATGCGATGCATGGACGCGATGGCAGCTTGCGCACGCCACCCCCTGACCGGCGTGTGTCCCGAGGTGCCACGCGTCTTTCACCCCGTCGTCATGGCAACCGAGGCAAACCTGGTTCTGCACGGCCGGCGTCGTCGTCGAGCTCGTGCCGAACATCATGATCGGCGGCCGCGGCTCGCCGCTGCGCACCCGCCCGGCATGCGCCCCGCCCGGGCCGTGGCAGGCCTCGCACTGCAGCTGTCCCCGGGCAAACGGCGATTCCGCGGCGGCGCGCGATCCATGTAGGGTCTTGAAGATGGACAGGACGTCGGCACCGTCGTGGCACTTGATGCAGGTGTCTGCGCCGTCACGGCTGTATGCGGCCTCGGCCGCGGGCACCGGCGCAGCCGGCTCCCGCGTCGCCTCCTGCGTCCATGCTGCCGGCGCCAGCGCACCCGCCGTCAAGAGCAGCCCGGCGAGCGCAGGCAGGCGCAGCAATTTCACGCGATTCCCGCTACTTATGAATGACGCCGTGCATGAGCTTGACGTCGGCGACGCGCCCGGGGCCATGGCACAACGCGCAGGTCTCGACTCCCGCGGAGACGATGGTGCCCTCTGTCGTCTTGCCGGCATTGAAGTCGCCGCCATTCTGCTCCATGTGCACATGCGCCAGGGAGCTGGTGTGACAGCCTGAGCATGCCGACGCATTCGGGCTCACCGCGTGATCGTCAGCCAGCGTCGTGCGATCGCCGGCATCGACGGTCGTCGCCTGCACCAGCGTGCCATCGACGGGATAGTAGGAATCAGGCCGGTGACAACCTTCGCAATTGTCGAGCTTGCCGGGGAACCTCAGGTCGGTGAAATCGTGCACTGAATTGCCGAAGCCGCACACCTGGAAGTTCGCCGAGTGGATCTGGTGGATCATGAACTTGAAATCGATTGGCGCGTCGTCCGGCCCCAGGCCCGGTTCCGCATCCGTCGGCAAGTTGCTGCAGGGCGGGGCACGCCGTGCGATATCCGTGTTGTTCGGGTTGTGGCAGGTCGTGCAGAGCTCGGTGTTGTCCGTGCGATTGCCACCGTGTAGCGACAGCACATTGTGGCACTCATTGCAGCGGCTGAGCTCGACGGGCTGGCGTCGCGCTACTGGGCTGGCGTCGGTGATGGCGAAAGTGATGCCTGAAGCTGCGACCGGCAGGCTTTCCAGTGTACCGTCACCGTTGGCGTCGACCCGGGGCCGGCCTTCGAGAATCGCCGCGCCCGAGCCAGTCATGTAGAGCGGTATCGGGATCGACGACGTGGCGGTGAAGCTCAGGTCCAGGTTCGCGGTGACGCCTGGACCAAGGAAATTGATGCGCACGGGCAGAGCCGGCGTGCCGCTATCGGCAGTGGGAGCCGAGCCGCTGCCCCGGTTGTTGAAATCGATCGTATTCCAGGCGACATCCACCGTCAGCGCGGCATTGGCCTGCCTGAACGGGCCGACGGGATCGTTGATGTCGTATGCCGCGTCGCCGTTGGTCGGGTCGGTCACCTTGATTGTGACCGTCGGATTCTGGCCCGGCGCGGTGTTGACGGCGCTCACGACCGTGTACTTGAACTTCTGGGCTGCGATTTTCTCGGGAATCTCGTGGACTTTTACGGTGCGCAGCAGGCCGTTGTTGATGGTGGCGTCCGGGCCGTGGCAGGTGACGCAGTCCTGGTCCTGCACGGCCAGGTTGGCGGCGCTATGACCCACGCCAGTCTGGAAGTTGATGCGCACCGGCGCCGCGCCCTCTGGAATGCCGGCAACTATCGATTGCGTCGTGGCGTCGTGACAGGCGCCGCACGGCGCGGAATTGACCGTGACCCGGTAATTGCTGGCCTGCGGCGTATCGGCGTCGGTCTCCTCGTGGCAGGTCGTGCAATTGCGATGATCCTGCGGGAAGACGACGTCGGTGAAATCGGCCAGGCTGGCGTTACGCCCGTAGATGCCGTACGTCAGGCCGAGGCCGATCTCGCCGTCCGTCTCGCCCGGCGGGAGGCTGGCGGGCTGGACGCTCGGCAACTCGCTGCCGCGGTGGATCTTGTGGATCATCACCTTGAAGTCGACGGTGTTGCCGCTCTGCGCGTCGAAGCTGGTCGGCGAATGGCACATGACGCAGTAGCGCGTGTCGAAGCGCGCCCCGCCGTGAAACGCGAGCTGGTCGTGGCAGGCTTCGCAGGTATCGTTGTCCACGATCTCGCGTGAGAAAATCCCCTCAGTCGCGCCGGACGACGGTTGAAACGTGTAGACCGGATTGATCGCGGGTGCGAGGCCGCGGATCTCGAATCCGATCCGGTGGGTCAGCGTCGCGTCGTAGGGGATGTCGACGTCGTTCGTGATGTTCTTCACGAACGTGTATTGATAAGTGCCGTCGCCATTGTCGACGAACTGGCCGAGGGAGGCACTCTCGGTGGTCGCCTGGTTGACGGGTTCCGTGCCGGGGCCGACCGGGCCCGGATTCTCGGTCCGGCGGGTGTAGGCTCGCCACTCGCTCGACTTGCCGTTCTGGCCCGGCGCGAGTCGCGCCACCACGAAACTGATCTGGCTGGCCTGAAGGCCGCTCAACGGTCGATCAAGTTCATCCGCGAGGCCGAACTCCACGACGGGCGTGCCCGTCGCTGGCACGGTCACGCCGGTGATGAGAGCGGTTATCGATTCCGCATTCGAGACGTCAACCGTCGCGCCGGATCCGGGTGGCCCCGGCGGTCCGGGCGGTCCCGGCGGGCCTGCGGAACCCGTCGATCCCTGATCGCCGCTGCAGGCCTGCAATGCCAGCGCAAGCATGCCGGCGGCGATCGCAAGCAAATTATTCCGCCGGCAAAGACGCCTTCGGAACTGAGCTCCGCTTGGCAACGCGTTCAATGTGCGTCGTCCGTCGCCTGGTCAAATTCCCCGCAAACTTTTCACACGCTTGATCGATAATAGAAGTGTCGGGTGATCCTGTTCTTGATCTAGATCAATTGGGAGTTCCTGACCATGTCCGCGTTGCATTATAGCCTGTCTGCAGTGTTTCTGTTCGCGTTGCTGTCTGCGGCGCCCGCCGCGACTGCCGATGTCGCCGCGCTGGCGAAGCAGTGCGTGGACTGCCATGGCAGCGACGGCGTGAGCCAGTCGGACGACGTGCCGACCATCGCCGGCATTTCGGCGCTAGTCCACGGCGATTTCCTGATGGCTTATCAGGACAAGACGCGACCCTGCCGTTCGTCCAAGTTTCGCCATGGCGATACTTCACGGCCCGCGACCGACATGTGCGCGGTAGCCGACAAGTTGAGCGCTGCCGACATCGAGGCGCTGGTGGATTATTTCGCGGCGCGGCCTTTCGTCGCAGCGAAGCAATCCTTCGATGCAGCGAAGGCGGCGACCGGCAAGACCCTGCACGCGCGCGATTGCGCCAAGTGCCATGCCAATGGGGGCCGCAACCCGGACGACGACGCCAGCATCCTGGGCGGGCAGCATCTGAAGTACCTGCAGCAGGCGCTTTCCGACCTGAGGTCTGGCGAGCGCGAGGCCAGCAAGAAAATGGCCGAAAAACTCTCCAAGTGGACCGACGCTGACGCCGAAGCGGCAGCCCATTACTACGCCAGCCTGCAGTAGGCTGCCGCGGCCTGGCCTCGGGTAGATCGGGGAATGAATCCGGAAAAAGAGAACCTTTGGACTCGCCTGTGGAAGCGGCCGAAAAGCCGCTGGCTGCTCGGGATTCCGTCCGGCGGCCTCGTGATGTTCGTCGCCGGCGTCCTGTTCTGGGGAGGATTCAACTGGACGCTCGAGATGACCAACACGGAGACGTTTTGCGTCTCTTGTCACGAAATGCGGGACTTCATCTACCCGGAATACAAGGAAACGATCCACTACTCGAACCGGACCGGCGTGCGCGCAAGCTGCCCGGATTGCCACGTGCCGAAGCCTTACATCTACAAGCTGCAGCGCAAGGTCTACGCGTCCAACGAGCTTCTGCACAAGATGCTCGGCACGATCGACACGCGCGAGAAATTCGAGGCGCAGCGCCGCGCGATGGCGGAGCGCGTCTGGAAGGTGATGAAAGAGACGGATTCGCGGGAATGCCGGAATTGCCACGAATTCCAGCACATGGACACCGAAGCCCAGGAGCGCGTGTCCGCCCGGCGTCACGAGAAGGCGTTCAAGCAGGGCGAGACGTGCATCGACTGCCACAAGGGCATCGCCCACCATCTTCCGCAGGGATACGAAGAGGAGCAGGAGGCGAGCGCGGGCACGTCTTGATGGGACCTGCGCCTGCGAGGCGCGCGGACAGGAAAAAGGCGCCTGGCCCCGACGGGACCAGGCGCCGTGAGCGGATCAATCCCTAATTGACCTTGATCTCGACAGCCTTTGCTTTTTCGACTGCGAGCTTCGGTACATGGACGCTCAGGATTCCATCCTTGCTTTCGGCACGGATTCCATCGGCCTTGGCATCGTCCGGAAGCGTGAAGCTCCGATAGAATTCGCCATAGAGGCGCTCGATCCGATGAACCCGTTCGTCCTTGAGCTCTTTCTCCTGGCGCCGCTCCCCTTCGATCGTCAGGACGCCGTTCTCAAGCGTCACTTTGACGTCTTCGCGGGTAAGGCCCGGAAGTTCCGCTCTAACCAGGTATTCCTTGTCCGTTTCCTTGATGTCAACCGCAGGCGACCACTCGTACTTCGTCGCGATCTCGTCGCCGAACACGCCCGGCCACCTGCCGAACATCGGCCGCGACATGCTGCGGAAGAAATCACCGGTGTCCCGGAAGGGCTCCCAACGCATGATGTTCATGATTTCCTCCTTTCCACCTGGCCCGATCTTCTTCAACATCATCAACATTAGTCCGGCGCGTGGGAGGATCAATACGTACTTGTACCGATGTCGGCGGCGAGGAACATGCGCACCAGCTGCGCGACCGAAGTCGCCTCCACCTTGTGCATGAGATGCGCGCGATGAATCTCTATCGTGCGCTGGCTCACACCGAGATCGCCGGCCATTTGTTTGTTCGACTTTCCGAGAGCGAGCAGCTGCAGTACCTGCATTTCCCGTGGCGTCAATGCCGCCAGCCGGCACCGGATCGCGTCCCGGGCGCCGAGTTGCTCACGATTATTCTTGTCCAGCGCCAGCGCTATTCGGACACGATCGATGAGATCCTCGTCACGAAACGGCTTTTGGAGAAAATCCAGCGCGCCGCGTCGCATGGATTCCACTGCCATCGGCACGTCGCCGTGGCCGGTAATGAAGATCACGGGAATCATCGCCCCGCGGCGATTGAGCTCGTCCTGCAGCTCGAGTCCGTTCATTTCGGGCATGCGGATGTCGAGGACGAGGCATCCGGGCTGATCCTCATCGAACGCCGCCAGAAAATCCGTGGCGGAAACGTGCGCAAGCGACGTCAGACCGGCGGACTTGAGCAGCAGCTTCAACGAGCTTCGGACCGCTTCGTCGTCGTCGACGACATACACGATCGGTGCCAGCGTCGCCGCGGGCTTCATTGCACGCCTTCCAGGACCGGCAGGTTGATCGAGAAGCATGCTCCGGTCGGCACGTTTGGATGATGGACCAGCCGGCCGCGGTGAGCCTCTATGATGGATTTGCTGATCGCCAGGCCGAGGCCCGTCCCATGTTCCTTGGTCGTGCAGAACGGATCGAAGATGCGCCCTGACAGTGCCGGATCGACACCGGGACCGGAGTCGATGACACTTATCGTGAGCTCGGTCGGCGTCGTTCGCCCGGTTCGTACCGTCACGCGACGCTCGCCGCTGCCAACCGTCGATAACGCCTCGATTGCGTTGTGGATCAAGTTGAGCAGGACCTGCTGGATCTGGATCCCGTCGACCTCTACCGGCGGCAAATCGTCGGCGAGGTCGAGCGACAATTGCACGCCCTGCGGGCGCGCTTCGCTGCGGACCAGAGCCGAGACCTCCTGTATCAACGCATTGATGTCGCAAGGCTCGCGGCGTCGCGCGCGCGCCCGGACGAGGCTGCGCACCCGGCCGATGATCTCGGCAGCGCGCAGGGCCTGGCCCGAGATCTGCTTGAGCGCGTCCTGAATCTCTGCAATTCCGGGTTCGGTGGCCTCGAGCATTCGCTGACAGGCCAGCGCGTAATTCGAAATGGCCGCAAGCGGCTGGTTGATCTCGTGCGCGATCGCACCCGCCATCTCGCCAAGCGTTGCCAGGTGCGAAACTCGCGTCATCCGCTCGCGTATCAGCTGCTGCTCCTCGGCGGCACGGCGCCGGACGGTCAGATCGTGCAGGAATCCGACGAATCGCGGGGGATCACTGTCGCGAATGCGGCCGACCGCCAATGCCACCGGAATGATGCTGCCGTCCTTGCGGCGCGCGTCGACCTCGCGGCCGATACCCAGGATGTGCGGGATCCCGCTCCCTAGATAGCGCGCGATGTAGGAGTCGTGTGCGCTCCGGTCGGGCTCGGGCATCAATACGCTGACATTCGATCCGAGGGCCTCGCTCGCGGTGTACCCGAACATCCTTTCGGCCGCGGGGTTGAAGGACTCGATGATTCCGCGGTGGTCAATGATGATCACTGCATCTATGGCGACGTCGAGCAGGGCCTGGACTTCGCGGTTCGCGGACGATGGACGCATCTGACTCCGGTCGAATCAGGAGGAAGACCCGCGATTCGCAAGATTGGCCCGATCCAGCAGGCTGCGGATCTGCCCGATGACGCTCTCGACCGCGGTCCCGCGGTTCATGTCGACCTCAATCGATTGTACATTTTCCGCCGGACTCAGCGGCTGCCTGCTTGCCAGCTGATAGGCAAGAACATCTCGCGTTGCTTCGGAGGGATCGAGGCCGCCCCGGTCGCGGCGGTCGAGGCGTTCTGCGAGGGTGGCAGGATCGGCGACACAGGAGATTATCAGGAAGCTGCATCGCCGCCGCTGCGCCAGCGAACGGAATGCTGCCCGTTCCCTCGTTCTCAGGAATGCCGCGTCGACGACGATACTGCAGCCGCCCTCGAGCGCTGCACCGGCACAGGCCAGCAGGCGGTCGTAAGTCTGCCGTGTCGCATACTGGGAGTAGATTCCTGCGCCGACCGCGAGGCCGCGGTGTGCGAGTTCATCGACGCAAGCCAGTCGCTTGCGCTCCAGATCCGACCGCACCCGCACTGCCGGAATCGCGCCGACCAGGCGTTCGCTCAGCCAGGACTTACCGGACGCGGTCACGCCGTGCATGATGACCAATATCGGCTGCGGCGCATCAATGAATCGGACGGCAGCCGCGAGCCGGCGCGCGAGCCGAGCATCGAGTTCCCTGCGTTCATGTGGGGCGGCCGTGTCGGCCCAGAGTGCGTCGACCTTTGCGCGGACGAGTGCGCGGTAGCCGCAGTACAAGTGGAGCAGACTCAGGCCTTCGTAGTCGCCGCTGACCTCCAGGTATCGGCTCAGGAAATAAGCGGCGAGATCTTCCCGCGACCTCGAGACAAGGTCCATGTATAGATAGGCGACATCGTTCATCACGTCGATCCAGCGCAGGCGAGGATCGAATTCCAGACAGTCGAAGGGCAGCCACCGTTCCTCCCAGCACACGATGTTGCGCGCATGCAGGTCCCCATGGCATTCGCGAACACGACCCGACCGGCGGCGCGATTCAATCACTGGCTCGAGATTCGAAAGCGAACTGATGGTCCAGGCTTCGAGGCGCGCTAGCTGCTGCAATTGCTGCGGGTCGCTCAGTCGTGTCCGCAGCAATGAAAAATTGTCCAGCATCGGTTGCCGTACCGTTTGCAGCGCACCAAACGGGCCGCCGGTTGTCGCCTGGTCCGCGCGCGCGTGCACATCCGCCAGCAGCTTGGCCAGTGCGGCCATGTCCTGCGGCGTCACCGCGCGGCGCTCCAGGCGGGATCCAAGCTCTTGCGCCTCGTCGAACTCTTGCATTCGGACCGCATACTCGATCGGCTCGCCGGTGCCGCCCACTTTCAAACCGTCCGGCTCGCGGGTAATAGGCACGACATCCAGGTACAACCCGGGAGCGAATCGACGATTGAGGCGGAGCTCTTCATGGCAGAGATTGCGGCGCAGTTCGAGCGTCGACGCATCGACAAAGTCGAAGTGCACGGGCTTCTTGAGCTTGTAGGCGATACTGCCGGTCAGCACGATCCAGGACAAATGTGTCTGCTTGAGCGCGAGACGCGTCACCGTGTGCGGGTACGCAGTCCTTGTGAGCAGCTCCTCGATTGACAGCCCGCAACCCGCTACCGGCGAACCGCCTCCCGACGACCCCGTACCAGCCATGACTACAGTGTTGCGAACCGCGCGACCGGCGTCCATCCGTAGTGATACGGGCAATCCGGACAATGGGCTGATTCACAAGGCCAGCGCGGGCACGTAATTGTCCCTTTATGCGCCGGACATTGATGCAGCGCGCCGCCTGCTTCTTGCCATGATTGAGAAGTGAAGAAGCCGCTATTTCAGACTTGGCGCGTCCTGGGTTCAATCGTGCTGTGGCTGGCGGCGGATGCCGCGACCGGAATGGAGGCATTGCCACGCCTCAACATACTGCCCGGCAGCCTTACGGTTTCAGGCGTGTCCGCCGGTGGCTACATGGCGACGCAGTATCAGGTCGCCTATTCGAAGGACGTCATCGGCGCCGGCATCATCGGCGCGGGTCCCTGGCTCTGCGCGAAAGGCGTCATCACGCGCGCGCTCAATGAATGCGCCCAGGGCAGCGCCGGCGGGCCGGACGAGCGTCTGCTTGTCGCGACGCTGCGCGCGAGCGCCGCGGTCCGAATCGTCGATGATCCATCCTGGCTCGAGCCGGACCGCGTCTGGCTGTTCCACGGCAAGCAGGACCACAAGATTGGCGCAGCCGTCTCGGATTCCCTGTTTCGCTTCTATCTTGCGTTCATCCCGCAGGAACGAATCCGCTACGAAATCCAGGTTCCCGCCGCCCACGGATTTCCGACGAGGGAGTCGGGCCCGGCCTGCGACGTGGACGAGTCGCCATGGATCCTCGACTGCGATTTCGACGCTGCGGGCGAAATGCTGCGTTACCTGTATGACGGCCTGCGCAAGCCTGCAGGCGAGATCACGGGCGAACTGCGCGAGTTCGGCCAGGCGAACTATTCGGCGCACGAATCCCTTTCGTCGCTGCACGAGACGGGACTCGTTTTCGTGCCTAGGGACTGTGCGGCGGGGAAGCCCTGCCGGATCCACGTCGCCTTCCACGGTTGTCGACAAGGCATGGGCTATCTCGGCAAGACCTTTGCACGCGAAGCCGGATACAACCGCTGGGCCGACCTGAACCGCATCGTCGTGCTGTATCCGCAGGCCGCACAAAGCCTGGTCGCTCCATTCAATCCCCGCGGCTGCTGGGACTGGTGGGGTTATTCGGGCGCCGACTACGCCGCGCGAAGCGGCGCGCAGCTCTCGAGCGTGCACCGGATGCTCGCGGCGCTCGGCGCGCGTTAGAAGCGCGCGCGGTACTCCATGGGCGTGATGCCGACGACATCCTGGAAGCTGCGGCGCAGCGCCTGCTCGTCGGCGAATCCGCATTCGCGCGCCACCTGCTTGAGGCGCGAGGCGCCCTCCTCGATCCGGCGGCGCGCCCGCTCGACGCGAAGCCGCCGCACGTATGCCGCAGGGCTCGTCCCGAGGCGCGCGGAAAATTGCCGCGCGAAATGGCGGGGACTCATGCTCATGCGCCTCGCGAGACTCATGACTGAAAGGTCCTTGCCGGGATTCTCGAGCATCCAGAGCTCGAGCTCGCCGAACAGGTCGTCGCGCTTCTGTGCCTCGAGGTGCCGGCTGAACTGCGATTGCCCTCCGGGCCGTTTGAGAAAAAGCACCAGTTCCTGGGCGACTGCGAGGGCAACCGCCTTGCCGTGGTCCTGCTCGACGAGGGCGAGCGCAAGGTCCATGCCGGCCGTGACGCCTGCGGAGGTATAAATGTTGCCTGCGCGCACATAGAGCGCGTCACGCTCGATGTTCGCGTTCGGCGCGACCTTGGCCAGGCGGTCGAGATAAGCCCAGTGCGTGGTTGCCGGCTTGCCGTCGAGCAGGCCGGCCGCTGCAAGGATCATGGCGCCGTTGCAGATCGAGCCGAGCCGCTCGACGCGCCGCGATTGCGCGGATATCCAGCGAAGCAGCGCCTGGTCCCTGGCCGCCGGCTCGAATCCGATGCCGCCCGCGATGAGCAATGTGTCGATCGGGCCTGCGTCTGCGTAGCGTCGCGTTGCGACAAGCTGGAGCCCGCCCGAGGTCGCGAATGGGCCCGCGCGCGCGGCCACGAGCTCGGTCGTGTAAGCCGGCGTACGCGTGCCGCCATGCTCGGCGAGCCAGCGCATCGTGCGCGAGAAAACCTCGAGCGGCCCCGTGATGTCGAGCACCTGCGCCTGCGGGAAACCCAGCATCACCACCCGGTGTGGCCACGCACGGGATTTCGCTGCTTTTTTCATGGTTTCGCGAACATATCCGATGCGGATGCGTGCCGAAGCAGTATGGCAGTAAATGACGCCACCTGGTCCGTTCTGCCATCTGCGGCGGGAGCATGATCGTCGCAACCGGATAGGAGAACCCCATGCAACGCAGGAATTTCCTGGGCAGCGCGCTCGCGGCCACCGTCGCACTGTTCGCGCCGGGCGCGCGTGCCGCGCCCGGCGGTGGCGAGGCCGCCCCGCTCCCGAAGAGGGAGCGCGTCAAGGTAGCCTTCATGCTGGGCGAAGGCGCCAACGTGATCGACACGGCAGGCCCCTGGGAGGTTTTCCAGGACACGGTGGTCCAGGTCGGCGGAGGGCACCGCGAAGCATTCGAGCTGTACACGGTGGCGCCCACGGAAGGTCTACTTCAGATGACGGGCGGCCTCACGGTGAAGCCGAAGTACAGCGTGAAGAACGCGCCGCAGCCGAACGTGATCGTCGTACCCGCCCACAAGTCGACCGAAGAATCGCGGAACTGGCTGCGCGAAGCGAGCGCGGGAACCGACGTCACCATCTCGATCTGCACCGGCGCATTCCAGCTCGCCCGAGCCGGATTGCTGAAGGGCATTCCCGCCACGACCCACCACGATTTCTTCGACAGCTTCCACGAGGAGTTCCCCGACATCGAACTCCGCCGCGGACTGCGATTCGTCGACAGCGGCCGCATCGCGACCGCCGGTGGGCTCACCTCCGGTATCGACATGGCGCTGCACATCGTCGCCCGCTATTTCGGCGTCGAGACCGCAGCAGCCACGGCCGCCTACATGGAGTACACGAGCGACGCCTGGCGGGGGTGAGCGGGCAAAGGGGACGGTCACCTTTTCCTTCGGTCCTTCGGGAAAAGGTGACCGTCCCCTTTGCCCGCTCACACGACCGCCGTCGCCTCGATCTCGACCTTTGCGCGCGGCTCGAGGAGCCCCGCGACGACCACGACGGACATGGCCGGAAAGTTCTTGCCGAAGAGCTCGCGGTAGCTCGTGCCGATCTCCGCGAGCGAGGCGTTGTACTCGTCGCGGCTCGTCACGTACCACGTGAGCCGCACGATATTCCGCGGACCGGCGCCGGCACAAGCGAGCACATCGATGACGTTCGACAACGCCTGCCGGGTCTGCATCGCGAAATCGTCGCTGACGATCTTCTGCTCGGCATTCCAGCCGATCTGCCCTGCGACGAAAACCTGCCGGCCTTCCGCCGCGATTCCGTTCGAGTAACCGCGTGGCTTGTCCCAACCCGGCGGCTGGAGTGTTTCGCGGCTCATTTCAGCAGTTCCCTGCCGATGATGAGCTTCTGCACCTCGCTCGCACCTTCGTAGATGCGGAGCGCCCTGATCTCGCGGTAAAGCCGCTCGATGATCTCGCCGCGCACGAGCCCGCGGCCACCGAACATCTGAAGCGCGCGGTCAATCACCGTTTGCGCGTTCTCGGTCGCAGTCAACTTCGCCATTGCGGCGGCTGCCGTGAATGGCCGGCCGGCATCGCGCAGCCAGGCCGCGCGGTAGGTCAGTAGCTCCGCGGCGTCGAGCGCGGTCGCCATCTCGGCAAGCGCCGATTGCGTCAACTGGAAGTCCGCCAGCATGCGACCGAACATGCCGCGGGACCGCGTGTGGCCGAGCGCTTCGTCGAGTGCGCGGCGGGCAAAACCGCAGGCGGCGGCGGCGACCGAAGTGCGGAATATGTCGAGCGTGCGCATCGCGGTGCGGAAGCCCTCGCCCTCCTCGCCGATCAGCCGCCCGGCCGGAATGCGGCAGTCGTCGAACGACAGGCGCGCCAGCGGATGCGGCGCCATCGCGTCGATTCGCTCGGCCACCGCGAAACCGCGATCGCCCGGCTCGACGACGAAGGCGCTGATGCCGTCCGCCGAAACGCTGCCGTCGTTGCGGCGCTGACCAGGCGACGTGCGCGCGAACACACAGTAGAAGTCCGCGATCCCGCCATTCGAGACCCAGGTCTTCGAGCCATTCAGCACGTACGAATCGCCGTCGCGGCGCGCACTCGTCTGCATCGCGGCGACGTCAGAACCAGCGTCTGGCTCCGACAGCGCGAAGGCCGCAAGCGCCCGGCCTTCGCCGACGCGCGGAAGATAGGCCGCACGCAGGCGCTCGCTGCCGGCGAGCGACAAGGGCGCGCTGCCGAGCCCCTGCATCGCGAATGCAAAATCGGCGAGCCCCTCATGGTAGGCAAGCGTCTGCCGCAACAGGCAGATGGAGCGGACGTCGAAGTCCTCCGCGACGCCGCCATCCGCGGCGCGCAGGCAATGGCGAAGCAGCCCGGCATTGCCGAGCCTGCCGACGAGCACCCGGCAGCGCGCGTCCACGGCGGTCCGCTCCACCGGATGTGCCTCGCCCGTGAGCGTCGCATCGGCCCACTTCTCCGCCTCGGTCGCAAGCCGCCGGTGCGGCTCGTCGAAAAAGGGCCATTGCAGGCGATCGTCTTGAGTGGCCATCAGTCTCCTTCAAAAACCGGCTTCTGCCTGTTCGAGAAGGCCTCGAAGGCGCGGCGGAAATCGTTGCTTTGCATGAGGCCGGCCTGCGCACGCGCCTCGGCATCGAGTGCCTCATTGACGCCCATGTTCCATTCGAGATGCAGCATTTTCTTCGTCAGCGCGTGCGCAAGTGCCGGGCCCGAGGCGAGTTCTGACGCGAGCCTGGATGCCGCCGACATGTGCTCGGCCGCAGGCACGACTGAATTGTAGAAGCCGATTCGCTCGCCCTCGGCCGCGTCAAACGAGCGGCCAGTGTACAGAAGCTCGGCGGCGCGTCCCTGTCCGATCAGCCGCGGCAGCAACGCGCAGGCACCCATGTCGCAGCCTGCGAGCCCGACGCGCACGAACAGGAATGCCGTCTTTGCCGCGGGTGTCGCGATGCGGAAGTCCGACGCGAGCGCGATCATGGCGCCCGCGCCCGCACAGATGCCGTCGATCGCCGCAATGATTGGCTGCGGGCAGGCGCGCATCGCGCGGATCAGGTCGCCGGTCATGCGAGTGAATTCGAGCAGTCCCTTCTCGTCCATCTTCGTGAGCGGGCCGATGATCTCGTTCACGTCGCCGCCGGAGCAGAAGTTTCCCGCGGCGCCGTCGATCACCACGACGCGCACGCCGCAGCCGTCGTGCAGCAACCGGAACAGGTCGCGCAGCTCCGCGTAGGATTCGAAGGTCAGCGGATTCTTCTTCTCCGGGCGATTGAGGGTCAGGTAGCCGACGCGGTTCTCCACGCGCCAGAGGAAATGCTGCGCCTGATATCCCGTCAGGTCCGGAATCTCGGTCTTCATGCATCCCGCTCCTCGAGTGAACGGACATGGGTCTTGAGCCTCGCGAGCAGCGACGCCATCGTCGCCATCTCGCGGCCCGACAGCTCCCGGAAGGACTCGACGATCCAGCCCTCGTGCTCTGCCGCCATCGCCGCGAAGGCGCGCCGGCCGGCCGGCGTCAGCCGCACGAGCCAGGCGCGGCGATCGGCGGGGTCGGCCGCGCGCTCGACCAGGCCTTCCTCTTCCAGCATGTCGGTGATGCCCGTGACGTTGCCGCCCGTGACCATCATGCGCTTGCTGAGCTCGCCCATCTTGAGTCCCTTCGGCGCGCGCTCGAGCTGGGCCATCAGGTCGAAGCGCGGCAGTGTCGTCGAATAGCGCTCCTGCAGGAGGCGCCGCGTTCGCGTCTCGACCAGGCGGTTGGTCGCGAGCATGCGGAGCCACAAGCGGATCGCGCCGTGGGCCGCGTTATCTAAACGAGTCTCGGCATCCATGGCGGGCCGCGGCATCAGGTTACTTCTCCGCCGGCGATGGCGATGCTCTGGCCGGTCATGCTCTCGCTCCCGGGTCCACAGAGCCAGAGGACGGCGTTAGCGACTTCCCCGGGCTGCACGAAACGATGCTGGGGATTGAAGGAGATGAGCGTTTCCCGCGCCTCGGACTCGCTGCGGGCCGATTGCTCGCTGATCGCCCGCGCCGCGTCGCGCACGACGCCGGTATCCGTGAATCCGGGGCACACGGCATTGACGGTTATGCCGGTCTTCGCCACCTCGAGCGCGAGCGCCCGCGTCATTCCGATGACGCCGTGCTTGGCAGCGCAGTAGGCTGTGCAGTAGGCGTAGCCGCGAAGCCCCGCCGTGCTCGAGACATTGACGATGCGCCCCCAGTTCGACTTGAGCATCGCCGGGATCGCTGCGTGCGTGCAGTTGAAGACACCGTTCAGGTTCACGTCGAGGATCGCGTGCCAGTAAGCCGTGTCGCTCTTCGCGAGCGCGCGGCTCGCCGGACGCCCTGCACTGTTGATGAGGATGTCGACCTCCCCGGCGGCTTTCCGCGCCTCGGCGAAGGCGCGCTCGACCTGCCGCGGGTCGGTCACGTCCGCAGTCACGGTGACGGCATTCCTGTCGAGGGTGATCGCGGTTTCATCCAGCTCGTCCGTGTTGCGCCCGAGCAGCGTCACGCGCGCGCCTGCCGCGGAGAGCGCGCGTGCAATCGAGGCGCCGATGCCGCGGCCGCCTCCCGTGACGAGTGCGTGCCGGCCTGCCAGTGGCTGTGCCATGGATCCTCCTGCCTCCTTACACCGGCCCGGTCATCTGGGCCGCGCGTTCGAGGTTCCGCTCGAGCTGCCGCTTCGCGGATTCGTACTGCGGCGGCCACCATTGTTCCTGCCAATGCTGTTCTGCGGCGGCACGCAATGTCCACGCAGGATCCGCGAGATGCGGACGCGCGAGCGCACAGAGGTCGGCGCGCCCCGAGGCGATGATCGAGTTTGCGTGATCCGGTTCGTAGATGTTTCCGACCGCGATCGTCGGTATGCCGACGATGTTTCGCACCAGGTCCGAGAACGGCGTCTGCCACATGCGGCCGTAGACCGGCTTCTGCCAGGGTACGGTCTGGCCGCTCGAAAGGTCGAGGACGTCGGCGCCGCCCGCCTTCATTGCCCGCGCAATCTCGAGCAGCTCATCCTCGGTCAGGCCCCCCTTCGCCCAGTCGCTCGATGAGAGGCGAACCGAGAGCGGCCTGTCCGCAGGCCAGGCCGCACGCACGGCGGCGAGGATTTCGAGCGGATAACGGAGGCGGTTGCCGATCGCGCCGCCGTAGGCGTCCTCGCGCAGGTTCGTGAGCGGCGAGAGGAAGCTCGCCATCAGGTAACCGTGGGCCATGTGCAGTTCCAGCATGTCGAAGCCGGCATCCGCCGCGAAGCGCGCGCTGCGCAGGAAGTCGTCGAGCACGCGGTCCATGTCCGCGCGCGTCATTTCACGCGGCGCAGCGCTGATGCCTTCGAGGTAAGGCAAGGCCGACGGCGCGATGGTCTGCCAGTTGCCCGACTCGAGAGGGCTGTTCTCCTCTTGCCAGCCGAGCTGGGTCGAGCCCTTGCGACCCGAATGACCGAGCTGCATGCAAAGCTTCGCCCGGCTCTGCGTGTGCACGAACCCGACGATCCGCCGCCAGGCATCGCGCTGCGCCCCGTTCCAGAGCCCCGTGCATCCGGGCGAGATGCGGGCCTCGGGCGAAGTACAGGTCATCTCGGTATAAACGAGCCCCGCCCCTCCGGTCGCTCGCGCCCCGAGGTGGACGAGATGCCAGTCGTCCGGCAGGCCGTCCTTTGCCGAGTACTGCGCCATCGGCGAAACGACGATGCGGTTTTCGAGCTTCATGCCCCGCAACTCGAAGGGCAGGAACATCGGCGGCCGCGGCGACGCAGCGCCGGCGCGCCTCGCGAGTCGCGCCTCGACATCCGCGACGAAGGCCGGATCGCGAAGCATCAGGTTCGCGTGCCCGATGCGCTGGCTGCCGGTGAGCAGGCTGTAGGTGAACTGCCAGGGTTCGAGACGCGTGTAACGGGCGACGTCCTCGAACCAGCGCATGCGGTTTCGCGCTGCGCTCTGGAGTTTCAATGCCTCCGTGGAGCGCTCTTCCTGGTAAGCCGCGAGTGCCGCAGGCACATCGGTACTGCCAGCCGTGCGGGCGACGAGCGCGATGGCGTCCTCCATCGCGAGCTTCGTCCCGGAGCCGATCGAGAAATGCGCGGTATGCGCTGCGTCGCCGATCAGCACGCGCTTGCCATGGTGCCAGCGCTTGCAGAGCACGCGCTGGAAATTGAGCCAGGCGGAGCCCCGCAGGTGCGCGGCATTGCTCATGAGCCTGTGGCCGTCGAGGTACTTTGCAAAGAGCTTTTCGGCGAAGGCAATCGACTGTTCGTGGTTCGCCGAATCGAGGCCGTGCGCGAGCCAGGTTTCCTCGCGCGTCTCGACGATTACCGTGGAGAGCGACTTGCTGAACTGGTACGCATGTACCTGGAACCAGCCGTGCTCGGTCTCCTCGAATGCGAAGGTGAATGCCGGAAACGGTTTCGTCGTCCCGAGCCAGATGAAGCGGCACTCGCGCGTGTCGATGTCCGGCTCGAACACGGCTTCATGGCGCTTGCGTGTCCTGCTGTTGACGCCGTCGGCCCCGACGATGAGGTCGGCGTCCGCGAATGGCGCGTCGTCCTCGACGTCGTGCTGGAAATGGTGGGTCACGCCGAGCTCCGCGCCCCGCTCCTGGAGGATGCCCAACAGCCGCTTGCGCTCGATGCCGCAGAAACCGTGGCCACCGGTGGTCGTGGTCGTGCCGCGGTAGTGGACGTCGATGTCGTCCCAGTGGTGGAAGCTGCCCGTGATCGCCGCGTGCGAGGGCCCGTCGGCGGCCTGGAAGCCTTCCATGGTGCGGTCGGAGAAGACGACCCCCCAGCCGAATGTGTCGTCGGGACGGTTGCGCTCGTAGACCTCCACCCGGGCCCGCGGCAGGGCCTTGCGGAAGAGTATTGCGGCATAGAGCCCGGCGGGCCCGCCGCCGAGGCAGGCGATGCGCTTCACCGCGGCATTACAGGTGTGAATAGTTTAAATGTCAACTATATCCGCCGGAAAACGTGACCGCCGCCTGTTTACCCCCGGAGCGCCTTGCGCTGGAGTTTGCCGGTCGCGGTCTTCGGCAGGGCCTCGAGGAACTCGATCACGCGCGGGTATTTGTATGGCGCGATGCGATGTTTCACGAAGTCCTGCAATTCCTTTATGAGCGCGATATCCCCCGCCCTTCCCGGCGCGAGCACGATGCAGGCCTTCACGATCGTCCCGCGCTCGGGATCCGAGGTACCGATGACGGCGCATTCGCGCACCGCCGGATGCGCGAGCAGGGCCCATTCCACTTCGGGACCCGCGATGTTATAGCCCGCGGAGACGATCATGTCGTCGGCGCGCGCGACGAACCAGAAGTAGCCGTCCTCGTCCAGGCGGTAGAGATCGCCGGTGACGTTCCAGCCGTCGTGGACATAGTCGCGCTGGCGCTCGTCGTCGAGGTAACGGCAGCCGGTGGGCCCGGTCACCGCGAGGCGGCCGGTCGCACCCGGCAACATCTGTTCTCCGTCGTCGTCCAGCAGGCAGGCGTTGTATCCCGGAAGCGGTTTGCCTGTCGAGCCCGGACGGATGTCGTCGCCGGCGGCGGATATGAAGATGTGGATCATCTCCGTCGCGCCAATGCCGTCGATGATGCGGATCCCGGTTTTCTCGAACCAGGTATCGGACACCGACCTCGGCAGGAACTCGCCTGCCGAAACGCAGCGCTTCAGCGAGCTGAGGTCGCGGCCCGCGAGCTCGGCGGCAAGCGCGCGATAGGCGAACGGCGCGGTGAAAAGACAGGTGACGCGATGCTTCTCGATCGCGGCGAGCACGGCCGCAGGCGCCGGTGCCTCGATCGGAACGGTTGCCGCGCGGAAGCGCAGCGGAAACACGAGAAGCGCGCCGAGCCCGAAGGTGAAGCCGAGCGGCGGGCTGCCCGCGTAAACGTCGTCCGGGGCGGTCTTGAGGAGGTGCCGCGCGACGACGTCCGCCATTGCGAGCACGTCCCGGTGGAAATGCATGCAGGCCTTCGGCTGGCCCGTCGTGCCAGAGGTGAATGCCAGGAGGCACACGTCCTCCGACGCGGTATCCGCATTGACGAATCGGTCAGAAGCCCTGGCGATTCGGCCTTCGAGATCGCCATTGCCCCAGGCGATGACGGCGCCGACTCCACCAGCCTCGGCGACACCGGCGAGTTCCCCCAGCAGGCGATGGTCCGAAAGGGCAAGGGCCGGCTTCGACTTGCCGATGACGGCCGTCAGCTCCGGCGCGCGGAGCATCGGCATCGTCGTGACCGCGATGGCGCCCGCCTTCATCACCGCGAGCCAGGCGGCATAGATCTCCGGGCCGTTGAAGCCGCGAAGCAGGACACGGTTGCCCGGCATCACCCCCGCGGCCGTGAGGACGTTCGCGATCCGGTTCGCGCGCGCCAGCAACTCGCGATAGGTGATCGTCCCGGCGTCCGTCAGGATGGCAGGCCGGTCGCCATGACCTTCAGCCACCGCATCGTCGAGCAGCACGACCCCGCAGTTCAGCTTCGCCGGATACTGGAGTTCCGGCAGGTCGAAGTGCAGCCGCGGCCACAGTTCCTGCGGCGGCAACCGGTCCTTCGCGAACGTGTCCACCGCGACATTTTAAAGGCGCGAACAGAAAAGGGGACGTTCCCCTATTTCCTTCGGTCCTTCGGGAATAAGGGGAACGTCCCCTTTTCTGTTCGCGCCGGTAGAATCGCGCGATGCCGGCATACCTCGAGACGGAACAAGAGCTGTCGAGACTGGCGCGGCGCGCCGCGGGCATGCGCGGCGGACCGCGCCTCCTGATCCTGCCCGGCATGATGGGCTCGAGCATCGGGCTCCTTCGCAAGAACGGCGGCGTCGACATCACCTGGTTCGATCCCGTAGAGATCGCGCAGGGCCAGCTGGTGAAGCTCGCCCTGCCCGCCGGCAATCGTTACTGGGCCGTCGGCGTCCTGAAATTCGCCTATGAGCGCCTCCGGCTGGTGCTCCGGATCGCCGGCTTCGATGCCGTCTTCCATCCCTACGACTGGCGCCGCGACATCCTGTGGAACGGCCGCGAACTCGGGGACCGGCTGCTGCGTGAAAAACGCCAGGACGTCGTACTCGTCGGCCACAGCGCGGGCGGTCTCGTCGCGCGAGCAGCACTCGCGCACAAGGGCGGCGAGCGCATCGGCCGCGTGATCCAGCTCGGCACGCCGAACAAGGGCGTCTTCGTCGCAGTTCAGGCGCTGCGCGGGACTTATCCGCTGATCCGCCGTGTCTCGATGCTTGATCTCAAGCACAGCGCGGATGAGCTCGCGCGCAAGATGCTGACGACCTTCCCCGGACTGTGCGACCTGCTGCCTGCGGCGAGTCTCTGCAAGGACTTCGACCCCTTTGATCCGGACCAATGGCCGGATGGACCGAAGCCCGCCGCAAGCCTCCTCAAGGAAGCGCGCGATGCAATTGCGTCGCTGCCACCGCCTGACGATCGTTTCCGCCTCATCGCCGGTTTTGGCCAGGACACGGTGCTTGGGCTCCGCCGCCTGAATCGCAAACTCGAATTCGGGCGCGGACCGGCGGGCGACGGTACGGTGCCGCTCGCGCTTGCGCAGTGGCCAAATCTCAAGACCTGGTACGCCGAGGAGAGCCACGGCTCGTTGCCCGGCAATGCGGAGGTCGGCCGCGCAGTCGCGGACCTCGCCCGAAGCGGATCGACCCCTGCGCTGCCGCAGGTGCTGCCGCGCCGCGGCGGCGTGCCGACACTCTGGCAGGAGGACCTGCGCGAGGCGCCGCAGCCGAAGATCGCCTGGAACGATCTCTCGGAGCGCGAACAGCGCGAATTCCTGCACGAGTTCGTGGGCGTCACGCAGCCCTCGACCGCCGCCGCCTCGCCGAAGCGCGCGGCGGCCACGAAGCCGGTCGAACTTTCCTTCATCCAGGGCAGCATCACGCAGAGCAGCGCCGCTGCGATCGTGCTTGGCGCCTTCGCGAACGTTGAGCCCGCGGGCGCCGCACAGGCGATCGACCGCATGCTGCATGGCGCCATCAGCGACCTCGCACGCCGGCGCGCCATCAGCTCGGCCGCAGGTGAAGTCTTCGTACTACCGGTCGGCCGCAGCGGCCTCGTGCCGCAACTCGTCGTCTTCGCGGGGCTCGGGCACTTCGGCCGTTATGGACCGGACGTGCAGCGCCTTGCCGCGGCGAACGTGACGCGCACCCTCGCGCTTTCGGGCATTGAAAACTTCGCCATGGTCCTGTGGGGCACGGCGTCGGGCGCGGAACCTGCCGACGCCGCTCGCGCCCAGCTCGAGGGCGTGCTGACCGCACTCGCGGACCTCGAGCCCGAGCAGCGCCTCAAGCGCATCACCATCGTCTCCCGCGATGCGAATCGAATCGCGGCGGCCCGGCGCGTGGCCGAGGACCTGTTGCGCCTGCATCCCGCGGCGCCGCTCATGCGCATTGCGCGGGAACGCAAGGCGGCCAGGAAACCCGCGCGAATCCAGAAGCCGACGGCCACCCCCCTCGCCTGGCTCTTCGTGCAGGAGTCCGCGGCGCAGCTTCGCGTCGCTCTCCTCGGGCCCGCGCCGAAGGCGACCGCGCTCGTCGCAAGCCGGCGCCTCGACCTGCGCCTGCTCGAGCGTGAGCATTCGCGTCTCGTGCCGGGAATGTCCGTCGGTGACCTGGAGGAATTCGGCGAGCGGCTCACGGGGCTCCTGTTGCCGGCCGAGATCGCCGAAGCCCTGCCCACCGTGAAATCCTCGCCGCTGGTCGTCGTCCACGACACCGCGAGCGCTCACTGGCCCTGGGAAGTCCTGCGGATCAAGGACTGGGCGCCGGCCGAGTCCAGGGGCCTCAGCCGCCGCTACGCGGCGGAGGGCATGTCGGTCGCGAAGTGGCGCGAACAGCGGCGGCGCGCGCGCGAATTCAACGTGCTGCTCGTCATCAACCCGACCGGCGACCTGCCGGGCGCGGTCGAGGAAGGCGAGCGGGTCGCCGCCATGCTGGCGCAGCTCGAAGGCGCCGGCATCACGGCGATCCGCGGCGCCGACGCGACACGCGCGCGTCTCCTCGCGGAGTTCCGCTCGGGAGACTACGACGCAATCCATTTCGCCGGCCACGCCTGGTTCGACGCCGCGGCGCCCGCCTCGAGCGGCATCCTCTGCGCAGGAGGCCGTGTGCTCTCAGGCAGCGACGTCGCGGCGATGGACTCGGTGCCCGCCCTCGTTTTCTTCAATGCCTGCGAATCCGGGCGGCTGCGCGCGACGGTGAATCCGCTTCGCCAGCTCGACCGCAGCGTGGGTCTCGCCGAGGCGTTCCTCCGCGGTGGCGTCGCGAATTTCATCGGCACCTGGTGGCCCGTGTCCGACAGCGCCGCTTCGTCCTTCGCGACCACGCTCTATCGCGACCTCGCGAAAGGCGAGTCGATCGGCAATGCACTCACTTCCGCCCGCGGCGCGGTGCGGTCGTTACCCTCCGCCGATTGGGCGAACTACCTGCACTACGGCAGCTACGACTTCACGCTTAAGACGCCGAAGGCCTGAGGGTCCCGCCATGCCCCGCATCACGAGCCTTCACATCTACCCGGTCAAGTCCTGCCGCGGGATCGAAGTCGACGCCGTCCTCATGACACCGACCGGTCCTGAATGGGACCGGCGCTGGATGATCGTGACGGCCGACAACCAGTTCATCACCCAGCGCTCGCATCCGAAGATGGCGACCATTTCGGTGGCCGTGAGTGACGGCGAGTTGCGACTGTCCGTCGAAGGCCGTGCGCCACTCACGATCGATGTCGATCACGCCGGCGACTCAAGGCGCGTCACGATCTGGAACGATGAATGCCTTGGCATCGATGCCGGCGATGAGGCGGCTGCCTGGCTGTCGGATGTGCTGGGCGACCAGTTCCGGCTCGTGCGCCTCGACCCCGCATTGCCGCGGCTCGCGAAACCGAAGCACGTGGGTCCCGCGCCGCACCCGGTGACGTTCACCGACGGCTACCCGATCCTCATGATCTCGAGCGAATCGCTTGCGGACCTGAACCACCGCGTCGCGGAACCCATTCCGATGGCACGATTCCGGCCGAACGTCGTGATCGAGGGCGTCGCCGCCTATGCGGAGGATGCGATGACGCTCTTCCGCTTCGGCCCGATCGTGCTGCGGGGCGTAAAGCTCTGCACGCGCTGCTCGGTCACGACGACCGACCAGGTCACCGGCGCGCGTGACGCGCACCAGGAACCGCTGCGCGCCCTCGGCAAGTACCGCCACGATTACGTGCTGAAGGGCCTGACCTTCGGCCAGAACTGCACCGTCGAAGCGGGCGTCGGCGAGAAGCTTCGCGCCGGCACCCCGCTCTCGATCGATCCCTACCAGGCGTAGCGTTTTAAAGGGGACGCGCACCTTTAAAGGGGACGGTCACCTCTAGAGGGGCGCGTCCCCTTTAAAGGTGCGCGTCCCCTTTAAAACCTACCAGGTGTAACGGACGCGGTAGGTGATGACAGCCTCGCCATCCGCGGCGATGCGCACCGGGAATTCCACCGACCTCGCGTCCTTCTTCTCGGAGGGCGACGACTGCTCGATCAGCGACCACTGGCTCCAGCGATAGAGGTTCTCGCGAACGATCACCTCGACCGGCTGCTCCTTGTGGTTGCGCACCTTGATCTCGAAGGCCTCTTCCATGACGCGGCCCTTCGAGTTCAGCACGAAGTCGGTCTGCCGGCGCTCGCCGACGATGTCGAAGGCCGTGCCGAGCTTGACTCGCACGTCCTCGTCTTTCGGCGTGTGGTCGATCTTGTCCTCGCCGATGAACTCGAGGCTGCCGTCGGCCTTGTCCTGCTGCGACACGCGGATGCGACCGGCGGGGAGCGGCATGCCCATGCCGGAGTCCTTGTCGTTCCTGAACTTGAGCCAGACGTCTACCTTCGTGTTGGACGTCGCGAAGAACTCGCGGTCCATCATCGGCCCATGGAAAGCGACACCGGAGAAATCCGCGCCGTAGTAGACGAGCTGCTTCCTTGCCGGCACACGCGTCGCCGAATCGAAGAGCTCGATTTGCTTGGTCGAGTTGTTCGGGATCGTCGCCGGCCGGCCGAGCGTATAGAGGTGATACTCGAAGAAGGACTTTTCCTCAAACCCGGCGTCCGCGGCGGCCTCCATTTTCGCGATGCGGCTGCCAGTCACCATGATCTCGCCCAAGTTCCCCTGGACACGATTCACGTCGCCGGCGATGAGCTTCAGCTTCGCATCCTGGTAGCGCGCGCCCGACTGGTTGAGGAGGCTGACCCACGCGCCTACGTCCACGAACCCGGAGTTGGCGTCCGCGCCTTCCGTGAAGATCAGGTTGTAGTCGGCCCACCAGGTGATCCCGCCTGTCTGGTAGGAGACGCGCGCTTTCTGCATTCCGCCCTTGCCGGAGACGACGTCCCACTCGAGCGTCGGACGAGTGATCAGGCCCCCCGGCAGCTCGCCGAAGCGCATGTTGCTCCATTCGCGGAGCGCATGGATCTGGCCGTCGCTGCCCCTGATCACGAGCCCGTCGTTCGACGAGACGAGCGTGCCGTCGACGACCTTGATGCCGTCGCCGCTCTGCTGTTCGACGCTGACCTGGCGGTCGACATAACGCGACAGCAGCTTCTCCTGGCTCACGAGGTCGAACTGGAAGTTCTGCTCGAGCACCTTCGTGCCTTCGGGATCCGTCAACGACAGGAACTGCACGGTGGTCGGGTCGATGAGCGCCGCGACGTCGGTGAACTGGATCGTGCCGCGTCCGCGGGGAATCTGGAGGTCCCGGTCCGTCCGCACGAGCGCGAAGCCCGGCAGCTGGTTCGCCTGCGGCGTGCCCATGCCCGGCAACGGCCGGTACCACTCGACGGGAATGCCGCCCGGCCGTGCCGAGCTGTAGACGGTCAGAGAAACCTCGGGCTCGGCCGCGACGGCATTGAGCGCGAGAAGGACGCCGGCTGAAAGCAGGCCGGAACGGGCAAGAGGCAGGGACATGGGGCCCTCCTTGGGCAGCGAATGCATAGAATAAACGGACGGGCCGCCGGAGTTGGGTCAATGCACACCGAAATCTCGCCCTGGGTCGAGAAGCTGAAACCGCACCGGATCACCATCGGGATTGGCGCCCTGGTCCTCGTACTCCTCGTGGCGCTCATCTGGGTGGCCTGGCGCTGGGGCGTCGCCGAGGACCGCATGGAGATGATGCAGAAGCAGGCCGAGGCGGGATTCCTCCAGGCGCCCTCGTCGACCCGGATGGTGCGAATCGACCTTCGAGCTCCGAGGCTCGTTTCAATCGGCGGCGGCGCATTCCCCGAACGCATCGACCTGCTCATGAATGCACGCACGAAGCAATACGCCCGTTTTCGCGTGAGCCTCCTGCGCGATGACGGTACGTTGCTCGTGCATGCGGACCAAGTGGTGCGCGATTCGAACTTCGACCTCAGGTTTTCGTTCAACTCGTCCATCCTGCCGGCCGGCGCGTACGTGATTCGCGTCGAGGGATATGGGCGCGGCGGCAAGCTGGAGCGCTTCGCCGAAGCGAAGTTGAGCGCGTCCTAGCGCTCCCGAAGAATGCTGATCGGCGGGTGATTGATCACGTTCCGCGCCGCGAACGTGCCGGCGCCCCCGACGACGATCGCACCCGCCGCGAGACCGATCACCCAGACCCAGGGATCGATCGAATACGGCAGTTCGAAGACTTTCGTCGCGAGCAGCCAGCCTGCGAGCGTCGCGCCGATCGCGGCGAGCAAGCCCGAGAGCATCCCGAGCGCAGTGAATTCGGAAGCGACGCCCGCGAGCACCACGCGCCGCCGCGCGCCGAGCGTGCGGAGCATCGCGCTCTCGTAGCGGCGCTCGTCGCGCGTCGACTGGATCGCGGCGAGCAGCACGGTAATGCCCGCGGCAAGCGTGAAGAGGAAGACGTACTGGACAGCGAGTGAGGCGCGATCGATCACGTCCCGCACCTGGGTCAGGATCGCGTCGATGTCGAAGACCGACACGGAAGGAAATCGCCGCACCAGGTCGACCAGCATCTTTCGTTGCTGCTGTTCGAGCTTCATGCTCGTGAGCCAGGTACCGGCGAGCCCGTCGAGCGTTCCCGGCGAGAACACGAGGAAGAAGTTCGGGCGGAAGCTGTCCCATTCCACTTCGCGAAAGGAGAGGACCTCCGCCTCGACGGCCTCCCCGGCGACGTCGAATGCGAGCCGGTCGCCGAGCTTGAGCCCCAGCTCTTCCTGGTACTCCGATGCGACCGACACGAACGCCTTGCCGCGATCCGCCTCGATCCACCAGCGGCCGGACACGATCCGGTTGTCGAGCTGCGGCTTCTCGGCCCAGGACAGGTTCTGCTCGCGCTCGGCGAAGCCCTGGCCGCGGTCGGTCGCAGGCGTAATCTCCTCGATCGGCCTGCCGTTGATCGAGGTCATGCGCGCGCGGATCATCGGGAAGAGCTGCGGAGTCGGCAGGCTGCGGTCCTCGATGAACCGGACGAAATCCTGCGTTTCCGAGGCCGGGATGTTGATCATGAAAAAATTGGGCGTGTCCGCGGGCAGGCTCGCGCGCCAGTCCTCGAGCAGGTCCTTGCGGACGACCGCGAGCAGCAGGAGCACCATGAGGCCGAGGCCGAATGCGACGACCTGGACGACGCTCTCGCGTCCGCGCCGCGCGAGATTCGCGACGCCATAGCGCCAGGCCACGCCCACCGCACCGCGCAGCCGCCCGGCGAGCCGCACCAGCACGAATCCCGCGCCATAGAGCACCGCGAGCGTCACGCCAATCCCGGCCGCCAGGTAGCCGACGAGCCTGGCGTCACGCACCAGCCAGAACAGCACGCCGAGGATGGTCGCCACCGCGAGTCCATAGGAAAGCGAATAGCGCAGCGGCGGCGGCTCGAGGTTTCGGCGCAGCACGCGCGCGGGCGGCACGCGCTTCAGTTGCAGCATCGGCGGCAGCGCGAATCCGACGAGAATGGCGAGCGCCGTCGCCCCGCCAAGAATGGCGGGCGCCAGCGTCGGCGGCGGCAAGTCGGCCCGCACGATGTCGCCGAGAAGCCGCGTCAGCAATTCCTGCGCGATGAAGCCGAGCGCACTGCCGGCGATGGCCGCAATCAGGGCGATCAGCGCGAGCTCGATGACGGTGACCCAGAGCACGAGCGATTGCGGAGCGCCCATGCATTTCATCAGCGCGACATTGTCGAGGTGGCGCTCCGTATAGCGGCGCGCGGCCATCGCGACGGCGACAGCCGCCAGCAGGACCGTGATCATCGCGGACAGATTCAGGAAGCGCCCTGCCCGGCGGGTCGAGGACTGGATCTGCGGGCTTTCCTCGGAGACGCCCACCAGGCGCTCGCTCTTCGCCTTCTGCGCGACGAGCACAGTGCGGAACTCGCGGATCTGGGCTGGCCTCCCGGCAAACAGGAGTGAGTACGTCGCGCGGCTGCCGGGGCCGAGGAGTTTTGTCGAATCAAGGTCCGCGATCGGAATGATGAGCGATGGGGCGAGATCGACGAAGGCCGAGCCCTGGTCCGGGCGGTAGTCCAGGACCTGGGTGACCGTGAAACCCGCGGCGCCGATGCTGACGCGGTCGCCGATCACTGCACCGAGCCGGGCGAGCAGCCGCGAATCGAGCCAGACCTCGCCGCGGCCCGGCAGCGTCGCCGTCTCGCGCGCGACCTCGAAAGGCGCATCCGAAATCTTGATGCGCCCGCGCAGCGGGTAGCCCGGGCCGGCGGCGCGGATCGCCGTCAGCGCAGATTCCGCGCCGAAATAGACGACGCTCGGGAAAGAGATGGTGCGGGCGGTCGCGATGCCATTCTCCGCCGCGAGCTCGTCGTAGTCCGCCGAAAGCGGCTCGGCGGAACGCAGGCGAAGGTCCGCCGCAATGACCTCCGCGGCCCTTTGGTCCACCGCCTGGCCGATGCGGTCAGTGAAAAAACCGACCGCGGTCAGCGCCGTGACGGCGACGAGCAAGGCCGCCAGGAGTACGGCGAGCTCACCGGAGCGCCAGTCGCGAAGCAGCGCAAGCAGGGCGAAACGCAGTGCCCTCATTAGTTCACCCGCCGGCCGGCGTCGAGCTCGATCAAGCGGCTGCAGCGGCCCGCGATTGCGCGGTCGTGAGTCACGAGCACGAGCGTCGTCCCGTTCGCCGCGTTGAGGTCGAAAAGGAGTTCGATCACGCGACCGCCCGTCGTGGTGTCGAGGTTTCCGGTCGGCTCGTCGGCAAACAGTACGGAGGGTCTGGTGACGAAGGCGCGGGCGATCGCAACGCGCTGTTGCTCCCCTCCCGAGAGCTGGCGCGGGTAATGCCCGAGCCGCGGCTCCAGTCCCACCTGCTGCAGGACGGCGCGCGCCGCCGCACGCGCGTCGGCCCGCCCCGCGAGCTCGAGCGGGAGCATCACGTTCTCATGCGCCGTCAGCGAGGGGATCAGGTGAAAGGACTGGAACACGAAACCCACGTGCCGGGCGCGCGCCGCCGCGCGGCCGTCCTCGTCCAGCGCAGACAACTCTATTCCCTCGAGCCAGACTCCGCCCGCACTCGGCTCGTCGAGCCCGGCAAGAAGTGCAAGAAGGGTCGATTTCCCCGCTCCCGACGCACCGACGATCGCGACCGTCTCGCCTGCCTCGACCGCGAAGCTCACGTCGTCGAGGATGGTCAGCATTCCCTCGGGGCTGGTAACCTGCTTGCGCAAACTTCTGGCTTCGAGAACGGTCTTCTTGTCCATGCGTCGCGTACTGATCCTCGTGCTATGCCTCTTCGCCGCGGCGCTGCCCGCGCGATCTGCCGAACCGCCGGTGATCCTCGTGGTGGGCGATTCGCTGTCCGCCGGCTACGGGCTTTCGCCCGGCCAGGGCTGGGTCACCCTGCTGCAGAAGCGATTGAAAAAAGAAGGTTACGGTCACCGTGTCGTCAATGCCAGCGTCAGCGGCGAGACGACCGATGGCGGGGTTGCGCGGCTCGATCGCGCCATCGCAACTCACAGGCCCGGCATCGTGATCATCGAACTTGGCGGGAACGACGGGCTCCGGGGCCTGCCAGTATCGCGCGTCCAGGCGAACCTCGGGCTCCTCATCACGAAGAGCCGCGCTGCCGGCGCCGACGTGCTGCTGCTCGCCGTTCGCGTGCCGACCAACTACGGCCCGCAGTACAGCAGTTCCTTCCAGCAGATCTATCGGGACCTGCAGATCCGATACAAGATCGGCGTCGCCGCCCTGATGAGCCCGGAAGTCGCCCTCGATCTTGCCTACTTCCAGCCCGACGGGATCCATCCGAACGCCAGGGCCCAGCCACTGCTGCTCGACAACGTCTGGGTCCAGCTGACGCCGCTCCTTCGCCCCTAGTCAAATGCGCGCGAAAGCCGGACGATGGCCGGACGGAACGTTCCGCGCCATTTTTGCGATGCAGCAATGAATGAATCGAATTCGGCCGCGGGCAAGATCTGGCTTCGCGACTACCCGCCCGACGTGCCCGCGGAAATCGATCCGGACTCGATTCCATCCCTGAAGCATCTTTACGAGGACGCCTTCCGCAAGCACGCGGCGTCGACCGCATACTTCAACATGGGCTGCAAGCTCAGTTACGCGGAAATCGACGAGCAGTCGCGCCATTTCGGCGCCTGGCTGCAGAAAGAAGCCGGGCTCGGCAAGGGCGACCGCGTCGCGCTCATGATGCCGAACATCCTGCAATACCCCATCGCGATCATCGGCAGCCACCGCGCCGGCTGCACGGTCGTCAACGTCAACCCGCTCTACACCGCGCGCGAGCTCGAGCACCAGCTCACGGATTCGGGCGCGACCGTGATCGTGATCTTCGAGAACGCTGCCGCGACGCTGCAGCAGGTAATCGCACGCACGCCCGTCAAGCGCGTCGTCGTGACGGGAATCGGCGACATGCTCGGCTTCCCGAAGGGCCCGATCACCAACTTCGTGATCCGCAAGGTCAAGAAAATGGTGCCGGCGTACTCGCTGCCGGGCGCCATCCGGTTCAACGGCGCTCTTGCGCGCGGCAAGTCATTCAAGCTCGATTCCGTCGACGTCCGCGGCGAGGACATTGCCTTCCTGCAGTACACGGGCGGCACGACCGGCGTCTCCAAGGGCGCGGTGCTGACGCACCGGAATCTCGTCGCGAACACGCTTCAGTGCGTGGCCTTCCTGCCCGAGTTGACGCAGTTTACGAACCCGGCGGTCATCACGGCGCTGCCGCTGTATCACATCTTCGCGCTGACCACGAACATGTTGCTATTCACGCGGGTCGGCGGAAACAACGTGCTCATCACAAATCCTCGCGACATGCCCGGCTTCGTGAAGGAGCTCGCCAGGACGAAGTTCACCTTCATCACCGGCGTCAACACCCTATTCAACGCACTGCTCAACACGCCCGGCTTTGACAAGCTCGACTTCAGCTCGCTCAAGGTCGCCCTCGGTGGCGGCATGGCGGTGCAGGCCGCCGTGTCCGAGCGCTGGCGCAAGGTCACGGGCCGGCACATCTGCCAGGGCTGGGGGCTCACGGAGTCCTCGCCCGTCGGCACCGTGAACCTGCCGCGGACTTCGGAGTTCACGGGATCGATCGGCTATCCCTTGCCGTCCACCGAAATTTCAATCCGCGACGACGACGGGAATGCTTTTCCCGTCGGCTCCGTCGGCGAGATTTGCCTCCGCGGGCCGCAGGTCATGCGCGGCTACTGGAACCGCCCGGAGGAGACCGCGAAGGTGATGCTGCCTGGCGGATGGCTTCGCACCGGCGACGTCGGCCGGATGGACGAGCGTGGCCGGACGTTCATCGAGGATCGCAAGAAGGACATGATCATCGTGTCGGGATTCAACGTGTATCCGAACGAAATTGAGGGCGTCGTTGCGCAGATGCCGGGCGTGCTCGAGGTCGCGGCGGTCGCGCAGCCGGATGACCGGTCCGGAGAGGTTGTCGCGGTCTTCATCGTCAAGAAAGATCCGGCGCTCAAGGCCGAGGAGGTCGTCGCCTTCTGCAAGTGCGAGCTGACGGGCTACAAGGTCCCGAAGCACATCTACTTCCGCGACGAGTTGCCGAAGACCAATGTCGGGAAGATTCTCCGCCGCACACTGCGCGACGAGCTCAACCCACGTACTCCGGCTTGATCCGGGGAGGACCGCCCGTTTTTCCCGAAGGACCGAAGGAAAAACGGGCGGTCCTCCCCGGATCAGCCGTGATATGCGGGGGAGAGCTCGTGCACCGCCGCGATCATGGCGGCCACGTTGTCCGGGTCGACGCCCGGCTGGATGCCGTGCCCGAGGTTGAAGACGTGGCCGGGCCCGCGACCATAGCTTTCGAGCACGCGCGCGACCTCGGCGCGGATCGCCGCCGGCGGCGCGAACAGGACGCCCGGATCCAGGTTGCCCTGCAGCGCCACCCGGTCCGCGACCGCGCGGCGCGCGCCTGCGAGCTCCGTCATCCAGTCGATGCCGAGTGCGTCCACGCCCGTCGCCGCCATGCGCTCCAGCCAGGCGCCGCCGCCTTTCGTGAACAGGATCACCGGCACGCGGCGTCGTTCGCGCTCGCGAATGAGATCGGACGCAACCTGCTGCATGTAGGCGAGCGAGAACTCGAGGTAATCTGGCGTCGAGAGGATCCCTCCCCAGGTGTCGAAGATCATCACGGCCTGCGCTCCCGTGGTGATCTGTGCATTCAGGTAGTCCGTCGTCGCGCGCGCCAGCTTCGCGAGCAGGCGGTGCAGCGCCTTTGGCTCGCCGTAGAGAAGCGCCTTCGACTTCGGAAAGTCGCGGCTGCCGCCACCCTCGACCATGTAGGTCGCGACCGTCCAGGGCGAGCCGGCGAAGCCAATGAGCGGCACGCGCCCGTCGAGCTCGCGGCGGATGAGTGCAACCGCGTCCATGACGAACTTCAGTTCGCGCGTGGCATCCGGCACGGGCAACGCATCGATGTCCGCCGAGGAGCGCACCGGACGTTCGATTCGCGGTCCCTCGCCCTCCGCAAATGCGAGGCCCACGCCCATCGCCTTCGGGATCATCAGGATGTCGGAGAAGAGAATCGCTGCATCGAGGGGAAACCGCGCGAGCGGCTGCAGCGTCACCTCGCAGGCGAGCTCAGGGTTCATCGCCAGCCCGAGAAAGCTGCCGGCCTTCGCGCGCGTGGCGCGATACTCCGGAAGGTAGCGGCCCGCCTGCCGCATGAACCAGACGGGCGTCCGGTCCACCGGCTCGCAGGCGAGCGCGCGCAGCAGCCGGTCGTTCTGCAATCCGGTCATCTTCCCGGGAACAACCCGGCGATCGTTGCCTGGATTGCCTCCGCCGCGATTCTCGGATCCGCGGCGTCGCGTATCGGGCGGCCGACGACGATATAGTCGGCGCCGTTTCCGAATGCTTCGGCGACGCCGACGACGCGCTTCTGGTCGTCGGTCGGCCGGTTCTCGACCGGACGGATGCCGGGCGTCACCACGATCAGGCGGTCATCGACGCCTTCGCGCAGCAACTTCGCCTCGAGGCCGGAGGACACGACGCCGGCGCAACCCGCCGCAAGTGCCCGGCGTGCGCGGGAAAGCACGAGCTCCTCGACGTCGCACTGGAAGCCGAGGTCATCGAGATCTCCGCGATCGAGACTGGTCAGCACCGTGACCGCGAGGATGCCGACGCCGTCGGCGGCCTCGACCGCCGCCTCCATGATCGCCTGGTTGCCGTGCACGGTCGCGAAAGTCACGCCGCGATTGCGCAGGTTCCGCACCGCGCCCGCGACGGTCGCGGGAACGTCGAAGAGCTTGAGGTCGAGGAACACGCGCTTGTCGCGGCCGACCATCCAGTCGAGCAGCTCGAACGCTCCTCCCGACATGAAGAGCTCGAGGCCGAGCTTGTAAAATGAAACGGAGTCGCCGAGCTGGTCCGCGAGGCGGCGCGCGGCATCCGGCGTCGGCACGTCCATCGCGAAGATCAGGCGTTCGTGCGCGGGTACGGCGGCTCTGGGCACCGGGTCAGTCCTCCTGGCGGGCCCATCATGCTATCAGCCTCGCGTGCTCCTGGAAGGCGTAGCGATCCGTCATGCCGGCGATGTAGTCAGCGACCGCGCGCGCCCGGCCGGCCATGCCCGATTGAGCCTCCATCGCAATCGCCGCATCGCGATGCTCCGGCGGCATGCGGGCGATGTCGGCCATGAAGCTGTGGAAAAGATCTTCGAGCGCCTTGCCCGCGCCGGTGCGCGTTCCCTGCATGCGCTCGTGGCGATAGAGCTTGGTGCGCAGGAATTTCTTCATCTGGTGGTGATCCCGCTCCCGCGCTTCCGAGAATCCGATCAGCGGGCCAGCGTGTGCGCGCACGGCGTCGATGTCCGCGGGTCGCGCGGCCGCGAGGCGGCGGGCGGATTCCTCGATCAGGTCGCTCACGACTTCGTGGATCATCCTCCGTATCACCTCATGCACCAGCCTGCGGCCGGGCAGTTCGCCGTAGCGTGCAGTGACCGCGTCATGGTGGCGCGCGAAGAGGGCGACGCCGTGCAACTCCGGGAGCGTCACGAGTCCGGATCGGAGCCCGTCGTCGACATCGTGGTTGTTGTAGGCGATTGCGTCGGCAAGATCCGCGATCTGCGCCTCGAGGCCCGGCTGCCTGCGCTCGATGAAACGGGTTCCGAGCTCTCCCAGCTGGCGCGCATTCGCGAGCGAACAGTGCTTGAGTATCCCTTCGCGCGTCTCGAAACAGAGATTGAGCCCGGGGAACTCCGCGTAGCGCTCCTCGAGCTCGTCCACGACCCTGAGCGACTGCAGGTTGTGCTCGAAGCCGCCGTACTCACGCATGCAGTCGTTCAGTACGTCCTGGCCGGCGTGGCCGAATGGCGTGTGACCGAGGTCGTGCGCGAGGCAGATCGCCTCGGTCAGCGGCTCGGAGAGCGAGAGTGCGTTCGCGACCGAGCGGCCGATCTGCGCGACCTCGATCGAATGCGTGAGACGCGTGCGATACATGTCGCCTTCGTGGTTGATGAACACCTGGGTCTTGTAGACCAGGCGGCGGAAGGCGTTCGAATGGATGATGCGGTCGCGGTCGCGCTGGAATTCGCCGCGGTAGTCGGCGGGCGGTTCGGGATGGCGCCGCCCCCGCGACTTCCGCTCGAGGGCGGCATACGGGGCGAGCGCGGCATCCGGATCGCGGCCCTTCCTCATGCGCCCGCCCGTTCCTCCAGCAAGGTCTCGAGCGCATCGCGCGGATAGCCGGAGGTGACGACGGCCTTGCCGATGCCGTCGAGCAGGACGAGCCGGAGCTCGCCGCCCTTCACTTTCTTGTCCAAGCCCATGAGGTCCAGCATGCGCGCCCTCCCGAGGCGCGGCGGATCTACTGGGAGCCCCGCAGCGACGAGAATCTCGCGTATCCGGCGTGCATCGGCGCCTGCTATGCGGCCAGTGCGCGCGGACAGCTCCGCGGCGAGCACGAGCCCGGCAGCCACTGCCTCTCCATGCAGTAAGTTGCCGTAGCCGGCGCCCGCCTCGATCGCGTGACCGAAGGTGTGTCCGAGGTTCAGGAGCGCGCGCCGGCCCTGCTCGCGCTCGTCCGAAGCGACGATGGCTGCCTTGATCCCGCAGGCGCGGCGGATCGCTTCTTCGAGCGCGCCGGCCTCGTGCCGCAGGAGGCGCGGCAGGTTCGTCTCGAGCCAGCTGAAGAACTCTGCGTCCGCGACGAGCGCGGCCTTTACGATCTCGGTGAGACCGGCGCGGAGCTGCCGGTCCGGCAGCGTCGAGAGCGTATCGGTATCCGTGATGACGGCAGCGGGCTGGTGGAATGCGCCGATCAGGTTCTTGCCGCCCGGGTGATTCACGCCTGTCTTGCCGCCGACCGAGGAATCGACCTGTGCAAGCAGCGTCGTCGGGAGCTGCACGATCGCGATGCCGCGCTGGTACGAGGCGGCCGCGAAGCCCGCGATGTCGCCGATCACGCCGCCCCCGAGCGCGAGCACCATACCGTCGCGGTTGAGCCGCCCGGCGACGAGCGCGTCGATGATGATGGCGACGTTACCAAGGGTCTTCTGTTCCTCGCCGCCCGGCAGTACGCAGATCTCGTACGCGCGGCCGGCGAGGCCCTGCTCGAGCCTCGGCATCCAGATCGGCCCGACGACGTCGTCGGTCACGACCAGCAGCTTTGCCGCAGGGGCGTGCGCCGAGAGCACCTCAGGCGAGCCGAGCAGGCCCGGCCCGATCAGGATCGGATAGGCGCGCTTGCCCAGCTTTACTTCGAGTCGCTCCATATCAGATTTCCCCGAGCGCGCGGGCGATGTCGCCCGCGACCGCAGTTGGGGCGCGCCCATCCGTCCGGATCGTGATCGCGGCGATCGAGCGGTAGAGCGGGTCCCGCGTTTGAGCCAGTTCCTCGAGCCTGGCGCGGCGGTCGGTCCCGGCGAGCAGCGGCCGATGCCTGCTGCGGCGCGTCCGTTCGAGCTGCTGCTCGATGGTCGTGTCGAGAAAGACGACGGTCCCGCGGGCGGCGAGACGCTCGCGGTTCTCGGGCAGCAGGATTGCCCCGCCGCCGGTTGCAAGCACGATGCCGGCCGTCTTCGTCAGTGCGTCAATCACGTCGCGCTCACGGATGCGGAAGCCCTCTTCGCCTTCCCGCTCGAAAATGTAGGCGATATCGACACCGGTGCGCGACTCGATTTCGGCGTCGCTGTCGGCGAACGGCAGGCTGAGCCGGCGGGCGAGTGCCCGACCGACCGCGGTCTTGCCGGAGCCCATGGGACCTATCAGGAAAACGCTGCGCATCACTCGGAAAAGACACGGCCGCCCCGAGGCGGCCGTGTGACTGTGCTTGGAACCGGGACCGGACGCAAGCCGGGCCGGCCGTGGTTCACTCCGCGATCGAAGAACCCTCGCGCAGGATCTTTGGCGTGACGAAGATCAGGAGCTCGTCGCGGTTGTTGATCTTGCTCTTGGTGCGGAACAGGGCGCCTACGACCGGCACGTCACCGAGGCCCGGCACCTTCTTGACCGAGTCGCGGCGCTCCGTCTCCATGATGCCGCCGAGCACGACCGTCTGGCCGTCCTTCACGAGCACCTGGGTCTGGATGTTGCGCGTGTCGATCGAGGGCACGAAGCCGCCGGTCGCCGACGGCACCAGCTGGCCGACGCTGTCCTTGGTGACGACGAGGTCGAGGATAATGCGGTCGTCCGGCGTGATCTGCGGCGTCACCTTCAGTGACAGCACCGCCTTCTTGAACTGCGTCGTCGTCGCGCCACTGGAGGCCGACTCCTGGTACGGGATTTCGACACCCTGCTCGATGATCGCCTCACGCTGGTTGGACGTGATGACGCGCGGGGTCGACTTGATCTCGCCGCGGCCTTCGTTCTGGGCCGCCGACAGCTCGAGGTCGATCAGGAAGTCGTCGAAGTCGAGGATCGACAGCGCGATGCGGCCCGCGGGGTTCGCGACCGGCATGTTCACGTTGTAACGATCGAACGCAGGGCCGAACGGCACCTCGACCGGGAACGGCTGGCCGCTCGCCGCCAGGTTGTCGAGCGCCGAACCCATGATCGTATCGGTCGCCTGCGCGCTGCCGCTGACCGCCATCAGGTCCTTGATGTCGTCGGAGACGCGGGTAAAGCCCGCCCGCACGCCGAGGTCGCGGCTGAAGTCGTCGGCCACGATCACGATGCGCGACTCGATCAGCACCTGGCGGACCGGGATGTCGAGCGTCGAGACCATGGAGCGGATCGCCGTGAGGTTGTCCGCCGTGTCCTGGACGAGCAGCGTATTGGTACGCTCATCGACGGTGACATTGCCACGGTCGGAGAGCAGCGACCCGCCGCCGCTCGACTTCACGAGGCGCGCGATTTCCGTGGCCTTCGCGTAGTTGACCGTCAGGAACTCGGTGCGCAGCGGCGCCAGCTCCTGGATGTCCTTCTGCGCTTCGAGCTCGGCTTTCTCCTGGGCCGCGAGTTCGGCTTGCGGCGCCACCAGGATCACGTTGTCCTTGCGGCGCATGTCGAGGCCCTTGGTCTTCAGCACGATATCGAGCGCCTGGTCCCAGGGAACGTTCTGGAGCCTGAGCGTCACGCGGCCCTTGACCGAGTCGGACACGACGATGTTCTGCCCGCTGGTGTCAGCCAGGAGCTGGAGCAGCGGACGGACGTCGATGTCCTGGAAGTTGAGCGTCAAGCGCTCACCCGTGTAGACCTTGTCCTTCTCAGCGACCACGGCCGTGGCACGCGGGCGCTGGCGGACCTCGACCACGTACTGGTTGTCGGTCTGGTAGGCGAGCTGCTCGAAGTCGCCGCTCGCCGTCACGACGATGCGCGTGCTGTTCCCGAAGCGGGTCGCGTCGAACATCGTCACCGGCGTCGCGAAGTCCACGACGTCGTAGCGCTTCATGAGTTCTTCGCCGAGCGCGGCTCCGGTGAAGTCGACGATCACGCGGTTGCCTTCCTGCTTGACGCTCGCGGGGATCGAGGGATCGGAGAGCTGCACCACGACGCGACCGGCGCCTTCCGGCGAGCGCCTGAAGTCCACGCCCGTGACGGCGCGCGAAGCGGAGGGTGCGACCGCGAGGTTCGGCGCCGCCGAGGCGGACTGTGCGCCGGCGCTGCCGCCGAGCGTCACGATCACGCTGTCGCCCTCGGCAACCGCGGTATAGGGAACGAGTGAGTCGAGGTTGAACACGACGCGCGTGCGGCCTGTGGCCTCGGCAGCGACGATCGTGTCGACGCCGCCGGCACCCACGTCGATGCGCCGGTTGTCGAGCGCGAGCCCGACGTCAGGCAGGTCGATCGAGAGCCGTGCGGGCTTGTCGATCGTGAAAGTCAGCGGCTGGGGCGCGGTGCCGTCCGTGCGAAGCCTGACCTGCAGGGTGGAGCCCTGCATGGGCAGCACCTCAATGGCGGTCAGCCGGGCAGTTCCCTGTGCTTGCGCAAGCTGCGACCACGCGATGGCCAGGATGACCATTGCGCCCAGCCACGCCACGAAGCTGCGTGCCGTGTTCATGTTCCACACCGTTGTCCGGTTGTTGCCAGCCATCAGACTTTCTCCCAGAAATCAGTCGGCAAGGGCCAGCGCCGCGGGGCGCTCGAGGTATCCGCCAAGTCCATCAGGAATGATTTCGACCAGAGTTATCTTCGCGTCGCTCACGGCCATCACGCGGCCATCGTTCTGGCCGAGGTGATTTCCCGGAAGCACGCGGTGGATCAGCCCGTCCTTGGTCTGGACCAGGCCGTAATTCCCGGCGCCGAGACGGAGCGTACCGACCATTTTCAGCGTGTCGAGCGGGAACTGTTCGAGGTATTCGCGCGGGCGCTGTACGTCAGGCCGGGGCCCGCTCGGGTTCTCGCCCGCGAGGCTCTGCAGGAACGGCGAGCGGCGGTCCGCCATCTGGTATTCGTGGCTCACGTAGGGGCGCACCTCCGGCAGCGGCTTGATTCGGCCGCCCGGGCGCTGCTTCGCCGTCTCGATTTCGGCGCGCAGGTCGTCGAGGCCGTCGGCGCAGCCTGTAAGCGCGAGCGTCGCGGCGATGCCGGCAGCGGTGAGTATCCTGCGCATGCGTTGCTGGCTCATGTCTTCTTTTCCTGTTCACGCTCGCGCCGGGACTTGCCGCCCTTCTTGCCCTTGCCCTTCTCCTCTTCGGCCGCGGCCGGTGCGGTCTCGTCCTCGTCGAGGTAGCGGTAGGTCTTGGCGGTCAGGTTGAGCGTCAGCTCGTCCGTAGGCGCGGGCGCGCCGCGACGCGAGGATCCGCGCGTGTTGCCGCGCGAGATCTCGATGTCGTGCAGCGTCACGATGCGCGGAAGCGCCGCGATGCCGGACACGAACAGCCCGAATTCGTGGAAGCCGCCCGTGAGCTGGATCTTGATCGGCAGCTCCGCGTAGAAGTCCATCCTTGTCTCGCCGCCGGGCTGGAACAGGCGTTCCTGCAGCCCGGATGCCAGGCCCGTCTGCGAGATGTCCACCAGCAGCGAGGGCACTTCGGTCTTGCCAGGGAGCTGTCGGAGCATCGCGCCGAAGGTGCGCTCGATCTCCGCGAGCTGCTGGCGGTAGGCCTCGAGGTTCGCGGCCTTGCGCTGCTTCTCGTCGAAGGTCTGCCAGAGCGTCTTCTGTTCGGCCTGCGCCTTCAGGAGCTCGGGCCGGTTGCCGTTCTCGCCCCAGACGAACCACCACACGAGGAGGACCGTCATGAGCACGAGCACGATCAGCACGCCAAGCGCGCGGAACAGGAACGGCCAGCGGCCGATGTCCTTGAAGTCGAGCTGCTGCAGCTGTTCGACGAATGTCATTGACGTGCCTCCGAAACGCGCGCGTTGCGTTTCTCGGCAGCCGCCTCGTCGCTCGCAGGCGCCCGCTGCGACGCGAACAGGGTGAACTGGGCGCCGGGGCCCGTGCTGGTCCCGGTCTGGATGACCTTGAGCTCAGGCGAGGACAGCGATTCGGACGAGTCGATGTTGCGCATGAACGCCGAGACGCGGGTGCTCGACTGCGCCACGCCGTTGAACTCGATCTTCTTGCCGCTCTGCTTGACCGATGTGAGGTACACGCCTTCGGGCAGCGTCGAGACGACCTGGTCGAAGAGCTTCACGACCTCGGGCCGGCTGGCCTGGAGCGTGTCGATGACCTCCATGCGCGAAATCATCCGCGCCTTCTGGTCCTCGAGCACGAGGATCTGCTCGATCGCCTTGTCGAGCTCGGCGATCTCCGCCTTCAACAGCTCGTTGCGGCGGTTCTGCGAATCGATCATCGAGCTGACCGCAAGGTTCGTGAGCAGCGTGATGATCAACGCGAGGCCGACCGCGCCGGCGATCCCGACCAGGAATTCTTTCCGACGCCGCTGGCGGAGCGCTTGCCGCCAGGGCAGTAGGTTAATACTTGGCATCTTCGTCGAAACTCCGCAGTGCCAGACCACACGCGAGCAGCAACGCCGTTGCGTCCCGCGTCACTCCCAAAGCCTTGGCCTTCGAGGAAATCTTCATCTGGCCGAGCGGATCTCCCCGCTCTGCCGGGATTCCCACGCGGCTTGCAATCACGTCGGCGACGCCCGGGATGTTCGCGCAGCCGCCGCAGATCAGGATCTGTTCCGGCTGGCTGCGGCCGCTGCCCGACGCCAGGTAGAACTGGAGCGAGCGACTGACCTGCTGGGTCATGTCGTCGATGAACGGGTCGAGCACCTCGGGCTGGTAGTTCGAGGGCAATCCGCCTTCCTTCTTGGCGCGGCCGGCTTCCTCCATCGAGAGCCCGTAAGTGCGCATGATCTCTTCGGTCAGCTGCTGGCCGCCAAAAGCGAAGTCGCGTGTATACACGACGACGAGGTTCTTCAGCACGCTGAACGTCGTCGTGCTCGCGCCAAAGTCCACCACCGCGATCGTGCGGTCCATGCCGCCGTCGGGCATCTGGTGCGTGAGGAGCTTGCAGGCGTTCTCGAGCGCGAAGGCCTCGACGTCCACGAGCTTGGCGACGAGGCCGGACGCATTCACGGCGGCGACGCGCTGCTCGACGTTCTCGGAGCGCGAGGCGACGAGGAGCACGTCGCGCATGTCCGGGTCCTTCTCCGAGGGCCCGAGGACCTGGAAGTCGTAGCTGACCTCTTCCATCGGGAAGGGGATGTACTGGTCCGCCTGCATTTCGATCTGCTGCTCGAGATCGGAGTCCGACAGGTTCCGTGGCATCTGCACGGCCTTGGTGATGGCCGCGTCGCCGGAGATGGCGACCGCGCATTCCTTGGAACGGACGCCCGAGCGCTTGACCGCCCGGCGGATGGCATCGCCGACGGCTGCCGCGTCGACGATGGCTTTTTCGTTGATGGCGTTGTGAGGGGTCGGCTCGGCCGCATAGGCCTCGACCCGGTACTGGCCGCCCGACTGCGCAAGCTCGATCAGCTTGATCGAGGACGTCGTGATGTCCAACCCGATCAGCGGCGAGAACCGCGGTCCCAGCGAGAACTTAGGCAGCTTGAGCACAGAAATTTCCTTTTCAGGTCAGGCTATTACGCGGCCAATCGCTATTCTGGGTCAAGTTAGCGGCCAACTATATAGCAAGCAACTGTTAAATTGAACGTGACCCGACTCGCAATTCACTCGCATTCAGACCCTTTCGCGAGGGTCACGGGCGTAGCCGGGGGTTCTCCCCCGGCCCAGACCGCGGGTATCCGGCCTTTCGCGCCCACAGGCCGCAGGTAGCCGATCCGCGGTCGATGCTGCACGCGAACGAAAAGGCCAACCGTGTCTGCCGTCACGGTCCCGGCGTCGCGGCTCCGCGACCCTCCCCCCGGACGTGCCGGACATTACTATGCATAATCGGATCCGGTGATTACGCGCCTGGAAAGGCGGCTGCGAATCGCGGCCACCGTCATAGTTTCAATCGCGGGCCTGGTCGGGCTCGCTTTTCTCGCCACGTACTACTACCTGAAGCCGACGCTGCCGGATGTCGCCGTGCTGCGCGACGTGCGCCTGCAGGTGCCGTTGCGCGTCTTCAGCCGGGACGGGCGCCTGCTGGCGCAGATCGGCGAGCAGCGACGGGTCCCCGTGATCTGGGAGCAGATTCCGCCGGTCGTCGTGCAGGCCGTCCTCGCCGCCGAAGACGACCGCTTCTTCGAGCATCCCGGCGTCGACTGGCAGGGCATCGTGCGCGCCGTGGTCGTCGCCGCGACGACCATGGAGCTCTCGCAGGGCGGCAGCACGCTGACCCAGCAGCTCGTGCGTACAACGCTTATCACGAAAGAGAAACAGCTGCGGCGCAAGCTTCGTGAAGTCTTCCTCGCGCTCTCGCTCGAGAACGAACTCAACAAGCAGGAGATCTTCACGCTATTCGTGAACACGCAGTTCCTCGGCCAACGCTCCTACGGATTCGCCGCAGCATCAGAGACCTACTTCGGCAAGTCGCTCACCGAGGTGGACGCGAGCGAAGCGGCGCTCCTTGCCGGCATCCTCCAGGCACCGTCGCGCCAGAATCCAGTCGCGAGCGTCGAGCAGGCGACAGAAAGGCGGAGCTACGTGCTGCGCCGCATGCGCGAGCTCGGCTACATCGACGAAGAAGCCTGGCAGGCCGCGATGGACAAGCCGGTGGCTCGCGGCCTGCATGGGCCGCGCGTGCAGGTCGACGCGCCCTATGTCGGCGAAATGGTGCGGCTGATCCTCTACGAAAAATACGGGGAACGCATCTATTCCGAGGGCTTCCAGGTCATCACGACCGTGGATAGCCGCCTGCAGCGCGCCGCCGATGTCGCGCTCAGGAGCGCCGTGCTCGAATACGACCGCCGCCATGGCTGGCGCGGACCCGTCGGGCACGTCGAGGTCGGCAAGCAGGACGACGCCGGGCTCGCGGCCTTGATCGAAGACCGGCCCGTCGTCGGCGGGCTCATACCTGCCATCGTCGTTCGCACGGGCGCAGACGCAGCGACAGTCGTCGCGCGAAGCGGCATGCGCTACGGCCTACCGATGGAAGGCATCCGCTGGGCGCGGACCGGGAATGCGACGCCGAAATCGCCGCGGGACGTCATGAAGATTGGCGACGTGGTCTACGTCCTTCCGACCAGCAAGGACGATGCGCTGCTCGCCCAGTTGCCCGAAGTCCAGGGTGCGTTCGTCGCGCTCGATCCGCACGACGGCTCCGTGGTCGCACTCTCGGGCGGCTTTGACTACGACGCCTCGAAGTACAACCGCGTCGTGCAGGCGCGCCGCCAGCCCGGATCGTCCTTCAAACCCTTCATCTATTCCGCCGCGCTCGAGGCGGGACTTACGCCCGCCACCGTCATTCTCGACGCGCCGGTCGTCTATGAAGCGCCGGATCCCGTGGTCGGCATCGGCCAGAACCCAGAGACCGTCGAGGGCGCGGAACCGGAAGCCGAGGACTGGCGGCCGGTGAACGACTCGCGCCGGTTCTACGGGCCGACGCGACTTCGTAACGCGCTCGCGCGTTCTCGCAACCTCGTCACGATCCGCGTCATGCGCCAGATCGGCGTTGGCTACGCCCGCGAGTACGTCCAGCGCTTCGGACTGCCGAAAGAGCACATCCCGGCCGATCTGACCGCCGCGCTCGGCACGGCGCAGCTGACACCGCTCGAGATGGCGGACGGCTTCGCCGTATTTGCGAACGGCGGTTCGCTCGTGAAACCGCACGTCATCGACCGCGTTCTCGTCCCCGACGGCAGCGTGATCGAGACGGACATAGCAATCGCCTGCGTCGATTGCGCACAAACGCCGCCGCCATTCACCGGGGACCCGCCGGTGATCGTCCCGGGCAGCGGCGCGGCCGGAATCGTGCGCGCCGCGGACGTCGGCGGGAGCTTGCCTGCGCCGGTTCCCGACGAAGTCGCGCCGCGCGTCATCTCGGAGGCCAATGCCTGGATCATCACCGACCTGCTGCGTGACGTGATCCGCCGCGGCACCGGCCAGCGCGCGCGCTCTCTCGGCCGCGACGACATCGCCGGCAAGACCGGCACGACACAAGAAAGCCGCGATGCCTGGTTCTCCGGCTTCAACTCGGACCTCGTCGCGACCGCCTGGGTCGGCTTCGACCAGGAGAGGCCGCTCGGGCCCGACGAGGAAGGCGCGCGCACGGCGCTGCCGATGTGGATCTATTTCATGCGCGAGGCTCTCGCCGGCACTCCGCAGCATCGCCTGCCGATGCCGGACGGCGTCGTGACCGCGCGCATCTCGGCCGACCCTTCCGAACTCCCGGAGGAAGCGCCTGCCGAATTCGAGTACTTCCTCGCCGATCACCTGCCCTCGGGCGTTTCCGGCGAAGGCACGGCCGACGGCGAGGTGCCGCCGCAGAAATACGAGGAGCCAATATTCTGATGGCCAAGCGATCCGTGCGCGGCGACATGATGCGCCAGGCCATCGCGCGGGAAGCTGCACGGCTCATGATCGAGCACGGCCACGAGGACTACGGCTTCGCGAAGCGCAAGGCCGCGGAGCGATTCGGCGTCACCGACCTCGCCGTGCTGCCGAGGAACATCGAGATCGAGGAGGCGTTGGCCGAGCACCAGCGCCTTTTTGTTCCGGAGACGCACGCGAGCGAGCTCTCGTCGATGCGCAGCACCGCCCTCGAAGCGATGCGGCTGCTCGCGGAGTTCGACCCGCGCCTCGTCGGACCGGTCCTGTCCGGCACGGCCACCGCCCACAATGACATTACGCTGCACCTCTTTGCCGACACGCCGGAGAACGTCGCCGTCAAGCTCATGGATCGCGGCATACCGCACGAAGTCGCCGAACGCCGCTTGCGCATATCGCGCGATGAGACCGAGGCATTTCCCGCCGTGCGATTCATGGCGGGCAGCCACGGGGTGGATGCGACGATCTTCCCGCTCGACGGCATCCGGCAGGCGCCGCACGGGCCAGTCGACGGCCGGCCGATGCGGCGAGCGAGTCTTCAGGAAGTGGAGTCGCTTCTCACATCAAAAGGGGACGCGCACCTTTAAAGGGGACGGACACTTTCGCGGTAGCGTCAACGACTGCAAGAGTGTCCGTCCCCTTTAAAGGTGCGCGTCCCCTTTTACAGTCTCAGCGCTTCTTGACTGGAATGTAATCCCGGCGCGTGGGCCCGGTGTAGAGCTGACGGGGTCGCGCAATCTTCATCTCGGGGTCCGAGATCATCTCCGACCAGTGAGCCACCCAGCCCGCCGTGCGCGCGATCGCGAACATCACGGTAAACATCTCGCGCGGGATCCCGAGCGCGCGGTAGATGATCCCGGAGTAGAAGTCGACGTTCGGATAGAGCTTGCGGCTGATGAAGTAGTCGTCCTTCAGCGCGACTTCCTCGAGCTTGAGCGCGAGCTCGAACAGCGGGTTCTCGCTCTGGCCGAGCTTCGCGAGCACCTTGTGGCACATCTCCCGGATGATGGTCGCGCGCGGGTCGAAGTTCTTGTACACGCGATGGCCGAAGCCCATCAGGCGCACGCCCTCCTTCTTGTCCTTGACGCGCGCGAGGAACTCGCCGACGTGGCTCGCGTCACCGATCCTCTCGAGCATGTCGACGACCGCTTCGTTCGCGCCGCCGTGCGCCGGGCCCCAGAGCGCCGACACGCCCGCCGACATCGCCGTATACGGATTGCAGCCCGTGCTTCCCGCGAGGCGCACGGTCGAGGTGCTCGCATTCTGTTCGTGGTCCGCGTGCAGGATGAACAGGAGGTCCAGCGCCTCCGAGTGCAGTGAGTCGAGCTCGTAAGGCTCGCAGGGCACGGCAAAGAACATGTGCAGCATGTTCGCCGTGTAGTCGAGGTCGTTCCTCGGGTAGATGAAGGGCTGGCCGAGCGCGTGCTTGTAGGCGGCGGCCGCGATCGTCGGCAGCTTCGCGATCATGCGATGCGTGAATATCTCGCGGTGCCGGTCGTCCGTGATGTCGGTCGAGTCGTGGTAGAACGCTGCGAGCGAGGCGACGATGGTCGCGACCATCGCCATCGGGTGCGCGTCATGGTGGAAGCCGCGGTAGAGCCGTATCAGCCACTCGTTCAGCATCGTGTGGCGCGAAATCGAGTGCGTGAAGGCCGCGAGCTCCTTTGCGCTCGGCAGCTCGCCCTTCTGGAGCAGGTACGAGACCTCGAGAAAGCTGCTGTGCTCGGCGAGCTGCTCGATCGGGTAGCCGCGGTAGAGCAGGACCCCCGCTTCGCCGTCGATGTAGGTGATGGCGCTCGCGGTCGCCGCGGTCGCCATGAAGCCCGGGTCGTAGGTGAAGACGCCCTGTTCCTTCTGGAGCGTGCTGATGTCCAGCACATCCGGCCCGACGGAGCCGGAAAGGGTGGCATGCTCGCTCGTGCGGCTGGTCGCCAGGTTGGTCAGCTGAAATTTCTTGCTTGCCATCGTTTTCCAGCGAAGGAGACTGTCATGCTGCACTGCAGGAATCAAGGCTCGACCGCCGACTTTCAATAGAATGCTTGCATGAACGCGCCGATTTCAATCTACGTGCACCTGCCCTGGTGCGTGCGCAAGTGCCCGTACTGCGATTTCAATTCGCACGTACGGCCCGAGAGCATTCCGGAAACGGACTATGTCGCCGCGCTCCTGGTGGATCTCGAGGGCGACCTCGATCTCGCCGCCGGGCGCGTGGTGTCGAGCGTGTTTCTGGGCGGCGGCACGCCCTCGCTCTTTGGCGTCGGATCGATCGCGGCATTGATCGAGGGACTCGCATCGCGCCTGCCCTTCGCGCGCGACGTGGAGATCTCGATGGAGGCAAATCCCGGGACCGTCGAGCACGGCCGGTTCACGGGCTATTCGAAAGCCGGCATCAATCGCGTGTCACTTGGCGCGCAGACATTCGATGCCGAAGCTCTGCGCGCCCTTGGACGCATTCACGGGCCGGGCGAAATCGGCGCCGCCGTTTCGGAACTCGTCGCCGCCGGCATCGGGAACTTCAATCTCGACCTGATGTACGGGCTGCCTGGTCAGACGCTTGATGGCGCGTTGAGCGACGTGGAAGCTGCGATCGCGCTCGGACCCGCGCACCTTTCGCATTACCAGTTGACGCTCGAGCCTGGCACTGCCTTCTATCACCGGCCGCCGCCCCTGCCGGACGACGAACGGACCTTCGAGATGCAGCTCGAATGCCAGCGGCTGCTGGCGCCGGAAGGCCTCGCGCAATATGAAGTGTCTGCCTACGCGCGGCCCGGCCGGCAATGCCGGCACAACCTCAACTATTGGCGCTTCGGCGACTACCTCGGCATCGGCGCGGGCGCCCATGGCAAGGCAACCGTGGAAGGCGCCGTCATCCGAACGGAAAAGCCGCGCTCACCCCGGGCGTACCTGTCTGGCGGCGGAAAACTTGGGGCCGTGCGACGCATCGTGGAGCCGGCGGATTTGCCATTCGAGTTCATGCTGAATGCGCTTCGACTCATGGAGGGCTTTGCACTCGCCGATTTCGAGCGCACGACCGGGCTCCCGGCCGCGACAGTCCTTCCCAAACTAGGCGACTACGCCGCCCGGCGGCTTATCGACGAAAATAATGGCCGCTTCCGGGCGACCGCCCTCGGATTCCGCTTCCTGAACGACTTGCTCGCCGGCTTCCTGCCCGACGAAAACCCCTGTCGGGCGCCCGGCGAGTTGTACACAGCGCCTTCGCGGTTCGTTTCGGATAGGGACTTTCGTCGCTTTGTTAGTGAGGTGCGTTAACTCCCATGCGTTAACCTATTGTTTTATATTCACAAAACTGCCTGCTCAAAATTTAATCAATCCGTCATAAATGCAGGAATGGTCGAAGAGGCGATCATGGGGCGACCGATGGTCCACAGAGTTATCCACACATTTTGTGGATAATCAAAAAAACCCTGCAAATCCCGCCACTTACCTTAACCACGCCAATGGCTCCGGGCCGTCTTGAACGAAAAGCGTGCTCCCGATAGACTGCGCGCCCCCTCGCACCACGGCACGGGAAGCACCGCCATGAAAGACGCCATTCACCCGAAATACACCGAGATCACGGTGAAGTGCACCTGCGGCAACAGCTTCCAGACGCGCTCGACGCTTGGCACGAACCTCGAAGTCGAAGTCTGCTCGAACTGCCACCCGTTCTACACGGGCAAGCAGAAGATCGTGGATTCGGGCGGCCGCGTCGATCGCTTCCGCAAGAAGTACGGCCTGAAATAAGTCCGGCCGGGCCGCAGGCGCCGTCAACTTTCAGAGTTCCCCCACGTCTAATCCGAGACCGGTACCCTTGGGGCCGGGTCCGGAGACTTCAATGCGTCCATTTCCCGCCAAGCTTGCCTGCCTGCTGGCGTTCGCCGCGGTGACCCTCGTCGCCGGTGGCCCGGTCTTCGGCGCCGACGAGAAAATAGAAAAGCCGCAGAAGGACAGCAAGGATGTCCAGACGGCCAAGAAGATGCACATCATGTTCACCCAGCAGATGGGTGTGCATGGGGACATCGAACTCCAGGAATACGTCCAGCGCGTCGGCGAGAAGGTCGCGGCCGTCAGCGAGCGGCCCGAGCTCGACTGGCACTTCACGATCGTCGACACCGACGACGTGAACGCCTTCGCGACCATGGGCGGATACGTCTACATCTCGCGCGGCATCCTGCCCTACTTCCAGAGCGAGGCAGACCTCGCCGCCGTGCTCGGCCACGAGATCGGGCACATCACCGCGGAACACCTGAAGAAGCAGAATCGCAAGGGCATGCTCTCCGGCCTCGCAAGCGCAGCGACCGCGATTTTCACCGGCATGCCGGCGCTCGCGGACCTCACCAACATGGCGGGCCAGGCGATCATCAGCGGCTATGGCCGCGAGGCCGAGCTCGAGTCAGACCGGCTCGGCGCGAGTTATCTCGTCAAGTCCGGCTACGACCCGGAAGCGATGATCAATGTAATCTCGACGCTGAAAGCCCAGGACACCTTCGAGCGCGAGCGCGCGCGACTCGAGGGCCGCGAGCCACGCATCTACCACGGCGTGTTCGCATCTCACCCCTCCAACGACACCCGCCTGCAACAGGCGGTTGCGTCGGCCGGAAGGAACGCGGCCGCTGCGACCGGCAACACGTCGAACAGGGAGGGTTTCCTCCAGGCGATTGAAGGCCTGCCGGTCGGCTCGAGCGAGCACCAGGGCATGGTGCGCGAGAACCGCTTCTACCATTCCGACATGCAGTTCACGCTGGCCTTCCCGCGCGACTGGCAGATCCTGAACCAGCCGGACAAGATCCTCGCCATTGCTCCAAACAAGGAGCACGTCATGGAAATCAGGACCCAGGGTCCGCCGGCCGACCTCACGAATCCGAGGGACTTCGCGATGCGCGGGCTCGCCAGTCGCCGCCTTGACCAGACCGATACCTACGAAGTCAACGGGCTCAAGGCCTGGACCGGCATCGTGCGCGGCGATCCCTCGCCATTCGGCCAGTCGACGAACGTGCGCTACGTCATCATCTATTTCGCCAACCTGATGTGGGTCTTCAAGGGCGCGAGCCGGACCGGCATGACGGCGCCGTCGGGCGACCCGTTCTTCCTTTCAACCGCCAACACCTTCCGCCGCATTCGCCCCAGCGAGATGGCGCTCGCGGAACCGCACCGGCTTCACGTGGTGCGCGCGAGCACAGACACGACGATCGAGGGGCTCGCGAAGGAGGCGGCGATCAAGAAGTACCCGGTGCAGCAGCTGCGGCTCATCAACGACCTCTATCCGGACGGTGAGCCGAAGGCCGGCGACCTGATCAAGACGGTTCGATGATCACCAACCAGCCTCCCGCATTCGCGCGGCGAGCGCGGTGAGTGCGCGACCACGGTGGCTCACGCGGTTCTTTTCCTCGACCGGCATTTCGGCCGCTGTGATTAACCCGCCCTCGACAATGAACAGCGGGTCGTAGCCAAAGCCGCCGGTTCCGCGAGGAGCAAGACCGATGCGGCCTTCCCAGAATGTCTCAGCGATGACCGGAGCCGGGTCACCGGCCTCCCGCAGAAACACCATCGCGCAGCGGTAACGCGCGGATCGCATTTCGGGCGGCACGCCCGCGAGCTCCGCGAGAAGCCTGGCATTGTTCGCGCGCTCGCTGGCGTTGGGTCCCGCGTAGCGCGCGGCGTGGATTCCGGGCCGGCCTCCCAATGCGTCCACTTCGATGCCGGAATCGTCCGCGATCGCCGGCAGCTTCGCTATTGCCGATGCGTGGCGAGCTTTCAGGAGAGCGTTCGCGACGAAACTGTCGCCGTCCTCGACGGGCGGTGAGATGCCGAGATCTGCCTGCGCGACGACCTCGAGCTCGCGTCCCGCGAGGATCGCGCGCATCTCCATGAGCTTGCCGGGATTGCCGGTCGCGAGCACGACGCGGCGCATGGCCTGGGGTTTCAGTCCTGCCGTGCCTCGAGCTGCAGGCCAAAGAGCCGCGCGGTGCCCATCGCTGCGAGGTTCAGCATCGCATCGAGTTCCTCGCGGCGAAAAGCGTGGCCCTCCGCCGTGCCCTGCACCTCGATGAAGGCGCCGCCGGAGTTCATCACGACATTCATGTCGGTCTCGGCATCGACGTCTTCGGAGTACTCGAGGTCGAGTACCGGAGATCCCTTGACGATGCCGACCGAGACGGCGGCGATCTGCCCGTGCAAGGGGTTGGCAGTGAGCATTTTGCGCTGGATGAGCACGTCCACCGCATCCGCCAGCGCCACGAATCCGCCCGTGATTGCGGCCGTCCGCGTGCCACCGTCGGCCTGCAGCACGTCGCAGTCGATCGTGATCGTGCGCTCGCCGATCGCGCCGAGGTCGATGCAGGCGCGCAGCGACCGCCCGATGAGCCGCTGGATTTCCTGGGTGCGGCCGGCCTGCTTGCCCCGCGCAGCCTCGCGCGGCGAGCGCGTGTGCGTCGCGCGCGGCAGCATCCCGTACTCGGCCGTCAGCCAGCCCTTGCCGCTGTTGCGCAGGAATGGCGGCACGCCATTCTCGACGCTCGCCGTGCAAAGCACTCTCGTCGCGCCAAATTCGCAGAGCACCGAGCCCTCCGCGTGAGCGGTATACCCGCGCGTGAAGTGCACTGGTCGCAGTTGGTCGGCCGCGCGGCCGCCTGAACGAATCATGGGCTGGGTGACCCTGGTCAGTGGCGCCAGACGAGGCTGGCTGCGGAGGCATTGTCGCTGTGGGGCGTCGATGCGGCTACCGCCTGTTCGACCAGCTTTTCAAGTGACGAGCTGCAGCCGCAGTTGGCCTTGCCATTGCCGGGCCGGAGGAAGCCTGCGATCTCGGCATCCTTCAGGTTCGACCAGACACCATCCGTGCAGACGAGAAGGACATCGCCTTCCTCGAGCGGCTCACGCCGGGAAATCGACATCTCGGGCAGCGCCGGCTCGCCGCCCAGGCAGCATTCCACGAAGTTGCGCATCGGATGGCCGGAAATTTCTTCCTCGCTGATCGAGCCCTCGCGCAGCAGCTGCTCGACGTGGCTGTGGTCGCGCGTGCGCGCGAGCACCGCCCCGCCCCGAAGGTGATAGACGCGGCTGTCGCCCACATGCGCCCAGTAGGCTTCCTGCCGCTGCACGAGGCAGACCGCGCAGGTGGCGCGCGGCCGCAAATCGATCGCAAGCTTGCCTCCAATCCCGACGATGGCCGCATGTGCGCGCCCGAGCGCGAGATGAAGGAAGCCGAGCGGATCGAAGATCGGTTTCGGCTCGGTGCGGAATAATTCGAGCATGACCTTGCAGCCGATCTCCGCCGCGCGCGCCCCGTAGGCATGGCCGCCCATCCCGTCCATCACAATCAGCAGCGACGCGCCGTCGCCCGACGCGACGGCAGCGCGGTCCTGGTTGTCTTCGCGATCACCGGTGAGGCTGACTTCGGCGAACTCGATAGCCACGCGTGTTCCGGCGGTCCGGTGACCGCCGCCCCCTGCTAAACTGCCGCAGAGCTTACATCAGCCGCCTTTTTTGTACCCCGGGGATGCCAATCCAATGTTGAGGAGCATGACTGGCTTCGCGCGCTCGGAGCGGGCGACACCGGCCGGGCTTCTCGCCTGGGAAATCCGCAGCGTCAATCACCGCTACCTCGAGGTCAGCCTCCGCCTGCCCGAGGAGTTACGCGGCTCGGAAGCGGAATATCGCCGTGCCATCGGTGCGGTCGCACGCCGCGGCAAGGTGGATGCCTCGCTCTACATACGATCGGTTGCCACGACCGGCCGTGAACTCACGCTCGACGAGGCCATGCTCGATCGCCTGATCGAACAGGCGAGCGCCGTGCGGCGGCGCCTCGGCGCCGAAGGCCGCATCGACGCGGTGGACCTCCTGCGCTGGCCTGGCGTCGTGCGCGAGGCAGAAAGGGATACGGCGCCGATCGCGGCCGCCGCCATGGACCTGCTCGCGGAGGCACTCGCGTCTTTCACGACGAACCGAGCCGCCGAGGGCGAGCGGATTGCACAGATGCTTTCCTCCCGCGCGTCGCAGGTGAGCACGATCGTGGACGAGGTCCGCTCCCGTCTGCCCGAAGTCCAGTCGCGGATCCGGGTGAAGATGCTGGAACGGCTGGCGACGCTTAGCGCCGAGGGCAATCCCGACCGCCTCGAACAGGAAATCGCGATCCTGGTGCAGAAGATGGACGTCGCCGAGGAGCTGGACCGCCTGCAGAGTCACGTCGAGGAAATGTCGACGACGCTCGCCTCGGGCGAAGCGGTCGGCAGAAAACTCGATTTCCTGATGCAGGAATTCAATCGCGAGGCGAACACGCTTTCGTCGAAGTCGCAGGACGTGGAGACGACGAGGAAGGCGGTTGAGCTGAAGGTCCTGATCGAGCAGATGCGGGAGCAGATCCAGAATGTGGAATGAGTTCACTTAATTCGGCGTGGTGCGGGGACCTAGACCAAATGATCTAGACAAACCGATCTAGGTGGTCTACGGTGTGGCCATCCCCGGATTCCAGGTGCGCCGCATGCCCCGCCAGCCAGCCAAGCCGCCGAAGCCCACCGCCGCCGAACTCGACCTGCTGCGGGTCATCTGGCGCCTCGGCCCGTCCACGGTGAAAGACGTCCATGCCGCGCGCGTGCGCGAGCGCCCCGAGCTCACCTATGCGACCGCGCTGCGCCTGATGCAGGTGATGCACTGCAAGGGCCTGCTGGTCCGCGACGAGAGCGAGCGCTCGCACGTGTACGCCGCCGCGCACGCGCAGGGCGCGCTGCAGACCAATCTGCTCGGCGAGCTGATCGCCAAGGCTTTCGCCGGTTCGGGCAAGGCACTGGTGCTCGCCGCTCTCAACGGACACGTCACTGACAAGGAACGCGACGAGATCAAGCGCTTCCTCAAGGGGAGCCCCAATGGCTGACCTGCTCGCCAACCTCGTGCCCCTGCTCGGCCAGGCACTGCTGCATTTCGTATGGCAGGGCGCGCTGATCGGGCTGCTCGCCGCGCTCGTGCTGGGCGCGTTGCGCAATGCGCGGCCGCAGGCGCGCTACGCCGTCGCCTGCCTCGCGTTGCTGGCCTGCGTGCTGGCGCCGATCGCGACGATGCTGCTGGTTCTCGCGCCCGACCTGTTGGCGACCGATTCCAGCAACGTATTCGCCACGTTCAGCCGCGACGCGGGCGCTCCTGCCGAGGGCGCGCTGTCCACGCTCGCGCCGACCACGGCGCAGGTGCACGCCTACCTGCCCGCGATCGTCGCGACGTGGGCGGCGGGCACCTGCCTGTTGTCGCTGCGCATCGCGCTGGGCCTGGCATGGGTTCGCCGTCTGCGCAACGTGCCGCAGGGTCCCGCGCAACTTGCCTGGCGGGCGCGCCTGGACGCGATGGCCGTGCAATTCCAGCTCGGGCGCGGCGTCGCGTTGCGCCTGGTCGACAACCTCGAGTCGCCCGTATCGGCCGGCTGGTGGCGCCCGGTGGTGCTGTTGCCCGCGGGCCTGCTCACGCGCATGCCGACAGAGCTGATCGAGGCGCTGCTCGCCCACGAGCTCGCCCACATCCGCCGCCACGACTACCTCGTCAACCTGCTACAGAACGCGATCGAGGCCGTGCTGTTCTACCACCCGGTCGTGTGGTGGCTGTCGCACCGCATCCGCGTCGAGCGCGAGCAGATCGCCGACCAGCTCGCCACCGAAGTGGCGTGCGCGCCGCGCCGGCTCGCGCTCGCGTTGTCCGAACTGTCCGATCTCCAGCGCGCCGCGCCCGCGCTCCACCTCATGCAAGCCGCCGATGGAGGCCAGCTCATGTCCCGCATCCAGCAACTCCTGCGCCCCACCCGCCGCGCCCACCCCGGCGCGCGCATCCTCTTCCCGCTGCTGGGCCTGGTCGCCGCCTGCTTCGCCACATACACCTGGGCGCAGATCGGCGATCGCGAACCGAGCATGACCACGCACGGGACACTGCACCTGGACGGCAAGAAGCACGGCGACAGCTTCGCGCTGGTGCGCGGCACTGGCGATGAGATGCACATGTGGGGCTCGATCGACGACATCGACGCGATCAAGGCCGCCCGCAAGGACGTGAACGGCGAATACCTGTGGTTCCGCCGCGGCGACCAGGCCTACATCGTCACCGATCCGGCGTTGCTCGCCCGCGCCCTCGCGGCCACGCGCGAGACCGAGGAGCCCGGCAAGAAGATGGAGGCGCTGGGCGAGCTGATGGAACCGCACAGCCGCAGGATGGAAATGCTCGGCAAGCGCATGGAGGAGCTGGCCGACGACATGGAGCCCACGCCGCGCGCCGTCGCTGCGCAGCGCACGATGGAGGACCTGGGACGCCAGCAGCGCGAGCTCGGGCGCGAGCAGCGCGAGCTGGCGCGGCAGCAGCGGGTCGCGGACGACGATGAGGCATTGCAGGCGCAGCTCGCCCGGCAGATGGACGAGCTCGGGCAAAAGCAGGACGAGCTCGGCCGGCAAATGGACGAGCAGGCCGAAGTGATGGACGAGGAATCCGAGCGCCTCGAGGCGCGGCAGGCGCCCATGGAGGCGCTCTCGCGCGAGATGGAGCTGGCCGGCAAGCCGATGGAAGCGATCAGCGAGCAGATGGAAGCCGAGGGCCGCGTGCTCGAGGAAGCCACCGAGCGGGTCGAGCGCGAGCTGCGCAAGCTCATCGACGAAGCCGCGGCGAACAAGCTGGCGACGCCGCTGCCGGCACGCGCCTCGGCGCGGTAGCGTTCGAGCCTGTCCGAGGAAAAGCTATTACGCGGCGTCCGCAAGACCGGAGTGCCGCGTGTGGGACCCGAACTGCGACTATTCGTCGATTACCCCACTTTCGTCGCCACCCACTTCATCGCCGCCACCTTCGTCGCCATCAGACGGACAGCCTGCTTCTTCGGTCCCGCACGTCAGAGGTGACCACGACGCTCCGCTGCCCGAGGGCAGGCCCTCGATCGCCGGGCCGTCGTACTTATTCCGGCCCGACTTGATGAAGACCGCGATGACCTCGCCTTCCGGACACGCGAATGAACCTTCGTTGGGGCTCGTCAGCCCTTCGAATGTGCCCAGGTCGAGATCGTCGTACTTCAGGAAGAACGAACCGGATTCGTCGCCGCACTGCACGACGACATTCGAAAGCTCCTTTGTGGAGCAGGCGCGCACGGTGCTGGCGTCCTCGAGGCAGGCGCCTGTTTCCGCGGCGCCGGAATCCGCCATGGCGACGCTCGACAGCGCAAGAATCGACGCGCCCGCCGCCGCCGCCAACCTCAATCTTGGTCTTGAAAACGAGGATCTGGACATGGTTACGACCTCCTGTCGTTCAGGTGTACGCGTGTTCACGCGTTGCCAAGAGGCTGCGAGCCAGTACAACCGTTGGAGCGTCGGCGGGGAACGGCCCGGCCTGCTGGCCGAATGACATGCCGTTCGTTGGCGACCCCGCTGTCGTGGACGTTTCCGTCGGTAGACCGGTGGCTTTGCGTCCCCGTCTTTCGACGGGTTTGCCCTTGTCAACGGAGCGTGATTCTTGTGCCGCCCGCAGAGCGCGTCAACGACTTGTTGACAGAATGGTTCGCGCTCCGACGAACGGTCGCAATCCGACTCAGCGCCGCACGCGATGCCAGTTCTGCGTCGGCGCGACCTGCTGCTTCCATCCGTAATAAGGATGCCGGGCGAGCAGCTCCCGGTTGCGGAACACGATGCTGAGCAGCGCACCGGCGACGAACCCGCCCACGTGCGCCCAGAACGCGACGCCGCCGCCCTGCGCGCCGATCGCGACCGACCCACTGACGAACTGGACCAGGAACCAGTAGCCGAGCATGAAATACGCGGGCACCGCGATCGTCGTCGCGTAGAACCCCAGAAAGACAAACAGGTGGACATGCACGCGCGGGTACAGCAGCACGTACGCGCCCATCACGCCACCAATCGCACCCGAGGCGCCGACCATCGGGATGATGGAATTAGGATCGAACGCGGTCTGAAGTGCCGCGGCGGCAATGCCGCAAAGCAGGTAGAAGACGACGAAGCGCACATGCCCCATCGCGTCCTCGACGTTGTTGCCGAAGATCCAGAGGAACCACATGTTGCCGATCAGGTGCATCCAGCCGCCGTGCATGAACATCGAGGTCAGGACGGTGTGCCAGGAACCGCCGCCGCCGGTCAGCGTGCAGACGGCTTCCGGACTGATGGGAAAACTCGTACCTGCCGGTGCGGTGCCCAGGACATCCGCCGGTACCAGGCCGAGACGGCATACGGAGGAGGAAAGCGCGGGCTCCATGCCGAGGCCTTGCAACAGGAACCAGGCGAGGACGTTCAAACCGATCAGGCCGTACGTGACGTACGGCGTCAGGAAGTGCGGATTGTCATCCCGGATCGGGAACACCGACCGATTGTAATGAAGCGCCGGGCCACAGGTTCGCAGTCATTGTTTCGCGCGCTGGAGGGGAGGAAAGCAGCGTCACGATTGGGGGGCAATAACTGCGAACCTGTGGCCCGGCACCCGTTACCGGCGCTCACCACTCGAGCCGCGAGGCAGTGACCACAACCTCGGGCAGGACGACGACCGAGGCCTGATTGGGAAGCTCGCGCTCAAACACAACCTGCTGGTTGAGCGACACGCCATTGCTCACCGCGCCGGCGAGCGATGCAACGAGGACTGTTGCGAGTCCCGTGTTGCGAACCGTTGAATAAGTGCTCATTTCATTTCTCCTTTGCTCTGCCTGCCCTGTAATCGTTCGGGCCCGTTGAAAATCGACATTCAGTGTCTGGTTGGTACTGTGGGCTTCCGGGAGGCCTGGAACAAACGCGGTTTCTGATGCCCGGTTAAGGGAAACTTGACCACGTTGCCCGCCTGGACCGGCTGCAATCCGGGGGCAGCTTCGAACCTGCGGCCCGTGACGACTTCGGCCTGGCGGCGCTGGCCTTCGGCCAGCAGATCCAGGAAGCTCAGGAAACCCTGTAAACGACCGTTCATTTCCGTTCTCCTTTGCCGAGGGGATCGGGCCCCGCGCCCTTTCATCCCTGTTCGGGCTAGACTTTGAAGTGCCGGAGCATTGCGAACAAACGCAATAACTCAAGCTCGGTTAAGGGAATCTTGTGGTTGCTTCCGCCTATGGCCGATTGCCACTGAATGCGCTTCGCGTATTCGAGGCGGTGGCCACGCGCCTCAGTTTTTCCGAGGCCGCGGATGCGCTGAATGTGACGCCGGCCGCGGTTTCACAGCAGATCAAGGCGCTCGAGGAATACCTACAGATTCCGGTGCTGCGCCGGAGCGGCCGCAAGGTCGAACTGACGCCCGAGGGCGCGAAACTGCTTCCCGGCGTGCAGTCCGGCCTCGACTCGCTCGTCGCCGTGCTGCGCGAAACCCGTATGAATCGGGCGAGCGGCATCATCAATGTCAGCACGCTCTCCTCGCTGATGCAGAAATGGCTGACGCCGCGGCTGCATCGCCTGCACTCGCGGTTTCCGGAGCTGCGCGTTGACTGGCAGACGTCGCGTGAAGCGGTCGATTTCTCGCGCAGCGATTTTCACGCCGCGGTGCGCCTTGGCGAAACGGTCACGCCGGGCCTCGACTACGACAAGCTGATGGATGAGTGGCTGGTCGTCGTCGCCTCGCCCAAACTCTTCAAGAAATTCGGCTCGCTGGACGACCGCGAGACTTTTGAAGGCATCCCGATGCTCCAGGCGCGCGACGAGCCGTGGGCGCGCTTCGAACGGAGCGCGGCGCCGACGCCCTGGCCCGCGGGGCCGACGATCATCGACGATTCGGTGAGCGTGCTCTCGGCGGTGATCGAGGGCCTCGGTTACGCGCCTGCGCGCTGGTCGATCGCGGCGAACGACCTCGAGAATGGCACCCTCGTGCTCGCGAGCAAGACGATCGTGCCCTCCCGATTCCGCTACTGGTTCGTTTGCCCGCCGTCCTACGCCGAAATGCCGATGGTCCTGGCGCTCCGGCAATGGCTGCGCGACGAAGCCGCCGCATTCCCCAAGCCGGACGACTGGCTGAGCCGCCGCTACCGCTGAATCGAAGGGGACGCGCCCCTTCATATTCGCAAAGGGGCGCGTCCCCTTCGATTCACCAAAGCGTCACACTGCCGTCACGGGACCGCAATCTGGCGTTCGGACAATGGCGCCGCTTCTTGCGGTGCCCCATGCGAATCGCCGTCGTCACAGAAACCTATCCGCCCGAGGTCAACGGCGTCTCGCTGACCGTGCAGTGCCTCGTCACCGGCATGGCTGAGGACGGTCACGAAATGCTGCTCGTGCGGCCATTCCAGCCAGGCGTATCGACGCTGCCTCCGCGGCGCCCGATCAGCGAGCTGCTCGTTCGCGGTGCGGCGTTGCCGAAGTACCCGGGATTGCGATTCGGGTTTCCCGCGGGCCGCGCGCTGAAGCGCCTATTCAGCGAGCAACGCCCGGACGCGGTCTATGTCGCGACCGAAGGACCGCTCGGCTGGTCGGCCGTGCAAACCGCGCGGAGGCTCGGCATTCCGGTCGCGACCGGTTTCCACACGCGCTTCGATGCCTACGCGGGAGCGTATGGCCTCGGCCCCATCACGCCGCTCGTCCGCTACTGGCTGCGGCGCATGCACAACGCCTCGGGCGCGACGGTCGTGCCCACCCCCGAACTCCGCGAATGGCTGGAACGGCTTGGGTTCCAGCGGGTGCGAGTCGTCGCCCGGGGCGTTGACACGAAACTCTTCGATCCCGCGCGCCGCAGGCAGAAGCTGCGTGACCGCTGGGGTATCGCGCCGGACGGGCTCGCCGTGATCTATGTTGGCCGCATCGCGGCCGAGAAAAACCTCGCGCTCGCCATCGAGGCGTTCCGCCGCATTCGCGAACGGCGGCCGGACGCACGCTTCGTCTGGGTCGGCACCGGACCCCTCGCGGCGCGCATGCGCCAGGAACACCCGGAATTCAACTTTAGGGGTCTCCGGCTCGGCGAGGACCTGGCCGAGCATTTCGCTTCCGCGGACCTCTTCCTCTTTCCGAGCCTGACCGAAACCTTCGGCAACGTGACGATCGAGGCGATGGCGAGTGGCGTGCCGACGATCGCGTTCGACTACGGCGCTGCGCGCGCGCACCTTCGCGATCGCGAGCACGGCCGATTCGTCGCGAATGGGGACGATGCCGCATTCATCGCAGCAGCGGTCGAGGTCGCAACCGACGCCGGCCAGCGTCGGCTGATGGGCGCCGCGGCGCGGCGCGCGGCGCTCGCCCTCCAGTCGGAGCGTGTGGCGCGCGACTTCGTCGGGATGCTGAGGGGCCTCTCCGCAGCTCCGGCCTAACGAGACTGCGAAAGTACGACCCGACACCGCTAGAATCGCCGCGTGTCGAAACGCGGTCACCTGTACGTCATCGCTGCGCCGTCGGGCGCCGGCAAGACGAGCCTGCTGCAGGCCCTGATGAAGCGGCGCCCGGCAGTTTCGTTCTCGGTGTCCTGCACGACGCGCAAACCCCGCCCAGGCGAACAGGACGGGCGCGACTATCACTTCATCGATCGCTCCGGGTTCGAGAAGCTGATTGCGGCGGACGAATTCATCGAACACGCGAACGTATTCGGCAATCTCTACGGCACGCGACTGAGCGTCGTCGAGGCCGCGCTCGCCGACGGCCGCGACCTGATCCTCGAGATCGACTGGCAGGGCGCGAAGCAGGTGCGCGAGAAGCTGCCGGAGGCAGTGCAGATCTTCATCCTCCCGCCCTCCCGAGCCGAGCTCGAGGCAAGGCTTCGCAAGCGCGCTAGCGACAGCGAGGACGCGATCGCCCGCCGCCTGGAGGAATCCGTCCTCGAGATGTCGCATTGGCGGGAATTCGACTGTGTGATCGTCAATCGCGACTTCGACCGCTCTCTCGCGGAGCTGGAGGCCATTTTCGACGGCCGTGGCGAAGCGAGCCGCCGGGACCGGCCCGAACTCGAGGCACTCACCCGGGAACTGCTCGGGAGCTGAATCACATTCCGATGCGGACTGGTTCCCTTCATCCGCGGATTCGCTAGCATTGCGCCTGCAAGGAGTGGCAGGACCCATGGCTGGCAAGGACACCAAGTCGGACGACCGCCGCTGGCACGCGGTGTCGGTCAAGCCAGGCAGCGGCGCCTGCAACGCCGCCGTCTCCGGCAAGAACCGGCGCTGGCTATCCCGCGAAGCCCCCCTGCTGCCCCTGCCCGGCTGTACCCGGCCCGACACCTGCCATTGCACCTATAACCACCACGATGACCGGCGGGCCAACAGCCGGCGAGCTGAGGACCTGGACGCCTTCAGCCAGGCCCCACGAGTCGGCAACGAGCGCCGCTCCCGCAAAACCCGCCGCTCCGACTGAACCGGCACATCGCTCAAGCGAAGCCGCAAGGGGGACTGTCCCCTCTTAAGACCGAGCTTCCCCACCTGTTTGCTGGTATTATTTCCGGTCCAATTCACTGAAATTACGGTCTTTTCCATGGCCCGCATCACCGTCGAAGATTGCCTGCATACGGTCGACAACCTGTTCGACCTCGTCCTGCTTGCCGCGAAGCGCTCGCGGCGCCTCGTCAACGGCGCCGAGGCGCGCGTCGAATGGGAGAACGACAAGCCGACGGTAGTGGCGTTGCGCGAGATCGCGGAAGGCAAGGTCACGATCGACCTGCTCTCCGAGCCGGATCCGGAGCCGGAGCAGGAGATGATTCCTGAGAACCCGCTCGACCTCGGCGTCGATTTCCGCGCCCCGCAGCTCGGCCTGGGGGACTGACCGCGAGATCGCCGATCCGATGAACTACGCGTCTTCCATCCTCGGACTGTTGCCGGGCGGAAGACGCGCTCCCGGAATCGGCCAGCTCACTTCCAAGATCGAGGGCTACCTGCCCGCCGACCAGGTCGAGCGGGTACGCGAGGCCTTCGAGTACGCCGAGACCGCCCACAAGGGCCAGAAGCGCAAGTCCGGCGAAGCCTTCATCACACACCCGATCGCGGTCGCCGACATTCTGGCGGACCTTCACCTCGACGGCGCGACCATCGCAGCCGCGATCCTGCACGACGTGGTCGAGGACACGCCCTCCTCAATGGCCGAGGTCGAGCAGAAGTTCGGCAAGGAAGTCGCCGAAATCGTGGATGGCGTGACGAAACTGGATCAGGTCCAGTTCAAGAGCCGCAAGGAAGCCCAGGCCGAGAGCTTTCGCAAGATGATCCTCGCGATGGTGCGTGACATCCGCGTCATCATGGTCAAGCTCGCCGATCGCACGCACAACATGCGGACACTCTCGGCCATGCCGCCCGAGAAGCGCCGCGCGGTCGCGCGCGAGACGCTCGACATCTACGCGCCGATCGCGAATCGCCTCGGCATCCACTCGATCAAGCTCGAGCTGGAGGAGCTCGGCTTCCACACGCTCTACCCGCAGCGTTACCGGATCATCGAGCGCGAGCTGAAGCGCGCCCGCGGCAACCAGCGCGAGTTCCTGCCGAAGATCGTGAAGGCGCTGCGCAAGGCGCTGACCGACTCGGGCGTCAACGGCCGCGTCGAGGCGCGCGAGAAGCACCTGTACAGCGTGTACGTGAAGATGCGCCGCAAGCATCTCTCGCTCTCGCAGGTCATCGACATGTTCGGCGTCAGGATCGTCGTCGGCAGCGTCGACGAGTGCTACCGCACGCTCGGGCTGGTGCATGGCCTCTACAGGCCGATGCCGGGGCGCTTCAAGGATTACATCGCCATCCCACGCGTAAACGGCTACCAGTCGCTGCACACCTCGCTCTTCGGCCCGAACGGCATGCCGATCGAAGTGCAGATCAGGACCGAGGACATGCATCGCATGTCGGAGTCCGGCATCGCGGCGCACTGGCAGTACAAGACGGGCGAGAACGACGGCCAGGCGCAGCAGCAGCTGCGCGCCCGCGAATGGCTGCAGGGCGTGATGGACCTGCACGAGGGTTCAGCCGAGGAGCTCTTCGAGAGCGTCAAGGTCGACCTCTTCCCCGACAAGGTCTACGTCTTCACGCCGAAGGGCGACATCATGCGGCTCCCGCGCGGTGCGAGCTGCGTGGACTTCGCCTACGCCGTGCACACCGGCGTTGGCCAGCGCTGCGTCGCGGCGAAGGTCGACCGGCGGCTCGTGCCGCTACGCACCGTGCTGCGAAACGGCCAGACGGTCGAGATCATCACCGCGAAAGGCGCGCAGCCGAATCCCGCCTGGGCGAGTTTCGTCACGACGGCGAAAGCGCGATCCGCGATCCGCCAGTACCTCAAGACCCTGAAGCGCGGCGAGGCCGCGGAGCTCGGCGGGCGCATGCTGAACCAAGCGCTCGAGGAATTCGAACTTTCGCTCAAGAAGCTTCCGCAGGGCCGTCTCGACGAAGTCGCGCGTTCACTTGCGCTCAAGGACGGCCAGGAGCTCCTTGAGAAGATCGGCCTCGGCGAACGCCTCGCGCGATTGATCGCGCGCCGCCTGCTGCCGGATGACGACCTGCGACCGGACTCGCTGATATCACAGCCGCTCGCGATCGCGGGAACGGAGGGACTGGTTGTCAGCTATGCGCGCTGCTGCTTCCCGATTCCGTTCGATTCGATCGTCGCTTACCTCTCGAGCGGCCGCGGGATCGTCATCCACCGCGACAACTGCTCGAACGTCGCCGCCTTCGGCAAGCAGCAGGACAAGTGGATTCCCGCGGTCTGGCAGAAGGACCAGCAGCACGTCTTCATCGCGGGTCTCGTGGTCGAGGCCACGAACCGCATGGGCATCCTCGCAGAAGTCGCCACGCGCATCGCCGCGGAACAGAGCAACATCAATCACGTTAACGTCGACTCCTCGCAGGGCGACCACTCCACGATCCTGTTCGAGGTCCAGGTCCGCGACCGTGCGCACCTCGCGCGGCTCATCCGCGCGATTCGCGGCATGCCGGACGTCATGAAAGTCGAACGAAGCCTGGCCTGAGCCTCGCGGGCGGCGGCGGCAGGTCCGCCGCCGCCCGCTCAAAACAGGCAATCAAACATGGCGGCGGATCGCCCCATCAAGCTGCCTGCGCCCGCTTGTCGACTGCAGCGACCTGTTCGGGCGCGGACTTCTCCTCGAGCTGCTGCAGCTTCGCCGGTTCGAACGACTCCACCAGCGTCGACAGCAGTATCGTGGTGACGGCGGCCGCGGCAATGCCGGAAGCGATGGTTCGGCCGCGCGATGAATATCCGTTGTTCATGATCAGTCTCCTCGGGTTTGTGCGTGAATCCGAGGGTGATCTTGGGCGTGTCGGCAGGACGGTTCTGTCAAGCGGCTGACACAACTCGATTATCATGCGGCCATGACACGCAAGATCATCCACACCGACCGCGCGCCGAAGGCGATCGGCCCTTACTCGCAGGCCGTCGCGGCGGGCGGCATGGTGTTCCTCTCAGGCCAGGTCGGCCTCGATCCAAGCAGCGGTGAAATCATCGCGGGTGGCCTCGAGGCGGAGGCGCGGCGCGCTTTCTCGAACCTCGCCGCAGTCGCGGAGGCTGCGGGCTCGAGCCTCGCCTCTGCCGTGCGGGTGACGATCTATCTCACCGATCTCGGCCAGTTCGCCGTCGCGAACCGAATCATGCAGGAGTACTTCGGCGCGCCCTACCCGGCACGCGTCACCATCGGCGCGGCGGCATTGCCCCGCGGCGCCGCGATCGAGGTCGACTGCATCCTAGTGCCGTGACGATCGAGCGCCGCCCGGTCACCGGGTTGAAGGGCGTCGGACCGGCGCTCGCGAAGCGCCTCGCGAAGCTCGGCATCGAGACCGTTGCCGATCTCCTTTTCTGGCTGCCGACGCGTTATGAAGACCGTACGCACATCGTGCCGATCGGCTCGCTGCGGCCTGGGGCGCGCGCCGCGGTCGAGGGCAGCATCGAGCTCGCCGAGGTCGTGTTCCGCGGACGCCGCTCGCTGCTCGTGCGACTTTCCGACGGCACGGGATTCCTCACGCTGCGGTTCTTCCATTTCAGCGGAGCCCAGCAGGAGCAGCTCGCTCGCGGTGCGCGGCTGCGCTGTTTCGGCGAAGTACGCCGCGGCAAGCATGGCCCGGAGATCGTTCACCCGGAGTACAGGAATGCGGATGCTCCGGACACGCAGGCGTTGCAGGGTGTGCTCACGCCGATCTATCCGGTCACCGAAGGCGTCCAGCAGGGACGGCTGCGAAACCTGACGGCACAGGCGCTCGCCGCCGTGAGCGAAGGGGAGCTTCCGGATTGGCTGCCCGCGGAGATCTGCGATGAGCTGAAGCTTCCCGGCCTGCGCGAAGCGCTGCAGTTCCTGCACCGCCCGCCGCCGGACGCAAAGCTACCCGAACTCGAGGCAGGCCGGCACCCTGCGCAACGGCGGCTCGCATTCGAAGAGTTGCTCGCACACCAGCTCTCGTTGCGGCAGTTGCGGAACGAGATCCGCCGTGACCCGGCCTGGCCGATGGTCGCACCGGGAAAGCTTGCGGACCGCTTGCTTGAGGGAACGGGCTTCACGCTGACGAAGGCGCAGCGGCGCGTGATCGGCGAGATCAGGCAGGATCTCGCAGCCGCGAATCCGATGCTCCGCCTCGTCCAGGGCGACGTCGGCTCCGGCAAGACGATCGTCGCCGCGCTCGCGGCCGCGGATATCGTCGAGGCCGGCGCCCAGGCCGCGCTGATGGCACCCACCGAACTGCTTGCCGAGCAGCACGCACAGAATTTCTCGCGCTGGCTCGCGCCGCTCGGCCTCGAGCCGCTCCTTCTCTCAGGACGACTTGCGGCACGGGCACGCCGCGACGCACAGGCCGCGCTTGCCGAGGGCCGTTCCGGAATCGCCATCGGCACTCATGCACTCTTCCAGGAGGATGTGAATTTCAGGAAGCTCGTGCTCGTCATCGTCGACGAGCAGCATCGTTTCGGCGTGCACCAGCGCATGCGGCTGCGCGAAAAGGGATCACAAGGCCGCTACCCGCACCAGTTGATCATGACGGCGACACCCATTCCCCGCACGCTCGCCATGACCGCCTACGCGGACCTCGACGTCTCCGTGATTGACGAGCTGCCGCCAGGCCGCACGCCCGTGCTGACGGTCGCGATTCCCGACTCGCGGCGCGACGAAGTCGTGCGCCGGGTGCGCAGTGCCTGTCTCGAAGGCCGCCAGGCCTACTGGGTCTGCCCACTGATACAGGAGTCCGAGCTGCTGGAAGCGCAGGCCGCGGAGGACACCGCCGCAGCGCTTGCGCAAGCGCTACCCGACGTCGCAGTTGGCATCGTCCACGGGCGCATGCCGCCGGCCGCGCGCGAAAAGACCATGGCGAACTTCAAGGCGGGCGAGATCGGGCTGCTCGTCGCGACCACAGTTATCGAGGTCGGTGTCGACGTGCCGAACGCCAGCCTGATGGTGATCGAAAACGCCGAGCGCATGGGGCTCGCCCAGCTGCACCAGCTGCGTGGCCGGGTTGGCCGCGGGCGTGAGGCTTCGAGCTGCCTCCTGCTCTGGCATGCGCCTCTCTCGACGCTCGCGAAAGAGCGGCTCGCCGTGCTCCGGAGCACCAACGACGGGTTTGCCGTCGCGCGGCGCGACCTCGAACTTCGCGGCCCGGGCGAGCTGCTCGGCACGCGCCAGGCCGGGCTCATGCAGCTCAAGGTCGCGGACCTCATGCGGGACGCCGACCTGCTTCCGCGGGTGCAGGCGGCAGCCGACGTGATGATGCGTTCACATGCAGATAACATTGCGCCGCTGAAGCGCCGCTGGATCGGCGCCGGGACCCGGTACGGCAAGGTATGAACGGACAGACCGCCGCCAGGACGGATTCGCGACCGGCGCCCCGCTGGACGGAGCGCCTCGAGGAATTCGCGCCCGCCGCACTTCCCGCGGCTTCGGAATGGCTCCGTGAGCCGGGACTTCTCACGGAGCGCCTTCGCGCCTGCTGCGACGGCGAGACGGGGCTGTCCGTGATCTCGGAAGCGGAGGCGCCGATTTCGACGCACGATGCCGCAGTACTGAAGGCCCCCGGCAACGCCGCATTCATCCGCGAGATCGAGCTCACCTGCAATGGCCGTCCCTGGGTTTTCGCGCAGACGCTGATCCCGCAGGTGACGCTCGCGCGCCAGCACTGGCTCGCTTCGCTCGGCCGCGCGGCGCTCGGCGAGCGGCTCGCTGCCATACCGGGGATCGAGCGCGGTCCGCTCGAATTTGCGCGGCTCGTCGAAGGCGACCGCCTCTACCATCGCGCGTTGCGCGAGCGCGGCGACAACCCAACCGTGCTCTGGGCGCGGCGTTCCTGGTTTGCAATCGAAGGCGACCGCCTGCTGGTGCAGGAAGTGTTCCTGCCCGAAGCGCATACGTGAACGCCGGGCCTCCGGTCGATCCCGACTACAAGCCGGAGTGGAAGCCGCACGGTGTGCGGGACGCGTTTGGCGCGCTTGGCCGGACCATGCGCGAATACGCGCTCCTCATGCGCCTGCACAAGCCCATCGGGATCTGGTTGCTGCTGTGGCCCGCACTCTGGGGTTTGTGGATCGCGGGCGATGGCCGCCCGGATCCGCGATTATTGATCATATTCACCATCGGTGTCGTCGTGACGCGTTCGGCAGGCTGCGTCATCAACGACTACGCCGACCGGGACTTCGATCCGAAAGTCGCGCGCACCAGGGACCGGCCGCTTGCCGCCGGGCGCATCGCGCCCGCCGAGGCACTGTTCCTGTTCGTCGCACTCGGACTCGTTGCGGTCTGGCTCGCGCTGCAGCTCGACCCCTACGCACAGCTCTTCGCGGTCGCGGGTGCGCTGCTGGCCGTCACTTACCCCTGGCTGAAGCGAATCATTCATGTCCCCCAGTTCTATCTCGGCGTCGCCTTCGGCTGGTCGATTCCGATGGCGTTCGCCGCGCAGACCGGTGAAGTGCCGAAGATCGCCTGGCTACTGCTCACGGCCGTCGTGCTCTGGGCGGCGGTCTACGACACGATGTACGCGATGGTCGATCGCGAGGATGACGAACGCATCGGCGTGAAGTCGACTGCGATCCTGTTCGGCGAGGCGGACCGGGGGATCATCGCCATCATGATGGCGATGATGGTGTTCGCTCTCTGGCTTGCCGGGAAGGAAGCCGGCCTCGGCGACTGGTATCGCGCGGGATTGGGCGCCGGGGCAGTTTTTTCCCTTTACGAACTCTGGTTGATCCGCGGGCGCGAACCGGAGGCCTGCTTCCGCGCCTTCAACAACAACCACTACGTCGGAATGGTCGTCTTCATCGGGCTTGCGCTCGATTACCTGTATCGGGGGTGAGTCGTGCGATATCTGGTGATCGGTCTGGTGATCGTAATCATTGTCGCGCTCATGTTGAGGGCGAAGAAGAAGTAGTCAGCCCGCCCGCGCGACTGCCCAGACTTCGATGCGCCGGCAACCCGCGCGCCTCAACGCCTGGGCCAATGCATCAACTGTCGCTCCGGTTGTCAGCACGTCATCGACGATCGCGACCGAGGCCGGCACCGTATTCGCGCGAACCTCGAACGCGCCGCTGACATTCACGCGTCGGACGATGGCAGGAAGCGCCGCCTGCTCCTCCGTCGCGCGGATGCGCATCGCAATTCCATCGGCGACCGGGAGCTCCAGGATCTCTGCAGCGAAGCGCGCAATCTCCTGCGCCTGGTTGTAGCCGCGCCGCGCCTCGCGTGAAGGATGCAGCGGAACCGGCACGATGGCATCGACCATCGGTCGGCCGCGCTCCGCGAGACGCCTCGCGAGCAGGGTGCCGAGTATTCGACCAATCGCGACCTGCCCGCCGTACTTCAGGCGATGGATCAACTCGACCAGCGGAAATTCGTAGCGGTAAGGCACGAAGGCCCGGTCGAAGATGGGCGGGCGCTTTTGGCAGTGAGCGCAGGGAACGCCCGCACTCGCCACAGCTGCCGAGCAGATTCCGCAGGTCGAGGTATTTGTCGGCAGGTCCTCCTCACAACCCTTGCAGAGGTCCAGCGCAGGCCTTTGTCCGGGCTCGAGGCAGAGCAGACAGGTGACCGGAATAAGCCTGTGAATCAGTGACTTGGACGCGCCGTAAACCTGCCGGAGCAAGTTCGGTTGACAGTCCTCGAGGGCGTTCGAATACTGCGCCACGGCGAGACACTGCGCCGCGCAAACACAGGGCATGCGGCGGTTTTTCGTTCCGAACGGGGAGCAATGCAATGGATGGCAACGGCGGCGCGGTCGGCGATGTCCGGATCGACTGGACGATCGAGGAAGTGCGCATGCTGCATGCGCTCCCCTTCTCGGACCTGATTCACGCGGCGCAATCGACGCACCGCCGTCACTTCGACCCGAACCAGGTCCAGGTCTCGACGCTGCTTTCGATCAAGACCGGTGCCTGTCCCGAGGACTGCGCCTACTGTCCGCAGAGCATCCGCTACGACACGGGGCTCGAGCGCGAATCTTTGATGGAACCCGCAGCCGTCGTGGCGCGTGCGCGCGACGCGCGCGAGGCGGGAGCGACGCGCTTCTGCATGGGCGCGGCCTGGCGGAGCCCGAAGGACCGTGACCTGGACAAGGTCGTCGAAATGGTCTCCGGCGTTGCTGCACTCGGGCTCGAGACCTGCGCGACGCTCGGCATGTTATCGAAGCCGCAGGCGCGGCGACTGCGGGAGGCGGGACTCGACTACTACAACCACAATCTCGACACGTCGGAAGCCTTTTACGCCGAGGTCATCACGACGCGCACCTACCAGGACCGTCTCGACACGCTCGCGGCCGTGCGCGATGCAGGCATCCACGTCTGCTGCGGCGGAATCCTCGGCATGGGTGAGCAGGCGGAGGACCGGATCGCATTCCTGCACACGCTCGCGACCCTCGACCCGCATCCCGAGAGCGTGCCGATCAACAACCTCGTTCAGGTCGAAGGCACGCCGCTCGCCGGTACGCCCGCAATCGATTCGATCGAGTTCGTCCGGATCGTCGCTCTCGCGCGCATCCTGATGCCGCGCTCGCACGTGCGGCTCTCCGCAGGCCGCGCACAGATGAGCGACGAGATGCAGGCGCTCTGCTTCCTCGCCGGCGCGAACTCGATCTTCTACGGCGAGAAGCTACTCACGACCGGCAATCCCGACACCGAGAGCGACCACGCCCTCTTCGGACGGCTCGGCATCCGGCCCGAGCCGGCCACTGCGGGGGGCTGATTCCATGTCCGTCGCGCCGATCGCCTTCGAGGCCGTGCTCGCGGACCTTGACGAGCGGGGCCTCCGCCGCCGGCGGCGCAGCGTGCGCCGCCTATCGCACGACACGGCGGAGATCGAGCTCGACGGCCGTCCCTGCATCGACTTCTGCAGCAACGACTATCTCGGCATCTCCGCGCATCCGCGCGTGACCGAGGCCTTCATCGAGGCGGCGCGCCAGCATGGTGTCGGCGCCCGCGCCTCACACCTCATCACGGGACACCAGGGCGAGCACGACGCATTGGAAGAGGAGCTGGCTGATTTCACCGGCCGCGAGCGTGCGCTGCTTTTCTCGACCGGCTACATGGCAAACCTCGGCCTCGCGACCGCGCTCGTCCAGAAGGGCGGCACCGTGCTCGGCGACCGCCTCAATCACGCCTCGCTGATCGACGCCGGCCGCATCGCACGCGCGGCGCTTGATCACTATCCGCACGGTGACGCCGCGGCGCTCGAGGAGCGGCTCGCTGCACGTGGAGCGGGGCCGGCCCTGGTGCTGACCGACGGCGTCTTCAGCATGGATGGCGATCTCGCGCCCCTGCCCGCGCTCGTAGCCTCCTGCGCCCGCCGCGGCGCTTTCCTCGCCGTCGATGACGCGCACGGGCTCGGCGTGATCGGCGCAAACGGCGGCGGCTCACTCGAGCATTTCGGCCTCTCGGCAAGGGATGTTCCGGCGCTCGTCGGCACGCTTGGGAAGGCCTTCGGCAGCTTTGGCGCCTTTGTCGCCGGCGATGCGGATCTCGTCGAAACACTGATACAGCGAGCGCGGACATACATTTATACGACCGCATTGCCGGTTGCGGTTGCCGCGGCGACACGCGCGGCGCTCGCGGTGTCCATTGCCGAATCCTGGCGCCGCGAACGGATCCTCGCGCTCACGCGGCGATTCCGTGCGCTGGCCGGGGAGTCAGGCCTGCCGCTCGCGGATTCCATGACCCCGATCCAGCCAATCCTGCTCGGCTCCGCCGACGCCGCCGTCGAGGCGAGCCGCAAGCTTCTCGATCGCGGGCTCTTCGTCGCCGCCATCCGCCCGCCGACAGTGCCGGCCGGCACCGCGCGCCTGCGCGTTGCTCTTTCCGCGGCCCATCGCGACGCCGACGTCGAAAAGCTCGTGACCTCTCTGGCTGAGATCCAGAAGCCAGGATGAGCGGCGCTCAGCGACTGCTCCAGTCGGCGCCGCGATTGCTGGATCGCGCTGCCATCCGAAGGCAGTTCGACAGGGCGAGCAGCCACTACGACGAATCGGCGGTCCTCGCGGCGCAGCTTCGCGGGCAGATGATCGAGCGACTCGACTGGATCGACTTCGCGCCTGGGACCGTACTCGACCTCGGCTGCGGGACGGGCCACGGCGCGGTCGCCCTCGGGGCGCTCTGGCCGAGGGCGCGCATCATCGCTCTCGATTCGTCACCCGGGATGCTCCGTGAGATCAGCCGGCTCGACGAGGAAGCACGCATCGAAAGGCTCTGCGCGGAAGCCGAATCCCTGCCCCTGCCAGATGCGAGCATCGACCTCGTCTTCAGCAACCTGTTGCTTCCCTGGTGCGAGGACCTCGATGCGGTCTTCGCCGAGGCCGCGCGCGTGCTGAAACCGCGCGGGCTCTTCACTTTCACCACCTTTGGTCCCGACACGCTCATCGAGCTTCGCGCCGCCTGGAGCGCAGTCGACGTTTCGACGCATGTGCACCCATTCACGGACATGCACGACCTCGGCGACGGACTCATTCGAGCGGGCCTCACCGAACCCGTGCTCGACGTCAGCCGCTACACCGTCACTTATCCGGACCTCGTTTCGCTGATGCGTGACCTGAAAGCCATCGGCGCGCAAAACGCGGCGACGGCGCGGCCGCGGGGCCTGACCGGCCGCGACCGGCTGCGCGCCGTCGAAGAAGCCTATGAAGGATTCCGGAGCGAAGGCCTGCTGCCAGCGAGCCATGAAGTCGTGTTCGGCCAGGCTTGGGGAGCGCTACCGCGCGACGAGCGCGAAGGCGAGTTCGCGTTCCCGGTCAGCGATATCGGTCGCCGCGAACCTCGCGGCCGCTGACCGCTCGCTACTCGGTGGTTCGTCCCGCGTGTATGCTTGGCCGCCTTCGCATCTCGCCGTTCGACCAAACGTAGGACTCATCGGCATGGCTGACGTGTTTGTTTCCTATGCGCGCAGCGACAAGGCGCGTGTCGCGCCACTGGTTGCCGCGATCGAAGCGAAGGGGTGGTCGGTCTGGTGGGATCCGGATATCGCGCCCGGCCAGCAGTTTGACGACCAGATCGATGCCGAGATCGCCGCGGCACTGGCCGTTCTCGTGGTCTGGACGCCGGCCTCGGTAGCGTCGCGCTGGGTGCGCGGCGAGGCGCGTGAAGCCGCCGAGCGCGGCATCCTCGTCCCGGTGCGCTTCGACCAGGCGCGCCTGCCGATGGATGTTCGCGCCATCCACACGACGGACCTCGACGGCTGGGGCGAGAATGCGGCAAGCCCGCAGGCGCAGGAATTCCTGCGTGCACTCGGCGCCCTGATTGCACGTTCGCAGGCATCGCGACCCACGAAGCCGGGAAGCGCGTCTGCATCGTCGACGTCCGGCAAGGATTCCCCGCGCTACACGATCTGCGTGCTGCCGTTCGTCAATATGAGCGGCGACCCGGAGCAGGAATATTTCAGCGACGGCATCACCGAGGACATCATCACCGACCTCAGCAAGGTCTCGGCGCTCGGGATCATCGCGCGCAACAGCGCCTTCATGTACAAGGAAAAGAACGTCGACATCCTGAAAGTCGCGCGCGAACTCAAGGTCAGTCACGTGCTCGAGGGCAGCGTCCGCAAGGCCGGCGGCCGCATCCGGATCAACGCGCAGCTGGTGGACGGTGGGACCAACAGCCACGTCTGGGCTGATCGCTACGACCGCGACTCCAGCGACATCTTCGCGCTGCAGGACGAGATTTCCGAGGCGATCGTCAAGGCCCTGAAACTGCGTCTGCTGCCGGAGGAGAAAAAGGCCATCGAGCGGCGCGGCACAAATAATGCCGAGGCCCACAATCTTTACCTGATGGCGCGGCAGACCTATATCACCAGCCAGGAATACGAAACCCGATCCGCGGAGGCAATCGTGCGCCTCTGTACGCGCGCCACCGAGATTGACCCGAACTACGCCCAGGCCTGGGCACTGATGGCCATTGGCCACGAGAAATTGCGCCAGTCAAGAGGCACCGGCGCGGGCGATAGCAACGGCATGGCGGCCGCGGAACGCGCGCTCGCCATCGATCCCCGGTCGGCCGAGGCCCACGCGATCAAGGCCCAGATACTGCTGTCAGAAGGCGATGCAGATGCCGCAGCAGCCGCAGTCGCCACCGCGCTCGAGCTGGATCCCGAGTCATACGAGGTCAATCGCTCGGCCGGCCGCCTGAACTATCAGCTGCACCGGCACGAGGACGCGATCCGCTACTACGAAAAGGCAGCGAATCTGGTGGAGGCGGATATCAATGCCGCTTCCATGTTGATGAGCAGCTACACGGTCCTGGGCGATGTCGAAGGCATGCGCCGCTCCGCACAGCGGGCACTCGATCGGGCCGAGGCCATCCTGGTCCATGACCAGAACAACTCCATGGTGGCGGGTTACAGCGCTTACGCGCTCGCGGCATTGGGTGAAGGCGAGCGCGCCAAGGCGCGGATGGAACGCGCCCTGCTGATCGATCCAAGTAACTTCAACATGCGCTACAACTTCGCGTGTGCAATCAGTGTCTATCTGAAGGACAAGGAAGCCGCGCTCGACATGCTCGGCCCCGTGTTCGAGACGATCAGCGACACTTTCCTGCCATACGTCAAGGTGGACCCGGATCTGGAAATGCTGCGCGAGCATCCACGCTACCTGGCCATGCTGGCGAAGGCGGAGGCGCGACTCGCGGCGAACGCTCGACAGCAGGCGATCAGCGCGACTTGATCGAGCCGCCCTGGTACAGCGGCCTGCGTGTCACCGTGAATCCATCGCGACCCTAGGTGATACTCATGCGGCGCAATTTCTTCGTCACCGGCACCGACACCGGCGTCGGCAAGACGCTCGCGACGGTAGCGCTCCTGCGGCGCCTGCGCTATGCGGGTCTCAAGGTCGCCGGCATGAAGCCGATTGCGGCAGGCGCGTTCGCGGGGCCCGAAGGCCCCGCGAACGAAGATGCGCTACTCCTGCAAGCCGAGTCGAGCGCCCGGCATCCGTACGCGGACGTGAATCCCTGGCTCTTCGAGCCCGCCATCGCACCGCACATCGCGGCCGCGGAATCCGGCGTCGTCATCGACACCGCGCGCATCGTCGCCGCGCACGCGCGACTCTCCGCGGGCGCGGACGTCGTGCTCGCCGAGGGCGCGGGCGGATTTCTCGTGCCGCTTGATTCGAACCGCAGCTGCGCCGAGCTGCCCTCGATTCTTGGCATGGAAGTCATCCTCGTCGTCGGCCTTCGGCTCGGATGCCTCAATCACGCGCTCCTCAGCGTGGAGGCGATCGCCTCGCGCCGACTCACGCTCGCCGGCTGGATCGGCAACAGCATCGATCCCGCATTCGCACGGCGTGAAGCAAATCTGGCGACTCTCGAGTCGCGCATCTCCGCGCCCTGTCTCGGCATCATTCCCTGGATGGCGAAACCCGATGTCGCAACGGCTGCGGCAAGCCTTGAAGGAGCTGTTCGCCTGGCACGCATCCCTCTGGAATAAAAGGGGAAAACCGGGTTGCGGCCCCTGCTGCCAACCCTTACGATTCGCGGGCCGTGAGCCCGCGTTCCGCGGGCAGCCCCGGGGAGTTCCGTTGCGTGTCGCCAAGCGGATTCTGAAGCGGTCAGTCGTCGCCGCCGCCATGGCGGCGCTCGCCGCGCTGCCCGCGCGCGCGGATTGGGGCCTGCTGAACATGCCGGAAGGCGTCAGTGACCTTTCGCGCGAGATCCACGGCCTGCACATGCTCATGCTCTGGGTCTGCGTCGTCATCGCCTTCTTTACGTTCGGCGCAATGATCTTCGCGATGATTCGCTTCCGGAAATCCCGTGGCGCGGTGGCCGACCAGAAGTTCCTGCATAACGCGCGCCTCGAGGCGGCGTGGACGATCATCCCGGTGCTGATCCTGATCGGCATGGCGCTCCCGTCGGTGGAAAAGCTGGTCATGATCGAGGACATGTCGGGCTCGGAAATCACGATCAAGGTCACCGGCCACCAGTGGTACTGGCAGTACGAATATCTCGGCAGCGGCGTGTCGTACTACAGCCGGCTCGCGCGCGAGAGCGACATCGCGAGGCAGAAAGGATCCGGCATCGACCCGGCCATCGTCGAGAACTACCTGCTCGACGTCGACAAGCCGCTCGTGGTTCCGACCGGCGTCAAGATCCGGATGCTGCTGACGGCCAACGACGTAATCCATGCCTGGTGGGTGCCTGACTTCGGAATGAAGCGCGACGCGATCCCGGGCTTCATCAACGAGATGTGGATATCGGTCGACGCGGACAAGCCCGGCACCTACCGCGGCCAGTGCGCCGAGCTCTGCGGCGCCGATCATGGCTTCATGCCGATCGTGGTGATCGCGAAGCCCAGGCCTGAGTTCGACGCCTGGCTCGAGCAACAGAAGACGGCAGCGCCCGCAGCGTTCGCCGCCACGGAGTGACTGTGATGGCACACGCGAGCCACGACGACCACGCCCACGGCAGGCCTGCGGGCATCGTGCGCTGGCTCACGACGACGAACCACAAGGACATCGGGACGATGTACCTCGTGTTCTCGCTCCTGATGTTTCTCATCGGCGGCGCGTTCGCATTCGTAATCAGGAGCGAGCTCTTCCAGCCCGGCCTGCAGCTCGTCGATCCCGCCTTCTTCAACCAGATGACGACCATGCACGCCCTCGTGATGGTGTTCGGGGCCGTGATGCCGGCCACCGTGGGCCTCGCGAACTGGATGATCCCGATGCAGATCGGCGCCGCCGACATGGCGCTGCCGCGGATGAACGTGTTCAGCTTCTGGCTGCTCGCCTTCGCCTTCCTGCTGCTGCTCTCGACGTTCCTGATGCCGGGCGGCGCGCCGGCCTCCGGCTGGACGCTCTACCCGCCGCTCGTGCTGCAGTCCGGCGAGGCGTTCCCGCTCGCGATCTTCTCGATCCACTTGATGGGCGCCTCGTCAATCATGGGCGCGATCAACGTGATAGTGACCATCGTGAACATGCGGGCGCCGGGCATGACGCTCCTCAAGATGCCGCTCTTCTCCTGGTCCTGGCTGATCACGGCCTACCTCCTGATTGCGGTGATGCCGGTCTTCGCGGGCGCGGTCACGATGCTGCTGACCGACTATTTCTTTGCGACCAGCTTCTTCAACGCGGCAGGCGGCGGCGACCCGGTGCTGTTCCAGCACGTGTTTTGGTTCTTCGGGCACCCCGAGGTCTACATCATGATCCTGCCGGCGTTCGGGATCGTGTCGGAGATCATCCCGACGTTCTCGAGGAAGCCGATCTTCGGGTACGAGGCGATGGTCTACGCGATCGCGTCGATCGCCTTCCTGTCGTTCATCGTCTGGGCCCACCACATGTTCACGGTCGGCATGCCGCTCGCGGGGCAGCTCTTCTTCACGCTGTCCACGATGCTGATCGCCGTGCCGACGGGCGTGAAGATCTTCAACTGGACCGCGACGATGTGGCGCGGCTCGGTTTCCTTCGAGCCGCCGATGCTTTTCGCGCTCGCATTCCTGTTCCTGTTCACGATCGGCGGATTCTCGGGCCTGATGCTCGCGATCGTGCCGGCGGACTTCCAGTACCACGATACCTACTTCGTCGTGGCACACTTCCACTACGTGCTGGTGCCGGGCTCGGTGTTCGGGCTCATGGCGGCGGTCTACTACTGGATGCCGAAGTGGACCGGCCACATGTACGACATGCGGCTTGCGAAGTGGCACTTCTGGCTGTCGGCGATCTTCGTCAACGTGCTCTTCTTCCCGCAGCACTTCCTCGGGCTCGCAGGCATGCCGCGACGCATTCCCGACTACGCCGCGCAGTTCGCCGACTGGAACATGGTTTCGTCGGTCGGCGCCTTCGGCTTCGGCCTCGCGCAGCTCCTGTTCGTCTGGCTGATCGTGAAGTGCGTGCGGGGCGGCGAGCGTGCGACGGCGGGCGTCTGGGACTGGCCGCACGGGCTTGAGTGGACCGTGCCGTCACCGGCGCCCTACCACACCTTCGAGAAGGCGCCGGAGGTCCATTGAGCGCACCGTCGAAAAACCTTCGCCTTGCGCTCGCGCTCGGCGCCGTGGCCGTCGCCCTGTATCTCACTTACGTGCTGCTTCGCCTGATGGAGCGCGGCGCATGAACGAGCCGGGTAGCCTGCGCAATCGCAGCCTGGCCGTGCGCCTGGTGCTGATGGCCGCAGGCAGCTTCGCCTTCGGGTTCGCGCTCGTGCCGCTCTATGACGTGTTCTGCGAGGTCACCGGCATCGGCACGCGCGCGCAGCTCTCGCGCGCGGGAACGGCCGAGGGCCAGTCGCCGGTCGCGGACCGCATCGTCGTCGTCGAGTTCACGGCCTCCGTACCGTCCGGCGACTGGGAGTTCGAGCCGGTCGCCGCAACGATGGAAGTGCAGCCCGGCCGCCTGTACGAGGCGCATTACCGCGCGCGGAATCTCTCCGGACGGGCAACGACCGGACAGGCCGTGCCGAGCATCTCGCCGATGCGCGCCGCGCAGTACTTCGTGAAGACCGAGTGCTTCTGCTTCACGCCGCAACATTTCGCGCGTGATGAGGAGCGCGAGATGGCCGTGCGTTTCGTCGTCGACCGCGGGCTTCCGCCGGGCATCGACCGGCTGACGCTTTCCTACGCGTTCTACAACGTCGGGAGATCGTGATGGCACATGCGGAACCGGCGGCCGATTCGCGCGAATACTACTTCCCGCATGGCAGCCGCCTGCCGTTCTTCGGCTCCGCCTCGCTCTTCGTCCTGATGGCTGGCGCGGCGGCAACGCTGAACGGCGCCGCGATCGGCGGCTGGGTGCTGGGTCTCGGCTTCGCGCTCCTCTTCACGCTCTTCTTCCTCTGGTTCGGGGAAGTGATCCGCGAGAACCAGTCCGGCCTCTACAACGAGCAGGTCGATCGCTCGTTCCGCATGGGCATGATGTGGTTCATCTTCTCCGAGGTGATGTTCTTCGCCGCGTTCTTCGGCGCGTTGTTCTACGCGCGGCAGCTCTCCGTGCCCTGGCTCGGCGGCGAGGGCGCGAAGGCGGTCACGAGCATCCTCTGGCCGGACTTCGAGGCGGGCTGGCCGAGCAACGGCCCGGGCGATCTCAGCCCGCGCGACGACGGCAGTTACGAGATCATCCCGGCGTTTGGCCTCCCGGCGCTCAACACCGCGTTGCTGCTCACCTCGGGCCTTACGCTCACGATCGCGCACCACGCCATGAAGAGCGCCCATCGCGGGATACTGAAAGTATTCCTGGCAGCAACCTTCCTGCTCGGCTTCGTATTCCTCGGCGTGCAGGTCATGGAATACGGGCACGCGTACCACGAGCTGGGGCTCCAGCTCGGCACCGGAATCTACGGCTCGACCTTCTTCATGCTGACGGGATTCCACGGCCTGCACGTGATGGTCGGCGCAATCATGCTCGTCGTGATCTGGTTGCGTTGCATGAAAGGTCATTTCACGCCGCGCCAGCATTTCGGTTTCGAGGCGGTTGCCTGGTACTGGCATTTCGTCGACGTCGTCTGGCTCGGGCTGTTCATCTTCGTCTACTGGCTCTGAGAGGCAGCGCCTTGGGGGCTATGCCAGTGGCAGGCAAGCGCTTCATCGCGATCGCCGGCAACATCGGTGCCGGCAAGACCGAGCTGACACGCTTCCTCTGCCGGCGTTATGACATCAAGCCGTTCTTCGAACCGAACGAGCAGAATCCCTACCTCGCAGATTTCTACAAGGACATGAAGACCTGGGCCTACCGGTCCCAGCTCTTCTTCCTCGCGCACAAGTTCCGCCTACAGCTCGAGCTTCAGGACGAGCCCGGCACGGTGGTGCAGGACCGGACGATTTACGAGGACGCCGAGATCTTCGCGAAGAACCTCCACCGCCAGCGCTTCATCGACACCCGCGACTTCAAGACCTACTGGCAGCTCTACCGCTCGATCACCCAGGCGCTCCGGCCCCCGGACCTCATGATCCAGCTCTCCTGCCCGGTCAGGACCCTGCGCAAGCGCATCAAGCTCCGCGGCCGCGCAATGGAGCAGGAAATCCCCGTTTCCTACCTGAGCCGCCTCAATCGCCTCTACGAAGACTGGTTCAAGCGCTATGACCTTTCCCCGGTCCTGAAGCTCGAAACCGACCGGCTCGACTGGCTGACCGACCTTGTGGACCGGGTCGACCTATTCCGCCGGATCGAGCGATACCTCGACTGACCGGACCCTCCCATCGCCGATTTGCCAGCACGGACAACGGGCTACGTCGCCGATGGGCGACGCAACGGAAGCGGCAGTTTTCGGCTGGAATGACAGGATGAAACTCGGGACAGTCCGGGTGTCCAATGGCATATTGTGGGCGAGAAGAAAATGATTGATCCGACCCAGACCCAGCCCTTGTCCTGGCGCATACATCAGGGCGAGGTCAAGCCGTGGGAGGAAACCCCCATGGATCCCCCTGACCGGCAAGATCCGAGCTTTTCAGACTCCGCTCCCGAGCGTCTCGCCGACCGCGGGTATCGCCTGCGTGCGCGCATCGGCAGCGGCCGGCTCGGCGCGATCTACGACGCGCAGGACGACCTGAGCCGCAGCTCCGGCAGCCAGCATTTCGTCGCGATCCTCCTGATCGACGACAAGATCGCCTCGCGGCCGGGCTTTGCCGCGGATTTCGAGCGCGGTGCCGCGGAACTGAAATCCATCGCGCACCCGAACATCGTGAAGCTGCTGGAGTACGGCCGCGACCACAATCGCTTCTACCTGGCGAACGAGCTTCTCGAAAGCGCCTCGCTGCGCTTCGTACTCGGCGACGCCGGCGCGCTGCCGCCCGAGGAAACGGCCGCAGTGCTCCGCGCCGTCGGCGACGCGCTGCAGTACCTGCACGCGAAGTCGATCGTGCATGGCAACCTGCGGCCGGAGAACGTGCTCGTGACATTCGGTTACGAGGTGAAGCTGCTCGACGTCGTGCCGAGCGGCTGGCTCGTCAACGCGAACGACGCGCTCGGCGTGCCCGCGCGCCAACCCGACAAGCGCGACGACGTCTTCGGGCTCGCCTGCCTCGCCTATGAAATGCTGACCGGCCGCCATCCCTTCAATGGCAACTCTGCGCAGGAAGCGTACCGCGCGGGACTCGAGGCGGCGCCGATCGACGGCCTGCCGGCTCGCCAGTGGCGCGCGATTGCGAATGCGCTCGCGGTGCATCGCGACGATCGCACGCCGAACGTCGCCCAGTTCCTCGACGAGTATGGCGTTGCCGGAATCGAAAGACTTCGCACGATCGTCGCGGCGGCGAACGAACCGGTTCCCGCGCGGCCGGCGCCCGCGCCGATGCCGGTCATGCCGGCGCGCGTCGTCGCCGAACGCACGACTTCCATCGAACCGGAGCGTCGCGGAATTGCCGGGAGGCTCCTCCTGCTGCTCGCGGTGATCACCCTGGCTGTCGCGGCCTGGCTCAACCAGGACCAGGTGCGCGACGTCGCGACGAAGCTGATGGCGTCAATCGAGGAGAACATGAAGTCGCCTGCCGCCGGAGATCGGGCGACCGATGCCGCCGCCGGACCGGGCGCCGTCGAAGAGCCGCTTTCACAGTCCCCTGCCGTGACCGATCCGGCGCCGGCGATGGTGCTCGCACCCGGCGCCAGCGCACCTCCGCCTTCCACCGTGCCGGAACCCTCGCCGGTAACCGCTGAACCCGCGGGTGCGGCGTCCTCATCGGCGGCGGGTCCGACGATGGAATCGCCTGCAGTGACGGGCCCGGTCATCGATTCCAGGCCGCAGCCAGCAACATCCGGACCGAGTCCCGCCGCCGCGCCTGCCGCGGCGCCCGGCCCGACTCGGTTCGGTTTCCAGCAACCAGTCACGACGGTGCGCGAGGGTGACGTCGCGGCGCGCATCGTGATCCGCCGCTCGGGCGACCTGTCGGGTACGGCCACCGTGTCCTGGTGGACCGTCGATGGAACGGCGCTCGCCGACTCCGATTACGCCGACCTCGGCGCGCGCGTCGAGCGCTTTGCGCCAGGAGAGGCGAGCCGCACCGTGTACGTACCGCTCACGAACGACGCAGTGTCCGAACCGGCGAAGAGCTTCGGCGTGCGTCTCGGTCGCCGCGATGGTGCGGTAGAAGGTGTATCCGTCTGGGAGATGCGCGTCGACATCGTCGACGACGACTGAATCGCCTCAGCCCGGTTCGTTCAACCTTTCGGTACGGCCGGCACGGCCGCAGCCTTCGCGCCGGTGCCGGCGGCGACCTTGACGGCCTGCCCCTGGCGCAGGCGCTCCCCGCCTCGCACGACTACCCGGTCGCCCGGCTTGAGCGTGCCCGTGACTTCGACGCGTTGCGAATCGCCATTGCCGACGCGCACCGCAATCCGCTCGGCGACTTCGCCCTTGCCGACGCGGAAGACGTGGGCGCCATCCGAGCGCACGATGACGGCGTCGCGCGGCACCATGAGCCCCGCGCTCTGACGCGCAGCCGGCAGGTCGACACGCACGGCGGATCCAATAGGCCAGCCGGCGCCGCTCATCGCGACGCGCACCTCGATCATGCGTGATCTCTCGTCTCCCACCGGCACGATCGCGCGTATCTTGCTTTCCTGCTCCTTCGCAGTGCCCCGGACCATGACGTCCTGGCCGGCTGCGAGATGCCCCGCTTCCGCGACCGGCGCGCGTGCCACGACCTCGACGTTCTCCGTATCGGTGAGGCGGATCACCTCCGCACCCGCGGCGACGAACTCGCCGAGCTGGCGGATGCGCTCGGCCACGAATCCCGGGAAAGGCGCGCGGATCACCGCGCGCGAGACCTGGTGCCGGATGCTGTCTCCCGCCGCGCGCGCCTGCGCGAGCTCGTGCCTCGCCATCGAGAGGCGCGCCGCCGCCTCGTCGATCTGGCTCTTCGAGGCAATCCCTTCCGGCAATGCATTCAGCCGCGCGAGCTGCGTGCCGAGGAGTTCCGCATTCGCCGCCAGGCGCGAGATCTGCGCGCCGTTCTCCGCGAGCTGCAGTTCGAGCGCGCGTGCGTCCACGCGTGCAAGCGGCGCGCCTTTCGCGACCTTCGCGCCCGGCTCGGCGACCCAGTCGAGCCTGCCCGTCACTTCCGCGGCGAGGCGCGCGTCATTGCGGCTGACCACCGTGCCGGTCGTGGTGACTGTCGACGCGAGGCTGCCCTTTGTCACCGGCGCGACCGCGACCGGCGCTGGCGGCTGCTCCTGTTCCTGCGCCCATGCCGCGCTGGCCGCCAGGGAGGAGACGGCCAGCGCGGCGGTCGCCACGCACCATGCAATGGAACGCGTAAAGGAAATCATCGGGCACCTTCTTCGACTGGTTGCGGCGCCGCTTCCGCCTCGGAAGCGGTCTCGCCGAGGCGCAGGAGCGCAGGCAGCAGCACGAGCATGAATACCGTGTTGACGAGCATGCCGCCCGCGATGACCGTGGCGAGGCCGCGATAGAGCGCGGCACCGGGGCCTGGCACGATGATCATCGGCAGGAGTCCCGCGAGCTGCCCGATCGAGGTCGCGAAAATCGGCCGCGTGCGCTGTTCGAGCGCGTGGCGGACGGCGCTGCGGCGGTCCATCCCGGCCCGCTCCGCCGAGCGCGCGCTCTCGACCAGCAGGATCGCGTTGTTGACGGCGGCGCCGAGCAGGATGATGAATCCCACCATCGTCAGCATGTCGAGCGTCTGCGGCGTAAAGAGGTTCAGGAACCGGATGCCGAGCACGCCGCCGAGGCTCGCGAGCGGCACCGTCAGCATCACGAGCGCACTGTCCCTCGCCGAGCGGAACAGCGCCGCCATCACGAGGAACAGCACGAGCAACGCGAGGCCGATGTTGACCCGCATGTCGGCGAGCGCGGTCTCGAGGCTGCCCGCGTCGCCTGCGTAGCGGATGCCGCCGTCCGGCGGGAGCAGCGGCCGGATCGCGGGATCGACATCGGTCTCGAGTTTCCGCATCGCTTGCTGCAGCGAAGTGCCGGGCGGTGCGACGACGTTGATGCCGATCGTGCGGCGGCCATCCACGCGCCTGAGGCCCGTGGAGCTGACCGTCGGCTCGATCCGTACCAGCTCGCCGAGCGGGACGACACCGCCGGTCGGTGTCGCGACCGGCACCGCGGCGAGCGCGTCCGGGCTGTCCCAGCCGCTTGCGCGCAGGATCATGTCGAGCCGCCGGTCGCCGTCGAAATGCTCGCCGACCCAGATGCCGTCACCGAGCGCGCGCACGACCGTCGCGACGTTCGCCCGTGTCCAGCCGGACTCGCTGATGCGGCGGTCGTCGGGCACGAGCCGCAACTCCGGCTCCGAAAGCTCGAGGTCCTGGAACGAGCGCACCTGAGCGCCGGGCATCTTCTCCATGATGATGTCCTGGGACGCGCGCGCGCTCGCAAGCAGCGCGTCGAAGTCGGCCGACTGGAGCCGCACCTCGATATTGCGCCCGTCGCCGAAGCCGCCGAACAGGTTGCCCTGCTGCGCGAACACCTGCAGGTCGGGAAACCCGACGGTGATCTCTTCGTTGATGACCTTGCCGAGTTCGTCGATCTTCGATGGATCGAGCGGCCGCGCGCCGATCGTGCCGCCGCCCAAGAAGATCAGGATGTAGTAATTCTTGAGCCGCGGCTCCTTCTCGCCCGCCATGTAAGGCGCGAGGCGCTTCACCATCGGCTCGACGACTTCATCTTCGATCGCGTCGACGTTCATGCCGGGCGGGAACTGGAAGAAGCCGTCGATGGCGTCGCGCTTGACCGGCGGCAGGTAGTCGATCGGCGGCAGGAGGGCCCAGGTCAGCACCGCAGGCGCGATCAGGCACAGGGCGATCGTGATCCTGCGCTGGCGCGAGCTGTCGGTCAGCGCCGCCATCCGCTCGCCGAGGCGCCGCGGCCATTCCGCCGCTTTCTGGGTCGCGGCCGTCGGCTGCAGCCAGCGCGCCGCAGCAACCGGCAGCACCGTCATCGCCATGACGAGCGACACGGCAATTGCGACGGAGATCGTGAGTGCAAGGTCGGCGAAGAGCTGACCCTCGACGTTGTTCATGAAGATCACGGGCAGGAACACGATGATTGTCGTAAGTGTCGAGGCAAGGAGCGCCGGCCATACGCGTGACGCGCCCTCGAGCGCCGCCTGCCCCGGCGGAACGCCGCGCTCGCGCGCCGCGAGGACGCTTTCGAGCACGATGGTCGCGGCGTCGAGCGTCATGCCGACGGCGAAGGCAATGCCGGCGATCGAAATGACGTTGAGCGAGTGTCCCGTCACCATCATCACGAGCACGGTCGCGAGCACGCTGACCGGGATCGCGATGCCGACGAGCAATGTCGAGCGGAACTGCCGCAGGAACAGCCAAAGGACGCCGATCGCGAGAATCACTCCCGCCACCAGGTTGCCGCCGACGAGACCGAGCGCCTGGTTGATGAATACCGATGGATCGAAGGACTGCTCGATTGCGAGGCCCATCTCGGCGAGCGGGCCCTCGCGCAGCTCGCCGATCTCGGCCTTGACGGCATTGAGCGTCGCGAGCACGTCGGCGCCTGATTCCTTGAGGATCTGGATCGCGATTGCCGGGTTGTTGTTCTGCACCGCGAGCGAATTGCGGTCGCCGCGCTCGACCGAGATCGTCGCAACGTCCGCGAGCCGGACCGGCCGGCCGTCGCGCCAGTCGATCACCAGTTCGCCCAGGTCGTCGGGCCGGTAGCGGCCGGCGAAACGCAGCGTGTACTGGCGCCGGCCAAGCTCGGCAAAGCCGCCGGAGACGTCGTCCGCGCTGCCGGCAACGGCCACGATCGACGGGATCGGGATGCCGAGCTCCGCCGCGCGATACGGATCGAACTCGATCCGGAGCTCGTCGGGCGCGCCCGCGTTGACGTTGATCGTGCCGACGCCCGGGATCGACTCGACCCGGGAGCGCATCAGGTCTTCGACTTCGCGACGGTAGTTTTCGACCGGCCCCGGCGTGCCGGGCTTCAACTGCACGAAGAACCAGGACAGCGTCTCGTTCGGACCGCCGCCGCCGTTTTCGCCGAGCGAGATGCGGGGCGCATCGGCGTCGCGCGGCAGCGGCGGCAACTGGTTCATGCGCGCGATCACGTCGATGAGCGTGCGGCCCATGTCGGTGCCGATCGCGAATTCGAGGTTGATGAAGGCGCCGCCCGCGTTGGCGAAGGACTGGATCTCCTGCAGGCCCGCGAGCCCGCGGAGCGCCTGTTCCTGCGGCTCGATCAGCTCAGACTCGACTTCGGTGGGAGCGGCGGCGCGCCAGCCCGTGAAGATCCCGATGACCGGTTCTTCGATGTCCGGAAAGAGCTGTACCGGCAGGCGGACCAGCGCGACCAGTCCGAGCACGATGATGAGGCCGACGCCGACCGCAACGGCGACCGGGCTCTTCAGCGATTTTTCGGTCAGATTCACGCGGGCCTCCCTGCTCGGGAATTGATGCGGCAAAGGCGCAAAGGGTTGCATCGCTTTTGCGTATGCCATTCTAGGAACGGGACATTGCCACCGGCTTACAGCCGGCAACGTCCCGGCGCGAGCCCCGCCCGCTTCGTCGCAGCCAAAGGGGTTTAAAGGGGACGCGCACCTTTAGCTTCTAGGCCAGGAAACTCGGATCTCATTTCTCGCTAAAGGTGCGCGTCCCCTTTAGACCCCCCTTTACAATCCGTCCATGGAGAAATACCGCGCCGTTCGCCTGGCGTCTCCCGGCCGGCCGTTGGTCGACGAGATGCTTGACGCGCTCTCGCCCGGCCCCGGCGAGGTGCTCGTGCGCGTGAAGGCGGCGGGCATCTGCCACTCGGATGCGCATTACCGTTCCGGCGTCGGATCCACCCGCCATCCCTGCACCCTCGGGCACGAAGTCGCCGGTGTCATCGCCGGCGTCGGCGCCGGCGTCACCGGACACCGCGAAGGCGACCACGTCTGCCTGCACTACCTGGTCACCTGCGGAAAATGTGACTACTGCAGGAAGGGCATGGAACAGTTCTGTGTCGGCGGCGAGATGATCGGCAAGCATCGCGACGGCGGCTTCGCGGAGTTCATCCTCGTGCCGGCACGGAATGCATTTCCGCTGCCTGCCTCGATTCCCTTCGAGCAGGGCGCCGTCATGATGTGCTCCTCGGCGACTTCACTGCACGCGCTGCGCAAGGCGCGTTTCGCGCGCGGGGATTCCGTCGCCGTCTTCGGCATCGGCGGGCTCGGCGTATCGGCGATCCAGCTCGCCCGGGCGCTGGGTGCCGCGAAAGTATTTGCGATCGACGTCAATGCCGCAAAGCTCGGCCTGGCTGCGCGCTTCGGTGCCGTGCCGGTCAACGCGCATGGCGCCGACGCGGTGAAAAAGATCCAGCAGCTGACAGGCGGTCGTGGCGTCGACGTCGCGCTCGAGTTGATCGGCTCGGCCCGGACCATGGAACAGGCCGTGAAAGTGCTCGCCCCCTGCGGCCGGGCGGCGCTCGCCGGGCTCACGGACCAGGACATGTCCGTCGCTCCCTATCGGGATTTGCTGAGCCGGGAAGCCGAGATCATCGGCGTTTCGGATCACCTGGCCTCGGAGATCCCCGAGTTGATGGAGTTCGTCGCGCGTGGCGAGCTCGATCTTTCGAATGCCATCACGCGCGCCGTGCCGCTCGATGCGCGTTCCATCAACGGCGTACTGGACGACCTCGAGGCCTTCCGCGACGACGTGCGCTCGGTCATCCGGCCATGACGCAGGAAATCCCCCGTTCGACCGAAGTCGTGAGCGCCCAGGAAGTGCAGGCCGCGCTCGACCGCATGGCGCGCGAGGTCACGGCCCGCCTCGCGGGCAGTCATCCGCTCGTCATCACCGTCATGAATGGCGGACAGGTATTCGCGGGCCAGATGCTGCCGCGGCTGTCGTTCGCGCTCGATTGCAGCTATGTGCACGTGCGGCGCTATGGGCGTGAGACAAGCGGCGGCGAACTCGTTTGGATCGCCGGGCCGCACGATTCCGTGACGGGACGCACCGTGCTCCTGCTCGACGACATCCTCGACGAGGGCCGCACACTTGCAGCGATTCGCGCGCGGCTCGTCGAGCTGGGCGCCCGCGAGGTGCTTCTGGCCGCATTTGCGCTGAAAGAGCGCGCGACACCCGCGGAAGTCGACGCCGACTTCATTGGCGTGCGCGTTCCGGACCGCTTCGTGTTCGGATTCGGGATGGATCTCGGCGGGCTCTGGCGCAACCTGCCCTCGATACGGGCACTTGCGGAATCAGCGGACTGAGGGTCCGGTCAGCCGCCGACAGCGTGCGGCTCGATCCAGCCCATTTTCCAGGTCCACCACAGTACGGCAAAGAGGAAGATCGAGAGTCCGATGCGGATCGAGAGTGCGCGTACCATGCGCCGGGTCTCGCCCCTATTGTCGTGCACCAGGTGCAGCATGGCGGAAGCCAGGCTCACCACGATCGCGAAAAATATGAGCAGTACCAGCCACTTCACGCCAGACATCGGTCGGCCCCGCAGGTGTGGATGAGCAAGTATATCCCGACACTAGCGGCCGTCGCCGCGGTGATCCTGTTCACGGCGCTCGGCTTCTGGCAGCTCGGGCGCGCGGACGAGAAGCGTGCGGTCGCGTCGGACTTTGCGGCCGCGGGACCTGCGATCGAATGGCGCCAGATACCGGTCGATGCGCCACGCTACCAGCGTGTCTCGCTCAGCGGCCGCTTCGACCCTGCACACCAGTTCCTGCTCGACAATCGCAGCCACGAAAGCGTGGCCGGCGTCGAGGTGCTGACGCCATTCATTCTGGATGACGGCAGCGCCGTGCTGGTCAACCGCGGCTGGCTCCCGTTCGGCGCAACACGCCAGGATCTTCCCGCCATCGACGTCGACGGCGAACGGCGAACCCTCGTGGGGCGCATCGACGAGTTGCCGCGTCCCGGCATCTGGCTCAAGCCGCCCGCTGCGACAGGCTGGCCCCGGCTCGTGCAATACCCGCGCATGGAGGAACTGTCTTTCCAGCTCGGCCGCAAGCTGGCGCCGCGACAGGTGCTGCTCGATCCCGCCGTGCCGGACGGTTATGTCCGTAAATGGCTCGTGCCAGGCACGACGGCTGACCGCAATCTCGGATACGCCGTCCAGTGGTTCGCTTTCGCGGCGGCCGCGGCCGCAATCTGGTTTGTCCTCAACTTCCGCAAACGCGGAGAGACGTCATGAGCGCGATGGATGACAGGCATCGATCCGGCCGGCGCCAGCTGGTCCTGGTTGCTTCCCTGTTCATCGTCCCGCTCGCGGCGGCGGCGTGGCTCTACTTCTCGTCCGGCTGGCGTCCCGCGGTCGGATCGCACGGGGAACTGATCGATCCTCCGCGTCCGCTCGTGCCGACCGGGCTCACCCTGCCGGACGGACGCTCCCCTCCAACAGACCTTTTCCACGGACACTGGTCGCTGATTCATTTCGCCCGCAGTGCCTGCGACGAGCGTACCGAGGCGGTCCTCGACGAGCTCGCGCGCGTCAGGCTTGCGCTCGACAAGGACGCGGCGCGGCTGCGGCGCGTGCTCCTGCATTCGGGACAATGCGCGGCGATCCCGTTGCAGGCGCGCGACGCGGACCTGCTGGTGCTCCAGGCGTCCGGTCCCGCTGGCGACGCCTTCCGTGCGGCGTTTCCCGACGGCGGCGGCATTTATATAGTGGACCCGCAAGGAAACCTGATGATGAGTTACCCTGCGTCCGGCTTGGCGCGCGGCCTGCTCAAGGACCTGGAGCGACTTCTCCGCCTGTCGAACATCGGCTAGGGGATGCAATGTCCGAAACCCGGAGCCTGATCTGGTTTCGCCGAGCGGCACTCGCCGCGGTCCTGCTCTGCGCGATCGTCGTCGTCGTCGGCGCCTGGGTGCGGCTCACCGATGCCGGGCTCGGCTGCCCGGACTGGCCCGGTTGTTATGGGCACATCCATCCGTCGCAGGCGGCAGAGCGAGTCGGCGAAATCAACGCCGCCAATCCCGACCGGCCTTTCGACTACCAGAAGGCCGTCAACGAGATGGTGCACCGCTACATCGTGGGCGCACTCGCCATCCTCGTGGTCGGTCTCGCGGTGTCCTCAGTGTGGAATCGCCGCGACCCGGCCCAGCCGCGGATGCTGCCCTGGATCATCGTTGCGCTGCTTGCCGTCCAGGCGCTGCTCGGAATGTGGACCGTCACGCTTCTCCTGAAGCCGTTGATCGTGACGCTGCATCTCCTCGGCGGACTCCTGACGCTCGCCATGCTTTGGTGGCTCGCGCTCCGGCCCGCGCGGCGTGAGCTGAAAGCGGCGGAGCGGCCGGTTCGCCGGCTCGCCATCGCGGGACTCGTCGTCCTGGTCGCCCAGATCGCGCTTGGCGGATGGACCAGCACGAATTACGCCGCCGCGGCCTGCCCGGATTTCCCCACCTGCCAGGGATCGTTCTGGCCGCAGATGGATTTCGCAGATGGCTTCGTGTTGTGGCGCGGACTCGGCATCGACTACGAGGGCGGCGTGCTCGATGCGCCCGCCCGCGTTGCAATTCACTATACGCACCGTGTCGGCGCGTATGTCACGGCGATCGTGCTGGCACTGGTGGTCGCCGGCGCCTTGCGGCGGGGACAATCGACCCGGGCGAAACTGGCGGCAACGGCGGTCGCCGTTGCCGTCGTCATTCAGGTCGCGATCGGGATGAACCTCATCTGGAAAGGCTGGCCGCTGTGGCTTGGCACGGCTCACAACGCAGGCGCGGCGTTGCTCGTGCTTTCGACGGTCGCGCTGCTGCGCTCGCTGAGCCCTCGTTCCGAAGTCGGCCGCTTCCGGCCGTCATTCCGTTAGGCAATTCCGAAGAACTGGATCAGGACCGGGAACCCGGCGACGACCAGGGCCGCACAGACCGCCAGCGCCGAACGATTGAAGAGAAACATGGCCGCTCTCCTGTGAATACAGGAGTGAAGGTACCGGTCCTGATTGTTCTGATAAACCACTCAATGTTGACTTTATTGTTTCGTTTTAGTGAATAATAGTCACCATGGAAGCCTTTCAGGCCATGCAGGCTTTTGCCCGGGTTGCCGAGCTTGGATCCTTCACCCGCGCGGCCGACGAACTCGGCTTGTCCCGCGCCATGGTGAGCACGCACGTCCGGCGGCTCGAGCGGCGGTTCGGACTCAAGCTGCTCAACCGGACGACCCGTAAGGTGGCGGTCACGCCGGCGGGCTCCGATTACCTCGGGCATTGCCGGCGAGTCTTTGCCGAGCTTGCCGCTGCGGAGGAAACGCTACGGCGCGGCAAGGAACAGCCAACTGGGCGTCTGCGCGTCGACGTCGCCGGTTCCTTTGGTCGCCACATCCTGTTGCCGGCACTCCCTGAATTTCTGGCGCGCTACCCCGGCATCGACCTCGAACTGCGTTTCAACGAGCGGGTTGTCGACCTGGTGAAGGAAGGTATCGACCTCGCTGTCCGCGGCGGCAAGGTGACCGACCCTAATCTCGTTGCGCGTCCGGTCTCGCGCTCGCGCTGGATCTTCTGCGCCTCTCCCGCTTACCTCGCACGCCATGGCCGGCCCCAGACCGTCGCGGACCTGGCGCGCCACGCATTGATTGGCGGGACCACCGCGGAATCCGTGAAGCCCAGGCCCTGGCTGTTCCCGGAGGGAACTGACCCGCCTGAGGGGCTCTCCTTCGGCATCACGATCAACGAGACGGAGGCGGTGATGCTGGCGGCAGCGAACGGCGCTGGAATTGCGCAGACTCTCGACCTCATGGCGGCACGGGCGCTCATGGAAGGGCGGCTGCAAATCGTGCTGCCCGATTTCACCCAGCCCGGCCCGCCGCTCTCGATCGTCCATACGCAGGCGGCGGAGCGACTCGCACGTGTGCGCGTTTTTTCCGACTTCCTGCGCGGGTTGGTGCGGGAGGTCGCGCGGCGAGCCCGTGAAGCGACCGGCCTCGCCGAGCCGATAGGGGACATTCCCTGAAGGGGCGCGTCCCCTTCAGGATCCGCGTGATAGCATTTCCGGCCTCATGACCGCCCGCGAAGCGCATTCCCCGGCGACAGCTGGAAGGGTCTCCGCCCGGGCCCGCGACTACTTCGCGCTCACCAAGCCAAAGGTCGTCTCACTCATCATGTTCACGGCGATCGTGGGCATGTTCCTCGCCGTGCCGGGCTTCCCGCCCGCCGGCGCACTCTTCTGGGGAACGATCGGCATCGCGCTCGCGGCTTCTTCCGCCGCCGCGATCAACCACGTGCTCGACGCGCGCATCGACGCCGAGATGGCGCGGACCCGCATGCGGCCGCTGCCGCGTGGGCTGGTTTCGGAAGCTTATGCACTCTCGTTTGCCTTCGTGCTCGGCGCGGGGTCGATGCTGATCCTCGCGCTCCTCGTCAACGCACTGACGGCCGTGCTGACCTTCATCTCCATCATCGGCTATGCGATCGTCTACACGGTGTGGCTCAAGCGCGCGACGCCGCAGAACATCGTGATCGGCGGCGCGGCGGGCGCGGCACCGCCCGTGCTCGGCTGGACCGCGGTCACGGGAACCGTCAGCCCGGACGCGCTGTTGCTCTTCCTCATCATCTTTGCGTGGACGCCACCGCATTTCTGGGCGCTCGCGATCGCGCGGCGCGACGAATATGCGCGCGTCGGAATTCCGATGCTGCCGGTCACGCACGGCGTCGCCTACACGAAGCAGTTCATCTGGTACTACACGGTGCTGCTCTCCATCATCACCATGCTGCCGTTCCTGACAGGCATGTCGGGCTGGTTCTACCTGGCCGCGGCGCTCGTGCTCGATACGCTTTACCTGCGCCAGGCCTGGGCACTCCGGAAGTCGGAACGCGCGGACCTGCCGATGCGCGCATTCCGCTTCTCGATCAACTACCTGGCGCTGCTGTTCGCGGCTTTCCTCGTCGACCACTACCTGCCGCGGACTTTCTTCTGACGTAAACTTTCCGGGGAGGAACCTGCCATGCGCTGGGAAGGACGCCGGCAAAGCGACAACATCGAAGACCGGCGCGGCATGCGAATCAGCCGTGGCGGCATGGTCGGCGGCGGCATCGGCACGATCGCCATCGCGCTCCTCGTGATCTTTCTCGGCGGCGATCCGACGGCGGTCCTGGAGGGAGTCGGCACCGGCGGGCCAGTGCAGACAACCGAGGAGCCTTACGCGGAATCGCCGAAAGAGGCGGAGTGGCGCCAGCAGATTGCCGTCGCGCTCGCCGATACCGAGGACACGTGGAACGCGGTGTTCGCCGACCTGGGCGGACAATACCGCGAGCCGACGCTCGTCCTCTTCAATGGCGCGGTGGAGTCGGCCTGCGGCGTCGCCGAATCGGCCGTTGGGCCCTTCTACTGCCCGGCCGACCAGCAGGTCTACATTGACCTCAATTTCTTCGACCTGCTGGACGCCAAGCTCGGCGCGAAGGGCGACTTTGCGCGCGCCTACGTCGTCGCGCACGAAGTTGGCCATCACGTGCAGAACCTGCGTGGCATTTCCACGCAGGTGCACGAAACGCAGCAACGCGTCGGCCAGGTCGAGGCCAATCAGCTCTCAGTGCGGCTCGAACTGCAGGCTGATTGTTACGCAGGGCTCTGGGCGCATCGCGCCGACCGGTATGCGGGCGTCCTCGAGCCGGGCGACATCGACGAGGCGCTCGATGCCGCGAGCGCGGTGGGCGACGACAAGCTGCAACGGAGCGCAGGACGCGCGGTCGTGCCGGATTCCTTCACACACGGTAGTTCAGAACAGCGCAAGCGCTGGTTCTCCGGCGGCTTCCAGGCGGGTTCTGTCGAAGCCTGCGACACCTTCAAGGCGGCCGATCTCTGATCGTCCACAGGCATCCGGTTCCTGAGGCTTTTGCGGCGAACGCAGTCGTCAAGGCCGCGGATTACCAGGCCCAGTACGAAGAATCGATCCGGGATCCCGAAGGCTTCTGGGCAAGGATCGCGAAACGCATCGACTGGATGCGTGCGCCCACGCGCATCAAGAACGTTTCCTTCGATCCCTCGGATTTCCGCATCCGCTGGTTCGAGGACGGCGAACTCAACGTCTCGGTTAGTTGCCTCGACCGCCAGCTCGAGAAGCACGCAGGCAAGACCGCGCTGCTCTTCGAGGGCGACGATCCGTCCGTTTCGCGGCGCGTCACGTATCGCGAGCTCTACGAGGAGGTGTGCCGCTTCGGCAATGCGCTCCGCAAGCTCGGGGTGAAGAAGGGCGACCGCGTCACCATCTACATGCCGATGATCCCGGAGGCCGCGGTCGCGATGCTCGCCTGCGCCCGAATTGGCGCAATCCATTCAGTCGTGTTCGGCGGCTTCTCGCCCGAATCGCTCGCGGGTCGCATCGGCGATTGCGCCTCCACGATCGTTATCACGGCTGACGAGGGCCTGCGCGGCGGCAAGAAAGTTCCGCTGAAGGCGAACGTCGACTCGGCAATCGCAGCGCATGGCCTCGCCGTGAAGAATGTCGTCGTCGTCCGCCGCACCGGCGCGCCGGTCGCGTGGGTCGAGGGTCGCGACCTGCGCTACGAGGAAATCACGGCTGCCGAGCCCGCGGCCTGCGAGCCAGAACGGATGAACGCGGAAGATCCGCTCTTCATCCTCTACACCTCCGGCTCCACCGGAAAACCGAAAGGCGTGCTCCACACGGGCGGTGGCTACCTCGTCTACGTGAATTACACCTTTGCCTGCGTGTTCGACTACCGCGAGGACGACGTCTACTGGTGCACGGCCGACGTCGGCTGGGTGACCGGGCACAGCTACATCGTGTACGGCCCGTTGTCGAACGGCGCGACGAGCCTGATGTTCGAGGGCGTGCCGAACTTTCCCGACGCCTCGCGCTTCTGGCGCGTGGTCGACAAGCACAAGGTCACGATCTTCTATACCGCGCCCACCGCGATTCGCGCGCTCATGCGGGAGGGCGACGTACCGGTCAAGGCCGCCTCGCGAGCCTCGCTGCGGCTCCTCGGTACCGTCGGCGAGCCGATCAATCCCGAAGTCTGGGAGTGGTATCACCGCGTCGTGGGAGACGGCCGCTGCCCGATCGTCGACACCTGGTGGCAGACGGAAACGGGAGGAATCCTGATTTCGCCGCTGCCGGGCGCGACGATGCTGAAAGCCGGTTCCGCCACGCTGCCGCTGCCCGGCGTGCGCCCTGCGCTCGTCGACGGCCATGGCCACATCCGCGAGGGCGCGGCCGACGGCAATCTCGTGCTCCTCGACAGCTGGCCGGGCCAGATGCGCACAGTGTACGGCGATCACGACCGGTTCATACACACCTATTTCACGCATTTCCGCGGCAAGTATTTCACCGGCGACGGCGCGCGCCGCGACGAGGATGGCTACTGGTGGATCACGGGGCGCGTCGATGACGTCATCAACGTCTCCGGCCACCGCATCGGCACGGCGGAGGTCGAGAGCGCGCTCGTCTCGCATTCGAATGTCGCGGAAGCGGCGGTCGTCGGCTTCCCGCACGACATCAAGGGCCAGGGCATCTACGCCTATGTCACCCTGAAGAGCGGCGTGGCTGCGACCGATGCACTACGCGCCGAACTCGCCCAGTGGGTGCGAAAGGAGATCGGGCCGATCGCACAGCCGGATCACATCCAGTGGGCGCCGGGGCTTCCGAAGACCCGGTCCGGCAAGATCATGCGCCGGATACTCCGCAAGATCTCCGCCAACGAGCACGAGCAGCTCGGCGACACGTCGACCCTCGCCGATCCTGCCGTCGTCACCGATCTCGTCGCGAACCGCCGACAGGGCGGAAGCTGATGCGGCTCATTGCAGCCGCGTGCGCATTCTCATTCGCCTTCGCTGCTGCCGCCGAATCGCGGCTCACGCTCGCGACCTGGAACCTCGAGTGGATGATGACGCCGGAAACCTTCGACGCGCTTGCGTCGGCCTGCAACAAGCAAGGACATCGTGCGCGCGGCGATGAGCGCTCGATTCCATGTGACCTGGTCCCGAAGGCGCGGTGGAGCGAAGACGATCTTGCGCGGCTGCGCGGGTTTGCAGCGAAGCTGCCCGCGGACGTGATCGCGCTCCAGGAGATCGACGGCGTGGCCGCGGCCCGGGCGATCTTCCCGGACCGCGAGTTCTGTTTCACGAAGCGCCGCCATGTGCAGAACGTCGGATTCGCGATCAGGCAGGGCCTCAAGTTCCGTTGCAACCGTGACGTTCGCGCACTTGGCTTGCCCGAGAACGACGTGCGCTGGGGCGCGGACCTCACGATCGAACCCGGAACGGCGCGCGAGACGCGCCTCCTTGCGGTACACCTGAAGGCGTCATGCAATCGGGACCCCCTTACCAACGAGCGGCCCGATTGCCGGACGCTTCAGCGGCAGGTGCCCGTGCTCGAAGACTGGATCGACCGCCGCGCTCGCGCGAACGAGGCCTTCGGCGTCATCGGCGACTTCAATCGACGATTCGACAGCGAGCGGGAAGCGGCACGCGACGCGAAGGGCGCCATTGTCTCGATCTGGCCCGAGATCGACGACGGCGACCCGCCGGGCGCCGACCTCCTGAACCCGGCCGTCGACCAGGGCGCAGCGGGTTGCGGCAATTCATACGGCAAGCGCATGCCGATCGACTACCTTATTCTTGGCGAGCGGCTGGCGCGGCGGCTGGTGGCGGGCTCGTACCGCGTCCACGACTACCCGGAAGGCAGCCGCTGGCCCGATCACTGCGTGATCTCGATCGAACTGGATGGGGAGCGCTGAAATGGCCTATGACAAGGACAACATTTTTGCCCGCATCGTCCGCGGCGAGATCCCCTGCCACAAGGTGTTCGAGGACGCGGACACGATCGCTTTCATGGACGTCATGCCGCAGGCCGAAGGACACACGCTGATCGTGCCGAAAGCCGCGGGCGAGGACATCTTCACGACGCCGCCCGACTCGGTCGCAGCCGCGATCCGCACGGCGCAGAAAATTGCGCGCGCCATCAAGAAGGCGTTCTCGCCGCCCGGCGTGATGATCGCGCAGCTGAACGGGCCCGCCGCGGGCCAGAGCGTTTTCCACCTGCACTTTCACGTGATCCCGCGCTACACCGGCAAGGATCTCGGGATCCACGCCGCCGATCCGGTCGATCAGGCGACGCTGGCCGCGCACGCGGCGCGCATCCGCGCGGCGCTGTGAGGGGATGACAGTGGCCACCGCCGACATCGTCCAGTTCTACCAGCGCCTGCTCGGCGTCGCCTGCCTTTCGCTGATCGCGCTACTCGTGTACAAGATCATCGAGCCGTTCCTTGGGCCCATCGCCTGGGCGCTGTTCATCGGGTTCCTGCTGCAACCGGCCCAGGCGCGATTCGGCAAATGGCTGCGCGGACGCACGTCCATTTCGGCTTTCCTGCTCACGATCCTCGTGCTCCTGCTCTTCCTCGGTCCGATGACCGCGCTCGCCGTCGCTTTCGCGCAGCAGGCCGCCGAGCTCGCGGGCCGGCTGCACGCCTGGATGGGCACGCAGCAAAGTACGACATTCAGCGACATTAGCCAGATGCCGGTCGTCGGTTCCCTGCTGAACTGGCTTGATCAGAACCTCGAGATCAGCACGACCACGGTGCAGGCCTGGGTGATCGAGGGCAGCAAGCGCCTGTTCGAGCAGCTCGCGTCCTTCGGAGGAGTCGCCTTCCTCGGTGCAGTGGGCACCGTGCTCTCGTTCACGGTGATGCTGTTCATACTCTTCTTCATCATCCGCGACGGACGCGCCATCGCGAAGCTCGGCGCGGCGCTCGTTCCGCTCGCGCCCGACCGGCGCGAGGAGCTCGCCGATCGCCTTTCGTCCGTCACCCGTGCCGTCGTTCGCGGCACCGTGGTGACGGCCATCGTCCAGGGCCTCCTGCTCGGAATCGCCTTCGCGGTCGTCGGCTTGCCGGCGCCGGTCGTCTTCGGTGTCCTCGGCGCGGTGCTTTCGGTCGTGCCCTTCGGCGGCACGGCGCTGGTCTGGGTGCCGGCCGTCATCGTCCTGATGATCCAGGGGTCCTACACGCCGGCCGGCATCCTGCTCGCATTCGGCGTGGTCGTGAGCAGCGTGGACAACTTCCTGAAGCCGCTCCTTATTTCCGGGCAGACGGTGCTCCCGACGCTCGCCGTCTTCATCGGCGTGCTGGGCGGCCTCGCTGCTTTCGGCATGATCGGGCTCTTCCTCGGCCCGGTCGTCATCGCGCTCGTGCTCGCGCTCATCGAGTTCGCGAAGGAAAAGAAGAAATAAGCGAAGGGCCGTGTCCCTTCATAAAAGGGGACGGTCACCTTTTCCCGAAGGACCGAAGGAAAAGGTGACCGTCCCCTTTTATGAAGCGACCCGCCCCCTTCGTTTAGAATCCGCCCTCCCATGTCCGACCACGACCTCCTCCAGTCGCTGAACGACGAACAGCGTGCCGCCGTGACGGCGCCGATCGGGCCCGTGCTCGTCCTCGCGGGCGCCGGCAGCGGGAAAACCCGCGTCCTGACGCACCGTGCCGCCTGGCTGATCCTCGAACACGGTGTCTCACCGCACGGCCTGATGGCCGTCACGTTCACCAACAAGGCCGCATCCGAAATGCGCGGGCGAATCGAGTCGCTTCTCGGCATGCCGGCCGATGCGCTCTGGATCGGGACCTTCCACGGCCTCTCGCACCGCATGCTCCGCCGCCACTGGCGGGAGGCCCGCCTGCCGCAGTCCTTCCAGATCCTCGACGAGGACGACCAGCAGCGCCTCGTGCGGAAGATCATCCGCGAGCAGAAGCTCGACGAGCAGCGCTGGATTCCCCGCGAGGTCCAGGGGTTCATCAACTCCAGCAAGGACGAGGGCCGCCGCTCGAAGAGCATCTCCGATCGCAATGACCCGACACGCAAGCAGCTAGTCAAGCTCTACGAGCTGTACGAAAAACGCTGCGAGCAGGCGGGCGTCGTGGACTTCGCCGAGCTCCTGCTGCGAAGCTTCGAGCTGCTTCGTGACGTCCCGGATCTCGGCGATTACTACCGCGACCGTTTCCGTCACGTCCTCGTCGACGAGTTCCAGGACACGAACGGCATCCAGTACGACTGGCTGAAGCAACTCGCAGGCAAGGGCGGCGCGCCCTTCGTCGTCGGCGATGACGATCAGTCCGTGTACCGGTGGAGAGGTGCCCGAGTCGAGAACATGCAGCATTTCCGCCGCGCATTTAGTGCGACTGTTTACAAGCTGCAGCAGAACTACCGCTCGACGGCCGTTATCCTCGCGGCCGCAAATGCCGTGATTGCAAAGAACACGGATCGAATGGGCAAGGAGCTGTGGACCGCCGCGAAAGGCGGCGAGCCGATCCGCGTCTACGCGGCTTTCAACGAGCGCGACGAGGCCGACTTCGTCATCGACCGCATCCGCGAGCACGAGCGGCGCGGCCTGCCGCTCGCCGCCGCCGCGATCCTGTATCGCTCGAACGCCCAATCCCGCGCGTTCGAGGAAACGCTCATGGCTTCACGCATTCCGTACCGCGTGTACGGAGGCCTCCGATTCTTCGAGCGTGCCGAGATCAAGGACGCGCTCGCGTATCTCCGCCTCACGCAGTTGCGCGACGACGACATCGCCTTCGAGCGCGTCGTCAACCTGCCCACGCGCGGAATCGGCGGCGCGACGCTCGACCTGCTCCGGAACGACGCACGCGACCACGGCCGCAGCCTCTGGCTGGCGGGCCAGGAAATCGCAACTGCATTACCCTCGCGTGCAGCTGGCGCGCTTCGCGGGTTCTTCGCCCTGATCGACCGCCTCGCGGCCGCCATCGCCGAGATGCCCCTGCACGAGCAGGTGCAGCATGTCATCCAGCATTCGGGTCTTCGCGATCATCACGCGCGCGAGAAGGAAAGCAAGGGCGAAGCCCGCGTCGAGAACCTCGACGAACTCGTGAATGCGGCCGAGGGGTTCGAACCTGAGAACGACGATGGCCTCTCGCCACTCGCTTCGTTTCTCGCGCACGCAACACTCGAGTCGGGCGAGACCCAGGCAGCAACCGGTCTCGATTGCGTGCAGCTCATGACGCTGCACGCCGCGAAGGGTCTGGAGTTTCCGACCGTATTCGTCGTCGGGCTCGAAGAAGGCCTGTTCCCCTCGGAGCGCTCAGCCTTCGACGCCGACAAGCTGCCGGAAGAGAGGCGGCTCTGCTACGTAGGGCTCACGCGGGCAATGCAGCGGCTCTACCTCACGCATGCGGAAAGCCGCCGCATCTTCGGCCGCACCACGTACCGCGACCCCTCGCGATTCCTGTCGGAGCTGCCGCCCGAGGCGCTGGAGGATGTCCGTCCCCGCATCTCCGTGAGCCGGCCGCTCTATGCTTCCGAGCGCATAGCCTTCGCCGTGCCTGCCCCTGACGCCGTGCCGCGCCGGCGCTCGCGCGCGATGCCGATTGCCGGCGAGGACCTCCCGATGAGGCTCGGCACGCGCGTCCGGCACGCGAAGTTCGGCGAGGGCACGGTGCTGCGGTTCGAGGGTCAGGGCGATAGCCGCCAGGTTCACGTGAACTTCGAGAACGTCGGCCAGAAGATCCTGATGTTCGATCTGGCGCGCCTGGAACAGATCTCTTGATCCGCGAATGGCGCTGGCCCGCCCCGCGTGCGGGATCCGGCGGGGTTTCTCGCTCGCGAACTCTGCCGAAATTTTAAGAGTTCGCTCGCGAGAACCCCGCCACCTCGCACGCGGGGCGAGACGCTGCCGGGCGCGCGGACAAGCGAGCCGGGACCCCGCGAGTGAGCGACTAAAGTTCCGGCGGAGCGAACGAGCGGGAGTCCCGGCTTGCGCAGTCCGCGCGACCGCGTGTGCGCTAGAATCCGCCACGCGATGAGGGAGGTCACTTGAAGATAATCATCCTCGGCGCCGGCCAGGTCGGCAGCACAGCCGCGCAGCAGCTCGCGCGGGAGCAGGCGAACGACGTCACCGTGGTGGATACGCGAGACGAGGTCCTGCGCGAGCTGCAGGACCGCCTCGACATCAGCACCGTCTCCGGCAATGCGGCGCACCCGGCGACGCTCCTCGCCGCGGGCAGCAAGGGCGCCGACCTCCTCGTCGCGCTGACCTCGAGCGACGAGGTCAACATGATTGCCTGCCAGATCGCATGGACGCTGTTCCGCACGCCGACCAAGATCGCCCGCATCCGCTCGGGCGATTATTACGGCCGGCCGGAGCTCTTCGGCGAGAACGCGATTCCCGTCGACCTTGCGATCAGCCCGGAACAACTCGTCACCGATTACGTCGAGCGGCTGATCCGCTATCCCGGCGCGCTGCAGGTGCTCGAATTCGCCGAGGGCCGCGTGCTCCTTGTCGGCATGCGCGCGCTGAAGGGCGGCAAGCTGGTCGGCCACCAGCTCCAGGCCCTGCGCACGCACATCCCGAACCGCGAGGTGCGCGTCGCCGCGATTTATCGCGGCGGCCGGAGCATCCAGCCCGAGGGGGACACGACGATCGAGGAACACGACGAGGTGTTCTTCGTCGCGGCCCGCGAGGATATGCGCTTCATGATGAAGGAGCTCTCCACCGAGGAGGCGAGCGTGCGACGCGTGGTCATCGCCGGCGCGGGCAATATCGGCTTCCGCCTCGCGCAAGCCCTGGAGGACCGGGTTCAGGTCAAGCTGATCGAGCGCAGCCCCGAGCGGTCGCGACGCGCGGCTGAAACCCTGCGAAACACGCTCGTGCTGACGGGCAACGCCGCGGACGAGGACCTGCTGCTCGAGGAAAACATCGACGATGCGGACGCCTTCGTCGCGGTGACGAATGCCGAGGAAGCCAACATCCTCTCGGCGATGCTCGCCAAGAAGCTCGGCGCGCGCCGCGTCATGGCGCTCATCAACAAGCCCTCCTATGCCGAGCTGATGGAGGGCGGCCCGATCGATATCGCGATCTCGCCGCAGACGGTCACGATCGGCGCACTGCTCGAGCACGTGCGGCGCGGTGACGTCGTGCGCGTCCACTCGCTGCGGCGCGGCGCCGCGGAGGCCATGGAGGCCATCGTCCACACCGACGGGCGCAGTTCGCCGATTGCTGGCAAGCGCATCGAGGAGATCGATTTGCCTGAAGGCACCGCGATCGGCGCGGTCGTGCGCGGAAGCGAAGTGATCATGGCGCACCACGACACGGTGATCGAGGCGGAGGACCACGTGATCCTCTTCCTGACCGACCGTCGTCACGTGGACGCCGTCGGGCGCCTGTTCCAGGCGGGCATCCGCACGTGAACTTCTCGATGGCGCAGCGGATCCTCGGCCTGATGCTGATGATCTTCAGCCTGACGATGCTGCCGCCGATCGGTGTTTCCCTGCTCTATGCCGACGGCCACTGGCAGCCATTCCTCGCTTCGGCAGCCATCATCGTCTCGGCCGGGCTGCTCCTCTGGCTTCCTGCGCGCAATACGCGACGCGAGCTGCGCCTGCGCGACGGATTCCTCATCGTCTCGGTGTTCTGGGTCTTTCTCGGCCTCGCAGGAGCAACGCCTCTATTCCTGAGCGACGCACCGGATCTCTCCTTCACGGATTCCGTGTTCGAAGCGGTGTCCGGATTCACGACCACGGGCGCAACGGTCATCGTCGGGCTCGAGCAGCTGCCAAAATCGATTCTCTATTACCGCCAGCAGATTCAGTGGTTCGGCGGCATGGGCATTATCGTGCTCGCGGTCGCGATCCTGCCGATCCTCGGCATCGGCGGCATGTCGCTCTACAAGGCGGAAACACCGGGCCCGATGAAGGACCAGAAGCTGACGCCGCGAATCACGCAGACGGCGAAGGCGCTCTGGGCGATTTACGTGATGCTGACGATCGCCTGCATTGCGGCTTACTGGCTCGCAGGCATGAATCTCTTCGACGCCGTCGCGCATGCATTCAGCACCGTCTCGACCGCCGGCTTCTCGCCCTACGACGCGAGCCTTGCCCATTTCGACAACGTCGCGGTCGAAATGGTGGCGACTGTCTTCATGTTCCTCGGCGGCGCGAGCTTCGCGCTTCATTTCACGGTGCTGAAGCGCAAGGACCCGGCCGTCTACTGGCGCGACACCGAGTTCAAGGCCTACTTCCTGATCGTGGCGGTCGTCACGGGATTCGCGAGCCTCTACCTCTTCGCGATGGGCGAATTTCCGACGCACATCGAATGCCTGCGCCACGCCGCTTTCCAGGTCGTCTCCATGCAGACGACCACCGGGCTACTGACGGAGGGCTTCGCGCACTGGCCGGGCGCATTGCCGGCGCTCCTGGTGCTCCTGTCCTTCGTCGGCGGCTGCGCGGGATCGACGACCGGCGGCATGAAGGTGATCCGCTGGCTCGTCATCTTTCGCCAGGGCGTCGCGGAGCTCAAGCAGCTCGTGCACCCGAACGCCGAAGTGCCAGTGAAGCTGGCGGGGCGTCCCGTTCCGCAGCGGATCATCATGGGCGTCGGCGGCTACTTCGCGATGTACCTCATCGTATTCGCGGCCCTGATGCTCCTCCTCATGATGTTCGACATGGACCAGGTCACAGCCTGGTCCGCCGTCGCGGCGTCGCTCAACAACGTGGGCCCCGGGCTCGCCGAAGTAACGATGACTTTCCGCGACGTGTCCGACTCTGCGAAATGGGTTTGCGCCCTCGCTATGCTGATCGGGCGACTCGAGATCTTCGCGCTGCTCCTCCTGTTGACGCCCGCGTTCTGGGAGCGCTGACGTGCCGCTTCGCCGCAACCTCGAGCTGATGCTGGAGCGCGGTCAGGATTCTCCGCTCCTGCGCTACGCGCTTGGGCAGGAATGCCTGAAGGACAACGACCTCGTCGCCGCGATCGATCACTTGCGGCAAGCCGTGGACCAGAACCCGCGCTACTCCGCGGCCTGGAAGGCGCTCGGCGAGGCGCATTCCCGCTCCGGTTCCGTCGAACGCGCGGCGGATGTCTACGAGCGCGGCATCGCCGCCGCTCGCGAAGCCGGCGACCTCCAGGCCGCGAAGGAAATGGAAGTGTTCCTCAAGCGGCTGCGCAAGGCCCGCTAGGATGTACGAGACGAGGCGGCAACCCTTGTTGCGCGGCGCGGCCTTCGCGCGCCGGCTGATCTTGCACACCGCTACCGCCCTGCTGCTCGTGCTCGGCTCGCTCGCGATCGGCATGGCCGGCTACGCGCATTTCGAGAAGCTCTCCGCGCTCGACGCGTTTCTCGAGACAAGCATGCTCCTTGGCGGCATGGGACCGGTTCACCTGCCGCAGTCCGATGCGGGCAAGCTTTTTGCCGGCCTGTTCGCGCTTTACGCGGGCCTCGTCTTCATCGCGACCGCTGCGCTCATTCTCGGACCCATACTCCATCGGGTGCTGCACCGCTTCCACTGGGACAAGGAATGACGGCGGCCATCGCATGATCGGCCTGCTACAGCGGGTCGACGGCGCGTCCGTCGAAGTTGAAGGCCGCGACATCGCGCGCATCGGCGCGGGACTTCTCGTGCTCGTAGGCGTCGAGCGTGGCGACGACGAGGCAACCGCCGACCGCCTGCTCGAGCGACTCGTGAACTATCGCGTCTTCGCGGACTCGCAGGGACGCATGAACCTCTCGTTGATCGACACCGGCGGCGCGCTGCTCCTGGTGCCGCAGTTCACGCTGGCGGCCGACACGTCCAAGGGCCAGAGGCCCGGATTCAGCCTTGCGGCTTTACCCGCCGATGCCGAGCGCCTCTTCGGCTTTATGGCAAAGCGCGCCGAAAAGCGCCTCCCCGGCGCGCAATGGGGCCGCTTCGGCGCCCATATGCGGGTGTCGCTCATCAACGACGGTCCGGTGACATTCTGGATCCGGGTGCCTCCTCACGAAGGCCCGCAGGGGATTGGCGTATCATGATGTGCTACCGCCAGGTGCGCGGGCCGGAGTCATCGACATGGGTATTGGTTTTCGCGAACTGCTGATCATCCTCGCGATCGCGCTGCTGATTTTCGGGGCGAAGAAGTTGCGCAACATCGGCTCGGACCTCGGCGCCGCCGTCCGCGGATTCAAGAAATCCATGAACGACGGCGAGAGCGAGGAGTCCGACAAGAAGCTTTCACAGGAAAGCCGTCCGGACGCGGACTTCAGCGCGGGCAAGGGCGACCGCGACAGCGCCGACTCTTCCAAGAAAGCGTAAGGCTCGATGTTCGAGGTCGGTTTCACCGAGATCATCCTGATCCTCGGCATCGCGCTGTTGGTGCTGGGCCCGGAGAAACTTCCCAAGCTCGCGAACCAGGTCGGCCGCTGGGCCGGCCGCGCACGCGCAATGGCGCGCCAGCTCCGGCAGCAGCTCGACGAGGAAGTCACGATCATCGACAAGGACGACTTCGGCCCGGCCGTGCGACGCCCGCCCGGCACGCCCGCGGTCGGCACGCCGCCCCCCTCGACTCCGTCACCTGTTCCACCGACGACGAAACCTGATCCTCAGAAGCCCGAGGACAATCCGCCGCCATGAGCGACGCGGACGCGGGCGAGGAGAAACTCACTGAAAGCACGCTGCTCTCGCACCTGCTCGAGCTGCGCGATCGCCTGCTCCGCGCGCTCGTCGCGACGCTCGTGATCGCGCTGCCCTGTCTCTACTTTGCGAATGACATTTTCACGTGGCTCTCGGAACCGCTCCGGAGCCAGTTGCCCGAAGGCGCGCGCCTCATCGCGACCTCGGTCGTCGCCCCCTTCATGACGCCGTTCAAGCTCGCGCTGTTCGCTGCGATCTTCCTCGCGATGCCGGTGATCCTTTACCAGGTCTGGGCCTTCGTCGCGCCCGGCCTTTACCGGCACGAGCGGCGCTTTGCGCTGCCGCTCTTCGTGTCGAGCGTGATCCTCTTCTACGGAGGATCCGCATTCGCGTATTTCGTCGTCTTCCCGGTGATTTTCGGCTTCTTCGTCAACACGACGCCGGTGGGCGTCGAGATGATGACCGACATCACGCAGTACATGGATTTCGCGGTGCTGCTCTTCTTCGCCTTCGGCCTCGCGTTCGAGATCCCGGTGGCGACCGTGCTGCTCGTCCGCACCGGCCTCGTCCACCGAGAAACGCTTTCGAAAAACCGCGGCTACGTGCTGCTCGCGATCTTCATCATCGCGGCGTTCCTGACGCCGCCGGATCCCGTGTCGCAGACACTCATGGCGCTGCCCATGTACGCGCTCTACGAAGGGGGCGTACTCATGTCACGCGTGCTCGTGCGCGACAAGGCGCCCGACGCCGAGCACGATCCGGCTTGATGTTGCACCGCACTATGTCGGAGACTCGCCCGACTTCGGATTAATCAGGGGCTGCTGCATGACCCAAGACCTCAACATCCCGCCGGGGAATTTACTCGGCCATCCGAAAGGCCTGTACCTGCTTTTCGTCACCGAGATGTGGGAGCGCTTCAGCTACTACGGGATGCGGGCGCTCCTCGTGTTGTATGCCGCGGCTGCGATGCACGCGGCGAATCCCGGCCTCGGCTGGGCGGATCCCCAGGCGCTGAAGCTTTATGGCTGGTACACGGGTTTCGTCTACCTGACGCCGATCTTCGGTGGCTGGCTGGCCGACAATTTCCTTGGCCAGCGCAAGGCCGTGATCATCGGCGGCGTCATCATGGCGCTGGGCCAGTTCACGCTCGCTGCGCCCCTCGACACCATGGGCATGTCCGGCGCCGTTTCGCTGTCCGCGCTCGGCATAGATTTCCCCGCAACACCGACCAGTTTCTACGTCGGCCTCCTGTTGATGGTCATCGGCAACGGTTTCTTCAAGCCGAACATTTCGACGATGGTGGGCGACCTCTATCCGCAGGGCGACGCGCGGCGCGACGGCGCCTTCGTCATCTTCTACATGGGAATCAATCTCGGCGCCTTCCTCGCGCCGCTCGTCTGCTCGACTCTCGCCGAGGATCCGGCCTACGGCTGGCGAGTCGGCTTCATCGCTGCCGGCATCGGCATGTGTCTGTCCGTGCTGATACAGCTCGCATTTGCGCAGCGCTATATCGGCAACGTCGGGCGCGAGCCGGCAGCCCACCGTTCGCTCCGCATGGCGGGCGGCACCAAGCAGCCGCTCACCAAGATCGAACGCGACCGCCTGCGCGTGATCTTCGTTATCTTCACATTCGTCGTGATCTTCTGGGCCACGTTCGAGCAGGCCGGCGGCCTCATGAACCTGTTTGCCGACAAATACGCGGACCGTCAGGTCGGTTCCTTCCTCGTGCCGACGGGCTGGTTCCAGTCGCTCAATCCGTTCTTCATCGTGCTGCTTGGCATACCGTTTTCGATGCTCTGGACGAAGCTCGGCGCGAGCGGCCGGAATCCGCCGACGCCGGTCAAGATGTACCTCGGCCTCGCGCAGGTCGCGCTCGGCTTCGTCTTTCTCGTCATCGCCGTATTCGAGATGCAGCGATCGGGCGACATGAAGTCGAGCATGGTCTGGCTCGTTCTCGCCTACCTGTTCCATACAACCGGTGAGTTGTGCATCAGCCCGGTCGGACTTTCGATGGTCACGAAGCTCGCGCCGCTGCGACTCGGCTCCCTGATGATGGGCGTCTGGTTCCTGGTCAATTTCTTCGGCAATACGCTCGCCGGTTACATCGGCGCATTCACCGAGAACATGGGCCAGTACGGCTGGATGGTGAAAATCGCAGCCGATTTCGGCGTCAGGGCGGAACAGGCCGGGCTCCTCGGCGTCTTCGGCGGGCTGGCTGTCGTGCTGCTCATGTTCAGCTTGCTGCTGTGGGCTTTGTCTGGCCGCATCGTCGAGTGGATGCACGGCGCCGAAAAGACGACGAAGTGAAGAATCGCATGCAACGCATCGGTATCGTGCTCTGCCTGACTGGAATGCTCGCCGCCTGCGGCAGCGACCATGCCGATGGGAAGAACAAGGACGAAACCGCCGACGAATTCGTCGCCCGCGCAAACCGCGAGCTCACCGACATCGGAACCGAATACGCGCAGGCCTCCTGGGTCCAGCTCACCTACATCACGCCGGACACCGAGGCGCTCTCGGCGAAGGCCTACGAGCGCTACCAGGCGGTCTTTGCAAGACTCATCGCGGAATCCAGGGCCCACGAAGGCAAGGAGATGTCGCCGGAATCCGCCCGCGCCATGGAACTCCTGAAGTTCGGGCTCGCCGCGCCGGCGCCGAATGACCCGGCAAAGCGCACCGAGATCGCCGAGATCGAAACGCGCATGACCTCGATGTACGGCGCGGGCAAGTACTGCCCGAAGGGTCCCGAGAGCTGCCAGAACATCGACGACATCGCCAAGACGCTTGCCACCAGTCGCGATTGGGACGAGCAGCTCGAGGCCTGGAAGGGCTGGCATTCGATTTCCCCGCCGATGCGCAAGGATTACCAGCGCTTCGTCGAGCTCGCGAACGAAGGCGCCGTCGGCCTCGGCTTCAGGGACCTGGGCGAACTCTGGCGCGCCGGCTACGACATGAGCCCGGCCGAGTTCGAGTCCGAGACCGAGCGGCTGTGGACACAGGTGAAGCCGCTCTACGACGGCCTTCATTGCTACGCGCGCGGCAAGCTGCAGGAGAAATACGGCAAGGATCGGGTGCCGGACGGCAAGCCCGTGCCCGCGCATCTCTTCGGAAACATCTGGGCGCAGCAGTGGAACAACATCTATCCGCTGCTCGAGCCCTATCCCGGCGTGTCGAACCTGAACGTCACTTCCGCGCTAGAGAAGCAGGCTTACGACGCCGTCCGCATGACGCGCTCCGCAGAGTCGTTTTATACCTCGTTGAGTTTCCAGGAGCTGCCCAAGAGCTTCTGGGAGCGCTCGATGCTGACGCGCCCACGTGACCGCGACGTCGTCTGCCACGCGAGCGCGCACGACATGGACGGCAAGGGCGACGTCCGCATCAAGCAGTGCATCCTGCCGACCGAGGAAGAGCTCTACACGATCTATCACGAGCTCGGGCACATCTTCTACGACCTGAGCTACATCAAGCAGCCCTATCTCTTCAAGGACGGCGCGCACGACGGCTTCCACGAGGCCGTCGGCGACACCATCAACCTGTCGATGACGGAGGGCTATCTCTCGGGCGCAGGTCTCCTGCCGAAGGGCACGAAGTCGAGCCGCGAGGCGGTGATCAATCGCCAGATGAAAGTCGCGAGCGAGAAGATCGCTTTCCTGCCATTCGGCAAGCTTGTCGACCAGTGGCGCTGGGGCGTGTTCTCGGGCGCAATTCTGCCCGAGAAGTATAACGAGGCCTGGTGGGAACTCCGCCGCAAATATCAAGGCGTCGACGCGCCGATTCCGCGGACCGAAGCCGATTTCGACCCGGGCGCGAAGTACCACGTGCCAGGCAACACGCCGTACACGCGCTACTTCCTCTCATTCGTCATGCAGTTCCAGTTCCATCGGGCGCTCTGCGAGAAGGCGGGCTTCAAGGGGCCGCTGCACGAGTGCTCGATCTTCGGCAGCGAAGAGGCCGGCCGCGGCTTCCAGGAGATGCTCGCGCTTGGACGCAGCAAGCCCTGGCAGGACGCGCTCGAGAAGCTGACCGGCACGCGGCAGATGGATGCGACAGCGATCGTCGAGTACTTCCAGCCGCTTATGCAGTGGCTGGACGAACAGAACCGCGGCCGCGAGTGCGGCTGGTAACAACAAGAGCCGACTGAATAGGGGATTGCATATGAACGCGCATGATCCGGCGCAGCTGACCGTACGCGCCATCGTCCTGTCGCTGATCCTCGCCGTCCTGCTCGCGGCGGCGAATGCCTACCTCGGACTCTTCGCCGGCCTCACGGTAGCGACCGCAATTCCTGCCGCGGTCATCTCCATGGGCGTGCTGCGCCTGATGGGCCGCTCGAATATCCTCGAGAACAATATCGTTGCGACCGGCGCATCGGCCGCCTCCTCGATCGCTGCCGGCACGATTTTCACGATCCCGGCGCTCGTGATCATGGGCCACTGGACCCGGTTCGATTACTGGTGGGTGCTTTCCATTGCGGGACTGGGCGGCTTGCTCGGCGTGCTGTTCTCGGTACCGCTGCGCCGGACGCTGATCCTTGACCAGAAGCTCCAGTTTCCGGAGGGCGTCGCAACGGCCGAGGTGCTGAAAGTCGGAGAAGACCCTGGCCGTGGTCTCAAGGCACTTTCGCTCGCCGCCGCGACGGGCGCGATCTTCAAGCTCGCGACCGCGGGATTCCGCCTGTCGCCCGAATCGTTTGCCGTGGCGCGTTTTTTCGGCGAGCGAACGATCGGCTTCTTCGGCATCAACCTGTCGCCCGCCCTGCTCGGCGTCGGCTTCATCGTCGGATTCAACATCGGCTGCCTGATGCTCTCGGGCGGCGCGCTGTCCTGGTGGGTGTTCATTCCGATCTACAACAATTTCATGGTCGACGGGAACCCGTCCCTTGCAGCGGAACTCGCCGGCTTGTCCGCAGCAGATGCCGCAGGACTGATCTGGACTCGGCAGATTCGATATATCGGCGTGGGCGCGATGCTGATCGGCGGGCTCTGGTCGCTCTGGTCGCTGCGGAAATCCCTGTTGTCCGGCATACGGACCGGCATGACGCTGAAGGCCGGCTCCACGGCGGGCGTTCCGCATACCGAGCGGGACCTGCCGATGAAGTTGGTCCTGTCAGGCATCGTGCTCTTCGTACTGCCGATATTCGCGCTCTACAACGCGGTGGTCGACAGCCTCGGCATTGCGTTCACGATGGCCGTCATCATGGTGATCGCCGGATTCGTGTTCTCCTCGGTGAGCGGATACATGGCGGGACTCGTCGGTTCCTCGAACAACCCGGTGTCCGGCATCACGATCTCGACAATTCTATTTGCCTCACTCGTGCTGCTCGCAATGATGGGCGCGGATTCCACGGCCGGTCCCGTCGCCGCGATCATGATCGGCGCGGTGACATGCAGCGCGGCGGCAGTCGCGGGCGACAATCTCCAGGACCTGAAGGCCGGCCAGCTCGTCGGCGCGACGCCCTGGCGGCAACAGGTGATGCTCGCCATCGGTGCGGTCGCCTGCGCGGCAGTCATGGCGCCAGTGCTCAACCTGCTGCTCGAGGCCTACGGAATCGGCACGCCGGCGCGCGAAGGCGTCCGCGCGCTCGCCGCGCCGCAAGCGACACTGATGGCATCGGTCGCTAGCGGAATATTCCGCGGCGGCCTGCCCTGGAACATGGTGTCGATCGGCGCCGTGGTCGGCGCGCTCACGATTGCGCTCGATGAATGGCTCAAGGCACGCGGCGCGAGCTGGCGTGCGCCGGTACTTGGCGTGGCCATAGGCATTTACCTCCCACTCGAGCTGACGACGCCGATTTTTGCGGGCGGGCTGATCGCGGAGCTCGCAACCCGCTGGCACAAGCAGCGTAATCCCGGCGGCGATCCGGAGAAACTGAAGCAGATGGGGCTCCTGTTCTCCGCGGGCCTCATCGCGGGCGAGGCCATCGTCGGCGTCCTGATCGCGATACCGATCGTCCTGACAGAGGACGCAAATGCGCTTGCGGTCGCCGAATCGTTCCAGCCCGGGCAATGGGCGGGACTCGCCGCGCTCGCGCTCGTCGGCTGGTGGATGCATTCCGTCAGTATCAAGCCGGCGAAGCGCTGAAAAAGTATCTCCTCCTCGTTGTCGTTCTCGTTGCGCTTTACGCGCAGTGGCGGGGTGGCGATGAGCCGCGAGGGAATCTCGAACAACCTGCGCCCCAGTCGACGTGGCAAAGCGGGGATCAGGTTTCGGGCGAAGGCCGCGTCACCCGCATTCTCGGTGACGACAGCATGGGCGACCGTCACCAGCGATTCATCCTCGAGCTCGATTCGGGACAGTCCCTCCTGATCGCCCACAACATCGACATCGCGCCGCGGGTCGACTCGCTGCAGGTGGGCGACACCGTCTCGTTCTACGGCGAGTATGAATGGAACGACAAGGGCGGCGTCATCCACTGGACGCACCGCGACCCGCAGGGACAACATGACGCCGGCTGGATCAGGTACCGGGGTCGCACTTATCAGTAGGACTGCATGAGCGAATCGCAGTCACACCGGACCCAGGTCGCGATCGCACTCGCGATCATCTACCTCGTCTGGGGATCGAGCTACTTCGCAACCAAGATCATGGTGACTGACGAGCCGCCCCTCGTCGTCGCGGGATTCCGCTTCTCCGCCGCCGGTGTCCTGCTGATGGCCTTCGCGTCGTGGCGCGGCGGACCGCCGGTGCTATCGCGCAAGGAAATCGGCCACGTGCTTGCCATGGCCTTCCTGGCCGTTCTCTTCAGCAACGCCTGTCACGTGATCGCCATGCAGTACGTGCAGTCGAACACGGCGGCGCTGCTGAACGCGACGCCCGCGCTCTGGATCGCCTGGCTCGGCACTTTCGGCCCAAAGCGCAAGTCCCTGTCGCGCAGTTCCCAGGCGGGACTTTTCGTCGGGCTCGCCGGAGTCCTTCTCGTCCTCGCCCCGAAGGGCGGATTCCATGCTGCGGGCCTTGGTTGGCCGCTCCTGATCCTGCTCGGCTGCCTGAGCTGGTCGCTCGGCACCATCTACCATCGCAACTCCGGCACGGCGAATCCCCCGCTGATGTTCGTTGCGATGCAGATGCTGGCGGGTGGAATCGGGCTGCTCGTTGCGGCCGGTTTCGCGGGCGAGTCCTTCGCGATCGAATGGACGCCGCGCGCGCTCGCCGCATTCCTGTTCCTGACGCTCGTGAGTTCCTGTCTCGCCTATTCCGCTTACGCCTGGCTCACTGTCCATGCTTCACCGATCGTCGTCGGTTCCTACGGCTATGTCTGTCCTGCCGTGGCAGCGCTGGTCGGATGGCTCGCACTCGGCGAGTCGCTTTCCTGGATACAGCTGACTGGCATGGCGGTGATACTGTTCGGGATTGCGCTGGTGACCGGATATCTCAGGCCGCTTCCGAGGAATCCCGCACGATGAACGAGCATGATCCCGCGCGGCGGGAATTGCTGCGCCGGTCGCTCGCCGTCGCCGGCGCTGCCGCCCTGGGCGGCGGGACCGCGTTTGCGTCCGACGCGGCTGAGGCCATCACCACGGTTCCCGGGTCGGATCCCCACGCTGCGCTCGGGCGCACGCTGACGCGCATCGGATTCGGATCCTGCGCCGATTCGGGGAAGCCCCAGCCGATCTGGGACGCTGTCCTCGCGAAGCAGCCGGATCTGTTCGTGTTTCTTGGCGACAATGTCTACGGGGACACGCGCGACATGTCGGTGTTGCGCGCAAAGTACGCGGAGCTTGCGGCGCAACCTGGCTTTGCACGGCTGCGGGCCGGAACCCCGCTCGTCGCCATCTGGGACGACCATGATTTCGGCGAGAACGACGCGGGCGGCGAGTATCCGATGAAGGACAAGTCGCGCCGGATCTTCCTCGACTTCTGGGGCGAACCCCCAGGCTCGCCGCGACGCGATCGCGACGGCGTTTATGCCGCTTACCTGTTCGGTCCGCCGGGCCGGCGCGTCCAGGTGATCCTCCCGGACCTGCGCTACAACCGCACACCACTCGTCAAGCAGGAACTCGGCGGCCCGAATTTCGAGTCCTGGGCGAAGGCGCGGATGGCGAAAGGCCTCGACGTGCCGGGACCGTACGCGCGAAACCCGGATGCCAAAGCGTCGATGCTCGGCGAGCGGCAGTGGCAATGGCTCGAGCGGCAACTCGAGATGCCCGCGGACCTTCGACTCTTTGCGTCCAGCCTGCAGGTGCTCGCCGACTACACCGGCTGGGAATCCTGGGTCGGATTCGCGCGCGACCGCGAGCGCCTGTTCGACCTGATCCGGCGAAAGAAAGCAAATGGCGTCGTCTTCCTGAGCGGCGACATCCACTACGCCGAGCTGTCGAAGCTCGACATCAACGTGCCTTATACGCTTTGGGATCTGACTTCGAGCGGATTGACCGAGGAATGGAAGATCCCGACACCCAACTCGAATCGCGCCAGCGAGGTGCTGTCGGAGGCCAACTTCGGCACCCTCGACATTGACTGGCAGGGAGCGTCGACGCGGCTCGCACTCGGCATCATCGATGCCATGGGCAAGACGCGAATGTCCTGGAACCTCGATCTGGCCAGCCTCGCCGCATGAGGCCGGTAGGCGCGGTGCTGTTCGATCTCGACGGCACCCTCGTCGACAGCGAGACCCACACGGACGAAGCAATCAGCGCGGTCGTCGCACGTTACGGCGTTGCAAGTTTCGCATTGCCGCATTCCGAGACGCGCGGCCGCACTTGGGCCCACGTCGCCGACGTCATCCGCAGGCAGACCGGAATTGAATGCCATACGTCGGCGCTCGCCGATGAACTCCTGGAGTACTGGACAGAGGCCGCCGCGGACGTCACGCCGATACCCGGCGCGGCGGATGCTGTCCGCGCGGCCGCAACGCGCAAGCTGAAGCTCGGGGTCGTGTCAGGCAGCCCGCGCTCGGTGATCGATTCGTTCCTCGCCAAGCTCGGCATCGGCGACTGTGTCGACACGCGCGCGCGAATCGGCGGCGATGCCGTCAGCCGCTCCAAGCCTGACCCGGAGGGTTACCTGCTCGGAGCGCGCGCTCTTGGCATCGAACCCGCGGAAACGCTGGTGTTTGAGGACAGCCAGGCGGGGCTCATGGCGGCCAAAGCTGCGGGCATGCGCTCAGTATTCATCACCTGCTGCGCCTCCGACATTCCCGGAAACACGCGGCTCGCCACGGCGAGCTGCACGCATTACCTGACCCTGCCGGACGGCTTCTGGCATGAGATCGCCGAGGGACGCCTCGAGCTCGCGGGCAGGTCGTTCAAGTGAACGCATCGAATCCGGAACTGCTGCGCCGCTATCGCGTGCAGTTGTTCGTCGCGACCTGGCTCTCCTATTGCGGCTTCTATGTCGTCCGCAAGGTCTACGCGGTCGTCAAGCTTCCGCTGAAGGAGCATTTCGGGCTCGACGACGTCCAGGTCGCCGCGCCGTGGACCATCTATCTCATCACCTACATGCTGGGCCAGTTCCTCGCGGCCTGGCTTGGCAAGCGCATGGAGAGCCGGCGCATCATCGCCTGGGGCATGTGCGTCGCGGCCGCATGCAACATCGCACTCGGGTTCCTCGTCGACACGCAGGTCGCGAGCGCTTACCTCTGGATGTGCATGACAATGGGAATCCACGGCCTCGCGCAGGCGACGGGTTGGCCGCACAACGTTGCCTTGTTCGCCAACTGGACGCGGCGCGCCGAGCGCGGGACATTTTTCGGGATCTGGGGCACCTGCTACCAGTTCGGCGCGATCTTCGGCAAGGGACTCGCCGGCTTCCTGCTCGGCTGGCTCGGACTTGCGTGGTCGTTCTTCGGTTCGAGCGTCCTCTTGCTCCTCTTCACTGTCTACTTCGTGCTCCGCGCCCGCGAGCGGCCGCAGTCCGTTGGACTGTCGCTCGAGGATAAGGCGGAGCCGGACGTGCCGGTGCCGGAATCGCGCGAAGCCGCCGCCGCACCCGAAGCGCTCTTGCCGCGCGGATTCGTCGTTTCGATCGTCGCGATGGGACTCATTTACTTCGGGTTCAAGTTCCTGCGCTATGCGCTCGACAGCTGGTCGGCACTTATCCTCGGTGAGCATTTCGGCATGACAACTTCGATTGCCGCCTATTGGTCGACGGCATTCGACTGGATCGGCTTCCTCGGCGTGCTCGTCGCCGGCATCTGGTCCGACCGGCTGCCGGGCTCGCGGAGGACCCCGGTGATCTTCTGGATGACGACGGGCTGTTTCGTGTTTACCTGCGCGATGTGGCTCGTCGGCCTGACGTCGCCCTTCCTGTTCGTCGCGCTGCTTGGCCTGATCGGATTCACGGCGATGGGTCCGGATTCACTGCTCTCCGGAGCTTGTGCGATGGATGTGGGAAGCCGTCGCCAGGCCGCGGTTGCCGCCGGCGTGATCAATGGATTCGGCTCGATCGGCCCGATTCTTCAGGAGCCCGCCATCGGCTGGCTGAAGAAGACTCAGGGCCTGGATTCCGTATTCCTGCTGCTCGTGGGAATCGTGTTCCTGACGACCGTCGCCACCGGCCTCCTCGCCCGCTTCGAGCGGCGGCGCGGCATCTAGGAAACACCGGTTCTCAGGTCACGGGTACTTCTTGTCGACGGCTCCGCGAACGAGGTGAGTGTCGTAAACGAGCACCACGGACGCGATGCGCCCGGTGTCCGGATCGAAGTTGAAAACGTCCGCGCAGTCGAACGCTACCCGCGTACCGTCCTTCAGCGACCAGTCGTAGAGATAGTATGCGACTGCCCGCAGATGACCTTCGGCGCTCACGAGAATGTCGTGCACCGTGAGCCTGGAAGCGGCCGACGCGCTCGCGACCTTGCCGACGTAGTCGCGCACCGGCAACCGGCCCAGGAAGGGTGACTGGACCCAGCCGTCCGCCACGAACAGCGAGGCGGCCTTGTCTGCGTCTCCTGCTTCAAGGGCTTCCAAGTATTTCCGCACCGCTTTTTGCATGATTGACTCCGGTAGTCAGGCGATTCGCGCGCCCTGGCGCCTCAGTTCCAACTGCACGAGCCCGATGTCGAGCGTATCGAAGGGCTGCCCGGCCTTCAGTGAGATGGCCGCAGCGACGCCCGCGCCCTGCCCGCTCACGGCGCAGCACATCATGTTTCGCACGGCCGCATGCGAGACCTTGTCGCCGCCGATGCAGCGGCCGGCGACGATCAGGTTGTCGACGCCTTGCGGAACCAGCGACCGGTACGGCACATGGAAGTAGCGCCCCGTCGTCGGCAGGATCAGCAGGCCGTAGCCGTCGATGAATTCCGGGAAGATCCCGATGGAATCCTCGAAGCGTCCCTGTTCCCGCACGTCGGCAGCCGTCAGGTTGTACAGCGCCTGGACCTTGCGCGTATCGCGGATGCCGAGCGTCATGCCGAAATTACGGAGCTTCGCGTTCTCGCAACCCGGCATGAATCCCCGCAGCGCTGCGATGGCATGAATGGCCTGGCGCCGGCCCTCGATTTCGCCGCGCGTGAGGTCGGCCGGATCGGTGCCGTCGCAGACCGGCAGGTGAATCAGATTGAGATAGGTGAGATCGCCCTGGTCGCTCACCGCGCCCCAGGTGCCCGCGAGAGTGCTGAGTGACGCCGGAATGACGCCCGCCGCGACCGCCTGCTTGAAGGGCTTCCGCAGGAAAGGCGAGAACAATTCGTCCTCCTTGCCGGTGGTCTCGATGTTCCACTCGCCGTTGCCCATCCAGTCCCTGTAGGTCTGGGGATCCGACTTCACCGCGTCGATGAAACGCCGCTTGTTCACGCCCGTCATGGAAAACATGACCGAGGCCGACATCATCTCCTCGCGCGGCGTCTTGCGCACCGGCGCGCCCGCGCGCGCGCAGACGTCCGCGTCGCCGGTGCCGTCGATGACGCGATGCGCGAGGATCGCTTCACGGCCCGCCTTGCTCTCTGTGATGACGCCACGGATCGCCCCGTCCCGGAGGATTGGTGCGACGAACTGGCGATGCAGCATCGGCTGCACGCCGGCTTCCTGTACCAGCACGTCCGCGACGTACTTGAACATCTCGGCGTCCAGCGCGTGGCTGATCGATTGCGGCTCCGGCATCGCGGCGCCCATCGCCTTGGACCGCTCCTCGAACTCGATGCCGATACCCTCGCTGTCGACAGTTTGCTCGTGCCGATACCAGGCGAAGCCCTCGACGCCGACCTGCGTGATGTTGCCGCCAAAGCAGCCATTGCGTTCGAGGAGCGTGGTGCGCACACCTGTGCGAGCTGCCGCGAGCGCCGCCGCCAGGCCGCCCGGGCCGCTGCCGACGACGAGAACGTCTGTCTCGTGGACGACATCGATTTCGCGCGCGGACTCAGCGACTTTTTGCATGGCGCAGTTGCTCCGCCCAGTCGATCGGGCGCACTTCGGGAACGATGACGAGCCAGGCGACGAGCCCGAACAACGCGACCGTCCCGGAGGCTATCAATGCGGTCGTGTAGTTGCCGGTCTGCTCCACCAGGTGGCCTGTCACGATCGGGGCCGACATGCCGGCGACGTTGCCGATGGCGTTCTGGATGCCCATCCATCGTCCCGTCGCCCGCGGACCCGCGAACGTCTGGGTAACGGATGGATTGGACGGGCTGTTGAGCCCGTCCATCACGCCGGTCAGCAGCAGGATCGCGGCCGCAGCAATCGCCCCGGTCACTGCGCTGCTGGCAATGAGGCACAAACCGACACCGGCGCTGCTTGCCACGAGCGCGGTCTTGTACGCGCGATTAAGGCTCGCGCCGCGCGCGACCCAGCGATCGAGCAGCCAGCCGGTCAGGAGCACGCTCGCGCCATCGGCCACATAGAACGCGCCGGTCATCGGCGCCATCTGGGCGAGCGAGAGTCCGCGCTCGTTCACGAGATACAGGGGCAACCACGAGAATACGAAGTAGAAGGCGTAGTTCGAGCAGAACGTTCCGATCATTCCGCCCCACAGCGCGCGCTGTTTCAGGATCAGCGCATAGGGCGGATCGTCGGCTGTCCGCGGCAGCGGAACTGCGTCCCCGGTGTTGCGCGTGGAGCGGCGCCAGAAGACGAGCCAGACGAGCGAGGCGAGTCCCATGACGAGGAACATGGCCCGCCATCCGTACCGGACCATCAGGAACCCGCCGAGCATCGCGCCGACCGCTGGCCCGATCAGTGCGCCGAACTGCATGGTCGCCGTCGCGCGCGCCCGCTGCGCGACCGGTACGTTGCGCGAAAGCAAGCTGAGTGCGCAGGGATAGAAAGTTGCTTCGCCAGTTCCCATGAGCAGGCGCATCGCGACCAGCACCGTCAGACCGCCGGCGAGGCCGGTGAATGCCGTAGCAAGGCTCCAGAGCAGGAAGCCCGCCGCCAGCACGCGCGCCGGGCCGAAGCGATCCGCGCACCAGCCCATGACCGGTTGCATCGGCGCATAGGCCCAGTAGAACAGGCCCAGCACCCAGCCGATTTCGCTCGCGGAGAGGTTCAACTCCTTTCCGAGCAAGGGAGCCGCCACGGAAATGGCGCCCCGATCGGCATAATTGACGAGGAGCGCTATTGAAAGCATCGCGACGAGCCCGATGGGCAGACGCGAGGGTTTGTTCATTTGCCCGCGCAGTTTACCGGCCGGGACATCGCCGGATGTTGCCAGAGCGCGCCTGCTTCAGGAAGGATGGCGGAAGTCATGAGCCGTCCCCGCCATATCCTTGCTATCGACCAGGGGACGACTTCAACGCGCAGCATCGTATTCGACGACCACGGCCGCATCGTCGGCCTGGCGCGGCGCGAGCTTGCACAGCATTACCCGGCCGCGGGCTGGGTCGAGCACGACGCCGAGGACATCTGGCGCGACGCGCTCGCGACGATGCGCGAGGCGATCGAACAATCCGCGCTTTCGGTCCTCGAGATTGCCGCGATCGGCATCACCAACCAGCGCGAAACGGCGGTCGTGTGGGAACGGAGCACCGGCCGGCCGATTCATCGCGCCATCGTCTGGCAGGATCGGCGCACTGCCCCGGAATGCGGGAGGCTGAAGGGCGAAGGCGCGGAGATGCTCGTCCGTGAGCGCACGGGACTCCTGCTTGATCCCTACTTTTCCGGCACCAAGATCGCGTGGCTGCTCGATCAGGTCGCGGACGCGCGCTCGCGCGCGGAGCGCGGGGAACTCGCCTTTGGCACCATCGACAGCTTCCTGCTCTGGCGCCTGACAGGCGGGCGAATGCACGCGACCGACGTGACGAACGCCTCGCGCACGATGCTGTTCGACATTCATCGCGGCGAGTGGGACGAAGAACTGCTGCGGTTGCTTCGCGTCCCGCGCGCACTGTTGCCCGAGGTGAAGGACAGCAGTGGCGTCTACGGCGAGACGGAGCCGAACCTGCTGGGCGCGGCCATTCCGATCGGCGGCGTCGCCGGCGACCAGCAGGCTGCCCTGATAGGGCAGGCCTGCTTCGAGCCCGGAATGGCGAAGTCCACCTACGGCACCGGTTGTTTCATGCTGCTCAACACCGGCGACACGCCCGTGCAATCGCGAAGCGGCATGCTGACGACGCCGGCCTATCGAATCAACGGGCGCACGACTTATGCGATGGAGGGTTCGATATTCATCGCCGGGGCCGCCGTCAAATGGCTGCGCGACGGGCTCGGCCTGATCCAGGACCCCGCAGAGACGGCTGCGCTCGCGATGCGCGTGCCGGACAGTCACGGGGTTTACCTGGTGCCGGCATTCGTCGGACTCGGTGCACCGCATTGGAAGCCGGATGCGCGGGCACTGATTTGCGGACTGACGCTCGATGCTACGCGCGCGCACGTCGCGCGGGCAGCACTCGAGTCAGTCGCTCTTCAGACGCTCGACCTGGCTTCCGCCATGGCGGCCGATGGCACGCAGAATGCCGCGTCGATCCGCGTCGACGGCGGAATGGCGGCCAACGACTGGTTCTGCCAGTTCCTCGCCGACGTGGTCGATGCGCGGGTCGAGCGCCCGTCCCAGGTCGAGACGACGGCAATGGGCGCGGCATTCCTGGCCGGGCTCGCATGCGGCGTATGGACCGATCTCGCTGCTGTCGCTTCCACCTGGACGAGTGGCGCCACATTCACGCCGGGCATGAGCCGCGAGCGACGGACGGCACTGGTTGCAGGATGGAGAACGGCGTTGCGCCGTGCTCTAATCACCTGACGCGCGTAAAGAGGGATTCGCATGAGCGCGACGGCTGATTCACGCGCGGGCGACGATGCCGACCTGGCCAAGTTCGGCTACAAGCAGGAGCTGGACCGTACGCTTGGAAGCTTCGCCACGTTCGCCGCCGGGATCAGTTACATTTCGATCCTCACCGGCACCTTCCAGCTGTTCTACTTCGGATTCGCGTTCGGCGGCCCGGCGTATTGGTGGTCGTGGCCGCTCGTCTTCGCCGGCCAGCTGATGGTCGCGCTCTGCTTCGCCGAACTCGCCTCGCGCTACCCGATCGCGGGATCGATCTACAACTGGTCCAAGCGGCTCAGCACGCCGCACGTCGCCTGGCTGGCAGGCTGGATGATGCTGACCGCTTCGATCGTCACAATCTCGGCGGTCGCGCTCGCGTACCAGATCACGCTGCCGCAGATCGACGCGTTCTTCCAGTTCTACGGCGACGGCACCGGCAAGTACGACTACGCTGCCAACGCCGTGATCCTCGGCACGGCGCTGATCGTCTTCACCACGATCATCAACGCGATCGGAGTCAAGCTGATGGCGCGGATCAACAGCGCGGGCGTCTTTATCGAGCTGATTGCCGCCGTTCTGCTCGTCTTTGCGTTGGCGGTCAACGTTACGCGCGGCCCGGGCGTCGTTACCGAGACGCAAGGCCTGGGGGCTGACTGGGAGCTCGGCTACCTCGGCGCGTTCCTGACCGCCTCGCTCGCCTCCGCCTACGTGATGTACGGTTTCGACACCGCCAGCTCGTTGGGCGAGGAAAGCCTCGATCCGCGCCGCAACGCGCCGACGGCGATCCTTCGTGCGCTGATCGCGTCGTTCGTGATCGGCGGCGCAATCCTGCTGTTCGCGATGATGGCCGTCACGGACATCAACAGCGAAGAGCTCGGCGTCGGCGGCCTGCAGTTCATCGTCCTCGACGTGCTCGGCGGCACGATCGGCGACATCTTCCTGTGGTCGGTGGTGATTGCCGTCACCGTCTGCGGCCTGGCGGTCCACACGGCCGCGATCCGGATGATGTTCGCGATGGCGCGCGACAACAACCTGCCCGGCGGCACGCACCTCGCGCGCGTCCACCCGAAGACGCGCACGCCGATCATCCCGTCAATCCTGATCGGCGTGCTGGCGATCGCGATCCTCCTGGTCAACATCCGCCAGCCGCAGATCTTCCTGGTGATCACGAGCGTCGGGATCATCATGATCTACATCGCCTACCTGCTGGTCACGATCCCGATGCTGCTGGCGCGACTGCGCGGTCGGTGGCGCTCCGAGGACGCCGTGCCGAGCTACTTCACTCTCGGCCGCTGGGGGCTGCTGGTGAACGCCGTCGCCGTCGGTTGGGGCCTGTTCATGACGATCAACCTGATCTGGCCACGCCAGTCGATCTATAACGCGACCGAACCGTTCCACTGGTACCTGAAGTGGGGCGGCTTGCTGTTCGTCGGCGTCGTCATGTTCGGCGGGTTCGCGTACTACTGGTTCGTGCAGCGACACAAGACCGGCACGCTGGCCGAGCACGCCGCCGGCGCGAAGGCCGAGGCACAATCCTGAATTAGTTGAAGTGGAGCTCCGATAGCAGGCAAAGAATTCGTGGCGACCATCAATAGTCTCAAAGAACTGGGTTGACCGTGGCGAACGATCGCCTGGTCTCCATCAATCCCGCGACCGGCGAGCGGCTCGGCGACGTGCCCGTAGCAGGTCCCGCCGAGGTGGAGGCCGCGGTCCGCGCGGCCCGCGCGGCACAGCCTGCCTGGGCCGCGCTTGCCGGGGCCGAACGTGCCCGGATCCTGCGCCGGGCAGCCGAAATCCTGCGGGCGAAAAATGACGAGCTCGCCACGCTTGAAACCCGCGATACCGGCAAGCCGATCCAAGAGACGCGCGTCGTCGACGTGATTTCGGGCGCTGAATGCATCGAGTACTTCGCGGCGCTCGCGCAGAGCATGGCGGGCGAGCACATCGACCTTGGACCACAGGCCTTCGGCTACACGCGCCGTGAGCCGATCGGCATCGTCGCCGGCATCGGCGCCTGGAATTACCCGTTGCAGATCGCCTGCTGGAAATCCGCGCCCGGCCTCGCTTTCGGCAATGCGATGATCTTCAAGCCCGCGAGCCTCACGCCACTTACTGCCGGCGAGCTGGAAAAGATCTACCTTGAGGCGGGGGTCCCGCCCGGTGTTTTCCAGGTGGTTCATGGCCGTTCCGAGACCGGCCGGCTGCTGACGCGCCACCCGGAAATTCGCAAGGTCTCGCTCACGGGTTCGGTCGGCACCGGCAAAGCGGTGATGAACGACGCCTCCAGCACGGTGAAGGCCGTGACGCTCGAGCTCGGTGGCAAGTCGCCGTTCATCGTCTTCGAGGATGCAAAGCTCGACCAGGCGGTATCCGGCGCCCTCCTAGGCAACTTCTATTCTGCGGGCGAGGTGTGCTCGAACGGAACGCGCGTCTTCGTCCATCGCTCGGTCAAGGCGGAGTTCCTGCGCCGTCTCGTTGCGCGGGTTGCCGCGATGCGCATCGGCGACCCGATGGACCCGGCGACACAGGTGGGCTCGCTAATTTCCGGGGAACACATGGAAATGGTTCTCGGTTACATCGCACGCGGCCGGGCGGAAGGCGCCCGCGTGCTGGTCGGCGGCAATCGCCGCACGAACGGCGCGCTGGCCAAGGGCTTCTTCGTCGAGCCGACGGTGTTCGACGGGTGCCGTGACGACATGAGCATCGTGCGCGAGGAGATATTCGGGCCGGTGATGTCGGTGCTCGAATTCGAGGGCGAGGATGAGGTCATCGAGCGCGCGAACGCAACCGAGTTCGGCCTCTCCGCCGGAGTCTTCACCAACGACCTGAATCGCGCGCATCGCGTGATCGCGCGGCTACAGGCCGGAACCTGCTGGATCAATCACTACAACATTACCCCGATCGAGTTGCCTTTCGGCGGCGTCAAGCTCTCCGGGCTGGGGCGCGAGAACGGACGCGCCGCGATGGAGCACTACACGCAGCTCAAGAGCGTGTATGTCGCCAAGGGCGACATCGATGCCCCCTACTGAGTCTTTCGACTACGTCATCGTCGGCGCCGGATCCGCGGGCTGCGTGCTCGCCGACCGGCTCACGGAGGACGGCAAGCACAGCGTCCTGCTGCTCGAGTACGGTGGCTCGGACCGTTCGATCCTTGTCCAGATGCCCTCGGCGCTCTCCATCCCTATGGGCATGGAGAAGTACGACTGGCGCTACTACACCGAGCCGGAGCCTGGCCTCGGCGGGCGTCGATTGCATACGCCGCGTGGCAAGGTCCTGGGCGGCTCCTCGTCGATCAATGGCCTCGTCTACGTGCGCGGCAATGCCCAGGACTATGAGCGCTGGGAAGCTGAAGGCGCCGCGGGCTGGAATTATGCGTCGGTGTTGCCGTACTTCCGGCGCGCGGAAACACGCGCCGAAGGAGGCGACGCTTACCGAGGCGAAACCGGAAAGCTCCAGACCTGCTATGGCACGCTGTCCAATCCTCTGCACGCCGCCTGGCTCGAGGCCGGAATGCAGGCGGGCTATCCGAAGACCGCCGACGTCAACGGCTTCCAGCAGGAAGGATTCGGCCGTCTCGACATGACGGTCGGCGGCGGACGGCGCTGCAGCGCGGCAAACGCTTACCTCCGCCCGGCCATGAAGCGCGCAAATCTCGCCATGCGTACCGCTGCCCGAGCGACACGCATCCTGTTTGACGGCACGCGCACGACTGGCGTTTCCTATGTCCGGGGCGGCGCGACCCACGAAGTGCGCGCGCGGCGCGAAGTGATCGTGAGCACAGGCCCGATCAACTCGCCGCAACTGCTAAAACTATCCGGCCTTGGTTCCGCGGCGGAACTTCGCGAACTCGGAATATCGGTCGTCCGCGACATGCCGGGCGTCGGCGAAAACCTGCAGGATCATCTCGAGTTCTATTTCCAGGTAGCTTGCAAGGAACCGGTCACGCTCTATTCGTCGATGAGCCTGTGGTCGCGCGCGATGATCGGCGCGCGCTGGCTGCTCTTCAAGGATGGTCTCGGCGCGACCAATCACTTCGAAACTGGCGGGTTCATCCGCAGCCGCGCCGGCGTGCCTTTCCCGGACATCCAGTTTCATTTCCTGCCGCTCGCGGTCACCTATGACGGCTCCTCGCTCGCGAAACAACATGGATTCCAGGCGCACGTCGGTCCGATGCGCTCGAAGAGCCGCGGCAACGTGCGGCTTGCTTCGGCAGATCCCGGCGAGCATCCAAAGATCCGCTTTAACTACTTGAGCCACCCCGACGACCTCGTGGAGATGCGCGCCTGCGTGCGCCTGACTCGCGAGATCTTTGCGCAGCCTGCATTCGATCGTTACCGGGGGCGCGAGATCCAGCCGGGCGTCGACGTCGTGGCGAATGAGCAGATCGACGAATTCGTGCGCGCGAAGGTCGAAAGCGCGTATCACCCGTCCTGCACCTGCCGGATGGGGAGACGCGAAGATCCGATGACGGTCGTAGACAACGCGGCGCGTGTAATCGGCATCGACGGCTTGCGCGTCGTGGATTCATCAATCATGCCGTCGATCACGACCGGCAACCTCAATGCGCCGACGATCATGATCGCCGAGAAACTGGCGGACCAGATTCTCGGCAAGGCGCTCCTGACACCCACAGCCGAACCTTCCTACGTGGCACCTGCCTGGCGGGACTCGCAGCGATAACGATTCAACCTAATCAAACACTTGCGTCATCGTCGGGTGAATAACAGGCCCAAATGACGTAAAACATTACGTCATTGATGACGTTCAATAGTAGTTAGATCCCATGCTGATTGTGCTGACGCTTACTGCCGCCGCCGCACTTGCGACCTCTGATCTTTGCGATGATCCGGTGAAGGAACCCAGCCGACCTGAAGAGTATGGCGAATGCCGCCTTGCCAGCCCGAGACGCGTCGACACGCCATACTTCAGCGTAAGGCTAGACTCCAGATTCTTGGTTTCGCTGGACCAGGACGGACGTCGCATGCATATCGGATTCTCCCCGCGTCAGAATCAAGGCGGACTCTTGATCTGGGCGATTCCCAACGACGACGTGAAACTCGCGGAACGAGAGGCCCAGGGTCTTTGGAAGTACTCTCAGGGCATGCTCAATTGTGAGCGTCGAACTCTGGGTAGTACCAGCTGGTTTTGGTGCACGCAGAATCGATGGAAAGAGGAATCTCTCCCTCAGTATTACCTTCTACGCGCTACTGACAACGTTTACTACATCGAACACTATGCCAGTGGACTTGGGCGAGAAGTAGATCCAGGCATTGAGGAGCTATTGCAGTCAGTTATCGCGCATGGGATCTAACTATCCGTTGGAGCGTTCCGTGACAGCGTTGAGCGAGCGCGCCGCAGGCGCGCGGAACCATTGTGCGCCTGCGGCGCGCCGGCCGCGCTCTGCGCGGCCCGCTCAACGCGGACGTTGGGCCACGCAAACAAGCAATGATTGCTTTGCAGGGAGGCACTAATTGAAAGCGAGCCGGCCGAGCAAACTTAAGGATGGCGTCTACTGCACTGTCGTTGGCGAATCTCACAAGGGAAAGTCCGGCTTCGTCAAAGACATCAATACCAGCAAGACGGGGCACGTAACCATCACGGTTGCTCAGAGGAACGGCGAAAGGTTTAAGACCCTTGCCAAGAATGTTCAAATCTAGGGCGCGGCCCAACTGTGCGTTGGAGCGGTTCGTGACCAAATACTTCGCGGTCAGGCGAACATCCGGGCCTGGTTGGCAAGCCGGACGACCGATGAGATCGCAGCCGTTCTGGCTTGAGCACGCCGAATTCATGAATGGGCTGCTTACCGAGGGGCTGATTGTTCTCGGCGGCCCGATCGGTGCTGATAACGACGCGCTGTTGATCTTCCGGGCCGATGATCAATCCGGCATCAGAGATCGGCTTGCTCGCGATCCATGGACCGCGCCTGCAATTCTCATCATTCAAAGTATCGAAGAATGGACAATCCTGCTGGACAGTGCGGACGTCAAGCATTTCAAGGGACAAGCCTCGCGCTGACGTCCGCTATTGTCGGCAGCACCCGTTCGATTTCCGTCGCGTCCCGCCGCCATTTGTCAGGGTTCGGTGCGGTTTTCGTGTGGCGGGATAGAGGCAGCGGTTTGGCCAGATACTCCGCGAACCGGTCATCCATCGCGAGTCCGGCGAATTGCAGCAGCCTTTCCATTTCTGATCGCGGGTTAAGGACCAGATCGTCGTAGCGCACACTCGTCCAGCGTTCACGCGGAATGCCAGCTAGATCGTCGAGGATCGTCTCGTTCGCCGCCTGCCACTGGAAGGCGACGATTTCCTCGAGTGGGCGGTCGCGGAGTCGCTCAAAGCCGGGCGGCAGCAGCAGCGACCACGGGCCCGGCCATCCGGGCAACTGGCGATAAGTGACCCAGCCCTTTCCACGCCAGGCTTCCATCATGCTGCCGAGATTCGCTCGTGGTTCCCGGTGCAGGAAAATGAATTGCGCGTCCGGGAATACCTCCAGCAGGAAAGGCACGCGCAGCGCATTCTTCGGTGTCTTTTCCAACAGCCGGACAGTGGCACCGGCCGGCGGAGGCTGCCCGTTGCGGTCGTGAAGCCTTCCGGCAAACCGCCTCCGCAGCTCCGCGACAATCTCAGTCGTCGCATCCTTTCTCGTCAGCCGGTTGGAAGCTACGACGCCACGGCCCGGACGGAGCGCGGCGATGCTTTCGATCAGCTGGTGGCTCTCGCCGCCAATCGAGTAGACGCCCGCTGCCTGCGCAAGCGTCTCGAACAGCAGCGTGCTGCCGGCCCTCGGGGCACTCAGGACGATGATCGGGCGTTCGATGACAGGCGGCTTGTCATCCCCGGCGGTGCTTTCCGGTGCCGCGGCGATGACGTTGAATTCCGCGGCCTCGCGACGTCCGCTGCCGGCGCCGCCGAACAACTGGCCAAGGAGCCTCGCGTTGAGTACCGCCTGCGCGCTGTAGCCCGTGCTCGCGACGCGGATGGGTGGCACCTGGCTCAGTTTCTGGCGAGTGAAGCCGAGGAGTTTCTCGTACTGGCCCTTGGCCTCCGGGGCATCGCCCACGAGGCTCCACTGCGAACGCCAGTCGTGGCAGAAGTTGACGATCAGGTTGACGAACTGGCCAACCCCCGCGACGGACTCCGGTCGCTGGTCCATTGGCGCGAGGTCGGCCAGCAGGTCGAACGCCAGTTGTTCGACTTCCGCGGGCGGCATCACCGGCGCGGCATTGAACCGCTCCGTCAGCAGTTGCGGCCTGGCAGCCGGGTCGAATGCGATCAATCGCGCGTCCGGATCCTGCCGCCCGAAATTCTCCGCCTGTCCGCGCGCGACGAGATTCCAGAATGCCGAAGTGCCGGACGTGTCCGCGACCAGGTGGACGCGCGCGTCGCTTGTCGGGTTGAGCACCTTGTGTTGCCGCCAGTTGTCGAAAATCCACGCTTCGCCGGCTGCCATGTGCACGCTTTCGTCGCCGCAATGAAAGCGGACCTCGGGGCGGGTGATCACCGGAATGTGCACGCGCACGCGTGTGAACCAGTGATGATTCATGTCGCTGTGCGGCGGCACCGAGCCGCCGCTTTCGATGCGCATCAGGCGCGAGCGTGACCAGACCGTGCCGAAAGACGCCAGCACCTGCTGAAGGTAGGGACTCGCGAGCAGCGCGGGAGTCGGCCGCATTTCACCGGCGGTGAGGTCGTTTTGCGCGCCACCGACCGTGATGAGGCGCGCGGCGGTATTGCCTTCGTACTCGCTGGGGTGACGCGACCAGGCGTCGACGGGCAAGGCCTCGACCTCGGTCCGCAGACGATCGACGTCGAACCGGACCGGAAGCCGGTAGAAATTCCGCGCGAGTTTCACCGCCCCGCTGCGGGCCTATTGGTAGCTGGCCCCGAACCGCCAGCTGACCGCCAGGCCGTAGGTGCGTGGCTTCCCGTAAACGCCCGCGACGACGCCCGCGAACAGCGAGCTGTCGAACGCGTAGACGCGATATTCCTCGTCGGTGAGATTGTCCCCGAAGACCGCGACTTCCCAGCGTCCATCCTCCGCCCCATAGGCGATGCGCGCATTGGCGACTGTGTACGAACTTTCCTCTTCGACCGGCGCGCACAAGACGGTGAAGCAGAAATCATCGGAATACAGCACGTCGGCCTGCACGGACGCCAGGCCGCCGCCCAGCGCGAACTCGTAGCGCGCCAGCGCGTTGCCCGACAAACTCGGCGCCTGCGGCAGGTCGTGCTCCACGCTCGTAATGCTGTCCGGCAAGATGATGTCCTCGACATTCGAACTCAGCGCCGAAACGCCGAGCTGCAGGGTCAGTCCGTCGACGGTCCGGGAAGTGACTTCTGCCTCGAGGCCATAGGCTGTCGCCGGCAGATTGATGACCGTCTGGTTGTATCCGAGCTGGACGAAGGCCTGGTAGTCCTTATAGTCGTAGTAGAACGCGCTGGCATTGAAGGTCGTCGTCCCGTTGATCGTGGACTTGACGCCCACCTCGAAAGCGTCCAGCACTTCGGGGTCGAAGGGTATGCCGTTCAGGAACTGCGCATTCGTGCCGAGCGGAGTGACAGGCGGGAAGTCTGCGAAAGGTGTGCCCGTGGAAAATGAGTAGCCACCGCTCTTGCTGCCGCGGTTGTAGCTCGCAAACAGCAGCATGTCGTCGTTAACGCGATAGTCGAGTTCCAGTCGCACGGTTACATCGTCGAACGTCCTGTCGGCATCGCTCGGCGTCAGCGTGATCGGGACCACCGATTCGTCGAAGGGCACACCGAACGCCGTGCCGACCACCTGTGTGCGGTCGAATGCGATATGCATCTGGTTGCTCGGTTCGTCTCCATAGTACGCCCCCTCGCGCTGATCGTGCCAGTAACGGAGTCCCGCGATCAGCGTGATCCTGTCGGTCGCTTTCCATTCGTTCTGCGCGAAGATTGCGAACGAGGTCGTTTCCTGCGAGGCCGTGATTACCGGTACGTAGGCGCAATCAGGGACGCAGCCCGTGAAGATATCGGCGTAAAAAGGATCGGCGAATTGACCGGTATAGTCGCCGTCAACCTTCATGCCATAGAGGCCGCCGACAAGATGGTTGGAGCCGAAATCTCCCGACAGGCGCAGCTCCTCCGAAATCTGCTTGAGATCGCTGCCCTGGTAGAAGACGACACCCAAATCAGGCGACGCGTCGCCGCCTTCGAGGTAGAACTTGTCGGCCTTCTGGTAATCGGTGATCGACACGAAGTCGAGATCGCCGATCTGCGAGTCGATGCGGAGCGTCGCAGCCTTGATGGTCCGGTCGACATAGGACTCCGAGGTCTCTTCGGTAGCCCAGGGATCTCCACCGCGGCTCGGAATGATCGCGGGGTTCTGGAAGTTGGTGCCGGTTGCACCGGGATCCGTTCCCCAGAAGGCGCAAGGCTGCGTGGCTGCCGTGAACTCGCCCTGCCTTTGATCATTCGGGCAGGCCGGCTCATGCGAATAGAGTCCCGCCTGGCGCTCCCGGTCCGCGCGCAGGTAGCGCAGGATCAGGTTGACGTCCGTTTCGTCGGTCGGCTGCCAGGCCAGCTGGCCGCGCAGCGCGTAGTGGTCGTTGGCGCCGCGGTCTTCCTGTGTGCCGGTGACGTCCTCGATATAGCCATCGTCCTGGTTGCTGATGAAAGCGATTCGCCCCTGCCACCGGTCGGAGAACGGCCCGGAAACCGCTCCCTCGAAGATCTGCTGATTGAAGCGGCCAAAGGTCGCCGTCGCGTAACCCTCGAAATCCTCGGTCGGCCTGCGCGAGATGAATTGAATCGCGCCGCCCGTGGCGTTGCGTCCGAACAGAGTCCCCTGCGGGCCGCGCAGCGTCTCGACGCGCGCCAAGTCGAATACCGGGAAGCTCGCGAGATTGATCGAGCTCGAGTAGCTGTCGTCCTGGTAAACGGCAACCGGCGGCTCCTGCTCATCGCCATAGCTGTTCTGTGCGACGCCGCGGATGTTGAACACGACCTGCGAGGATGAATAAGCATTCATCTTCAGGCTCGGCACGGCGCGCACGATGTCCGTTGCGGTCTTGATATTGAGGTCCTGCAGCGCTTCCTCGCCGAGCGGGGTGACGGAGATGCCGACGTCCTGGATGTTCTGTTCGCGGCGCTGTGCCGTCACGACGACTTCGCCGATTGGAGTCACTTCCTCCTGGTCCGCGACGGCCGACGGCGACCCTCCGTAGAGTAGCGTGGCCCCCAGGACACACCGCACGACAAATTGAAGATCGGCTGATTGAAGCTTTTGCATGATCATTCCCCTAGACCGGCCTCGCGCAACCATCCCAGTACATAGTCCAGGAAGGAACGCCCTGTTTCCAGATGGTACTCCTCGATGCCACGCCGCCACAAAACGACCTCCGCCTTGCCCAGCAACGTGCGCGTGCACATGCCCACGGGAAACTCCGCGGGGTCGAGATCGAGCGGACAGCCGGTGCTGATGATTGCGCTGGCGTCGGGCCCGTTCAGTTGCACTGCAACTTGGCGCTGACTGACCTCGACGAGGGAATGCGCGACGTCCGAAAGCGCCGTCTCGAGGTCAACGAAGATGCTTTGCCCGTCCGTCGCCGGCGCGAGGAGCAGGTGCTCGTCGGGACCGAGCCACAGCGCGGCGCGGCCATTTGCCGTATTGGCGCGGCAGGCGGCCTCGGGCAGGGAAACGCCGAATGATTCGCCCGCTGTCTTGCGCGCTGCGGGCCCGCCTTGAACGATAAAGCGCGCAGCCGGTCCGAGCACGCGAAGTTTGCTGGCGTGCTCAGGCATGGAGCCTCGCTCCTTCAGGATCGTAAAAGACGGGAGACGTCACCTGGACGGCCATATCGCCTTCGGGCATTGGTACATAGAGGGTTTGCCCCCCACGCGCGCGCCCGCCCGCAATCATCGCGAGCGCGACCGAATGGCCGAGCGATGCGCTGAAATAGGAGGACGTCACGTGTCCGATCGACTTCATCGGCGGCCTCAAGCCCGCCGCCGCGACGAGCTGAGCGCCCTCTTCGAGCACGGTGCGGAACTCGAGTGTGCAGAGGCCCACGAGCTGCTTTCGATGCGGGCTCTTCATCGCTGCGCGTTCGAGCGAGCGCTTGCCGACAAAGTCCGCCTTGCCGCGGCCGATCGCCCATGAAAGGCCCGCATCGTCCGGCGTCACGGTGCCGTCAGTGTCCTGGCCGACGATTATGTAGCCCTTCTCCGCGCGCAGTACATGCATGGTCTCCGTCCCGTAGGGCGTGATGCCATGTGCGACGCCCGCCTCGTGAACCGCTTGCCAGACGGCGCGGCTACAGTCGGTCGGCACGTTGATCTCGTAGCCGAGTTCTCCGCTGAAGCTGACGCGAAACAGCATCATCGGTGCGCCGCAGATCCTGCCTTGGGCCACGCCCATGTGCGGCAGTCCAGTCGGCGAAATGTCGATGTCGGTAACCAGCGGCGCAAGCACGCGCCGTGCGTGCGGGCCCTGCACCGCGATGACCGCCCACTGCTCGGTGACGGACGTCAGCCACACGGCGAGCTCCGGCCACTCCGTCTGGCGGTAGTCCTCCATCATGTTGAGGACGCGCGCCGCGCCGCCGGTCGTCGTCGTCACATGAAAATGGTTCGCAGCCGTCCGCGCGATCACGCCGTCGTCGTAGATGAATCCATCCTCGCGCAGCAGGATTCCGTAGCGCGCGCGGCCGACTGCGAGGTTCGACCAGTTGTTAATGTAGAGCCGGTTCAGGAACTCGGCCGCATCGGGGCCCACCACCGCGACCTTGCCGAGTGTCGAGGCATCGAAGATTCCGCAGGCGGAACGTACGGCCAGGCATTCGCGCGCGACCGCCGCGTGCATGTCCTCGCCCGAGCGCGGAAAGTAGCGCGCACGCTTCCACAGGCCGACATCTTCGAACACCGCGCCATGCTCCGCGGCCCATTCATGCATCGGTGTCTTTCGCACAGGATCGAACAGCTCACCGCGTGCCACGCCGGCCAGCGCCCCGAATGTCACCGGTGTGTACGGCATCCGGAACGTCGTCAGTCCGACGTCAGGCAGTTTTTTTCCCAGCTGCCCCGCAACGATGCCGAGCGCATTGAGGTTCGATGTCTTGCCCTGGTCGGTCGCCATGCCAACGGTCGTGTAGCGCTTGACGTGCTCGATGGAACGGAAGCCCTCGCGCGCGGCGAGCGCGAGATCCTTCGCCGTCACGTCGTTCTGGAAGTCCACGAAGGCCTTCGCACCGGGCATTGCCGGGTGGTCCCGCGATGTGTCGGCTCTCGAGGCCACGGCATTGTCGCCGCCAGACACTTCGAATCGATGGATCGTGCTTTCAAAGCCGCAGGCCGCCGCCGCGGCGGCGCCCGCAGCAAGGCCATCCTGAAGTACGTCAACGAGACCCGTGATCCCACGGCAGGAACCGGCTGAATGCGTACGCTCTGCCTTCGATGCGGGCAGGAACGCATTCGAAGCCTCGTCCCACTTGAGCGTGCCTCGCGACTGGGAGAAGAGATGAACACTTGGCGTGAATCCGCCGGACATCAGCACGAGATCGCAATCGAGGGTTCGGCCGCCCAGTTCAACGCCACGGACACGGAGGCCTCCGCGTGTGCCGTGCACGACTGCGGACTCGATGACCTCGATTCCGGCACTCTTCGCCGCCCGCGGCAACGCGCCGTCGGCGCGCTCGCGAAGGTCCGCGATCGCCGCGATCTCGATGCCAGCCTCCCGCAGCTCGAGGGCGGCCTGATAGGCGCTGTCGTTCGAGGTGACGACGACGGCGCGCGACCCCGCACGCACACCGTAGCGACGAAGGTACGTCCGGGCAGCACCAGCCAGCATGATTCCGGGCCGGTCGTTGCCGGGGAACACGAGCGGACGTTCAATCGCGCCGGTCGCGAGCACGACCTCGCGCGCCCGGAACTGCCAGAGCCGCTCGCGCAACTGCCCGACCGGCGCGTCCGCGAGATGATCGCTGAGCCGTTCGTTGAGGCCGATCGCGTTGTGCGGGAAATAGCCGAACGCCGTCGTCCGTGACAGCAGCCGGACCCGTGGATGACGAATGAGCACCGCCACGCTTCGGGCGAGCCAGTCCGCGGCCTCGACGCCGTCAATGCGCGCCTGCACTTCCCCGAGCAGCGAACCGCCGAGCTCGCCTTGCTCATCGCAGAGAACCACGCGCGCGCCGCTGTCGGCCGCTGCCAGCGCCGCGGCGAGGCCGGCAGGGCCGCTGCCCACCACGAGGACATCGCAGTGCGCGAAGCGATTCTCGTACCGGTCGGGATCGGGCAACGCGGGCGCGCGGCCGAGTCCCGCCGCGGCGCGGATCATGGGCTCGTAAATCGCGGCCCAGGCGGCGCGCGGCCACATGAATGTCTTGTAATAGAACCCCGCGGGGAAAAGCGGCGACAGCCAGTCGTTCAATCGGCCGAGGTCGAATCCGAGGCTCGGCCAGCGGTTCTGCGATTCGGCTGAGAGGCCTTCGTATAACTCGACTTGGGTCGCGCGCAGGTTCGGTGTATAGCGTGCCGCATCGCGCCAGACCGCGACCAGCGCATTCGGCTCCTCGGCGCCCGCCGTGACGATTCCACGCGGCCGGTGGTACTTGAAGGACCTGCCCGCGAGGTGAATGCCGTTCGCCAGCAGGGCGGAAGCAAGCGTGTCGCCTGCAAGACCTTCGAATTCATCGCCATCGAAGCTGAAGTGCAGCTTCCGCGAACGGTCCACGCGCCCGCCGCATTCCGTGCGAAACGCGCTCATGCAGGCGGTTGCTCGCCGATCTTGTAGGTCGCGGCAAATTGGTCGGTCGTCGTGTCGCGCAGTGCATTGAAGAAGCGGCCGCAGCCGCGCGCGTGCCGCCAGCGCTCGGCGTGCGGCCCGCGCGGATTCGCGCGCAGATATAGGTATTCCACCCACTGCTGATCGTCGAGCTCCGCAGGCCGCGACGGCCGGGCGAGGTGCGCCTGCCCGCCGTAGCTGAACTCGAGCTCGGGCCGCTTGCCGCACCAGGGACAGTCGATCAGCAGCATGGCGTGCTCAGTGCGCAACTCCGGCGGCGGACGCTTCGTCGATCAGCCAGCCATCGCGAAAGCGCTCGAGCGTGAACGGCGCGGCTATGGGGTGCGACTCGTCCTTCGCCATGGTCCAGGCGAAGACATGCGCGGATCCAGGCGTCGCCTTGAATCCGCCGGTGCCCCAGCCGCAGTTGACGAATAGTCCTGGCACCGGCGTCTTGCCGATGACCGGCGAGCGGTCCGGCGTCACGTCGACGATGCCGCCCCAGTTGCGCAGCATTCGCAGGCGCCGGAAACAGGGGAACAGCTCGCAGATCGCCTCGAGCGTGTGCAGGTTTATGTGCAGCGCGCCGCGCTGCGTATAAGAAGTGTAGGCATCCGTGCCTGCGCCGATCACCAGTTCGCCCTTGTCGGACTGGCTGATGTAGGCGTGGATGCTGTTCGACATCACGACGCACGGGAAAACGGCCTTGACGGGTTCCGACACCAGTGCCTGCAGCGGAAAGCTCTCGAGAGGCAGCTTGATGCCCGCAAGTCCCATGACGACGCTGGAATTGCCTGCCGCCACGACGCCCACCTTGCCGGTGCGTATCAGTCCGCGCGTAGTTTCAAGCGCCTCGACGCCTCCATTCGAATCGCGGCGGATCCCGGTGACTTCGCAGTTCTCGATGATGTCGACGCCGAGCGCATCGGCAGCGCGGGCGTAGCCCCAGGCAACTGCGTCGTGCCGCGCCGTGCCGCCGCGGCGCTGCAGCGTTGCACCCACTACCGGGTAACGAATGTCCGATCCTATGTTCAAAGGGGGGCAGAAGGCCTTCGCCTCTTCCGGCGTCAGCCATTCGTTGTCGACGCCGTTGCAACGGTCTGCGTGCAGGATGCGCTTCAGGAGCTGCGCGTCGTGCACCGTGTGCGCGAGCATCATCACGCCGCGCGGCGAGAACATCACGTTGTAGTTGAGGACCTGTGAGAGGTCCTCCCACATCTTCAGGGCGTGATCGTAGAGCGCGATGCTTTCGTCGAAGAGGTAGTTGGAGCGGATGATGGTCGTGTTGCGGCCGGTGTTGCCGCCGCCGATCCAGCCCTTCTCGACCACCGCGATATTCGTGAGGCCGTGTTCGGCGGCGAGGTAATAGGCGGTGCCGAGGCCATGCCCGCCGCCGCCGATGATGACGACGTCATAGGCGGGCCTTGGCTCCGCCCGCCGCCATTGCTCGCGCCAGCCGCGATGCCCCGAAAGGCTCCGCCATAAGAGCGACAGTCCCGACCAGGATTGGCGCTTCACCAGGCAGCCTAGGCCCGCAGGTCCTTGTTCTCGGGGTCGTACGGCGAGTCGACCAGGACTGTCGCAGCTTTCCTTTCACCGAGAACTTCGATCTGCAGGCGCGTGCCGACCGCCGCGAAGTGCGGCTTGACGTAGCCGATGGCGAGGCTCTTGCCGAGCACGTGGCCATAGCAGCCGGAGGTCGCGCGGCCGATCATCGTGCCTTTCTCGTCGAACAGCGGCTCGTTGCCGAGCGGGTCGGCATCCGTGACGCCGTGGACTTCAATTGTCACGAAGCGGTTCGGCACGCCGGCGGCGAGCTGCTTTTCCAGCGCCTCCCTGCCGGTGAAGTCGCCTTTCTTCAGCCGCACGAAGCGGTCGAGGCTTGCCTCGAAAGGCGTGTTCTCGCGCGTGAGGTCGCTCCCCCACATGCGGTAGGATTTTTCCATGCGCAGCGATTCCATCGCGCGCATGCCGGCCATGCCGATGCCATGCTCCGCCCCGGCGGTGAAAATGGTGACGAACAGGTGGCGCGCGTACTCGATCGGGAAATGCAGCTCCCATCCGAGGCTGCCCACGAAGTTGACGCGGAGCAGGTACACGTCCGGCGCGAGGCCGACTTCCGCAATCTGCCCCGTGAGCCACGGAAAGAATTCATTGTCGAGCTTCGTGTCCGTGAGCTTCGCAAGTACATCCCGCGAGTGCGGACCGGCGATCACGAAACAACCGCGCGAAGTCGTGACGTTCGCGAGCTGCACCGAGCCGTTCGTCGGCAATTGCTTGTGCAGGAAGTCCGAGTCGTAGCGCTCGGCCGCGCCCGCACTGACGAGATAGAAGAAGTCCTCGCCGAGTTTCGTGATCGTGAATTCCGAGCGGATTCCGCCGCGCTTCGTGAGCGCATGTGAGAGCGCCATGCGCCCGATTTTGACCGGCACTTTGTTCGCGACCAGGCCGTCGAGCCAGGCCTCGGCGCCCGGGCCGCGCACAAGGTGCTTCGTAAACGGCGTAAGATCGATCACCCCGACCCGTTCCCGAAGCCGTCGGCACTCGTTACCGACGTGCTCGAACCAGTTCGTGCGGCGGAAGCTCCATTCGTCCTTTGCCTCGACGCCCTCGGGCGCAAACCAGTTCGCGCGTTCCCATCCGTAACGCTGGCCGAACACGGCGCCCAGGTGCTTCAGCCTGTCGTAGACCGGGCTCGTCTTGAGTGGTCGTGCTTCCGGGCGTTCCTCGTCCGGGTAGTGAACCGTGAAGACGTTGCGGTAGGTCTCCTCGTTCTTCGTCACCACGTAGCGCTTGCTCGCGTATTGCCCGAAGCGGCGCGGGTCGAGCGCGAGCATGTCGATGCCGGGCTCGCCCTCCACGATCCACTCGGCAAGCTGCCAGCCCGCACCGCCCGCCGCCGTGATGCCGAAGCTGTGACCTTCGTTGAGCCACACGTTCGGCAGGCCCCAGGCTGGGCCGATGAGCGCGCTGCCATCCGGCGTGTAGGAAATCGGCCCGTTGACGATGTCCTTGATGCCGCAGTTCGCGAGCGCGGGTACGCGCCGTTGCGCGCCTTCGATATGCGGGATGAGGCGCTCGAGGTCACCGTCGAAAAGGCTCTTGCCGAACCAGGACGGCACGCCGTCAGCGAAGCGCGCGGGCGCGCCGGCTTCATACGGCCCGAGGATCCAGCCCATGCGCTCTTCCCGCAGGTAATACGACTGGTCTGGTTCGCGCATCACGGCGAGCTCGCGCCCGCCGGCCTGGCGGTAGGCTTTCAGCTCGGGCGATTCCTCGTAGACGATGTACTGGTGCTCGACGGGGATCGCCGGCACGTGAAGCCCGAACAGCTTTCCGGTCTGGCGCGCGTAATTGCCGGTCGCGCAGACGACGTGGTCGCAGGTGATCTCGCCCTTCGTCGTCGTGAGCTTCCACTCTCCGGAGGCCGTGCGGGTGACGGCGGTCACCTCGGTCTGCTCATGGATTTCGGCGCCTTTCGCCCGCGCGCCCTTGCGGAACGCCATCGTGAGGTCGGCGGGCGCGATGTGGCCGTCGTGCGGGTGATAGAGCGCGCCGATTATCGCCGCGGTGTCATCCGTGCCGCCGAGTTCGATGAGCGGCCAGAGCTCCTTCACGCGCTTCGGACCGATTACCTCGAAAGGCACGCCGATCGTGTTCGCCGTGCCGCAGTACTTCTGGTACTCGTCCATGCGGTCGCGGCGCGTCGCGAGGCGCATGTTGCCGGTCACGTGGAAACTCACGTCCTGCCCGGTCTCGGCAGGCAGGCGCTTGTACAGGTCGACCGAGTACTTGTGCAGCTGGCCGACCGTATAGCTCATGTTGAAGAGCGGCAGGAGTCCCGCGGCATGCCAGGTCGAGCCCGCGGTCAGTTCCGCGCGCTCGATGAGCACGACATCCGGCCAGCCCTTGTGCGCAAGGTGATAGAGCGTGCTGACGCCGACGGCGCCACCGCCAATCACGACCACCCGTGCGTGGGTCTTCATGTGTGAGTGCCCCCGTCCCCGGGCAGTGTAGCGATTGGAGCGCGTTCGGCACACCTAAAAGCGACATCTCTTGTCGGTTTCAGGCATCCTGTCGACAGCATGGACTCGCCCGTCGCCCTGCCGAAAAGCCGATACGCCTTCCTGACCTTGCCGAATTATTCGCTGATCGCGGTCTCGAACGCGGTCGAGCCTCTTCGCATGGCGAATCGCGTCGTGGGGCAGGACGTTTACGAATGGTCGCTCGTGAGCCTCGACGGCCGCCCGGTCCTCGCGAGCAGCGGCCTCGACCTCGCGCCGACGATCCCCCTCGACAAGGCCGGCAAGGTGGAGATCCTGTTTGTCTGCGGCGGCATCAACGTACGCGAAGCGGTATCGGCGCCCTTGCTGACGGCGCTACGCCGCCTCGCGGAACGGCGGGTCGCCCTCGGTGCACTGTGCACCGGCGGCTACGCGCTCGCGCGTGCGGGCCTCCTCGACAATTACCGCGCCACCATCCATTGGGAAAACCTGCCGGCGCTGCGCGAGGAATTCCCGCGCGTGCAACTCAACGACCAGGTTTTCAGCATCGACCGCGATCGTTTCACCTGTTCGGGCGGCACGGCGCCGCTCGACCTGATGCTGAACCTGATCCAGCTCAAGCACGGCCCGCGCATCTCGCAGCTCGTCTCGGAACAGTTCGTACTGGAAAGGGTTCGCAGCGACCAGGATCGCCAGTACGTTCCGTTGCGCGCCCAGGTCGGCGCATCGCACCACAGCATGATCAAGGTCGCAGAGCTCATGGAGGAGAACATCGAGAAGCCGCTGTCGCTCGACCGGATCGCGAACGCTACTTCCATGTCGAGACGACAGATCGAACGGCTCTTCAGGCGGCACCTCGACTGCGTGCCGAAGAAGTATTACCTCGAGATGCGGCTCCGCCGCGCGCGGGAACTGCTGCTGCAGACCGCCATGCCGATTACCGACATCACGACTTCCTGCGGCTTCAAGTCGCCCCCGCATTTCTCCCGCTGTTACCGCAACCAGTTCGGCCACCCGCCGAGTGCCGAGCGGCGGATCCGCCAAGCCGCGACGGCTGCCACCCCGAAACCGATGCGCTAGCTCTCAGTTCCGTAGCTCCTGTCGTTTATGGGCAGATCCCAGTCGCAAAAAGGCCAATCCTGCCGGGACCCTGTGCTTAACATCCCGCCATGACAGGAGAAAGTGAGTTCGACCTGAGCACGCTCGATGACACGGAGCTCAGCGAACAGGTTCACGACGACATGTACAACGGCCTGAAGGCCGAGGTCGAGGCAGCGACGCGCATCTTCCTCGCGCGCGGCTGGCCGCCGGAGCGCGTGCTGAACGAGGCCCTGGTCGAAGGCATGCGGATCGTCGGAATCGACTTCCGCGACGGCATCCTGTTCGTGCCGGAAGTCCTGCTCGCAGCGAATGCCATGAAGGGCGGGATGGCGATCCTCCGCCCGCTCCTCGCCGAGACCGGCATCGAGCCGATCGGCAAGATCGTGATCGGCACGGTCAAGGGCGACATCCACGACATCGGCAAGAATCTCGTATCGATGATGCTGGAGGGGGCCGGGTTCGAGGTCATCGACATCGGCATCAACAATGCGGTCGAGAAATACCTCGCCGCACTTGAAAAGCACCAGCCTGATTTCCTCGGCATGTCAGCGCTGCTGACGACGACGATGCCCTACATGAAAGTCGTGATCGACACGCTCAAGGAGAAGAACCTCCGCGACAAGTACATCGTGCTGGTCGGCGGAGCGCCCCTGAACGAGGAGTTCGGCAAGGCCGTCGGAGCCGACGCTTACTGCCGCGATGCGGCCATCGCGGTCGAGACCGCAAAAAAACTCCTCGCCGCGCGCCGCGCGTCAGCCCATGCGAACTAAGCTCGTCATCGCCTGTGGCGCCCTCGCGCGCGAGATTGCGGAACTGCGCCGAGCCAACGGCTGGACCGCGCTCGATGTCATCTGCCTGCCGCCGGAACTGCACAACCGGCCGGAGCGAATTGCCGGCGCGGTGCGGGAGAAGATCCGCATCCATCGCAAGGACTACGCCGAGATCTTCGTCGCCTATGGCGACTGCGGCACGCGCGGCGCGCTCGACGAGGTGCTGCGCGAGGAGGGCGTCGAACGGATTGCCGGCGCGCATTGCTATGAGTTCTTCGCGACGCCCGGGGTTTTCGCGGCGCTCGCGGATGCGGAGCCGGGCAGTTTCTACCTGACAGACTTCCTGCTGCGTCATTTCGACCGGCTGGTTTTTCGCGGGCTCGGCATCGACCAGCATCCCGGGCTGTTGCCCGTCTACTTCGGAAACTACCGCCGGGTCGTGTATCTCGCGCAGGCGCCAAAGCCGGAATCGGAAGTTCGGGCACGCGAGATTGCGGCACGCCTCGGACTCGAGTTCGAGATCCGCATCACCGGTTACGGTGGCCTTGGGACGAGTCTCGCCGCATTCGCAGGCCGACCCCGGGTGGTGACGTGGCCAGCCTCACCCTGATCTATTGGCGCGACATCCCCGCGCAGGTCGTCGTCAGGCGCGGACGGGAAACCGCGAAGGTAAAGCTCTCCGACCGGTTCCAGGAAGCCGTCGATCGCGCCGCGATGCGCGCCGGCAAGGGCAGCTCGGATGCCTACCTCGCCGAGTGGCGGCGCTCTGACGCGACACCCTGCAGCGACGATATCGAGGCCGAGGCGGCCGCCGAGGCCGGCCGGATCGAGGCGAAGTACACCAACGAGGAACTCGAGCGCCTGATACGCGCCAGGGGAATCGCCGGGACGACTGTGCCATGACCGATACCGTCGTCAGTTCGGCCACCCGGGAAGTCGTTATCGGCTTCGACCGACCGTTCGTCATCATTGGCGAGCGCATCAACCCGACCGGGCGGAAGCTCCTCGCGGCGGAGATGAGCGCCGGCGACTTCAGCCGCGTCGAGGCCGACGCGCGCGCGCAGGTCGAGGCCGGCGCGCACATGCTCGACGTCAACGCGGGCATCCCGCTCGCCGACGAGCCGGCGATCCTCGCGAAGGCCATCCGGCTCGTGCAGTCGATCACCGACGTGCCGCTGTCGATCGATTCGTCGATCGTCGCGGCGCTCGAGGCCGGGCTCGCGGTCTACCAGGGCAAAGCGCTCGTCAATTCGGTCACCGGCGAAGAAGAGCGCCTCGAAGCGGTCCTCCCATTGATCAAGAAGTACGGTGCCGCGGTCGTCGCGATCTCGAACGACGAGACGGGCATCTCCGAGGATCCCGACGTGCGCTTCGCGGTCGCAAAGCGCATCGTCGAGCGCGCGGCGGATCACGGCATCCCGGCAAGCGACATCGTGGTCGATCCGCTCGTGATGCCGATCGGCGCGATCAACCAGGGCGGCGTCCAGGTAATGCGGCTCCTGCGGCGCCTGCATGAGGAGCTGAAGGTCAACACGACCTGCGGGGCGTCGAATATCAGCTTCGGCCTGCCGAATCGCGACGGCATCAACAGCGCATTCCTCACCATGGCGATCGCCTCCGGCCTCACGTCGGCAATCACGAATCCGATGCACGTCGAGACGGTTCGCGCCTGCCTCGGGGCTGACGTCATGATGGGGCACGACCCGGATTGCGCGCGCTGGATCAGCCGATTCCGCGAGGAGCCAGCGATCGGCTTGAATGGCGAGGCCGCCCGCGGCCGGCGCGAACGGGGTCGGAGACCGCGTGCGTAGCGACCCGCTCGTCGTCTTCATGCCTTCCGGCAGGCGCGGGCGGTTTCCAATCGGCACGCCGCTCCTCTCGGCGGCGCGCGCCCTCGGCGTCGACGTCGATTCCGTCTGTGGAGGGCGCGGCATCTGCGGGCGCTGCCAGGTCGTGATCGCCGAGGGCGAGTTCGCCAAGCACGGCGTGCGCTCGGGCGCCGCAAGCGTTTCCCCCGTCAGCGAAGTCGAGCTGCGCTATGCGAACCGGCGCGAGCTGCCGTCCGGTCACCGACTCTCCTGTTCGACGCTCGTGCTGCGCGACGTGGTAGTGGACGTGCCACCCGGCAGCCAGGTCCATCGCCAGGTCGTGCGCAAGGATGCCGATGCGCGCGAGATCGAGCTGAATCCGGTCGTCCGCCTGCACTATGTCGAGGTGCAGGAACCGGACATGCAGGATCCATCCGGTGACATGCGGCGCCTGATGAATGCGCTCCAAAAGGAATGGCAGCTCACCGAGCTCACCTGCGACCTCTCGGTCCTCCGGGAGCTACAGCCGGCCCTGCGCAAGGGCCAGTGGAAAGTGACCGTGGCCGTCCATGACGGGTCGCAGATCATCGCGGTGTGGCCGGGCTTCCACGACAAGGCGTTCGGCATGGCGGTCGACGTCGGCTCGACGACGGTCGCCGCGCACCTCTGCGACCTCGAGAGCGGCGAACTCGTCGCGGCGACGGGCGTGATGAACCCGCAGATCCGTTTTGGCGAAGACCTGATGAGCCGCGTGTCCTACGCGATGATGAATCCCGGCGGCGCGGTCCTGATGACGGACGCGATCCGCGGCGCCCTGAGCAACATCGCGCGAGAACTCGCGCGCGAGGCCGGCATCGAGCCGACGGACATCCTCGAACTCTCGCTGGTCGGCAATCCGATCATGCATCACCTCGTGCTCGGCATCGATCCGGCGGAGCTCGGCGGCGCGCCGTTTGCGCTCGCGGTCGACCAGGCGCTGACAATTCCCGCGTCACAGCTCGGACTCGCCGTGCATCCGAATGCACGGGTCTACGTCCTCCCCTGCATCGCGGGCCACGTCGGTGCGGACGCGGCGGGCATGATCCTGGCCGAGCGCCCCGACCAGGGCGCCGAGATCACTTTACTCGTTGACGTCGGCACCAACGCGGAGATCGTACTCGGCAACCGCGAGCGCCTGCTCGCCTGCTCGAGCCCCACCGGGCCGGCATTCGAAGGCGCGCAGATCAGCTGCGGTCAGCGCGCCGCGCCGGGCGCGATAGAGCGCGTGCGCATTGATGCTGTGACGCTCGAGCCCCGTTACAAGGTCATCGGCAGCGAGCTGTGGTCGGACGATCCGGCATTCGCAGGCAGCACTACCGGCATCGGCGTTACGGGCGTCTGCGGATCGGGGATCATCGAAGTCATCGCCGAGATGTACCTGGCCGGCATCATCAACCAGGACGGCGTCATTGACGGGAGGTTCAGCGAGCGCAGCAACCGGATCGTCGCCGATGGCCGTACCTTCTCCTACGTCCTGCATCGCGGCGCCGTACCGATGCAGGTCACGCAGACCGACGTGCGCGCCATCCAGCTCGCGAAAGCCGCGCTGCACGCGGGCATCCGCCTGCTGATGGATCACCTCGGCTTGGAACGCGTCGACCGCATCCGGCTCGCCGGCGCATTCGGCAGCCACATCGATCCGATGTATGCGATGGTTCTCGGCATGATCCCCGATTGCGCGCTCGGCCAGGTCGCCTCCGTCGGCAATGCCGCAGGCGCTGGCGCGCGCATCGCGCTGCTCGATTCCACCGCGCGCATGGTGATCGAGGACCTCGTCCGCCGCGTGGAGAAGATAGAGACGGCGATCGAGCCGCGATTCCAGGCGCACTTCGTCGACGCGATGGCGATCCCGCACAAGACCGCCGGCTATCCGGAACTTCGCAAGGTCGTGACGCTGCCGGCGGCCAAGGAATCCGCGGCGCAAGGCGCGACGAGAGGCCGGCGGGGGCGCAGAATAGCCGCTCCCTGATTGCCGGGAATTCCGCATGGGCGCGCTCGACATCGTCATCCTCGTCGCTTACCTCGCGCTGATGGTGGGCCTCGGCTTCTATGCGAAGCACCGCCAGAGGAACGTCGCTGACTATTTCGTCGCGGGCCGCCGCATGGGCCCGATGACGGTCGCATGCCTTTGGGTCGCAGCCTGGATCGGCGGAGCCTCGGTGGTCGGGACCTCGGCGCGTGTTTACGAGTATGGCGTGACTGGTGTCTGGTACATCCTCGCGATTGCGATCGGCTGCCTGTTGTTCGGCCTGCTCGTGGCGAGGCGCGTGAAAGAGCTCGGCGACCGCCACGACCACCTCACCTACCCGGACTTCATGGAGCAGCACTACGACAACCGCACCCGCGCGGTGGCGACCATCACCACGGTGCTCGCGTACACGGCGTATTCGGCCGGCCAGTTCGCGGCCGCGGCTTCGATTCTGCAAGCGCTCCTGGGTTGGGACTATGGCGCCTCGCTGCTGCTGGCCGGCGCGATCGTGATTCTCTACACGGCCGCCGGCGGGTACCTGGCGGTGACTTACACCGACCGGGTGCAGGTCTCGCTGGTGCTGCTCGGAATCGTGGCGGTCGGCGTGCCCGTCGCCATCGCGAGTGCCGGCAGCTGGAGCGATTTGCGTGCCGCCCTGCCGGACTCGTATTACGACCTTGGCGCCCAGGGCTGGGATCAAGTGGCCGCGCTCGTGGTCTCGCTGGTGCTCAGCTTTTTCGTGGCCATGGACAGTTTCTCTCGCAGCTTCGCCGCGCGCGATGCGGCGACCGCAAGCAAGGGTGCGCTGCTCGCGATGATCCTGATTCTGCCGATCGCGCTCGCCGTGACCTGGCTTGGCCTCGCCGCGGCCGTGCTCTATCCGGACCATCCATCGAGCGCCAGCATCCTGGCCACGTTCGTGCTGAATGCCTTTCCGACCGGCCTGAAGGGCCTCATGGTCATCGGCATCCTGTCGGCCATCATGTCGGTCGCCTCGATCTGCGTGCTCACTGCGTCGGCGAACTACACGCGCGATATTCACCAGCGCTATCTCCGGCCCGGCATCGCCCCCGGCTCCATGCTGCGGGTCGGCATGCTGGCGTCGCTGGGCGCGGGCCTGCTTGCCATGCTGATGGCATGGAAGATGCGCGACATCATCGACATCCTCCAGCTCGGATTCACGCTCAACTCCGCCGGCCTCTTCCTGCCGACGATCGCGGCCCTGTACGGGAACCGCGTGTCCGCGAACGCGGCCTTCTGGAGCATTGCTGCCTCGCTTGCCGCCGTCATCGGCTGGCGCATCGCGGCAGACACCGGCGTGGGCGGCCTCTTCGCCGTCGACCCGCTGTGGCCGGGCCTTTCGGTGTCGGCGGTGGTGCTCATCGCCCTGACGGCCGCCGATTCGCGCCGCAGCGCAAAGGCGGCCGCCTGAGCGAGCCGTCGCCGACGATCGTATTTGCCGAGATGCCCGAAGCGGCAGGACGCGACCTGTCGATAGAACGGCGGCACCTGCCCGCCGCCGCGCGCATCGAGCGATTCACGTATCGCGGCGAACCTGCCGCGCTCATCGCCGCATGCCGCGGGGCCGACGCGATCCTGACGGACTACGTGCCGTTCGACGGGGCCGTGCTCCAGCATTTCGAACGCTGCCGCATTATCTCCGTCGCTGCGACCGGCTGGGATTGCGTGGACATCCGCGCCGCGGAGGAGCGCGGCATACGCGTGAGCTGCGTCGGGGAATATTGCACCGATGAAGTCGCGGACCATGCGCTTGCACTGCTGCTCGCGCTCAACCGCCAGCTGCTCGCCTACGACCGCCAGGTGCAGGTCGACCGGAGCTGGCGCTGGAACGAGATCCGCGGTCTGCGGCGATTATCCGGCCAGGCACTGGGACTGATCGGGTTCGGGCGCATCGGGCAGGCAGTCTGCCGGCGCGCGCTAGGCTTTGGACTTCGGGTTCTCGCCAACGACCCGCGGATCGACGCGGCGACTGCAAGCCGCCACGGAGCGCGCTTGTGCGATTTTGAGGAGCTGCTCGCCGAGTCGGACATCATCAGCCTGCACAGCAACCTCGAGGCCGGAAGCCGTGGCCTGCTCGACCGCGCCGCGTTCGCCCGCATGCGACTCAAACCCCTGCTGCTGAACGTGGCGCGCGGCGGCCTTGTGATCGAGGCTGATCTCGTCGACGCCCTCGACCGGGGCCTCGTCGCCGGCGCCGCGCTCGACGTGCTGGCTGAGGAATCTCCGGACCTGCGGCATCATCCGCTGGTGGGCCGGAGCGACGTGCTCCTGACGCCGCACGTGGCCTTTTATTCGGAGACGGCTTTGGAAGACCTGAGGCGCATTTCGGCTGAGAATATCCGGGCTTTCCTTGACGGCCGTCCGGATCATGTCTTCCGGCTCGTGACGCCGCCGGAAGGCGCGGCATGAGCACCGCGCCCGCATTCGACGGTGCGCCGGAGCGCGGCACCATCAATTTCAGCGTCGGCCAGCCCTCGGCTGATCTCTTGCCCCTCGCGCTGCTGCGTGGTGCCTGCGATCGCTATTTCGACGGCGCACAACCCCTCGAGTTGAACTACGGTGCGCGGCAGGGCGATGTGCGGTTCCGCACGGCGCTCGCCGCCTTCCTTCGCGATTCCGGCGGCGAGGCCACGCCTGAATCGCTGCTGCTCACGGCGGGGATTTCCCAGGCGCTCGATTTCGTCTGCGGCCGCTTCACGCAGCCGGGCGACACGGTGTTCGTCGAAGAGCCGACCTATCCGTATTCGCTTCCGATCTTCCGCGATCACGGGCTCCTGGTCGTCGGCGTGCCGCTCGATGGCAACGGCATGGACCTCGAGGCCTGCGAAAGGCTGCTCGCCCGGCATCGTCCGAAGCTCCTGTACACGATTCCATCCTTTCACAACCCGACCGGCCAGACGCTCGGCCTCGAGCGCCGCGAGCGTCTCGTCGAGCTCAGCCGCAAACACGGCTTCGTCATCGCCGCCGACGAGGTCTACCAACTGCTGCACCATGGCACGCCGCCGCCCGCGTCGTTCGGCACGCTCACCGATCGCGGCAATGTGCTTTCCCTCGGCTCTTTCTCGAAGATCCTCGCGCCCGGCCTGCGGCTCGGCTGGATCCAGGCGAATCCGGAGTTGATGCAGAGGATGCTGGCCCAGGGCGCGCTCGTGAGCGGCGGCAACTTCAATCACTTCGCCTCGCATGTCGTGCGCCAGCTGATGGAAAACGGCGAGCTCGCATCCTTCGTTGCGCATTTGCGGACGAGCTACGCGGCGCGGGCCGAGGCGATGGACGCCGCGCTACGCACGCATCTCGGCAGCGGCGCGAGCTGGCAAAAACCGCTCGGCGGCTATTTCCTCTGGCTCCGCTTGCCGGAGGGCCGGGACGCCGTGAAATTCCAGGGCGCAGCGAGCGAGGCAGGAACGGGTTTCCTGCCCGGGACCGCCTGCTCCGCGGCCGGCAGCCTGAACAACTGCCTGCGCCTCAGCTTCGCGCATTATTCAGTTCCTGACATTCACGACGGCATCGCACGCCTCGGGCGGGCCTTCAGCGCTTGAACTCGCCAACCGAACCGGTCGGTACCCTCGATACCGCGATGGCGCACGCAACACGCTTGCTAGATGCGAAGCCGGCTATTGCGGCCGAACAGGCAACGGAGATCCTGAAAGTCGTCCCGAATCATCCCCCCGCACTATTCCTGCTGGCGTCCGCGCTCCAGCGCTCAGGGCGCGGCGACGCCGCAATTGAGGCCTTGCGCAATCTCGTCGCGGTTGCGCCGGGACATTCGGAAGCATGGCGGGTACTCGCCGATCACCTGGCCGCGACCGGCGATTCCGCTGGCGCCGATGCGGCCTATGCCCGGCATATCCGGGCATCGACCCGCCATCCCGTGCTGCAGCGAGCGGCGCTCGCGATGACGCGGAACGACATTCCGGTCGCGGAATCGCTCCTCAAGTCGCACCTGATGAAGACGCCGACCGACGTGCCTGCGATCCGCATGCTGGCCGAGGTCGCCATGCGCATCGGCCGCGACGGCGACGCGAAGAACCTGCTCGAACGTGCCCTCGAGCTCGCGCCGGGATTCAAGCCCGCACGCTATCAGCTCGCGGTGCTCCTGCACCGGGAGAACGAAGCCGCGGACGCGCTTGCCGAGGTAGAGCGCCTGCTCGCCACGGAAGCTCACAATCCCGCTTACCGCAATCTCGCGGCCGTGATCCTGAGCCGTATCGGCGAGTACGAACGCTCGAGCCGGATGTATGCCGATCTCCTCAAGGAGTACCCGACGAACGCCAAGGTCTGGCTCAGCTACGGCCATGTGCTGAAGACGGAAGGCCGTACGGACGAGAGCGTCGTCGCCTACCGCCGGAGTATTGCCCGCGATCCGGCTTTCGGCGAAGCTTACTGGAGCCTCGCCAATCTCAAGACTTTCCGTTTCACTGAGACCGACGTCGCGGAGATGACGGCAAAGCTTGCCGACCCCGCGCTCGACGCCGTGAATCGCCTGCAATTCCACTTCGCCCTGGGCAAGGCGTTCGAGGACGCGGGCGATTACGCGCAATCTTTCGATCACTATTCGAAGGGCAATGAGCTGCACCACGCGCGCATCCGTTACGACGCAAACGTCAATTCCGAGCGGACAGCGCGCCTGAAATCGACATTCACCCGCGCATTCTTCGCGGACCGCGCAGGCGCGGGGAATCCGACGCGCGAGCCGATTTTCATCTTGGGGATGCCGCGCTCCGGCTCGACCCTGATCGAACAGATCCTTTCCAGCCATTCGGCCGTGGAAGGGACGACCGAGCTGCCCGAGATCATCAGCATGGCCAAGGACCTGAGAGGCCAGGCCACGTCGGAAGGAATCGCGGCTTACGGCGACGCGCTCGGCGCGATGAGCGCCGCGGCGTTGCGCGAGCTCGGCGGCCAATACATGGAGCGCACGCGGATCCACCGGAAGACCGGCCGCCCGTACTTCATCGACAAGATGCCCAACAATTTCCTGCACGCCGGGATGATTCAACTGGTGCTGCCGAACGCCAGGATCATCGACGCACGTCGTCACCCGCTCGCCTGCTGTTTCTCGAACTTCAAGCAGCATTACGCGCGGGGACAGCGATTCAGTTACGACCTCACTGACCTCGGTCGTTACTACCGCGACTACGTGGAACTGATGGCGCACTTCGACGACACCCTGCCCGGCCGCATCCACCGCGTCACCTATGAGCAGATGGTCGAGGACACGGAAACGGAGGTGCGCCGGCTGCTCGACTATTGCGGCCTGGAATTCGAGCCGGGGTGCCTGCGCTTCTTCGAGAACGACCGCGGCGTGCGAACTGCGAGCGCCGAACAGGTCCGGCAGCCCATTTACCGGGAGGGTATCGACCACTGGCTTCACTATGAACGGTGGCTCGATCCCCTTAAGGCGGCGCTGGGCGACGTGCTGGAAACCTACCCGGCCGTTCCGCAGTTTGATTCCGCCTGACCACCAATGACGCCGCCCGGTGGACCTGTTGTTGCGATGCAACAGCGCGTTTTGCCACTTTACGGCGAAATGGCATCCGTCGTAGTCTGACTCGCCACTAAACAGAGGGGGCTCGGCCATGCGGATTTCCCATTCGAAGTGCCAATCACGCGTCCTGTCGCGGACTCCCATTGCGGCGGCCGTCCTTCTGGCGCTCGGCAGTCCGGCATTGCTCGCGCAGGAAAGCACGACCTTGGGCGAGGTCGTGGTCACGGCGCAGAAGCGCGAGCAAAACCTGCAGGACGTTCCTATCAGCGTGGCGTTGCTGAACAACGAGGCGCTCGAAGAGCTGCAGGTGCAGAGTTTCGCGGATTACGTGCAGATGCTGCCGAGCGTTTCCATGCAACAGAGCCTGGGCTCGGGCTCCGGTTTCTCGGCGGTCTACATGCGTGGCATTGCGACCGGCACCGACGGTCAGGCAACCACCTCCCAACCCAGCGTCGGCATGTACCTGGATGAGCAGCCAATCACGACGATCCAGGGCAATCTCGATATCCACCTTTACGATATCGCGCGCGTGGAGGCGCTCGCAGGGCCGCAGGGCACTCTGTTCGGTGCCAGTTCGCAGGCCGGCACCATTCGTATCATCACGAACAAGCCCGATCCTTCGGGATTCGCCGCCGGCTACTCCCTGGAAGGCAACATCGTCGACGAGGACGACACGGGTTACGTGGCCGAGGGCTTCGTCAACATTCCACTCGGCGACGCTGCGGCTGTCCGGATTGTGGGTTGGGGCAGGCAAGCTGCAGGGTGGATTGACAACGTCGAACGCACGCGGGTCTTCGGGCGCGACGCCGGCACGACGGTTGATGACCTCACCGTCAGCAATGCGGAATTTGCCGAGGACAATTACAACACCGTCGATGTCGTCGGTGCGCGCGCGGCGCTTCGCATCAACCTGGGCGAAAACTGGGCGGCGACGGCTACCGCCATGGGGCAAAAGTCCGGGAGCGAGGGAGCCTGGGGCGACGATAACAGCCGATGTGCGGTTGTGGAATACGTCGACGACACAGTGTTCAACGAGGTGCTGCCTTGCCCAGCCGGCACGACCAACGACTATCAAGCCGCGGTCGCCGCCGGCGAGAACGAGGTTTCCCATTACAGGGCCGAATACTCGGACGACGAGTGGTACCAGGCCGGTCTGACGATCGAAGGGTCGATTGGCAACTTCGACGTCGTTTACTCGGGCAACTATCTGAATCGTGAATTCGATTCGCAGTTCGACTATTCGGATTACTCGTACTGGTATGACAGCCTGTATACCACCGGGTACTTCGCCGGCCTGCATTTTGACAACGGCGGCAACCTGCTTCCTCCGGTTGCCGCTTACGCGAACAACGACTACTACACCAAGACGAGCCATGAGCTTCGGATCAGCTCGCCCCAGGAAAATCGCGTCCGTGGCATGCTCGGATTTTTCTACCAGAAGCAGTTCCACGACTTTTACCAGTATTTCGGCATCATCAATGGGCTGGCCGACGCGATGGAGATGAACGGGCTAGATCCCAACGCTGAGCGGCAATTCCCCGGCGTCGTATACCTGAACAGCATGGACCGCACGGACAGGGACGAGGCCGTATTCGGCCAGATTGCTTTCGACATCACGGACCGGCTGGAGTTGACGCTCGGTGCGCGCTACTTCGAGCCTGAAACGACGGTCGATGGATTCTTCGGATTCGGCCTCGGCTTTAATCGTCCTCATGTCCCTGGCTACGGCAATGACAATATTCCCGGAACACCGGACGACAATATCGGCGAGCCGGGCGATCCACGTAACGGCGGGGAGGGCGCTTTTTCGCCGGACGGCCAGTCCTGGTCCCGCAATGGCGAGTGGCGCTGTCCGTCGCAGGCGGACGTCGAGGATGCCCCATGCCAGAACGTCGACAAGGTGAAATCTGAAAGCGATCACATCGGCCGCGTGAATCTGAGTTGGAAGGCCACCGATGCGTCTTTGCTCTACGCGACCTGGTCGGAAGGATATCGACCGGGCGGGATCAACCGAAATCCCTTTACCGGCGAGTATGTATCGGACTTCCTGACCAACTGGGAGGCCGGATGGAAGACCCGTTGGATGGATGATCGCCTGCAGCTCAACGGGGCCGTGTTCCTCGAGGACTGGGAAGACATCCAGGTTTCATTCATTGGCCAGAACGGAATTACGACCGTCGCCAATGGTCCGGAAGCCGAAATCATCGGAACGGAAATAGAGATGACGTGGCTGGCTACGGATGCCCTCAGGATCAGCGCAGCAGCAGCCTATTACGATTCCGAGCTGAAGGACGACTTCAATGCCATCGACGCGGATGGAAATATCATCCAGGCCAAGGCTCCCGCGGGGACCCAGTTACCGGTAACCCCCGAATTCAAGGCCAACCTCATTGCCCGTTACGGGTTTGACCTGGGCAGTTTCGACGCCCACGTCCAGGGTTCGTTTAACTACTCAGGCAGTGCTCCGTCAAACCTGGACGTGATAGACAATGCAATCGTGGGCGACATTCCGTCGAGCACGCTGGTAGGTCTCAGCGCGGGCATCGAGAAAGAGACGTATTCGTTGGTACTGTTCGTACAGAATCTCACGAACGAGGACGCCCCGCGGGGCAGGACTGCCGAATGCGACTTTTCGGTCTGCGGTTTCCAGAGTTACGGCATCAGCCAGCAGCCGCGGACGATCGGCTTGAGGTTCTCGCAGGAGTTCTGATCGCGCTTCCCGGACTCGAATCTACACGTTCGAGTCCGGGAACGATTCCTTGCGCCGGTTGATGTAATCGACCAGCGCCTCGTCGACCGCCGGATCGAGCGGCGGCTCGACGTATTCCGCGAGCTGCTTCTTCCACAGCGCGTTCGCGCGCGTCGCCATGTCCTTGCGCCCTTCCGCATCCCACTGCTCGAAGCTGTTGTTGTCGGCGATCGGCGAACGATAGAAAGCCGTCTCGAAGTTCGCGAGCGTGTGCGCACAGCCGAGGAAATGCTTGCCGGGCCCGACCTCGCGGATCGCATCCAGCGCCTGGCCGTTCTCGGAGAGATCCACGCCCTCGAGCAGCGTGTGCATCATCCCCGCCTGATCCGCGTCCATCACGAACTTCTCGTAGCCCATCGCAAGACCGCCCTCGAGCCAGCCCGCGGTGTGCAGCACGAAGTTGACGCCCGCTAGGCAGGTCGGCAGCAGCGTCTGCGCCGATTCGAAGGCAGCCTGCGCATCGGGGATCTTGGATGCGCAGAGGCTCCCGCCGGAGCGGAACGGCACGCCAAGCCTGCGTGCAATAGCGGCCATGATGTAAAGCACCAGTGCGGGCTCGGGCGTGCCGAATGTCGGCGCGCCGGACTGCATCGAAAGCGAAGAGGCGAAGCTGCCGAACACCATCGGCGCGCCCGGGTTCAGCAGCTGGATGAAGGCCATGCCTGCCAACGCTTCCGCAAGTGTCTGCGTGGCCGTGCCGGCGATGGTGACCGGCGACATCGCGCCTGCGAGGATGAAGGGCGTCACGATGCAGGCCTGGTTCGCGCGCGCGTAGACCTTCAATGCACCCAGCATCGTACTGTCGTAGGTCATCGGCGAGTTGACGTTGATGAGGCTCACGATCACGGTCTTCGGCCGGCCGGTCGCGGCATCCATGTGCCCGTCGCCGAACAGGATCTTCGCCATCTCGACCGTGTCGCGCGCCCGCTCCGGGTGCGTCACGGACCCCATGAAAGCCTTGTCGCTGTACTTCATGTGGCTGTAAACCATGTCGAAGTGACGCTTGTTGACCGGCAGGTCCACGGGCTCGCAGATCGTCCCGCCGGAGTGGTGCAGCGATTTCGACTGGTAGGCGAGCTTCACGAAGTTGCGGAAGTCCTCGATGCGCGCGTAGCGCCGCCCCTCGTCGAGGTTGTAGATGAACGGGGAGCCATAGGCGGGGGCGAACACGGTGTTCGGGCCCCCAATCTGTACGTTTCGTTCGGGATTGCGCGCGTGCTGCATGAACTCCCGCGGGGCAGTCGCCTGGATCAGCTGCCGGCACATGCCGCGGGGCATGCGGACGCGGTCGCCCTGCACGTCTGCGCCCGCGCTCTTCCATATCGAAAGGGCCTCGGCATCCTCGCGGAACTCGATGCCGATCTCCTCGAGAATCGTATCGGCATTCTGTTCAATCAGCGCGAGCCCCTCCTCGCCGAGCACCTCGTAGCAAGGGATCTTGCGGGTGATGAAGGGAATCGAATGACCGGCCTGCGCGGCGCGCACGGCGCGCTTGGCATCGCGTGCGCTTGGCCGCCGTCCGCGCGTCGGCTGTGCCGGCTGCGTCTGCTGCTCGTCCATCCCCGCTCTCCTGCCGCCGTCAGGAACAGAGTATGCTGCGAAACGGCTGAATATGGCGCTCCGGAATCCAAAATCGGCCACCAGGGCCATGAATGTGCGCGCACCGAATCGGGTTACGCACACCTATAAACAGCGCCTGATCGCTTCACCTTCCAAGGTATTCCCGCTCCTGTGCCCCGTGCGCGAGGCGGACTGGATCGACGGATGGAGCCCCGTCATGGTCCTCACGCAGTCCGGTTGCGCTGAGCAGGATTGCGTGTTCATCACCGACGCCAAGGTGCATGACGCGATCTGGTTCATCACCCGCCACGACCCGGCGCGCGGCTTCGTCGAGATGATCAAGATCACGCCCGGCGTCACTGCCTGCAAGGTGACCATCCGCGTCCGGCCGGCAAAGCCGGGAAGCGAAGCGGAGATCACCTACAGCCATACGAGCCTGGGGCCCGAGGGTGACGTGTACATCGCCTCGTTCACCACCGAGTACTACGTGCAGTTCATGCGCGAGTGGGAATCCCGGATGAACCACTACCTGAAGCACGGCGCCGCGCTTCGCAACTCGACCTGAGGATCAACGATGAGTGGGTACCAGGGAAGCTGTTTCTGCGGCGCCGTGGAAATCACGGCCAGCGGTGAGCCCGCCGCGATGGGTTACTGCCACTGCGAGTCCTGCCGCCACTGGTCGGCGGGCCCGATCAATGCCTTCACATTGTGGAAACCTGAATCCGTCAGGATCACGAAGGGTGCCGGCAACCTCGGCAGCTTCGCCAAGACACCCAGGAGCATCCGCAAATGGTGCAAGACTTGTGGCGGTCACATTCTCACCGAGCATCCGGAAATGGGACTGACCGACGTCTACGCCGCCATCCTGCCGAAGCTCGCTTTCAAGCCGGGCCTGCACGTCTTCTACGAGGAGACGGTGCTGCACATCCACGACGGGCTGCCGAAGCAGAAGGACGTGCCCGCGGAGCTGGGAGGATCCGGCACGACGCTGGCGGAATAGCACGAGTCACTCCGTGCTGATCAACTGCGTCGCCTACCAGGACGGCAAGCGCCTCGCGGAGATCCAGCCGCAGGAAATCCATCGCTACCTGGCGATGCCCGGCTGCTTCGTCTGGGTTGCCCTGCTCGAGCGCGACCCGCAGGTCCTCGAGCAGATGCAGGAGGAATTCGATCTCCACCCGCTCGCCGTGGAGGATGCCCGCCAGGGGCACCAGCGGCCGAAGATCCACGAATACGACGATTCGCTGTTTGCGGTCATGCACCTCCTCGAACGCAAGGACGACGTCCTGCACGTCGGCGAGATCGACGTCTTTGCGGGACGCAATTACATCCTGACCATACGCACCGGTGCCGAGCAGGGGTTCGCCGACGTGCGCGCGCGTTGCGAGCGTGAGCCCGAGATGCTGCGCAATGGCTCCGGCTACGTGCTGTACGCGCTGATGGACGAGGTTGTGGACCGGTACTTCCCGGTGCTCGACTCGGTCGACACCGCGCTCGATGTCGTCGAGGAACGCATTTTCGCCGCCGACAGCTCGCCGCGCGAAAACGTCCAGGCCCTGTATACGCAGAAACAGGAGCTCGTGACGATCCGCCACGCGGTTGCGCCTCTGCAGGACGGTCTGAAGAATCTCTATGGCGCGCGCGTACCCGCCGTCTGCGTCGGCATGAGCGAGTATTTCCGCGACGTTGCCGAGCACCTGCAACACCTCACTCAGACCATCGATTCGATCCGCGATACGATCGCAACCGCCATTTCCGTCAACCTGTCGATGATCGGCCTTCAGGAGAACGCGACGATGAAGCGCCTCGCGGCCTACGGAGCGTTGGTCGCGGTTCCAACGATGATCGCCGGTATCTATGGCATGAACTTCGGCAACATGCCGGAGCTCGACTGGCAGTACGGGTATTTTCTGGTGACCGCGGTGATGGTTGCCATCGACGTCTACCTGTTTTACCGCTTGCGCAAGGCGAAGTGGCTCTAGTGCGGCGGCTCGCACTCCTCCTCCTCTGCGTCCCGCTCGCCGAGGCCGCCGACCGGTCGGCGGATTTCATCGTGCTCCGCGACGATTACGTCCGCCAGAGCCGCGCGTTCACGGACGACACGCGCCGCGAGGCGCTCGAATACGTCGCTTCGCTCGAGGCTCGCGCGGGCGAGATGACGAACGCCGAATTCCTGATCGGCATCGCGCGGACGACTGCTCTAGCCGACAACGGGCACGACGCCTGGCATCCGCAAGATGACGCCTGGCTGCCCGATCGTCGCGCCCCGGTGCGCTTCTTCTGGTTCCCGGATGCGCTCGTCATCGCGCGCGCAGCGCCCGGCCAGCAGGACCTCGTCGGCGCGCGCGTGAATGCGATCGACGGTCATGCGCCGGAGACGCTGTTCGGGCGGCTGCGCCCGCTCGCCGGCGGGCCGGACAACTACCGCCGCTGGAATCTCAACCTGTTCCTCGAACGCGCAGAGCTCCTGCATGCGCTTGGGCTGGCTGAGGCACCGGACCGATTGACGCTTTCGCTCGTCCTGCCCGATGGCACTGAATTGACGCGCGAGATCGCCATGATCCCGCCTGCGGAAGCGCCGCCCGGGGCCGGGCCGGCCGGACTTCTCGCCAGCGCGCCTGCAGACCCCATCTATCTCCAGGATCCTGATCGCCTGTTCCGGGTGGTGGAGCTTCCGGATATCGCGGCGCTCTACGTCCAGTTCCGCGCGCATTACGGCACGGAAGACCAACCGATCGAAGCCTTCATGACGGCCGCCTCCGCGAAAATTGCCGAGGTCAAGCCGGAGCACATGATCCTGGACCTTCGCTTCGATGGCGGCGGGGACATCAGCAAGACGATCGCATTCTTCAACGGCCTCGCGGCGGCCGTGCCTGGGCGCATTTACGTCATCGTGTCGCAACTCACCTTTTCGGCCGGAATCGTCGCGGCTGCACTCGTTGAGCATTCCGCGCCCGAGCGAGTCCAGATCGTCGGCGAGCCGGTTGGAGATCGTCTCCGCTTCTGGTCGGAAGGGCGTCCCGTCTGCCTGCCGGAATCGAAATACTGCGTGAGGGTGACCGACGGTCTCTGGGACCTGGTGAAGGGCTGTGCGCAGGAACCGGGTTGCTACGGCGACACCTGGGGCGGGAGAGTAATGGATCTTGATCCGGATCTCGCAGCACCGCTCCTCGCCGAGTCCTGGCTCGCCGGGACCGACCCCGCGATGACCGCGATTGAATCTCACTTGTGGGGCTGCAAGTCCTGCGGCCCGGAGCCCGGTGATGGCGGCTGAACAAACTTACTTCCTGGGGACTCACGACGAGGAACTCGAGCGCCTCGGACTGCAACACCGCGTCTGGCGGCCTACGGTGCTCGAATGCTGGCGACGCGCCGGCATCGGCCCCGGCTCGAAGGTGCTCGACGTCGGCGCGGGTCCCGGCTTTGCAGCCGCGGACCTTGCCGAGATCGTGGGTCCCGAAGGCGTCGTCGTCGCCGTCGAGCGCTCGGCGCGTTTCGTGGAAGCCGGCCGCGCCATGCTCGCGAGCCACGGGCTCGGCAATGTCCGGTATCACGAGCTTGACCTGATGGCGGATCCGCTCCCCGCCGGCGGCGTTGACGCAAGCTGGTGCCGCTGGGTCGCCTGCTTCGTTGTCTCCCCCGCAGTCCTCCTCGACAAGATCGCGACGACGATCCGCCCGGGTGGGGTCGCGATCTTCCACGAATACATTCAGTACGACAGCCTCCGGATCACGACGGCCGGGCCACGCATGCGGGAATTCGTGCGCCAGGTCGAGCAGGGCTGGCGCGAAGCCGGCGGCGAGCCGAATATCGCGCCCGCCGTCGTCCGGCTGCTCCAGGAGCGCGGCTTCTCGGTCCGCGATGCGATTCCGCGGGTTTTCTGCGTGCGCCCGGGCGATGCCATGTGGCAATGGCCCGCCACATTCATCGACATTCACCTGCGGCATCAGCTCGAGCTGGGCCGGATCGAGCAATCCTGGTCGGATGCCGTGCGCGCGGAATTCGCCGCCGCGGAACAGCAGTCCGCGACGCTTCTCATCACGCCGATGGTGCTCGAGATCGTCGCCGAGAAACGGATCTAGTGCCCTGGCGCCGCCATTCGGGCCGGATCGTGCCGGTAGCGGAACACGAAGGGGAAAATCACGCCGAGCACGAGCGCATAGCCCGCGAAGCTTAGCCAGATGGCATGCCAGTCGCGGACGCCATCGACCGTGTAGTGGTCGACGACCGCGCCCGCCACCATCGTGCCGAGGAAGGCACCGAGCCCGTTCGTCATGATCATGAAGAGGCCCTGTGCGCTCGCGCGGATGCTGTCGTTCGCCTCCAGGTTCACGTACATGGAGCCGGAGATGTTGAAGAAGTCGAAGGCCATGCCGTAGACGATCATCGACAGCACGAGCATCCACAGCCCGGGACCGGGATCGCCGAAGGCGAAGAGGCCGAAGCGGAACATCCACGCGAAGATCGCGATCATCATCACGACCTTGATGCCGAAGCGCTTCAGGAAGAACGGGATTGTCAGGATGAAGAGCGTCTCGGAGATCTGCGAGATCGAGCTCAGCAGGATCGGGTGCTGCACGCCGAAGGAATCCGGGTAGCCCTTGGTGAAGTCGACCAGGAAATCGCCGCCGAAGGCGTTCGTGATCTGAAGAGCCGCGCCGAGCATCATTGCGAAGACGAAGAAGACGACCATCTGCAGGCGCTTGAACAGCACGAAGGCGTCGAGGCCGAGCGCCGCTGCGAGGCTTTTCTTCGCCAGGTCGCGGGCGGGCTGGCAAGCCGGCATCGTAAATCCGTACAGGCCGAGGAACACGGCGGCTGCAGCGCTGATGTAGAGCTGCCCCTTCGTGAGCGTCGAGCCAGAAAGGTCGGTGATCCACATGGCGAGGATGAATCCGACCGTGCCCCAGACCCGGATCGGCGGGAACTTCTCGATGAAATTGAATCCCTGCTGCTCGAGCACCTTGTACGAGATGGTGTTGTTCAGCGCGATCGTCGGCATGTAGACCATCGCGTTGAGCAGCATGATGAAGTACAGCGTCTCGTAATCGCGCACCGTCGTAGCCCAGAGAAGGAGACCGGCTCCCGTCAAATGCAGGATCCCGTACAGCCGCTCGGCATTGAGCCAGCGGTCCGCGACGATGCCCATGAGTCCCGGCATGAAGAGCGAAGCGACGCCCATCGTCCCGTAGATGCTGCCGATCTGGAGCCCCGAGAACCCGAGCGACTTGCTCATGTAGGCGCCGAAGGAAATGAGCCACGCGCCCCAGACGAAGAACTGCATGAAGTTCATCACCGTGAGGCGGAACTGGATACTCATGGAGCGCAGTCTTACTTCTGGTCTTTCTTAAAGATGACGGCGCCGATCCAGCTCACGACGCTGACAATGATGGCGGCCCAGAATGCCGGCCAGAAACCGCTGATGCCCATGCCGGGCAGGAATGCGGCCACGAGGCCGAGCATCGCGGCGTTGATCACGAGCAGGAACAGACCCAGCGTCACGAGCGTGAATGGGAGCGTCAGGATCACGACGATCGGCTTGACGATCGCATTCACCACGCCGAGCAGCAGCGCCGCGAGAATCAGTGTCGTCGCGCTCGACACGTTGATTCCCTGGACCCACTCGGTCGCGAGCCAGAGGCCGAGTGCGGCGACCAGCACCCTGAGGATGAAATAAGCCATGCGCCAATTATGACTCTAATCGCTTTTCAGCGTACGCGGCGGCCCTTCCGGATCACGACGTCTACCGATTGCAGCAGGCCGGGATTCCGAAGCACGTCACCCCTCACGGCGATGATGTCCGCTATTTTTCCGGGCGAGATCGCGCCCGATTCGTGCCCGACGCCCATGGCGGTCGCGGCGTCATGAGTCGCCGCGCGGATCGCGCGGACGACGGGCAAGCCGCATTGACGGACCCAGAAATCGATCTCCTGCCAGGTTGCGCGTGACTGCAGGTGGCCTGGCCCTCCAGCGCCGGAGCCGAGCAGTAGGAGTACTCCGCTTTCGTCCAATTGCCGCAGCTTGTCGCAGAGTGCCGGCACTTTCGCCGCCGGCATTTCCGTCGCCGCCACCCGCTCGAGGCTCGCGAGCGAACCCTTGATGTCCGCGGCAACGAGCTCCGGCAACTGCTCCGTCGCGCGCGGATCGTCGAGCGGCTCGTCGTTGAGCTTGAGTGATTCGAGGTTGAGAAGCGTCGAGATCGCCGGCGTCCAGGCGAGAGGCCGCGCTCCCGCCTGCGTGAGCCGGCCCGTGACCGCCTGCGTCACCTCGGGCGGGAACGGGCCTGTTCCCATGCTCGTGCCGAGGAAGCCGTCGAATTGCGCGGCAGAGCCGCGCACGACGTCGGCCGGACGATCGGCGAATGCGTGCACTGCAAGCCCGCGGATGCGTGCCTCGGAAACAACCGCCTCGAGCTCCTCGGCCGTCCACATTTCGACGTCGGCGAGGAGCAGGTAGTCGACGCCGGCATTCGCAAGCCTCTGCACTTTCGCCCGAACGTCGGGTGCGCCCTCGACTTCCCACTGCCACGTTTCCGTACCTGCCGGCGCGAGCTTCCTGAGCGAGGGACCGGAAACGTAAAGGGTCGGACCGTCGATGAGCCGCTCGCGCACGCGGCCTCTCACGCGGATCGCGGCCTCGAGCGGCGACGCGGTGTCGCGCGCGCTCGTGACGCCGGCCTGCAGCAGCTGGCGCGCAGCGATCGGCATGACGACGCGCTCGGCAAGCGGGCCGTAGGTCTCGTTCCAGCGCGAAGAGTCGCCGTGCCCGAGGCGCATCAGCTCGACTTGCATGTCCCAGAGCCCGGGCAGCACGGTCATGCCCTCGGTCGAGACGATTTCGGCGCCTTCCGGTATGACTACTTGCCCGACACCTCCGACCGCCAGAATGCGCTCGCCGTCGATGACGACGATTCCATCCGGGATCGGGGCATTGCCGTAGCCATCGATGACGGTGCCGCCCGCGAGGACGAGTGCCGCCCCGGCCACGATCGTCGCAAGCATTACCGCGCGGCCTCGCCGATCGTGCCGTCGCGCAGACGCAACTGCAGTTGCGCAAAGGCGAGGGCCCAGCCGGTCCGCAGGCGGACGAGCGTCTTCGCCCACTCCTCGTCCGAAGGAATTCCGGAACCCATCACGCGCAGCATCCTCTTTCCCTTGCGTTCATCGATGATGAAATCCTCGACCAGCGCGCTGTTGGGCAACGGCGGCCAGTCGGCGTTCGACTCATAGAGTAACTGCAGGCGCGCGCCCGCATCGAAGCGCTCGATCCTCGCCTCACGCTGGCCGAAGAGCCGGGACTCCGTCGCATAGCGCCCGCCCACGAGAGGCTCGACGATCGCCTCGCTCGCATACCAGGCGCGCAGGATGTCCGGATCCGTGAGCGCGCGCCATAACGTCGCCGCACTCGCGGCTGTTTCGAATCCCTGCATGTATCCGCGCGTCTGCCGCTTCATTCAGCGGTTTCGCTCGCCTGGCGCAGCTCGCGGTCGCGCTTCGTCCTGACGGCGGCCGCGGAAACCACGTCCTCCGCCTGCCCGCCGTCACGCGGGTAACTCGCGGACCCGACGCTCACCGTCATGCGCTGGAGCCGCTCTCCCACCGGAAAGAGGCTCCGATACACGTGGTTGCGCACACGCTGGGCGACCGTTTCGGCAACCTCGGGCGTCGCTTCCGGCAGGAAGATCACGAACTCGTCGCCGCCATAGCGTGCGGCCATGTCGGAACTCCTGATCGCGCGCTGGATTGCGCTCGCGACCGCGGTAATCGCCCGGTTCCCCGCCTGGTGCCCGTGCTCATCGTTGAGCGACTTCAGGTCGTCCATGTCGACGAGCAGGATTGCATAGCCGCCACGGCCGCCGCGCGAGCGCAGGCCGTGCTCGCGGCCGAGCATCGTCTTGAACGTGCGCAGGTTGAGCATGCCAGTCAGGCTGTCGCGCTCGGCCATCTCTTCGATGCGCTGGCGCGCCGTCAGGATCGTGTCCGCGAGCGCCTGCGTCACGTACGCGACGAGCGCAAACGGTCCGAGCTCGCCGAAAAGCCTCGTCAGGAGCTCGCCCGAGGGCGGCAGTGGTCCCTCGCCCGCAACCACCGAAAGCCATGCGAGCAGGACGCCCGAGAAGACCACGATGGCGCCGCGCCGGCCAAGCGTCATCGCCACGACAACGATTGGCAGCAGATAGAGGTTCACCATCGGGCTCGCCGACCCGCCGGTCCGCATCGCGACGACCGTGATGAAGGCGACCATGGCCGCCGCGCCGAGCGCGACGCGCGAGCCAGTCTCCTGCACCGGGAATCCGCGCCAGCGGAAGGCCACGACAAATAGCGTATAGGCAGCGACCGCCGCGTACAGGAGCCGCGACGACTCTTCCGGCGTACGCAGCATGAGCGTGTAGAGGGCAACGACGAGAAGCACCAGCCAGTCCACGCGCGCGAGGCTCTGCACGATGCTTGCGTGCTCATCCTCGCGCACGATCTCCGGGCGCGCCTTGTCGACCGCCTCGGTCACGCTGCACCCGTCCATTCGCGCTCGAGGCGCGATTCGATCGACCGGCGCTCGGCGGGCCCGACGAGCTCTTCCACGAGGGTGAGCGCAAAATCGAGCGCCGTACCCGGTCCGCGGGAGGTGATGACGCCGCGATCGACGACCACGGCATCACCGACAACCGTCGTCTTCGTGGCGTCGCCGAGAAATCCCGGAAAACTCGTTGCACGGCGCCCGTCGAGGACGCCCGCGGCCGCGAGCACCATCGGTGCCGCACAGATCGCGGCGACGGGCCTGCCACTCCCATGCAGCCGCCGGATGATTTCCGAGATGCGCGCGTCTTTTTTCAGGTGCTCTGCGCCTGGCATGCCGCCGGGCAGCGCGATCATGTCGAAATCCTGCTCGGCAAGCGCAGCGAGCGGCGTGTCGGCGGCGATGCGGATGCCGTGCGAGCCCGTCACCGGGCTGCTGCCGAGCGATGCGACCACGACCTCGAGCCCCGCGCGGCGCAGCACGTCGATGATGGTCACGGCCTCGAGCTCCTCGAAGCCCTCGGCCAGCGGAACGAGCACGCGCTTCACTGCTCAGCCGCCGTCCGGCGGGGCCTCGGCTGTCGCAAGCGCCGTGTTGCCCGTCTTCAGCCAGGCAACGGCTGCGCGGATTTCCTCATGGCCATCGCCGGCGGGCTCCGGCAGCGGCAGGTCAGGCTCGAGTCCGCGCTCGTGGATCGACACGCCGGACGGCGTGAAGTAGAGAGAGGTCGTAAGCTTGAGTGCCTGTCCGTCCTCGAGCGGCATGACGGTCTGGACCGAGCCCTTGCCGAAAGTCTTCTGGCCGAGAAGCTTCGCGCGGCCATTGTCCCTGAGCGCTCCGGCGACGATCTCCGCGGCCGAAGCCGAGCCTTCGTTCACGAGCACCGCGATCGGCGTGCCTTTCGAGAGGTCGCCGCTCATCGCTTCCATGCGGAAGCGTGCCTCATCGGAGCGGCCCTCGGCCGAAACGATTGTGCCTTCCTCGAGGAAAGCGTCCGACACCTCGACCGCCGCATCAAGAACGCCGCCCGGATTGTTGCGCAGGTCCAGGACGAGTCCGCGGAGCCGTCCGCCGGCCTGCTGCGCGAGCGCGCGGATCGCGGCCTCGGTGTCGGCTCCGGTCGTCTCGCTGAACTGCGAAATGCGCAGGTACCCGAAACCCGGTTCCAGCATCTCGAACCGGACCGAGTGCACGGACACGATCGCGCGCTCGATCGTGAACTCGAGCGGCCGCGGCACTTCTTCCCGGCCGATGCCGAGCTTCACGGTCGTGCCGGGCTCGCCGCGAATGCTTTCGATCGCCTCGGGGAGCCGCTCGTTCCTGAGCTGCCGCCCGTCGATCGAGAGGATCGCATCGCCGGGACGGATGCCGGCGCGCGCCGCGGGCGAGCCATCGAGCGGAGCGATGACCGTCAGCACGTTCGCTTCGTCGATCGTCACCTCGACGCCGATGCCGGAATAGTTGCCTTCGGTCGCGATGCGCAGGTCCTCGAATTCCTCCGCATCCATGAATGCGGAATGCGGATCGAGCTCGCCAACCATGCCGCGGATCGCGTTCGACATCAGCTCGTGATTGTCGGTCTTGTCGACATAATCCTCGTGGATCAGGCCGATCACCTCGGCCATGAGGCGCGCGTCCCCGGCCGGAATCCCGGCCGGCTCGCGGCCCTGCCGCGTGAGCCAGAGGGTCGCGGCCGCGAGCGCGAAGCCCGCAAGGCAACCGATAAGGGCCGCCAGCAGTGTGCGGTTGGATTGACCCATGCGGTAATAGTACCCGCCTCTTCAGTCGGCCGCGGTTTCCTGCTGGGCCATCGCCTCGTAAAGGGCGAGGTCCCCGAGCACCTGGTCGATCGGCACCGGGCGGCCGATCGCGAAGCCCTGGCCGTAGTCGACGCCGAGGCTCGCCATGCGCGTACGCAACTCGTCCGTCTCGACGTACTCCGCGACGGTTTCCATGCCCATCGTGTGGGCGAGCTGCGCGATCGCGCGAACCATGGATTCCGTGCGCTGGTTGGTGCCGGCGTCCCGCACGAAGGCGCCGTCGATCTTGAGAACCGAGACCGGCAGCGACTTCAGGTAGACGAGCGACGACAGGCCCGTGCCGAAATCGTCGAGCGCAAAGGTGCAGCCAAGGAGGCGGAGGCGCTGCATCAGGTGATCGGCTCGCGTCAGGTTCGAGACCGCCGACGTTTCCGTCAACTCGAAGCAAAGCGTCTCAGGCGGCACCCCCGAGTCGCGGATCGAGCCCTCGAGGAACTCAAGGAACCCCTCCGATGCGATCGAGGCGCCGGAGATGTTGATCGAGAACCGCATCTTCCGGCCGCGCAGCGACGACGCATGCTGCGCGAGCGTCGCTAGGGCGTTCTTGACCACCCAGCGGTCGATCGCCGGCAGGAGCTGGTAGCGCTCGGCGGCGGAAAGGAACTTCTCGGGCGGCAGGAGCTCGCTGTTCTCGCTGACCATCCGGAGCAGGAATTCGAAGTGCGGTTCCGTGTGTTCGGCGCCCAGCGGAAGGATTGGCTGCGCGAACAGCGCGAAGCGGTCCGCGGCGAGCGCCTCATGCAGCGCCTGCACGACGACGATGTCCGCACTGCGGCGCATGATGCTCTGGTCCGCGTCCTGGAAGATCTCGACCCGGTCGCGGCCGCGGTCTTTCGCCGCCTTGCAGGCGATCTCGGCATTCGCGAGTCCGTGCGCGAGCCGGTGCCGGGAGTCCTCGGGAAGTTCGGCGGCGCCGACGCTGACTGATACCTGCACCGTGCCGTCCCCGCGTGCGTAGGTGAGCTCGGCGCACTGGCGCCGCAGCATCTCGCCAATCTGCTGCGCGAATTCGAGTGTGCAATCCGGCAGGAAAATCGCAAAGCGGTCGCCGGCAATGCGCGCGGCCAATGCGCCGGGGCGCGCTTTCTTGCGCAGCACCTCCGCCACCTTGCCGATCAGCTCGTCGCCGACATGCATGCCGAAGTTGTCGTTGACGACGTGCACCCGGTCGATGTCCATGTAGAGCACGCATTCCGGCGCCGGCTGGCGGCGCGAGGCGAGCTGCGCCCGGACCTGGGTCTCGAAGGCGGAGCGCGTGAGAAGCGACGTCATGGCGTCGAAGTTGTTCTGGAGGGTCGTTGTGGTCTTCCGCGAGAGAAGCTCGACGAGACGCTCCGTACGCGGCTCGAAGTTCGGGTCTTCCATCTCGCGGAACATCACGAGGAAACCGATGACGCGCCCGGAGGCGTGGCGTACCGGCGTGCAGAGGATCTTGTAGGGCGGCAACTCGATCGGGCGCACCTTGATCTTGTTGATCACGAGGTTGCGGCGCTGCAACTGCGCCCAGTTGAGCAGGTGCCGGTGGATCTTGGTGAGAATCTCGACCCGCGGCCGCTCGCCGCGCGGCGCCTTGCAGATCGCGACGTTGCGCTCCGGCACGACCAGCGCGCCGAGGAGGCAGCCGAGGTGATCCACGCAGGTCTGGACGAGCACGCCAAGCTCGTCGCCCTGCATCGGGCTGTCCGGATCATCCGGCGCCATCTTGAGGAGCAGCTCGAGGTCGTCGTCGCGCGATCGCAGGTCGCGCGTCAGGGAGTCAACGCTCACCCGCGCCTCGAGCTCGCGCTGCAGGCACTCGAGCGCCGGCTGCACCATCGACTGCACGAATGAATAGGGCCGGTCCTCACCGTCGCGGGTCAGGAGGGTCGCGACCGCGATGACGTTTCCTTCGTAGTCGCGGAGCCTGAATACGTAGGCGGGCGCGCCCTGGTGGTCGTGGATGAACCCATCGATACGGCCCGTGGTCGCGGGCGGCACGCTTTCGAGCGCCGCCGCCACGAGCGGCGCGGGGTCAGGGCCGTCGTAGCCTTCCGCGACCCAGATCGGTGCGCCATTCGCATCGTAGAAGCCGATCCCAAGAGCGCGCGGCATCAGCATCCGCAGGAGTTGCCCGTACGGATCGAGGTTCGGCTTCGCACCGGCAAGGTGCGAAGGGAGGTCGACGGGCGCGGTCGAAGCCATGGCGCAGCCTCGCCGAAGGAGCGCGGATCGTCTTTGACGTAATCCGCAGTTTGCAGGGGTACAGGCCCGACGCTAGGGCGACGACCGCCGGAACCAGGGGACAGGGTCTATCGCCTTGGCCCCGCGTCGAATTTCGAGATACAGGCCCGGTTGGCTTCGCCCGCCGGTATCGCCCACGGTCGCGATCGCCTCCCCGCCCTCGACGCGATCGCCCACCGCCTTGTAGAGCTGTTCGTTGTGGGCATAGAGGCTCATGTAACCGCCATGGTCCACGATGATGAGGAGCCCCATGCCCGGCAGCCAGTCCGCGTAAGCGACGCGGCCATCGTAGAGCGCGCGCACGGCGATCCCGCGGGCCGCCTCGATCATGACGCCGTTCCATTTCAAGCCGCCGCCCCTCGCCTGGCCGAAGCGCGCCGTGATCTTGCCGGCCACGGGCCAGGCGAGCTTGCCGCGGACCTTTTCGAATGCCTGGCCCCCGGTAAGCGGCAGGTCGCTCATCGCCTTGCGCAGATCCGCAATCAGTTTCTCCAGCGAAGCGGCCTCGCGCTTCAGCTTCGCGATCGAGTCGTTGCGCGTGCGGATCTGGGCGTTCATTGCGCGAAGCGCGCGGCCGCGCTCCTCGCGCGCGGCATCGACCGACGAAAGTTCCTTGCGGCTCTCGGCCTCCAGCGTCGCAAGGCGTTCGCGCTCCGCCGATTCCGCCGCCTTGGCTTCATCGAGCTTCTCGACCATCCCCTGGATCTCTGCGATCTTCGCCGCACGCGCACGGCCGAAGTAGGAGTAGTAGACGAGCATCCGGCCGAGGGCTGCGGGATCTTCCTGGGACAGCAGCAGCTTGAATTGTTCCTGCCGGCCGCCCACGTAGGCCGTGCGCAGTTCGGCAGCCAGCACGTCCCGCTGATCCGTGAGCGCGCGCTCACTGCGCTCCCGGTCCGCCGCGATCGACTTCAGTTGCGCGTCGCTTTCGGCGAGTCGCTTGCGTACGTCGCCGAGTCGCTCGCGGGCTATTTGCGCGCCCTGCTCCGCGTCGCGCAACTGCCCCGAAAGGGCGTCGCGACGGTCCGTGTCGCGGCGCATCGAACGCTGCAGTTCCTCGATGCGCTCGCGCACCTCGCGCAGCTCTTTCTCCGCGTCCGTCTCGCTGGTCACCGCCTGAGCTGTGAGGGCGAGCAGCACGCCCGCCACAAGGACAACTAGCTGATTTATGAGGAAATCCCCCGCTCATATATAATGCGCGGCCCCATGGACCGACTGCTCGATTATTCCATCAATCATCCGCTCCTTGCCGGCGGACTCCTGCTGATGACCTTCGTGGTGCTCGGCTACGAAATCCGCCAGCGTGGCGCTGCGGCCTCTGCGGTCGCACCCAACGAGGCGATCCGGCTGATGAATTCCGGCGCCGTGCTCGTGGACCTGCGCTCGGCGAACCAGTTCAAGGACGGCCACATCGCGGGCGCGCGCAGCCTGCCGGGCGACCAGCTCAACGCCGATCCAAAGGCGATCGAGAAGCTCGCCGCCAAGGCGGTCGTGCTCTATTGCGACGACGGTGCCACCACCGGCGCCGCAGTACGGACCCTCGCGCGCGCAGGCGCAAAGAATGTGTTCAGCCTGCGCGGCGGCCTTTCCGCCTGGAAGCAGGAGAATCTCCCGGTCGTCAGGGGTTAGAGTATGTTGGCTCGACCGGAACGGAGAACTCTTGAAGCTTATGCAAGTGAGGAATGACGATGGCTGATCAAAACACGACGCCGGCGGGCGCAGGCGAAGGTTCGACCAACGGCCAGGGGCCGGCGGTCGCGCTGCAGACGGTCTATATCAAGGACCTCTCGTTCGAGGCGCCGAAAGGGCCGTTTCTGCCAGCGCAGGTACAGGACCCGAAGATTTCGCTGAACCTCAGCACGGTGTCGAACAGCGTCGGCCAGGACGCGCACGAAGTCGTCCTGACGGTGACGCTCGAGGCGAAGAACGGAGACGTCGCCGTCTACCTCGCCGAGGTCAAGCAGGCAGGCGTTTTCCTCGTGCGCGGTTTCGGCGTCGACGAGACGCGGCGCATCCTTGGCTCGTTCGCGCCGAACATCCTGTTTCCGTACATCCGCCAGACCGTATCCGACGTGGTCACCAAGGGCGGCTTTCCGCCGTTCCTGCTGCCGCACGTGAACTTCGACGCGCTGTTCGAGCGCTCGTTGCAGGAACAGGCGGCACGGCAGGCACAGCCGCCACCCGAACAGGCAAACTGAGCGGACGCGATGCGTCCGATCGTCGTACTGGGTGCCGGCTCCTGGGGAACGGCGCTCGCCATTCAGTTCGCGCGCGGCGGCGGCCCGACCGTCCTGTGGGGCCGCGCCGAGGACCGACCTCTGGAACTCGCGCGCGCCAGGACGAATGCGCAATACCTGCCCGGCGCGAAGTTTCCGCCATCGCTCGCCATCGAGCCGGACCTCGAGCGTGCCGTGGCCAGCGGAGACGACCTCGTCCTCGTCGTCCCCTCGAGCGTGCTGCGTCTCGTGCTCACCGAGATCAAGCCGATGCTTGGCCCGAAGGCGCGCATCGCCTGGGCGAGCAAGGGCTTCGAGCTCGAGACCGGAAAACTCCCGCACCAGGTCGCGCGCGAAGTGCTGGGGCCGAATGTCCCAATCGCCGTGCTCTCCGGACCGACTTTCGCGAAGGAAGTCGGCATGGGACTGCCGACCGCGATCGCGGTCGCCTCGCCCGATGATGCCTTCGCGCTTTCGCTCGCGGAGCGCATTTCTTCCGGCGGGTTCCGCGCCTATACGCAGCCCGACATCGTGGGCGTCGAGATCGGCGGCGCGGTCAAGAACGTCCTCGCCATCGCGACCGGCTGCTCCGACGGGCTCGGCTATGGGTCGAACAGCCGCGTGTTCCTGATCACCCGCGGGCTCGCCGAGCTCGTGCGCCTCGGCGTCGCGCTTGGCGCGAAGCCGGGAACGCTGATGGGCCTCGCGGGCCTTGGCGACCTGGTGCTCACCTGCACCGACGACCAGTCACGCAACCGCCGCTTCGGCCGCGCGCTCGCCGCTGGCAGGCCTGTAAACGAGGCGATCGCGGAAATCGGGCAGGTGGTCGAGGGCTATCACGCGGCCAAGGCCGTTCATAAGGTGGCCGAGATGCATGGCGTCGACATGCCGATCTGCCGTCACGTGTACGAAGTCCTTCACCTCGGCGTGCCACTGAAGGACGTCGTCGGGACCATGCTCCAGCGCGAAGTCACTCCCGAGAACTGATCCCGGCACGAGTTGCGCATGCCCGGCATCAGCCAGTACAGCTTCGGTCCGTTCCGGTTCGACGCTGAGGGCCGGGTACTGTTTCGCGGGCAGCAAGACCTCGGGCTGCCGCCCAAGGCGGCGGACGTGTTGTTGCTGTTGCTCACGCGGGCCGGGAGCGTGGTCGACAAGTCTGCACTGCTCGAAAACGTCTGGGCCGGCAGGGTGGTCGGCGAAGGCAGCCTGACGCGGACCATTTCCATCCTGCGGAAAGCGCTCGGCGGCGACGACGCGAGCCGCGCCTACATCGCGACGGTGTCCAAGCGCGGCTATCGATTCGTCGCGCCGCTCGATGCGCGCGCCGCCGGTGCGCCCATCGGCGAGCGCGTCATGCTCGCGGTGCTGCCGTTCTCGAATGCAGGCAGCCGCCGCGGGCACGACTACTTTACCGACGGCCTGACCGAGGAGATGATCGCCCAACTCTCGACCCTGAACCCGGAGCGGCTCGGCGTAATCGCGCGGACCTCGAGCCTGATGTTCAAGGGCACGCGCAGGCGCGTCGCGGTCATCGGCCGCGAACTGGGCGTGCATTACGTGCTCGAGGGCACCGTGCGCCGCTCGCGCGAAAGCGTGCGCGTCGCGACGCGACTGATCCAGGTGTCCGACGAGACCCAGGTATGGGCCGGCAACTACGAGCGCGCCGCCGGTGACGTGCTGCGCCTCCAGGCCGAGGTCGCGCAGGCCGTGGCGGCCGGTACCCGCGTCCGGCTCGCGCCGCGCGGCGCGCGCCGGATCGATGCGGTGCGCGACCTGCCACCGGACGCGTTCGAGGCGCTGCTGAAGGGGCGGCATTACCTCAACCAGCGAACCGAGGCCGCGATGCGCCGGAGCATCGGGCAGTTCGAGGCCGTGCTGAAGCGTTGCCCGGACTGCGCTTCGGCCTACGCGGGCATCGCGGATGCCAACGTCATGCTGGCCTGCCGCGGCATGGTTCCCGCGAAGGAAACATTCCGCAAGTCGGCGGCCGCGGCCGGCAAGGCAATCGAACTCGACGGTGAGCTCGGCGATGCGCACGGCTCGCTCGCGCACGTGCGCCTGCACGACTGGGACTGGGTCGGGCTCGATGCCAGGTTCCGGCTCGCGATCGAGCTCAGCCCTTCGCTCGCAATCGTCAACTACTGGTACGCCGAGTACCTGATGAGCCAGGGGCGGCGCGACGCCGCCATCGCCACGGCTGAAAATGCCCGGCGCCTCGATCCGCTGTCACCGGTCATTGGCTCGTCGCTCGCGATGATCCTCTACCTCGCCCGCGAGTACGACCGCGCGAGCCGCATACTCGTCGATTCCATCGAAACCTCGCCCGGCCATTTCCTGCCGCACCTGCGCCTCGGGCTCGTGCGCGTGCAACAGCGGCGATTCACCGATGCGATGCGCGAACTTCGCCTCGCGGCGCGGCTCGCCGACAACAGCACCGAGACCCGGGCGATGCTCGCGATGGCCCATGCGGCGAGCGGCGACCTGCGGGCTGCCACGCGTATCGCGAAGCAGCTTGAATCCGCTCGCGGCCGGCGCTACGTGCTGCCGTACAACATCGCGAAGATTCACGCCGCGGCCGGCGACCGGGTGCGCGCTTTCGACTGGCTGGAGATCGCCTACGAAGGCGGCAATCCCGACCTGATCGAGCTGAACTCGGAGCCCGTGTTCGACGGCCTGCGCGGCGACCGGCACTTCGCCGGGCTCATGCGCCGCATCGGCTGGAACTCCTAGCGCATTCACCACTTCCAGACGTGGGCGTACTGGCCAAACAGGCCGGCGAGCGACTTGCGGCCCAGCAGCTCGACGTCCGCGACCAGCTGCCTGGCCGCGATGCCGCGGTCATCGAGGTCCTCCTTGATCGCCGCGACGCGCGCACCGCTTCCGATGAGCGCGGCAATCTCCTCGGCGATCGCTGGCGGATGGACCTGCTGCCAGGCGCCGACACGCAGGCCACGCGCATCCTGGGCACGCACGGCGTAGCTGACCGCGCTGCCCTGCAACAGGACGTCCGCCTGCGCGCCGGCCGCGCGCAACGCGCGCGTGAACCAGAGGACGGTGTCGTCCTGTTCCTCGAGCGTCGCGCGATAGGCGGATTCGATGATCTGCAAGACTCGCATGTCGGTGCCTCACGGTTAACGGGTGGGAATGACGAGCGTGTTGATCGATTCCTGGGCCATCTTCCAAAAGTCGGCCGGGGAACCGCGGCGGGCCGCCGGCACGGTCTCGTCCGCGCCACGCTCGTCCACGCACAGGCCGCAGTTGACCCAGTCGAATGGCACTCCCTGCTCCCTGGCCAGGTCGGCAAGCGCGTTGATCCACGCATGCGGCGTTGGGTGCGCCTCTTCCTCGAGCGTGCGCCCGTGTATTGCGTTCGCGTGCGGCTTCTGCCGGGTGACTGAAAGGCTCACCGCGCCTTCGTAGGCGAAGACGCGCGCGCCGATTCCGGCGCGCAGCGTCGCATCGATGAGGCGAAACGCCGTAGCCGTGCGGGCCTGCTCGAATGGCGCATCCATCAGAAGAAATGCCAGGCAGCGGGTGTCGTTCATGCAGCCTCCTAGTTCCAGGTCGGCCTGGCGCCGTCCGCCAGCAGACCGATCAGCATTTCGAGGCCCACCGGCCGCACAGTCGGCGCGATCTCGCCGCTGCCGATGCCGCGCTCACGCAGCGCGAACTCGTCGGCGAGTACCTGCACGCCGTTCTTCGCGAGCTTTTCGAGCGCCTGCGGGCGCGACGCAGTGCGCGCGCCCAATACGGCGTTCTCGACGAGGAACAGCGCCACGTCCGCTCCGTCCGCGCGCAGCACCGCTGCCAGCTCGCAGCACCGGGCGAAATTCGTCGACCCGAACGGGTCGCGCGATTCGATCAAAAGATATCGAGTCACGGTGGCTCCCATGGCGTATTGCCCGGCATACATTGGGCGCCGGCCTGTGTTTGAAGTCCTTCGCCAGTAGCGATTTTTTTCCTACGGATTCCTGACGTGATCGGCCGCGCGCTCGGGGCCGGTGGTCGAGACCATGCTTCGGCGTGAGGTCACGTCGAAAAACTGAGCCCTGTGTTTCGTGCATAACCCATTGCTATTGCTGAGTTTTCTAGTAGACTACTGTATACAAATACAGCCCATCGGAGCCTGCCATGAAAGGGGAGTTTTCGTCGGTTTCCACTGCGGAGCTGGTCGAGCAAATCACGATGCTCGCGGGACATTTGAACGCCGCCAATGCGCGGTTCCTGGCGCTCATTGCGGAGCTCGACCGGCGACGCGGCTGGGCCGAGTGGGCCGTGAAGTCCTGTGCGCACTGGCTCAACTGGAAGTGCGGGATCGATCTCGGGGCAGCGCGTGAGCGGGTTCGGGTGGCGCACGCCGTCGGGAAGTTGCCGCAGATTGCCGCGGCGATGGCAGAAGGGCGATTGAGCTACGCCAAGGTCCGGGCCATGACCCGCGTCGCTGATTCAGGGAACGAGGACTATCTCCTCAACATCGCGCTGTGCGGGACCGCGAGTCACGTTGAGCAGGTGGTGCGCGGTTACCGCCGGGCGTTGGATGCGGCCGAGTTGACGCGGGAGGCGATCCAGCAGCGCGACCAGTCACTGTGGTTTCACACCGAGCCGGACGGATCATTGGTTATCCGCGGCCGCCTACCGGCCGATGTGGGCGCGCTCTTCATGAAGGCGCTCCAATCCGCAGAAGACAGTCTCCCGATTCCGAAAAACGTTTCCGCGGAAACGTCTTTTGACACCGTGTCAACCGAAGACCTCCACCGGGCCCGCAAGCGCCGGGTTGAGGCCTTGGCAGCGATGGCGGAAAGTTTCCTGGCGAGCGGCGTTCAAGAACTGTCCGGCGGCGACCGCCAACAGATTTTCATGCATGTCGATGCCGAAACTCTGAAGAACAGCCACGCTGGCCGCTGCGAGCTGGAACATGGCCCGTCAATCGCCGCGGAGACCGCGAGAAGGCTCTCCTGCGACGCCAGCCTCGTCGCAATCATCGAAAATGAGAAGGGCGAGCCGCTCAACGTCGGCCGCAGGACCCGAACCATTCCGCCCGCCATTCGCAGGGCATTGAATGCGCGTGACAAAGGCTGCCGCTTCCCAGGCTGCGCGTTCAAGCGCTACGTCGACGGCCATCATGTGAAGCACTGGGCCAACGGCGGCGAGACCAGGCTCTCGAACCTCGTCACCCTCTGCCGCTTCCATCATCGCCTCGTGCACGAGGGGCGGGTTGCGATCCAAACCCTCGACGACGGCGCGTTCCGGTTTGCCCGACCGGACGGGCACACTTACGACAGCCCGCTGCCGGGTGCGACCGAGTGGTCGCGACTCGTGGCGACACACGAGGCGCATCAGATCCGCATCACACCTTCGACCGCGGTCACCGGCTGGACCGGTGAAGCTCTCGATCTGGATCTTGCAATCAGCTGCCTGATGGATCGACGGGCAAGAAGCGTTCCGGCCGAAACGTCTAGCGACCGCCCGTGAAGCCGAGCTGCCGCCATGCCTCGAAGACGATGACTGCGACGGAGTTCGACAGGTTGAGGCTGCGATTGCCAGGGACCATCGGCAGCCGGATCAATCGCTCCCTCGGCCAGTCCGCCAGCACCTCGGCGGGCAGCCCGGACGTTTCGCGCCCGAAAAGGAATGCGTCGCCCTCACGGTAGTGGATCTCGTCAAATCGTTGGCCGCCCGTCGTCTCGACGGCAAACACGCGTCGCGACTCGAGCCAACCGAGGCAGGCCGCGAGGTTCGCGTGCTCATGCACGCGGGCCATCTCGTGGTAGTCGAGCCCCGCCCGCCTGACGCGGGCATCGTCGAGCGTGAACCCGAGCGGCCGGACGAGGTGCAGCGTCGACCCGGTGTTGGCGCAAAGACGGATGACGTTGCCTGCGTTGGGCGGGATTTCGGGTTCGAAGAGGATGACGTGGAACACGCACTATAATTATGCCGTGGACACGATCTCGCCGGGTCCGGCCGCCTCCCTCGCCCTCGACTTCTGCGGCCTGAAGCTCGCCTCCCCCATCGTTCTCCTCTCCGGCTGCGTCGGCTTCGGCGAGGAGTACACGCGGATCGCAGGTTTCTCCAACCGCGACGCTGGGGCAATCGTCCTCAAGGGCACGACCCTCATGCCGCGGCTCGGCAACCCGCCGCACCGGGTGACCGAGACGCCCTACGGCATGATCAATGCCATCGGGCTGCAGAACCCCGGCGTCGACCACGTCGTGCGGAAGATCCTGCCGACGCTCGACTTCGCCGAGACGCGCTTCATCGCGAACGTCTGCGGTTCCACCATCGAGGAGTACGCGGAGGTCACGAGGCGCTTCGACGATTCGCCGATCGATGCGATGGAGATCAACATCTCCTGCCCGAACGTCAAGGAAGGGGGCGTGCAGTTCGGCAACTACCCGGAAATGAGCGCGCGCGTCGTGGCCGCCTGCCGCAAGGAGACGAAGAAGCCGCTCATCACGAAGCTGTCGCCGAACCAGACCGACATTCGCGAGAACGCGAGGCTATGCATCGAGGCGGGCAGCGACGGACTCGCGGTCATCAACACGATCTCCGGCATGACGATCGATGCCGCGACGCGCCGGGCGGTGATCGGCAACGTTCAGGGCGGCATCTCAGGTCCCGCCATCAAGCCGATCGCGTTGCTGAAAGTGAAACAGGTCTACGAGGTCGCGGGCCCGAAGCGGGTCCCGATCATCGGCCAGGGCGGCATCGCGAGCGCGACAGATGCCCTCGAGTTCATGATCGCGGGCGCAAGCACCGTCGGCGTCGGCACCGCGCTCTTCTACGACCCGATGCTCTGCCCGAAGATCAACGAGGGCATCGCAAAGTACCTCCGCACCGCCGGCATGTCCTCGGTCGCGGAATTCACGGGCTCGCTGGTCGCCGGCGCCGCGGAAGACTGCGGCTAGCCAGGCTGCGCCGGCGAAGGTTCCGCCACGGTTAGGCTCAGGGAGCGCGTGGTCGGATAGGCGAGCGTGATGCCGAGGTCGGCAAACACGTCGAGCAACCGCAGGTTGACCGCTTGCTGCGTATCCATGGAAACCGTGTAATCGCCGTCCTCGACGAAATAGATCGCCTCGAACAACAAGGCATAATCTCCGTACCGCGCGAAATGCGGTCTCGATTATTTTCGGCAATCGCCTGATGAGCTGCCGGGGCGTCTCGTATGCGATGCGCAGCTGCAGTTCCGCGCGCCGCTCCCGCAGCGGGCTGTAGTTCCGTACTTGGCTCTTCAGGATTTCGCTGTTCGACATCACGATCTGCTCGACGGTTCTTTTTTCATCGCCGATCGCCAGGGCGTCGCCGACCCGGAAGGGCTTGCCGAGGGCGATCGAAAGCGAGGCGAAGAGGTCTCCAAGCAGGTTCTGCACGGCGAGCGCAATGGCAATGCCGCCGATGCCGAGACCGGCGACGAAGCGCAGGATGTTGATGCTTGCCGCGCCTTCCGGGCCCGCGAGCTCGCGGCCGCGCCGCGCGTCTATCAGGTGGAAGACGGCCGCCGATGCCCAGTGCCCGACCTGCCACCAGATGATCACGAGGAGGGCCACGCTGATGATGCGGTCGATCTTCTCCGGCACCTCGAGCCAGCGCATCGCGAGATAGACCGCGACGGCGAACTGGAGGATCGCCTTTCCCCAGGCGATCAACTCGTTGACGAAGTACCCGACCTGGCCGAGTTCCTGGATGCTCTCGAAGCTCGCGGCGCCATCCTGTTTTATTCGAGCCCGAGTTCGCGCAGCTTCCGTGTCAGCGTATTACGACCCCAGCCGATCAAGCGCGCCGCTTCCTGCCGGCGGCCCTGGACACGCTCGAGCGCGGCTTGCGCGAGCGTGCGCTCGAAGCGCTCGGTCGCGACATCGAGCAATGGCGGGCCGCCGCCTGCGAGGTGCCGCGCCGCCCATGCTTCGAGCTCGCGGCACCAGTCGTCGACCGTCGGCATGGCCGCGCCTTCGCCGCCCAGGTCCGGTGGAATGTCCTCTTCGCGGATTTCGCGCCCCGGGGCGGTGACCGTCAGCCGCCGCGTCGCGTTCACGAGCTGGCGGACGTTGCCGGGCCAGGCGAAGGCGACAAGGCGATTGCGCGCATCGGCGGTGAGCGACTTTGGTTCGACTCCGAGTTCGCGCGCCGCAGTCGCGAGGTAATGCGTCAGCAACTCCGGGATGTCGCCCGGCCGCTCGCGGAGGTTTGGCACGCGGATCCGGATGACGTTGAGCCGGTGCAACAGGTCCTCGCGGAAGAGGCCGGCCTTCACGAAGGCGTCCAGGTCCTGGTGCGTCGCCGCGATCACGCGCACGTCGACCCGGATCGGCGTGCTGCCGCCCACGCGGTAGAACTCGCCCTCCGCCAGCACGCGAAGCAACCGCACCTGCAGAGCGACACTCATGTCGCCGATCTCGTCGAGGAAAAGCGTGCCGCCGTCCGCCTGCTCGAAGCGGCCGCGGCGCATCGCGTCCGCACCGGTGAACGACCCCTTTTCATGGCCGAAGAGCTCGGACTCGAGAAGCTCCGAGGCGATCGCGGAAGTGTTGAGCGCGATGAACGGGCCGCCGGCCCGCGGGCTGTGGCGATGGAGCGCCCGCGCGACGAGCTCTTTGCCCGTGCCCGATTCGCCGGTCACCAGCACCGAAAGACTCGAGCGCGAGAGCCGGCCGATCGCACGGAAGACCTCCTGCATCGCCGGCGCCTGGCCGAGGATGCCCGGAATCGGCGCGCCGACGCCCTCCGCCGCGCCCGTCATCTCTGGGGCCCCCGCCCGGCGCACAAGCGCGACCGCCTCGTCGATGTCGAAAGGCTTCGGCAGGTACTCGAATGCTCCGCCGCGATAGGCCGCGACTGCGTGATCGAGATCCGAATGCGCCGTCATCACGATAACGGGCAGCCCCGGATGGTCGCGCCGCGCGATTTCGAGGAGGCGCAAGCCCTCCGTTCCCGGCATGCGCACGTCCGTCAACAGCACGTCGGGGCGGCGCGTCGCGAGCGCGGCAAGCACCGCGTCCGCGTGATCGAAGGTTCGCGGGGCCAATCCGCCCTGTCGCAGGGCGCGCTCGAGCACCCAGCGAATCGAAGCGTCGTCGTCGACGACCCAGACCTCAAGCGGCTTCGTCATGGCCCCTCCATCGGTAAGAGCAGCGAAAACACGGTGCGACCCGGACGGCTGTCGAATTCGATGATGCCGCCGTGTCGCGTCGCGATGTCCTGGGCGACGGCCAGGCCGAGCCCGGTTCCACCCGCGCGCGCCGTCACGAGTGGATAGAAGATGGTTTCACCCAGCTCCGGCGGCACGCCGGGGCCGTCGTCCTCGAACTGCAGCGAGGCGACGACGCGATGCCGTTCGGTCCCGATGGTCGCGTTCATGAGCGCGCGGCTGCGGAGCGTCAGTTGTCCGCGGCTGCCGATCGCCTGCACGGCGTTCCGCGCGAGGTTCAGCATCGCCTGGACCAGGAGATCCCGGTCGAGCGTGAGCGCCGGCAGGCTGGGATCGTAGTCGCGCTCGATCGCGACGCCCTCCGGCGCCTCGGCCCGCGCGAGGCGATACACGCGATCGATCAGCTCGTGCACGTTTGCCGGCTCGCGACGGATTGGCCGCGCCGGGCCGAGCAGGCTGTCGACGAGCGCGCACAGGCGATCGGCCTCGCCGATGATCACGCGTGTGTATTCCTTCAGCTCCTCCGTCGGCAGCTCGCGCTCGAGGAGCTGCGCGGCACCGCGCAATCCCCCGAGCGGGTTCTTGATCTCGTGCGCGAGCTGGCGCGCCATCACGCGGCTTCCGCCCTGTTGCACGAGGAGCGCGCTGTCGCGCGTCATGCGCGAAGGCTGCGTCGTGTCCGCAATCTCGACGAGCACGGAGCCCTCGAAGCCACCCGCGAGCGGCGTCAGCGACACGTCCACCTGGTAGCGCGCATCGCCACGCGCGGCGGACGCAAACCCGAAACTCCGAAGCGCAAGCGACTCCCCGCTATCGCGACTCCGCGCAAGGAGCGCCTCGATCGCGGCGCCGTCCACGACGAGCGAGCCAAGTGCGCGCCCGAGCGCGGTCGCGGGGCTCGCAGCCAGCAGGTCCGCTGCCGACTGGTTCAGCCAGGTGAGATTCGAATGCGCGTCGACGACGAGTATGGCCGTCGCGAGCTGGTCGAGAATCGAGGAGGGGTCAGGCGTCATCGCGTGACGCCTGCGCCCGGGTGATGATCAGTTGGAGGCGGGCGGCGTCGCGGGCTTGGGCGTCGGCTTGGGCCGCGGCAGCTGCGGGCGGCCGGGGACCGGAGTCTGCGGATTCCTTGTCGAAGCCTGGCGCACGTGGAAATTGGTCTGCTGGCTCGTGACGACCGGGTCGCCGTTCTGGTCGAGGATGCTGGCGCGCAGGAAATACGTGCCGCGCGCGAGGCCGGAGAATTCTGCGCTGAGGCCATCCGCCGGGCGGCGATTGCCATTCAGGAAAAAGACCACTGAATGATCCGGCCGCAGCGTGCCTTGCAGGTCTGCCACTACGTTCACGACGGCATCCGAGCCGAAGAACACCTGGTCGGGCGTCGGCTGGACGATCGAGAGCGAGTCGTACGGTGAAACTGCCGGCTCCTCGGCTTCCTCGGCCGCGCCCGACGCGGAGGCCTGCGCCGTGTCCACGGCCTCGTAGGCATTCGGCTCGATTACGTTGATCAACTCGGCATTCGGCGAGTCGGGCTGATCCGAATAATGGACCTGGCCGTTCTTGTCCACCCACCGGTAGATCTCCTGGGACGCGGACGCCAGGGACAAGGCCAATCCGGCGAGGATCAGGAGGATACGCATTGCGACAGCATATCCCCTGACCTACCGGGCTGACAAAACCGGGACGGCATCTGTGACCGCCGTCCCATCCCCGCTCAGAGGCTGTAATACATGTCCATTTCGACCGGGTGCGTGGACATCCGGAAGCGCGTCATTTCGCCTTCTTTCAAGCCGATATAAGCGTCGATCAAGTCGTCGCTGAACACGCCGCCGCGCTTCAGGAACTCGCGATCGCGGTCGAGGTGATCGAGGGCCATGTCGAGCGAATGGCAGACCTCGGGAATGTTCTTCGCCTCTTCCGGCGGCAGGTCGTACAAGTCCTTGTCAGACGGCTCGCCCGGGTGGATCTTGTTCTGGATCCCGTCGAGACCTGCCATGAGCATCGAAGCGAACGCGAAATACGGATTCGCGAGCGAGTCGGGGAATCGTACTTCGATGCGCCGGCCCTTCGGATTCGAGACCCAGGGGATACGGATCGACGCGGAGCGGTTCCGCGCGCTGTAGGCCAGCATGACCGGCGCCTCGAAACCCGGAACCAGCCGCTTGTAGCTGTTCGTGCCCGGATTCGTGAAGGCATTGAGCGCTTTCGCGTGCTTGATGATGCCGCCGATGTAGTAGAGCGCGATGTCGGAAAGGCCCGCGTAACGCTCGCCCGCAAAAATGTTCTTTCCGTCCTTCTGCAGCGACTGGTGGACGTGCATGCCGCTGCCGTTGTCGCCGACGAGCGGCTTCGGCATGAAAGTCAGCGTCTTGCCGTGGCCGTGCGCGACGTTCCAGAGCGCGTACTTGAGGATCTGCACCTCGTCGCCCTTCTTCGTCAGCGTGTTCGCCGCGACGTTAATCTCGCCCTGGCCGCCCGTGCCCACCTCGTGGTGGTGTACCTCGACTCTCAGGCCGAGTTCTTCGCAGGCCTGGCACATCGCGGTGCGCAGGTCCTGGAAGCGATCGACCGGCGGCACGGGGAAATAGCCGCCCTTGATACCCGGGCGGTGGCCCATGTTGCCGCTGTCGTAGCTCGCGCCGGAGTTCCACGCGCCCTGCACCGAGTCGATGTGATAGCTGCAGCCATTGATCTCGTTGGTCCAGCGCGCGCTGTCGAAGATGAAGAACTCGTTCTCGGGGCCGAACAGGCAGCTCTCGGCAATGCCGGTCGACTTGAGGTAAGCCTCCGCGCGCTTCGCGAGCGAGCGCGGGTCGCGGATGTAGCCCTGCATCGTCGTCGGCTCGACGACATCGCAGCGCAGGAGGAGCGTCGTCTCCTCGAAGAACGGGTCGATCTTCGCCGTCGACGCGTCCGGCATCAGGATCATGTCCGACTCGTTGATGCCCTTCCATCCGGCGATCGAGGAGCCGTCGAACATCTTGCCGTCGACGAAGAAGTCCTCGTCGACCAGGCGTGTCGGAATGGTTACGTGCTGCTCCTTGCCGCGCGTGTCCGTGAAGCGCAGGTCGCAGTAACCGGCTTCTTTTGCTTGTATCAGTTTCACTACGTCGGCGGGGGTCATCTTCCTCTCCCGGTTCAGTTGCGTTTGAGCGCGATCCCCACCGTGGTGCAAGGTCCATGCCAGTGAATCGTCGAAATAAATTGTCTAATAATCAACTAGTTGGTAATTTACTTTCGATGCTCTGGTTGCACGACGCACCAGCAAGGTGCGGCGAATATAGCCGATGCACCAGCGTTGCGCGATTACAATCGCCGCCCGATGCGGCTCAACAAACACATCAGCGAATCGGGCATCGCGAGTCGCCGTGAGGCCGACGCCTGGATCGCCGCTGGCCGGGTGACGGTGAATGGCGCGCCGGGCGTGCTCGGCACGCAGGTGAAGGAGGGTGATGACGTCTACGTCGACGGCCGGCCCCTGCCGAGGCGCAAGCGGGACATTTACATCGCGCTCAACAAGCCACGCGGCATCACATGTACCACCGAACGCGATGTGCCCGGCAACATCGTCGACTTCGTCGGGCACGCTGAACGGATTTTTCCGATCGGGCGGCTCGACAAGGATTCGGAGGGCCTGATCCTCCTCACCAACAACGGCGACATCGTGAACCAAATCCTCCGCGTCGAGCATGGCAACGAGAAGGAATACGCCGTGACGGTCGAGCCCGCGGTCACCGACTCGTTTCTCGCGATGATGGCCGCCGGAGTGCGGATCGGCGGCGAGAAGACGAAGCCCTGCATCGTCACACGGATGGGCAGCACATCATTTCGCATCGTGCTGACGCAAGGCTTGAACCGCCAGATCCGCCGCATGTGCTCCGCGCTCGGCTGGCGGGTCAAGACCATCGTGCGACTTCGCATCATGCACATTGGCCTCGGCAAGCTCGAAAGCGGCCGCTGGCGCGACCTCACGCAGGCCGAGATCCGCCCGTTTCTGAAAAAGTGACCGCTATACTTGATCCGCATGTCGACGAAGATCATGAAAATGCCGCCGCGCACGTTCCAGGACCTGATCCTGGCGTTGCAGCGCTACTGGGCCGAGCAAGGCTGCGTGCTGCTCCAGCCCTACGACATGGAAGTGGGCGCGGGCACTTTCCACACCGCCACTTTCCTGCGTGCAATCGGTCCGGAGCCGTGGAACGCCGCCTACGTGCAGCCGAGCCGCCGGCCGACCGACGGCCGATACGGCGACAACCCGTTCCGGTTGCAGCACTACTACCAGTTCCAGGTCGTGATGAAGCCGTCTCCCATCGACTTCATCGACCGCTATCTCGGCTCGCTCACGGCGCTTGGTATCGACCCGCTCACGCACGACATCCGGCTCGTCGAGGACAACTGGGAATCGCCGACGCTCGGCGCCTGGGGTCTCGGCTGGGAGATCTGGCTGAACGGCATGGAAGTTACGCAGTTCACCTACTTCCAGCAGGCGGGCGGACTCGATTGCCGGCCGGTGATGGGCGAAATCACTTATGGCCTCGAGCGGCTCGCGATGTACCTGCAGGGCGTCGAGAGCGTCTATGACCTGCTGTGGACCGCGGGCCCCGCGGGGCGCGTGACCTACGGCGACGTTTACCACCAGAACGAAGTCGAGCAGTCGACCTTCAACTTCGAGCAGGCCGACGCGCCCTCGCTGTTCGCGGAATTCGACCAGCGAGAGATGAACTGCCGCGCGCTCCTCGACGTTTCATTGCCCCTGCCCGCCTACGAACAGACCCTCAAGGCGTCGCACGTCTTCAACCTGCTCGATGCGCGCAAGGCCATCTCCGTGACCGAACGGCAGCGGTACATACTGCGCGTGCGCGCGCTCGCACGCGGCGTTGCGAGTGCTTACTACGCGAGCCGCGAAGCGCAGGGATTCCCGATGCTGCGGCAGCCATGACCCAGCACGATTTCCTCGTCGAGATCGGCTGTGAAGAACTCCCGCCGAAGAGCCTCGTCGCGCTGGCCGAAGCTTTTCGCGACGCCGTCGTCACGGGTCTCGACGGCGCGGGACTTTCGCACGACGACGCGCTCGCCTACTGCACGCCGCGCCGGCTTGCCGTGCTCGTCGGCAAGGTCATCGACCGACAGCCCGAGCAGCGCGTCGAGCGCCGTGGCCCGCCGGTTTCCGCAGCGTTCGACGCCGCCGGCAAACCGACACGCGCCGCTACCGCCTTCGCCGAGTCCTGCGGCGTCAAGGTCGACGAGCTCACGCGCATCAATGACGCCAGGGGTGAGTTCCTCTTCTGCCGGACGACCCGCGCAGGCGAGCAGGCCTCGAAACTGCTTCCGGGCATCGTGCAGAAGGCGCTCGATGCGCTTCCGATCGCGCGTCGCATGCGCTGGGGCGCGGGGACCGTCCAGTTCGTCCGTCCGGTTCACTGGGTCGTCATGCTTCACGGAGACCAGGTCGTGCCGGCCGAAATCCTGGGGTTGCAGGCCGGCCGCATGACGCGCGGCCATCGCTTCCACGCCCGCAAGCCGATCGCACTTCGCTCGCCCGGCGGCTATCTCGCGGCACTTTCCAAGGGTCATGTCCTCGCCGACTTCGAGGCTCGGCGCGACCGGATCCGCGCGGGCGCGCTCGCCGCAGCGGAGGCGGAAGGCGGTGTCGCCGTCATCGACCCGGCGGTGCTCGACGAAGTGACGTCGCTCACCGAATGGCCAGTGCCATTAGCGGGGCATTTCGATCCGCGCTTCCTCGACCTGCCGCCGGAAGTCCTGGTTGCGACCCTCCAGGACCACCAGCGTTATTTCCCGGTGCGGTCAAAGAACGGCAAGCTGCTGCCCCGCTTCATCGCCGTCGCCAATATCGAAAGCAAGGGTCCGCCGCAGGTCCGCGCCGGCAACGAGCGTGTCGTCCGGCCAAGGCTCGTGGACGCTGCGTTCTTCTACGCGGCAGACCGCAAGTCGACGCTCGCTTCCCGCCGCGAGGCGCTCGCAAGCGTCACTTTCCAGGCCCAGCTCGGATCGCTCGCCGACAAGTCGGCGCGCATCACCGCACTTGCCGCCCAGATCGCCCGGGTCGCGGGCCAGGATCCGGAGGCCGCGCAGCGCGCGGCCGAACTCGCCAAATGCGATCTCGTGACTGCCATGGTCGGGGAGTTCCCGGAACTTCAGGGCATCATGGGCCGGTACTACGCCTTGAATGACGGCGAACCCGAAGGCGTCGCGGACGCGATCGCCGAGCAGTACTTGCCCCGGTTTGCCGGCGATGCCCTGCCGGCGACGGGCGCGGGCCTTGCCCTTGCGGTGGCCGACAAGCTCGACACCCTGGTCGGGATCTTCGCCATCGGCCAGAAGCCTACCGGGACCAAGGATCCGTATGGCCTGCGCCGCTCGGCTCTCGGCGTGCTGCGAATCCTGATCGAGACCGGAATCGGCCTCGACCTCCGCGAACTGATCCGCTCGGCCCTCGATTCCGTCCGCGCCGATCTCGCCCGCCTGGAGGGCAAGCAACCGCCCGAAGACCTCGTGGCTGAAATCTACGACTACATGATGGAGCGCCTGCGGACCTGGTACCTCGAGGGCGGGCACAGCATCACGACCGAGATGTTCGACGCGGTGCTCGATACGCGCCCGGTGTCCCCGCTCGACTTCGACGATCGCCTCCGCGCACTCGCGAGTTTCCTCAGGCTGCCCGACGCCGCCAGCCTCATTGCGGCCAACAAGCGGATCGCCAACATTCTCCGCAAGGCCGGCGAACAGCCGAGCCCGCGCGTCGATCCGGGCCTGCTCGCGGATTCCAATGAGCGCCAGCTCGCGACGGAAGTGGAGACGCTTCGGCAGGACGTCGAGCGTCTCGTCACCGCGCGCCAGTATGCCGCGGCGCTCACGCGACTCGCGTCGCTGCGACCCGCGGTCGATGCTTTTTTCGATCACGTGCTCGTGATGGCGGAAGACGTGCGCGTTCGCGCAAATCGCCTCGCGCTCCTCGGCGCGCTGCAGCGGTTATTCCTCCACATCGCGAATCTGTCCCGCCTTCCGGGCTGAAAAGGCGGCCTTTCCGGATGTCTTCAAGCATCCCGAATTGGCGTAACTGCGCGCCGCTCCAATGGTTGTGCTCGATCGCCTACACGACGATCCTTTTTCTCGACTCGCTCGCCTTCGGCTTCGTCATCGTGCTCGTCGGATGGCTGCCTTTCCGGCAGCGATACGGCCTCGCTCGTGCCTGGGCGCGCACGAATATCGGGCTCGGAAAATTCCTTTGCGGACTCGACTGGACGGTCGAAGGACGCGAGCACATCCCGCGCGAAGGCGCGCACGTCACGATGTGGAAGCACACCTCCACCTGGGAAACGATGGCGCAGATGATCGTGTTCCCGCCGCAGGCCTGGGTGCTCAAGCGCGAGATCCTCTGGATCCCGTTGGTGGGCTGGGCGACCTGGCTGATGAAGTGCATCGCGATCGATCGCGGCGCGGGTCACCGCGCCGTGAACCAGGTGCTCGACCAGGGACGCGACCGGCTCTCCGCCGGCATCTGGGTTTTGATCTTTCCCGAAGGCACACGCATGGCTCCGGGCGAGACGCGCAAGTACGGAATGTCCGGTGCGCTCCTCGCGTCGCAGGCGGGGGTGAAGCTCGTGCCGGTCGCCCACAACGCGGGTGACTACTGGCCGCGGCGTGGACTCGTCAAGAAACCGGGACTGATAAGAGTCGTGATCGGGCCGCCGATCAAGGCGGCGGGTCGGGATCCGCGGGAGCTCAATGCCGAAGTGCAGTCGTGGATTGAAGGCCGCATGCGCGAGTTCGGATGCCCTCAGGCATCCGAATCTCAATCAAGGCTCTGAGTCGGATCGCTAGACGTCAAGATTGGAGACGTACAGCGCGTTCTTCTCGATGAACTCGCGCCGCGGCTCGACCGCATCGCCCATCAGCGTCGTAAAGATGTCGTCCGCGGCGACCGCGTCTTCGACGCGCACCTGGAGCAGCCGGCGCACCTCGGGATTGATGGTCGTTTCCCAGAGCTGCGACGGGTTCATCTCGCCGAGGCCCTTGTAGCGTTGGATCGTCTGGCCCTTGCGAGCCTGGTCAAGGAGCCAGCTGATCGCTTCCGGGAATGTGCTGATGTCCTGGCGCTCGTCGCTCCGTGACACGTAGGCGCCCGCGCCGATGAAGTCGGTGAGCGTGGTGCCGAGCTCGGCGATGCGGCCGTACTCGGCCGACTCGAAGAACTCCGGCTGGAGGTGCTTCTCGGTCGTGACGCCGTGCTCGGCGCGGGAGACGTCGACGCGCTCCGGCTCGCCCGCCTCGTTCCGGCGCAAGCCAAGCTTGTAGCTGTGCACGAGGCTGCCATCGGCATTGAGCCGCGCCTCCAGCTCCTTCACCCAGCCCTCCAGCCAGGCGACATCGGCGAACTGCTGCTCGCCGACCGGACGCATGGCGAGGAGTTGCTCGAGGAGGCGCCGGTCGTAGCGGCGCGACCAGCGGCCGATGATCGCCTTCACCTCCATGTACTGGCGCGCGAGCATCTCGAGCGCCGAGCCCGCGAGCGGCGGGGCTTCGGGATTCACATGGAGCGCGGCGTCGTCGAGCGCGCTCGTGAGCAGGAGCTGGTCGAGCTCCGCCTCGTCCTTGACGTACATCTCCTGCTTGCCGCGCTTGATCTTGAAGAGCGGCGGCTGCGCGATGTAGATGTGTCCCGCCTCTATCAGCTGCGGCATTTGCCGATAGAAGAACGTCAGCAGCAGCGTGCGGATGTGGCTCCCATCAACGTCAGCGTCCGTCATCAGGCATATGCGGTGATAGCGCAATTTCTTGATGTCGAAGTCGTCCCGCCCGATGCCCGTTCCGAGCGCGCTGATGAGCGTCACCACTTCCTGGGACGACAGCATCTTGTCGAAGCGCGCTTTCTCGACATTCAGGATCTTGCCCTTGAGCGGCAGCACCGCCTGCGTGCGGCGGTCGCGGCCCTGTTTTGCAGAACCTCCGGCCGACTCACCCTCGACCAGGAAGATCTCTGACTTTGCGGGGTCTTTTTCCTGGCAGTCCGCCAGCTTGCCGGGGAGGCCCGAGGAATCGAGCGCGCCCTTGCGGCGGGTCATTTCGCGGGCCTTGCGCGCCGCTTCGCGCGCGCGGGCGGCGTCGATGATCTTGAGGCAGATGCCGCGTGCGTCGGCCGGGCGCTCGAGCAGGAATTCCCCGAGCTTCTGCGCGACCACCGACTCGACCGCACCCTTGACCTCGGACGAGACCAGCTTGTCCTTGGTCTGCGAGGAGAACTTCGGGTCTGGCATCTTGATCGAGAGGATCGCCGTCATGCCCTCGCGGGCGTCGTCGCCCGTGAGCGAGACGTTTTCGCGCTTCGCGAGGCCTTCTTTCTCGATGAAATCGTTGATCTTGCGGGTGAGCGCCGCGCGGAAACCCGCGAGATGCGTGCCGCCGTCCTTCTGCGGGATGTTGTTCGTGTAGCAGTACATCGACTCCTGGTAGGAATCGTTCCACTGCGCCGCAACCTCGACTGAGATCGGGCCTTCCTGGCCATTGAAATAGAAGATGTTCGGGTGGATCGCCGTCCGGCTGCGATTGAGGTACTGCACGAAAGCGGAAACGCCGCCCTGGTGCTCGAACACGTCGTTCTTGTCCTCGCGCTCGTCAATGAGCTCGATGCGAACGCCCGAATTCAGGAACGACAGCTCCCGGAGACGCTTGGCGAGCCAGTCATAGGAAAACGTCGTGTTCGTGAAGATTGTGTTGCTGGGCTTGAAGCGGATCGTCGTGCCCCGCTCCGTCGTCGTGCCGACGACCGAGAGCGGCCCCAGGGGCTCGCCCAGTTTGTACTGCTGGCGGTGAAGCTTGCCGTCGCGCGCGATGGTGAGCGTGAGCGCACCCGACAGCGCATTCACGACGGACACGCCGACGCCGTGCAGTCCGCCCGCGACCTTGTAGGAGTTGTCGTCGAATTTCCCGCCGGCGTGCAGCACGGTCATGATGACCTCGGCCGCCGAGCGATTCTCTTCCGCGTGGATGTCGGTCGGGATGCCGCGGCCGTTGTCGGTCACGGTCACCGACTCATCCGCGTGGATCGTTACGACGATGCGGTCGCAATGACCGCCAAGCGCCTCGTCGATGGAGTTGTCGACGACCTCGAAAACCATGTGGTGGAGGCCCGTGCCGTCATCGGTATCGCCGATGTACATCCCGGGCCGTTTGCGGACCGCTTCGAGCCCTTTCAACACCTTGATTTTGGTGGAATCGTAGGTGTCGTTCCGGGGGGTCTCTCGGCCTTCTTGCATAAGCCGGAAATTGTATCAGAAAAATCCGGCTTTTTGCTTGTTTTTCAGTTGCTTGCCGACTGTCCGGACCCCTCCGGAAAAGCCTCGTTTTCAGGCCAAAATGCAGCCCTCAGAAGCGGTATCCGTACGCGAGCACCGGACCCGTCATGGTCACGGTCAAATCGCCGCCATTACCCGACTCCAGGTCCATCTCGAAGTGCTTGTAGCCGGCGATGAAGTGATGCTGGCCGGTGACGTAGCCGGCATAGGCGCCGAGGCTGAAAGTCCCCTCCGTGTCGCCGAAAGACAGGTCGCCCTGGAACGTCAGGCGCCAGTTATCGGACACGGGCGTGATGTAACGCACGCCGAGAAGCGCGTCGTAATAGCTCTCGTCGATGCCGCCCTCGAGGGTCGGCAACGCCGGCGGAATCGGATCGACGACGAGATTGAAATCGTTGCTGATATAACGCAGGCCCGCATAGGTCTCGAGACCGGTAAAGGGCTCCGAGCCCGGACTCCAGACCACGGCGAGATCCATGGACGTCGTGTCATTGTCGACGTTGAGGTCGGCATTCGGCCGCGATTCGTTGCTGCCGACGCCGACAAAGACCACGTCCACGAATCCGCCGAGCTTGTCGCCCTGCGCTTCGACGTGTCCCATGAAGGCGATTTCGAGGTCGTCGACGAGATCCTTGAAATCGATGCCGACGGACTGGTCCCGCGCATCGATCGTGATCCCCGATCCCCACAGATAGGCAATGCCGAGCCATTCCGTGTCCGAGGCGTCCGCATTGGCGTTCGCGCCAGTCAGCAGCAATCCAAGGGCGCCCGCGCTCCCGAGGCAATTCTTGATCCGTTTCTCGAGGAGCATCGGGTCGAATCTCCGTTCAGGGTTCGAGTTTCTGGCCCGGCTTCAGGTCGGCCGGGACCGGCGACATCGCGCGCAGGTCGTTGAATCCCTTCACGCTGATGTCAGCCCACTGCTTGAAGAGCACGCGGAAATCCGAAAGGTTGGTGACGCTGTTCGAGATCTGCACGCGGCCGCTACTGCGCGTCGCTCGCCTGTCCAAGGCGCGGCCGAGTAGCGCGCCTGTCGTCGAATCGCGCAGCTCGATAAAAAGCGTCGCCTGTCCTGATTCCATCGTGTACGTGCGCGAGCGGCCGCTCGACATCGTGTCGGGCACCGTGACGTAGAGGTCCACGACGCCCGGGCGGACGCGCAGCACGTCGGGTCCCTGCGTCGTTACGACCTCGAGTCCCGCGTTCTTGTACGCCTCGTTGAACACCTCGGTGAAATTGTCACGGGCTGCGGCAGCGATACGCTCCACGTCTTCCTGCGAGAGCCGCTGTGACAATGTCGACGCATCCCGGTTGTAGTCCTCGGCCCAGTCTTTCTTGAATGCGACTTCCACCGGGTCGATCATGAGCTTCTTGTACGGCCGGAAATCCGCGCCCGGAAGTAGAAACGCCGCGTCGATCCGTTTCGGCTTTACCTCGACGAGGCCGTCCCAGTTCCCGGCGGACTCGTCTTTTGCGCCTGCGGCAATGCCAAACCCGCACAAGAGGAGCGCGCAAATACTGGCTGTCGTGAATCGATTAATCATCACATTGTCCTTTCTGATTTCCTTCCCGCCGACTCAGCGCCGCCGCGGCATGGCCCGCGGTTGACGCTGCATACCGCTGCGCGATTGCTGCGTACGGCGCTGGTAACTCTGGTTACCGCCACTGCGCGCGGCGGCATCGCGGTCGAGCTGGGAGTAACTGGAGTTCGACGACTGCACTTGTGCGGCGCCGCCATACGATTGCGACCGGTCGCGTGCCTGGCTGCCCGTTTGCCCCGCCTGATCGCGGGACTCCAGGCTGCCCGAGCCGCCGTATCGGGGCGCGTCCCTCGAACCGCTTTGCGCCGCTTGGTCGCCAAGCTGGCCAGCGCCGGTATCGGCAGGCCGCGCGCGGGCGGCATCGCCGGATGCCGCATCGAACTGGTCGCGCGAAAGATTGCCGCCGCCCTCGCCGGCATTCGGCCGATCCGGTGTCTCCATGTCCTGCCAGCCGCCGTCATCATGCTTCTGCCAGCCGTCGTCGGTCTTCCTGTAGACCTCACCGTCGTGGCCAGCGTACAGGTCGCCGCTGCCGCTTTGCGCAATGGTCGTGCGATCGCCGATTCCGCCGGAGGCCGAAATCGCTTTCCCGCCGCCGCTGCCTTCGGCTTTCGTCACGCTCGAGGTTCCGTCGCGGCGCGTCTCGGTATTCACGGTCTGGCCGTCCTTCGAGAAACTGCCCTCGCGCGAAACGCTGCCGTCGGCATTGCGCTGGCGGTCGACGGTTCCGCTACCGCCACCCTCGCCCGTGATCGTCGTCGAGCTCTTGCCGCCCTGGCGTTCACCCTCGATCGTTGCCGACTTGCCACCCGCTGTTTCGATCGTGCCTGATTTAGAAATGCTCCCGTCGGCCTCGCGCTGGCGCGTCACCTCCGAGCTGCCGCCACGCTCCGTCTCGCGTTCCGTCGTGCGCGTGCCCGTGTCGAAGTCGGTGGTCTTCTTGACGTCCATAGACCCACCGCCGGGTCCTTCAACCGTGCGCTCCATCTTCATCTTGTTGGAGTCTTCCGAGTAATAGCGATCGGTTTCCGTCGAGATGCCCGTGCGCGGGTTGTAAGTTCCACCCGAGCTCGCCCATTCGTCGCCGTCCCACGCGGTCTCGACATAGCTGCTGCGGCCGGTCCTCGGGTTGTAGCCCTGGTTGTACGAGTAGCCGCCGTAGGGCCCGTACCAGACGGAGCGCGAGCCGTAGCCGCCGGTGTTCGGGTTGTACCAGCTCCCGTGTCCGTAGGACCCGTAATACGGGTAGTAGTAGCCACCGTAGTAATACGGCGGGTAGTAATAGCCAGTCCCGTAGTACGCGACGCCGAAGCCGATGAACATGCCGGCCGCGTACGCCCCGTTGTAGCTTGACTCGACATCGCCGTCGTCCGTCGTCACCACCACCACCTGCGTGACCGGATAAGACGGCGAGCTCGGCGGAATTTCGTAGATCGCCGCCGGGACGTCGGCGGTCGCGGCCCAGGGACCGGTTGGCTTCGGCGCGACGTACCACATGCCCTCGTAACACAGGTAGTACTTGTCGCCGTACTGGATGATGTCGTTGCCGGTGTTGACCGCGCGCGCAACTTCCGTCGCCGGTACCGGCTCGAACTTCGGTTCACCCGCGTAGCTGACGGTGACGGCGGGTGCTGCACCCGCCTTCGCGATTTTCTTTTCCGGCAGGGTCGCCTCGAGCGTCGCCCGCCGCGCTTCCAGCGTGCCGGGCACCGACGCACGCACGTCAGCCATCGCGTCATCCTCGGGAATTCTCGCGAACGCGTCGGGCAGCGGCATCGTGAATTTCCACGGCCCCTGCACGAGATTTCGGGTCGAGAACCAGCGGCCCGCAGCAAGCAGGTAATAGGTTCCATCGAGCCGGAACAGCGGGCTTTCCGTGTTCACGATCGATTCAAGCCCGCCGGTTCCCGGGATCGCCTGGCCGCGCGGCTTGCCCTCGAGCACGATGATCTCCGCCGGCTCGAAGGTCGTGATGACCCACGGTGCAGCGCCAGCTTTCGGTGCGGTGGCGACCAGGGTCGCCATTGATGCGAATTCACCGCGCGCCGGTATCTTCCCGAAAGCCACGGGCAGCTCCGTGATCGCCGTCCATGGGCCCGCGAGCTGCGCCGCGGAATAGCGATGATCGCCCGTTAGCAGGTAGAGCTTCCCGCCCTGCGTGTCGCGAAACGTCGGAAAATTGGCGTTCCCGATGATCTCGAGCCCGGTGTCCCCGATTTTCGTGATCACCTCTTTGCCGTTGACGAACAGCAGAAACGCCGGTGATTCCACGACGTGGATGGGCGGCGGGTCATTGTTGAATCCCGCGGGTGCGGCGGATTCGAGCACGCCATCTGCCAGGTAATACAGGAAAACATCGAGCGGAATTTCGAGCGGCTCGCTCTCGACGGCGGTGCGGATGCGGTCTTCCTGCTCCGTCGAGCCTCCTTCCGTAAAGACAATCCGGTCGACCTTGGGCTTCGCGACTTTTACGAGGCGCGCCTTGCGGTCGACGCTGGTGTTGCCGGAAAGATCGACGACGCCGTATTCCGCATCCGCGTCTTTCTCGACGAATTCAATTGCCACCTGCGCGGTGAAATGTTCGAAGTTGGGCCAGGTGCGGACCTGCGGGGCGTGCACGATGACACGGCGGCCATCGACTTCGCGTTCGCGCGGATACTGCCAGCGCTCGGAAAAAGCGGGGTTGGCGGCTTTTTCTACTGCAGCTTGCGCGGACGGATCCGGCGCGCGATCGCAACCTGCAAGAAGGAGCAGGGCGAGGCAGAATCCCTTCAGGCGCATCGTCGACTTCCTTCCTGGTGTCCGGGCAATTGCAACCGCGAAGTCTAATCCCGCGCGCGCAACCGAATCCGTTTGTCTTTGGTCGCGAAACAAAGTCGCGCGCGTCGCAGCGCAAAGCGCACGCGAAACTTTGTCGCGGTTCAGTCGCGCCTTGCGCTCGGGTTCTCGCACGCGCCGTATTGCGCATCCCAGCTCGCCGTGCGGGGCGAAAGCAGAAAAACGTCGGATTCCAGGGGAATGGGCGAGAACGTGCGCCGATCGTGCCGACAAAAGATGCGATCTCCATCGATCATGTCTCTATCGTGGCCAGATCTAACCCCCGGCCGCGTGGACTCGGCCGTGTTCCACGTGGAACATCCGCGCGTGGCGCCCCAGGCCGGCGATGTCCGGCCTCAGCGATGTAACCCAGAGCTGGGCTGGAACGTCCTGGACGATTTTCATTAGCCGGGCGAGGTTCTCGCCATCCAGCTCCGCGGCGGGATCATCGAGCAGGAGCGCCGATCGTCCAGGCTTTTCCTGTTCCTGGATGTCGAGCTGCGCCAGCATCAGGCCGGCGGCCACAAGCTTTTGCTGTCCGCGGGATACGTGGTCTTTCGCGGCCCGGCCTCCGACCTGGACGACTACGTCGCCACGATGGGGCCCGAACTGCGTCGCGCGGTACCGGCGATCGCGGCGCCGATCGTTCGCCAACGCTTCGAGGAGCGGTCGGTCCGAATCCCAGCCGGGCTGATGGGTGAGCGTGATCGGCTGGTCGAGGAGCGCAAGCCCGATGGCTTCCAGAGGACCAGCGATCCGCGCGAGATACCGGTTGCGCTGGCTCGCGAGCGATTCGCCGCTGGATGCCAGTTCCCGCTCCCAGGCGGCGAGGTCGTCGTCACCGGCGTCCTGTTTCAGGGCGGCGTTTCGCTGCCGCAACGCCAGGTGATAGCGACGCCATGTCGGCAGGAAGGTTGGTTCCACGTGGAACACGCCCCAGTCGAGAAACCGGCGCCTGCGGCCGGGTCCTTCCTCGAGAAGCTTGTGAACTTCCGGGTCAATCACCTGTGCCGGAAACTGTTCGGCCAGGTCCGCAATGCCAGCAGCGACGGCGCCGCCCACATGCCACTCGGTCCCGCCCCGAGTCGCCCGCACGCCGAGAGGCGTAGGGCCCGCGGCCCCAAGCGCTTTCCCAGTCAAGACGAAGGAATCCTCGCCGTTCGCGATCAGCGCCTCGCGTCGGCGGCTTCGGAATGATCGCCCGCGGCCGAGAAAGAATGCCGCTTCGAGCAGGCTGGTCTTACCCGAGGCATTGGGTCCGACGAAGAGATTGGCGCCGGGATCGAGCTCAAGCTCGACGGCATCCAGGCAACGGAATCGCTCGGCGCGGAATGAGCCGAGTGGCATCCCTCTTACAGACGCATCGGCATCACGACGTACCGCGCGCTCGTGGCGCCTGGCGCACGAACCAGGCAGCTGGAGTTTCCATCGGTTACGCCGATCTCGACTTCATTGCCATCGACCGCGGCAAGCGCCTCGAGCAAATAGCCGACGTTGAAGCCAACTTCGAGCTCGTCGCCCTTGTAGCTCACTTCAACCTGCTCTTCGGCTTCTTCCTGCTCCGGGTTGTGTGCCTGCAACGTCATCGAATTCTTCTTGAGCGCGAGGCGGATCCCGCGGTACTTCTCGTTCGCAAGAATGGATGTCCTCTGCAGAGCGGAGCGGAGCATTTCCCGGTCCGCCACGATCGCCTTGGGCGGCGCCGCCGGAATGACGCGGCTATACTCAGGGAATCTTCCGTCAATTAGCTTCGATGTGAAGCGAACTTCGCCGATCTGGGCCCGAATGTGATTACTTCCGATCGTGATCTGGACGTCGCCCTCGGTCCCCAGCAATCGCTGCAATTCCAGCACGCCTTTGCGGGGAACGATGACCTGTTGAACCCCCGCCTTAGAGGGGAGGTCCATTTCGCACAATGCCAGACGATGGCCGTCAGTCGCGACCGTTCGCAGCATTTTCCCATCCGTTTCAAGCAACATTCCATTCAGGTAGTAGCGAACGTCCTGCTGAGCCATTGAGAAATGCGTCTTGTCGAGGAGGCGCCTGAGGTCCGCCTGGGCGAGTTCGAGCGTTTGCTGCTGTGCGAGCTCATCGATCACCGGAAAATCTGCAGCGGGGAGGGTGGCGAGAACGAAGCGGCTCTTTCCAGCCTTCACCGTCAGCCTGTCGTTCTCTTGCGTGAAAGTGAGGGTCAGGCCTTCCGGAAGCGAACGACAGATGTCGAGCAGCTTCCGTCCAGGAACTGTCAATTGTCCATCTGCGCCCGACTTGATCTCTGCGCTCGCGACGAGCTCCACTTCAAGATCCGTTGCCGTGATCGAAAGCCTGCCTTGTTCGGCTGTCAGCAAGAGGTTCGCCAGGATCGGCATCGTCTGCCGGCGTTCCACGACCCCGATGACGGACTGGAGGGCCGTGAGCAGGCTTTCGCGTTCGGCGCTGAATTTCATCTGTGCACCTGGGGTGACTGGCCGGAGTTCTGATCTTGCTGGAATCATCTTTTCTTATGACTGTAGTAGTTGTAGAGCAGCGCATTTTCGGTGGAAAAGCACGGAAAAGCGACAGGCCAGAACGGCTTGCGCGAAGCGCAAACCGGTGAGCCGACCGTCGTGTTCCTATGCTACCCCTGTGGAATCGCTGTGGAGCGAAAAATGCACCACGGAACGCCACATATTATCCACATCAATTGGTCAGGATTCTCAAGAGGTTGAGATAGTCTTCGCTCGCGCGGCGCTCGATGTCGCGCAAATCCTTGATGCGGTCGCAGGCGTGCATCACGGTGGTGTGATCGCGGCCGCCAAAAGCGTCGCCGATTTCAGGAAGGCTGTGGTTCGTGAGTTCGCGGGCAAGCGCCATTGCAACCTGGCGCGGGCGAGCGATCGAGCGGCTGCGCCGCTTGGAGAGGAGGTCGGCCACGCGGATCTTGTAGTACTCCGCGACCGTCTTCTGGATGTTCTCGATGGTGACCAGGCGCTCCTGGGCGGCGAGGAGATCCTTCAGCGCTTCGCGTGCGAGCTCGAGCGAGACGGGCCGGCCGGTGAACCGGGCAGTCGCGAGCACGCGGCGCAGCGCCCCCTCGAGTTCGCGGACGTTGGAGCGGATGCGTTTTGCGATGAAAAACGCCACTTCTTCGGGCAAATCACCGCCTGCGGCCTGGGATTTCGCCATCAGGATGGCGACGCAGGTCTCGAGCTCCGGCGGCTCGATTGCGACGGTCAGGCCCCAGCCGAAGCGTGACTTCAGCCGCTCTTCGAGGCCCGTGACCTCTTTCGGATAGCGGTCGCAGGAAAGGATGATCTGCTGCTGGCCCTCGAGCAGGGCGTTGAAGGTGTGGAAGAACTCTTCCTGCGAGCGGTCCTTGCCCGCGAAGAACTGGATGTCATCGATGAGCAGGGCGTCGAGCGTGCGGTAGGTCTGCTTGAACTCAGCCATGGTGTTGTGCTGTAGCGCCCGCACCATCTCGCTCACGAAGCGCTCGCTGTGCACGTAGGCGATGCGCGAGGCGGAGTTTCGCTCGCGGATCAGGTTGCCGACCGCTTGCATGAGGTGCGTCTTGCCGAGGCCGACGCCGCCATAGATGAAGAGGGGGTTGTAGGCGCGCCCCGGGTTCTCACCGACCTGCACGGCGGCCGCCCGCGCGAGCTGGTTGCTCTTGCCTTCGACGAAGCTTGCGAACGTGAATTCGGGGTTGAAACGACTGCCGATCTGCCGCATTTCCCGTGGTTTTCCCGGGGAAATAACGGCATTTTGCGGCTCTGGCGCCTGGGCCTCGTCGCGGCGGGAGCCGACGTCGAGCCGCACCCGGGAACCGCCGCCGTTGCCGGCGATTCTCACGAGCTCTGCAATGCGCGCGAAGAGATTCTGCTCAATCCAGGAGACGACGAAGCGGTTGGGGGCAAGGAGTCGAAGTTCTCCATCGCTTTCGATGGCCTGCAGGGGCCGGACCCAGGTGTTGAACTGCTGCTCGGGCACTTCGTTTTCGAGATGCCGGAGACACTGATGCCAAAGCGAGTCCTGCACGAGCCGCCCCTCGCCGAAAATCGAAACGCTGGATTCGGCGATGAGTCTACGGCGCGAAACGCGAGCGCGCCAGAGTTATCCACAACCCTTTTCGGTTGACAGGATGGGGTCCACTCCGTAACCTTGCCGCCCTTTGCAGCGTCTGTTGCCCCTTTAATTTCAAAGGTTTGGGATCATGGCCACGAAGCGCACCTATCAGCCGAGCAAGATCAAGCGCAAGCGCACGCACGGCTTCCGCGCGCGCATGGCCACGAAGAAAGGACGCCAGGTCCTGAAGCGCCGCCGGGCGAAGGGCAGGAAGCGCCTCGCCGTCACCGAACGTCGCTGACGAGTGACCTACGTCCCGGCGTCACGGACTGCGGGCCGGCCAGAAACTCCACACCGCCGCCGAGTTCGAGCGCGCGCGAAAGGGGCGCGAACGTCATGCGGATGCCTTGTTCGTCATCCAATGTGCCGGGAATGAGGCGGGCGAAGCGCGGCTCGGCATGGCCGTCAGCATCCGTGCGGCGGGCAACGCCGTCAGTCGCAATCGCCTGCGGCGCCTGATCCGCGAATCCTTCCGGATGCATCGACAGGAATTGCCCGCGGTGGATGTGTTCGTGACGGCGCGCGCGTCGGCGAAGGCCGCGCCGAACCGCGAGGTCTTCGAAAGCCTCGCAGAACTCTGGCGCGCGGTCGGAGCGGCCAAGTGAAGCGACTCGCCGGGCTCCCGATCCATCTCTATCGCTGGTTCCTGAGTCCGTTTCTCGGGAAGCACTGCCGCTTTCATCCAACCTGTTCGGCGTACGCGCTCGAGGCGATCGAAAAGCACGGCGTATTCCGTGGCTATGGACTCACGGTGAAGCGGATCTGCCGCTGTCATCCCTGGGGCGCGGCCGGCTACGACCCCGTTCCCGAGGCGCCGCGCGCATGATCCAGCCGCGAGTATTGCTGTGGGTCGGGCTCCTGCTCCTCGTGTACCTGAACGTGAACGCCTGGATGAAGGACTACGCGCCGGCCGCGCGTGAAACGCCAGTGACGGAGTCGAAACCGGCCGATCCGGCCGCCAAGCCCTCAGACAGCTTCTCCGCCGAGCTGCCGTCCGTCACGAGCGAGACAAGGCCGGAAACGGCGCCTGTGACGCCGCCACCCGCAACCGATGCCGGCTCGTCGGTGCAGTCCGGCAAGGTCCGGATCGTAACGGACGTGTTCGACATGGATGCGAGCCTCGCCGGCGTCGAGCTCTATCGCGCGGACATCATCCAGTATCCAATGCACAAGGATGATCCGGCGACACCCGTCCGGCTCTTCAACAAGGACTCGCCGGAAACGCAATTCGTGTTTCAGTCCGGCCTGACGAGCGGGGACTCCGGCCGCAACGAGCCGAACCACAATGCGTCGTTCAGCGCATCTGCCGCGGAATTCCGGCTGGCGCCGGGCAGCGACACGCTGGAAGTCCCGTTCACGTGGTCGGACGACGCCGGCCTCGCGGTCACCAAGACACTGGTATTCCGCCGCGGCGCCTACAAGATCGACGTCCGTTATCGCGTTACAAACGGCGGCGCGACGCCGCTCCCGCTCGCCTCGTATACGCAGATCCTGCGGCACTCGCAAGGCAACGAACGCTCGATGTGGGATCCGGAAACGTATTCGTACCGCGGGCCTGCCTTTTACGACGGCAAGAGCTATCACAAGCTCGACATCGAGGACGACGACGATCTTTCGCTCTCGAAGACGATCACGAACGGGTGGATCGCGGCGATGCAACATCACTTCGTTGCCGCGGCCCTGCCGACCGCCGGCCTGGCATATCGATATGACCTGACCGCCAAGGACATGGACTATCGCCTGCGGGTCGTCGGTCCCGCGAAAATCGTCCCGCCGGGCGGCGTGCTCGACATTTCCGAGTCGTTGTTCGTCGGCCCGAAGCTGCAGGACCAGCTGAAGGCGGCCGGCCCCAGGCTTGAGCTCACGACCGACTATGGCTGGCTCACGTTTCTCGCGAAGCCGCTCTTCGAATGGGTGCTTGCGCCGATCCACAAGTTCGTCGGCAACTGGGGGCTCGCGATCATCATCGTGACTTTCCTGATCAAGCTCGTCTTCTACAAGCTGGCCGAGACGAGCGGCCGCTCGATGGCGAAGATGAAGACCGTGGCGCCGCGGCTCAAGGCCGTGCAGGAGCGGCACAAGGACGATCGCGAGGCGCAGGCGCGCGCGATGATGGAGCTCTACAAGCGCGAGAAGATCAACCCGGTCGCGGGCTGCCTGCCGGTGCTGGTGCAAATCCCGTTCTTCCTCGCGTTCTACTGGGTGCTGCTCGAGAGCGTCGAGATGCGCCAGGCGCCGTTCGTCGGCTGGATCCAGGACCTCTCGTCGCGCGACCCGTATTTCATCCTGCCGCTCCTGATGGGCGGCGCGATGTATCTGCAATTCAAGCTGAACCCGACGCCGCCGGACCCGATCCAGGCCAAGGTATTCGCCTTCATGCCGGTCGTCATGACGTTCATGTTCATGTGGTTCCCGGCGGGCCTCGTGCTCTACTGGTTGACGAATACCGGGCTGTCGATCGCCCAGCAGTGGAAGATCAATCGCGTCGTCGAGGCCGAGGCGAGGAAGCAACGCGGTTAGAATGACCGCATGGCGGAAACCGGCACGGAAGCCCGGCCGCCGTTGCTGCAGGCGAACGCCGCGCTGTACCTCGATTTCGACGGGACGCTCGCGGCATTTGCGTCGCACCCTGACGGCGTCACGGTCCACGATTCACTGCCCGCGCTCCTCGCGGGCCTGCGCGCGCGGCTCGGCGCCGCCGTCGCGCTCGTCACCGGCCGGCCGCTCGCAACGCTCGACGCCATCATCGGTTCACCACGCTTCGCGGGCGCCGGACTTCACGGCCTCGAGTGGCGCCTCGAATCCGGCAATACGAATTCGTCCGGTAATCCTGTAGGCGCAAGCCGCATTGTGCGCGCACTCCGCGAACGCTTCGGGACGGACCCGCGTCTCGTGATAGAAGACAAGGGAGCCGCCGTGGCGCTGCACTACCGGCAGGCGCCCGAGCGCGCGGAGGAGTGCATCGCCGCCATGCGGGAAATCGCCGCCTCACCGGATTTCGAGATCCTGCGCGGGCACGCCGTCATCGAGGCGCGGCCCCAGGGCGCCGGCAAGGGCGCGGCACTTCGTGCCCTGGCGGCGCATGCGCCATTCGTCGGGCGGACGCCTGTCTTCGTCGGCGACGACGTCACGGATGAAGACGGTTTCCTGGCGGCGCGCGATCTCGGTGGCTACGGAGTGAAAGTCGGCCCGGGCGCGACGGCGGCGCAGTACCGCATCGCGTCGGTCGATGTCGTGCGCGAGTGGCTCGCGGCGAGCCTCTCCGCACTCGATGCCGGAGCGAAGCCATGAAGAAACCCGCCTCGCTCGACCTAGGCGTGACAGGCAACTGCATCATTTCTGCGCTGGTCGATCGCGAGGCGCGCATCGTCTGGAGCTGCCTGCCGAGGCTCGACGGCGACCCGGTTTTTCACGCCCTGATCGACGATTCGAGCGCGGCCGATGCGCGCGGGTTCTGGTCCATCGAACTCGGCGGGTTCGAGCGCAGCGAGCAGGAATACATCGCGAACACCGCCATCCTCCGCACGCGCCTCTTCAGTTCGAATGGCTCGGCGGTCGAAGTCACCGATTTCTGTCCGCGCTTCGAGCGTCTCGGCCGCATGTTCCGCCCGCAGTCGCTTGTGCGGCGCGTGCGCACGCTCGCCGGGACGCCCCGCATCTGCGTCAGGCATCGGCCGTCCTTCGGTTACGGCGCGCTCCGGCCGGAGATGACCCACGGCAGCAATCACGTCCGCTACGTAAGCCCGGATCGCGTGCTGCGCCTGACGACCGATGCGCCGGTGAGCTACGTGCTGTCCGAGACGCCGTTCCTGCTCGAGACTTCCGTCGACTTCGTGCTGGGAGCGGATGAAACGCTCACTGACGGCGCCGAGCAGACGGCGAAGACCTTCCAGGAAGAGACCGCGTCGTACTGGCGGCAGTGGACCCGGCGGCTCGCAATCCCGCCCGAATGGCAGGACGCGGTGATACGCGCCGCGATCACGCTGAAGCTCTGCACTTTCGAGGAGACGGGCGCCATCGTCGCGGCCATGACGACGAGCATTCCCGAAGCGGCAGACAGCGGGCGCAACTGGGATTATCGCTACTGCTGGCTCCGCGACGCCTTCTTCGTCGTGCGCGCGCTCAACTCGCTCTCCGAAGTCGACACGATGGAGCATTACCTGCGCTACCTCGCGAACATCGTCGGCCAGGCGCCGGACGGCCACCTGCAGCCGGTGTACGGTATCGCGCTCGAGCGCAAGCTTGAGGAGAGGGAAATCACCTCGCTCGCCGGCTATCGCGGCATGCGGCCCGTGCGCGTCGGCAACCAGGCTTTCGAGCACCTTCAGCACGACGTTTACGGCAATGTCGTGCTGGCCGCGGCGCAATCCTTCTTCGACCGCCGCCTGTTGCGTCCCGCAACGGACCAGGACTTCGTGCGACTCGAGCGCGTCGGCGAGCAGGCCTACCGCGTCTACGCGACGGCGGACGCGAGCATGTGGGAGCTCAGGACACGCGAGCGCGTACACACCTCGTCAGCGCTCATGTGCTGGGCGGCCTGCGACCGGCTCGCGCGCATCGCGGCGCATCGGCAGTTGCCCGAGCGCGCGCGGCTCTGGCAGGAGCGCGCCGTGGAAATCCGGCGGACAATCGAAGAGCGCGCCTTCGACCCGGTGCGAGGCAGCTTCATGGAGAGTTTCGGCGGCTCGGACGTCGAGGCCGGGCTCCTGCTGATGGCTGAAGTCGGCTTCCTGTCGCCGGACGATCCGCGCTTCGCCGGCACCGTCGCCCTCATCGAAAAGCGACTGCGCCGCGGGAGGCACCTGTTCCGCTACGCGGCGGCCGACGACTTCGGCATGCCGACTACCGCATTCAACATCTGCACGTTCTGGTACATCGATGCGCTCGCGCGGCTGGGGCGCAGGGACGAGGCGCGCGAGCTCTTCGGGTACATGCTCGAGAGCCGCAATCACGTCGGGCTCCTGTCGGAGGACATCGGGCCGGATGACGGCGAGCACTGGGGCAACTATCCCCAGACCTATTCGCTGGTCGGCATCATCAATGCGGCGACGCGGCTGTCCCGCACCTGGGAGGCGTACTCGTGAAGCGGCCGGCACGCCTCGTTGCGGTTTCAAATCGCGTCGGTCCTGTCCGGGGTGCCGCGGCCGCGGGCGGTCTCGCCGTCGGTCTGGTGGAAGCGCTGCACGAGCGCGGCGGGCTCTGGTTCGGCTGGAGCGGCCGCACGGCAGCGGCGGGCCGCCTGCGATTGCGCAGCGAGAAAGTGGACGGCATGACGCTCGCGACACTTGACCTCACCCAGCAGGAGCTCGACGGCTACTACAACGGGTTCTCGAACAACTGTCTCTGGCCGCTGCTGCATTTCCGCATCGACCTGACGCGCTTCGAGCGCGGCCAGCTCGAGACCTACCGACGAGTCAACGCGCGCTTTGCCTCGGCGCTCGCGAAGCTGCTGCGCCGGGACGACCTCGTCTGGGCGCACGATTTCCACCTGATTCCGCTCGCCGACGAGTTGCGCCGCCTGCGCGTGCGCCAGCGCATCGGCTTCTTCCTGCACACGCCGTTCCCGCCGACGGAGATCCTCTCGACACTGCCCTCGCACGAAACGCTGATGCGGACGCTGTTTGCTTACGACCTCATCGGATTCCAGACACCGGAGGACCTCGCCCGCTTCCAGGAGCACGTGCGCAGGGCCTATGGCGGCACGGCCCGCGGCGATACCGTCTCGGCATTCGGACGCGAGCTGCGGGTCGGCGCCTTCCCGATCGGCATCGACGTGGAGCGATTCCACCGCTATGCGTTCACGGCGCCGGGCAGCCGGGAGTACGCGCGCATGCGCCGCGGGCTTCGCGGCCGCGACCAGTTCATCGGGGTCGATCGCCTCGACTACAGCAAGGGCTTGCTGCGGCGCATGGACGCCTTCGGCCGGTATCTCGAAATGCACCCCAAGGCGCACGGCAAGGTGATCCTGCTGCAGGTCGCGCCGGTCAGCAGGGGCAGCCTCGTGTCATACCGGAACTTCCGCCAGGAACTCGACCGTGAGGCGGCGCGCGTGAATGGCCGGTTCTCGCGCTTCGACTGGACGCCCGTGCACTACCTCAACCGCGCGCTGCCGCGGCGCACCCTCGCCGGGCTCTATCGCGCGAGCCGCGTCGGCGTCGTGACACCGATGCGCGACGGCATGAATCTGGTTGCGATGGAGTATGTGGCCGCCCAGGATCCCGCCGATCCGGGCGTCCTCGTGCTGTCGCGCTTCGCGGGCGCGGCGCAGTACCTGTGCGAAGCCCTGCTCGTGAATCCGTATGATGGCGAGGAGACGGCCGAAGCCATGCACCTCGCACGCGAAATGCGCATCCAGGAACGCCGGCGCCGGCACGAGGCGCTGATGCGGCGCCTGCGCGCGCGCGACGTCGGCCGCTGGCGCAGGGACTTCATCGCGGCGCTCGCCGACGCACCGGCCTGGCGCCGCGGCACCCGCAAGGCACGATGATCCTGGTTTGCGACGTCGGGGGGACGCGCACCCGCTTTGCGCTCGCCAGCAAGGCGAACGGCGACTGGCGGCTTTCCAGCATTGAAGACAGCCCGACGACGCCCGACGTGGCGGCGGCCGTTGCACGTTATTTGCGCACGACGGCCCCCGATGGCGTGACTGCGGCGGCATTCGGCGCCGCCGGCGCGGTCTCGCCCGATGGCAGCATTCGCCTGACGAATGCCGATGTCCTGCTTGTTCCGGGAGTGCTCGCAAAGGTGGCGGGCGTCCGGCGCACAGTGGTCGTCAACGACTTCAGCGCGATCGCCGAAGCAGTGCCACACCTGCCGCACGATTCCCTCGTCCACTGCGGCGGCGGAACGGCGGTCAAGGGCCAGCCGGTCGCCGTGCTTGGGCCAGGGACGGGACTCGGCACGGCGCTTGGCGTCTGGGGTCCGGGCGGATGGATTGCGATCGCGGGCGACGGCGGCCATGTGGATCTCGCGCCGGTCGACGACGAGGAACTCGAAGTCTGGCAGCGTCTTCGCCGCGTGCATGGCCGCGTGTCGGCCGAGACCATACTTTGCGGCCCGGGTCTCGAGCGCCTTTACTCGGCAGTTTCCGGCGGCAAGGCGCTGCGCGGCGCCGAGATCGACGAGGCCGCGTGGCGCGGCGAGGCCCACGCCCGGCAAACGCACGCGCTCTTCACGCGCTGGCTGGGCCGCGTCGCCGGCAATCTCGCGCTCATCGCCGGCACGCGGGGCGGCGTCTATCTCGCGGGCGGAATCCTGCCGCGCTGGGGCGCGCGTTTCGATGCGGCGGCATTCCGCCTCGCGTTCGAAGACAAGGCGCCGTACACGGACTGGCTCCGGGCCATTCCCACGTTCGTAGTGACCTATCCGCAGCCGGGCTTGCTGGGACTCGCTGTCCTGGCAAGCACGCCGGCATGAGCCCGGCGCCCGACACGATCGTCGCGATCGCGACGCCGCCGGGACGCGGCGGCATCGGCATCGTGCGCGTTTCCGGGCCGAGGACCCGCGCGATCGCGACTGCGATGCTTGGCAAACTCCCGGCTCCGCGCTACGCGACAGTCTCGGTGTTCGCGGGCGGCGATGGGCAGACGATCGACGCCGGAATCTCCCTGTACTTTCCCGCGCCGAACTCGTTCACGGGTGAGGACGTGCTGGAGCTGCAGGGCCACGGCGGCCCGATCGTCATGGACCTTCTCGTCGCGCGGGCCGTCGAGCTCGGCGCTCGCCTCGCAAGGCCCGGAGAGTTCTCCGAGCGCGCCTTCCACAACGACAAGCTGGACCTGGTGCAGGCGGAGGCGATCGCCGACCTGATATCGGCAGGATCGACTGAGGCAGCGCGCGCGGCGCTTCGGTCGCTTGCCGGAAACTTCTCGCGCGAGGTGCAGGCGCTCGCGGGTCGCGTCATGGAGCTTCGTGCGTATGTCGAAGCCGCAATCGACTTCCCGGACGAGGATGCCGAGTTCCTCGCGTCCACGGAAGTCCGCGGACGGCTGGAGGAGATCAATTCGCGATTTGCGGGGATTGCCGAAACCGTCCGACAGGGCAGGGCGCTCCGCGACGGGTTGCACGTGGTGATCGCGGGGCGCCCGAATGCGGGGAAGTCGAGCCTCCTGAATGCGCTGGCGGGACACGATGCGGCGATCGTGACGGAAATTCCCGGCACGACGCGCGACGTGCTGCGCGAGCGGATCCACGTGGATGGCCTGCCGATCCACATTGTCGATACGGCGGGACTTCGCGACACCGACGACCTGATCGAGATCGAGGGGCTGCGCCGTGCGCGAATGGAAATGAGCCGCGCCGATCTCGTGCTCTACATGGTGGATGCAACGCGCGGCTTTGCGCCGGGCGAACAATCCTCGCTGCCGGTCGGGTCGGCAACCCTCCTCGTGTGGAACAAGGTGGACCTGCCGGGAGCACATCCCGTTCCCGTTCTGGATGACCGGCCCTCGCTTCCTGTCTCCGCACTCCTGGGCGAAGGAATGCCGGAGCTCCGTGAGCAGCTGAAAGCCGCCGCCGGCTACCAGTCGGAGAGCGGGGCCTGGTCGGCGAGGCGACGGCATCTCGATGCGCTCGCGCGCGCACAAAGCCTCTTCGAGCTCGCGGAGGCGCGGATCGGGGAGCGCGCCTCCTTCGAGCTGGTGGCGGAAGAATTGCGCCAGGCCCACCAGGCGCTCGGCGAAATCACCGGCGAAGTTTCAAGTGACGCGCTGCTCGGGGCTGTCTTTGCCACCTTCTGTATAGGCAAGTGAACGGGCGCAACTACCGCGTCACAGAATCGCGATTGATACGGGTATCCGAGGCTGCAAGCAGCCGTTGAGACCGATTCGTCACCGGCTGCCGACTGACGCGATAACCGCCCCCGCCTAACATGGCCCCCGTCCCTGCAACCGGATTGGGAGGTCCGCGAGTCTCATGGGCAACCATCAATTGCTGCGCGCCGCGATCATCGCGGCGCTTGCCGCCGCGCCGCTCGCCGCGGTCGCCGAAGTGACCAACGAGGAATTGCTGCAGCGCATCGAGGAACAGGAACAGAAGATCCTGGTGCTCGAGCGCAAGCTCGAGATCCAGGACGAGGCGGCCAAGACGACGAAGGAAGCGACGGCCGTCGTGAACGCTGGCCCGAAGGGCTTCAGCCTCAGGTCTGCAGACGGGAAAAACCAGCTCCGCCTGCGCGGGACGATGCATCTCGATGGCCGGTATCTCGAGGGCGAGGATCCGGGCGGCGTCGTGGACAGTTTCCAGGCGACGCGCGTGCGCCCGACGATCGAGGGCACCTTCGCCGAAATTTACGACTTCAAGTTCATGCCGGACTTCGGCCAGGGCCGCACCGTCATCCAGGACGCCTACGTGACGGCGCGTTTCAAGCCGGCGGCGCAGCTCACCGTCGGCAAGTTCAAGTCGCCGGTCGGACTCGAGCGCCTCCAGTCGGCAAACGACATGCGCTGGGTGCAGCGCGCCTTTCCGACCAGCCTCGCGCCGAACCGCGACATGGGCCTCCAGCTCGGCGGGGACCTGGCGGGCGGACGGCTCTCGTATGCCGCGGCCTTCCTGAATGGCTCGAACGACGGCAGTAGCAGCGAGACCTTCGCCGACGCGGACATCAACGACGACAAGGAATACGCGCTGCGACTGTTCACGCATCCGTTCGCCGAAAGCGACAACTTCGCGATCCGCGGGCTCGGCATCGGCATCGCAGGCACCTACACGGACCAGGCCGGGAATGCGACGCAGCCGCTCCTGCCGTCCTTCCGGACACCGGGCCAGTCGACGTTCTTCCGCTACCGCGCCGCCGGCGCGACCACGGCGGCGACGATTGCGGACGGTGAGCGCATCCGCCTCGCGCCGCAGCTCTACTACTACGTCGGCAACCTCGGCCTGATGGGCGAGTACACCGAAGTCTCGCAGGAGGTCTCACGCGTCGTGCCGGCGGGGCTGCGCGAAGGCACGGTGGACACCCAGGCCTGGCAGCTTGCGGCTTCGTATTTCCTGAACGGCGAAGAGGCCTCGTACCGCGGCTTCAAGCCGAAGACGACCTTCTCGCTCGCGGACGGCACCTGGGGCGCGTTCGAAGTCGTGGCGCGCGTGCAATCGCTGTCGGTCGACGATCTCGCCTTCGGCGGCGGTGCGGATTCCTTCGCGGACCCGCTGACCTCCGCGCGGCAGGCCGATTCCTGGGGCGTGGGGCTAAACTGGTATCTCAACGAAAACGTGAAGTGGCTGCTCGACTACGAGCGCACAAGCTTCGAGGGCGGTGCCGCGACGGGCGACCGCTCCGATGAAGACGCCTTCCAGCTGCGCCTGGCGCTCGGCTTCTGAACAGGAGAAAGGAATCATGATGAACAGGAATGCATGGAGCCGGATCCTCGGCGTGGTTGCGGGCGCGATGATGTTCATCGCGGGAGCCGGCGCAGCGGAAACGGTACTGATGAACGTGTCGTATGACCCGACGCGCGAGCTGTACACCGACTACAACAAGGCGTTTACCGCGTACTGGAAGAAGAAATCGGGCCAGGACGTGTCGATCCGCCAGTCGCACGGCGGTTCCGGCAAGCAGGCGCGCACGGTGATCGACGGCCTGCAGGCCGACGTCGTGACGCTCGCGCTCGCCTACGACATCGATGCGCTCGTGAAGCAGGGCAAGCTCCTGCCCGCGAACTGGCAGTCGCGGCTGCCGAACAACAGCGCGCCCTACACCTCGACGATCGTATTCCTGGTCCGCAAGGGCAATCCCAAGAAGATCAAGGACTGGGGCGACCTCGCGCGGCCGGGCGTTTCGGTCATCACGCCGAACCCGAAGACCTCGGGCGGAGCGCGCTGGAACCACGTCGCGGCCTATGCCTGGGCGCTCAAGCAGCCGGGCGCGACCGAGAAGTCGGCCGAGGAATATCTCGCGAAGCTCTACAAGAACGTGCCGGTGCTCGATACCGGCGCGAGAGGCTCGCTCACGACTTTCGCTCAGCGCGGAATCGGCGACGTGTTCATTTCCTGGGAGAACGAAGCCCACCTTGCGAACAAGGAGCTCGGCGCGGGCAAGTTCGACATCGTGATTCCCTCGCTGAGCATCCTCGCGGAGCCCCCGGTCGCGGTCGTCGACCGCATCACGCTTCGGCGCAAGACGACCGACGTCGCCCGCGCCTACCTCGAATACCTCTATTCACCCGAGGCGCAGGAGATCATCGCGAAGCATTACTACCGTCCGCGGAACGAGGCCGTCCTGAAGAAGCATGCGGCCACTTTCCCCGACGTGAAGATGGTGACGATCGCGGACTTTGGCGGATGGAACAAGGTGCAGGAAAAGCACTTCGCCGACGGCGGCCTGTTCGACCGCATCTACGCAAACTAACCGCCTGTCACGCCTTCAGGCGGTAGCCGACGCCCGCTTCGGTTTGCAGCAGATCGGCGCCGGCTGAATCTCTCTCGAGTTTCTGCCGGAGCCGGTGCACGAGCTGCTTCAGGAGCTGCCGGTCGCCGCTGCCGCGATGACCCCAGACGTGTGCCAGCAGCCGTTCCGCGGACACGACGTGGCCCGCCTGCGCGACGAGGATCTGCAGCAGCCGGGTCTCGAGCCGCGTGAGGCGGAGCGGCTTGCCGCCCGCGAGCGAGATGGCATGGGCCTCCAGGTCGAGCGATACGCGTCCGGCCTCGACCTTGTCGCCCGACTCGATGCCGGCCCGCCGCAGCAGCGCCTTTACTCGCGCGAGCAGCGTGCGCGGGCTGAAGGGCTTGGTCAGGTAGTCGTCGGCGCCCAGCTCGAGCGCACGAACCAGATCTTGCTCTTCTCCTCTCGCGGTCAGCATCAGGATCGGCACCTCCGAGCGTCCGCGGATGTTCCTGCAGACGTCGAAGCCGCTTCCAGAAGGCAAATTGATGTCGAGGATCACGAGATTCGGCAACTCGGAATCAAATACCTTCAGCGCCTCGTGCGTGTCGGCGGCCTTGACGACGGAGTAGCCCGCATTCGTCAGCGCGAAGGCGACGAGTGCAAGCAGGTCCGGGTCGTCGTCGACGACCAGGAGTTTCATGCCGCCTCCGCCAGGACCGGCAGCCTGACGATGAAGCGCGTAAATCCCGCCGGCGTGCGCTCCGCGCGGACCTCGCCGCCGTGGCGCTCGACGATCGACTTCACGATCCAGAGGCCGAGACCGAGTCCGCGCGGATCGGGCTCCTGGTCGGCGGCGCGGTAGAAGCGTTCGAAGATCGACGTGCCCTCGAGTTCCGGCGCGCCAGGCCCGGAATCCTCGACATAGAGCTCAACCGCGCCGCCATGCTGCGTCGCGCCGATGGTGATCTCGCTGTCCTCGGGGCCGAACTTGCTGGCATTGGCGAGCAGGTTCGTAACGACCTGGGTCAGCCGCTGCGCATCGCCGGTGATCACCGGCAGGTCTTCGGGAAGCTCGAGGCGAAGCGTTTGCCTCCGCTGCGTCAGGAGTCCCGCCATCAGGTCCTCGGAATCCTCGACGACCTGGGCGAGCGCGACCTGCTGGCGGCGGATGCCGAGCTGGCCGGACTCGATGCGCACGCTCTCGAGCAGGTTGTCGATGAGCCGCGTGAGCCTGAGCGTTCCGCGCTGCAGTGATTCGAGAAGCTCGCCGAGCCGCTCGCGCGGCATCGATTCGAGGCCGTCCAGCATCAGCTCGACGGAAGCGAGCTGCGCCGAGAGCGGTGTGCGGAACTCGTGCGAAATATTGGCGAGCACCGAGTCGCGCGCACGTCGCACGGCCTCGAGCTCCGTCTCGTCGCGCAGCACCTGGACCTGCAGGGCGCCGACGGGCGCCGCGCTCGTGATGACGACGGTGCGCGGCACCCCGCCCGCATCGAGGTATTCGGTGGATTGCGCCTTGCCGTTGTCGCGCGCGGTGTAGATCGGGCAGTTCGTGTCGCAGGGGCGCCGTCCGTCGACGTCTCGCGGTTTCAGCACGTCGCCGCAGAACCTGCCGATCAGTGCATCCGCCGGCTCGCCGAGCATCCGTGCCGCCTGCGGATTCAGGTAACGGATGCGGCGATCGGTGTCGACCGCGTAAACGCCCTCGACGACACCCTGCAGGACCGCCTGTGCTTCCGCTTCACGGTGACGCAGCGTCGCCGTGAGGTCCATCAGGTTCCGCCGCATGTCCTCCATCGTGCGTGCGAGCGCCTCGACCTCCTGCGTGCCCTGGGCCGGGATGGAGGAAGAGAAATCGCCCTGGCCGAGACGCGCCGCCGAGGTCGCGAGCGCCTGCAGCGGCGCACCGATCCGCCGCGCGAGGATCAACGAAACGAGCAGCGCGACAGCAGCCAGCAGGATCGTCACGAGTAAAAGCCGGCGGACGAAGCTCGAGACTGCGCCCGCCACCTGTTCGGCCGGCAGCCGCGCCTCGATGAGCACGATCGCCTCGCCGGTTGAGGCGAAGAGCGGCAGGCTCGCTGCAAATTGCTCACGCGCAGGGATCGGGGCGACCGCGATGTCGCCGGTCGCGAGCGCTTCCGAGTGCATGTCGCGGTAAGCCGGCTCGACAAACTCCAGCCAGTCGGTGACAGGCAGCAGGTGGATCTCGACGCCGACCTGCTTGGACAGCTCGGCGGCGAGCCGGTCGTCGAGCTTGCGGATCGTCATGACCCGCCCACCGGACGATCCGGGGATTTCGACGAGGGCGCCGACCGGCCCGCGCTGCCGGCTTGCGATCATGAATCCCTCGCCCTGTTCGGAGGCCGCGTCGAACGCCTGCTCCCACGGGATCGCCGCACCAGTCGCGGTGACGAGCCCCGTGTCGCGGAACAGCGCGCAGGCGTCGAGGCCGGCGGTCTCGCAGAATCGGCGCATCACGAGCTGCAGCTGCAGGACGTTTCCTTGCTCGACGAGCCGCGCGAGCGTCGCGCGGCTGGCGAGCAGCCGGGCGGCGGTCACCGTGTCCTCGCCGACGCGGCGAATCTCGTAGCGGGCGGCATGTGCCGCCGCGCGCACCTTCGACAGCGCCTGGTCGGACGCCTGGTCCCGCAGCAGGCCGAGCGAGGCGAGCGCAATCGCGATGATCGAGAAAAGCATCACCCCGGCAATGGTGAAGAGCAGCAGCCGCTCGAGCGAGCGCGGCCACGCGACGAGGCGGCGCAAACCGGCCTTCCATTGCTTGGCGAGCCGCAGCGAGGCGGCTTTCCACTTCCGCAAGAGCGGGTGCAAGCTCAGTGCCCTCCGATCCCCGATCGCCATTCCACCAGAGTTTTGGCTATCAGTGTGAGTATGGCGAGCATCGCGAGAAGCGAGGCAACCGCGAAGGCGGCGACGAAGTTGTACTCGTTGTAGAGGATCTCGACCTGAAGCGGCATCGTGTTCGTCACGCCGCGGATGTGGCCCGAGACGACGGAAACCGCGCCGAACTCGCCCATCACGCGGGCATTGCAGAGGATCACCCCGTACAGGAGTCCCCAGCGGATCTTCGGCAGCGTGATTCGCAGGAACGTGATCCACGGACCGGCGCCGAGCGAGAGCGCCGCGACCTCTTCCTCGCTGCCCTGCTGCTGCATGAGCGGTATCAGCTCGCGCGCGACATAGGGGAAGGAGATGAAGATCGTCGCGAGCACGATGCCGGGCACTGCGAAGATGATCGAGATGTTCCGGTCGAGGAGCCACTCCCCAAACCAGCCGTTCACGCCGAACAGGAAAACGAGCACGAGACCGGCAATGACCGGCGACACCGCGAAGGGCAGGTCGATGAGCGTGACGAGCAGGCTCTTGCCGCGGAAATCAAAGCGCGCGATCGCCCAGGCGGCGCAGATTCCGAAGAGCGTGTTCGCCGGCACGACGATCGCGGCGGTCAGCAGCGTCAGCTTGATCGAGGAAATCGTGTCCGGATCGGAGAAGCTCTCGAGCCAGGCACCGAGTCCTTTCGCCAGCGCCTGTACGAGCACGGCGCCGAGCGGGGCGAGCAGGAGCAGCCCGAGGAAGCCGAAGGAAATGAAGAGAAGCAGCGCGCGCGCAAGCTTGGCGCCACGAGTCATGCGCCTGCCTTCCGCGGTCCAGCTGACGCCGCGCGCCATCAGCGTGTCGCTCCGATACCCATCCGGCGCTGTCCCCAGCCCTGCACCAGGTTGATCGCGAACAGCATCACGAAGGACATCACCAGCATGAAGAAGCCAAGCGCCGCGGCGCCGGCGTAGTCGTACTGCTCCAGCTTGATGACGATGAGCAGCGGCGTGATCTCGGTCTTGAGCGGCAAGTTGCCGGAAATGAAGACGACCGAGCCGTATTCGCCGATGCCGCGCGCGAAGGCGAGGGTGAAACCGGTCGCGAGCGCCGGAAGTATCGTCGGCAGGATGACCCGGCGAAAGACGTGGAAGCCGCCGGCCCCGAGCGACTCCGCTGCGTCCTCGAGCTCCTTGCCCACCTCGATCAGCGCGGGTTGGACGGAGCGCACGACGAAGGGCAGGCCGATCAGCACGAGCGCGACCACGACGCCGAGCCAGGTATAGGCGACCTGCACGCCGGCGAGCGCAAGTTGCTGGCCGAGCCACCCGGTCGGCGAAAACACCGTCGCGAGCGCAATGCCGGATACCGCCGTGGGCAGCGCGAAGGGCAGGTCGATCATCGTGTCGAGGAGCCTGCGTCCCGGGAAGTCGTAGCGGACGAGCGACCAGGCGACGATGAAGCCGAACACCGCGTTGATCGCTGCCGCGAGCGCCGCGGCGCCGAATGAAAGCCGGTAGGACGCGACCGCACGCTCGTCCAGCAGGATGTCGATGAGCTCGGTCGGCGGAATGCCGAGCGCGCGGATCATGAGCGCCCCGAGCGGTAGCAGGATCGCCGCGCTCAGGAAGAATGTCGTGAAGCCGAACGTCAGCCCGAAACCAGGCAGCGGGCTCGCGGCGACGAAGCGCTGGCCCGCCATGTTCAGGCGGCTCCCAGCGCGGGCACGATCAGGACCGGCCTGAGGCGCGGACCCTCGAGCAGCGTGTTGAGCCGCGCCGTCTCGCGGTCGGCGAGCGAGTCGAGCCCGAGTACCAGCATCGAGTTCGGGTCGACCGAGAGCTCGCGCTCGATTTCCGTGTCGGGATCACCGAAGCGCAGCTCGGTGCGCATGTCGAGTCCATGCTCGGCAAGCGCCGTCGAGCGCGCATCCAGCAGTAGCCGCAGGCGCGAGGCGCGTTCGCGATCCGGCGTGCTGGCTTCGTGAATTGCGAGCAGCACGGATTCCGCCGGGATGTGGCGGAGCAAGCTCGCGGCCACGCCGAGCGCGCCAACACCCGCCTCGGCGCCCGGCAGTACGACGATGCGTGTTGGAATCTGAGCGCCGACCGGCAGCACGAGGAGCTGTGACGCACCGTGTGCGAGGTTCCAGAGCGCGGTTGCGCGCGCGCCCGGCCCGGCCGCGAGCACCGGCATGCCGGGCGGGGCGCTGCCCGAGCGCGTCGTCAGCATCGTGATCCGGGTCTGCATGCGCGTCGCGAGCGTCGCGAGCAGCGGGGTTTCGCGGAGCGCCTGCGCCGCCGGCATTTCGCGCGCGATGACGGTGAAGCTCGAGATCGGCGTCGGCAGGCTGTGGATGCGGCGCGCGCTCACAGTCACCCGCTGGCCAATCGAGAGGGGGTTCGCGCGCTGCTCCGGGAAAGTGCGCGAGGCATCAAGCAGCCAGGTGGTGCCGTCGGTCCCCTCGCGATCCGGCGTCGCAGGCAGTGGCCCTTCCATCGGCATGCGCACCCGCAGCCGCTCGGTGGGCCCGGAGAATTGCAGTTCCTGGACCGTGCCGCTGCCGACGAGCGTGAGGCCCTCCAGATTGTCGCCGGTCGTGAGTTCGACCTCCTCGGGGCGGATTACGGCGACGATCTCGCGCGGCGTGACGGCTTCGGCGCGCGGGCGCTCGAAGCGAAGCTGATTGCCCTTGCGGTAGCCGAGCAGGAGGTTGGCGGCGCCGAGGAAGGTGGCGACAAAGCGGGTTCTTGGGCGTGCGTACAGGTCGTCGGGACTGCCGACCTCCAGCAAGCGGCCCTGGTGCATGACGCCGATCCGGTCCGCCATCGCGAAGGCCTCGTCCTGGTCGTGGGTGACGAGGATGGTCGTGACACCGAGTTCCTGCTGGATTTTCCGGATCGTGCGCCTGAGCTCCTCGCGGATCTTGGCGTCGAGCGCACCGAAAGGCTCGTCGAGCAGGAGGACCTCGGGCCGATGCGCGAGAGCGCGGGCGACGGCGACACGCTGCTGCTGGCCGCCGGAAAGCTGGGTCGGCAAGCGGTCGTCCATGCCCTCGAGGGAGACGAGCTTGAGGAGCTCCGCGCGCCGCGCCATGCGTTCGGAACGGCGCATGCGGCGGACGCGGAGCGCGAACTCGACATTGTCGGCGACGCTCATGTGGCGGAAGAGCGCGTAATGCTGGAAAACGAATCCGACGCCGCGGTTGCGGGCCGAAACGCCAGTGACGTCGCGCCCGTGCAGCGAGATACGCCCGTGGTCCACCTCGACGAGCCCGGCGATGGCGCGGAGCAGAGTGCTTTTGCCGCTGCCGCTCGGGCCGAGCAGCACGAGGAACTCGCCCTGCTGGATTTCGAGCGAGACGTCGTTGACGACCGGATGCGATTGATACCGCTTGGTGACCTGGTCGAGTGCGATGGACATGGGGTATTCCCGTGGCCCGACGCGGGCGAACGCGGGAAAGGCTAGTGCCGGCGCGGTTTCCGGGTCAGTCGCAGGCCGGTAACAAGACGGTAACGAAAGCGGGCATTGCTACGGGCGTCGCAAGGCCTCGAGCGGCTACTTGACTGTGTACCCGCGCGACTCGAGGCAGGCGCCCATGCCGCGCTTGAAGTTGTCGGCGAGCGCCTGCTGCGCCGCCTTTGCTTCTTCGGTACTCGCCTGCTGCTGCGCCGCGGCCTGCTCCTTCTGCTGTTCCTGCGCCTTGCGGGCCTGCCGGCCGCCGGCCACCACGCCGGCCGTCGCGCCGATCGCGGCACCCTTGCCGGCGTCGTTATCCGCGACTTCGCCGATGACCGCGCCTGCGGCCGCGCCGCGCACGGCGCCCTTCGCCCGCGCGCCGCTTGCAGCCGGCTGTTGGGCCGCCGCCGGCTGCGCGGGAGCGGCGGCAGTCGGCGGCGACATCGGGTCGTAGCCCGATTGGGTCTTGGACCAGTTGTAACATTCCGCTTCGTCCGTGGCCTGCTGGGTCGCGGACTGGCCTTTCGCGGGATACGCAAAGACGCCCGCCGACGCGGCGAGCGACTTGCCCGCCGGCGCCGCCGCGGGGGCGCTCTGCTGTGGCGGATCTTGTGCGTTCGCTGCCGCGACACCGAGTGCGAACAGGCATGCAAGCAGGCGCGATGTGGGTTTCAGTGAATTCATGGTGGCGCTCCTTTGCCATCTTCCGGCTGCAGGTATCCTAGCGCGAATGAAGTGGCTCCTCGCTTGTCTCGCATTGGTTTCCGCGCCTGTCGCCGCAGAAGCGCAACGCGCAGTGACGGCCGCCGCGGCGCATGTCGCCACCCACGAGGAGGCCATCGTCGGCGAGCTGCGGGGGCTCCTCGCCCTGCCAAACCTTGCGACGAGCGAGTCCGACATCCGCCGCAATGCCGAACTCCTGGTCAGGATGCTCGAAAAGCGCGGTGCCGCCGCCCGCATCCTCGAGACCCCCGGCGCGCCGGTTTCGGTGTACGGCGAGCTCGGCTCGCCGGGCGCTCCGCGGACACTCCTTTTCTATGCGCACTTCGACGGCCAGCCGGTCGGGCCCGAGTCCGCGTGGAAGACCCCGCCCTTCGAGCCGGTCCTGCGCTCGGGAAGGATGGAAGACGGCGCGGCGACCGTCGCCTGGGCCGATGCGAAGTACCCGCTCGCTGACGAAGCGCGCATCTATGCGCGATCCGCGAGCGACGACAAGGGGCCGATCGTCGCGATGCTGGCGGCGGTCGATGCCCTCGCCGCGGCGAAGATTCCGCGGTCAGTGAACCTGAAGTTCTTCCTCGAAGGCGAGGAAGAAGCGGGCTCGCCGAACCTGGCGCGAACGCTGGCCGCGCACCGGGAACTGCTCAGCTCGGATCTCTGGATCTTCGGCGACGGCCCGATCGATCCGCGCGGCCTGCCGCGGATCGCCCTCGGCGCCCGCGGCGTGATGGGCTTTCGCCTCACCGTCTACGGCCCGGCGACGAGCCTGCATTCCGGCCACTACGGCAACGTCGCTCCAAACCCGGGTGCGAGGCTCGCCGCGCTCATCGCCTCGATGCGCGCGCCGGACAGCGCGATCACGATCGCGGGACTCGATGCGCCCGCTCCGGCAACGGCGGCCCGCGAACTCGCGAAGTCGGCATTCGACACGCCCGGCATGATCGCGAACGCGGGGGTCGGGGTGACCGAGAGCGGTCTCGACTACGGCGAATCGATCCTGCGTCCCTCGCTCAATCTCACGCAGCTCCTCTACGGCGGCTCAGGGGGACAGCGGAATGCCATCGATCCCGAGGCGACGGCGGGATTCGACCTGCGCCTCGTCCCGGGAATGACAGTTGCCAATGCGCGCGCGGCGATCGAGGCGCACGTCCGAGGGCAGGGTTATGTGCTCCTCGATGCGCCGCCGACGGCTGCGGAGCGCACTGCAAATCCGCGGCTCGCGCGCTTCGACTGGGGCGATGACGGCTATCCGGCTGCAATGTCCTCGCCCGACGATCCGGGCGTCGCGCGCGTCATGTCAGTGATGAAGGCAGCGACGGACGATGCCGTGCGCGTCGCGCCGCTGATGGGCGGGAGCCTGCCGATCGCGCCGATCGGTGAGGTGCTCGGCACGCCCTTCGTCATCGTCCCGATCGTCAATGCCGACAATAACCAGCACGCGCCCAACGAGAATCTGCGCATGAAGGAATTCCGCCGCGGCATCGGCCTGTACGCGGCATTGCTTGCGGAGTTTGGCAAGGGCGGTTCGCGGGACTGAACCGATCTATAAAGGCGCTTCGGCCGCGAGCGCCTCGCTGATCCAGCTTCGAAACACCGCGACCAGCGGATCGTCCTCGCGATTCTCGTGCCAGGCGAGGAAGTAAGCGCCCGCCGCAATCGTCTCGCGGAAAGGCCGAATCAGCCGGCCGCCCGCCACGTGCGCCTGCGCGAACCTCGGAGTGAGGAGGCCGGCGCCCTCGCCGGCCAGCACCGCCTCGAGGATCAGGTGCTGGTTGCGCACCAGGAGCTGGCCGCGGCGGGGGCGGCCGGGCGGCCGTACGCCCGCGGCCCGGAACCAGTCCTCCCAGGCTTCCTCCGGAATGAGCGGGAGGCGCGCGAGCCCTTCGATCGTGAGCTTCCGGGCTTTCCCTACGAGATTGCAGGACACGTAAGGCGTCAGCTCGAGCGGAAACAGGGGCATTGCCCGGATGTCCGGCCCCGGGGCCGGGCAATGACGGATCGCGACGTCGAAGCGGCCGTCGTCGAGCGGCCGGTATTCGTCCGCGATGTCGAGCGCGAGCGAGATCCCGGGATCGTGGCGGCGAAACTGCGGCAACCGCGGCAGCAGCCAGAGCGTTGCGAAGGTGACTGTCGTCGTGAGTGACAGGAGTCGCGGACTCTGCAATTCCTGCAGCGCCCGCTCGATCGCGGCAAAGCCCTGCGCGAGGCGTGGCGCGAGGCGCACTCCCGATTCAGTCAGCCGCAGCCTCGGCCGCCGTACGAAGAGCCGCGCGCCGAGCCGCTCCTCGAGTTGCGCGATTCGCTGGCTCACGGCCGCCTGCGTGAGCCCGAGCTCTTCCGCCGCGGCGGTGAAGCTCCCGCGCTCGGCGCAGGCGGCGAAGACGCGAAGCGACTCCCAGTTCTGGCGGGATCCGGTAGTTGGCATAAGCTTGGCTAATGAGCATAGCAGCGAATCTAAACCACGGCCACGCCCGCTTGCTTAACAGTCCCGGCCATGAAAAACGGCAATGGAGCGGCGAAAATGCGCGCGATAATGCGAAAACTGGCGAAGATTATAGTGGCCGGACTGGAATATTCGGCGCGGACCACGGCCCTGCACGAAGGCCTGCCCTGGGATGGCAACACACGCCGGCTGCGCCCGGACGGGCGCCCCAAGCCATAACAAGTGCTAATTGGCGGACCGCGTCAAGGCGGTCAGGGGAGGCTGAACACGGCCCCGTGCGGGATGCCCTTGGCGTGGCCGCCGTGCGGCCAGGTCTTGTTGTCCATGCGAAATCCCGGCTCGCTCGCGCCTTCCTCGCGAAACCGTTTGTCCATCGTGAGCTGCCCGCTTGCGGGATCGAAGCGGGCGATCAGGGCGCGATGCTGCAAGGCTGAGTAGCCGGTCACCACGACGCGGCGCTGGTCCGGCGAGATTGCGATCCAGTGCGGTACGTCCTCGGGCCCGAGCGTGAGGCGGCTCACTTCGCGCGGCGCCGCTGGGTTGCTGATGTCGAGGCTCACCACCGCATTCCAGGCAGGGACGGTCACGAGGTAATAGTGGCCCGAGATCACCGGGATGGCGCAATAGGTGTCGGGCTTTCGCGGGAACGAGGCAACGAGCCGCCCGGACGGCGCGTCGCTGTCGAGACCATCCATCAAGTACAAGCCGCAACTGAAGGTCGAGACCAGCACAGTCTTGCCGTCCGGCAGCAGCCGCGGTTCCGCGGTGAGCAGGGCCTCATCTCCCGCAGGACCATCGGGAAGCGAAAACGTCTTGAGCAGCGACAGGTCCGACAGGCGCCAGAGCTGGACATTGCGCGACGCAGGGAAATCCTGGTGCATGTCCGTCGTCGTCGTCACGATCCGGTCGAGCGCAGGAACGATCTGGCCGCTGTAGACGCGCGATCCCTGGTCCACGCCCGGCCCGTCCGCCGAACTGGAACGCACGGGTTGTCCGTCGGGCGTCATTTCGACGAGGCCACCGGCGCGGACCGTGCCGGCGTCATGGACGTGCCGCATCTGGAAAGTGGCGAGCACGTTTCCGTTCGGCAGACGCAGGAACGAATGCGGATGCGAATAGCCCTCGATGTCCGCGAACTGGCGGACGATGCGCGGCCGCGTCGGGTCGGTGAGATCGAAAACGAAGCTCTGCCCGCTCGCGAAGCCATTGGCGAACAATTGCCTGTCGGCCGGCATTTCGTGTTCCGTGTGATGCGGGCCGTTTCCCTGGCCGGGCACAGGCAGCGTCGTCACCAACCGCCCGTAGCGCTCCTCGCTTTCCGTGACGTCGAGGACCGCGAGGAAGTCGGGCTGCTTCTTGTCCGCGTCTGCGGTCCAGAGGAAGAGGTACTGCGGCGCCGAACTTTCTGGCTCGGCTGACGCGGCAGTGCGACCCGCCAGCGCGATTAGCACTACGGCGGAAAGTGCGATTGGGGCGTGTCTGAGCATCCGGATCATCTTGCGCATCCCTAGTTCTTCGGTTTTGGTGTGAAACGGATCGCTTGGCCACCACCGGGCGCAAGTGCGATTTCGAAAGCGTCGCCACGCCTCACGGCACGTGATTCGATGGTGATCGAATCCCCGCGAGTCTTCCAGTCGGCGTCGTCGCCGTCGCGATAAATTTCCGCCGTGTAACTCCGGCCGGGATCGAGGAAGTCCAGGGTAATTCGGAGCCGACGTGCGGTTTCATCGGTGACGCTGCCGAGGTACCAGTCCCCGCTGTTCCGGTCCTTGCGGACGATCGTCACGTAGTCGCCGACCTCGCCATTCAGCACGCGCGTGTCGGCCCAGTCCGCGGGTACGTCCTTGATGAACTGGAACGGGCCGGGATAACGCGCGTAATTTTCCGGGAGGTCCGCGACCATCTGGATAGGACTGTAAATGACGACGTAGAGCGCGAGCTGCTTCGCGATCGTGGACTGGAACCGCTTTCCTCCGCGCCCCGTCAGCGAGAGCACGCCGGGCGTGAAGTCCATCGGTCCCGCGAGCATGCGCGTGAAGACGAGGTTCGCCTCGTGTTCGGGCGGATTCGGCGGCTCGCCCCAGGCGTTGTACTCCATGCCGCGCGCGCCCTCGCGCGCGACCCAGTTCGGGTAGGTGCGCCTGAGGCCCGTATCCTTGATTGGCTCGTGCGGGTTGACGGCGATGCGGCGCTTCGCCGCTTCGATCACCACCTTCAGGTGATGGCGCGACATGAACTGGCCGTCGTGCCACTCGTAGCGGACCTTGCCGTCCTCGCCCTTCGCGCGAATTCCGCCGGCGTCGGCGACGTAACCGGTCTTGACGCTGTCGATGCCAAGCCGTTCGTAGAGATCGAGTGCAGCTTCGAGCTGCTCTTCGTAGCGGGCCACGTTGCCTGCGGTCTCGTGATGGCCCACCAGGCGCACACCGCGCTCTCGCGCATAGGCTGCGACGGCCGCGAGGTCGAAATCCGGGTAGGGCTCGGTGAAACTGAACTCGTTTCCGTCGGCAAACCAGTTGCCGTCCCAGCCGCGGTTCCAGCCCTCGATGAGGACGCCGCGGAAGCCATTGGCCGCGGCGAAGTCGATATAGCGCTTGGCGTTTGCGGTTTTCGCGCCGTGCTTCGGACCCGAAGCCCAGCTTTCGGTGTCGAGGTGCAGGGACCACCAGATGCCGACGTACTTGTACGGCTTGAACCAGGAGACGTCGCCGAGCTTGTTCGGCTCGTTGAGATTCAGGATCAGGTCGGACATATAGAGCCCGGCTGCGCTGTCCGCGATCTGCAGCGTGCGCCAGGGCGTTGCGAACGGCGCCTTGCGCCGGACGCGCGGCCCATCGCCAGAGGGTGAAAGCGTCGCCTTGAGTCGTTGCCCCATGCCGCTGCGGCGAAGCCACATGGCCGAGTAGTCGACGAGTGCCGCTTCGTGGAATGCGATGTGCAGCCCGCTCGAGGTCCGGATCGTCATCGGCGTGTGGGCCTGGCCGACCTCGGCGAGCGGCGTCTTCTGGTAGAGGTATTCGTAACGATTCCAGTCGCCGGCCGGAATCCACCAGGCAGTCGCCGGTTCCGCAACCGCGAACTCGGTCAGTTCCTCGTTGATCGCGACCTCGGCGAGTTCCGCCTGTTCCGGGAATTCATAGCGGAATCCGATGCCGTCGTCGTGGGCGCGGAAGACGACGTCCAGGCGCCGCCCGGGCGGCGACTTCTCGACCAGGCGGACTCGAAGCTCGTTGTAACGGTCGCGCACGAACCGCCGTTCGCCCCAGGGCTGTTCCCAGGTTTCGTCCGCGCTTCGCCGCTCGCTGGCCGCGAGGCGGAAGCCGCGCTCGAGCTTGGGGGCATCCGCCAGGATGAAACCGAGACGCGACTCCGCGATGACCGCGGTGCCCCGGCGGGAAATCGTATAGCCCGGCCGTCCGTCCGGATCGAGTGTGACCGCGACGGTCAGAGCACCGTCCGGAGACGCGATTTCAGCGACCGTCTCCGCAGCTGCATTGCCGCCAATTGCACAGAGTGCAGTGGTCAGGACGGCAGCGGCCAGGATTTTCATGACGGGGAGGCTAACAGGACCGCCAAACCCGCCGGCGACTGCAAACGTTTTCATGCCCTGCAATCGTATGCATTCATTGCGGGCGGCGGCAGGCGCCTACTAGGATCGACGCGTCAGTCGGGGTCGGCGGCATTCGCTTACGGGGGACGCAAATCATGGAATTCAAGGGACTTTCACGGAACCTTTTGCGCATGGCGATCGCCGCCGCGCTGCCCGCAGTCACGGCCATGCCGGCGCTCGCGCAGACGCAGCCCCAACCCCCGCCACAGCAGCTCGAGGGCATCGTCGTCACCGGCATCCGTGTCGGCATCGAGAACGCGATCCAGACCAAGCGCGACGCGACCAGCATCGTCGAGGCGATCTCGGCCGAGGACATCGGAAAGCTCCCTGACACCAGCATCGCCGAATCGATCTCGCGCCTCCCCGGCCTGACATCGCAGCGTGCCGAGGGCCGCGCTTCCGCGATCAGCCTTCGCGGCACCGACCCCGGATTCACGACCGCCCTCCTGAATGGACGCGAACAGGTCAGCACCGGCGACAACCGCAGCGTCGAATTCGACCAGTATCCCTCCGAGCTCCTGAGTTCCGTGGTCGTCTACAAGACGCCGGACTCGCAGCTCGCGGCCCAGGGCCTCGCGGGCACGATTGACCTTCGCACGATCCGGCCGCTGCAGTACAGCGGCGACGCGATGGTAGTGAACATCCGCGGCGAGCAGAACTCGCACGACAACCTCGGCGCGAACGCGGATGACGGCGGCTACCGCGCGAGTTTGTCCATCATCGACCAGTTCATGGACGGCCGCTTCGGCATCGCCTTCGGGTATGCGCACCTCGACTCCCCAATGGCGACGAAAGGCTTCGGCACCTACGAGCCGCTGAACCCCTCGGCGACGGGCGGCGACCTCGCATTCGATTGTCCCGGCGGCAACGCAGATGCGTGCCAGAACAATCCTGGCATTGCGCCCGGCAACATCGCGACCAACGGCATGAAGGTCCGCGCCGACATCGGATCCACGGTCCGCGACGGCTTCATGGCAACCCTGCAGTTCGAGCCCAGTGAAGGCTATTCCTCGATCGTCGATCTCTACTACTCGACGATGGAACAGACGGACAACGCCCGAAGCCTGGAGGTCAATCTCAGCGGCTATCCGGCGCCCTGTTGCGTCGGCGGCCCATTCCCGGACGGGACAATCTTCGGCTACTCGGACACGACGATCGAGGGCGACATGGCCGTCGCCGGCACGCTGAACAGCATCGTGCCGCTCGTGCGCAACTTCCTGTTCACGACCGACGACGAGATCATGGCGGGCGGCTGGCGCAACGAGTTTCACCTGAGCGACACCTGGTCTCTGGTAGCCGATATCAGCTATTCGAAGGCCGAACGCGACCAGCTCCAGCCCGAGATCAACGCGCAATACGGGCCGGCATTGACCCTGGATACCGGGACGTTCGCGCTGCACGCCAACAATCGGCAGCCCTCGCTCTCGTTCGGGCTGGACTACACGGATCCGACGCAAGTGCTCGTCGGGCCGACGATCTACGGTTCCGGCTACACGAAGAAGCCCCACATCGAGGACGAACTGACGTCCTTCCGCGTCGACGCGCTGCGTAACGCCGACATGGGCTGGTTCGTGGGCACGGCCTTTGGCGTCAATTACAGCGACCGTACGAAGGACAAGTCCTCGCCCGAGACCGGCCTCGGCACCATCGGGGGACTCGCCTACCAGATCGCCGACGAATTCCTGCTGAGCCCCACCAACCTGAGCTACGCCGGCGCCGGCGAGGCGCTCGCGCTCAACGTAAATGGCGTGCTCGGCGAATACTTCAACCCGATCGTCTACGGCGACCCGACGACGCTGCCGTATCTCGCCGGCAAGTACTGGGACGTGGAGGAATCGGTCTGGACGGCCTACGTGCGCGGCGACCTGAGCCACGACATTTCCGACACCGTCACCCTGACGGGCAACGTCGGCCTGCAAATTATCGGCACGGACCAGCAGTCATCCTCGTTCTTTGTGACACGACCTTTCACTCCAGACCAGGTGGTCGAACGCGTCGGGGACGGCAAGTCGTACGAGGACGTCCTGCCGCAGGTCAACTTCGCGTTCCTGATGGAGAACAACCAGGCGGTGCGCATCGGCTTGGCCCGCGAAATGGCTCGCCCGCGCATGGACGAGCTGAAGGCCACTGAAGAGAGTGGGTACGACCTGAACACCGGCATTCCGAGCGGCAGCGGCGGAAACGCACAGCTGGATCCCTGGCGTGCCAATGCTTTCGATATCTCTTACGAGAAGTACTTCGGGCAGCGCAGTGGTTACGTGTCAGTCGCGGGCTTCTACAAGGACCTCGAGAGCTATATCTTCCGGCAGACTGACCCGAACCACGACTACTCCAACCTGCGCGCCGCGACCCCCGATGCGTTGTTCAACATCCCGCTCGACCAGGTTCAGACGACCGGAGACTTCAACCGGCCGGAGAACGGCAGTGGCGGCTACCTCTGGGGTCTCGAGCTCACGGCCTCCATGCCATTCAACATGTTCTCGGATGCGCTGGAGGGTTTCGGCGCGATCCTGAGTTACTCGTACACCGAGAGCGACATCACGATCCCGGGCGCAATCAGCTCGGTGCCGAACGAAAACATTACGCTGCCGGGCCTGTCCGAGGATGTTGCGAGCGCGACGCTCTACTACGAGAACTACGGCTTCGGAGCCCGCATCGCGACGCGCTACCGCTCCGAGTACATCGGCGAGGTGACGAACTTCGCGAACGAGCGCGGCCTGCGCTACGTGGACGAGGACATGATCACCGACGCCCAGCTCAGCTACACGTTCAGCGAGGGCACGCTCGAAGGCCTGCAGCTGCTGGCCCAGGTGAACAACCTGACCAACGAGCCGTACATCGCCTACTCGGTGAACAAGTCGCGGTTGGTGGATTACCAGCTTTACGGCACGCAGTACCTGCTGGGGCTGAACTACCGCTTCTGATCGCGGGGCGGGCCGAGCAGGAACTCGAGAGGCACTTCGACGCGCGTCCGCCAGGCGCGCTCGGAGTGCTCGGCGCCGGGGTATTTCTGAGTCATGAAGTCGACATCTTCGCGCCAGCCTGCGGCGCGGAGCAGCGCATCCGCACGCCGCTGGTATGACTCGTAGCTGGCGTCCAGCGTCGCGGTGCCGTAATCAAAGTAGATCCGGTTCTCTCCGCGCGCCGGCAAGTGACGGGCGAGGTAGTCGATCACGACGCCGTCGCCAAGCGGCCAGTGGATCGATACGCAGCCCGCGCCACCGAAGATGTGCGGATACTCCGCCAGCGCATAGAGCGAGATGAACGCGCCCATGCTCGAGCCCATGATGGAGGTGTCGCCGCGGCCGGGGAGCGTGCGGTAGCTCGTGTCGATGAAGGGCTTCAGCTCCTCGACCAGGAAGCGCAGGTAGTCGTCCGAGACGATGCGCTCCTTCTGCATCCAGGCCATGTCGGGCCAGCTTTCAGGCAACCCTGACTCGGTGATGGCCTTGGCCGGCATGTATTCCTGGAAACGTTTCGGTGTATTCCAGACGGCGACTACGATGGCTTCGCGGACCGAGCCCTCGGCGGCGAGCCGCGTCATCGCCTCGTCCATTCCCCAGTCGACCCCGATGTACGAGAGCGCCGGATCGAAGAGGTTCTGGCCGTCGTGCATGTAGAGCACGGGAAAACGCTGAGATGGTTCCTTTTCGTAGCCGGGCGGCAGCCAGACGTCGACGCGACGCGCGTCGACGAACTTCGAGGACACGGCTTTGTGCGTGCGCAGCGTTCCCGTGACGCCCGGTGGCACCGGCGGGGCACCGCCGAGCTCGAAGATCGTCGCGCTCTTGGGAGCGAGCGTCAGGCCGGCGGCGAGGTCCTGCTCGAGCCCGCCCAGCACGTCTCGCGCCTTTAGATTTCCGCGGATGGATTCGGCGAAGCGCGCGGTTTCAATGTGCCGCTCTTCGTCAGCGTTGTTGAAGGCCACCATCAACGTCTGCCGATTGTCCTGGCGGAAGTAGACGTACACGCCGTCCTGCGGCACGTACTGCGTGAGCGTGCCGGCGTGAATCGCGCTTGCTCCCTTGCGCCAGTTGAGGAGCTGGCGAGTGAATTCCTGTGCTGAACGCTGATCGGGCGTGAAGCCATCGCCCGTGAATGCGTTCGTCGGATCCCCGGCCCAGCCGCTCGGGAAATCCATGCGCACGACGCCGTCCGCCCTGGGGAGGGGATTCGTCATCAGGAATTCCGAGCCATAAAAGAATTGCGGCGTGCCCCGCGTCGTCGCGAAGAGGACCATCGCCATCCGGTAGAGATCGAGCCGCTCGCCGAGCTGCGTGTAGATGCGGCTCATGTCGTGATTGTCGGGAAAGATCACGAGGCGCGCCGGATCCGCGTACAGGAAATCCCTGGCGAGGGATTCGTAGATGCGCAAGGTGCCTGACTCGCGGCCCTCGGGCTCTAGGAGCCCGCGAATGACGGCATGCTGCAGCGGAAAATCCATCAAGGCAGGTGGAGGCAGCTTGGCGCCATCGTCGCCCGGCGGTGGATCCGACTGCCAGCGTGAAACGATCGCTGGGTCGAGGCTCCATTCTTCGCCGACGATCGTGAGCGCGGGGTACTCTTGGAGCACGCGGGCGTACCAGTGTCCGAGGAACTCGCGGTCCGAATAGGAAAGCGTGTCGACCCTGAGGCCCGAGAGGCCCGCGTACTCGATCCACCAGATCGCATTCTGGGTGAGGTAGGTCGCGAGCAGCGGGTGCCGCTGGTTGAGGTCCGGCATCGTCGGCACGAACCATCCGTCAGTGAATGCGTCGCGGTCCACGCGCGCGAAATGCGGGTCCTGCAGGGTTTCGCGCCGGTGGGTGGTGGCGGCGAAAGTCCCGCCGTGATTGATCCAGTCCGGATCGGGCAGGTCCTTCATCCACCAGTGCTCCGAGCCGCAGTGGTTGAGGATCACGTCCATGATCACGCCGACGCCCTTGCTGCGGGCCTCCGATACGAGCGAACGGTAGAGCGCGTTATCGCCCAGCCGGTCGTCGATCCGGTAGAAGTCGGTGATCGCATAGCCGTGGTAGGAAGCGCGCGGCTGGTCGTTCTGCTGCACCGGATTCAACCAGAGCTGCGTGAAGCCCATCGACGCAATGTAGTCAAGTCCGGAACGGAGCCCCTCGAGGTCTCCGCCATGGCGACCGTTCGGATCGCTGCGATCGGCACCTTGCCGGTAGCCCGCAATGTTGTCGTTGGCAGGGTTTCCATTCGCGAACCGGTCCGGCGTCACGAGATAGATGGCGTCAGCGGACCCAAAGCCCTTGCGCTCCGCGGAACCGGCCTCGCGCGCATTCAATTCATACGCGTGATGCAGCACGGAATTTGCGCCGCGCTTGAAAATGATGTCGAGGCTGCCCGGGCTCGCGCCGTCGGCAATGACAAGATCGATGAACAGGTAATTGGGGTTGGCCGTGCGCGTCACGCGGACGATCCTGACCCTTGAATCCTCGATCGCCGGCTCCAGTGCGGCAATGTCTTCGCCGTGCACCAGAAGCTGCAGCCGGCTGTTCTTCATGCCGACCCACCAGGAAGCCGGCTCCAGATGCTCGATGCGCCACGCGGCCAGCGCGTCGTCAGCAAACAGGCCGAGCAGCAACGCGAGCAGCCACCTGTTCATCAATGGCTGAACACGATCCAGATCACGCCGACGATTGCAGCGAGCATCAGGCTGAGCCAGAGGTCCGCACGCCGCCACGCGGGATCGCTCTGCATGGCGGGCAGCCGCTCCGGCGTCTTCGCGCGCGTCTGCAGCGTGAGCCCGGCCGTCTGCCCGGCCGACGGCGCCGGCGTCGCGAGGCTTACCAGCACGAGCACGGCGCTGCAGATCACGAACAGCAGGATCGCAAAGTGAAGGAAGTTAATGTCGCTGTACCAGCCGAGCAGCCCGTCGCCGAGGCTCGCCCGGTTGAGCTCGAGCACGAGTCGCGCCAGCCCGAGCACGAAGCCGGTCGCGAGCGCGGCCATCGCGCCGGAGGCATTGACGCGCTTCCAGAACAGGCCGACGAGAAATACGGCGGCGATAGGCGGCGAGATGTACGCCTGCACGCTCTGCAGGTACTGGTAGAGCTGCCCGGAAATCAGCTTCATCATCGGAATCCACGCGAGCCCGAAGCCGACCATCACGACGGTCACGAGCTGACCGACCACGACCAGGCGGCGTTCGCTCGCCTGCGGGCGGAGCTTTCGATAAATGTCCCAGGTGACGAGCGTCGAGCAGGAATTGAAGACGGACGACAGCGAGCTCATCAGCGCCGCAAGCAGTCCGGCAACGACGAGTCCGCGCAGGCCCGCCGGCAGGAGCGCCCCGATCAGGGCCGGCAGCGCCTGGTCCGGCGATTCGAGAGTCAGTTGCCCGCGCGAGGCAAGCACATGGGCGATGACGCCCGGGATCACGAAGATGAAGAGCGGCAATACCTTGAGGAAACCGCCGAAGATTGCGCCGCGGCGGGCATGGTCGATGTTCTTCGCCGCCAGGACGCGCTGGACGATGAACTGGTCCGTGCACCAGTACCAGACGCCGAGGATCGGCGCGCCGAGCAGGATCCCGGTCCACGGGAAGCTCGGATCCGACAAGGGCTTCCACATGTCGAAGAAATCGCCGCCCGCGCCGGCGTACAGGCCGCTCCAGCCGCCGACCGCGTCGAGCCCGACGAAGAGCACAGCGACCGCGCCGCCGATGAATACGAAGGCCTGCAGCATGTCGGTGTAGAGCACCGCGCGCAGTCCGCCGAACACCGTGTAAATGCCGGTCGCGACCACGACGATCACCGCGCCGGTCCAGAAGTTGAGCCCCATGAGGGCCCCGAACACGATGCCGCCCGCGAAGATCGTCACCGAGATCTTCGTCAGGACGTAGCCGACGATCGAGATCACCGCGAGATACCAGCGCGCCGCGGGCGAATAGCGGCGCTCGAGGAACTCCGGCATCGTGTAGACGCCGCTCCGCAGGTAGAACGGTACGAAGAACCAGGCGAGGAGCAACAGGACCAGCGAGGCGAGGATCTCGAACTGCGCGACGGCGACGCCGCCCGCGGCGCCGGAGCCCGCAAGGCCGACGAGGTGCTCGGCGCCGATGTTGGACGCAAAGAGGGAAGAACCGATGATGAACCAGCCGGCATTACGGCTGCTGAGGAAGTAACCCTCCGCGGATTCGCGCGTGGAGCTCTTGCCTGACACCGCGATCGCGACGACGGCGACCAGCAGGAAATACGCCGCCACCATCACCCAGTCGAGCGTCGTCAGCACGTTCATGCGGGTGCGGCGAGTCCGTTGTGAAGGCTTGCGAAGAATACGCCGTGCGCCGGCACGGTGACGCTGCCACGGCCGACGACGCTTGGCTCGAACCCGTGACCCGTGAGCGGCTCGATTTTTGCGGGCACGGGGATTCGGATTGCGCTTGCCTCCGCGCCGAAGTTGAAGCAGGCGAGCACCGACAGGCCGTCCTGCTCGCGAAGGAAACAGAGCGTGCCGGGCGGCGAGTCGAAGTGCCGCACGCTGCCGCTGCGAAGGGCAGGCATGCCGCGCCGCCAGCGGACGAATGTGCGGAAGGCGGTTAGCACGGAATCCGTGGTGGCGTCCTGGCGGCTGACCGTGAGCGCGCGATGTTCGGCCGGAATCGGGAGCCAGGGGCGTCCGCTCGTGAAGCCGCATTCCGTTTCCCAGTCATTCCAGGGCATCGGCGTCCGGCAGCCGTCCCTTCCCTTGAATGCAGGCCAGAAGGCGAGGCCATACGGGTCCTGCAGCAACGCGTCAGGCAGTTCCGCCTGGGTCAGGCCGAGCTCTTCGCCCTGGTAGACGCAGGCACTGCCGCGCAGCGAAAGCAGGAGCGCATTGAAGAGCTTCGCCCGCGGCGCGGTCTCCTTGCCGTCCGACCAGCGCGACGCGACGCGCGCCACGTCGTGGTTGCCGATCGCCCAGCAGGGCCAGCAGTCCTGGCACCGCGCCGCGAGCGTCTCGACGGACTGGCGGATGTGGTCGGTCGAGAATTCGTCGACCAGCAGCTCGAAGTTGTACGCCATGTGCAGGCGCTTGGCGCCCGAGGTGTACTGGACGATCGCCTCGACCGCATCCTCGGCGGATACCTCGCCGAGCGCGACTGCGGGCGCGTACTTGTCCATCAGCCGGCGCAGCGCCTCGAGGAATGCGTGGTTCTGCGGCTGCGTGTTGTCGTAGAGGTGGACCTGATAAGCGTAAGGATTGTCAGTACGAAAGCCGCGGCCCTTGCGCTCCGCCAACGGCTTCGGCGGGTTGTCCCGCAGAAGCGGATCGTGGAAGCAGAAATTGATCGCATCGAGCCGGAATCCGTCGACTCCGCGCGCGAGCCAGAACTCCGCTTCCTCCAGCATCTGCGTGGCGACCGCGGGATTGTGGTAGTTGAGGTCCGGCTGGCTGACGAGGAAGTTGTGCAGATAGTACTGACCGCGGCGCGGCTCCCATTGCCAGGCCGAGCCGCCGAAGATCGAGAGCCAGTTGTTGGGCGGCGTTCCGTCGGGCTTCGGGTCGGCCCACACATACCAGTCCGACTTTTCGTTGTTGCGGCCCTGCCGGCTCGCCTGGAACCAGGCGTGCTGGTCGGAGGTGTGGTTGAGCACCTGGTCGATAATGATGCGAAGGCCTCGCGCGTGCGCTGCCTCGATCAGCCGGTCGAAATCCTCGAGCGTCCCGAAGAGCGGGTCCACCTGGCGGTAGGCGCTGACGTCGTAGCCGAAATCCTTCATCGGCGACCTGAAGAATGGCGAAAGCCAGACCGCATCGACGCCGAGTCCGGCGATGTAATCGAGTTTCGAGATCACGCCGGGGAGATCGCCGACGCCGTCGCCGGTGGTGTCGGCGAAGCTGCGTGGATACACCTGGTAGATGACGGCGCCGCGCCACCAGTCCATGTCGACGGCAGCAAGCGGCACCGCGGATGGCGGCGGCAGAGTCTCGCTCCGCTCCTGTGTCTGCAGCATGTTCAATTCTTTTCGATTGGCCGCGGCCCGGTCGACTGAATACGATTGCATCCGATTGTGCGGCCCGGGGCCCGGCCCGAAACTGCAAAAACGGGGGGAAGATGCGCGAAAAGCCGGCACTGCGCTTCTGGCAGATCTGGAACATGTGTTTCGGATTCCTCGGGATCCAGTTCGGCTTTGCGCTCCAGAACGCAAACGTCAGCCGGATCTTCCAGTCGTTAGGCGCCTCGATCGACGACCTGCCCGTGCTCTGGCTGGCCGCGCCCGTGACCGGGCTCCTCGTCCAGCCCGTCATCGGCTACATGAGCGACCGCACCTGGGGCCGCCTCGGCCGTCGCAGGCCTTATTTCCTCTACGGCGCGATCCTCTCGACGCTCGCGCTGCTTGTTATGCCGAACAGTCCCTGGCTCTGGGTGGCGGCGGGGACCCTGTGGATTCTCGATGCGTCCATCAACATCACGATGGAGCCGTTCCGCGCGCTCGTGGGCGACATGTTGCCGAACCGCCAGCGCGCATTCGGTTTCGCGCTGCAAAGCCTCTTCATCGGCGTCGGCGCCGTCATCGCCTCGGCATTGCCGTGGATCCTCGCCAACTGGGCCGGGGTCAGCAACGTCGGGGCGGAGGGCGAACTTCCGGATTCGGTCAAGTGGGCGTTCTACCTCGGCGCCTTCGCATTCATTGCCGCGGTGACCTGGACGGTCGCCAAGACGCGCGAGTACTCGCCGGAAGAGCTCGCGGAGTTCAGCGAATCGCACGCGGCTGGAGAATCCGCGCAACCGGCCGACGACCGCAGCGCGCGCCAGTTTCGCGCATCGGGGACGGCGTGGCTGCTGATCGGCAGCTTCTTCAGCGTCGCGGTCGCGGTGTTCGGCTGGGACCGCCAGCTCCATGTGCTCGGCATCGGCGGTGCGGCCTTCGGCCTACTTCAGCTCATCGCAGCCTGGCTGAAATCCTGGGGCCGGACCGCGGACGCGCTCTATTGCATCATGAACGACCTGTTTCAAATGCCGCGCGCGATGCGCCAGCTCGCGCTCGTGCAGTTCCTTTCGTGGTTCGGCCTGTTCGCGATGTGGATCTACACGACCTCCGCGGTCACGAGCCGGCATTACGGCACGACGGATGCCGCTTCCGAGGCATTTAACGAGGGCGCGAACTGGGTCGGCGTGCTGTTTTCCGCCTATAACGGCTTTGCGGCATTGGCAGCCATCCTCATCCCGCTGGTCGCATCGAAGATCGGGCGAAGACAGACGCACCTCGTCAACCTGACGCTCGGCGGGGCAGGGCTGATCGCATTCTTATTCATCGACGACCCGCGCATGCTGCTCGTCGCGATGGCCGGCATCGGGATCGCCTGGGCCTCGATCCTTTCATTGCCGTACGCCATGCTTTCGGGCGCCGTGCCGCCGGAGAAGATGGGCATTTACATGGGCATCTTCAACTTTTTCATCGTCATCCCGCAGATCATGGCGGCGAGCGTCCTCGGCGTGCTCGTGCGCGTGCTCTTTGATGGCGAGAGCATCTACGCGCTCGTGACAGGCGGCGTGCTGATGGTCCTCGCCGGGCTGGCGACGCTTCGGGTGGATGACCGGGAGCGAGCGCCGCGGTGAGGCGCGCCGCAAGGATGGCGCTGCTCGTAGCCGCGGCCCTGTCCGCGCAGGCGTCGTGTGCCGCGCCGCCGCAGGCGGACTTCTACGGCACGGCGGAGCCTTTCGCGTCCGAGGCCGTCTACTTCGTCCTGACCGATCGCTTCGTCGACGGCGATCCCGCCAACAATCACAGGGACCAGGGCGGAGTGAATCGGACTTTCGACCGGCCGCTGGTGGCGCCGACCGGCGTTCCCGACAACATCGGTTACCTCGGCGGCGACTTCAAGGGGATCCTCGACAACGCGGATTACATCCGCGAGATGGGCTTCAGCGCGGTCTGGATTACGCCCATCGTCGACAATCCCGACGAGGCGTTCACCGGCGGCAACCGGATCGGCGAAGGCTTCTTCGCGGACCGCGGCAAAACGGGCTTTCATGGCTACTGGGGCGTCAATTTCTACCGGGTCGACGAGCACCTCGAGTCCGAGGGCCTGCAATTTGCCGACTTCACCCGGCGGATGCGGGATGAGCACGGACTGAAAATCGTGCTCGACATCGTCTGCAACCACGGCTCGCCGTCGTACACGATGCCCGCGGACCAGCCCAAGTTCGGCGAGATCTACGACGCTGCGGGTCGCCTGCGCGCGGATCACCAGAATCTTCCGCCGGACAAGCTCGACCCGGCGAATCCCCTGCATCGCTGGTTTCGCCGCGAGCCGGATCTCGCGGAACTCTCGAACCTCGACGACACGAGTCCCGAAGTGATGGACTACCTCGCCGGCGCCTACCTGCAATGGATCGACCAGGGCGCGAGCGCCTTTCGGATCGACACCATCCGTCACGTACCGCATCCGTTCTGGCGGGAGTTCAGCGCGCGCGTCCGCGCGCGCCATCCCGGATTCTTCATGTTCGGGGAGAGCTTCGACTACGACGCCAGCAAGATCGCCGCGCATACGCGTCCGGAAAACGGCGGCGTCAGCGTGCTCGACTTCCCGGTGAAGGCCGCGATGGCGGAAGTGTTCGAAAAGCCGGGCGGCGACTACGCGCGCATGCTCGAGGCGCTGCACCTGGACGACGGCGTCTACCGGAATCCCTACGAGCTGATGACGTTCTACGACAACCACGACATGCCGCGCATGGCGGCCAGCGAACAGGGATTCATCGACGCCAACAACTGGCTGTTCACGGCGCGCGGGATTCCGGTCGTCTACTACGGCTCTGAAATCGCCTTCATGTCGGGCACGAAAGAGCACGAGGGCAATCGCAACTATTTCGGTCCGGAAAACGTCGCGCGGGCACGCGGGCACAGGATCCGCGGGGCGCTCGCGAGCATCGCAAATATCCGGCGGAAATCGCCGGCTCTCCAGCGCGGCCTGCAGCTCGACCTCGAGCTGAAAGGCGATCGCGCCGCCTTCCTCCGGGTTTACGAGCGCGGTGAGATCGCAGAGACGGCGCTTGTGCTGCTCAACAAGGGCGACACGCCCGCGCGCTTTGCGATCGACCGTTGGCTGAGCGCCGGTGAGTGGCGCGATGCGGCCGGCGGCGAGAAGTTGAAACTCTCAGGTGGCGCGCCAGTCGCAGTTGAAGTACCTGCGCACGGTGTGCGAGTGCTCCTGCGCGACGGACGGAACGACGATCCCGTATTGATTGCGGAGCTTGGAAAGGCGATGAAGGCGTTCGCTGCCGGATCAGGGGGCTGAGCGCGCGCCGCAGGAGGCGCGCACGACGAGCTCGGGCGCAATCAGCGTGGGCTCGACGGCCTTGCCGTCGATCAGGCAAATGAGGTTTTCGACGAGCAGTTCGCCGGCAAGGCGCGTGTCCTGGCGAACGGTGGTGAGTGGCGGATTGAAATCGGCGGCGGACCCGATGTCGTCGAAGCCGACGACGGCGACGTCCCGTGGCACCGAAACGCCGCGGTCCTGTAACGCATGGATCACGCCCATCGCGATCAGGTCGCTGGCGGCGAAGACGGCATCGAAGGGAATCCCGGAATCGAGCAGCGCGATGCCCGAGCGGTAGCCATCGGCCTCGAGACTTTGCGCCTCGGAATGCAGCCGGGGGTCCGGGCCGAGGCCGGCGGCAGAGAGCATCTCGACGAAGCCGCGATGTCGCAGCTGGAACTCCGGTGAGCCCGCCGAGGAGCCGCCGACGAACGCGAGTCGCCTCCGGCCCTGTCGGATGAGATGCCCGGTCGCGAGTCGCGCGCCCTCTGCGTTGTCGCAGCAGAGGTAATGTCCCGGCAGGTTCTCGACGACGGGTCCCCAGATCACGAAATGCGAATCGGTTTCCGCGAGGTGGCGCAGGCGCTCCGCGTACTTCAGGTAATCGCCATAGCCGAGCAGGATCATCCCGTCCGCGCGGTTCGAGAGCTCGTAATCCGTGTGCCAGTCGTCGGAGAGCTGCTGGAACGACATCAGGAGGTCGAAACTGCGCCGCGCCGCCGCACGCGCGATGTGGCCGAGCATCGACAGGAAGAACGGATTGATCTGCGCCTCGTCTGGGGATTCCTCGAACAGCAGGAGCGCGAGCGTGCGGCTGCGGCGAGTGCGCAGTCCCGCGGCATTGCGGTCCGTGCGGTAATGCATCTCGCGCGCGATTTCCTGGATGCGCGCCCGCGTCTCGGGCTTCACGAGCGGGCTGTCGCGCAGCGCGCGCGATACGGTGGCCTGCGAGACCTGCGCGAGCTGCGCGACTTCGAGCGACGTGTGCTTGGGCGTCTTCACGACGCGGCCCCGGTCGCGACCGGCGCCGCCGGACGCCGCCCGCGCATCCAGTAGTAGATCGGCACGCCCAGGAGCGAAAGCACGAGGGCCCAGACGAACGCCTTCCAGCCGACGCCGAAGAAGGCAAATGCGGAGAACGCGATGCCGCCGAGCCCCGCGAGCCAGAGCGTGGGCGAAAGGCCGGCGGGGCTCCGCCGCAACATGACGAAGAGCGCGACCGAACAGCAGACGTAGAGCGGCAGGTTCGCCGCGGACACGATCAACGACAGCTGGGTGAAGGCGCCGACGAGCGAGGCGCTGTAATTCATGATACCGACGATCGTCGCGAGCGTGCCGGTCAGGAGCAGCGAGGCCCAGGGCACACCGAAGCGGTTGCTGTCCTCAAGCACGCCCGGCAGTAGTTGATGCGAGGCGAGTGTGCGCGTCAGCTCGCTGGCGAGCAGCGTCCAGCCGTTCAGGCAGCCGAGCCCGCTGATCACGACGAAGAGCGAGATCCAGCGGCCGTTGCCGGCGCCGAGCAGGTGATCGACGATCGTCACGAAAGGCGCATCGGCGGTGGCGAGCGTAGCCTGAGGCACGACCAGCATGCCGATGGCGACAATCGCGACGTAGAAGATGGCCACCAGCAGGGTGCCGATCAGCGTTGCGCGCGGAATGGTCCTCTCCGGATCCTTCACGCGGCCTGCCGCAACCGCGGCGGATTCGAAGCCGAGCATCGAGTAGAGCGCGACGGCCGCCGCGCCCATGGACAGCTGCATCGTGATCGGTGTCGTCGGCAGATTGGGCATGTAGGTGCCGGGGCTCGACAGAATCGACACCGAGCCGACCACCAGCACCAGTATCAGCGGAACGACCTTGAGGAGCGAGGTCACGACCTGCACGCGGCCGCCGCTCTTGATGCCGAGCAGGTTGACGCCGACGAAGATCCACATGAACGAGACGGCCAGCATCGCGGGTGGGATGGCCGCGGCTGCCGGAAAGACATTGATGAAGTAGCCGACGACACCGATCGAAAGCACGGGCAGCGTCACCACGCACGAGATCCAGTAGCTCCAGAGCGCGGGGAAGGCGATGGCCTCGCTGAGCGTCGAGCGTACGTAGCCAAAAGGCCCGTCCGCCTGCGGGAGCTTGCGGGCGAGGGCCGAGAACGTGAGCGCGAGGCAGACGCAGCCGATGATCACGGCCGCCCAGCCCGTCAGCGCGTTCAGTCCGAAGGGTGCGAGCGCCGCCGGCTGCATGAAGATGCCCATGCCGATCGTGTTGCCGACGACGAGCGCCGTCGCCATGCCGAGGCCGAGCTGGCGCGCGTCACTCATCGTGCGCCCCCCTGGTGGATCAGGAGGCCCTGCTTGATGACGCCGGCCACGTTCCGCATGCGATCGATGTCCTCGAGCGGGTCGCCGTTGATCGCGATGAGGTCGGCGAACTTTCCGGTCGCGATGGAACCGAGTTCCTGCGACCGGCCTAACGAGGCGGCTGCGCTCAAGGTCGCCGAGCGGATCGCGTCGAGCGGCGTCATGCCGTATTTGACCATGTAAGCGAACTGCCGTGCGTTGTCCCCGTGCGGGTAGATGCCAGAATCCGTGCCAAAGCCGATGCGGACGCCCGCCTTGACCGCCTTGGCGAAGGCCGCCCGCTGGATATCGGTGGTCTCGCGATTCTTGCGCAGGATCTCGGGTGACCAGCCGTCGCGGGTGCCGACTTCCTCGGTGTAGTCGCCGTTGTAGACGTCGGCGACCAGCCAGGTGCCGTGCTTGACCATGAGCTCGATGCCCTCGTCGTCGAGGTAGGAGCCGTGCTCGACCGTGCGCACGCCCGCTCGGATCGCATTCTTGATGCCTTCCGCACCGTGGGCATGGGCCGCGACGAAGGTGCCGCGCTTCGCGGCTTCTTCCACAGCCGCCCGGATCTCGGTCTCCGTGTACTCGGGCTTCGACGGCGTCGTCCCGGCGGTGAACACGGCGCCCGTCGCGATCACCTTGATGAGGTCGGCGCCGCCCGCGAGCAGTTCGCGGACGCGCTGCCGCACTTCGGCCTCGTTGTTTGCGACGCCGCGGCGCATTTCGTCGGGCACGATCACCCCCTCCGGCAGGCCCGTGACCTCGCCGCCGCCGTTCGTGACCGTGACATAGGCGCCCGCGACGAACATGCGCGGTCCTTCGACCTGGCCTGCGTTGATCGCATTCCGCAGCGCGACATCGACGAAAGCGCGGTACGTGCCGACGTCGCGCACCGTCGTGAATCCCGCGTCGAGCGTCGCGCGCGCATGCGCGACGCCCATCAGGGCATCGCGGGCTGCGGAGCTCGACAACGGCGCGGTGACATCCGCGGAACTGATGTCGCCGACCAGGTGCGTATGCAGGTCGATGAGGCCCGGCAGCACCGTGTACTTGGACCAGTCGATCAGCCGGCTGCCGCCGCGCGAGGCCGCGGTCCACGGCGTGATCGCGGTGATACGCCCGTCCTCGATGCGGATCGCGCGGTCCGCGAGATAGACGCCCTGCTCCACGTCCAGCAAGCGGCCGGCGTGGACGACGACGGTCTCCGCGCGCGCTCCCGTTGCGAATGGGATGCATACGCAAGACAGCAAAGTCAGCAATACCGCGCGGATTAATTTCATGCCCATCTCCGTGAAGAGCCCCGACATCATAATTGCTGATAGCATTGCGGCCCCAAGATTAGATGCCGGCAAGCATTCCGGCGAGGTTGCTTCATTTGTTCACTGGATTCCGCGCGGTTCTTAACACCCTGGCATTGTTCGCGGCATTTGCCATATCCACGGCCCATGCCGGGCCCCGGGCGCGAGACATCGGCGTCCCATTCGAAGGCACGCCGGGACCCCTGAATTCGATCACTGACGTCGCCGGCGTGACGGTCGGCCAGACGACGCTGATCGAGGACCTCGCGAACGGCCGCAAGGTGCGCACGGGAGTCACGGCGATCCTGCCGCGCGGACGCGATTCGATCACGACGCCCGTCTTCGCCGGAGACCACGTGCTGAACGGCGCGGGCGAGATGACCGGCCGCGCCTGGATCGAGGAAGGCGGGATGCTCGAAGGCCCCGTGATGCTGACCAACACGCACAGTGTCGGCACGGTCCACGAGGCGACGATCGCCTGGCGCGTTCGCAATGGCAAGCCGGATGCGTCCGGTTACTGGTGGTCGACGCCGATCGTCGCCGAGACCTGGGACGGCGAGCTGAACGACGTCAACGGATTCCATGTCAAGGCCGCGCACGTGGATGCGGCGCTCGACGGCGCGACCGGAGGACCTGTCGCGGAAGGAAACGTTGGCGGCGGAACCGGAATGACCTGCCACGGATTCAAGTGTGGCGTCGGGACTTCTTCGCGACGCGTCGACGTCAAAGGCCGCGCGTACACCGTTGGCGCGCTGGTGCAGGCGAACTACGGCACTCGCGCATCGCTCCGCATCGCAGGCGTGCCGGTCGGCCAGCATCTCGTGGAAGGCGGGCTCTCCTACCAGTCGTCCTCCGATGCCGACAAGGGCTCGATCATCATTGTCGTCGCGACGGATGCGCCCCTCCTTCCGCACCAGCTCCAGCGCATCGCAAGGCGCGCGGGCATGGGGCTCGCGCGCATGGGCTCCTTCGCGGGCAACGGGTCCGGCGACATCTTTGTCGCCTTCTCGACCGCGAATGCGAAATCCATGGGCGGCGCCGAGTTGCTGGGCGCGGAGTTCCTCGACAACGGGTGCCTCGACGTCCTGTTCGAGGGAACGGTGCAGGCAACCGAAGAAGCGATCGTCAATGCGATGGTCGCGGCGCGCGACTTGGAAGGCAACAACGGACACAGCGCGAAAGCACTGCCGCACGACCAGCTGGTCGACCTGCTGAAGCGCTACGGACGTGGCAGCACGCCCAGGTAGCGGCCGTACCAGTCGAGCAGCCGCTGCATCCGGTCGCGGAGATAGCTCGGGACCGTGACGGGGTGATACTCGCCTGGATAGATCACGAGGCGGGTCGGCACGCCGAGCGATTTCAACGCCTGGTACATTTGCATGCCCCCGATGCAGGGCACGTTGTCGTCGAGCTCCTCACAGAGGAACAGCGTCGCCGTCGTGATCTTGTCCACGTTCAAGAACGGGTAGCTCACGCGGTCGTAGGCCTCGCGGTCCCGCCACGGGAGGCCGAGCTCGTGCTCGTACTCGCGGATGTACATGTCGTAACCGTACATGCCGTACATGTTCGCGGCTCCGGCGCTGCTGACCGCGGCCTTGAAGCGGTCATCGCGCGCGATGACCTGGTCGGTGAGAATCCCGCCGTAGCTGTGGCCGCCGACACCGAGCCGGTCCGGATCTGCGACGCCCAACTTGACGACATGGTCGACCGCCGCGAGCACGTCTGCCGTGTCCTTGTTGCCCCAGTCGGCATAGATCGCGCTCGCGAACTCGAAACCGCGGCCTGAACTGCCGCGCGGGTTTGCGGCGACGACCGCATAACCATTCGCCGCGAACACCTGCCAGTCCTCCATGAACTCGTGGCTGAACTGGTAGACCGGCCCGCCGTGGATACGCAGGATCGTCGGATAGCGCTTTCCGGAAACGTAGTCGACGGGCTTCACGAGGAAGCCATGGATCGGCGTGCCGTCCGCGCTCTTGAACTCGATCGGCTCGACCGCCGCGAGCTTCCTGTCCTTCAGCCACTCGTTGTGGTCCGCGATCACCCTGGGGACTGTCACCTTTGCGTGCTCTGGCGCAAAGGTGACTGTCCCCTCTTGCGTCACATCGACCGCCTCGACCCGGTACGGATGACGATCATCTCCTCCGAGCACCGCGATTCGTCCGTTCGCCGCGGCATCGAAATCGGAGTCGAAGCGCGGGCCCCCCGTGAGTGCCGTCACTTGTCCCGTGGCCAGGTCGATGCGGGAAACATGGGTCACGCGGCTCTCTTCGACGAGCGCGATGATGGAGCGCCCGTCGGGTGTGAAGACCGGCTTCGTGTGATTGCGTTCGACGCCGGCGGGCCGCGTCACCTCGCCGCTCGCGACGTCGATGACAGCAAGTGACCAGGGCTTGTAATAGATCCACTTGTCCTCGCCGCTCTGCAGGTAAGCGATTCGTTTCCCGTCGGGACTCCAGGCAGGGCGCGATTCCCAGTCCGGGTCGGAGTCGGCGCCTGCAAAGCGAGTGACCTGTGTTTCCGAGGCGCCCTCGCGCGGCTCGACGACGTAGATATCCCAATTCAGGTGCCGGTCCGGATCCGGTCCGCGCTTCGTCACGTAGGCGATGCGCTTTCCGTCGGGCGACCAGGCGGGCAGGTGTTCGTCGTGCGCGCCGGAAGTCAGTTGCGTCGCCTTGCGGCCGGCGACATCGAATACATAGAGATGCTGGCGCTTGTCGCCGAGAAGCCCGACGAAGTCCTGCTTGAAGTAGTAGCGGTCGATGACGATCGGTTTCGGCTGCGGCGGCTCTTCCTCGCCCTCGGCAAGCTCCGGATCGTTTGCGATGACGGAGAGCGACTTGCCGTCGGGTGACCAGTCGAAATCGACGACGCCGCCCGGAAAGTCAGTAAGCTTTTCAGCCTCGCCCGCGTCGGCCGATATCACCCATACCTGGGTTTCAGCATCTTCGCCGCCACGGTCTGACAGGAATGCAATCCGCTTGCCGTCGGGACTGTACATCGGCTGCGACTCGTCCGCGTCCACCGTGCGCGAGAGTGCGCGCCGGTCGCTGCCATCCCAGCGCACGCGCCAGATGTCGTAGCGCGGTTTATCCGACTTGAATTCGGGCTCGCCGACGCTGTAGACGACGTATTCGCCGTCGGGCGAGAGGTCGAGGTCGGTGAGGTTCGCGACGCGCACGAGGTCGTCGACAGTGAACTTCGTGGGCTCGGCTGCCGCGGCGTTGAGCGCGAGGGAGACGCCGGCCAGGAGGCCGGACAGGGTGGAATTCCATCTCATGGTCAGTCCTTTGTCGAAGGTCCGGCAAGCGCGCGGAACTTCTCGTGCGCGGCATTCAGGTAGGTGAGCGTATCGGCCCTTTCCTGTTCGCTGTTCCAGTCGCCGCGGGCGAGCGCGGCCTCGATCACGCGACCCATCCAGGCAACGAAGTAGGCGGCGTCCTCGGGCGCGGCTGGCGGCGGCGAGTCGAAGTAGATCGGGCTCGTGGTCGCGTAGGGGTAGAGATCAAGCACCCAGGGATTCGGCTGGTCGTTGTACGCGCGCAGCACGACCCAGCCGCCCGCCGCGAGGTCCACGTTACCGTTCCAGTCGAAGCTCGTCCGGTCTCCCGCGAGCCTGAACGACTTGACGACGTGGCCGTTCTGCACGAGTTCGAGGCGATCCACGGCGAACGGGGCGCGCAGGGCCATGCGCACCGGAAGCTTGCCGGCGCGCGCGAGGACAGCGCCCGGCATCCGGCCGTCAATCTCGAGTCCGAGCAGCGGGCCATTGCTGACGAACGTGCGTCCGGCCTTCAGCGCATCGCCAAGCGCTTTCGGCGTGCGCTCGCCGTTCGTCTCGAGGAACACGCGCACGAGGCCAATGGGGCCGTGCAGCGAGGCGTAGTTCGGCATCGCGTCCGTGCCGGCGCCGGCCGGCAGGCGGAAGCCCAGGTTCAGAAGCCGATACCAGATGCCCGCGGTGATGTGATGGTCGGAAAAACCCATGACCTCGAGGTAGTCCACCTTGCCGTGGGCGACGGTCGCGGGCAGCTCGTAGGAGAGGACCTTTTCTTTCGGCGGGTCAATCGGGAAATCTGCGATGTGAACATAGCCCACGAGCGCGCCCTGCGCGCGCGCGAGGTCCGAGATCGCGCCGTTGTGCGGCCAGGGACTCGCAAGTGCAGTGTGCCGATAGGCCGCGTAGTCCGGCAGGAGGTAATGGTCCTCGAGGTTCAGGAGCCCGAGGTGGCCCCAGAAGCTCGTGTGGTATTCCTGCGCATGGAACAGGAGCCGCTTCCCACTCGCCGCGTCCGCGGCACCGCCGGGCTTGAAGTAGCCGATGTCCGGGATGCGCTCTTCCTTGTTGACCAGAAGGTTGTAGACGACGTCGAGATCCTCGGCATCCTGCTGCGCGAGCAGCCGCTCCGGCGTGTTGCGGTAGTGACCACCGTAGTTCATGTGCACGTGCAGGTCGGCCGACAGGAACCGGCCGAATTCCGGCGGCAGGTCGTTATCCTCGAGGCGGACGGGCACTGCAAGGCCATCGCCAGGGCCCGCGGCAGCGGCGAACTCGCGGATGACATCGACCGGCGTGCGGCGGAAGCCGCTCTGCACGTGGATGCGCGTCTTGCCCGGCGGCACGTTGACCGCGCAGCCGTTGCCGGCGGCGGGGCAGTGAAAGTAGTGCACCTCGCTGGGGAACTGCGCGCGATCGTACAGTTCGTCACCGTGCATCCAGATCCAATTCGAGGACGGTGCATGCCAGCGGCCGTCGCTGCCGAGCACGGAGACGCGCGCGGAGATCGGGTTGCCGGTCGAATCCTGCGGGAGAATCCGTACGCGGGCGGACCTCGCCTTCCGGTCTTTCGCCCGTGACTCCAACTCGACCCGCGCGCCGCCGAAGACTTCCTGCACCCAGACGGATGTGTTGCCGCCCTCATTGCTGATGTAGGCGATGCGCTTGCCGTCCGGCGACCAGCGCGCGTTGCGGCGGTCGAACTCGCCGTAGGTGAGTGGCAGCGGCGCGACATCGTCGGTCCTCGTCAGCCAGAGCTGATGCCACTGACCGCCGTGGTAATTCGAGAACAGGATCCGCCTCCCATCCGGCCCGACCTCCGGCCGCGCAGCCCACGAACTCTCGAGCTGGTGCTTGTCCAGGCAGGCAATCATGCCGTCCGCGACCGCGACCGAGCAGATCCTGCCCGTTCCCCAGGGAATGTCGGCGTTCGTCACGAAGAAGACGCGCTTGCCGTCCGGCGACCAGGACGGATTGATCGTGTGGTCGTGCGTTGAATAGTAGTAGCGGTCGATCTTGCTCGCGCGCGGCGGAACGAGATAGCGCTCGTTCGCAAGACCGGCGGGCGTGAAATCGGCGATCTTCAGGTTGAAGTGGCCCGTCCCGGCGGTCGAGACGAAGACAATCTTGCGCCCGTCCGGCGAGATGCGCGGCTCGAGGTTGACGCCGCCGTTCGCAGTGAGCGCATGTTCGGCGCCCGCATTGAGGGGCTTTCGCCACAACTCGAAGCCGCGGCCGTCGTAGCGCGTAAAGACGACGCTGCCGCCATCCGGTGCGACATCCGGCTGGTGATCGTAGGCGCCATTCGCATGCGTAAGCTCGTTGGCGTCGTTCGTGCCGATCTTTTGCCGCCACAGCGAGCCTTCCATGCTGTAGATGATTTCGTCACCCGAGGGCATGAATGCCGCGGACGAGGGGCCCGTCGTCAACTGCGGGATGTACAGCTCGCGCCAGTAATAATTGTGTGGAAGCTTGACCTGGTTCAGCACCGCTTCGCGGGCCGCCTCAGCGGGCGCCGCAAGGAGAAGCGGCGCGAGCGCGAGGAGTGCGGCGGCGCCGCGCCTCACGCGCCGCCCGCCAAGGCCTCGTCGAGGCTCTGCCGCAGATAGCCCATCGCCTCGTCCACCTCGGCTTCCGTCACGCAGAGCGGCGGCATGAAGCGCAGCGTCGAGACGCCGCAGGACAGCAGCAGGAGTCCGTTGTGGTAAGCGCGATGCAGCAGCCGGTCGACCAGCGTTCGGGCGGGTGAACCGTCCTTCTCGATCATCTCGACGCCGATCATGAGCCCGCGGCCGCGGATATCGCCGATGCAGGGATAGCCGGGACGCAGTTCCTCGAGGCGCTTCATGAAGTGCGCGCCGACCTTGGCGGCGTTCTGCACGTACTGCTCGCGCACGAGGTCGATCGTCGCGTTGGCAGCCGCGCAGCACAGCGGATTGCCGCCGAAAGTGTTTCCGTGCGCGCCTTTCTTCCACTGCTTCATGAGGCTCGCTTTCGCGACCACGGCGCCGATTGGCATTCCCGAGCCGAGGCCCTTGGCGAGCGTCATGATGTCGGGCGTAACGCCCGTGTGTTGCGAGGCAAACAATCGTCCCGTTCGGCCGATGCCGGACTGCACCTCGTCGAACACGAGCAGAATGCCGTGCTCGTCACAAAGCTTCCTGAGCCCTTCGAGGAATCCTTCCGGCGGAACGAGATAGCCACCCTCGCCCTGAAGCGGCTCGACGACGATTGCGGCGACTTCCGCGGGCGGCAGATTCCGATCGAAGAGCATGCGGATGTAGTCGAGCACGGCCTTGCCCTGGTCGCTACCGGCAAAGAGCGGCCGGTAGGTATTCGGGTAGGGGACGTGCGTCACGCCCGGCATGGACGGGAAGAAACCCGCCTGCTGGGTGACCTTGCTGGAAGTCAGCGACAGCGAGCCCATCGTGCGGCCGTGAAAGCTGCCGAGGAAAGCGATGATGCGCTGGCGCTTCGTCACGTAGCGCGCGAGTTTCAGCGCGCCCTCGACGGACTCGGTGCCCGACTGGCAGAAGAAACTCATGCCGGGCTCGCCGAGCGGGACGATCGCCGCGAGGCGTTCGGCAAGCGAAGTCATTTCCTCGTGCCAGTAGTCGCTCGAGATGTGCAGGAATTTCTCCGCTGCGCCCTGCACGGCCTTCACGACGCGAGGGTGCGCATGGCCGGTCGCGCAGACCGCGATGCCCGCCGCGAAATCGAGGAAGCGGTTGCCGTCGACGTCCCAGGCCTCCGTGCCCTTGCCATGCGAAATCACGAAGGGGTAGTCGCGCGGGTAGGAGGGCGAGGCGACTTTCGAGTCGCGCTCGATCATGGCGCGGGACTTCGGGCCCGGCAGCTCCATCTTGATGTGTGGGTTCTTGAATGCGCCGGCGGCGCGGACGGTGGCGTTCATAGCGGCAGCCTCACTGGTTCTCGGTGCGCCGCCGCCGTCCGGGACTCGAGGGCGCGAAGCGCAGTGAGTTCGGGCAGCGTGGGGGCCGCACAGGTTTCAAGCAGCGGCAACACGGCGAGCGGCCAGCCGACCGCTTTCCTCGCTTCCTCCGCCGGGATTCCGGGATAAACGGCGGAAAGCGCGAATTCTCCACTTTCCGGCAGCGGTTTCAAGATGCCGACGTCGGTCACGATCACCGCGGGGCCTGCGCCCCGCGCGCCGCTTTGCGAGCGGCCGGCGAAATGCCCGCCGCTCGTCTGGAAGTCGAGCTTCGGCACGAAACTTCGCGGTGTCGCCTTCATGACGATGAAGACCTGGCGCGCATGCGCCGCAATCTCCGTCGCGCCGCCGGCGCCTGGCAGGCGGGTCTTCGGTCTTTCGTAAGAACCGATGACGGTGCTGTTGAGATTGCCGAAGCGGTCGATCTGCGCCGCCCCGAGGAAGCCGATGTCGATGCGTCCGGCCTGCAGGTAGTCGCTGAAGATGTCAGGGAGCGGGATGACGCAGGTCGCGGTCTCCGCGAGCTCGCCGTCGCCGATCGAAAGCGGCAGCACCGTCGGCCGCGTGCCGATCGTGCCCGACTCGTAGATCAGCACGAGATCCGGCGCATGCGTCAGCCGCGCGAGGTTGCAGGCGGCGCTCGGCAGGCCGATGCCGACGAAGCAGACCTGTCCATCCGCGAGCAAGCGCGCGGCGGCGACCGTCATCATCTCGTCTCGGCTGTGTTCGCTCATGCGAAGTTCCCGGACGCGCGGCGCGCGCAAGCCACTCGTCGGATCATGCGGCCTCCCGCAGGCTCGCGAGAAAGGCGCGGTGATCGCGGGTTCCGCGTACGTGGCGGTCGATCCAGGCGTTGAACCCGGTGCGGTCGCGGGCAATCGCGTCCCAGCGCAGGTAGAAGTCGTTGTCGCGTGCGTAATGGCCCTGCGCGTACGAGGGCCAGGCGCCACCCGGGCAGTGCGAGACGGCCGTGACCGTGAAGTGCGGCAGTACCACGTTGTTCATTGCGGGCGGCAGCTCGTCGACGATTTTTTCGACCGTCACGAGCAGCTTCGTGGCGGCGAACCCAGCCTCGCGTGCCGCGCCGATGATCCCGTCGATCGCGACGTTGCCGCGGCGGTCTGCGCGCTGCGCGTGCAGGATTGTGACGTCGGGATTGACCGCGGGCACGGTCGCGATCTTCTCGCCGGTATAAGGGCAGGCGACGCTCCGGATGCGCGTATTCTGCTTGACGAGATCGGTGCCGATGTAGCCGCGGAGCATTCCGAAGGGCAGGCGCGCGGCGCCGGCCCGATAAGCGACGGCCATTGCAGCGTGGCTGTGCTCGTCGATCTCGAGCGGGCGCGGCCATTCGTTCTCGACCGCATCGCGCAGCCGATGCAGTGAGCCGACGCCGGGATTGCCGCCCCAGGAAAAGGTCAGCTTGCGCGCGCAACCCGCCCCGATCAGTTGGTCGTAAATGAGGTCAGGCGTCATCCTGACGAGATGGAGGTCGCGGCGGCCTTGCCGGATCAGTTCATGGCCGGCCGCGAAGGGTATGAGGTGAGTGAAGCCTTCGAGCGCGAGGCAGGCGCCGTCCGCGACATGCGTCGCGATGGCCTCCGCCAGCGGCAGGAATTGCGTCATTCACTCCACCACGGTGCGCGACTGCTCGCGGAGATAGAGCGGCAGGTAGTAGGCGGAGGCGATCGCCTTGCCCGAAGAGCCGGAACCTTTCCATCCGCCGAAAGGCTGGTAGCCCGGCCAGGCGCCCGTAGTCGCACCGGCGCTGCGATTCGCATAGGTGACGCCCGCCTCGATGCCGTCCTGGAACCATTTCACTTCCTCGGGCGCGCCGTAGAAGCCGGCGGTGAGTCCCATGTCCGTGTCGTTCGCAAGTCGCATCGCCTCCTCGCGGTCGCGGTAGCGCTGCACCATCAGGATCGGCAGGAACATCTCCTGTTTCCATAGCGGGTCAGAGGAATTTGCCTCGGCAAGCACCGGCTCCACGTAGTAGCCGCGGCCGAGGAAGCCCTCCGAGAGCTGTCGGCCGCCGCGCAGGATCTTCGCGCCGCGGTCCTTCAGCTCGGAAACGTAACGAGCATAGGATTCATGCGCGCGCTTGTTCACGACTGGCCCGAGGCCCGTCGCGCGATCGGTCGGGTCGCCGATCTTGATCTTGTCGATTTCCTTTTCGATCTTCGCGATCAGCGTGTCCGCGACTTTCTCGTGGACGTAGAGACGCGAGAGCGCCGAGCACTTCTGCCCGCCCATGCCGTAGGCGGAGCGCGCGATGCCTGCGGCCGCGCGGTCAAGGTCGGCATTCTCCGTGACGATGGCCGGGTTCTTGCCGCCCATCTCGGCGATGTAGGGCCGCGGATATCGGCCGGCCGCCATCTCCGCCATGATCGCGCGGCCGACGGCGACGGATCCCGTGAAGGTCGCGCCGGCCGTGCGCGCATCGCGCACGAGTTGCTCTCCGACCGCTGCGCCCGTGCCGTTGACGTAGTTGAAGACGCCGGCGGGCAGGCCCGCGTCGCGAATGCATTCCGCGAGAAGCCTTCCGGCCCAGGGCGTGTCCGAAGCGCACTTGAGCACGACGGTGTTGCCGGTCACGAGTGCAGCAGCCGTGGGGCCCGCGGCGAGCGCGATCGGGAAATTGAACGGCGCGATCACGGCCCAGACGCCATAGGGCCGCATCACGCTTCGGTTGCGCGACGTGAAGGCGGTCGACGGGTCGTTTGGCAGCTCGAACTCGTAGCCCTTGTGGGACTCGAAGTCGTCCGCGTATACGTCGAAGAAGTCCACGCACTCCTGCGCCTCGCCGAGCGCTTCCAGCCGGTTCTTGCCGACCTCGAGCACGAGCGCGGCCGCGATTTCATAGACACGTTGCTCGAGGATGTCGGCGACCTTGCGCATGAGCCGAACACGTTCCGCCATGCCGGCATCGCGCCAGGCGGGAAATGCGCGGTGCGCGGCCGCGAGCGCGGAATCGACCTCGGCGGCATTCGCGTGCGGGAAGCGGCCGATCTTCAACTGGTGGTCGATCGGACTTGCGTTCTCCACGGTCCTGGCGGCCTGTACGTCCTTCCCGTCGATGAACATCGCGTGCGTGGTGCCGAGGCGGCCACGCATGGTCGCGAGCGCTTTCTCGAAACGCTCGTGCAGCTCCTCCGGCGGGTTGAACATCGTGGCATAGGTCAGGCGAAAACTCATGAGGCGCGCTCTATCGCGGAGGGAAAGAATCGGGCAAGCAACCGGTCGAGCAGTCCGAGCGCGGAGGCGAGCTCGGACTCGGATATCACGAGCGGCGGCGCGAAGATCAGGAGATTTCCGCGCGAGCCGAAGGAAACGCCCTCGTCGCGCGCCGTTGCGAGGAGCGTCCTCATTGCTTCCGATTGAGCAGGCCACGGCGCGATCGGCGCCCGCGTCGCGCGGTCGGAGACGAGCTCGACGACGGCGAACAGGCCGCGACCGCCACGGACTTCGCCGATCACGGCGTGGCGTGCGGCCAGCGCCTGCAATTGCGCGAACATCCGCGCCCCCAGGGTGCGGGAGCGCTCGATGAGCTTCTCGTCGCAATAGGCGTCGATTGCGGCGACGCCGACTGCGCATAAAAGAGGATGACCGCAATAGGTGAGGCCGCCGTAGAACATTTCGCGCTCGAGCCGCAGCGCGACGGCGGCGCTGATCACGACGGCGCCGAGCGGTACGGCGGCGGCCGTGAGCCCCTTGGCGAGGGTCATGAGGTCGGGCCGCCCGGCCTCGCCGTGACGCTGCCAGGCGAACCAGTCGCCGCAGCGACCGAAGGCGCTCATCACCTCGTCGGCGACGAGCAGCACCTCGCGCTCGCGCGTGACTTCGCGAAGCGCCGGCCAGTAGCTGTCTGGCGGGACGATTCCATTGCTGCCGGCGTCCGTTTCCATCAGGACGGCGGCGACACGCGACGAGCCTTCCGAGTCGATGCATCCTGCGACGGCCTCGGCTGCCCGTAATCCGCAGTCGTGCGCGCTCGTGCTGCCGAACGGGCAGCGGTAGGAATACGGAGGCGGCACATGGCGCACGCCCCAGGCGTCGGCGTCCACCTGGTGCGCGGTGCGGGCATCGCCCGAGAGCGCCATGTCCATGTAGCTCGCACCGTGATAGGAGCGATCGCGCGTGACGACGAGGCCGCGCGGCTTCCTGGAAACCTGCCGGGCGATGCGGACGGCGTTCTCGTTGGCATCGCCGCCGCCGAGCGTGAAGAAAACGCGGCCGCCCTCGAATCCGGACAGCTCGAGCAGGCGCTCCGCCAGCACGCGCCGCGGCTCGGCGCCCCAGGCGCTTGTGACGAACAGGAGCTTGTCGGCCTGCGCCTTGACGGCGGCGACGAGTTTCGGGTGCTGATGACCCAGGTTGCTGCATTCGACGAGGCTCGACATGTCGAGGATCTCGCGGCCGTCCTCGAGGAGGAGGCGCGCGCCGCGGCCGCCGACGACCGTGGGGGCGTTCCATTCCCCCGGCACGCACCAGCTGTGCAGCACAAAATCGCGCTCGGAAGGCATGCTGTCATTGTCTCACGTGCGCTGACTGCTCGTGTACCGGCGCAGGAGATAGAAGGAGACGACACTCAGCGCGGCAATTGCGAGGCCCACCGCCAGCAGGAGGCCGCTCCTGGCACTGACGATGCCGGCCCCCAGGTAGATCGTTGCGATCGTGAATGGCAGCTCGGCGAGCGCGCGAGCCAGCAGGAACTTGCCGAAAGGGTATTTGACCAGGCCCAGTATGTAACCCGGGATTTCCGACGGAAGTCCGAGCTGGAAGAGAAGGACGTACTTGAACGGCGTATCGGGACGGATGCGCCGCTCGATGCGACGCAGGGCCCGATCCACCATCAGCCAGCGCACCACCGGCCGACCGAAATATCGCGCAATGCCGTAGGCGACTCCGCCGCCGAGTGTCCAGCCAAGCCACAGCATCAGCATGGTGAGCAGCTCGCCCCAGGCGTACACCGCCACGGGAACCAGGATCGCGCTCGAAAAGAAGAAGAACATCGCGGATACCGCGGCCAGCAGCACGAAGAGCAGCGCACCCAGTACGGGGTGACCGACGATCAGATCCCGGCTGGCGGCCAGCACCTCGAGCAGGGCCACGTGCAGGTCGGTGGATGCGGTGATCGCGGCGAGCGCTATGCACAGCAATGCGAGAAATGCGGCTCGGCGCCAGACCACCGCGTGTTGAGTGAATGTTTCCCCGACGCGCACTCGCGACTCCTTCGCTCGTAGCCACACTCTAGCGCGTGGGACTATAGTGAATACCGTATGCAGCGCGCGACAATCGCGTTCCTGACCGTATCCGCCCTGTCTCTACAGGCCTGCGGCGAGCGCGCGCCAGAAGGCGCGATCCTCATTCGCGCGACGCAGGTTTATGTTGCGCCGGACGCGCCTCCGATCGACGACGCGGCCGTTCTGATCGCCGAAGGCAGGATTGCCGCGGTGGGACCGGCTGCAGATATTCCAGCGCGCGGCGCCGCCAGCCTAGGCCAATGCGACGGCGGCACCTTGGTCGCGGGCTTCCAGAACAGCCATGTGCATTTCACGGATGCGAAGTTCGCCGGCGCTTCGGCGCAACCGGCGGCGGAGCTCGCGGCGGCGCTGACGGACATGTTGAACCGATTCGGATTCACGATCGTGGTCGATACGGCGTCAGACCTTTCGAATACGGTGGCGCTCCGCGCCCGTGTCGACAGCGGGGAGGTGGCTGGGCCGCGCATCCTGACGGCGGGTGGCGCGCTCTATCCCAAGGGCGGCATCCCGATTTACCTGCGCGACCTTCCGCCGGAGATCCTGGCGAGCCTGTCGCAGCCGGGAAGCGTCGAGGACGCGCTCGTAGCCGTGCAAGCGAATCTCGACGGCGGCGCGAACGCCACGAAGCTCTTCCTGATGACGCCCCAGGGCGGCGGCCGCTACGCATTCATGCAGCCCGACATCGCGCTCGCCGCTGCGGACGAGACTCACCGGCGCGGCCTTCCGGTGCTCGCGCACCCGACCGACATCGAGGGCATCCATCTCGCCATCGAGGCCGGTGTGGACGTCCTCGTGCATAGCACCATCGGCGAGGGCAAGACGGTCTGGGACGCGGCGCTCGTCGAGCAGCTCATCGCGAAGGAAATGGCCCTCGTGCCGACGCTGCAACTCTTTCCTTACGAGCTGAAACGCGCAAAGCTCGAGCCCCGCATCGTCGAACTCGCTACCGGCGATGCCGTCGAACAGCTCCGGGTCTTCTCGAAAGCCGGTGGCCAGGTGCTCTTCGGCACTGACGTCGGCTACATGACGGACTTCGATCCGACCGAGGAATACCGGCTGATGGCGCGCGCGCTCACGCCGATGCAGATCCTCGAATCGCTGACGACGGCGCCTGCCGCGCGGTGGAAGGAATCGGCGCAACGCGGCCGCGTTGCGGAAGGCATGGACGCCGATCTCGTCGTTCTCGAGGGCGATCCGGCTGCGGATGCCGCAAATTTTGCGAAGGTTCGTTGCACGATCCGCAGCGGGCGCCTGATCTACGGATCAAAGGGAGAAACACGATGACGCGACCCGCGCGGCTCTTTACCGCTTGTCTCTGTCTGCTCGCCGCGTTTCCGGCCCTGGCTGCCGATGACGCGGATGCCGGGCGCCTGATCGCGGAACTCGGCCTCCAGGAATCCGCGGTTGCGCTGTCCGACCGGCCCGGCTGGCAGGCGCCGCGGAAGATCGTGGTGATGGGCGCGGACGCCGAGCGCATCGCCTGGATGCAGCAGGCCGCGCCAGGCGTCGCACTCGTCGGCACCGCCGACCGCGCGGCCGCCGCACGCGAGGCCGCGGACGCGGACGCAGTGATCGGCGAATGCGTACCTGAGATCATCCAGGCTGGCCCGCGCATCCGATGGGTCCAGCGCATGTACGCGGGCGTCGAGCGCTGCGTCGCGATACCGGCCTTCACGAAGCGCGGGATCGTGCTCACGAACATGCAGAAGGTTGCCGGCTCCGTGATGGCGGAGCACGTGCTCGCCTTCATGTTCGGACTGACGCGCGGACTGGCCGACTACGTGCCGGCCCAGTCGAAAGGCGAATGGGCCGATGAGGCCGTGCCCGAGGGCCGCCTGTGGGAAGTGAAGGGCCGGACGATGCTGGTTGTCGGACTTGGGGGCATCGGCACCGAGGTCGCGAAGCGCGCCCACGCGCTCGGCATGACCGTCATCGCAACGCGGAACTCGGGTACCGATGGTCCGCCCTACGTTGCGGAGGTGGGACTCCCGGACCGGCTCCTGCCGTTCGCCGGGCGCGCCGACGTCATTGTCAGCACGCTGCCGCTGACGCCGGAGACGAAGGGGCTCATGAACGAGGCATTCTTCGATGCCGTGAAGCGCGGCGCGCTCTTCATCAACGTCGGGCGCGGCGGCACGGTGGTGACGGACGACCTCGTCGCGGCGCTGAAGAACGGGCGCCTTGGCGGAGCGGGTCTCGACGTGACGGATCCCGAACCGCTGCCGCCCGGGCACCCGCTGTGGCGCGCACCGAACGTGATCATCACGCCGCACGTCGCCGCCGCGCTCGAGGGTAACGACGTCCCGCGCTGGATCCTCGCCCGCGAGAACCTGCGTCGCTACGCATCGGGCGGGAAGCTGTTGTCGGAAGTGGACGTGAAGCGCGGGTACTGAGCCGTGTCGAACCGCACGCTCCCGCTCGATGACCGCACCTACGAATACCTGCTTGCGCATTCGCTGCGCGAGGCGCCCGCGCTCGCGTTGCTCCGCGCCGAGACCGCCTCGCATCCGAAGGTGAACATGCAGATCGCGCCCGAACAGGGCCAGTTCATGCAGATGCTGGTGCGCCTTTCGGGCGCGCGCCGCGCGATCGAGGTCGGGGTCTTCACCGGTTACTCGAGCCTCGCAGTGATGCTCGCGATGCCGCCGGACGGGCGGCTCCTCGCGCTCGACGTCAGCGAGGAGTACACGTCCATCGCGCGTCGCCACTGGCAGGCCGCGGGCGTCGCCGATCGAATCGAGCTCGTGATCGCGCCGGCGAAAGACACCCTCGATGCGCGTCTCGCCGCGGGCGAGGCCGACCGCTACGACTTCGCCTTCATCGACGCCGACAAGACGGGTTATCTCGCCTACTACGAACGCCTGATGAAGCTCCTGCGCCCAGGCGGACTCATCGTCGTGGACAACACGCTCTGGAGCGGCAGGGTCGCGAACCCGGGCGAGCGCGACGCCGATACCGTCGCGCTCCGCGAATTCAACGACGTGCTGCACAAGGATCCGCGCATCGAGCTCACGCTCCTGCCGGTTGGCGACGGCCTGACGCTGGCGCGGCGCCGCGAAGGGGCTTGATCCACCACGCGCCGGCGCGAGTATGATCCGGAGAGTCCAGGCAGAAGGGGAATCCGCCATGAACCGAACTCATCTCGCCCCCTGGTTCTTGCTGCTCGCAATTGCCGGACTCGCCGGCTGCGAAGGGACGAAAGCCTCGGACCCGTTTCCCCAGGCCGTCGCCGACGGCTGGCTCGGCGCATTCAACAGCGGCGACGTGGCCGGTCTCGCGCTGATGTACAGCGAGGATGCACAGATGATGCCGCCTGACGAGCCGGTCGCCTCCGGTCATGCGGCGATCGAGGCGTTCTGGCAAACCTACAACCCTGGCCAGGTGCGCATCGAAGTGAGCGAGGTGGACACCCGGAAGCTCGGGGAGTACTGGTTCCGCCAAGGCGCCTACAAGGCGGAGTTCCCGGACGAGGGTGAGCCGCGCGTCGGCAAGTTCATCGAGCTATGGACAAACGAGGGAAATAACTGGCTGCTCTTCCGGCAGATGTGGAACCGGAATGCACCGCCACCCGCGCCATCGCCGGAGGCAGCGGCGGCCGATGAGCCTGCGTGACTACGTCGAGGCGATCCTGCCCGAATGGGAGCGCTGGTATCCCAGCCTCTTCGATGCCGCGGCCGATCTCGGCGTGATCCGAGCGCGTGTCTGCCCGCCATCGCAGCTATTGCTGTCGCGCAGGCATTCCGCGATCCGCGACGAGGCGATCCGCGCCTTCCGCGAGCGCTGGAATGCGCTGGAGTCCGAAGAGAGCGACTAGCCGCCGTCCTGCCGGCGGGCGCTGATCACGCGCCAGTCATCGCCGTCGCGTGCGAGCCGGATGTCGAGCCGCTCGATGTCGGCGGCGAGATCCCAGTCCGATTCCCCGCTCGCCTCGCGGCCGAGCATTCCGACCGTGACCTTCACGCGCGCGAGCTCCGTGCCCTCGAGCTCGATCGAATCGATACGCGTCATGAGATTCACCGACGGATGTGCGACGAGCCAGGCATGCAGGAGGTTCCTGACGTCGGCGGCATCGCGGCCGCTCGCGTCCTCGTAGTCGTCGGCGACGAGATCGCGCAGCCCGGAGACATCGCGCTCTTCGGCCGCGGCTTCGGCGGAATCGACGAGCGCGCGAAGCTCGTCCTCGGGCGTGCCCGAGGATCCGCAGGCGGCGGCGGTGAGCGCGAGCGAAAGGATGAGACTACGCAGGATATCCCTCCCACTGCGGCTTGCCGTCGGTGATCTCGAACCAGGGCGCCTTGCTTGTCGCATAGATGTGGCCGAGCGGCTCGATTCCCGGCGCATCGTCCAGCCCGCCGCAGGGAACGACGACATAGCCGGTCGACTCGATGATGCGCGGCACCGGGCTGCCACACCGCCGGCAAAAGTCCTGCCCGAACCGCTTGGCACCGGGCAGGGCGTAGCTCACCACGCGCTCATGACCCCGCAGCCACCTGAGCTGCTCTTTCCTGCCAAAGCCGTTCGTCGCATGCGCGGCGCTGCGGGCAAGCCGGCAACGCGAGCAGTGGCAGTTCTGGATTCGCTCGAGCGGGCCCGATAGCGCCCAGGCGATCTCGTTGCAAAGGCAGCTGCCCTGGATGACGCCGGGCTTGATCGCGGGCGCCGTGCGCTCGACGGATTCCCCGCTGCCGAACTCCGGCGGAAAGGCCGCGTGCTGCGGCAGCGAATCCGTGATCGGGAACCAGCTCGCGCGCGAAGCTGCGAACATGTGCAGCTTGGGGCGCGCGCCCGGATCGCCTTCGAGGTTGCCCGCGGGCACGAAGGCGACTCCCGTGAAGAGCGGCAGGACCACCGGCACCACCGAGCCGCAGGTCCTGCAGAAAGGCCTGAACCCGTGCTCCGAAGAGCGGTAAGTCTCGATGCGCTCCTGGCCCGCGAGCCAACGGAATCCGTCTTCCGCCCCCGTCAGGAAGGTCGCAAACATCGCGCCGTGGTGCTTGCGGCACATGGAGCAGTGGCAGTGCACCATTGTCGTGAGGAGCCCGGTCTCGAACTGCACCGCTCCGCAGAGGCAGCTGCCACGGTTCATAATGAGCACATTACGGGAGGTCCCGATTCCATGTACACACTCTATTGGTCGCCGGGAACGGCAAGCATGTGCGTCCATTGGATGCTGATCGAGCTAGGCGAGCCGCATGAGCTCGTCAAGCTCGACATCGAGGCCGGAGAACACCGCAAGCCCGAATACCTGAAGCTGAACCCGGGCGGCGTCGTGCCGACGCTCGTGGTGGAGGGCGTGCCGCTCGGCGAATCGGCTGCGCTCTGCATGATTCTTGCGGAGCGGCATCTCCAGGCGGGTTTCGCACCCGCGGCCGGGAACGCGCAACGCTCCACTTACATCAGCTGGATGTTCTTTCTTTCGAACACGCTGCAGACCGCGTATCACAACTGGTTTTATCCCGACCAGCCGGCGGGCGCCGCAGCCGTCGAGGCGGTCAAAGCGGCCGCGCGCCATCGCATCGAGTCATGCCTCGACCGCGTGGACAGGCAGATTGCGCAGGCGGGGTCCTATTTGCTCGGCGACCGCGTCACAGCCGCGGACTTCGTGACCACGATGCTGATGCGCTGGTCGCGCAACATGCCGAAGCCGGCGACGGAATGGCCTGCCATCGCCGGCTACGTCAAGCGCATGAAGACGCGCCCCTCGTTCAAGGTCCTCTATGAGCGGGAGGGCCTCACCGAGTGGGCCTGAGCCGTCCTAGAGGAACGTGTAGGTAAACGAAAGCGAGATCGTCCCGAGTTCCTCGTCCTCGATGATCGAGAAGTTCTCGTACTCGAGGCGTGCGCCGAGGCTGCCGAAGCGCGCCTGGATGCCGGCGCCCCAGGCAAAGTCGGTTTCGCTCTCGTCGATGTCGAAATCCGGGAAGTTGGGAGTCCGGCCGTCGAATTGCCACGACGTGATACCGGCTTTCGCGAATAGGTCGATCAACGGGAAGTCGATGTAGCCGACCGCGAAGCCGGAAAGCGTTTGTGCCTCGAGGCCCGTGGTGTCCGGGCAGGGGGCGCCGACGAGCGCGATGCAGGCGACGCCTGCCGGGACCGTCGCGTCGCCGTGATCGATGTAATTCAACTCCACGCCGAAGTTGTCGAGCGGCCGCCAGCCGGCGATGAGCTTGTAACCGCCGTCTTCGTCGTCGAACTCGGGCGCATTGGCCGGGTTATCGAAGCCGTATTCGCTCTGCGCGTAGCCCACGCCGAGGTAAATGCCGTTGTCGGCTGCTTGCGACAGTGGGGCGACCGCGAGCAGCAGAGCGGCGAGGGAAATTGAACGCAGCATGGGGCGGCTCCTTGGTTCAGGCTTTGACCATCGGACCGCAATCAAAAGGGGACGTTCAGCTTGGCGGCTGAATGACCGGAGTGACCTGCCGGATACTGCAGGCAAATTGAAGCAGCGTTTCGCCGACGGTCCCGGGCTCGACCTTCTCCCAGTAGCGGAGCGGATTCGCCGAGCGCTCCGGCGAGTCGTCCTGCAGGTTGTTCCACTGGTAGAACACGAGCCCCGACGTCGAGCGCTGCTTGTTCTTGCAGTCCCAGTCGTCGCGGCTCACCGCGCTCTTGTGATCGAGCGGGCTGTGCGGGTACCTGTATTCGATGCGCGTCCACATCGTGACGATCTCGCCATTGCGCTGCGAGTCGTGGCGCGTCGCGAAGTAGACCTGCTCGGGATAGGTCTCGATCCACTCCCAGTCCATGCGGCCGCGCAGGTCGAGTTCCTTGACCCACTCGTTGCCGACACCCTTCATCGGCACGGTCGTGATCTGGGCAACCGCCACCGGGATCGCGGCGAAGAGGAGCGACGCGGCGAGGGCTGCGTATCGGCGATTCATGTCTGTTTCGACGCTCTTTCTGCTGCCGGGGTTCCGGATTATCAGCCGAGGATCGCCTCACGTCGATAAAGCCGCCCGGCCAGCCACGTCAGGGCCAGCCCCAGCGCCAGGCAACTCGCCGCGGCAAGGAGCGCCCAGCCCGCGGGCAGCGGATCGCCTCGGATCAATCCCTGAATCAGCAGGTGCTGCGACAGCGAGGGTACGAGCATCAGGCTCGCCTGCGGCTGTACCGAGAGAACGCCCGCAATGGCGATCGGCACGGTGGGCACGAGCAGCACGATGCCGAGCCAGGACTGCGCTTCCTTGTAGGTACGCGTGAATGAGGCGACGACGGTCAGGATCGCAGCCGCAACGAGCGCGAATGGCGCGACCGTCAGGAACACGCGCCACACGACGTCCGGGCCGAAGTTCGCCGACATGCCGAAGGTTTCGAGCGGCACGGCCTTGACCGAGACCGCGATGGACGCGGACACGAAGGCGAGCGACACCAGCATCATGATGACCGTCGCCGCGATCTTGCCGTAGATCAGGTGTTCGCGAACGGCAGGCACGGTCAGGAGCGACTCCAGCGAGCCGCGCTCCCGCTCTCCTGCCGTCGCGTCGATCGCAAGGTACAGGCCGCCCATCAGTGTCGCGAGCAGGATCACGTAGCTCAGCATGCCGAGGAGCAGCGTCGCGCGCGCGGAAGGCGTCGACACGTCGATTTCGTCGACGACGACCGGCTGCACGACCGTCGGCGAGACGCCACGCGCCTGCAGCCGCAGGGCCCCGATGAGTGATGCGTAAGCGGCGACCGCGTCGCGCACGCGGGCAGAGTTCTTGCCGGCTTTCGAGTCCGAGCCGTCGGAGTAGAGCTGGATGGCGGCGGGCTTGGCTTCGGAGAATCGTGTGCCGAAGTTTTCCGGAATGCGGAGCACCACGAGTTCGCCGCTGTCGGTGATCCAGCGGCGGATGTCGGACTCCGCTCCCTCGCGGAGCGTCACGTCGAGGCCGTTTTCCCGCAGCCGCTGCACGAGATTCGGCGCCGCTGCCGCGTTCACGACAGTCACGGGGACGAGCTCGTCCTGGGTCGAGATCGATCGCGAGAGCGCGAGCTTCAGGATCAGGATGAAAAAGAGCGGAGCAAGGATCGGCCCGATCAGCAGGCTGTTCACGAGCGTCCGGCGGTCGCGCAGGGTCTCGCGGAGTTCCTTCAGCATCACGGTCCTGATGGTGGAGATCATTCCAGCCCCCGCGAGTCGCCGATGGCCGCGACGAATGCGTCCTCGAGGGTCGCCGACCCGAACTGGGCGCGAAGCACCTCGGGCGTGCCTGCGGCAACGACGCGCCCGTGGTCGATGATCACGATGTCGTCGCAGAGCGCAGCGACTTCCTGCATGACATGGCTCGAGAACAGGATGCAGTGGCCCGCGGCGCGGAGCCGAAGGATGAGCGAGCGCAAGGCCCGCGTCGCCATCACGTCGAGGCCGTTCGTGGGCTCGTCGAGCAGCAGGTTGCGCGGCGCGTGCACCAGCGCGCGGGCGAGCGCGACCTTGATGCGCTCGCCCTGCGAGAAACCCTTGGCGCGGCGGTCGGCATAACCGGCGATGTCGAGCTCCGACATCAGTTCCCCGACTCGCTGCTCGAGCGCCGCGCCGTCGAGGCCATGCAGCCGGCCGAAGTAGGCAATGTTCTCGCGGGCCGTGAGCTGCGGGTAGATTCCGGCGCCATGCGGCAACACGCCGATGCGGCGGCGCGTCGCGAGCGGATCGGCGACGACGTCGATGCCGTCGATGGAGGCGCTGCCGCCCTGCGGCCGCAGCACGGTGTAGAGGATGCGCAGCGTCGTCGACTTGCCCGCGCCGTTCGGCCCAAGCAGGCCCGTGATGCGGCCGTCCTGCGCTTCGAAACCGACGCCGTCGACCGCGCGCACGGCGCCGAAGCTCCGCGTGAGCCCTTCGACGCGGATCATGGCGCGCTCCCGCTGAACGATAGGAAGAAGGGTGCTGGCTGGATCTGCCCGACGCATTTCGAGTCAAGGCCCTGGACGCTGCCCGCCTCGATGAAATCACGCAGCAACCGCTGGATGCAGGGCAGCCGTGACTGCCCATGGCCCTGGCCCGGGATGATGAGGTGCAGGCCGTTCCGGAAACCTTTCGCAGCGGTTGCGCCGTAACTCGCAGGCGTCGCCGGGTCGAATTCACCGGACAGGAGCAGCGCCGGGACCGCGGAGTCGAGCGGCTTCGCGAAATCCGCGTCGACCGGGCCGCGCGGCCAGGCTTCGCAGATCGCACGCACGCCGTCGAGCATCAACGGCCCGATGGCGGTCGCCTCGAGCGCCTCGCGCGGGACAGCACCATCGAAGCGCGGCGCGTCCTCGGCACAGACGACCGAGTTGTGCATGCCCATGGCGATCATGCGCACGAGGTCCTTGCTCTGCATCTCGGCCTGCGCGGCGAGCGGTGCGTAGTTGCCGTTCGTCGCGGCCTCGTGCACGAGGAGCGGCAGCAGCGAGGCCGTCCACGGTGAGTAAGTGAGCATGCGCGCCATCGTGACGAGGTGCCCGCGCGTGACATTGACCTTGCGGCTCGCGGCCGTTACCGGATCGGCGAGTGTGACGTCAACGTGGGCCTTTCGTAGCCGTGCGTCGAGGCGCGCAAACTGTTCCGGCAGGTCAGGGAAGCGCTCGTTGCAGGCCGCATCCGCCGCGCAGCGTGCAAAGACGCCTTCCAGGGCGCGTTGCGACTCGATGGCGATCGCTGGAACGAGCGCGAGCGTTGGAGGGACAACTCCGTCGAGCACGACCGTGCGCGTGTGTTCCGGGTAGCGCCGCGCGTAGTGTTGCGCGACACGGGTGCCGTAAGAACCTCCGAGGACATTGACGCTTGCGTAGCCAAGCGCCGCGCGCACCGCGTCGAGGTCGCGCACGGCGATGCTCGTCGTGTAGTACTGAGGCCTGCCGGGCAGTGCCGGGAGGCAGGCGCGCGCGAGCTCCCGCAGTTCCGCTGGCGGGATTTCGCCCGCCTCGAGCGCGTCTTCCGGAATCGCGCAGTCGAGGCGATTCGATCCGCCGGTGCCGCGCTGGTCGACGAGCACGAGATCGCGCTCGCGGCGGATGCCCGCGAAAGCGCCAAGCAGAGGCGCAAAGCCCTCGATCGTCCCCTGGCCCGGTCCGCCCGCGATCAGGAAGAGCGGATCAGGCTTCGACTTCGTCGCGACGGCGGGGACGACGGCAACGGCGAGCTCGATGCGCTTGCCATCGGGGTCGTCCGGATTCTCCGGCACCGCATACTTGCCACAGCGCGCTTCGACCGAGACGAGCCCGTCGATGTCGGCGATGCGGCAGGGATCTAGCGTGATCAGTGACTTTGCATGCAGTGTCTCGGGGCAGAGGAGCGCGCCAAGGAAGAAGGCGGCGATCAGCTCGGCGCGCGAATGCGATCGGTCACTCATGCTGGTTCTCCGTTTCCAGTTGCATCGCGCGTTGCATGGCGGTTAAGCGCACCGCTCGCCGGCGCTCGCGGCGGCCCCACCAGAAAAGGATGGCCGCCGCACCGGCGGTCGCAACGATCGTCGAAATCAGCATGCCCGGAAGGCGGTCCAGGCCTTCGTCACGGACCTCCAGGGCCATCGCTCCTGCGATGACGACGAGATCGGCTGCAAGTATCTGCCATCCGAAGCGGATATAGCGCAGCCGCGCCTGGCTGCGCTTGAGCGCGAGGGCGAGGAAATCGGCAGCGGACGCGCGATCGCCCTGAAGGACTCCGCGCCAGTTGAAGATCGTGAAAGCGAGCACGACGACGGTGAGTGCCGCGATGCCGATTGCCGCAATGCCCATGGCGGGCGTGCGAAGTTCGAGCCAGAGCCACCCGGCGAATGCGAGAAGGCCGGCGCCGACCAGCCAGTCGAAGGCGATCCACATCGTGAGCAGCCTGCGTTCTCGCTTTGCCATGCGGGCGAGGTCGGCAACAGGCGGCGCGCCTGCGCGCCACTCCTCGGTCCACCGTTCGATGTCCTGGTCGCTCATGGTCTTTCTCCAAGCGTCGCCTTGAGCAGCGCCTTGCCGCGGTGCAGGCGCACGCCGACATTGCCCGCGGTGAGTCCGAGGACCGCGGCGATTTCGTCATTCGCGAGTCCTTCGAAGGCGAGGACAATCGGCTGCCTGAGCGGAAGCGGAAGTTGTCTCACCGCGTTCTGGAGGCGGCCGGCCGACTGCATGCGCGCGGCAATCTCGTCGGGGCGTGGCATCGCGTCGACGACTTCGTCGGCCGCATCCAGGCCGTCCGCCGCAGGCGGCCGCGCGGCGAGATGTGAAAGTGCCCGGTTGGTGGCAATCCGCATCACGAATGTCTTCTCCGATGCCTCGTGCCTGAAGGACGGCAGGGCCCGCCACAAGGCGAAGGCGATGTCCTGCAGGAGTTCCTCTCGCAGCGCCGGCCGCGGTTCGTAGCTCGCGGCGAGCCGGGCAAGCGCGGCGGTGTGGGTCGCGAGCACCCGTTCCAGCTCCCGACCCCGATTCCGATCACCCATGCTTCCAATAGTCTCCCGGCACGGCCATCCATTACACGCCAAAGGGGACGCGCACCTTTAAAGGGGACGCGCACCTCTAGAGGTGCGCGTCCCCTTTAAAGGTGCGCGTCCCCTTTTGGGTATCATGGCGGCCCGAAAACGGGATGGGTATGGATCAGTACGACGTCATCGTGATTGGCGGCGGGCACGCCGGCACCGAGGCGGCCCTCGCGGCGGCCCGGATGGGCGCGCGCACGCTGCTCGTGACCCAGAGCCTTGCGACCATCGGCCAGATGAGCTGCAACCCGGCGATCGGCGGCATCGGCAAGGGCCACCTCGTGCGCGAGATCGACGCCATGGGCGGCGCGATGGCGCGCGCTGCGGATCGCGCCGGCATCCAGTTCCGCACGCTGAACGCGAGCAAGGGCCCCGCGGTGCGCGCAACCCGCGCCCAGGCGGACCGCACGCTATACCGGAACGCCATCCGGGCAATGCTCGAAGAGCAGCCGTCGCTCGCGCTGCTTGAGGCGGAGGTCGCCGACCTCGCTGTCAGCGGCGGGCGCGTCACGGGTGTCGTCACGATGAATGGCGAGACGATCGCCGCGGGCGCCGTCGTGCTGACAGTCGGTACCTTCCTCGGCGGGCGCATTCATGTCGGCCTCGAAAGCCGCGAGGGCGGACGCGTCGGCGATCCCGCCTCAAACCGTCTAGCCGCGCGCCTGCGCGAGTTGCCGTTCCGCGTCGGACGCCTCAAGACCGGCACGCCGCCCCGTCTCGACGGGCGCACGCTCGACTATTCCGTCATGCGGCCCCAGCCCGGCGATGAGCCGCGGCCCGTGTTCTCCTTCCTCGGACGGCGCGAGGAGCATCCGCCGCAGGTCCACTGCCACATCACCGCGACGAACGAGCGCACGCACGAGATCATCCGCGGCGCGACCGATCGTTCGCCGATGTTCACCGGCGTCATAGTGGGGGTTGGACCGCGTTACTGTCCCTCGGTCGAGGACAAGGTGGCCCGCTTTGCGACGAAGATTTCGCACCAGATCTTCGTCGAGCCGGAAGGACTCGATACGCACGTGGTCTATCCGAATGGCATCTCGACGAGCCTGCCCGCCGAAGTGCAGCTCGAATTCGTCCACACCATCGCGGGCTTCGAGCGAGCCGAATTGACGCGTCCGGGCTACGCGATTGAGTACGACTACTTCGATCCACGCGGCCTCTGGGACACGCTCGAGACGAAGCCGCTCGCAGCGCTTTTCTTCGCGGGACAAATCAACGGCACGACCGGGTACGAGGAAGCCGCATCTCAGGGACTTCTCGCCGGAATCAACGCGGCGTGCCAGGTGACTGGGCGCGCTGCATGGTCGCCACGCCGCGATGAGGCTTATCTCGGCGTGATGGTGGACGACCTGATCACGCGCGGCGCGATGGAGCCTTACCGGATGTTCACGAGCCGCGCCGAGCACCGGTTGCTGCTCCGCGAGGACAATGCCGACGAGCGCCTGACGCCCGTTGCGCACGAATTGGGTCTGGTGGACGGCGCGAGATGGGATTTCTTCCGTGCGAAGCAGGATGCAATCGCGGCGGGAGGTGCTGCGTCCGGCTCCGACCCGCGGCTCGCGGAGCAGGTCGCCCGTAGCCTCGAGGCACGCGAGAAATACGCGGGCTACATCGGACGCCAGCAGGCCGAGGTCGAGCGCCAGCGCCGCAACGAAGAGACGCGCTTGCCAGCCGAGATCGACTACGCGACCGTCGCGGGGCTTTCGAACGAGGCGCGCCAGCGCCTGATCGAATCGCGGCCGGGAACGCTTGGCCAGGCTTCGCGCCTGCCCGGCATCACGGCGGCGACGATCTCCATCCTGCTCGTGCACCTAAAGAAGCGCGCGCGGGCCGCATGAAGCGCGGTTTCGCCCTCGCGCTCGCCGTGACGCTCGCGGCGGGAATCTCGCTCGTCGCCTGCGGGGGAGGAGGCGGACAAGACTCGGCATTGGAACTCCACCGCGGCAACGGCAGCGAACCCGATTCCATCGACCCGCATCTCGCGCGCATGGAAGCCGCGATGACGATCCTCCGCGACTGCTACGAGGGACTCGTCTCGATGGCGCCGGACGGAAGCCCCATTGCGGGCGCCGCGGAGAGCTGGTCGGTTTCGGAGGACGGCCGCCGCTATACATTTAGATTGCGTGCCGCCGCGCGCTGGTCGAATGGCGACCGGCTGGTCGCCGAGGATTTTGTCGCGGCCTTCCGCCGCCTCGTCAATCCCGCGACCGCCTCGCAGTACGCTTTGATGCTGGAGCCGGTCGTCAACGCGGCGGATATCGTCGCCGGACGAATGCCGCCGGAGTCCTTGGGCGTCGCGGCGACGGACGATGCGACACTCGTCGTCGATCTCGCGCAGCCGAGCCCGTACTTCATCGCGATGCTCTCGCATCCGAGCGCTTTCCCGGTACATCGCGGGACGCTTGCCGCGAAGCCGAAGGAGTTCGCGCGCCCGGGCTATGCGGTGACGAATGGCGCCTTCATTCCGTCGTCCTGGGAGATCGGCTCGCACATCCTCGCCATCCGGAACTCGAATTACTGGAACGACAAGGCGAACCGCATCGACGTCGTGCGCTACGTGCATGTCGCGGACCCCGTCACCGAGCTAACGCGTTTTCGCGCGGGCGACCTCGACGTGACCTACACCGTGCCGCCCGGCGAGGTTGCGCGTCTCGAGAAGGAGCTGCCGGGGCAGCTTCGGATCGCGCCGCATGTCGGCGTGTACTACTACGGATTCGCACTCGACCTGCCACCGTTCAGGGATGCTCCGAAACTGCGGCAGGCACTCGCCATGGCGGTGGACCGCGACGTCCTCACGCAGCAAGTCCTCGGCGACGGCGAGCGGCCCGCCTACGGCTGGGTGCCGCCGGGCGTTTCCGGCTACACGCCGCAGCGATTCGACTGGGCGCAGCTCGCCGCGCCGGCGCGCATCGCGGAAGCGAAGCGGTTGTACAAGGAAGCTGGCTACTCAGCCAGGCGTCCGCTCCAGGTCGAGCTGCGCACCAGCAAGAGTCCTGTGCACAATCGCATTGCGCTCGCCGTTACCGCGATGTGGAAGGAGCATCTTGGCGCCGAGGTGAGCCTGCGCTCCGAAGACTTCCGCGTCCTGAAATCCGCGATCGATGCGCGCGAGGCGCCGCTCTTTCGCGGCAGCTGGATCGGCGACTATAACGACGCCTACTCCTTCCTCCAGGTGCTGAAGGGCGGCTTCGGCATCAACCTGCCGCGCTACGCGAGCGATCCCTACGACGTCGCGCTCGCAATGGCCGCAATCTCGACGAAAGACAAGCGAACCACCTTCCTCGCCGCCGCTGAGCGCCAACTCCTCCAGGATGTCCCGCTCATCCCGCTCTACTTCTACGTCTCCAAGCACCTTGTCGCACCCCGCGTGTCCGGCTGGTACGACAACGTCATGAACGTCACCTACTCCAAGGACCTGTCACTCGGGCCGTAGCCGACGGCGCGCGAGGTCGGCCGGGACGCGCCTCGTTCGCTCCGCCGGAACTTTAGTCGCTCACTCGGCGGTCCCGGCCGACCTCGCGCGCCGTCGGCGTCCGCGCAGGTGTCCGGTCCTTGTCCGCGGACACACCGCCGGATTTCGCACAACAAAAAACACTAGATAAAACAGCGTGTTAAGCGCTACTTAAACTTGGCACGGCGCGTGCAACATCCAGGAACGTGAGCTTACGTTTGCCATGAAAATCACGAACCTGAGACCACTGATGTCTGCCGGCGGGCGGGATGCGGCGCCCGCCGGGGACGTTTCGATCCGGGGCACGGATGCGACGGACGTGGCCGTCGCGGCGAAGCCCGACCGTACGCGCCAGAAAATGATTGGCATCGCGGGCGGTGCGCTCCTGCTCGTCCTCGTGTTTGGCCTCCTCATCCGCGGCTGGAGCTCGACCGAGCACACGGTCTCGCGCGAGCGCCTTCGCATCTCGACGGTGACTGAAGGCCCGTTCGTCCGCGACGTCTCGGCCCAGGGCACGGTGGTCGCAGCCGTGAGCCCGACACTTTTCGCGGTCGCGCCCGGCAATATCAGCTACCAGGTGCGCGCGGGCGACACCGTCAAGGCGGGCCAGGTGCTCGCGACGCTCGTGAGCCCCACGCTCGAAAACGAATTCCAGCGCGAGCGTGCGACGCTCGAGAGCCTCGACACGGCGCTCCAGCGCCAGTCGATCGAGATCCGCCGCCAGAAGCTCCGCACGAAGGAAGAAGAGGATCTCGCGAACGTGCAGATCCGCGCCGCCGAGCGCGAGTTCCAGCGCGCGCAGTCCGCCTGGGACAAGGGCGCCATCGCCGAGCGAGACCTCCGCCGCGCCGAGGACGAGCGCGAATCCGCGCGCCTCTCGTACGAACACGCGAAGGAAACATCGGGCCTCGAGCGGGACAGCCTCGACCTCGACCTGCGCGCGCGCCGGCAAGATCGTGAGCGCCAGGGTTATGTCGTTGCAAACCTCAAGCGCCGCGTGGACGAGCTGAGCGTCCGCTCGCCGGTGGACGGCATGGTCGCGAACCTCGCGGCCGCGGAGAAGGCGAGCGTCGCGGAGAACGCGCCGCTCCTGACCGTCGTTGACCTGACGGCCTTCGAAGTCGAATTCCAGGTCGCCGACGTCTACGCGCGTGACATCAAGGCGGGCATGGAATCCGAAATCTCGCTTGACGGCCGCGAATACAAGGGCCTCGTCACCGCGATCTCGCCGGAAGTGCGCTCGGGCCAGGTGACCGGCCGCGTGAAGTTCGCGGGCGAGCAGCCGCCGGGTCTTCGGCAGAGCCAGCGCGGATCCGTGCGCATCGTGATCGAGCAGCGTGCGAAAGCGATGAAGTTCGAGCGCAGCTCTGACATCGTGAGCGGCACCCGCGCCGTGTATGTCGTCGAAGGCGACCAGGCGATCCTGACGCCGGTCGAGCTCGGCGCCGCCTCCGTCGGCGAGATCGAGGTCCTGAAGGGCCTGCAACCCGGCCAGGAGGTCGTGATCTCCGGTTGGGGCGACCTCAAGGACGTTCCCGAATTCCACATCGGCGGCTGAGCCGCCGGAACCCATCCACGACTGGAGCGAGAAGCCAATGCTCGAAATGCACGGAATCAGCAAGATCTACCGCACGGATCTCATCGAGACGCACGCGCTGCGCGACTTCTCGCTGAAAGTCGGCGACGGCGAGTTCGTCGCGGTGACCGGACCATCGGGCTCCGGCAAGACGACGTTCATGAACGTCGCGGGTCTCCTCGAGACCTTCGACACCGGCAACTACAAGCTGGACGGGCAGGACGTCAACCGGCTCTCGGACGAGGCGCGCTCGAAGCTCCGCAACGAGAAGATCGGCTTCATCTTCCAGAGCTTCAACCTGATCCCTGACCTCGACATCTTCGACAACGTGGACGTGCCGCTGCGCTACCGCGGCCTCGCGAAGAAGGACCGCGAGCAGCGCATCAAGAGTGCGCTCGAGGTCGTCGGGCTGTCCTCGCGGATGCACCACATGCCCTCGCAGCTCTCGGGCGGGCAGCAGCAACGCGCCGCGATCGCGCGCGCTCTTGCGGGCGACCCGCGCTTCCTGCTGGCGGACGAGCCGACCGGCAACGTGGACTCGCTGATGGCGCGGCAGGTGATGGACCTGCTCGAGCAGATCAACGAGATGGGAACGACCATCATCATGGTGACGCACGATCCGGAGCTCGCCCGCCGCGCGCACCGGAACGTCCACATCGTCGACGGGCAGATTTCGGACTTCCAGCACTTCGAGCCGCGCGAGGAACCGCTGGTCAAGCCGGCGTCCGTCGCCGCGATGTCGCCGGCCTGAGGAGAGAACGCGCATGTTCGGTTACTACCTTCAGCTCGCGCTCCGCAACCTCCGCCGCAATCCCGGCTTGACCGCGCTGATGATCGGCGCGGTCGCGCTCGGCATCGCGGTCTGCGTCATGACGCTCACGATGTACCGGGCGATGTCGGGCAACCCGATCTGGTGGAAGAACGACGTGCTCTACGCCGTGACCATGGATTTCTGGGACCCGCAGCAGCCGAACTGGGACAAGAAGCCGGAGCTGCCGCCGGAACAGCTCACGTATCGCGACGCGATGGCCGTGTATGCCTCGGACATCCCGAAGCACAAGGTGATCATGCACAAGGCCATCGGAATTCTTTCGGTCGACGGCCAGCAGGTGAAGCCGGAGCGCGTCTTGACGCGCGTAACGACGAAGGACTTCTTCACAAGCTTCGACGTGCCCTTCCAGTACGGCGGTAGCTGGACCGACTCGGCCGACACCGGGCCGGAGCCGGTGATGGTCATTTCGCGCAAGATGAATGAGCAGTTCTTCGGCGGCGCCAACAGCGTCGGCAAGCGCGTGCGCTGGAATGACCACGAATTCCGCATCATCGGCGTGCGCGATTACTGGATGCCGTTGCCGACTTTCTACGACGTCAACAACGGCAACCTCGAGGAGCCGGAAGACGTGCACATTCCCTTCGGATGGAACGTGACGCTCGAGCTGCAGAGCGCGGGCAACACGAATGGCTGGAAGCCCGAGGAGGTCAACAACTACCAGGACTTCCTGAACTCGGAGATGGTCTGGATCCAGATGTGGGTCGAGCTCCCCGACCAGGCGGCGCACGACAAGTTCAAGGCGTTCCTGGACAACTACGCTTTGAGACAGAAACAAGTCGGCCGCTACCAGCGCCCGCTCAACAATCGCCTGACGAAGGTCGACCAGTGGCTCGTCGACAACAACGTCGTCGGCAACGACGACCGCGTGCTGGTCGGCCTCGCGTTCGCTTTTCTCGCGGTCTGCCTGCTGAACACTGTGGGCCTGCTGCTCGCGAAGTTCCTGAACAACGCCCCGATGACCGGCGTGCGCCGCGCGCTGGGCGCGAGCCGCAAGCAGGTGTTCTTCCAGCACCTCGTCGAAGTCGGCGTGATCTCCTCGATCGGCGCGCTGCTCGGCCTCGCGCTCGGCGGCCTGCTGCTCATGGGCCTGCGCGCGCTCTACACCGTCGATCCGACGGACGCCGGCGGCACCCAGGCGCTCGCGCACGTGGACATGACGAGCGTCGTGACCGCGCTCGCGCTCGCATTCTTCGCCACCATCGCCGCGGGCCTGTATCCCGCCTGGCGCATCGGCCGCATCCCGCCGGCCACATACCTGAAGGCGCAATGACATGACAGCCTGGAACATCCGCCCCATCGCCTCGGCCCTCTGGCGCAACCGCACCGGCGCGCTCCTGGTCGCCTTCCAGATCGCGATCGGCCTCGCCGTGCTCGTGAATGCGGTCTACGTCGTCAAGCAGCGGGTGGAGAAGATCGGCCGCCCGACCGGCATGGATACGGCGAACATGATCTGGGTGTCGAGCGCTGGCTTCGCGAAGAATTTCGACTACAAGGCGAGCTGGCGCGAGGACCTGGCCGTCCTGCGCGGATTGCCGGGCGTGAAGGCGGCGAGCCTCATGAGCAACATCCCGCTGTCCGGCAGCGGCAGCTCGAACGGCTTCCAGAACAGGCCCGGCGAGGTGCCGCCCAAGGAGACGGTGGGGGCCAATAACTATGACGTCGACGAGCAGGCCGTCGCGGCGCTCGGCGTCAAGCTCATCGCCGGCCGGCCGTTCGAGGCGAGCGAGATCCAGCCGCCCTCGGAGACCTACGAGCTTTCGTCCCAGGCGATCGTCACGCAGGCTTTCGCCAAGGAATTGTTCCCGAAGGAACCGAACCCGCTCGGCAAGACCTTCTTCGACGGGCTCAGCAAGCCGATCACGATCGTCGGCGTCATCGACCACATGCAGGGCGCGTGGGTCGGCTGGGACAAACTCGACCACATCGTACTGTTCCCGCGCATCAAGAACGGGCCGGCCGCGATCTACCTGGTCCGGACCGAGCCGGGCCGGCGTGATGCCGTGATGCGCGAGATCGAGGCCAAGCTCGGCGACTCGAACCCCGGCCGCCTGCTGCGCTGGGTCCGGCCGTTCGACTACTTCATCCACCAGTCCTACCTCGACGACCGCAACATGGCAATCTTCCTCGTGAGCGTCACGAGCGCGCTGCTCGCGATCACCGCGCTCGGCATCTTCGGCCTTGCGACCTTCAACGTCAGCACGCGCATCCGCCAGATCGGCACGCGCCGCGCGGTCGGCGCGCGCAAGCTCGACATCGTGCGTCACTTCCTCGTCGAGAACTGGATGGTCACGACCGCGGGAGTCATCGCCGGCTGCGGCGCTGCGCTCGGCATCGGCTATTGGATCTCGGTCAAGTACGAGCTGCCGCGCCTCGACCTCTATTACCTCGTCGGCGGCGTGCTAGTGATCTGGCTGATCGGCCTCGCCGCAGCCCTGCAGCCGGCCAGACGGGCATCGGCGATATCGCCCGCCGTCGCGAGCCGGACGGTTTAGACTCGCTTGGAGTTTCAACCGTTGCGTCAAACCCGGCATCCAAACTGATGAAGGACAAACAGGACCAGGGACTTCAGGACAGTTTGGGAGAGCGCACCGTACTCGTCATCGACGACAGCGAGGCCGTGCGCACGGCCCTTGACGTGCTGTTGTCCATGCATGGCGCGCGGGTGCTCGGCGCGGATAGCGCCGCCTCTGGCATCGAGTTGCTCGCGCGCGAGCCCGTGGACCTCGTCGTGCAGGACATGAATTTCCGCCGCGAGGCGACCTCCGGAGAAGAGGGCGTCGCGCTCTTCCATCAGATCCGCTCGCAACATCCGGATCTGCCGGTGATCCTGCTCACGGCCTGGACCCAGCTGGAGACCGCGGTCGAGCTGGTGAAGGCGGGCGCGTCCGATTACGTGGCCAAGCCCTGGGACAACGCGCGCCTGCTGACGACTGTCCGGAACCTCCTCGACCTGCACGCCGCGCGCACCGAGAACCGCACGATTCGCCGGCGCCGTGCCGCCGCGCGCGCCGGGCTTGCAACGCGATTCGAGCTGAACGGCCTCATCTACGAGAGCGAGGCGATGCACGCGCTCGCCTCGACCGCTGTGCGGGTCGCGCACGCCGACGTTCCAGTCCTGATCAGCGGGCCGAATGGAGCCGGCAAGGAAGTGATCGCAGACATCGTGCAGGCGAACTCGACGGTGAAGAAGGGACCCTACGTCAAGGTGAATATCGGCGCACTGCCGGACACGCTGATGGAAGCGGAGCTCTTCGGTACGGAGGCCGGCGCTTTCACGGGCGCGAAGGCGCGCACCGGGCGATTCGAGGCCGCGGATGGCGGCACGATCTTCCTCGACGAGCTGGGAAACCTTTCCGCGCAAGGCCAGGCGAAATTGCTGCGTGTCCTCCAGACGGGTGAGTACGAGAGGCTCGGATCGAACACGACCCGCCGCACGCGCGCCCGCGTGATCGCCGCGACCAACGCGCAGCTTCCGCAGCTCATCAAGGAAGGAAGGTTTCGCGAGGACCTCTTTTACCGCCTGAACGTGATCGAGCTCGAGGTGCCGCCGCTCGCGGCGCGCCAGGAAGACATCGTCCCGCTCGCACATCATTTCCTCGAGCCGGGATTCACCCTCTCCCAGGATGCGCTGCGCGCGCTTTCGCGCTACCACTGGCCGGGCAATGTGCGGGAGCTTCGCAATGCAATCCATCGCGCCTGCCTCCTGTCCGTCGACAACATCGTGACGGCCAAGTCGCTCGCACTGCCGATCGCGCCCGAGCCGGCGGACGGCTCGCACATTGACCGCGGGGCGATCGAGCAGGCCCTCCTCTTGGCCGACGGGGTCGTCGCGCACGCCGCGCGTGACCTCGGCCTGTCGCGTCAGGCACTCTATCGCCGCATGGAGAAGCTCGGCCTCAAGACGCCGGTCGACGCGGGCCGCAGCACTGCCAATAGCTAGCGTGCGCGCCACGCTTCTACTCGCGCTTGCGCTGACTTTTGCCGCGGCTTCGCCGGCGCAGGATGCGCCAGTCGCCGCGGATCTCGCGATCCTCGAGAGCGTGAGCGGCCATTGGTCAGGACGCCTGCTCCGCGGCGGCGACGAGGCTGCGCTTGCGCTCGACCTGCACGTCGACAAGGGCGAGCTAACGGGTACGTTCGACTGGCCGGACCTCGGCTATCTCGGCGCAGACATCCTGGGCGCGGGGTTGCGCGATGGCCAGATCTGGATTTCATTGCCGCTGCCGCTCGGCGCGCTGCGCCTCTCCGCGGCGCCGGAACCGTCGCGCCTCGAGGGCCCTCTTCAGGAAATCGTACGGCGCGCGAACGAGTGGGTGACGCTGCCTGAGGAGGGGCGTTTTGTATTGCGGCGCGAAGCGCCGCCGAAGCGCCCCTACCGCGTAGAGCCAGTGCGCTTCAGGGACCGGGATGTCACGCTGGCCGGCGCCGTTTTTTTGCCCGCTTTGCCTGGGCGCCGGCCGGCGGTCGTTTTCATTCATGGTTCGGGCGACTCCGACCGGTCGGACGGGGCGTTCTACGCCGATCAATTCGCGCGCGCTGGCATCGTTACGCTCGTATACGACAAGCGCGGAGTTGGCGAATCCGGCGGACAGTGGCGCGAGGGCGGCTATGAGAACCTGGCGCGCGACGCCCATGCGGGACTCGAGTTCCTTCGGACGCGCGCCGACGTCGATCCGGGTCGGGTTGGCTATGTGGCGCGCAGCGAGGGTGGATGGGTCGGCCCGTTGGCGGTCCGCCTGGGCGATGCGGCGTTCCTGGCTTCCGTCTCGGGCCCCGTGGTCTCGGTAGCGGACGAAGACATCGATCACTATCGAATTGCGTTGCGCGAAGCCGGCGTGTCCGAAACGGAGATGACCGAAGCGCTCGACCTGATTCGTCTCCGGCATCGCATCCTGCTCGGGCAGGCTGATCCCGCGTCACTCGAGTCGGCGCTGGCGCTGAGGCGCGGGCAGAAGTGGTTTTCCGTCCTCAATTGGGAAGAGGCGGAGGACGGGCCGTCCATGCCTTTTCGCCTCGCAACGCTCGGCTACGATCCGGCGCCGGATCTGAAGAAGATCGGCGTTCCGAGCCTCTGGATCTACGGCACCGACGACAAGACGATTCCGGCGGCCGACAGCGTCGCGCGGCTAATGTCGCTTGAGCTCGAGCCGAGGCCGCTCATCACTGTGCTGCCGCAAGCGGATCACGCGCTGGCGGCCACCGACTACCCCCGGCTGCCGGGCAGCGTGCAACGCTCGGCGCAACTGCTGGTTGACTGGATCAACGGCCAGGGCGAACACGCGCGCTGAACTGGCCGGGTATCCGCCTTCCAGCTAGGCTTGGCTGCAAGCCGTGTCGACACTACCGCGATAAGGAGCCTTATGGCCGCGAAGCCGCGCGCCAGCTGGTCGCTTGCCGGACGCGTCGCCGTAGTCGTCGTCGCGGCGGTAACGGCTGCCGCCGCAGTCACCCTGCTTTTCGACGGATGGCTGGATTCGCCAGTACTCGCGGGTGCCGCGGCTCTTCTCGTCACCCTGCCGCCGGCAATCTGGCTGACCAACCGTCTGCTCGAGCGCTGGGGCCAAAGTATCCGCGCGGTGGCGGACGGGATCGGAAGCCTGCGCGACCGCGATTTCAGCGTGAGCGTGACGGCAACGGGACCCGACGAGATCGGCGACCTGACCGACGAGTACAACTCGCTCGGCGACAGTCTCCGGCGCGAACGGTTGAACCTCTACCAGCGCGAGCTCCTGCTCGACACCGTCGTGCAGACGACGCCGCTCGCGCTCGTGCTGACGAACGCGAACGACACGATCGTCTTCGGCAACATCGCGGCGCGGCAGCTCTTCCGCGCCGGGCGGAAGATCGAGGGGCTCAAGTTCGGCACGCTGATGGAGAATGCGCCGCAGCCGCTGCGCGATGCGGTCGGCAGCGGCGTGGACACGCTCTTCACCGTTTCCGAGGGAGCGGAGGCGGAGATCTTTCACGTGAGCAACCGTCCGTTCACGCTGAACAGTCAGCCGCATCGGCTGCTCCTCTTCAAGCAGCTGACGCGCGAGCTGGCGGCGCAGGAAGTCGCAATCTGGAAGAAAGTGATCCGCGTGATCGCCCACGAGCTGAACAATTCGCTTGCGCCTATCAGCTCGCTCGCGCATTCGGGCCAGCAACTCGCGGGTGCGCCGAACGCCGAGCGGCTCGCTCGCGTGTTCTCGACGATCGAGGAGCGGGCCTCGCATCTGGCGACGTTCATCGATGGCTACGCGCGCTTTGCGAAGCTGCCGCGGCCAAGGCCGGCGGCCGTGGCCTGGAAGCCGCTGCTCGCGGGGCTCAAGGACAGCCTGTCGTTTCGCGTGCTGGAGCCTCTGCCGAGGCGCGACGGCTGGCTCGACGCGGCGCAGATCGAGCAGGTGCTCATCAACCTCATCAAGAACGCGATCGAGTCGGGCTCGCCGGAAGACGAGGTGACGCTCGGCGTGGCGGAACGCGTTGGCGGCGTCGCCATTGAAGTTCGCGACCGCGGGAACGGGCTCACGGAGGAAGTGCTCCGGGATGCGCTGCTGCCGTTCTATTCGACCAAGCCAAAGGGAACCGGCCTTGGTCTCACGCTTTGCCGCGAGATCGTGGACGCCCACGGCGGGCGGCTCTCGATCGCGAACCGCGACGGCGGCGGCGCGATGGTGACGGTCTGGCTCCCCCAGGGCCCTGAGACGCCCTAGGGGACTGTCCCCTTTGAAGCGCGCGCAGCGCGCTTCAAAGGCGGACTGTCCCCTCTTGTGGGCGTGTCGGCGATAATGCAGTCATGAAAAACTTCTACGAGTTCAAGGTTCCAGGCATCGACGGCAAGGCCGACCTGCTCTCGCCTCTCAAGGGCAAGGTCGTGCTCGCGGTGAATGTCGCGAGTCAGTGCGGCCTGACGCCGCAATACACGAGCCTCGAAGAGCTGCATGAAGAACTGTCAGGCGAGAACTTCGCAGTTGTCGGCTTCCCCTGCAACCAGTTTGGCGCGCAGGAACCCGGCAGCGAGCAGGAGATCCAGGCGTTCTGCTCGACGAGCTATGGCGTGACGTTCCCGATGAGCGCCAAGCTCGACGTCAACGGCGAGGAGCGCCATCCGCTCTACGCATGGCTCACGGACCCCGCGAACGGGCACGCCGGCGACATCCAGTGGAACTTCGAGAAATTCCTGATCGGCCGCGACGGTGAGCTTCTGAATCGCTACGCGCCGACCGTGAAGCCGCGCGACAACGGCTTGATGAACGACATTGCCAATGCGCTTTGAATCATTCGTTGTCGCACTGATTCCGCTGGCGGCAATGGCGGAGCCTGCAATGCCCGCCGAAGACAGTGCCATCGCTCCACAGGTGGCCGTGATTCGGGGCAGTCAGACGCCCATCCTGAGCCGGCGTGAGCATGGAGTGATCGTGATGCGACCGGAACGCGGCAGCTTCATGCGCGAAACCATGCGGCTTGCGGCAGAGGCCGAAGCTCGAGATGGGCGTGCCGCAAGGCAAGAAGCCCGCGAGGCCAATCTGCGGCTCTCGTCGGCCTTGCGTTCGCTGGAAAATGCGGCGGTCTCGGTCCAGCAATGGCAGCACAGAGATCACGTGCTGTTTCTTGCTCCCACAATCTCGCGTGGCGCTGCCAACCGCATGACGCCAATACGTCGTCCGGTGTCAACTAAAGTGCCGCCCACGCCGTGACCGCCCGCGCGGCCGGGCGGTCCGGTGGCAATTCCGGCCCGCGCCGCTTAACATGCCGGGCGCTCATTGATGAGTTCGACACCGATGAATCGCCGCGCAAGAACCCTGATCGTTGCCGCCTCGCTCGCATGTACCGCCCTGTCAGCCCAGGCTGACGGCGATGCGAAGCACGGGCAGAAACTCGCCTACACCTGCCTCGGTTGCCACGGTATCGAGCAATACAAGAACGCCTATCCGAAGTACTCGGTCCCGAAGCTCGGCGGCCAGAACACGGCGTACATCGTCGCCGCGCTCGGCGAATACAAGACTGGCGACCGCTGGCACCCGACGATGAAGGGACTCGCGAGTTCGCTCACCGACCACGACCGCGCGGATCTCGCCGCCTATTTCAGTTCCGTCGAACCGGCCAAGTCGGGCACAGAATTGATCGGCACGCCGCCCAAACAGGCGGAAGCCTGCGTCGCCTGCCACGGGAAGAATGGCCAGGGCACGACGGATGAATATCCGAACCTCGGCGGCCAGCACGCGGACTATCTCGCGCAGGCCCTGAACGACTACCGCCTCGGCAAGCGCAAGAACGCGATCATGGCGCCCTTCGCACAGCAGCTGACGCGCGAGGACATCGCGGCGCTCTCGAAATTCTTTTCGGCGCAGCCTGGCCTCGAGACGCCAAGTCACGAGTGAACGGCGGCGACTCGCGCAGTCATGGCAAGCGTGACGGTGACGCGCGAGGAAGAGCCGGGCGGGGGCCGTTACGTTGGAAAGCTCGAGGGCTTCACCGGCGAGGCCGAACTCACCTACTCGCGCGCTAATCCCGCGATCGTGATCGCCGACCACACCGGTACTCCGGAATCGATGCGGGGCCATGGTGTCGCGACCGCGCTCGTCGAGCGTCTCATCGCCGATGCGCGCAGCGAAGGATTCAGGATCGTCCCGCTCTGCCCGTTCGTGAAAGCGCAGTTCGACCTGCATCCCGAATGGGCCGACCTCCGCGCTTCTTAGACGGGACGTTCACCTTCGCTCACGTTCGCGCGTTTCGGTAATCGAAAAATCATTTGTTGAGACTAGATAGACGCCGTTTAGTCGAGCGTCCGACGTCGTAGATTGCCGACACGAAGTCGCGTCTGACAGACAACGCGAACTGAGTTGTAGGCGTGGGATCGGTAGATTGCGCGCTCTTTTTCTCGAGACAAGATGGAGCGCAGGATGCAGCGCGTCGTGCTGGTATGGATGGTGTTTGTCGCATTGATTGTCGGGGGAAGCAACGACGCAAGTGCCGCGGGAAGACCGCCGCAGATCTCCGGTTCTCCCGCGCTGACGGTCCTGCAGAACACGCCATACGAGTTCAAGCCGGTTGCCACGGATGCCGAGCGCGACAGGCTGACGTTTTCGATCGCGCGGAAGCCTGGCTGGGCTGCCTTCGACCCGAGGACTGGTCGCCTGTATGGCACGCCTCGTGCGGCGAACGTGGGCGTTTACACGAACATCAAGATTTCGGTATCCGATGGGCACACGACCGTGTCGCTGCCAACCTTCGCAATCTCGGTCACGCAGTCAGCGCCAGGTTCCGTGACGTTGTCATGGCTGCCACCGACATCGAATGACGACGGATCCGCACTTCGCGACCTCGTGGGCTACAGGATTTACGTCGGCCAAAGCGCCACCGCGCTGAGTCGGGTTATCGTGCTGAACAATTCGGGGCTCACCCGGTACGTGGTCGAGGACCTCACGCCCGCGCGATGGTATTTCGCGATGACATCCGTGAATGCCGGCGGCCGTGAAAGCCGGCGTTCGACCACGGTCAGCAAGGTCGTCGGATAGACAAAAGGGGACGCGCACCTTTAAAGGTGCGCGTCCCCTTTTACTGCTTCAGCTTCTCCAGGAACATCGCTACCGCCCACTGGTAGTAGTCGATGTTGTCTCGCTTGGCGAAGCCGTGACCTTCGTTGAGACCGACGAGGTACCAGACCTCGCCGCCGTTCGCGCGAATCTTCGCGACCAACTGCTCGGACTCCGTCACCGGCACGCGCGGGTCGTTCTGGCCCTGCACGACCAGCATCGGCTTCGTGATCTTTCCCGCGCTGTTGAGCGGCGAGATCTTCTGGAGGAACTCGCGCATCTTCGGGTCGCGCTCGTCACCGTACTCCGGCCGGCGCAGGTCGCGCCGGTACTCCGCCGTGCTCTCGAGGAAAGTGACGAAGTTGCTGACGCCGACGATGTCGATGCCGCCGCGGAGACGATCGTTGTAATGCGTCATCGACGCGAGCGTCATGTAGCCGCCGTAGGAGCCGCCGATCACGACCACGCGCTTCGAATCGAGGTCCGGCTGTGTCGCGATCCAGTCGAGCAGCGCGCCGATGTCCTTGACCGAATCCTCGCGCTTCATTCCGTTGTCGAGCGCAACGTAGGTCTTGCCATAGCCAGTCGAGCCACGCACGTTCGGATGGATCACGGCGTAGCCGAGTTCGACGGCCCACTGCTGCGTCGAGATGCTGAACGTCGGCTGCGTCTGGCTCTCCGGCCCGCCGTGGATGCTGATCAGCACCGGATACGGTCCCGCGCCGGCGGGCTTGTATACCCAGGCAGGAATCTGCCGCGGCTTGCCTTGAAACTGATCAAAAGTCGGGTAATGCACGAGGGTCGGCGCGAGCAGTTTCGTCGCGTCGAGCGGGCCGATCTCGCTTTCCGTCCAGCGCTCGAAGCCGCCGTCCGCGAGGGTCCACACCCAGACGTCGTACGGTTGCCGCGGCGTCTGCATGCTGAAGGCAAGCCGGCGGCTAGCGGGATCGAAGCCGATCGATCCGATCACGCCAAAGGGCAGCTTCGGCGGGATCAGGTCGGCGTGCTGCACGAGGTCCAAGACACCGAGCCGGCTCGCGCCGTCCTCGTTCACCACGTAGGCGAGATAGCGTCCGTCGCGCGAGATCGCGAACTCGTCGATGTCCCATCTCACGTGGTCCGTGAGCGGCGTGACCTTGCCGGTCGCGAGGTCGACATAGCGAAGGGTGAGGAACTCGCTGCCGAGGTCCGACGTGAAATAGAACCCCTTGCCGTCCTTCGAGAAGAGGCCGCCCCCGCGCGCGGCTTTCGTCTTTGATGGCTCGATCTCGCGCTTTTCGCGCGTGGCGGGATCGTAGACATGCAGGTAGCTCTCGTTGACCGAAACGAAGCGCACGAGCGCGAGCGACTTGCCGTCCGGCGACCAGTCGGAGACGTCCCATCCGGTTTCCGCCGCCTCGTAGACCATCGCGGGCGTCATGCGGTCGAGCGGGTCCTCGACGTAGATGTCCGTGTTGACGCCAGTCTTGACGGTCCATGGGAACGCGTACCTCGTACCGTCAGGCGACCACACGCCGGTGCCCGCGCGGCCGCGTCCGTCGGTCAGGCGGATCGGATCCGCGCTCGCGGGGTCGAGATATTCCAGCTGGAAATTCTCGTCGCCGCCGGTATCGCGCGTGTAGGCCATGCCCTTGCGCGCGCCGGTCGGCGACCAGCCGCCACCGTTGACCGGTTCGTCGAAGAACGTGATCTGGCGGCGCGCGCCCATCGGCTTGTCGACGATGTGCAGCTGGTTGGTGTTGCCAAATCGAGTGCTGATCGTAAGCCGCCCGTCCGGCGTCCAGCCCGCGAAAAAGGCGCTCCGCGAAAACTGGTAACGGCGCATCCGCTGCACGAGCTCTTTCGGGATCTCGGGAATTCCCTCGATCGCGAGGTTGCCGCGGGTGACGCGCTCGACTTCGGCCGCGCCGGAATTGAAGGAGACGAGGACTAGGAGAATGATGAGGTTTCGCATGCGCGGATTCTAACCGCCTGACATGCGATCATGTCATCGGAGGACTCATGGCCACCTACAAAGTCGGCTATTTCGTTGGCAGCCTTGCAAAGGCTTCCATCAACCGCAAGCTCGCCAAGGCGTTGATCCGGCTGTCGCCGCCCGGGCTCGAGTTTCAGGAGATCTCTTTCGCGGAGCTGCCGCTCTACAGTTATGACTACGACAAGAGCTTTCCGGAGGTCGCCAAGGCGTTCAAGAGCGCCCTGGAAAATGTCGACGCCGTCCTGTTCGTGACGCCGGAATACAACCGATCGATTCCGGGCGGGCTCAAGAACGCAATCGACTGGGCGAGCCGGCCGCATGGCAGGAATTCGTTGACGCGAAAACCGTCGGCGGTGATCGGCACGTCGCCGGGAAGGGTCGGCACTGCCATTGCGCAGCAGCAACTGCGGAGCGTACTCAGTTTCTGCAACTCGCCGCAGATGAACGCGCCGGAAGCCTATATCCAGTTCACGAAGGACATGATCGACGACGAGGGCGAAGTCGGCGACGAGCCAACGAAGGAGTTCCTGAGGAAATACATGCAGGCGTTCGACGAATTCCTCGCAATGGTTGTCCCATGCCTGAACTCACGTCCAAGCTGACCGATTTCCGGGCGGGCATCACCGCGATCGACGCGGATTACGTCCGCCCGCGCCTCGCGGCTTCACACCTCGTCGTGGACAATGGCCGCGCCGCCTTCGTGGACACGGGCACGACGCATTCGTTGCCGAATCTCCTTGGGGCGCTCGCCGAGAAGGACATCGACCCGGCGGACGTCGACTGGGTGCTCGCGACCCACGTGCACCTCGATCATGCGGGCGGCGCCGGCGCGCTCATGCGGGCGCTGCCGAACGCGCGCTGCGCTGTGCACCCGCGCGGCGCGCGCCATCTCGCCGAGCCCTCGAAGCTGATCGCGGGCTCGATCGCGGTGTACGGCGAGGAGCGTTATCACGAACTCTACGGTGAGATCGTACCGATCGACGAATCGCGGATCTTCGTTCCCGAGGACGGAGCGAAAGTCACGCTCGGAAAGCGCGAATTCGAGCTGATCCACACGCCAGGCCACGCCCTTCACCATTACTGCGTCATTGACCGCGCGCATGAGCTTATCTTCTCGGGCGATACCTTCGGCATCTCGTACCGCGACTTCGACGTCGACGGCCGCGAGTTCATCTTTCCGACGACGACGCCCGTGCACTTCGATCCGGAAGCGCTCGTCAGTTCCGTGGACCGCCTGATGTCGTACCATCCGCGGTCGATCTTCCTGACGCATTACGCCGAGGTGCGGGACCTCCGGCGACTCGCGCGGGAGATGAAGGAACGGGTCGTGGCCTATGCCGACCTTGGCCTCCGCTATCGCGATGCGCCGGCCCGCGCGGGCAAGCTCCGGAACGGCATGTTCGCCATGATGGGGACGTGGCTCGACGCGCACAATTATCCACGCGAGGATGGCGAACGGCACCGTCTGCTCGACGACGACATAGATCTCAATTGCCAGGGCATCGAGTTCTGGCTCGACAGGAAGTGACATGAACGCATTCAAGGCATTCCGGATTCAAGAGCGCGAGGGAAAGATCACCGCGGGCTTCGAGCAGATGTCGGCCGACGCGCTGACGCCGGGCGATGTCCTCATCCGCGTGAAATACTCGAGCATCAATTACAAGGACGCGCTTGCGGCGACCGGTACCGGCAAGATCCTCCGCAAATATCCGCTGAATGGCGGCATCGATCTTTCGGGCGAGGTCGTGAGCTCGACCGATGCGCGGTTCAAGTCCGGCCAGCAGGTTCTCGTCACCGGCTGCGGGCATTCCGAAACGCTCGACGGCGGCTACGCGGAGTACGCGCGCGCCGCAGCCGAGTCCGTGATTCCGCTGCCCGAAGGCTTGAGCGCATTTGATGCGATGGCGCTCGGCACGGCGGGCTTCACCACCGGGCTCGCGATCCACCGCATGGAGCAGAACGGGCAGAAGCCGTCGATGGGGCCGATCGTGGTGACGGGCGCCTCCGGCGGCGTCGGCTCGGTCGCGGTCGACCTGATGTCGAAGCTCGGCTACGAAGTCGTCGCGGTGAGCGGCAAGCCCGAGGCCGATGCGCACCTGAAGTCGCTCGGCGCTGCGAGGATCCTGCGCCGCCAGGAGATCGACCTCGGCAAGCGGCCGCTCGAGACGGCACTGTGGGGCGGCGCGATCGACAACCTCGGCGGGGAGATCCTGACCTGGCTGACGCGGACCGTGGACAACTGGGGCAACATCGTGAGCATCGGCCTGGCCGCGAGTCACAAGCTCGAGACGACGGTGATGCCGTTCATCCTGCGCGGCGTGAGCCTGCTCGGCGTCAATTCTTCCGCCATGCCGCGCGAGGTGCGCGTCGCCATCTGGAAACGTCTCGCGACCGACCTCAAGCCGCGGCATCTCGACAAGCTCGTGACGCGCACGATCGGGTTCGACGAATTGCCGTCCGCGTTCGACGGTTACATCAAGAACCGGGTCCAGGGACGCACGGTCGTCAAGATCGCCTAGGTGGAAGGCGGAATCGAAGCGCGGCTCGCCGCCGGAGTGAGGAGACTCGGCCTCGCGCTCGAGCCGGCCCAGGTCGAGGCGATGCTCGCGCTCGTCGAGGAACTCGCCGACTGGAACACACGCATGAACCTGACCGCCATCAAGGATCCCGCCGAGGTCGTGGACAAGCACCTGCTCGATTCGCTCGCGGTGCTGCCGCACGTGAAGGGCCTTTCGGTGGCCGACATCGGCACGGGCGCGGGGTTTCCGGGCCTGCCGCTCGCAATCGCGGACCTCGACCGGCGCTACACGCTCGTGGAATCGACCGGAAAGAAGGTCGAATTCCTGCGCCATGCAGTCGCCATGCTCCGCCTGCCGAACGTGGAAGTGGTTCGGGGGCGGGCCGAGGCCCTCAAACCGTCGCAACTTTTCGACAGCGTGATTTCAAGGGCCCTCGGCTCGCTTGCAGACTTCGTGCGCGTGGCCGGGCACCTGGCGGCGCGGGGCGGGAGGCTCCTGGCGATGAAGGGGCGCGTGCCCGAAGATGAGCTGAAGACCCTCCCGTCCGGGTGGAAGGCCCTTGTAGTCCACCCGATCCGGGTGCCAGGGCTGGACGCCGAGCGTTGTCTCGTCGAACTTGGTAGGGTTTGATTTGATGAAGCGGATCATCGCGGTCGCGAACCAGAAAGGCGGAGTCGGCAAGACGACCACGGCCGTGAACCTCTCCGCCTCGCTCGCGGCGGTCAAGCGGCGGGTGCTCCTCATCGACCTCGATCCCCAGGGCAATGCCACCATGGGCTGCGGCGTCGACAAGCGGGAGCTCGAACGCTCGGCGACCGACGTGCTGCTCGGCGACTGCAACATCGTGGACGCGATCGTGACGATCGAGGGCGCAGGTTTCGACCTCCTGCCCTCGAACCAGGACCTGACGGCTGCGGAAGTGCGGCTTCTCACGATGTTGGCGGGCCGCGAGCATCGCCTCGAGCGGGCCTTGCAGCCCGTGCGCGACCGCTACGACATCATGATCATCGACTGCCCGCCGGCGCTCAACATCCTGACCGTGAATGCAATGACCGCCGCGGATTCCGTGCTGATTCCAATGCAGTGCGAGTACTACGCGCTCGAGGGGCTTTCCGGGCTCGTCAGCACGATCGAACAGATCCGCGATTCCGTGAATCCGAAGCTCGAAATCGAGGGAATTCTCCGCACGATGTTCGATCCGAGGAACAACCTCTCGAACGACGTCGCGGCCCAGCTCATCGAACATTTCGGCGACCGCGTGTTCCGCACGATCATCCCGCGGAACGTGCGCCTGGCCGAGGCGCCGTCCTTCGGCGTGCCCGCGATGTTCCACGACAAGGATTCGCGCGGCGCGCTCGCTTACCTCGCGCTCGCGGGCGAGATGATCCGCCGGGCGGAAGACCCCGAAGGCCTGCTGGATGTCGTGGAGCCCGCGGCCGAAGTGATCGAAGAGTCGCCCGTGGTCGAAGCGGCCACGGAGGCGCCGGATGAAGTGGCCGAGCCGGAACCAGAGCTAGAGCAAGAACCCGAGGAGCTGGCCGAGGAATCTTCGGTACCGCCCGCCAACGTCCCCTACATCAAAGGGGACACCCACTTCTGAAAGTGACCGTCCCCTCTAAAGGGGACGCGCCCCTCTAGAGGTGCGCGTCCCCTTTAAAGGTGCGCGTCCCCTTTGAGCGTCCCGGTTCCGGGACGGCGTCCGTTCCAGGTGTCCCATGACCGGGATGTTCGCGTCCGGCGGACACCAACGGTCGAGGACGCGCCAATCCACGGAATGACTATAAAATCCGCAACATCAATAGGTTACGTTTAATCAAACCAAGTTGGCACGGTCCTTGCTCTATCTACATCAGGAAGCGGCGAATGCCGCATTGAAACCAAGATGAGGAGAGAGCCATGAAGACCTTGTCCAATCGCAACACCGGGATCGCAGCGTTCGCGGCGGTCGTGATTGTCGGGCTCACCGGCCTGACGCTGGACCGCGCCCACAATGCCGCGCTGCCGCAGGGCGTGATCGAAATCGGCACGCTCGAAACCCAGATGGTCGGCGACCTGGCGATCGCGTCGCTGCCGGCCGTCAACGTGATCGGGGCGCGCGACGTGCAGCTCGCTGACGTCGCCGTCCATGCCGAACCGCAGGGCTGAGGCCGCCACGGCCATGGGCCGTGACGACTCACCCGCGGACGCCCAGATCACGCGCGCGTTCATTGCCGTGGCGCTCGGATTGATGCTGGCCTTCTGGGTGCTCCGCCCTGCCTGCGTCGATCCGGGTGTCCGCGCGTTGCCCCCCGAGCTTCGCTTGCTCGCCGACATTTCGTTCCTGGTGACCTGATGGACCGTCCGCGCATCAAGGAAGCGTTCAAGCACCGCAAGTTCGCCTGGGCGGCGGGCATATTCCTTGCGGTCACCGGCGTCGCGTTCGGCATCGCGAGGCTCGAGCCCGGCGCGCCCTCGGTTGCGCGCGAGCAGCTCTACCTCGATGAAGTGAAGGAAGGCACGCTCGAGCGGAAGGTCCGCGGCCCAGGCGTCCTGCAGCCGCGCGAAGCGCGCTGGCTCTCGACGCGCGTGGATGCACGCGTCGACCGCGTACTCGTGCGCGCAGGCGAGACCGTCGAGCCCGAGACCGTCATCGTCCAGTTGTCGAATCCCGAAGTCGAGCGTGCGGCCGATGCCGCGACGCTAGAAATCGCCGCCGCCCGCGCCGAGTTCGCAGCCGCGCGGCTCGAGTTGGAAAGCCAGCGCCTGGATCGGCGATCCTCCCTCGCCGAGGCGCGCGCGACCGCGGAGTCGGCGCGCCTCCAGGCGGTGGCTGAACAGCGCGCATACGAGATGCAGGCCGTTTCCGAACTCCAGTACTTGCGCTCGAAGATCCTCGCCACACAGCTCGGCGAGCGCGCCAAGATCGAGGAGCAGCGCCTCGCCGCCCTCGATGCCGCCGTCGGCGCCCAGCTCGAAGCGCGGCTTGCGCGCCTGCGCCAGCTCGAGCGCGCAGCCGAGGAACGGCGCCTTGCTTCCGACTCCCTCCAGGTCCGCGCAGGGCTCGCCGGCGTAGTCCAGAGCGTTCCGGTCCAGGAAGGCCAGCAGCTCGCGCCAGGCGCAAACGTGGCCCGAGTTGCCAAGCCCGGCACGCTCTATGCCGAGCTTCGCATCCCGGAGCTCGACGCCCGCGACCTCGCGGCCGGCCAGCCGGCGGTGATCGACATGCGCGACCGCTTGGTCCGCGGCCGCGTCATCCGCGTGGACCCGGCCGTGACGGCGGGCGCGGTCAAGGTCGAGATCGAATTCGACGAGGCATTGCCCTCGCAGGCGCGCGCCGACCTCTCCGTCGACGGCACGATCGCGATCGAGACCCTGCATAACGTGCGCTACGTCGGCCGCCCGGTCGGCGCGCAGTCGGAGTCGGAAACCACGGTGTTCCGCGCGAAGGCCGGTGACAACGTCGCCGAGCGCGTGCAGGTCAAGTTCGGGAAGGCGTCCGTGAACCAGATCGTCGTCCTCGAGGGCCTCGAGGCCGGCGACATCGTGGCGCTCGCGGATACGACGCAGTGGTCGGGCAAGGACCGACTGGTCATCGACTGATTCAATAACGGAGCAACAAGATGCAGGAACAAGCCATGATCAGCCTCGCGGGCGTCACCAAGGTGTTTTACACCGACGACCTCGAGACGCACGCGCTCGACGGCATCCACCTCGATGTCGCGAAGGGCGAGTTCCTTTCTATCTCCGGGCCCTCAGGCTGCGGCAAGTCGACGCTGCTTGCGCTGCTTGGTCTCCTCGACTCGGCGACCGAGGGCAAGTACCTGCTGAACGGCCAGGACGTCACCACGCTCGTGCCCGCAGCTCGCGCCAAAGTCAGGAACGAGCGTATCGGATTCATCTTTCAGGCCTTCAACCTGATCGGCGACCTGACGGTGCTGCAAAACGTCGAGCTGCCGTTGACCTATCGCGTGGGCATGAGCACCGACGAGCGCCATAAGGCGGCGCTGCACGCGCTCGAACGCGTCGGCATGTCGCACCGCGTGAACCATCACCCGGCGCAGCTCTCGGGCGGCCAGCAGCAGCGCGTCGCCGTCGCCCGCGCTTTGGCAGGGCGGCCCTCCATTCTCCTCGCCGACGAGCCGACCGGGAACCTCGACTCTCGGAACGGCGAGGCCGTCATGAACCTGTTGCGCGAGCTGCACCGCGAAGGCGCGACGATCTGCATGGTTACGCACGATCCGCGCTATGCGGATTACGCCGACCGCAAGGTCCAGCTCTTCGACGGCCGCGTCGTCGACGAGAGCACGCTGATCGACCTGTCGTCGCGTCGCGCGGCCAAGGCCTGAGGTTTAACCATGCGCGCATTCATCGAGGAATTGAAAGCGGCCGTCACGGGCCTCGCCCGCGCGCCGGGTTTCACAGCGCTCGCCGCGGGCGTGCTGGGGCTCGGCCTCGGCGCCGTGATCTTCATGTACGGCGTCGCGGACACGCTCATGATGAAGCCGCCGCCGTACCCCAACGCGGACCGGATCTACACGATCATCACGATCGGCGGCCAGGCGCCCGACGACTACGACCAGAGCATGCTGCCGGCCGACTACCTGAAGGTGCGGGAGGCAGTGACGCAGTTCGACGCCATCGGCGGCGTCTATGTTGGCACCACGTATCTCACCGGCCACGGCGAGGCGGAGCGCTATGACGGCGGCTTCGCCGACGGCCACGTGTTCGACGTAACCGGCGTCGCGCCCGAGCTCGGGCGCACCATCCTCCCGCGCGACACGATCGAAGGCGCGGCGCCGGTGGTCGTCCTTGCCCACGAGCTGTGGAAGGAGCGCTTCGGCGCGGACCCCGGCGTCATCGGCGACATGGTGCGCGTGAACGGCAAGTCCTCGGAAGTGATTGGCGTCATGCCCAAGGGCTATTCCTTCCCCAGCAAGGCCTCCCTGTGGGTCGCGAATCAGCAGGACCCGACGCGCGTGGAGCGCCTCAAGGGCATCGACGTACAGGTTTTCGGCCGCCTGCGCGACGGCGCGACGCCCGACATGGCGCAGGAGGAACTCGCCCCGGTCGCCGGCGCCATCAAGGCCGAAGTCGGCCAGCAGGCCTTCAACGGCCACTTCGAGGTCGTGTCGGTGGCGGCCGGGTTCATTGGCCACGAGGGCGGGACGCTCATCATGACGCTCCTGGTTGCGGTCGGCCTCGTGCTGCTGATCGCCTGCGCGAACGTCTCTAACCTTCTGCTCGCGCGCTCGGCCTACCGCGTCCGCGAGACGACGGTGCGCTCGGCGCTCGGCGCCTCGCGCAGCCGGCTGGTCCTGCACATGCTCGCGGAGGGCTTCGTGATCAGCGCGATCGCGACCGCGCTCGGTCTCCTGCTCGCGTCCATTGCGCTCGACGGCATGCAGCTCGCGGTGTTCAAGCTCATGGACGACAGCCCAACCTGGTGGCGCTTCGAGGTGGACGCGCGCGCGGCTGCGGTCGCCGTCGGCGCCGCCTTCCTCTCGACGCTGCTCGCGGGCCTGCCCGCGGCCATCCGCGCGTCGCGGCCCTCGCTCGACTCGTTGCTGCGCGACGGCGGGCGGACGGGCACGGGGCTCGCCATCGGGCGCATCGCCTGGGGACTCGTCGTGTTCGAGGTCGCCCTCGCCTGCCTGCTGCTCGGCGTCTCGGCGCTCATGACCAAGAGCGTGCTGTCGGCGACGTCTTCCGAGGTCGGTGTCGAGACGGACGACCTCATGACGGCGCGCGTCGGCCTGACGAACGGCACGTACATGGAGGAGGCGGACCAGATCCGCTTCTGGGAGACGCTGCTGAGCCGCATCCAGGCACAGCCCGGCATCCAGGCGGTGGCCGTGTCGACCTCGCTGCCCGGCCACGGCACCGGCGACGGCCCGGTGTCCATCGAGGGCCGCGACTACGGCGACGACTCGACCAAGCCTTTCGTCAACGGCACGCTGGTGAGCCCGTCCTACTTCGAGACCTACCGCATCGCCCCGACGCAGGGACGGGTCTTTGACAGCCGCGACATCGAGGGCTCGGTCCCGGTCGTCGTGATCAACGAGTTCATGGCGAAGAGCCTGTTCCCCGACGAGTCGCCGCTCGGCAAGCGCATCAAGTTCGACATCTCGAAAGACCAGGAGTGGAACACGATCATCGGCGTGGTGCCGAACGTCGTCATGGACGAGGACGGCGTGATCGACGAGGGGATCTACAGGACGCTGGTCCAGGGGCCGGAGCGCTTCATGAGCATCACGGTCCGCGGCGAGGGCGACCCGCGCAGCCTCATCGGCGGCGTGCGCACGGCGCTTGCGCAGACGGATCCCGACCTCGCACTGTACTGGCTCCGGACCTTCGACGAGTCGCGCATGGTCAGCACGGCAGGATTCCGGATCATCGGCACGATGTTCGCGGTGTTCGCGGGCGTCGCACTGGTGCTCGCGGCGGCTGGGCTCTTCGGAGTGCTTGCCTTCCACGTCGGCCAGCGCACGCGCGAGATCGGCGTGCGTCGCGCACTCGGCGCCGACAACCGCCGCATCCTGCTCATGATCTTGCGCGCGAGCGGCGTGCAGATCCTGCTCGGCGTCGCCATCGGCATGGCACTGCTGCCGCTCATGGGCCGCGGCCTCGGGGACGTGCTGGGCGATGTGAGCCCCTACGACCCGGCCATCTACGCCATGGTCGTCGGCATGATGATCTTGGTCGCGATCGCTGCAACCCTGACGCCGACGCGGCGCGCGCTGCGCGTGGATCCAGCGGCGGCATTGCGCTACGAGTGAGGGCCATGCACGATCCGGCCTGATGCAACCGCGCATACTCGTTGCGGATGACCAGGCGGACATCCTCTCTGCGCTGAAGCTCCTGCTGAAGCGGGAGGGATTCGAGGTCGCGACGGCGACCTCGCCCGCCGGCGTGCTCGACATCACTGCGCGCGAGCACGTCGATGTCGCGCTCGTCGACCTCAACTACTCGCGCGACACGACGTCCGGCGACGAGGGCGTCGCCCTGGTCGACCAGCTTCACCGGCTCCATCCCGAATTGCCGGTCGTCGTCATGACCGCCTGGGCGACCGTCGAAGTCGCGGTGAAGGCAATGCGCCAGGGCGCCAACGACTTTCTCGAGAAGCCCTGGAACAACCAGCGGCTTCTCAGCGTGCTGCGCAACCAGGTGCAGCTCGCCGAGGCGCGCCAGCGCGGGCGGCGGCTCGCGGACGAGAACGCGATCCTCCGCGCCAGCGACGGCACCAATCTGGTTGCGACCTCGCGGCCGATGCAGGATGTCGTTCGCCTCGCGCGTCAGGTCGCCTCGTCGAAAGCGAGCGTGCTGATCACCGGCGAGCCCGGCACCGGCAAGAGCCTGCTCGCGAAGCTGATCCACGACTGGTCGGACCGGGCGGAGCGATCCTTCATCTCGGTCAATGCCGGCGGCCTGCCCGAAAGCGTGTTCGAGAGCGAGATGTTCGGGCATGTGAAGGGCGCCTTCACCGATGCGAAATCCGATCGCGGCGGCCGGTTCGAGCTCGCGGACGGCGGCACGCTCTTTCTCGACGAGATCGGCAACGTCCCGCCGGCGCAGCAGGCGCGGCTCTTGCGCGCGCTCGAGACCGGCGAGTTCGAGAGGGTCGGCTCCTCGCGCACGCAGCGCGCGGACGTGCGCGTCGTCTCCGCGACGAACGCCGACCTCGCCGCGATGATCCGCGACGGCCGCTTCCGCGAGGACCTGCTGTTTCGCATCAACACGGTCGAGATCCGGATTCCGCCGCTCCGCGAGCGGCGCGAGGAGATTCTGGAACTCGCGACCGCCCAACTGGAGCGCAAGACCGCGCAGTACGGCCGCGACGTCAGGGGCTTCGATGCTGCCGCGCTCGCGGCGCTCCAGCAATACGCCTGGCCCGGCAACGTGCGCGAACTAAACAGCGTGGTCGAGCGGAGCCTGCTGCTCGCAAACGGCCCGGAAGTCGGAGTCGCGGACCTGCGGCTTTCGGCCGGCAAGGCCGGACCACCCTCGCTCGAAGAAATGAGCCTCGAAGACGCAGAGCGCGCGCTGATCCGTTCTGCGATCAGGCGGAACGGCGGCAGCGTGCCGGCAGCCGCCGACGCGCTCGGGCTGTCGCGGAGCGCGATGTATCGCCGGCTCGAAAAGCTGGGGCTTAAGCCGGACGAGCTTCAGTAGGCTGCGCCGGAATCGATCGTGATGTGGGATGATGCTGCACTCGACGCACCGGGTGCACAGGCACGCATTTCATAAGCAGGAGAGGAATGACATGAATATTCTTTGCGCCGCCATGGTCGCCGCCGCCATGCTGGTCGGCCAGGCAGCTCTCGCACAGGACAAGTCCGCAAACAACATGGAAATCGTCCTGGAGAAGCTCCGGGCAGACAAGAAACTCCTGGTCGCTTCCAACATGGACATGTCCGAACAGGAAGCCACGGGCTTCTGGCCGGTTTACGACGCCTACCAGAAGGAACTGGCAGCGATCAACGTCCGGATCAAGAAGACGATCGACAGCTACGCGGCTTCGTACAACCAGGGCGCGGTCTCCGACGAGATGGCAAAGACGCTGATCAAGGAAGTGCACGCGATCGAGGCATCGGAGCTCGAGTTGAAGCGGTCGTACGTTTCGAAGTTCGAGAAGGTTCTGCCCACTGCGAAGGTGGCGCGTTACTACCAGATCGAGAGCAAGATGCGTGCGGCCATCAAGTACGAGCTGGCCAACGCCATTCCCCTGGTGAAGTGAAGCCTCACGGCGCAGCACAGCCCTGTGCTGCGCCGTACGGTCCGGCAGGCCGCAAGCTGGCGCCCTGTCAGCTGAACGCGCAAACTTCCGCGGCGTGGCCGAAGAAACAGAAGTTCGACAGCCCCTGCGAACCCGCCGGGTAACGCGCCGCCGCGGCCTGCCGTTCCAGTCGCGAGTCGTCGTGCTCGCGCTCGCGGGCGGCCTGCCGGCGCTCATCACGGCCTTCATCCTGCTGCGCGACGCGCCGATCGCGGATTCGGTGTTTCGGCTGATCGTCGTCGTGTTGATCGGCGTGTGGGTCGGGTTCGCGGTCGCCGTCCACCATGCGACCGTCGAGCCGATGCGCTCGATCGCGAACCTGCTCGAGGCGCTGCGCGGGGGCGACTACGCGATCCGCGGAAGGCACGGCAAGAAGGGCGATGCGCTCGGTGACATCGTGCTCGAATCGAACCGGCTCGGCGCGACGCTGCGCTCGCAGCGATTCGAGGCCTTGGAGGCTTCCGCGCTTCTCAACAAGGTGCTGGCCGAGATCGACGTGGCCGTGCTCGCCTTTGACGGTGAGGACCGGATCCGGCTGACGAACCGCGCGGCGGGCGAGTTGCTGCGCCGCCATCCGGATGCGCTGATGGGACTGTCCGCTTCTGAGATCGGCCTGCACGACCTGCTCGAAGGACCGACGGTCTCGAACGAATCGCACACCTTCCCGGGCCGCGCCGGCCGCTGGCAGATCATGCGGGAGGTATTCCACGAAGGCGGTCGGCAATTCCGCCTGCTGGTGGTGACCGATCTCAGCCAGGCGCTCCGGGACGAGGAGCGGCGCGCCTGGCGGCGATTGATCCGCGTCATTTGGCATGAGCTCAACAACTCCCTCGCCCCGATCAAGTCCGTGATCGAGACGAGCCGCGATGCGCTGGCCGCGGGCTCGCCGGACAAGGTGGAGCGCGAGGAACTGGCCCATAACCTCGCCCTGGTTGCGGAGCGGGCCGAGTCGCTGCGGCGTTTCCTGTCTCGTTACAGCGAGCTCGCTCGCCTGCCCGAGCCGACGATCGTGGATTGCGATGTCGGCACGCTGCTCCGGCAAGTCGCCGCGGTCCAGCCGTCTGGGCGGGTGCGCTTCTCCGCCGGCGATGGCCTCAACCTCCGCGGTGACCCGGACCAGTTGCAGCAAGCCCTGATCAACCTCGTGCGAAACGCCGTCGAGGCGACGCAAGAGGGAGCCGCGCCGGTTGAGCTCCGGGCGATCCGCGGAAAGGACAGCGTCGTGTTCGAGGTGGAGGACAGCGGCCCCGGAGTTGCCAATCCCGACAACCTGTTCGTGCCCTTCTTCACGACCAAGCCCGGCGGTAGCGGCATCGGCCTCGTGCTCGCGCGCCAGGTTGCCGAGGGCCACGGCGGCACGCTGTCGCTGCGAAACCGCGACGGCGTCTCCGGCTGCATCGCCCGCCTCGTCATCCCCACTTGAAGGGGACGCGCCCCTTCATAAAAGGGGACGTTCACCTATTCCTTCGGTCCTTCGGGAATAGGTGAACGTCCCCTTTTATGAACGTACACTCGTGCCATACGGAGCCGGGAATGAACCTAATGAGCGACAAGAAGCGCGGCCTGGGGCGCGGTCTCGAAGCCCTGCTCGGCGAGGCCAGGCCGCGGCCGGAGCCGGGTATGCCGCCGGCCCGCGAACAGCTCATGCAGATCCCCGTGGACCTCCTGTCCCGCGGCAAATACCAGCCGCGCGTGGACATGCGCGAGGAATCGCTCGCGGACCTGGCGGACTCCATCAAGGCACAGGGCGTCATCCAGCCGATCGTCGTGCGGCCTGCGGGCACTCAGGCTGTCGGCGAGCCGCAGCGCTATGAGATCGTCGCCGGCGAGCGCCGCTGGCGCGCCGCGCAGATGGCGGGCCTGCACGAGATACCGGCCGTGTTGCGCCGCATCGACGACGAGCACGCCGTCGCGCTCGCCCTCATCGAGAACATCCAACGCGAGGACCTGAACCCGCTCGAAGAAGCGCTCGCGCTCTCGCGGCTTATCACGGAATTCAAGCTGACGCACCAGCAGACGGCCGAAGCCGTCGGCCGTTCGCGCGCGGCCGTGTCGAACCTGCTGCGCCTGCTCGAGCTCCCGCAGGCCATCCGCCCATACATCGAGAAGCGCGAGCTGGAAATGGGCCACGCGCGCGCGTTGCTCGGGCTCAGCAACCCGCGACAGATGGCCGAGGTCGGTGCGCTCGTCGCCAAGAAGGGTTTGTCCGTCCGCGAGACCGAAGCGCTCGTGCGCCGTCTCGTTGCGCACGCCAACCAAGCCAAGGGCGGCCAGCCTGGCCGTTCGCGCTCGAAGGACCCGGACATCCAGCGGCTGGAAAACGATCTCGCCGACAAGCTCGGCGCGACGGTCGAGCTTCAGCACGCGACCACGGGCAAGGGCCGGCTGATCATCAGCTATCACAGCCTCGACGAACTCGACGGAATACTCGCGCACATCAGCTGATTCAGGGGAGGACTCGATACATGGAAACGCATTGGAACCGGTGCGGCCGCGCGATGGCGATCGCGTCGCTCGCTCTTTTCATGTTCGCGCCGGCGCAGGCCGAGGATCCCGCGACGGGCGTGCTCTGGGAGACGACGGCGCAGGCGTCGGTCCCCGGCATGCCGGTCCAGATGCCGGCCTACACCGCCAAGTATTGCTCGAAGGAGGAGTGGACCCAGCCACCGGCGACGAGCCAGGACTCCTCGCAGAATTGCCGTCACACGAGCTTCGAACAGACGCCGACGAAGGTGACCTGGACGATGACTTGCGACAACCCGCCGATGACGGGCGATGGCGAGATCACCTTCAACGGCGCGGATGCCTATTCGGGCTTCGTGAACATGCACGCCGAGCAGATGAACATGCGGATCAACCTGTCCGGCAAGAAGATCGGGACCTGCGATAACCCCGAATAGCCGCCTGTTAAAGGGGACGCGCACCTTTAAAGGTGACCGTCCCCTCTAAAGGGGACGCGCACCTTTAAAGGTGACCGTCCCCTTTGAATAGATTCCCTTAAGTGGGATTCAGATAGTCGGTTTGTTCCTTTGACCCGGCCTCTTCAAAGTAGCCACACAGAAATCAGGTGGCGAAATGGAAACAAAGGACAGGGTCATGAACAGCAGCAACATATTCAGGCTCCAGGGCGCATTCAGTGCAGTCCTCGCAGCCATGATCGTCGGCGTCAGCGGCCTCGCGATCGACAAGGGACATATTGCGGCGGCCCCGGCCGGGGTCGTCGAAGTCGGTGAGTTGAGCCCTGTGGACGTATTGCCGGAGATGGCGTCCATGCCGGCGGTCATCGTCAGCGCCCCCCGCCTGGCGATGGCCGACCGGCCGGAGAGGATCTGACCATGCGCAACATCTTTCACGAAATCCTCGCGCGGTACCTGGACTCCGATCAGCACGGTTTCGACACCACGCCCCGGGAGCTGTGGCCTTCGGAGCGCTTCGAGTACCAACTGCACATCGGCCACGGCGCCGCCGGGCTCGCCGCGGAATCCACGAAACGTCGTGCGGCCCGCAGTGAGCTTGAACCCCAAAATTGACCCACTCGGCCGCCGGGGACCGCCGCGGGCCGTAACGCTCAGGCCCGCGACGCCCGGCGAACTCGAGCTTCTCCAACACTGGCATCGACAACCCCATGTCATTGCGGCGGCCGGCGAGGACTGGGGCTGGAAAAAGGAGCTTTCCCGCGATCCGGACTGGCGCGAGCAGTTCATCGCCGAAGTCGGCGGCCACCCCATCGGATTCCTGCAGATCATCGACCCTTCCCGCGAGGACTCGCGGTACTGGGGCTGCATCTCCGAGGGCCACCGGGCCATCGACATCTGGATCGGGGACGAGGACTACATCGGCAAGGGTTACGGCGAGCAGATGATGGAATTCGCCATCGCGCGGGCCTTCGCCGACCCGACAGTTGACGCCATCCTGGTCGATCCCCGCGACCGCAACACCCGGGCCCATCGCTTCTACGAGCGCCTGGGATTCGAATATGTCGTGGAGCGTCAGTTCGGAGAAGACAGCTGTTTCGTCTATCGCCTGATCCGTCCCGCGGACACCCGCGGGCACGCGTAAACCCGCATATAAACTGGGGTTTTCCCGCCTCCCCGCGGTTGTGCCCGTAGCCTCCGCCCCTCTATAATGCCGCCGGTTTTGGCCGCCCTGCGGCTTGCTTGCTGCGCGTGAATACGCCACGGACCGCCCGCAGGGCCACGTGGCGTTTTTGTTGCCCGAGACTGGTAAATGAAAACCGTCCGCAACATCCTGCTCACGCAGCTCGGGGCCGCCGTGGTGCTCGCCGCGATCGTCTGGATCGGGCTTGGTTCCGGCCGGGCCGTCCCCACCCTGTTGGGTGGATTGATCGGCGTCGTGCCGAACGCATTTCTGGCGGCGAGAGTGATGTCGCCGCGGGCCGGGAGCAGCGCGAGAAGCCTGCTGGCGGCCGGATGGCTGGGCGAGATTGGCAAGCTCGTGATCGCGGCGGTCCTGTTTGCCGCAGTGTTCATGACCTTGAAGCCGCTGCACCCGGAGTTCCTTTTCGCCGGGTACATCGCGACGATCCTGGCCCTGCCGGTGGGATTGCTGTTCGACGGGAGACGCTCTTAGATCATGGCGGAAACGGGTCATTCGGCTGGCGAGTACATCAGTCACCACCTCCAGAACCTGACCGTCTGCAAGAAGGGCGGCGAGTGGATCTGGAACGAATGCCACGGTAATTTCTTCGCGCTGAACGTCGACTCGATGTTCTTCGCGATCGCCCTCGGGGTCCTCCTCATCTGGTTCTTCGGCCGCGTTGCGAAGAAGGCGACGACCGGCGCCCCGAACCGCACCCAGGCCGCGGTCGAGATGATCGTCGGCTTCGTGGACCAGAGCGTCCGCGAGACCTTCCACGGCACCAACCGCGTAATCGCGCCGCTCGCCCTCACCTTGTTCATGTGGATCTTCCTCATGAACCTGATGGACCTGATCCCCGTCGACTGGCTGCCGTGGGCCGCGAAGCAGGCCGGCATCCCGTACCTGCGCGTCGTCCCCACGACGGACGTCAACGTCACTTTCGCGATGGCGATCGGCGTCTTCATCCTGACCATCTACTACAGCATCAAGATCAAGGGCGTCGGCGGCTTCACCAGGGAGCTGACGCTCACGCCCTTCAATCACTGGGCGGCGATCCCCTTCAACTTCGTGCTCGAGAGCGTTTCGCTGGTCGCGAAGCCGCTTTCGCTCTCATTGCGGCTCTTCGGCAACCTTTACGCCGGCGAACTGATCTTCATGCTGATCGCGCTGCTCGGCATCTACCAGCTGCCGCTGCACTTCGCATGGGCCGTGTTCCACATTCTGATCATCGTGCTGCAGGCGTTCATCTTCATGATGTTGACGATCGTGTACCTCAGCATGGCGCATGAGCATCACTAAGGTTTTTCGACCAGGAGAAGTTAGATGGAAACTGTGATTGGATTTACCGCGATTGCTGTCGCAATCCTCATCGGCATGGGCGCACTCGGCGTCGGCATCGGCATGGGCCTGCTCGGTGGCCGCTTCCTCGAAGGCGCGGCGCGCCAGCCGGAGCTCGCCCCGATGCTGCAGGTGAAGATGTTCATCGTCGTGGCGCTGCTCGACGCGGTCGCGATGATCGGCGTGGGCGTCGCGCTCTTCTTCGCATTCGCCAACCCGTTCGTCGGGCAGCTGCAGCAGGCGACCGGCGCCGGCGGCTGATCACGGGAGAAGTTCGATGGATTTCAATCTGACCCTGATCGGGCAGACGATCGCCATGATCGTCTTCGTGTGGTTTGTCATGGCGAAGATCTGGCCGCCCGTCATGGCTGCCCTGGACCAGCGCCGCAAGGAAATCGCCGACGGCATCGCCGCGGGCGAGAAGGGCCAGAAGGAACTGGCCGACGCGCGGCATGGCTCGGATGCGATCCTGACCGAAGCGCGGCAGAAGGCCGTGCAGGTCGTGGATATCGCCCACAAGCGCTCGAACGAGCTGGTGGGCGAGGCCAAGAACCTGGCGGTCACCGAGAGCGAGCGCATCGTGTCGGCCGCCCGCGGCGAGGCCGCGAACGAGAAGACGCGCGCGCGCGATGCACTCCGCAAGGAAGTCGCGGCGCTGGCCCTCGCCGGCGCGACGAAAGTGCTCGGCCGCGAAGTGGACGCGAAGTCCCACGCGGCACTCCTCGACGAGCTGGCCGCGGAACTCGAGAAGCAGGCGCCGCAGCATGGCTGATCGCGCGACCATTGCAAGGCCCTACGCGCGGGCGGCGTTTGCCCATGCGCAGGCGTCGAAGGACCTGGCCGGCTGGTCGAAGCTGCTGGGCGCGGCGGCCGAAGGCGCCGCGGATTCCCGCGTCGCACGTCTGATCGGCAATCCGCATGTCACGGGCGAGGAGCTCGTGGATCTCCTGGGCGGGTTGTCCGGCAAGGCAGGCGGCGACGGTGGCCGCAACTTCCTGAGGGCGCTGGCGGCTAATCGCCGTCTCGCGCTCCTGCCGTATATCGCGGCGCAGTTCGAGACACTGCGCGCCGAGGTCGAGAACGTCGTGGACGTCGAAGTCATCGCGGCCCAGAAAATCGCGGCGCCGCAGGAAAAGAAACTGGCCGCAGCATTGAAGAAGCGTCTCGGCCGCGAGGTGCGCATGCACACCCGGATCGACGGGACGCTTCTCGGCGGCGCCATCGTGCGCGCCGGGGATCTCGTGATCGACGGATCGCTGAAGGGCCGCCTCGAACGGCTCGGCTCGGCGCTACAGAATCAGTAAGGAAAGCGGATATGTCCATCAAGGCATCTGAAATCAGCGACCTGATCCAGGCACGGATCAAGAACTTCGACGCGGCGACCGAAGCGCGAAACGTCGGCACCGTGGTCTCCGTGACCGACGGCATCTGCCGCGTGCACGGCCTCGCGGACGTCGCCTACGGCGAAATGGTCGAGTTCCCGGACAACACCTTCGGCCTCGCGCTCAACCTGGAACAGGATTCCGTTGGCTGCGTGGTGCTCGGCGAGTACCGCCACATCGGCGAGGGCGCGACGGTCAAGACGACCGGCCGCATCCTCGAAGTACCGGTCGGCTCCGAGATGCTCGGCCGCGTGGTGGACGCGCTCGGCAACCCGCTCGACGGCAAGGGCCCGATCAAGGCCGCCAAGCGCTCGCCGATCGAGCGCGTCGCGCCGGGCGTGATCTGGAGAAAGAGCGTCGGCCAGCCGGTGCAGACCGGCCTCAAGGCCATCGACTCGATGGTGCCGATCGGCCGCGGCCAGCGCGAGCTGATCATCGGCGACCGCCAGACCGGCAAGACCGCGCTTGCGATCGACACGATCATCAACCAGAAGGCCACGGGCGTTAAATGCATCTACGTCGCGATCGGCCAGAAGCAGAGCTCGATCGCGAACGTGGTCCGCAAGCTCGAGGAGCACGGCGCGATGGCGCACACGATCATCGTGTCGGCCTCGGCCTCGTCGCCCGCCTCGATGCAGTACATCGCGCCGTATTCGGGCTGTGCCATGGGCGAATACTTCATGGACAAGGGTGAGGACGCGCTGATCGTTTATGACGACCTGACCAAGCAGGCCTGGGCGTATCGCCAGATCTCGTTGCTGCTCCGCCGTCCGCCGGGCCGCGAAGCCTATCCGGGCGACGTATTCTACCTGCACTCGCGCCTGCTCGAGCGCTCGGCGCGCGTCTCGACCGAGTACGTCGAGAAGATCAGCGGCGGCAAGATCAAGGGCAAGACGGGCTCTCTGACGGGGCTCCCGATCATCGAGACGCAGGCGGGCGACGTGACCGCGTTCGTGCCGACGAACGTCATCTCGATCACCGACGGCCAGATCTTTCTCGAAACCAACCTCTTCAACGCCGGCATCCGGCCGGCGATGAACGCGGGCATCTCGGTGTCCCGAGTCGGCGGCGCGGCCCAGACCGGCGTCATCAAGAAGCTGGGCGGCGGCATCCGCCTCGCGCTCGCGCAGTTCCGCGAACTCGCGGCGTTCTCGCAGTTCGCCTCCGACCTCGACGAAGCCACCCGCAAGCAGCTCGAGCGCGGCGAGCGCGTGACGGAGCTGATGAAGCAGAAGCAGTACGCACCGATGTCGGTCGCGGAGCAGGCGCTCTCCATCTATGCCGTCAACAACGGCTACATGGACAAGGTGGACAAGAAGAGGATCGTGGCATTCGAGGAGGCGCTCCAGGCCTACGCGAAGACCCGGCACGCGGCCTTCCTGAAGCAGGTCAACGACAAGCCCGAGCTCAGCAAGGAAGTCGAGGCTGGGTTCAAGAAAGTCTGCGACGACTTCGCTGCGACCGGAGCCTATTGATCCCATGGCCGGCACGAAAGAAATCCGGGTCAAGATCGCGAGCATCAAGAGCACGCAGAAGATCACCAGGGCCATGGAAATGGTCGCTGTCAGCAAGATGCGGCGCGCGCAGGAGCGCATGCGCGCGGCTCAGCCCTACGCGGACCGGATCCGGAACGTGATCGGGCACCTGCGCCTTGCAAATCCAAACTCCCGGCACCCCTATCTGGTCGAACGCGAGGTCAAGGCGGTCGGCATCATCGTCGTGAGCACCGACCGCGGACTCTGCGGCTCGCTGAACGTCAACGTGTTCAAGCAGGCGCTGAACGCGACGCGCGAGTGGCAGGACCAAGGCGTCGAGGTGCACCTCGGCCTGATCGGAAGCAAGGCGCTGCAGTACTTCCGCCGGCTCAAGCTGCCGATCGTCGCGTCCATCGTGAACATCGGCGACAAGCCGCGCATGAGGGACCTGATCGGCGGGGTGGATGCGATGCTGGAACTCTACCGGGACGGGAAGATCGATCGCCTGTTCGTCGCCGGCAACCGTTTCGTCAACAGGATGACCCAGGAGCCTGGGGTGAAGCAGATGCTGCCGGCCGAGACGCTCGACGCGAGCGAGTTGCAGGAACGCTGGGACTACATCTACGAGCCCGCGGCGGACCAGCTCATCGCGGGATTCATGATCCGGTACATCGAGGCCCAGGTTTATCGCGTGGTGATCGAGAACCTCGCCTGCGAAATGGCCGCACGCATGGTCGCCATGAAGAGCGCGACGGACAACGCGGGCAAGATCATCGACGAGCTGCAGCTCATCTACAACAAGGCCCGCCAGGCCGCGATCACGAAAGAGATTTCGGAGATTGTCGGCGGAGCGGCAGCGGTTTAATTCCGAGGTTTTTTTGAATATGGATATACAGAACACGGCAACGGCTAACGGCAAGATCGTCCAGGTTATCGGCTCGGTGGTCGACGTGGAGTTTCCGCGTGAGGGGATTCCGGCGGTCTACGAGGCGCTCAAGCTCGTGGACCACGACCTGACGCTCGAGGTGCAGCAGCAGCTCGGCGACGGCATCGTGCGCACGATCGCGATGGGCGCCGCCGAGGGGCTGAAGCGCGGGCTCGCCGTGAAGTCCACCGGCGCTCCGATCAAGGTACCGGTCGGCATCGGCACGCTCGGCCGCATCATGGACGTTCTCGGCAACCCGCAGGATGAGGGCGGGCCGATCAACTCCAAGGATTTCCTGCCGATCCACCGTCCGGCCCCGGCCTACGACGAGCAGACCGGCGGCCAGGACCTGCTCGAGACCGGCATCAAGGTCATCGACCTGCTCGCGCCGTTCGCGAAGGGCGGCAAGATCGGCCTGTTCGGCGGCGCCGGCGTCGGCAAGACCGTCGCCATGCTCGAGCTCATCAACAACATCGCAAAGGCGCACGCGGGCCTGTCCGTATTCGCCGGCGTCGGCGAGCGCACGCGCGAGGGGAACGACTTCTATCACGAGATGATGGAATCGGGCGTCATCGACAAGAAGGACCTGACGAACTCCAAGGTCGCGATGGTGTACGGCCAGATGAACGAGCCGCCGGGCAACCGCCTGCGCGTCGGCCTCTCGGGCCTCACCATGGCGGAGTATTTCCGCGACGAGAAGCAGGCAGGCGGCAAGGGCCGCGACGTGCTGCTCTTCATCGACAACATCTACCGCTACACGCTCGCCGGCACGGAAGTGTCGGCATTGCTCGGCCGTATGCCGTCGGCGGTGGGCTACCAGCCGACGCTCGCGGAAGAGATGGGCGTGCTCCAGGAGCGCATCACCTCGACCAAGACGGGTTCCATCACTTCCGTGCAGGCGATCTACGTGCCCGCGGACGACCTGACCGACCCGTCGCCGGCCACGACCTTCGCGCATCTCGATGCCACCATCGTGCTGTCGCGCCAGATCGCGTCGCTCGGCATCTACCCGGCGGTGGACCCGCTCGATTCGACGAGCCGCCAGCTCGACCCGCTCGTCATCGGCGAGGAGCACTACGATACAGCGCGCGGCGTGCAGGTGATCCTGCAGCGCTACAAGGAGCTGCAGGACATCATCGCGATCCTCGGCATGGATGAGCTGTCGGAAGAAGACAAGCTGATCGTGTTCCGTGCGCGCAAGATCCAGCGCTTCCTGTCGCAGCCCTTCCACGTCGCGGAAGTGTTCACCAACAGCCCGGGCAAGTACGTCGCGCTCAAGGACACGATCCGCGGCTTCAAGGCCATCATCGCCGGCGAGCACGACAGCCTGCCCGAGCAGGCCTTCTACATGGTCGGCGGCATCGAAGAAGCGGTCGAGAAGGCGAAGACGCTTACCTGATCATGGCGAACACGATCCACATCGATATCGTCAGCGCCGAAGGCGAGGTCTACACCGGCGAGGCCACGATGGTCTTCGCGCCCGCAATAGGCGGCGAGATCGGCATCGCGCCGCGACATGCGCCGCTCCTGACGGCGATGAAGCCCGGCGAAGTGCGGGTCCAGACGGCGGGCGGCGAAGAGCTGCTGTTCTGGGTTGGCGGCGGCGGCATCGAAGTGCAGCCGCACAAGGTCACGATCCTGGCCGACACCGCGGCGCGGGCAAAGGACCTGGATGAGGCTTCCGCACTCGCGGCGAAGCAGAAAGCCGAAGAAGCGCTGCGCGATCGCGTCGGGGCGATCGAAGTGGCCGAGGCGCAGGCGGCACTGGCCAATGCGGCTGCGCAGTTGAGGGCGATTGAGAAGCTGAGGCACCTAAGAAAAGGCGGTTAACGCTTCAGGGTTTCCAATCCACCGAGTGCTCTTCGAGATAGGCGTCGATGGCGGCGCCCAAGGTGGGATAGAAGTGCTCGGCACCGAAACGCTCGAACAGTTCGAAGCGCTTCAGCTTGTCCTTGACCGGATCCTTCAATTCGGCGAACCGCAGCTCGATGTCCGATGCGTGCAGGGCCCGCACGAGCTCAGTAAGCATGTCCGCCGAAGTGACGTCGATGCTGGTGACCGGCTCGGCAGACACGATGATACGCCGCACCGGCGTCGGCGAACTCGCCACGGCTTCGAGCAGGCGCTGGTGAAACAGCTCGGCATTGGCGAAGAACAGCGGTGCATCCCAACGGAACAGCAGCAGTCCAGGTATGCGCCGCGCATCAGGATAGCGCTTGATGTCGTGGTAGCCCCGGATGCCGTCGACACGACCCAGCACGGCAAAGTGAGGCCGCCAGCCGTCCCATAGAAATTCCATGACCGCGATGACGATCGCGAGTCCAATGCCTGGAATCGCTCCGAATACGGCGACGCCAACGAAGCAGACGATGGACAGCCAGAATTCCCAGCGCTGGATGCGGAAGATGCGGCGCAGGTCGGCGAATTCGAACAGGCCGATGGCCGCTGAAATGACGATGGCTGCCAGCGCGCTGTTGGGCAGGTCTGTCAGCAGATTGGGGGCCAGCAACACCAGCAGGGCGACGGCGACGGCGCCGACCACGCCGGTGAGCTGGGTCTTCGAACCCGCGGCTTCGGCGACCGGCGTGCGCGAGGAGCTGCTGCTGACCGGAAATCCCTGGAACAGTCCGGCGGCGAGGTTGGCTGCGCCCAGACCGATCATTTCCTGGTTCGGATCGACGTGGGAGCGGGTCCTGGCCGCATACGTGCGCGACAGCACGCTGGTATCGGCAAACGACACCATGGCGACGGCGCAGCCGCCGATCACCACCTGGCTGAGGTCGGCGAGACCGATCCACGGCAGCACGAACGACGGCAAGCCTTGCGGCAGCGGACCGAGCACCTTCACTCCGGCGATAACGTCCAGGCCGAGCACGCTGACCGCGATCGTGGCACCCACGACCGCGATCAGCAGGCCGGGGATTCGCTTCCAGGGCTTGAGCAGCAGGATCACAGCCAGCGTGCCGACGCCGACCGCGAACGCCGTCCAGTTGGCCTCGCCGGCCAGGATCGACTCGGCGATCCGCAGGAGGTCGCGGATCGGACCTTCGCTGTCGATCGAAAAGCCGAACAGCTTGGGCAGCTGGCTGATCAGCACCGTGAGCGCGATGCCGTTCATGTAACCGTAGCGGATCGGCTTTGACAGCAGCTCGGTGACGAACCCCAGGCGCATCAGTCCTACCAGGATGCATACCAGCCCCGACACCACCGCCATCAGGCTGGCCACGATCACGGCGCGCATCGGGTCGCCGGCAGAAAGAGGCAGCACGACTGCAAGAATTACCGCTGCGAGCGAGGAATCCGGCCCCAGCACCAGGATGCGGCTCGGGCCGAACAGGGCGTAGGCGAGCAGCGGGACGATCGTGGCGTACAGACCGTAGATTCCCGGGACGCCCGAAGCCACTGCGTACGCGATTCCGACCGGCACCAGCATCGTAGTCAGCACCAGGCCGGCCATCAGATCCTGCGGCAGCCAGGCGGCTTCGTAGCGGCTGAGGATCTGGAGTCCGGGCAGCCAACGCTTCAAGGCGTTCATGCCTTGTCCTTTAGAACTGCTCCTTGATGTACTTGTACGGATAGTCCGGGTCCCGGTAGCCACTGCGCTTCTGCCGCTTCGGCAACTTCACTTTTTCCTGCTGCAATTTCTTGTAGGGAATCTGCTTGAGCAGATGCGAGATGATGTTGAGGCGACCGCGACGCTTGTCGTCGGTACGCGCCACGTACCACGGGGCGAAGCCGGTATCGGTCGCGGCAAACATCTCGTCGCGTGCCCGGGAATAGTCGTACCAGCGGCTGTAGGACTTGAGATCCATCGGCGAGAGTTTCCAGGTCTTCCGGCCGTCGTCGATCCTCGCCTCAAGCCGCCGCGTCTGCTCTTCCTCGCTTACTTCGAGCCAGTACTTGATGAGCAGGATTCCTGAATCGACCATCGTCTTCTCGACCAGGGGCGCAATTTTCAGAAATCGTCGCACCTGCTCTTTGTCGGTAAATCCCATCACGCGCTCGACACCCGCACGGTTGTACCAACTGCGGTCGAAGATCACTATTTCGCCCGCCGCGGGAAAATGCCGCATGTAGCGTTGGATGTAAATCTGGCTTTTTTCGCGCTCGGTCGGCGCCGGCAGGGCGACCACGCGGAATACGCGTGGACTCACGCGCTCGGCAATCGCCTTGATCGTGCCGCCCTTGCCGGCGCCATCGCGGCCTTCGAACACGACGCAGACCTTCAGCCCTTTGTGGACGACCCACCGCTGCAGCTTGACCAACTCGACGTGCAGCCGCTCGAGCTCTTTGTCGTAAACCTTGCCCTTGAGCTTCCCGGTCTTCTTGTCGTCGTCGTCGCCGTCGGATCGATTTTTCTTGCGCTTCATGGTTCTGCCCCGCCAATAATTGCCAAGTCCTGCGGCGCAGGATAACCCGAGTCCTGGAGCGATACGACACCGGGTGACCGCCGTTGCTAACTTCCGATACAAATGATCGCGAAGACCGCTCTGATGTTGATGGCGGAGAGGAAGGCGGCCTGATCAATCGCCGCGAACGGAAATCGCCTGGCGCAGCGACAGACTGCCGTGTTCGGTAGGAAACTGCCAGTCGAGCAAGAGCGCGGCATTACCGGGTGCAGCCGGCGTCCACTCGAAGTCGTAGGTCTGGCCGGGGCCGAAGCGCAGCTCGGCCGGCCGCTCGACGCGCAGTGCAGCCGGCAGATCGGCGCCATCGTTCGCAATTGCCGTCCAGCGCAGCAGCCCGCCATCCTGCATGAGCCGCATCTCGACTGTCGCGTCCGGCGTGATGTTGATGAAGCGCACCCGGTAGGACACGCCGGCGTGAACTGTCTGCAGTGGCGGATCGAGCGCGCCATTGATCGTCACAGAATGGCTACCGCTAGCGTCGATGGCGCCTCCGATCACGTACACACGGTCGAGCGCGGGATCGAACGCCACTCCCGGCTCGAGCACGATAAGCGGTCCGTAGAGGCCGGCAACCAGTTGGTGAGTTTCGTCCATGTGCGTGTGATAGATAAATGTCCCGGCCCGCGGCGGCGTCATCAGCACGCGGAACGAAGCGCCGGGTGCCACGAGGGGCGCGACGCGCGAGCCCGTGCGGCTCCAGCCGGCGACGCCGTCGTACACGCTCTGGAGTTCCATGCCGTGCCAGTGCACGGTGGTCGGCTCGGACATCTCGTTCACGACCTCGATGGATGCGGTGCGCCCACGGCTCAGGATGATCGACGGACCCGGCACCGAGATGCGATCGCCCAACGATGGAATGTCATTCGTCACCAGGAATCCGCGCCGTACGCGATCGCCCCCTGAGATCCTTTCTTCCCGCGCCACGAGTCGAATGCGGTCTTGGCGATCCGTTTCCGCCACAGCCGACTCGCCGTCGGAAACCGTGATGCCAAGTATGAGTCCTGCCATCGCGGTCAGCGGATGCCGTTCCACGTCGTGCAGATCGTGGGCGCGATCCTCGGGCTTGCGTTCCGGAGACGGCGTGACGTGATCGCGCAGGTGACAATGCATGAGCCAGTTACCGGGCCGCGTCGGTATCCATGCCATGCGCATCGTTGCACCCGGCTCGATTAACTCCGTCACTGCGTGCTGGACTTCGTCTTGAGGGTAAATAGTCTCGGATCGCCCGTCGCCACGCGCCAAGGTCCGGAAGTGGAAGCCGTGCAGGTGCATCGGGTGTTCCGAAAACGATCCATTGATCCAACGCCAGCGCACGGTCTCGCCACGCGCGTAGCGGAAGCGCTCCGTGTGCGGCCAGGACAGGCCGTTAATCGCGGGCTTGAAGCGATCCTGTCCCGGCGTCGTCGTCGACGGGTCCGGGAAGCTGTCGAGCATTGTGATGACGAAAATCCGCTCGTCTGGATCCGGACGCGTCCCGGCCGGGTCAACGATGATAGCGCCGGTCAATTGCGAGTCGCTGGTTGTTCGCCATTCGAGCCCGCGCCGCGACATGGCGCCCCAGTAGAGAAAAGTTCCCGGCAGGTCCGCACGAAAGCGCAGCTCGCGCGTCTCGCCGGCAGGTACGTGCAGTACGTCGTCCATTGCCGTGCCGGCGCGAAGGCCATGCACGGTGAGCTCCGAACCTGCGATGGACGAAGTGCCATCGATCCGCTGGCGGGCCGGCGGCAATCCGAGATGCGTCGCCGGATCGATCGCATTGCGGACCGAGATGCGAACCTCGGTGCCCTGCGGCACGCGTAGGAGCGGACCCGGTATCTGCGACTCTTTTCCGGCCTCGGCGAACGCGAGCACCTGGAGCGCACGGTCTGGATCGCGTTCTGGTTGCCAGTCGACCGCGCGCGCTTCGAGATGCAGCGTGAGGATCCCGGAATCAGGTTGCCCTGCGGGCGTGCAGTTGTCGTTCGGAGCGGCGAGTGGCGGCGGCGTCGCCGCGTCAGGCAATGCAGCCGGCACCCATGCGAGGAGCACAAACACCCACACCTGGAGCCGGCGCCAGGAAGATTCGTGCCCCGTCACTCGTTGCCCCACGGCGCCGAGAATGCTCCCCCGTCTTCGTGGTGTCGAGAGCACTATCGTGCCCGCGCCGCACACGGATCCTCCTGCGGCCTAACTTAGGCGGCTCTCATGATTCAGCCTGGAATCTCCGCCTCGACCAGTTTCGCCAGAAGGGCAAGCGACTCTTGCCACCCAAGGTAGCAAGCGTCGGCTGGAATGACGTCGGGGACTCCTTCCTGCGTGATGCTCAGCTCAGTCCCGCAAGACACTTTCTTCAGGTTGATGGTCACCTGGATCGTGCCGGGCAGATTCGGATCGTCGAACTTGTCGGTGTGGCGAATTCGCTCGTGTGGCGACAGTTCGAGGTAATCGCCGCCGAAAGAGTGGCTCTTGCCAGTCGTGAAGTTAGTGAACGACATCTTGTAGGAGCCGCCAACCCGAGCGTCCATGTGGTGGACCTTGCCCGTGAATCCGTTGGGGGGAAGCCACTTAACTTTTGCGTCCGGATCCAGGAACGCCCGATAGACCCGCTCGGGCGTGGCCCGAAGAACCCGGTGAAGGCGGATGGTGCTCGGCATGATTCGCTCCTGTCGATGGCTGGCGCCGGGGCGTGGCCCTATGTAGTCGAGCAGGCGGACTCAATTTCGACATCGCCGGTGACGCCTGGCGTTTGAGGCGAGCGCGCTAAGCGGTAGGAGGTCCGCTCCAACGCATCGTTAGGCATCACGACCTGGCTTGTTGGAGCAGAGCAATCAGCCGGTCCGTTTCGTCGGAACTGAGCGGCAGGCCGCTCAGGGACGCGCCGAGCGTAGCGCGGGAGGACTGCTCAAGGACGATCTGGCCATTATCCAAGATGTGTACGCGGAGAGTCGTGGTTGCACCCAGTTTTCGTCCCAATTCCACCTCACCAATGGTTCTTGCGACTGGGGAGCCATAAAGCATTCCGCGGAGGCTGCCATGCTTGAGAAAACGGTAAAGGAAGAACCCGGCAACAGCAGCAAAGGGAATCCAAAAGAGGTTATCGATTACTTCCATGAGAGCTCGTTATTGGGCGTCGCTATCACTTTCGTTTTCCCCGCTTCTGACCCTTGCGTTGATGCTCTTTGACGCGAACCTTAATGATTCTACTGATCAGTGAATATGGGATGGGCCTGTCCAGCGGGAACCTCAAGTTACCTTTTTCGCCAGCATACCGTGACGCTTCCTTTCTCAGTTCCGCTGGCGCAGGCGGATAGACTCCAATGTGTTTCTGAAACGCGGCGAAGTAGATCAGGACGCCGTTGAGACTGAAGCTCGGCATCCGGTAACTGATTCGCTCCTCCGCGTCCGGTGCGGCGCGACGAACCGTTGCCCTGATCTTCTCCAGGATTGCCTGGACCTTTGGCGGGAATCCCGCGATGTATTCGTCGATGCACTTCGGTGCTGTGCTCATCCGCGTGGCCTATCGTAGCGACGTCTAACGCCTTGCACTCCACTCCGCAGGCGTCTCGTTGGCTGGCACCATTACATTTGCCCGGGCATGCTCCAACGGCCGGACCTCGAGTGTGAGGCCATAGGCCAGAGCGGGGTTTTGCGCGGCTAACGCCGCCGCTTCCTCGAGGGTCCGTGCAACGATGAACCAGTAGCCTCCGACGAGCTCTTTGGTTTCAGCAAAGGGACCGTCAGTCACTGCGTGCTTGGAGACTACTTTTCCGTTCTTGGTGAGCCGATGACCTGGCTTCATCAGACCCGATTCGAGACTTTGCTCGTACCAGGTGTAGAAGGCGTCGATCGCCGCCTGAACTGCCTCCTTCGAAGCCGCCGCATCCCACTGACCGCGGGACAGCACCAGGTACTCGCGCAACTCTGACTGTTCGGTCATGCGAAGCGATCCTTCAGGCGTGGCCGCATCGCTATATGACCGCGGCACGCGCGGCTCTGCGACGTCGGAAATACCACCACACCAACCAGGCCAACGCAACCAGCACTAACACAGCGCCGGCGCCCACGGCCATCAATTGGCGGTTCGGATTCATGATCAACCACTTGCCATGTTGCGTGTAGAAACCGTTGAAGCTCCGCAGCGTGTCGGGTAATGCGAGCAGGTCCTCTTTCGTCAAGGGCAGCGCACGCTCGTGCGGATGGTAGGTGGACTGCCAGGGGAACAGCTCCTCCTCGCGATTCATCTCGATGTGAGCGCCGAGAACGTGAGTGATCGGAAGACTTCGGATGAATTCCGTGACTCGCTGCGCGCTGGCCAGGTACTCATCGCTGTCGTCGACGAGCAGGCGACCTGGCAATAGAAAATCCCCGGAGAAGAAGAGGCCCGTATTGCGGTCGTAGAACGCGACGTGCGCAGGTTCGTGACCCGGCGTGGGAATCACGTCGATGGTTCGATCACCAAGCTCAACTTGCGGCAATCCTTCGGGCCAACTCTTGAAGCCGAAGTGCTTCCGCACGTCTTCCAGGAACGCCGGCACTACTTGAACACCAGGCAGACTCGCAAACTGTGGGTCTCCGGCGCGATGATCGAGATGACGATGGGTGTGTAGAACCAGCAGCGGCATCCTCGAGTCCCCCACCATCGGCAGCAGGCCCAGCACCGTGTCCGCCAGCGGCATCTCTTTCGGGTTCTCGACAGCGCCGGTATCGATGAGCAGCGCCTTTGATGAGCCCAGCAGGAGATAGATGAAAGGCGCCTCGAAAGTCGCGCACAGGCCCTCACGCAGGATAAATGTCTGGGCGTTGTACTGGTGTACCTGGATGGGCGCTTGTGCTGGGCCGGCCGCGCAATCCTCCGCGCCCTCGCTCCATTTCACGTCCAGCGAGCCCGATGCGAGCTGCGCCGATGCGGGTAGTCCCGAAACCAGCAGGCCGACCCCAAGCAACATTGAGATCCATGGCGTCGTCCTATTCATCATTGACCCGCCTGTTGCCATGCAGCGAAACTTATCATGTTCAGAGAAAGGTCGAGCCTCCTTGCCGTCGCCGGCCACCGCGCGCGATTGAGAAGCTGAGGCGGCTCAGGAAGAGCGGCTAAGACGAGGAGGCATTCCATGGGAGACGATCTAGCCACAACCAACGTCAATCGCTCCTATTCGCTCGCCGCGTCGAGCATCGCGATCTTCACGTTCACACTGTTCTTTCTCTACCCCAAGTTCGTGAGCGGCGAGGCCAACGCCCTGCTGTTTCAAGCCACGGTGGTGGTGATGGGTGTCGCGACGTTCTCGTTCGTGTTCGCTTCCTTCTATTACTACTGCTCATCGCTTGGCAGCCGGATCGACGATGCCGAGCGGGCCATTTTCTCCCGGCGAGGCGATCGCTTCTGGCTGCTCGGCTACACCCTACTGTTCCTCGCTCCGAGCCTGATCCTCTTCTCGATCGGGCTTCTTGCCAGCGGGTCCGTGTGGTTCGCACTCTGGCTGGTGTACCTGCTCTTCGTGATCCGCTACTTCCCCAGGGTCCAGACCGCGCGGAGGGGTTTAGGGTGATCGAAAAGCTGAGGTAACCTGGAAAGGGCAGCTAAAAAGCGCCGATTCAGGAACGGCCTTCTTGCAGCTGCAAACCGCCTTGTTCCCGATGCAAGCGACGCAGCTGCCGGCCCAGCGCATCGACATTGGCCTCGGTCGCCTCCAGCGCGGCTTGCTGTTGCGGCGGCAGCCATCGGCGAGCTTCGCTGCGCAGCCAGCCGCTCTGCTGTCGCCACTCTGCTGCATGCCGATTGCTTTCCTGCGTCAGCGCCTCGCGTTCTTTGTGTTGCGGCAGGCCGTAGCCGGTGTCCGGCAGCAGCGCCGCCGGACGGCTGATTAAGCCCTCCAGGCGCAGGACCTCCTGCACGGCAGCGAGCGCATCTATGTCGCCCGCGTTCCGGTCCGCATCGCGGCCAAGGAAACGCCGCTTGAGTTCATCGCGCGCCAGCAGTTCCTGGCGGCGCAGCGCGGCCTGTTCGAGCAGCAATAGCGCGGCGCTCGCACGCAGGTCGGCGCGCTCCAGCCAGGGCGTGCGTTCGCCCGCGGGCAGGTCCAGCCAGTCCTGCGCCTTCGCTTGCGGCAGCTGTAACGCCTGCCGGGCCACTTCGAACATTGCCTGGTAACGCGCGCTCAAGGCTTCGAAGCGGTAGCCCAAGCGCAGGGCTTCGTCGCGATTTTCCAGCACCGTGACATCGGCGATGCCGGCGCGCTCAAGCCGACGCAGCAGGCCGGTGGGCGTGATGCTGGCCAGATGCTTGCCGGCCAGCCGCGGCACGCCGTCGTGCAGCAGCTTGAAAGTCTCCACGGCGCAGTTGTTGCTGAGGAAGTAGTAGCGGCCGTCGTAACTCCAGTGCAGCCGCGCAGTGCGTTCCAGCAGGGCGGCGATCTCGGCAGGGTCCAACTGCAAGGGGATCGACTGCAGGCCGCGCAGCTCGACCTTGGTGTACTCCTCGATCACCTGCGGGAGCGGCAGCAGGAACAAGCGCGAAGGGTAGGAGCCCGTCAGACCGCGCCAGCTCGAAATCTGAACGTCACCAACGAACGCGCGAAACGACAGCACCAGGTGGTACTGCAGGTCGAACCGGCAATCGGGCCCGCGCGCGCGGCCCGGCGCGCAGACTACGAGCCGCAGCATGCTGTGACCCCAACGGCTCATCGCCCGCTCGTTGCCTTCGGCGAGCAGGTATTCGACCGCGTAGATGCGGTCGGGGTCGAGCTCAAGCAGCGGCGACAGGTCTGCATCGGCGCCGGCCTGCAGGTACACGAGGCCGGGCGCGCATTCGACTGCCGGTGGCACGCTGCCGAAATGCGCCGCGAAATGGCGGTACAGGGCCGGCCGGCGGCAGGCGTAGGCTGGATCCAGCAGGAAATATTCGAGATTCACTGCGACGAACTCGACCGGGCTCTCCAGCTCGTAGCGGTCCGGGCTGCGGTCGCGGAAGGCGTTGTGCGAGCTGCGCAAACCCAACCGCATCGGGCTGACCTGCCAGCCGGCAAGATCGAGCAGGCGCGAATCGCGTGAGAGCTGGCCTTGCTGCGTGCGGTCGTAGAAATGCGCCAGTTCGTGGATTACGGCCGAAAGCGCTGCGCGCGTGGCCGGATCCTCGATGCCGGCATCGCGCGGACGTGCCATCCAGCCGTCGAGCAGCGCGCGGTCAAGCAGCAGCCGCCGTGCCTGTGCACGGCCGTGAACCTGCGCGGGCAGGTCGTCGCGCCACTCCACTTCAATGCGTTGCTCCAGCGCGTCCACCCAGGCGGCGGGCAGGCGCTGGACGGCCTCAGCCAGGAGTTGCCGCGTGGCCGCAGCCTGGGCCGGTGTCAGTGAACCGTCGACTGGCTGCAGTTGCGTTGCAGCCTGTGCCGATCCAGTGCAAGCCAGCAGGCACAGCGCGAGCCATGGCCACGCTGTGCGCGGCCGGCGCCTCAGGCTCACAACGCGAGGATTGCCTGCGCGAGCTGCATGTCGCTGGCGCGCTGTGCGTCCGCATCGCGCTCGCGCAAATGCCGCAGCGCCGCCTCCAGTTGGGCGCCGCGGATGCGTCCGTCGCTGGCGACGAAGCTGGCGGCGTCATCGCGGGCTTGCAGCACGACTTTGTCGTCGTCGGGCGATGTGCTGCCGGACGAGGCCGACGAACCGGCGGCGGAGGTGCCGGCCGAGGTGCCCGCGAAGCTGCCGGCGAAGGCCGAGGTGATGGAACATGCCAGCAGGGCGCAAGTCAGGGTTAGTCGGATCATTGGGGGAATCTCGCGAGTGGAATGGAAGGACGCTATTACGAGGCGAAAGGAAATGGTAGAGGCGCCGTCCGACAAATACGCCTAGCGGGGCGACTTGTACACCTCTCCTGCCTTCATCACGAAGGTGACCCGCCCCAGGGCGCCGATGTCCTCCAGCGGATTGCCCTCGACGGCGATCACGTCGGCGAACTTGCCCGGTTCGATCGTGCCGATCTGGCTCTCCATCCGCAGCAACTCGGCGCCACGGACGGTCGCCGAGCGAATGGCATCGATCGGCTTCATTCCGTAGTCGACCATGCGGACGAATTCCCGCGCCGAGGTTCCGTGCTCGTAGGCGCCGACGTCCGTGCCGAATGCGATCTTCACGCCCATGCGCATCGCCTTCTTGAACACTTCCTTGTGGCTGGCGACGATCCTGCGCTGCATTTCGGTATCGTCCGCTACCGTTCCGGGTATGTAGGTCGAAAGCGTCGGGCACCAATACGTCCCGTGCTCGACCATCAGTCCGAGCGCCTCGTCATCCAGCATCATGCCGTGCTCGATCGAGCGCACGCCCCCGCGAATAGCGTTCTTCGCGCCACTGCCTCCATAGGCATGCGCGGCCACGTCGCGATGCCATCGCTTCGCCTCGCCGACGACGGCCTGCACGTCCTCGAGCGAGACCTGGCCGAGCGGCTCGAGGCTGGCGGCATCGACGTGACGCAGCGTCCCGGTCGCGTAGAGCTTGATCCAGTCGGCTCCATACTTCACCTGGCGGCGCACCTCGGCAATCATCGCGTCGCGCGAGTCGGCCAGCGACGCCGGCTCGGGAATGGCGATGTCGGGATTTAGGCCCGCGTTGTTCATGTGGCCGCCGGTGATCGTAATCGACAGCGTGGAAACGAAGAGGCGCGGACCAGGAATGATTCCCTTGTTGATGGCATCGCGTATGGCGACGTCGGCGAAGCCTGCGCCTTCGCTGTCAACGTCGCGCAAGGTCGTGAATCCCGCTTCGAGATCCTTCCTGGCGGCAGCGACGCCCTGAACGGTGCGAAATGCCTGCGATTTCGTGATGACCGGCGGCGGGCCATGCTCGTCTTCGGGCTGAAGCAGGATGTGCGTGTGGCTGTCGATCAGGCCGGGCAATACCGTGTACGCGGACAGGTCGATCACCCGTGCGTTGGCGGGAATCGCCGTGTTCGCACCGACCTGCTCGATGCGGTCGTTCTTGACGATGATGACGGCGTTTCGGGTCAGGGAACCGTCCACCGGGTTGAGCAACTGTCCACACCGAATGGCCGTGATCTCTTCTGCTTGAATTGACGCTGAAGGGAGCGTCAGAAGACAAGCGAGCAGCGCTGGCGCCAAGCGCCTCGGGGATTTCAGGTTTAGCACGATGTGCGCTCCGGCAGTGGGGAACAAGCGGCAATGTTTGCAGACTACTAGGTCTCGAATCATTTCAGGCAATCCTCCAGCCGGTCAACCGGCAGGCGGCGCAAACCTCACTGAGGCAGTGCCGCGGCTGTGAGCGCGAATTCACGCGCGCGGCGACTGTCCGGATGCTCCGCGCCGATCGTCTCGACCAGTTGCGGCACCGCTTCGACCGCCACGGTCTGCGCGTCAGAGCGCTCGCCGCGGCTTTCGTGGACACGCGCGATCAGCAGGAGCGACAGTCCCGTGAGGCTCGAGTGCGGCTTGTCACCCTGCAAGCTGCGGGAGACTTCCAGCGCGCGGCGCCCATCCGCCATCGCGGCGCCGGTATCGCCGGCCTCGAGATGCGCGTCGCCGCGCGCGATCAATACGCGCGCAAGCGGCGCGACGGTCATCTGCCTGCCGTCGAAGAACTCGACGATCTTCGAGAAGCTCGCGATCGCCTGGGGCAGCTTGCCGCGCGCAACGTCGAGGCGTGCCTGGGCTTGCAGGAACACCATTGCTGGAACGCTGTCGCCCGGGACGGCCTTGCCGATTTCCGGGGCGATCACGGCGAGATCCTGCTCGGCGCGCCGTATGTCGCCCATGAGCACGTAGGTATTGGCGCGGTACGCAAGGCTGCCGATGCGCACGGCCGCGTTGCCGGACTTCTCTGCCGCCTCGAGGGCGGCCTGATAGGCAGCGAGCGCCTCGTCGTAACGCGCCAGCGCCGACAGCGCGGACGCGCGATTGAGCAGGAGGTAAGGCGGCGGCTCGCCGCCGATCGAGCGTGTGGACGCGATCCGGATCGCCTCGTCGTACTGCTCGAGGGCGCGGCGCACGTCGCCGGACGAGTTGCTCGCAGCGCCCCAGTTGTTGCGGAGGAAGAACGCGCCGGGGCTCTCGCCGCGGCCCATCCGGGTGAGCGTGTCCATGGCCTGTGCGTAGTAGCGCTCCGCGTCGCCGTTCCGGCCCGCGAGGTAATGCGCGGCAGCGATGTCCGCGAGGATCTGTGCCTCCATGTCCGGCTTCGGTACCGGATAGTCCTTGAGGCGTGCCTGCGCCTTGAGCGCGTATTCGAGCGCGCCCTTGGGATCGTTGGAGTTCTGCGAAATGAAGCCGCGATTCCGCAGGCAGCGGACTGCGGCCGAGGGACTGTCGGCGCTCAACGCAAGGCCTTTCTCGATCATTGCGTTCGCGTCATCCAGTTGGCCGAGGAGTGAGGCGGCATAGCCACTCTCGCAGAGAATCTTGGACCGTAGCTCGAGGTCCGTCGTCGCCTCCGTCAACTCGCGCGAGCGCTTGAGAAGCTCGTCGGCCTGCGTCGGCTTGCCCGAGCTCAGGTAATAGCCGCCCAGGACGCTCAGGATCGCGGCGCGGTGCTCGGGAATGGATTCCTCCCCGAGCAGCACTTCCTGACTGCGCTCCAGGAGATCAGCGACGCGTACGGGCTGGTCCGTCGGTGCCACTTCCGTCAGCGTGTCGGTGAAGAAGTCGATGACGGCGTCGTTGCGCATGGCGAGCGACAGCGCGCGGTCGCGCTGCCGCGTCGCCTCGACGGCCTGCCGCACCGCAACCACGGTGGCGGCCACGATGGTCGCAATTACGATCGCCGCCGCGCTCACCGCGAGCCGGTTGCGGGCTACGAACTTCGAAGCTCGGTATGCGAAGGAATCAGGTCGCGCGCTGATGGGCTCGTGCGCCAGGTACCGTCGCAGGTCTTCGGCGAACGCTTCGGCTGACTGGTAGCGCTCGCCAGGCGACTTCTTGAGCGCCTTGAGGACGATGTTGTCGAGGTCGCCCCGCAATGTGCGCGAACTCTGCAGGCTGGCATGGCCGGTGTCGCCGTCCCCGGCGTCCTTCGACCTGCCGGCATCGCTCGGGCGCGCGGGATCGGTGTCTACGATGGCGCGCAGGCGATCGAGCGGCGATGTTTCCCCGCCGGCGGTCGGATGACTCCCGGTCAGCAGGACGTAGAGCAGCACGCCGAGCGCATATACGTCGGTGGCGACGGTCACCTCGCTGCCCTGCACCTGCTCCGGTGCGGCGTAGTCCGGCGTGAACGCGTGGCCCACGACCTGCGTAAGGCCGGGAGGCGCCGCAGCCCCGACGCCGTCGTCGAGCAGCTTGGCGATGCCGAAATCGACGAGCTTTACCCGGCCTTCCGTCGTGACGAGGATGTTCGAGGGCTTGAGGTCGCGGTGCAGGATCAGCTTCGCGTGCGCGTGCGTCACGGCCGCGAGCACGGCAAGGAACAGTTGCACGCGCGCTTGCGCGTCGAGTGCGCGCGCGTCGCACCAGGCGTTGATCGTCCCGCCCTCGACGAATTCCAGCACGAGATAAGGCTGGCCCGCGCCAGTGACGCCAGCATCGATCAGCTGCGCGATATTCGGGTGAGCGAGGCGGCCGAGGGCACGGCCTTCACGCCGGAAGCGCTCGGTGCCACCCGGGCCCAGCAGCGCCGGGTTCAGCAGCTTGATGGCGACGCGCGACTCGTAAAGGCCGTCGCTGCGGTGGGCCAACCACACCGATCCCATGCCGCCTTCGCCGAGCAGCCGGTCCAGCGTGTAGCTGCCGATGACCTGGCCTTCGAGCGTGGGCTCGGGGACCGGGCGCAGCAGTCCGCCCTCGAGAAATCCCTCGCGTTCGATGTCGGCGTGCTGCGCGAGAAGATCGGCCAGGTCGTCGCCCATTGCGGAATGGTCGCGACGCAACTCGTCCAGGCGCGCGGCGCGCGCTGTCCCATCGAGTGCGAGCAGCTCATCGAGCAGCGGGCTGAGCGCGTCCCAGCGCGACTTGTCGAAGCGCCCCCTCACGGCTCGAGCAATGCATCGTGCAGGAACAGCCGCGCCTTGTTCCAGTCGCGCTGAACGGTGCGCTCGGAAACCTCTCGCAACGCCCCGATCTCGGCGAACGAGAGACCGCAGAAGAACTTCAGATCAACCAGCTCGGCGAGCGCGGGATCCACCCCGGCGAGCTCGTCCAGCCCGTCGCTGATCCGTTGCAGCTCATTGCCGTCCACGCCGAACTCTTCGGCTTCGGTCGGCATCGAGGTGATCTCGAAGGCCGCGCCTCGCTTCAGGGCGCGCCGCTCGCGGACGAAGTCGATGACGAGCCTGCGCATTGCGCGCGACGCATACGCCATGAAACGCACGCGGTCGGGAAAGTGCAGCGCATCGCGCGCGGAGATCCTGAGGTAGGCCTCGTGCAGCAGCGTGGTCGGACTGACCGTGAGCTGCGGCCCGGCGCGGCGCAGCGCGCTCTGCGCGATCTGGCGCAGCTGTGCGTACAGCGTAGTAAACAGGTCGACTTGCGCGCCGGGAACGCCCGCTCCGGGATCAGCACTTCCGGGGTCAGCCGTCACGTGAGTTACCCGCAGTCCATCCCACCGCGTAGCAGCGCAGTGTGCCCCAGCAGAGGGCACCGGGAAAGGCCGGGGCGATCGCCAGTGTCGGGTTTCACGGCGGGACTACGTTCTAGTACATGTCACCCACCATTTGGAGTACCCGCCGATGACCCTTGGACTGATTCGCTGCTTTGCCCTGACGCGGGCGATCGGCGTCGAACCGACCGCGTCTTTCGTTAGTCCGGCTCCGCACCGAGATAGAAGCGGGCGCCGGGATTTGCCACCCGAGATGACCACGAAAGCCCCCAGCAGGGCCGTTCCAATACTGCTGGCCAGCCTCGCCGCGGCGCTATGTTGCGCGAGCGCCTGGGCCAGTGACCTCGACGCCGATCGGCCCGTTGGACTTGTTGCAGGCGGCGCGATCGAGAGAGCCTGTGCGGGGCTGCCGAATCACGCCGGCCTGCGTAACGCCCTGACGTCTGCGCGCAGTCAGCAGAACGGCGGCTTCGATCTCGATATGTGGGGCGCCATCGTCAATCGCGACGGCGTCGTCTGCGCCGTCGCATACACCGGCACCGACCGCGGGCAGCAATGGCCGGGCAGCCGCGTGATCGCGGCGCAGAAAGCCAATACCGCCAACGCGTTCAGCCTGCCTGGCCTCGCGCTATCGACTGCGAATCTTTGGGCGGCGGTGCAGCCGGGGGGCTCGTTGTACGGCCTTCAGCAGAGCAATCCGGTCGATGCCGACGCCGCATACGCGGGGCTGGCGACGGCGTTCGGCCGGCCGGACGACCCGCTCATGGGTCGGCGTGTCGGTGGCATCAACGTGTTTGGCGGCGGGTTGCCCCTCTACAACGCTCGCAAGGAGCTCGTCGGAGCGATCGGCGTGAGCGGCGACACGTCGTGCGCCGATCACAACATCGCCTGGCGCACGCGCCGGCGACTCCTGCTCGACTGGGTGCCCGCGGGCGTCGGCGCGAACGGCGACGACAACATCAACTATCAAGGCATCGTCGCGGAGCCGAGTCTGCAGAGCGACTTTTCACATCCGATCTGCAAGATCGCCGGCGTGGATGGCGTGTCGGCGCTCAGTGCCGGGCTGCCGCCCGTGCGCAAGTAGTCAGCGCTTCATTAATTGATCGTACACAAGCTGATACGGCTCGGATTCGATACCCATGTCTCCGCGGAAAGGCCGATCAAACGCAAAGACAACGAAAATCACCATCGCGAAGAACACAGTCAGCAGCACCACCAAGGACATGTGAAGGCGAGGATCTTTGACCCGAAAAAAGTAGGAAGCTGCCATGGCGAGCCCGGCGCCAAGGAAAATCAGCGTCCACATCAGTCCCGGCAGGGCGGTCTGGACAGCGTCGAGCCGCATCCTGCGCGCCTCAATCATCTGGTTGTAGGCGCGCAGGGTCTCGGCGTGCAGAATCTTCTGTCCCTCGGATTCCGGCTCAAAGCCGGTCAGTATTTTCTGGAATCGATTGATTCGTTCGACTCCTCCTCGAGGGATGCGCCCCTTGTGCTGCTCGGGCCATGCCTCTTGGATCACGGACTCCGTGTACTCCCGCAGCGCGCCCTGCAATTGCGTCTGCGTTGACGGCGGATAGCTGCTGACGTCGCGATACAGTGTCGCAAGCGCCGTCGCTTCTTGCGAGACGATCTTCCCGGCCGCGTCATAGGTTTCCCATACGGTGATCGCGATCATCGCGACCGTCAGCGCATAGAACACCATGACGGAGTGCACCACGGTACTGGTGAAATGACCGTCCTCCTCCGTAATCTGGAGCCGCGGAAGGACTCGGCGTCGCACGACGAGCAGGCCAACGGCGGCGAGACCGGTCATGACCACGACCAGCACGAGACCGACGATCCACAACGGAAGATCGAAGACAAAACTCATGTCTGCAATCTCCTGGGCGGAGTGCGCTTACTGCAGGGCGATAATAACTGAGAGCGCCCGTGATTCACGCCGGCAGGATGTTGGCGTTCAGCCGGAACAGGTTCTGCGGGTCGTACTGGCGCTTGAGCTGCCGCAGCCGCCCGATGTTTCCACGATAGTTTTCGTCGATCTTCGGCTGGTGCTCGTCGGCTACCTCGTTCGTGTAGTAGCCGTCGGTGAACGGCAGCAGCTTCGACCAGTAGTCCTTGACGTAATCCGTGTGCCGCTTGCCGTCCGTGCCGAGATCCCAGGACACCATGGCGAATATCTCGAGGGTCGAACGCCGATGCGGGAATGCCGTCGCATCCGGCGCGACGCGGCCGATCGCGCCGCCGGCATGCTGGGTGAAAAACGAAGTGCCGCGTGCGGGGTCCGGCTGGAATCCGTCGAGGATGGCGTCGACCAGGCCGCCGGGGTAGCCGACGAGGAAGCCGGCCTTGAGGTACTCGCCGTTGTTCCGCGGGTCGGTCTGGTCCCAGCTGCGCTGGATCGCGACGTAATCCTGCGCCTTGATCGTGTCTTCGATCGGCTTGCCCAGCTTCCGCAACGGCGCCAGCACGCGCTCGGCATCGGCGGCCGGTCCGGAATAGGTCGTCTGGATCGCGAATGTGCCGGGTTTGCCGCCCATGGGCGAGTCCATGTAGGCGTCGACATACAGTTCGTCGGGCGCGCTGTTGGCATACTCGCCGTAGAACTCGAGCAGCTCGCGGGCCCGCGCGATCGGAAAGACGACGTCGCCGCCGATGATCTGTCGCTGCATCGGGTGCAGGCCGAACTCGAAGCTCGTCACGATGCCGAAGTTGCCGCCGCCGCCACGCACCGCCCAGTACAGATCGGGATTCTCCTCCGCGCTCGCATGACGGAGCTGGCCGTCCGCGGTCACGATATCCACGGCTTTCACGTTGTCGAGCGCGAGACCGAAGCGTCGCGCGACGCGCCCGAAGCCACCGCCGAGCGTGAGGCCGCCGACCCCGGTGTGAGACACGGTGCCGGCCGTCGTCACGAGGCCGTGCGCCATGGCCTCATGATCCAGGTCTCCCAACAGGCTGCCGCCTTCGACATAAGCCCGACGGGCGGCGGAGTCGACCCGCACGCCGCGCAGCCGAGAGAGGTCGATCTGGATGCCGCCATCACAGGTGGACTTGCCCGAGAAGCTGTGGCCACCGCACTTCACGGCGACGAGCAGCTCGCGCTCGCGCGCAAAAGTGACCGCGCTCCGGACATCTGCGGCGCCGGTCGGCTGCACGACGAGCGCAGGGTGCTTGTCGAATTGAGGGTGCAGAATTCGGCGCGCCGCGTCGTAGCCCTGATCTCCTGCGAGCAGGAGCGGCCCGCGCAGGCTCGACTTGAGCTCGGCGACCGCCGCCTGCTCGATGAACGTAGCCGAGCCATCGAGCTTGACCGCGGCGAGGCCGCCCGCGGCCTGTGAGGCCGCCTGGTCGACTGCATACAACCGTGGAGCCGGCAGTGCATACGCGACTGCGGCGGCCAGCGAGGACTGGAAGAAACGACGCCGGTTCAACATGTGCCTGCCCCCTGTCGACACGGCACTCTATTCGATTTGTTCTGAAGCCTCTAGACGCGGCGCGCGCTACTAGTTCAGCAGGCCGCGGGACGCTGAGCGTCGTTGATTTGCAGGGCGGGATCGTCGCCGGAGTCGAGCGCCTGAAAAGCCAAACCCAGCGGGCGGGGATTGCTTAGGGGGCGGCGAGTCGCGTGCTCAAAGGCCTTGCCTGCGCTGTCGGCGTCGAGTGGTCTATCGAGTGACGCAATCAGGATCTGCAGTCGGTTCGCCTCCAAGGGGGAAGCGATGTAGCTCCAGCGCCAGACCAGGATGCCGTGTTCCTGGCGACGAAGGTAGTACGCGCAGTGGCGGCAGAACTCGTAGCGAAATGCCTCACCGACCTCGTCAAGTTGGTGCGCCACACCGAATCGAACACCGTGGGGGAGATATCCGAGAACAGTCTGCAATTCTTCGCTCGTCGTGGCGACAACCAGGCGGACGACCTTGTTGAAGACTGATTCGGTCATGGCGCGCGCTGATAAGACCCTAGGGCGAGAACGCAAGGAGCCAGCCAAAAGAGCATTAGCGCGTAGGAATACGCCGGATGGATGGGGGTTGCAGCACCCCCGAAGTCTGCTCTTCCGTACTTACCCTCTATACTTCGACGTTCGCGTTGGAGCCCTCACGAATGAATGTCGCCCGCAAGCGCACCCTCAGCGCCGTTGACCTGAACTTCAATCCGCCCTCGATTGCGCTCGGACAGCTGCGGGACTGTGCCCGCGAACACTGGGGCCTGGAAGGCAAGCTCGCGCCGCTCGACGGCGAGCGCGACCAGAACCATCGCCTCACGACCGCGGACGGCGTGAGCTACGTGCTGAAGGTCTCTGCCGCCGGCGAGAGCGAGGGTGCCGTCGATTTCCAGGTCGCGGCGCTGCGTCACCTGGAGCGTCACGCCCCGGACTTGCCGGTGCCGCGCGTCATCGCGTCGACGAAAGGCAACGACCGCGAGTGGATCGCCGCCGCGGACGGCAAGCGCCACATGGTGCGGGTGCTCAGCTGGCTGCCGGGGACGCCGCTGTCGCAGAGCAAGCCGCTCGGGATCAATGCGCTCCGCCATGCCGCCGCCTTCCAGGCAAAGCTCGCGCGCGGATTGCAGGGATTCTTCCACCCGCACGCGCGCCACTTCGTGGCTTGGGACATCCAGCGGGCGCTGCTCTTGGAGCCCGGCATCCAGGCCTGGGTGGCCGACGACGCCAAGGCGCTCTGCGGGGAATTCAATGCACGCTTCCAGCGCGAAGTCCTGCAGCGCCTGCCTTCCTTGCGCGCGCAGGTCGTGCACAGCGACTGCCACGCGGATAACCTGCTGCGCTCGGGATCCGGCAGCGACGAGATCGTCGGCATCATCGACTTCGGCGACATGGTGCACGCGCCGCTCATCCAGGATCTCGCCGTCACACTCGCGAGCTTCGCCCGCCACGGCGAGATGTCGCTCGAGAATGCCGTGGCGCAGGTAGAGGCCTGGAATGACGTGCTGCCGCTCGCGGACGAGGAGCTGGAGGTCCTGCACGACCTGACCCTGCTCCGGCTCGCGACCTCGCTCTGCATGTACGACTTCCGCATCCACGCGACCGAAAAGCCGCCGGCATGGCTCACGCAAGAGCGGCCCGACATCGTGCGAGCACTGACAAGGTTCCTGGCGCTCGACCGCATGGAAGTCCATGAGCGCTACCGCGCCGCGTGCGGGCGTGTCGACCGCGCGCCGGCGAACGTCGATATCGATGCACTCCGCGAGCGGCGCGCCCGTGCACTCGGGCCGAGCTACCGGCTGTTCTACGACCGCCCCGTGCACCTCGTGCGCGGCGAGGGCACCTGGCTCTTCGACGCGGACGGCCGGCGCTACCTCGACTGCTACAACAACGTGGCCTCGGTCGGGCATTGCCATCCGCACGTGGTCGCCGCGCTGTCGCGCCAGGCGGCGACGCTGAACACGCATACGCGCTACCTGCACGACAACGTCGTTCGCTACGCCGAGCGGCTCACCGCGACGATGCCGGACCCGCTGCGGGTCTGCTACTTCGTGTGCACCGGCACCGAGGCCATCGACCTCGCCATCCGCATCGCGCGGGTCGTCAGCAGGAACGAGGGCGTGATCGTTTCCGATGACTCCTACCACGGCAACTCGAACGTGGTCGGCACGGCGTCGACCTGCATGTACCCGAAGTCGGAGCAGCCGGCGTGGCTCGCGACGGTGCCGCCGCCCAACGGCTACCGCGGCGAGTATCGGTACGGGACGCCGGATCTCGGGCGGAAGTACGCGGCGCACATCGACCCGGCAATCGCGAAGCTGCGGGAGCGCAAGCAAGGCGCCGCGGCGTGGGTGTGCGACATTATTTTTGACTCCAACGGCACGATCCTGTCGCCGCCTGGCTATCTCGAGTACACCGCTGGGGCGATCCGGGCCGCCGGCGGGCTCTTCATCGCCGACGAGGTGCAGTCCGGGTTCTACCGCACGGGCGATGAGATGTGGGCGTTCAATTACTCGGACGTGGTGCCCGACATCGTCGCGCTGGGCAAGCCGATCGGCGACGGCCATCCGATCGGAGCGGTGATCACGACGCCCGCGATCGCAGCGAAGTTCGCGGCGAAGTTCTCCTACTTCAACACCTTCGGCGGTAACCCGGTCTCCGCCGCCGTCGGCATGGCGGTGCTCGACGTGCTGGAGCGCGAGGGCATCCAGCAGAACGTGATTGCGGCGGGGAAGATCCTGGAGGCCGGACTCGCGCAGATCGCGACCAAACATCCGCTGGTCGCAGACGTGCGCGGCAAGGGACTCTTCTGGGGGCTCGAGATCGTGCGCGACCACGCGACGCGGAAGCCTGCCGTCGAAGAGGCCGACCGGATCATGAACTTGCTGCGCGAGGACGGTTTCCTGCTCGGGCGCACGGGCGCGTTCGACAACGTCATCAAGGTCCGGCCGCCGCTCGTGTTCACGCCGGACAACGCGCGGATGCTGCTCGAAGGACTGGATCTTGCGCTGGCCAAGGCGTGAGCGGCTGGGCGTGCATCGAAGGGGAAAAGGTCCCCTAGAAGATTAGCGTGCGCGGGCTTGTACCCTCGCCCGGAGTCGCGCTTGTAGCTGGGCGTAGAGGCGAGCTTCGGCATTTTCGCGATCTCGCATCGTTACGACGAGCGAGTAGGCTTCCTGAGTCTGAGTAAGCTCGCGGCCCCAATTTTCATCGGTGCGAGTAACAACTACAAAGAGCTTTTGTGCGCGTCGCTGTGCCGTAATGCGACTGATCGTCCAACAGTCCGCTTGAGCCGTCCCAGCTCCGCGATTGCGGGCCCCCACACGCGCGCCATTAGCCTCTGACAGCCGCTGATACTGTTCGCGGGAAGTTGCTGCGTTAAACATCTGGCTCACACGCGCTAGGCTATCTGACCAGACAAGCCGAAACTCCAACTCACAACTCTTGTATGTGATCCGGGTCGTGCGAACGACTGGGCTATGAGCCAGGGCTACAGAGATCTCGCGTGTGCGCTGACGGCCGGCGATGAACGACTCTGGCAGCGGCACTTCATAAAAGTGATGATGACGATCAGGAATTGCGTCACTGGCTATAAGTGTCACCTCCTGTTCCGTGGATCTATCGAGAGCGGCTTCTTCGACCTTGCCATAGCCACAAAGCCGCAACCGGTCGGACCTGTCCGCAAGTAGCGTCTCACAAGGACCGGGCCAGCGAGCATGGGCAATGAGAAGCGCACGGAGCATGTTGTTATCGGTTTGAGGATGCTCGATGAGAATCCTTGCGGCGAGATGGGCAACATGCGGCGCCGCAAAACTAGTTCCTGACTCCTCGGCAAGCAATCGTCCAGCCGCGAAGTCTTTGCAAGTTGATAGCTCGCCGAGCCCCTGTCGCACTATTGGCTGGTTCACCGCACGCGCATTCACTGCATAGTTGCCACCATAGGCTACAAGCTCCGGCTTGATGGCTCCCCCTACGGACGGACCGGAGCGTGTAAATGGCGAGGGCTGATCCCTGCGCGCAATTGGTTGCTCGGCAGGATCGTCGCGGTAGCGCTGAGCATTGAAGGTTGCATCCCAACGAGCCAGGCTTCCGACTGTTAGCGCATTGAGTGCTGTCGCAGGATCCAATAGCGCAGCATCTTGATGCAGTAGATGACGAGGGTACTGCGTCCTCCAGTCAAATGGGACTGCCGCCGCCCGATCTAGGTTCCCGACAGGCACTACAAAGAGCACACCGAGTGTTCGTGTGATGGTATCGAGTGTTACAGCAAGACCGCGGACGTGGCGCCCAAGATACGGCTTGCGGCGATCACCATACGACAAGTTGAACACACGACAAGCGTAAGTTTCGTGGAAGTAGCGGACAGCTTCTTCCACCTGATTTTCTATTAGTTTTGAGTCATTGGCATTATTAGCGTCTAGGATGCGGCCGCTAAACAGTCGCAATATTGGTACGAACCGCCCTGAGCGGAGTGCTTCCTCTGCGTCGCCATAAAGCGCAATGCCTGCAACATGGGTACCGTGACCATGTTGGTCTTCCGGCCCTAGCTCAGGAATATAGCTTTGCGCATCACCTACAGCGGGCCCAAGTAAAGGATGGCCAGTCGCGAGACCGCTATCGAGCACCGCGATTCCTGGAGCATTGGCTGGGGGAGCGGGTACTCGTGCGAGATCCTGAATGTCTGTTTGAAGCACATTTACTTCAAGGCCGTAACGCGCCGGAAGATCCACCAGGCGAATATCACGGTGGTGTAGCAACAAATCAGCCTGTAAACGATTGACACGAATTCGGTAGAGCAACAAATGCGCCTGCTTCACGGCATCGAGTTTCTCGATCCCCTGTTCTTGCAGCCAAGCCTCGAAGGTTTGCCAACTTCGATCCCGTTCCCCGGGATTGGAAATGGGCCAAAGTTCGACGTCGAGAATAAATGGACTTGCAGCGGGCCACCCTTCCTGTCTTAGAGCCCAACCTTGGCGATCTTCTTCTGTCCAGCGATCGAAGCCTTTCAAGGCAAAAAGAACATGGCGATACGTGGGCTGTCGACCCTCCGCAAGGGTTGTCATTCGCTCTTCGAATGCCGCGAGCGCGCCTTCAGTCGCAAATGCGAGGATTACGGTCTTGTCTTCCTGGCTGACGATTTCAATCTCACGTGAAAGTCGTTGCAGCTCCGCTGGATCGAGTGGGGTGCTTAGTTCCAATTTGATCAACCTTCGCTCGTCGAACCCACCCACGTCTAACGTCGTGCGCTCGCGTGCGAACTGAAGATTTCGCTTAAGACCCGCACCGAATGTGCGCCAGTCTGCGGGCTCCGGAACCCGAAGTGGCGCCGGCCGCGCCCTGCGCGCGTTGACGGGCTGCTCGCGAACAAGTGGAAGGTGCGGGTAAGACTCAGGCACGACTTATTTGTTGCGCTGGGACATTTGTCGAGGACGTTCGTGTCCGGCGGCTAGCCTAATATGCCTAATCGTCAAGAACTCCTGACCTGCAAGCACCATGTCCTTGATAGCGCGACGCAAAACTCGTTCCACGTCGGCGTGGGTCATTTTCTTAAAAAGTACCGTAACCGTCGCATCTTCAACCTCGAATTCGCGGCGAACACCGCGCAATTTGAGCGTTAGCAAGCGCTGCAATTGCTCAAGATTCGGCGGTTCAAATATCAGTACTTCCTCGAAGCGACGCCACACAGCCGAGTCGAGCATTGTTTCGTGATTAGTTGCGGCGATCAGGACGCTGCGGCCCACATACGCGTCCATCATCTGCAGCACGGCATTAACTACTCGTCTCAACTCTCCATGATCGGCCTCGTCAGCGCGCTCTTTGGCAAGCGCATCAAACTCGTCGAATAGCACGACTGCAGCGTTGGCGTCGGCGAAATCGAAGACCTTGCGCAGATTGGCTGCTGTTTCACCTAAGTAAGAAGACACGACGGCGTCCACGCGCACAATTGCGAGCGGCAGGCCGAGCTCCGACGCGATAACCTCAGCGGTCAATGTCTTTCCGCAACCAGGCGGTCCGAAGAAAAGTAACTTGTCAGCGGCGCGAAGGCCATATGTAATAAGCCGCTCCTGATGGTGATGCTCTTGCAGCACTTTTTCGACTGCCGATCGAGTTTCGTCGGAGAGTACGGCGTCATCTAGCCGGCGTACCGGCTCTCGTAAGTTCAATAAGGAGAGATTGCGTTCCCGATCTACCGGAGGCTTTTCGAGGGGCTGATTAGGCGAATGCATGAAGTCTCGCGTGCGGCCGTAAAGCAGCCTCTCAAGATCGTTGGCGAGCAGATGATGTTGCTTAGCGCGCTCCTCGCGAATGACTTCTTCAGAGGCGGCGCGGAAGGCTTCTGTATTGCCTTCAATGCCGGTCTTAATCAGTTGTCTAAGTATCTTGCCAGTTGCCATCGAAGTGCTTCCTAGTCAAATGTGCGAAAGAGGCTTTCTTTGGCTAAATGTAGGTCTACGCCGCATCACGAAAATAGCGACATGAGCCTACTGTAAGTGCTGAGCCGTCTTGACGGTAATGTACCGCCGAATCCCTGGTCAATGAGACAACGTCGGTGCGGGCAAAACGACTTCTGGCCCGCGTCTTCGCACCAACAGACTTCGCATTTCCCACTGCACGTCTCCGGGTACTACCCTTAGAAATTGCACGTCGCGACCGGTCTGAATAGCTGCGGCCAAGCCCTGTTCTAGGAGCACCCGATTGCTCGACAATGCCGGCAGTCTTTCACCAGGTGTCAAGATGCCAATTAGGTTCAATGGATCCACTCCCGAGATCGACACTCGGTCCATCGCGGGGTCCGGCGAAACGCTCCGAAGCAGATCCGCGGCCTCTGGCAGTGCAAACTGCTCGCCGGCAAACCCACTGACGAACCGCCCGCCGCGAATCTCCCCGCGCGCTTCCATGCGCCGGTATACATAGAAAAGTTCCCGCCACGGCGGTAAGCCGTTCTCGCGTTCCAAGAGCTTCCGGAACACGACACCGTAGCGCCGCAGCAGCACGCGCGCGATGTGGTCCACCGCGGGTGCGCCGAGCGAATCGGCATCAGCAGCCACCGGCACTCGCCGCGGTAGGCTCCACCGACCCGCATCCTCTAGGCTCACGAACGGGCGGCGGTACTGGCGCAGCCGTTCGCGCCGCTTCTTCGACGTGATCAGGGCGCGCACTCCCGCGAACGAATCCGATGTGACGCGCCCACGGCTGACGAGTTCGCCGAGGCCGGTCTCGACGTTGCTCCGCAGAAGTCCGGTGTCGTGCACGAGATCATCGAAAAAAGAGGCTCCGCGCTGCCGGAGACTCTCCAGGATCTTCTGCCCGCGCGCCGACAAGCCCTCGACTGAATCCGACGTATCGCCGCTTCTCTGCCAGTGCACCAGCGCTTCCCGCCCGACAAGCATGATCGGCGTCGAACGCACCGGCCCGGCCGCCGTCGCAATCTCGCTACCGCTCGCCTCAACGGGCCGAACCCATGCGATCCGCCCCGCCGCGCATAGCTTGTCGAGATCCCGCGGCACGTAATTCTTGACCCGCAGCGGCAAGATGTCGCGCTCCCAGGCGCCGGCCTGAATCGCGAATCCTTCTAACTGCTGCAGCACGGCGAGCAACCCAGCCTCGCCTTCCTGTCGGTCGTCGCGGCCTTCCATCGCCACCCGCTGCCAACGGAACAGGAAGCGCATGAACTGCGCGGGCGGCACGGCCTGGATCTCGTTGCGCTTGCGGTCTCGGGTGTAGCGGTGGATGCGGATCAGAAGCCGCCGCTCGCACCACTCTTCCTCGCGCCCGCCGCTGAACCGGCCGCGCATGATCGAGCCCTGGGATTCGAGGGCGAGAAGGGCAGCGCGGATATCACCCGCGGGCAGGTCGAGCCCGACGCGAAGCGCCGTTTCCGTCACCGGACCGACCAGCTCGAGGCGGCTGCGCATGATCTCTGCGAGCGCAAGCGTATCGCCTTCCTTCGCGTGCTCGAACTCGGCGGAGCGCTCGACGGCGAGCCAGAGTCCATCGTGGTACATCACGCGTCGCTCGTCGCGCAGCCGCGCGAGCTGCGGCTTCCACGGCTCGATCTCGGGACCAGTCAGGAATCCGTAAACCACGAGTGCGTCGTGCAGCTCGTCGTGGCTGCCGATCTCCGGCCAGGCCTCGGCCTTCACTTTCTCGATCGCGGCGGGATCGAGTCGGCCGAGGTCGGCGGCGTCCTTCGGCTCGAGCAAGCGGTCGGTCGAGACGGAGCGCGTGCGCCGTCCTTCGGCATCGCCGTCGTCAAGGAAGGCGTAAGGCCGCGCGCCGAGCACGGCGTGCGAGAGGGGCGAGGGCGCCGAAAGGTCGCGGCACTCCACATTCAGCGAGCCGTCCTCAATCCGCTTTAGCAGCGCGAGGAGGCCATCCACGTCCATGAACTCGCGCAGGCAATCGTCGATCGATTGCTTCACAAGCGGGTGGTCGGGAATTTCCCGCTTGCCGGTCAAATTCTCCGCGCAGGCGAGCTGGTCGGGGAACACGACGGCCAGCAGGTCCTCGGAGTCCGCGCGCTGGAACGGTGCGGGCATGCGCTTGCCGTTCCGATTTCGGACGAGGGCGAGCGCGATCGCGGCGTCCCAGCGCCAGCGCGTGCCGAACACCGGCGCGTCGAGCAGCGCCTGAACCAGCACGTCCTCGGCCGAGTCGGACTTGAGGAAGGCCTTCACGTCCTCGAGCGGGAAGCTGTGCGTCGGCCCGAGCGAGAGCACGATGCTGTCCTCGAGTGCGGAGGCTTGAAGCTCGAAATTGAACTGGCGGCAGAAGCGCTTGCGGAGCGCGAGTCCCCAGGCACGGTTGATACGCGAGCCGAAGGTCGAGTGGATGACGAGGTGGGTGTCGCCCACGTCGTCGAAGAACCGCTCGAACACGATGGTGTCGAGCGTCGGGAGCGTCCCGAGCGCGGCTTGGCCGGCGGCGAGGTACTGGGCGAGCTGCGAGGCCGCAACGGCGTCGAGCTGCTTTTCGTCGCGCAGCCAGGCTTCGAGCCCTTCTTGCCCACCATCCGCGAGCTGCCCGAGCGCGTCCGCGCGCAACCGTGATACTGACGCTGATAGTTCGGCACTCCGCGCCGGCGCCTCGCCGACCCAGAACGGCAGCGTCGGCGCCATGCCGCGGGCGTCCTCGACGAAGATCTTGTTCACCTCGACCTTCTGCACGCGGTACGAGGTGTTGCCGAGCTGGAAGATGTCGCCGGGCATGCTCTCGAACGCGAAATCCTCGCCGACCGAGCCGATGCGGAAGCCCTCGGGGTTCAGCACGACGTCATAGTCGAACTGATCGGGGATCACGCCGGCGTTGGTCACGGCCGTGAGCCGCGCGCCGCGCCTAGGGCGCAGCCGCCGGTTGACCGTGTCGTAGTGCAGATAGGCCGAGCGCCGGCCGCGCCGGGTGGAGTAGCCCTCGGCAAGCATTTGCAGGACCTGCTCGAACTCCTCCGCGGTCAGGTCCGCGTACGGCTGCGCGCAGCGGAAGGCCGCGAGCAGCTCGTCCACGCCCCATTCGCGGCAGGCGACTTCCGCGACGATCTGCTGCGAGAGCACATCCAGGGGCTTACGCGGCACGCGGATCTTGTCGAGCTCGCCGCGCCGCACGCCGTCGAGGAGGGCGGTGCACTCGACGAGGTCGTCGAGCGAGAGCGGGAACAGCCGCCCCTTCGGGATCGCGCCGATGGCATGCCCCGCGCGGCCGACGCGCTGGAGGAACGCCGAGATCAGCCGCGGCGAGCCCATCTGGCAGACGAGGTCAATGTCGCCGATGTCGATGCCGAGTTCCAGCGACGATGTGGCGATCAGGGCCTTCAGCCCGCCGGCCTTCAGCCGCGTTTCCGCGCTGAGGCGGTGCTCCTTCGAGAGGCTGCCGTGATGGCAGGCGACGTGCTCGGCGCCAATGCGCTCGGCGAGGAAGCGCGTCGCGCGCTCGGCGAGGCGCCGGTTGTTGACGAAGATAAGTGTCGTCCGGTGCGCCAAGATCAGCTCAGCGAGCTTCTCGTACAGCTCGTCCCAGACCTCGTTCGCCATGATGGCTTCGAGCGGCGAGCGCGGCAACTCCAGCGCGAGGTCGCGCTCGCGCACGTGGCCGGTGTCGACGATCTCGACGTCGGCATCGCGATTACCGACCAGGAAGCGCGCCATCGCATCGAGCGGCTTAACCGTCGCGGAGAGTCCGACGCGCACGGGCGGCCGGCCGCAGAGCGCGTCGAGCCGCTCGAGCGACAGCATCAGGTGCGAACCGCGCTTGCTGCCGGCGACGGAGTGCAGCTCATCCACGATCACGCTCTTGACGCTCTTCAGCATCGCGCGGCCGGACTCCGAAGTCAGCAGGATGAAGAGTGACTCGGGGGTCGTGACCAGGATGTGCGGCGGGGACTTCCGCATGCGGTTGCGCTCGAAGGCCGAGGTGTCGCCGGTGCGGACGGCGTCCCGGATCGGCACGTCGTCGACGCCCTGCTCGAGGAGCTGGTCGCGGATGCCGGCGAGCGGTTCCTGGAGGTTCTTCTGGATGTCGTTCGAGAGCGCCTTGAGCGGCGACACATATAAGACGTGCACTTCGTCCGACAGACCCTTGCTGAGTCCCTCGACCACCAGGTCATTGATGGCGAAGAGGAAGGCGGCCAGCGTCTTGCCGGAGCCGGTCGGCGCTGCGATCAGGGCGTTACGGTGCTGGGAAGTGACCGCCCAGGCGCGGGTTTGCACCTCCGTGGGCGCGGAAAAGCGGTTGCGAAACCACCCGGCGACGGCCGGGTGGAAGCCGGAGAGGGAGTCCGGGGACATTGCGCCATTGTGTCACGCAGGGTGGCTCACGGAATGAGCCGGAGGGCCCCAGCGCGCCGGCCCAGGTATCTGGCACTTTTCAATCCTGTGGGCTTTTGCTTCAATATTTCCCACAGGGGGGTACACCAATGAAAAATGTGCTTTGGGCGGCAGTCATCATGACCGCCGCCACCATGGTTGCGGCTGGCGCTCCCGCCGCCGCAGATACGCCGGATCCGGGCGAGCCGTCGCTTGCGGAAGTGCGCACGGCGACCGAGAAATTCCAGGACGTCAAGGTCGCGCTGGCCGAAGGCTATATCCGCGATCCCTCCGACATGTGCGAAACCGCCGACATGATGGGCAGGCCGGTGTCAGCGGGCGCGATGGGCGTGCATTATTTCCGTCCGGACCTGTTGGGCATTACCGCTCCGCCCAATCCGCGAGTGAACGGCAATGGCACCTACACGGACTTCCGTGCACCTTCGATCCTCATCTATGAGCCGCAGGCGGACGGCTCGATGCAATTGGTCGCGGTCGAAAATCTCGTGTTCCAGATGTCGTGGGCGGCCGCCGGTCACGCGTCGCCGCCGACCTTCCACGGCGTCGCTTACGACAACATGAAGGACGATCCCGCGACAGCCACCGACGAGGCGCACAACTTCGAGCCGCACTACGACCGCCACGTGTGGCTGTACCGCGATAATCCGAACGGCGTATTCGAGCCATTTAATCCAGCAGTGAGCTGTGCGCACCACGGCGCGAAATCCGCGGCCGCGACGACTGCAGGCGAACCTTAGCCCGTACCGACGACCGGCTGGCCATCTCTACGGCAGCCGTGTAGGACGCAGAGTCGGCACCGGTGTGAATACGTGGCGGAACAGGCGCTTACGGAGACAAGCCCTATTCACCGTCGACGCGACGCGCGCGCACAGGACGTATAGGATGCGCGCGATTGCCTGTGCGGGAAGCGTTGGCGCACACGGACTTGTGCAGAGGCAGAGAGATGCGGATTCTGCGTGGACTTCTGTTCCTCGGAATCGTGGGGCTCGCGGCCTGCGCTAGTGAAGATCGGCCCGGGACGAACGACAACCCGCCCACTAACAGTCCCCCGTCCGCGGCGTTCACGTCCACCTGCGACGGCCTCACCTGCACCCTGACCGACCAGAGCACCGACACCGACGGCACCATCCAGGCTCATGCCTGGGAGTTCGGCGACGGCGGGACTAGCACGGAGCCGAACCCGACTCATATCTATGCCGACTTCGGCACGTTCACCGTGCGCCTGACGGTGACCGACGACGGCGGGGGTGCCGGGACAGTCGCGCGGCCGTTGGCACTGACTCAGCCAGTGCCGAGTTTTGCCGGCACCTATGAGCGGGAGACTCTCCACACCAGCCACGACCGAGATTCCCGCTACGTTCTGCACGAGGATGGGCGGTTCGAGCTGCACGACACGACTGGCGCGAAAACCGTGGTCTACACGGGGCGCTGGGCCCTGTATGACCCCGATACGCCCTGGATTGACCTGGACTTCGATGCATTTGTCGGTGGCGAATGTGTTCCCCCGGGGCTCCCGTTCCTTTGGGAAGGAATTGGGGTGTTATTCGAAATTTCCGGCGTGACCCACTTGTCGATCTCGTACTGCGGTTTTTGGTACCTGGATGACCGGCAGGACGGTGACTTCCTCGAGGAAGGTTTTTATACCAGCGCAGCAGACCCTGGGGACCCTGGCCCGCCACCGTCTCAGGCCGGTCAGCTTGCTTTCGTGCGGGATGGGCACATCCATCTCGTGAACACCGATGGGACCGGCGTAGTCCAGGTGTCCGAGGGGCCGAGCGACGCCGAACCCGCGTGGTCGCCCGATGGTCGCCGGATCGCCTTCACCCGCTTCGGCGGAGCCACGCCGGGTATCTACGTGATGGACGCCGACGGCTCAAACCCCGTCCGGCGCACGACGTCGGGCCGGTCCCCAGCTTGGTCTCCCGACGGCCAATCGCTGGCGTTCGTCTGCACCGAGCGCGAGAACGAGTTGTGTACCATCAACGTGGACGGCATGGCGGACCCGGTTGTCATTTGGCCACCGACCCTCGCGCCGCGGGTCAGTTACCCGGCGTGGTCCCCCGATGGGAGCCGCATCTCATTCACTTCCGACTACAACTTATTCGATTCTTTCTTTGACATCTTCGTCGTAGCGCCGGACGGATCCGGTCTTACCGACCTGACGTCAGGGAACTACAGAGTGCTTGTGAACGAGTTCTATCAGTCGGCCTGGTCGCCGGACGGACAACGCATCGCCTTGGTGACCTGCCCGTGGGCGTTTGAATACTGCAGCTCGAGCGTGGTGTCGGTCATGCGCGCCGACGGTACTAGCCTGGAATGGCTGGCCGCGGCAAGTGGATTCGCGAGGCCCACTTGGTCGCCCGACGGGCAGATGATCGCGTTTGAATCGGCGAACGCGATCGAGTGGATCCGCGCAGATGGCAGCGAGCGCGGACGGATCCTCGCGGATGGTTCCAGCCCCGCTTGGCGTCCTTGATGGGTCGGGCGACACAAAAGAGCTAGCTCGTCGTGCGCCCCGTCAGAAACCGCGCCATAGCGACGCGGAATGCGTGGCCCTCTCCGGATCACTTCCCGCGTGCCGCGTAGTAGGCCGCGATCTTGGGCTGGTTCCTGACCCGCTCGAGGTGCTTCACCAGGAGCGGCGCCTGCTTGTCCACGATGTCGGCGGGGATGTGGTCCAGTGCCCCGGACTTGAGCCAGCGCACGAACAGGAAGCACTTGAGGTCAGCGACGGTCAGGCGCTTTTCGACAAACCACTCGCCGCCGCCCGCCTTCAGCCGGGCCTCGAACTGCTGCAGGAAGCGCGGGATTGAGCCGGCCGCCAGTGCCTCGCGCGCCTTCTTCTTCGCCTCGCCTTCGAGCGCAAACGTATTGCCGATCTTGTACGTGATGTCCTCGATGGCATCCATCAGCTCATCCACCAGCGCCGCCAGCCAGTCGTCCGTCGGGTACAAGCCGGCGAGCTTGCCGACATAGCGGTTAATGGTGTTTGACTGCGCGATCACCTGGCCGTCCACTTCCAGGATCGGCAAGGACTGGTACGGCGCCGTGTCGCGCAGCTTGGGCCAGTCGCTTCTCGCAATGCGTTTGTCCTCGAATGCGATGCCGGCGAGGTGCATGGCAAGGCGCGCGGCCTCGCCGCGGCTGCCGTCGAAATCGAAATAGGTCAGTACGAGCTTGGGCACGGAAATCCCTCCTATGCTTTCGCACTCCGCCAGGCCAGGGCCATGAGCGAAGCGCTTGCTCATGGCTGCGGATGCTAGTGCAATTCGATTGCATAATGCAAGTGATGTGCTAGCCTGCGCTGGTGCGAAGAACCCGTCAGCCGTCGCACCGGTCGGGATGCCCGATCGGCATCACGCTCGACATGTTGGGCGACCCATGGACCCTGCTGGTCGTCCGCGACCTCATTTTCAAGGGTGGCAAGACCTTCGGCGACTTCCTGTCGGCGGACGAGGGCATCGCCACCAATATTCTGACCGACCGGCTGAGCCGGCTGGAAGCGAACGACATCATCGAAAAGCGGCGCGACCCGGCGGACGCACGCCGCCAGATCTATCGGCTCACCCGAAAGGGTGTTGATCTGGCCCCCGTTCTGGTCGAGATCGTCCTGTGGGCAACGTCTTACGAGGATACTGACGCGCCGCTGGCAGTCGTCAAGGCGATGCGTAGCGACAAGGCCGCCTTTATTGCCCAGCTGCGTTCCACGTGGCAAGCCGCAAAACTTGATCGACCGGCATCACACCGACCGCGGCGTGGACGCCAAAGAGGTCGATCGAAGTCATAGGAGCATTCCCTCCTGTCAGACCAACCTGACCTCGACCCCGCGCGCCCGAATCGCTGCCACCGCATTGGGTGCCGCCGCGCGATCCGTGATCAAGAGATGCACTTGCTCGACCGGGGCGATCACCGACAGGTTGCGTCTCAGCAGCTTGGAGGAATCCGTGACCGCCACGGTCTGCCGTGCAATGCGGATCATTAGCGCATTGAGTTTCGCCTCGAGCACGTGAGGCGTCATGAGGCCGATCTCCGGGTCGAGGCTGTCGACGCCGAGGAACAACCGGTCGGCCTGCAAATCGCGCAGCGCCTGCTCGGCCTGCGGCCCCGCCAGTGACCACGACTTCCGGCGGAGGACGCCGCCTGGAATGATGAGGTTGACGTGATGCGCATTCGCCAGCAGGACGGCGATGTTGAGCGCGTTCGTGATGACGTTGAGCGAGCGGAGCTTGAGCCCGCGGATCTGGCGCGCGATCTCCGCGGTGGTGGTTCCGGAGTCGAGGATGACGGTCTCGCCTTCCTGGATCAACCCGGCCGCCTCCGTGGCAATTCGCACCTTTTCCGCGTGATAGAGCGTCTGCTTGACGGTGATCGGAAGGTCTTCGCTGTCTCCCGGTGGAAGCGCTCCGCCGTGGACTCGAACGAGGGCGCCGATGTCAGCGAGCGCGGCGAGATCCGAGCGGATCGTGACTTCCGATACGCTGAAGCGTCGCGCAAGCTCGGCGACGTTGCCCTCGGAATTCGACTCGACCAGCGCACGGATGGCGCGCCGGCGCTGCTCCTTCGCCAGCTCACGGCCGCTTCCTTTTTCGTCCTGGATGCGCGTACTCATGGCTTTCGGTTTTCAAACATAAGCGAAAATCAAAAGGGTCTTCCGACTGAGTTTACGACTATTCGTAAGCATTCGTAAGTTTCTTGTCCTTTCATATAACCTTCACATAGGATGCCATTGCCCGCAGACATAGGGGGAACGACCATGCGCCTCGATATTCGTCTCGTCGGCATCGCTTTCACAATCGCACTCGTACCGCAGCTCGCTGCGGGGCAGGCCGCGGGCAACACCCCGGCAACGGAGCTCAGCGAGGTTGTCGTCACCGGAACGCGTGCGGCGCTCGTGGAGTCGCTCGATCGCAAGCGCGCCGCGAAGATCGTGCAAGACTCGATCGTCGCGGAGGACCTCGGCAGCTTTCCCGACGACAACGTCGCCGACTCGCTCTCGCACATCACCGGCATCACCGTGCGGCGCACGCGCGGCGGCGAAGGTCAGTTCGTGAACGTGCGCGGGCTCGGGCCCGAATTCAGCATCGTCACCCTGAACGGCCGCATCCTCGCGACGGACGGCGACGGCCGCGAGTTCGCGTTCGACGTACTGCCGTCCGAGGTGATATCCGGCGCGGACGTGCTGAAGTCCGCCGAGGCGCCCAATCTCGAGGGCAGCATCGGCGGCTCGATCAACCTCCGTTCGGCGCGCCCGCTCGAGGGCGTCGGGAAGCGCGTCTCGTTCTCGGTCGAGGGTGATTACAACGACCTTTCGGAGAACGAGGGCTACAAGGTCAGCGGCGTGCTGAGCACCACGTTCGCCGACGACCGCATGGGCTTGATGGTTACGGGTGTCTACCAGGACACCGAGGTTCGGTCGGACGCCGTGCACGAGTTCTTTATCAACCCGGACTCGCCCGGCGAGTTCGACGCGGACGGCGACGGCAATATCTCGGAGGCTGAGAGTTCGCTGCTAGGACTCTGCTGCGTCAGCTTCGGCGCGCGCGTGCAACAGAAGGAGCGCAGCGGCGCGACGGCCGTCTGGCAGTGGGACGTTTCGGACAGTTTCAGCATGACGGTCGACGGACTCTTCACCCGCCTCAACGCGCCGACCGTGGGCTACCACCAGTCGTTCTACGTCGAGGACTCGATCCTCGACGAGGACACCGGGCTGCACCGCTGGAGTGACGTAAGCATCGCGGACCACTGGGTCGACGGGATGACCATCGCCGAGATGGTGCCGGAGATCTCGACGATCACCGAGCACCGTGTCGTCGACACGACGCAATTCGGCTGGAACGGCGGCTGGCAGGCGACCGACAGGCTGCACTTCGACTTTGATGCCTACCGCTCGAAAGCGGACCGCGATTCCGGCGGCAAGGACACCTGGGTCGTCTCCGGCATTGGCGGAAGCCACGTCGGGCGCGTCGACATGAACAACAACGGCCTGCCCGACATCAGCGTGGCGCTGGACGATGGCCGCGACCTCGCGACGGCGCTCAGCAATGGCGAGCTCGGCGACGCCGACTTCGGGCTGCACTACATCGGCCTGTCGGGCACGGACGTCATCGACACCGTCGACGGCCTGACGGTTGACGGCGAGCTGACCTTCGACTCGGGCAAGTTCACTTCGCTGCAGTTCGGCGCGGCGAGCACCGGGCGCTCGAAGACCCGCGACACCGTCGAGAACGACACCAATGGCGGGTCCTGCATCTACTGCAATCTCTACGACGTGACGTTCGCGGACCTCGGAGCGCAGGTCGTGCACGACCTGCGCCTTTCGAACTTCATGCGCAACGCCGGCGGCAGCTACCCCACGCGCTTCGTCTTCTTCGACGTGCAACAGTACCTCGCGGCGCTCGCTGCCCTCGACGGACAGCCGATCCTCGACGAGAACGGCGACCCGACCGGCGACGTGTACGACTCCTCGCTGGTGGCGGCGGAGTTCAACCCGGTGCAGTCCTATGACGTGGACGAGGACACGCTCGCGGCCTACGTCAACGCGAACTTCGGCGGGGAGAACTGGTTTCTGAATGCGGGTCTTCGCTGGATCGACACGGATACGACGGCGCGCACAGCGATCGACGCGATCGTGCGCGTCGACGATCCCACGCCCGAGATCCCGACCTCGAGCCCGGATGTCACATACAGCCCGGCCGAGCCGCTGACGGAAAAAGGCAATTACAGCAAGGTCCTGCCGTCGCTCAACGTCGGCTGGTGGCCGCGCAAGGACCTTCTCGTCCGCGTTGCGGCCGCACAGGTCATCTCGCGGCCGTCGCTCAACCAGCTCGCGCCGACGCGTACCGACGGCACGCTCGATCGGACGTTCGAGGTGTTCTACGACGGCAACGCCGACCTCGAGCCGGTCGAAGCAGACCAGGCGGACCTGTCGGTCGAGTGGTACTTCGACGAGAAGTCCGTCATCAGCGGCGCCGTGTTCTGGAAGGACCTCGACGGCTTCATCACCTACGAGCTCGAGGAGAATGTGGATATCGGCGTGGTCGCGGACATCGGCGGCGCCGGCGATGCGCCGCTCCTCTACGACGTGTTCCGCCCGATCAACGGCGACAAGGCCGAGGTGCTCGGCTTCGAGGTTGGCTTCCAGCACTTCTTCGAGAGCGGGTTTGGCCTCCGTGCCAACTACACCTATACCGATACCGAAGCCTATATCGACGGCGAAAAGGTCGGGCCACTCGAGGGCGTCTCGGAGTCCGCCTATTCGGTCGCTTTCATGTTCGAGAACGACCGCTGGGACGCGCAGCTCGCCGCGGACTATAGCGGCGAATACGTGGAGGTCACGGACGCGGTCGGCGGATTGTCACAGTACGGTGACCCGATCACCTGGGTCACGGCGGCCGTCGCCTACCGGCTGACCGAGAAGTTCGCGGTGTCGCTCGAGGGCCGGAACCTCACGGATGAGTTCTACAGGTCGACGATGGGACGGCCGGACATGCTGGCCGGGTTCGAGACCTGGGGCCGTTCGCTGCTGCTCGGCGTCACCGCCAAGTTCTGATGAGCGCCTGGCTGGTCCATGCGCTCGTCACGACGCTGCTGTGGGGCGTGTGGGGCGCATTGGCCGGCATGCCGGGCGAGCATGGCGTCCCGGAGACGATCAATTACGTCGTCTGGGCGCTGACGATGATTCCGCCGGCGGTGTTCGTGCTGTCCCGCGGCGGCCAGCGGCTCCAGCGTGACCGGCGCTCGCTGATGCTGGGCCTCGCGATTGGCCTGCTCGGCGCGGGCGGCCAGCTGATCCTTTTTCACGCCGTGCGGATCGGCCCGCCGTACCTCATCTTCCCGATCATCTCGCTGTCGCCCGCCCTCACGATCGCGCTGTCTCTTGGGCTCCTGAAAGAACGCACCGGGCTGATGGGAGCGCTCGGCATTGCCCTCGCACTGCTGGCGCTACCGCTCTTCGACTACCGCCCCGACGGTGCCGCGGATTACGGCGCATGGTTCCTGCTCTCGCTTGGGATCCTCGCCGCCTGGGGCGTGCAGGCTTACGTCATCAAGCTCGCGAACTATTCCATGGACGCGGCCAGCATCTTCTTCTACATGATGCTGAGCGGCCTTCTGCTAGTCCCGGTGGCGCTCGCGATGACGGACTTTTCGCAACCGATCAACACCGGGCTCGACGGCGCCGGGCTTGCGGCGGCGATCCAGGTCCTGAACGCCATCGGTGCGTTGACCCTGGTGTTCGCGTTCCGCTACGGCAAGGCCATCATCGTCGCGCCGCTCATCAACGCGGGCGCGCCCTTGCTGACGGCGGTTCTCTCCATGGTTCTGCTCGGACTCGTTCCGGGACCCGCGAAAATTGCGGGAATCATGCTGGCGCTGTCGGCGGCGGTCCTGCTTGCGTTGCAACCGGAACCCTCTGCGCAGGTCGCGCGACCATGAAGGCCCTGCAAGACATCGTCACGCGGCACACGGGCGGCGAGCGGACCGGCGTGTGGTCGCTGTGCTCGGCGCATCCGGCGGTGATCGAAAGCGCCATGCGCGAGGCCAACACGGCTGGCACTGCGCTGCTGGTCGAAGCGACTTCGAACCAGGTGAACCAGTTCGGCGGCTATACGGGAATGCGACCGGCGGACTTCGCGCATTTCCTACGCGACATTTCGGCGCGCGCCGGTCTTCCCGCGGACCGTACCTGGATCGGCGGCGATCACTTGGGGCCGAACGCCTGGCGAAGCGAAGCCGCGGATGCGGCGATGGCGAAGGCTGCCGACCTCGTACGCGAGTACGTGGCGGCGGGCTTTCGCAAGATTCACCTCGACTGCTCGATGGCTTGCGGGGGCGATTCCTCGCCCTTGTCCGAAGAAATCGTCGCCTCGCGTGCCGCGAGCCTCGCCGCGGCCGCGGAAGCTGCGTGGCGCGAGGCCGGAGGCGAGGCGCCCGTGTATGTGATCGGCACGGAAGTGCCGACGCCCGGAGGCGCAACGGAGGAACTCTCGACGCTGACGGTCACGACGCCGCAGGCCGCCACGGCGACGATCGATGCGCATCGCGAGGCCTTCGACCGCGCCGGCCTCGAGGCGGCGTGGCCGCGCGTGATCGCGCTGGTCGTCCAGCCCGGCGTGGAATTCGACCATCACAAGGTCATCGACTACCGGCCGCGGGAGGCGAAATCGCTCAGCGACGTCATCGGCCGGCAGTCGCAATTCGTCTTCGAGGCACATTCGACCGACTACCAGTCGGCGACAGGCCTCAAGGCGCTCGTGCGCGATCACTTTGCGATCCTGAAGGTCGGGCCCGGCGCCACATTCGCATTGCGCGAAACACTCTGGGGACTCGCCGCCATCGAGCAGGTAATGCACGGTGACGGGCGCGTGCCGGATCTGCGCAAGGTCGTCGTCGCAGCGATGCGCGCGGACCCGCAACACTGGCGCGGCCACTACCACGGCGAGGGCGAGAGTCTCGATTTCGACCTGCAGTACAGCCTGAGCGATCGAATCCGTTACTACTGGCCGTACCCGGAGGTGCAGCGCGCCGTCGCTGCGATGCGCGAGCGGCTCGACCGGCGGCCGATACCACTCACGCTCCTCAGCCAGTTCCTGCCGCGCCAGCACGAAGCCATGCGCGACGGACGCATCGCGGGGACGACGGCCGAGATCCTGCGCGAGGGCGTTGCGGCGGCCCTGCGTCCGTACTTCGCTGCCTGCGCGGCTCCGTCGAGGGCGGCGGCATGAGCGCGAACGGCTTCCCGGGCCTGGCGACTGTCGAGCTTGAAGCTCGCGGCGCAGCCTGGACCGCGGGCGAGATCGCGCAGCAGCCGGAGGTGTGGATCAAAGTCGGCGACGTCGTTGCCGGTGAGCGCGCGGGGCTCGAGGCGTTCCTGCAGCCGCTCGTCGCAAATGCCCATCTGCGCGTCGTGTTGACGGGCGCCGGCACCTCGGCATATATCGGCGACTGCCTCGCGCCCGCGCTCGCTGCGCGGATGCGCCGCCGCGTCGAGGCGATTGCGACGACGGACTTGCTCAGCGGCCCGGACCTGCGGCTTCCTTCGGACGGACCGACGCTTCTCGTCTCGTTCGCGCGCTCCGGCAATAGTCCCGAAAGTGTCGCCGCGGTCGAGCTCGCCGAGCGATTCCTGGACGGACGAGTGTTCCATCTCGTCATCACCTGCAACCCGGAAGGCGCGCTCGCTGCATCCGCCGCAGGCCTTGCAAATGCTCACGTGCTGCTGATGCCCGAGGCCGCGCACGATCGCGGCTTCGCAATGACCTCGAGCTTCAGCGCGATGCTGCTTGCGGGCGCGCTGACTTTCAGGCTCGTGGGCGACGGCGCGCCGCGCCGCGTTGCCCTCGCCGCGGAGGGGCTGCTGCCGCAGGCGACGGCACTCGCCGGCCGCCTGGTCGCGCGCGGATTCGAGCGCGTCGTGTATCTCGGCAGCAATGTGCTACGCGGACTCGCTTCGGAAGCTGCGCTGAAGCTCCTCGAGCTGACCGATGGCCGCGTCGTGGCTGTCTCCGACTCGACACTCGGATTCCGGCACGGACCGAAGACCATCATCAACGACCGCACGCTCGTCGTCGTCCTGCTCTCGAACGGGCCTTACTCCCGGGCGTATGACGTCGACCTGCTGCGGGAACTGGAGCGGGAGGGCCGCGCGGGCGGCCTCCTTGCGCTCGGCGCGCGGCCGGATGGCGTCGGCGGCGTCGAAAAGCTCATCATCGCCGGCATGAGTGACGCGCCCGATCTCGAGCTCGCGCCCCTGCTGGTCCTGTTCGCCCAGAGCTTCGCGCTATTGCAGTCGCTCGAGCTCGGGCTGTCGCCCGACCGGCCCGATCCGGCCGGCACCGTCAACCGCGTCGTTCAGGGCGTGACGATTCATCCCTGGAACGGCTCGGGCGGATATGTTCCTCGGCGTTGACGGCGGCGGCACCAAGACCGCTTACGCGCTCGTCGATGCGGAGGGACTGCTACGCGCGAGCCACGTTGGCTCGACGATTGACCACCTTGCCGGCGGGCTCGACGCCGCGCGCTCGCGGCTGAAGGAAGGCATCGAGACGGCGCTGGCGAAGGCCGGTGCCAGCGCGCACGAGATCGGCTACGCATTCTTCGGGCTGCCTGCCTATGGCGAGGATGGCGGAATTGTCGCAGCGCTCGACTCCATGCCCGCCGCCATCCTCGCGCCCGGCCGCTACCGTTGCGGCAACGACATGGTTTGCAGTTGGGCAGGCTCGCTCGCCTGTGCCGATGGGATCAGCGTCATCGCGGGCACCGGCTCGATGGCCTACGGCGTGTATGCGGGGCGCCAGGCGCGGTGCGGCGGCTGGGGCGAGCTGATCGGGGACGAAGGCTCTGCCTACTGGATCGCGCGCGAGGGCATGAATCTCTTCTCGCGAATGAGCGACGGCCGCGCGGCGCGCGGGCCCCTTCACGGGCTGGTGCGCGAGCGGCTCGGCCTTGTCGACGACCTCCACCTTTGCGCGCACATCTATGACATCCGCGCGGACCGGCGAGACGCGTTCGCGCAGTTTGCGCAGCTCGTGCACGAAGCCGCGCAATCAGGCGATCCCGAAGCTGCCGCGATCTTCGCGCGCGGCGCGCGCGAGCTCGTCGCCTGCGTCGTCGCGACGCACCGCGCGCTCGGAGTGCCGGCGGACGAAGCCCTTCCGGTGTCGCACAGCGGCGGCGTATTCGACAACGCCGCGGCGATGGTGGATGCATTCCGCGCGGGCCTCGCCGCGGCGCCCGCGAGACTCGAGTACCGGGCCCCGCGGTTCCCGCCTGACGTCGGCGCCGCCCTGCACGCGGCCCGGCTTGCCGGATCGCCGCTGTCCGACCCCGCGCTGGAAAGACTGCATCGAAGACTCGGCCCGTCCGGAGCTTCCCGATGATCCGCGCCCTCGCGCCCGCCTGGGCACTGTTCCTGGCCGCGGCCGCTTGCCAAGCCGATTCAGCCGGGTATGCAGAAGTCGACTTCGCGTCCGTCGAGAAGGTGGACGTGCACATGCACCTTTACGGCGACATGCCGGAATTTGCCGCGCGCGCGCAGGCCGACGGGTTCCGGGTGCTGACCATCAACGTCAATTACCGCGATTTCCCGCCAATCGCCGTGCAACAACGCGATGCCGCAGCGCTCGCGCGCGCGTATCCGGAGCGCATCGCCTTCGCCGCGACCTTCGATGCCGCCGGCAGCGGCAGGCCCGGCTGGCTCGCGGAGATCGAACGGGGTCTCGATGCGGCCTTTGCAGAGGGAGCCGTCGCCGTCAAGCTCTGGAAGGACATCGGCATGCAGCAGCGCGATCCCGATGGCCGCGCCGTCATGATCGACGATGCACGATTCGACGCGCTCTTCGACTGGCTCGAGAAGCGCGGCGTACCGGTGCTCGGCCACCAGGGCGAGCCCAGGAACGCCTGGCTGTCGCTCGAGGAGATGACGATTCGCGGCGACCGCGAGTACTTCGCCGAGCATCCGCAGTACCACATGTTTGGCCGTAAGGAGTGGCCGAGCTACGAAGAGCAGATCGCCGCTCGGGACCGCATGCTCGACAAGCACCCCGGCCTCAAATTCGTCGGCGTGCACCTTGCCTCGCTCGAATATGACGTCGATCGCATCACGGCCTTCCTGCGGCGCTATCCGAACGCGAGCGTCGACCTCGCCGCACGGCTGTCCCACCTGCAGTTGCAGGCGAGCCGCAATCACGACAAGGTTCGCCGCTTCTTCATCGAATTCCAGGACCGCATCCTGTATGGCTCCGACTTCGGACGCGCCGACGGCCAGTCCGACGTCGAGTTCGCGGCCGAGGCGCACGAAGGCTGGCTCGCCGACTGGCGCTTCCTTGCCGGCGGTGCCGAGCTGCGTTCGGGCGAATTCAACGCGCCATTTCGCGGGCTCGCCCTGCCGCGCGAGGTGATCGACAAGGTTTATCGTGAGAATGCGCGGCGCGTCTTTCCGGCCGCGTGGCGCGCAGTTCAGGGCGACGGGATTCGGCTCGAGTTCGACGGCGAGATGAGGACCCGCGTCATCGCGACGACGGGCCAGGAGACAATTCTCGGTCCCTTCACGGATTCCGAAACGCTGCTGACGCAAGCGGGCGAAACCGGCAACTTCGCGCTGCAATCGGAGCGCAGCGACACCGTAACGGACGCGCTCGGCGAGGGTCGGCGAACGACGCTGGCGGGCCGGGCCGGCTCGCTCGTGAAGGAGGTCGAGGTCACTGCCTATGCCGGCCGGCCTGGCTGGCTCTTCATGCGCGCGCGATATCGGAACGAAGGTACGGAGCCGCTGCAGGTTCGCGGCTTCACCAGTCACCGTTATGCGTTCGAACCCGGCGCAGGTCGGCGCGAGCCCGCGTTCTGGTCTTACCAGAGCGCGTCCTACGAGTCGCGGCCTGATTGGGTGCTGCCGATCGAGCCGGGCTACTTGCGCGGCAACGACCTCGGCATGAACGACTCGGACTACGGCGGCGGCACGCCGGTCGTCGACGTCTGGCGCCGTGACATCGGGCTCGCGATCGGACATGTCGAGCTGTTGCCGAAACTGGTCGCGTTGCCGATCCGTCGCGAGAAACGCGGCAACGTGACGCTTGCGCTCGTCATGAAGCGGGGACTAACGCTTGCGCCCGGACAGTCGATGGAAACGATCCGGAGCTTCGTGTCGGTACATCGCGGGGACTATTTCATCACGCTGCGCGACTACGGTGCGGCGATGCAGGCCCAGGGCATCCGCTTGCCGGAGGCGCCGAAGGACGCCTTCGACCCGATCTGGTGCGCCTGGGGCTACGGCCGCACATTCACGCCCACGCAAGTGTTCGAGACTCTGCCGGTCGTCAAGCGGCTCGGCTTCGGCTGGGCGGTGCTGGACGACGGCTGGCAAGTTGCACTCGGCGACTGGCGGCCGCGCAGCGACAAGTTCCCGGCTGGCGATGCCGACATGAAGGCCCTCGTGGACCGCATCCACGCAGCCGGCCTCAAGGCGCAACTGTGGTGGGCGCCGATGGGCGCCGACGCCGGCTCACGCACCGAGCGGGACCATCCCGACTGGTTGCTGCGTAATGCCGACGGGTCGACGCGCAAGATCACCTGGTGGGACTCGCAATACCTCTGCCCGGCCATCGACGGCGTACGCGCCGACGCCGCGGCGTTTGCGCGCAAGGCGCTCGGCGAATGGGGATTCGACGGCCTCAAGGTCGACGGCCAGCACCTCAACGCCGCGCCCGAGTGCTTCAATCCGGCGCACGTGCACGCCACGCCCGCTGCGGCGCCCGAAGGCGTGCCCGGATTCTTCAAGGCCATCTGGGACTCGGCGCAGGCCGTGAAGCCGGGCGCCGTTATCGAGATCTGCCCCTGCGGCACCGGCTACTCCTACTTCACGCTGCCCTACCTCAACATGACCGTCGCCTCGGATCCTGAGAGCTCCTGGCAGATCCGCAGTAAGGGCAAGACACTCAAGGCGCTCGCCGGTGATCACATCGCGTACTTCGGCGACCACGTCGAGATGAGCGACGGCGGCGAGGACTTCGCCTCGACTTTTGGCATCGGCGGCGTGATTGGCACTAACTTTGCCTGGCCCGGCGCGCCGGGCGAGAAGGATCGCGCGCTGCTCCTGACTCCCGAGCGCGAGAAGACTTGGGCACGGTGGGTGGCGCTCTACGAGGCGATGCGGCTCTCCGAGGGTGAATACCTCGGCAGCCTCTATGACATCGGCTTCGACCGGCCGGAAGCCCACGCCATCCGGAAGGGCAATTCCCTTTACTATGCGTTCTTCGCGCCCCGGCACGCTGGATTCATCGAGCTGCGCGGCCTCGCTGCGGGCAGGACTTACGCCGTGCGCGACTACCAGAACGACGTCGAACTCGGGAAAGTCGAAGGACCCGTCGCCCGGCTGTCCGCGCGCTTTAGCCGATCACTCCTGCTGGAGGCGACGCCGGAGTAGGCCGCGAGCCCAGGGTCGGGCGCCCCGTCAGAATCCGGCGCCATAGCGACGCGGCATCCGCGTCGTCTCGGCTTCAGCCTCCCGGCCGTCCGGGTTCTGCCCGATGCCTTCCGGCAGTTTGGCGCCGGTGCGGCGCGGCTTGCCGAACTTCCGATTCATGTCGGGACGCCGTGTGCCGTTCTGGACTTGCCCTACGATCTCATTCACTTGCATGGGCGACCCTCCAAGACTGCTGCCGTCACAGAATAGCGCTGGATGATTGCCGCTGCATGACGTCTGACGTCGGGGAATGGCGTCACTTTGGAGCGCAGGCGCGCTACGGTGGCAGGTGTCGAGGCGGACGAATTGATGAGCCAATCTCGTTATCGCTGGGTCATCGTCGCGGCAGGCGGTCTCCTGGGCTGCGTCGCGTTTGGCGCGATGTTCTCGCTGCCGGTTTTCCTGCGGCCCATCGCGCAGGACACGGGATGGTCGATTACCGACGTTTCGACCGCTATGACCATCGCGTTCGTGACCATGGCTCTCGGCAGCATTGGGTGGGGCAGCCTGTCCGACCGCGTGGGAACCCGCATCGTCGTTCTCGCCGGCTCGATTCTCCTGGCCGTGAGCCTTGCGCTCGCCAGCTTCACCCGCTTGTATCTTATGTGCCGACCGGCGCGGTAAGGTTTGCTGGTCTGGAAGATCACCGGACCGTGTCGTGCAGCCTGGTCAGTCGCTGGGCCGCTCGAGCCCGCGAGCGAGTCGATGGCGCACGATCCGCGCCGGTCTTCGAGAAGCCCGAACGGTTACCCGCGCGATGAGCGCGCATGGACAAGCAAGGGAGCCGAAGACCATGAC